>PDWI01000020.1_pt1 | contig 200269 bp, 180 predicted proteins | sample 1430891 | NCBI WGS metagenome assembly PDWI01 (sample SAMN01162508, study PRJNA174530) | Oral metagenome, whole genome shotgun sequencing project. | biome: Marine environment; feature: Marine mammal; material: Swab sample of the gingival sulcus; isolation source: swab sample of gingival sulcus... | reverse complement strand
CCCGAAAGTTGCGGCCATTAACGGTGCGGCCTTAGGTGGCGGTTGTGAAATGACCCTAGTTTGTGAATACCGTGTGATGGGCGACAAGGCTCAAATCGGCTTACCAGAAACTCAACTCGGTATCTTCCCAGGTTTTGGTGGTAGCGTGCGTACCCCTCGTGTTATCGGTATCGACAACGCCCTAGAGCTTATCGCGACAGGCAAACCACAAAAACCTGCGGCAGCATTAAAATTAGGCTTGGTTGATGCGGTGGTTGCTACTGATGCCTTAGAGCAGTCGGCGATTGACCTTGTGAAAAAATGTATAGCGGGTGATTTAGATTGGCAAACCAAACGTCAAGAAAAACTTGAGCCAGTATTGCTTAACGACCTAGAGCAAGTGATGGCGTTTAATTCTGCTAAGGGCATGATTTTTGCCAAAGCTAATCCTAAGCAATACCCAGCGGTTGCCCTAGCGGTTGGTGCGATTGAAAAACACGCTAAACTAAAACGTGACCAAGCGATTGAAGTTGAGGCAAGCAACTTTGTACAGGCCGCCAAAACGCCACAAGCTCAAGCTCTAGTCGGTCTATTTCTCAACGACCAACTGGTTAAAAAATTAGCAAAAGACCATACCAAAAAGGCTCATGATATTAAAGAATCGGCCGTACTCGGTGCAGGCATCATGGGCGGTGGTATCGCTTATCAATCAGCGAGCAAAGGCTTGCCCATCATCATGAAAGACATCAAGTCAGAGCAACTTGATTTAGGCATGGGCGAGGCGAGCAAACTACTTGCCAAGCAAGTCAAACGCAAAAGAATCACCCCTGCGCAAATGGGCGAAACTCTAGGGCGTATCCGTCCAACCTTAAACTATGGCGACTTTGCTGAAACTGACATCGTTATCGAGGCGGTTGTTGAAAATCCAAAAGTCAAGCACGCCGTACTTAAAGAAGTTGAGGGCTTAGTAAAAGAAAACGCTATCCTAGCCTCCAATACCTCGACCATCTCTATCACTCACCTAGCGGAAGTATTAGAGCGTCCTGAAAACTTTGTTGGTATGCACTTCTTTAACCCAGTACACCGCATGCCACTTGTGGAAGTTATCCGTGGAGAAAAATCATCAGAAGAGGCAATCGCCACTACTGTTGCCCTCGCACAAAAAATGGGCAAAGTACCAGTCGTCGTCAATGACTGCCCAGGATTCCTCGTAAACCGTGTATTATTCCCATACTTTGGCGCGTTTGACCTACTGCTCAAACAAGGTGCAGACTTCACTCAAATCGACAAAGTCATGGAAAAATTCGGTTGGCCAATGGGACCTGCCTATCTAATCGACGTGGTTGGCTTAGACACAGGCGTACACGGTGCCGAGGTTATGGCAGACGGATTCCCAGACCGCATGAAACCGGACTACAAAGGAGCCATCCAACAGCTATTTGAAAACAATCGCCTAGGACAGAAAAACGGCGTTGGTTTCTACAAATACGAACTCGACAAACGTGGCAAGCCGAAAAAGACCGTTGACCAAGGCGTTTATAGCTTAATCGCAGGCGTGCAGGACAGCAACAAACAAGAATTTAGCGATGAAGAAATCGTTGAACGCATGATGTTAGCCTTCTGCAACGAAACCGTACGTTGCCTAGAAGACAACATCGTCTCAACCGCAGGCGAAGCAGACATGGCGATGATTATGGGCGTTGGATTCCCACCATTCCGTGGCGGACCTTGCCGTTACATCGACCAAATTGGCGTGGCAAACTACCTAGCCCTATGTGACAAACACGCACACCTAGGCAAAGCGTACGAAGCCCCACAAAAAATCCGTGACATGGCAGAAAAAGGCGAAACTTTTTATCCAGTCGCCTAATTAACGATGACAAAGGTTTTAGGGTTTTTAGTCAACGACATTTGTTGGCACTATCCTAAAACCAACAGAATAACGAATTTAAGGAATTAATTATGACAGTAACTTCTTTACAAACATTAAGTCCAAAAGACGTGGTCATCGTAGATGGCGTACGCAGTGCAATGGGTAAATCAAAAAACGGTATGTTCCGCAATGTGCGTGCCGACAACCTATCTGCTGAATTGGTCAAAGCACTTGTTGCCCGTAACGACTTTGATACCAACGAAGTAGAAGACGTGATTTGGGGTTGTGTTAACCAAACCCTAGAACAAGGCATGAACATCGGACGTAACATTGGCTTACTTGCAGGTATCCCAAAAACGACAGGCGGTCAAACCGTTAACCGTCTTTGTGGCTCATCAATGCAAGCGTTGCATACAGCAGCTGCCCAAATCATGACCAACCAAGGAGATGTATTTATCATTGGTGGTGTTGAGCACATGGGACACGTTGGCATGATGCACGGTATCGACATCAACCCAGCTGCCTCTAAGCACTTTGCTAAAGCCTCAAACATGATGGGCTTAACTGCCGAAATGCTCGGACGTATGAATGGCATTAGCCGTCAAGAGCAAGACGAGTTTGGTGTAGAATCCCACCGTCGTGCATGGTCTGCGACCACCGAAGGACGTTTTGCTAACGAAATCGTTGGTATCGAAGGTCATGACAAAGACGGCAACCTACAACTTTGCACCGTTGATGAAGTGATTCGCCCTGATGCCAATATGGAAGCATTTGCAGGTTTACGTCCTGTATTTGATCCAAAAGGTGGTACAGTAACCGCAGGTACATCATCTGCCTTGTCAGACGGTGCAGCAGCCATGCTTGTGATGAGTGCCGCTAAAGCCAAAGATTTGGGTTTAAAACCTCGTGCAAGAATCCGTAGCATGGCGGTTGCAGGTTGTGATGCGGCGATTATGGGTTATGGTCCTGTACCAGCGACACAAAAAGCCCTAAAACGTGCCGGCATGAGCCTAGACGATATGCAAACTATCGAGCTAAACGAAGCCTTCGCTGCTCAAGGTCTGTCAGTACTTAAAGCCTTAAACATCACTGACAAACAAGACATCATTAACGTTAATGGTGGTGCAATTGCCTTGGGTCACCCCCTTGGCTGTAGTGGTGCAAGAATCACCGTTACCTTGCTAAACGCCATGGAGCAAAAAGATACTCAACTTGGTTTAGCGACCATGTGTATTGGTGTTGGTCAAGGTATTGCTACGGTAATCGAGCGTGTGTAAGTTTATAGTTTTCTAATTTATGGTTTCAATGTAAAAAACGTCCTTAAAAAAGGGCGTTTTTTTATGTATTAATCTTATAAAAAAGGATAAGCACCTCTATAACTGGATATCTATCCATTTAAAGTTTGTGATATATTATCAACAGTGATGGGCGTAAATTATTAGGATAATAATTTATCACTTAAAATGGATGATATTAAAATTAGTAAAAATATTGTTAAGGACAACGTATGACAAATAACCCTTTAAATGATGCTTTTGTAATGAGAGAAGATAAAAGCTACCAAAATGGCAATATCGTTACAACACTTACCCTAAATCGCCCCAATCAATTCAACGCACTGTCGGTTGATATGTTGTCTGCTTTGCAAGCGGAGCTGGATAATATTGCCAGCGATGCTAATATCCAAGTTGTTGTATTACAGGCAAATGGTAGAGCGTTTTGTGCTGGCCATAATTTAAAAGAAATGCGAGCAAACCATAACAAAGTATTTCAAAAAAAATTATTTGAACAATGTGGTGATATGATGCTAACAATTAACCGCATGCCTCAAGTTGTGATTGCAAAAGTGCACGGTATTGCGACGGCAGCAGGGTGTCAGCTTGTGGCAACTTGCGACTTAGCGATTGCTTCGGATGTGGCTAAGTTTGCAACTTCTGGCATTAATGTTGGCTTGTTTTGTTCTACTCCTGCGGTGGCAGTTAGTCGCAACATGGCTCGTAAACAAGCATTTGAAATGCTGATAACTGGTGAATTTATTGATGCTAATACTGCTTTAAGGCAAGGCTTGATAAATCGAGTGGTTAGCCCTGAGTTGTTAGATGACACCTTACAAAATTTGATTGATACTATCATGAATAAGTCATCAGTTGCTGTAAGGACCGGCAAACAAATGTTTTATAGGCAGTTACAAATGGAGTTGCCAGCAGCCTACGACTATGCCAATGAAGTTATGACCTGCAATATGATGACTGAAGACGTGGCAGAAGGTATAGATGCTTTTATTGAAAAACGACACCCAATTTGGAAGGGATGCTAATGATTAACTAGGTAATGTTTATTAAAACTAAATATGTTGTGCAATATTAAGGTCACAATGCAAAAAATAAAAGATATATCAGACAAAATAAGGAGAGAGTTATGCCAACGATAAGCATGAATAAACCAAACCGTTTGTTGCAAGAGAACACTCAAGCCATGATTATTGATGTGCAAGAAAAGTTTGTACCGCACATTCATCAAATAGATAAAACTTGTCAGAAAATTGCTATTTTGGCTCAAGGATTGCAGCTACTTAGCATACCAGTCATGCTTAATGAGCAATATCCTAAAGGGCTTGGTAAAACGGTGAACAGCATTAACGATGTACTCACTGAGACCAACCAAAGGGTTTTTGAAAAACAAGAGTTTAGCGTTTGCGATTGTGATGCATCATGGAATCATGTTGCCAAACAAAACCGCAATAATGTGATACTTTGTGGTATTGAAGCGCATGTTTGTGTGCAGCAAACGGCGTTAGACTTGTTAGATAATGGTATGCAACCGATTTTAATTGCGGATGCGGTAAGCTCACGTAATGAGTTTGACAAACAGATGAGTATTGAACGTATGAGGCATGCTGGGGCAATTGTCACTACGGTTGAAGGTATTTTGTTTGAGATGTGCAAAACCAGTAAGCACGAGGCATTTAGAGCAATTAGCAAACTTGTGACCTAATTTTAGAAAATGAGGTAGCATGAATTAGCAGATTATAGGTTCAATCGGTTTTTTGTTTGACTAACCAGATCAATAGCCAAATTTTTTACCTAGCAATCTGCTTGAATTTTGGTTGTTCTACTCCTTCATGCATGATAGTTTGAGTAAAGTGTTCTAAAGGACAAATTTTAACTTCGTATCTTCCAAAAAGAGATTGATAAACCACAAATGCTTCATTGCTTTTAAAATGGTTGGCGATACGAAATACTTGATAGGCTCTAGACTACTTCAACGCTTCAACCAGTCTTTTATGAATGCCTTCAAAACCACCGTTTGACATAATGACAATGGCGTCATTTGGTTGTACTTTTTGCACAACCAAATCAATAATATCATCAATAGCAGTGAGTACTTGTTGATGGGGAGTATCACCAATCACTTTTTTTAGTCCCCATGCGAGGTTTGCTGGTTCATACCAAATTACCTCATCGGCTAGTGATGCACTTGGTGCCAGACTATCACGGTGGATACCCATTTTCATGGTGTTACTACGTGGTTCGATAATTGCCCAAATGCGCTTGCCTACCAGTTTTTTCTTGGCACCATCAAGGGTTGTGGTGATTGCAGTTGGGTGGTGAGCAAAGTCATCGTACACCTCAATATCATTAACATTGGCGATGAGTTCCATACGGCGTTTGATACCAGCAAAGTGAGTTAATGCCTTACATGCATCAGCAACACTAATACCCAAATTGTATGCAGCTGCGACGGTTACCATGGCATTATTGACATTGTGCATGCCACTCATGTTCCAGTTTACTTCTCCTGAATGTGTTTTTGTATTGCCTTGTTCATCCACATCAGTAAAGCATATTTTAAAGTGGGTACCATCTTCACTGATAAGTTTTGCTTGCCAATCGTTATCTTTGTTTGAGTGTTTAGCAGTATCAACGTTAGGATTTTCGCTTATTTTAGTACGCCAAATGGGTGTCCAGCATCCTTTATCAATGGTATCTTCTAAACTCTGAGTGTTGTTTGGCATGATAATGATACCATTGCCTGGAATCATACGGACCAAATGATGAAACTGAGTTTGGATGGCATCTAAGTCTTTAAATATATCAGCATGGTCAAATTCTAGGTTGTTTAAAATGGCAGTCGTTGGGCGGTAATGCACAAATTTAGAACGTTTATCAAAAAATGCCGAGTCGTATTCATCCGCTTCAATTACAAAATAGCCACGTCCGTTGATTTCATTATTATCTGTGGTTTTTCCTAAATAGCTACTATGTGCAAACACTTTTTGTAGGCGTGTGTCTTTTGAATCAACTAGAGGGACACCACCAATTAAAAAGCCAGTGTCTATGCCGTTGTATTGCAAAACCCAAGCCAACATGGTAGTGGTGGTAGTTTTACCATGTGTGCCTGCAACAGCAAGTACATGGCGAGCGTGCAATACATGCTCTGCCAAAAATTGAGGTCCTGAAATGTAAGGAATACCATGGTCTAACATGTATTCCACAGCCTCTATACCACGTTTCATGGCATTGCCAACAACCACCAAGTCTGGAGTAGGGTATTTACCATCTTTGCCAAGGTGTTCAGCTGTATAGCCTTGCATAATTTCTACCCCTGCGTTTTTTAACTGAGTAGACATTGGCGGATAAACATTGGCATCAGAGCCTGTAACGGTATGCCCTAAGTCACGAGCAAGTAGTGCCATGGAGCCCATAAATGTACCGCAAATACCGAGGATATGAATGTGCATAGCTACACCTTAATTGTATTTTAATAAAATAAGTTTAAAGGCAGATATTGTAATGTATCTTAATAAAAATCACCAATTTATAGATTAATCCAATTTAGCTTATTTCCGTTGAGGATAAACTTATCTTAAGTGCTGTCATCGCAATGTACATTAATTATTTGTTTGTGGATACCTGCTGTACTTTTGTATACAGAATGTTTGCATTATTTTTATAAAATTGACTAAATAAAATAGTTCTTATCTTCATAATCTTAGTAGCACCCGCCATCATATTTGAGTGGCTAGAGGGGTGCTTGAAAATTACAATCAGCAATTGCCATTAAAGCGAATAAAATAGTGAGATACAAACTTCATCAATTAAACCATCAAAATATTGATCCCATATATATTGTACTGATACTATATGAATAAAGGATTGTTATACTTTTGTTTGTCTATTAATTTTTGTATTGGCAAATACTTTTTTTAGTTTTTTAATTGCTGCAAGCTGGTTTTGGTTGGTGGCTTTTGGGTTAATAATTTTTAAAACAATAAACAAATTGCCAGCAGGGTTTGAAGGAATGCCTTTAGCAGGAAGGCGTATTTTATCTCCCGTTTGGCTATTTGCGGGGATATTGACAGATAAGTTACCCGCAGGTGATTCAATATTAATGGTATCTCCTAAAAAAGCTTCCCAAGTAGTAATGTTAATGGTTTGATAAACATCACTGCCTTGCAAAACAATGTTGTTTGCATGAGTAATGTTAACTTTTAAAATTAAATCGCCATTTTCACCGCCTACCTCACTTGCCTCGCCATGTTTGGCAATACGAATGAGCTGTCCTTGTTTTGTGCCTTTGGCTATATTTACCATGAGGTTGGTTGGTTCATCAACCACATTGCCATTGCGTTGTCGTGTGGGTAGGTATGCTTTAATGGCTATTTTGTCGCCTTTGTATATACTGGTTAATGGTACCTGAATCGTTAGGAACTTGTTTGCCCCCTTGGTTGGATCGAGTGGCATTGCTTTGGGGTTTGTGCCACTATAGTTATTAAAACCGGGCGGTATTTTGGTTGTCTGACTTTTGCCAAAAGCGGAAAATACCGCATCAAAATTAAAACTATCACTCCCCAATAAAGGACTGTCGTTATAAGTGTTATATGTTTTGGGCTTAGCTCGGGGATGAGTTTGTTGTTTTGATTGCGCAAATAGTGTTGGGTTTGCTTGATTGTATGCGTTACGTTTATCGGCATCTTTTAAAGCTTCGTAGGCATTGTTGATCTGAGCAATTTTTAAGCTGGCATTGGGGTCTTTACTGACATCTGGATGATGCAAACGAACCAAATGGCGATAGGCGTTTTTAACTTGCTCATCGGTTGCGGTTGGTTTGATACCAAGTATGTCGTAATAGTTTTTTGCCATTTTTTTGATTGTTATTTAGTGTTTACTGTTTGTGTATTATCATCTTGAGGTAAGGCTATTTTAGATTATTCCAAACTTATTTTCCATTTCTTCAAGTGCTTCCATCGCTTCTATCAAACTTTCTTCTTGTTCAGTTTTTGCCTGTTGTAGGTTTTTTTGTTGTTCAAGTTGTTTTAAAAGGTCGGTTTTACGGTCATCATTATACAATTCTGTATCAGCAAGTTTTTTTTCTAAACTAGCCAAATTTTCGCTGATTTTTTCTAACTGATTTTCTGCTTGCTCAATACGTTTACGAATGGGGGCAGTTATTTTGCGTTGCTCAGCTTTTTGTTTGCGGAGTGCTTCTTTTGACAGGTTAATCCCTTCTAACGTCCCTTTTTTAGGGGGAAGACCTTCACTCGAAGTTTTAGCTCCATTTAGTGTTGTTATACTTTTGTTAGGTACACTGGCTTGCTGGTTTGGTGTTTTATGTTCGGCTTTTCGGATATCTTTTAACCATTTACCATAATCGGTAATGTCGCCAGTAAATTCATCTACTTTGCCATCATGCACCAAATACAGCTCATCGCAGACATTGGCTATCAATTCTCTATCGTGTGATACCAACACCACTGCTCCTTCAAAACCTTGTAAAGCAAGGGTTAAGGCTTGTCTCATTTGCAAATCTAGGTGGTTGGTTGGCTCATCTAATACTAGCACATTTGGGCGTTGCCAAACGATGAGGGCAAGTGTTAGCCTTGCACGCTCACCTCCTGAAAATAATTTACTGGGGGTATTTATACGCTCACCACGAAAATCAAAACTACCTAAAAATGCTCGTAAATCTGAATCCGAAGTTGTTCCGGCCAGTCGTCGTAGCATAGTTAATGGGGTTGCCTCGTTGTCTAAGCTGTCCATTTGCTGTTGGTTAAAATAGCCAATTTTTAGGGTGTCACTGGCTCGGTAACTACCCGATAATATTGGTAAATCACCAACCAAGGCTTTAATAACCGTCGACTTACCCGCCCCGTTCATCCCGAGTAGTCCTAAACGACTGTTAGGGGTAATTTGTAGGTTAATCTTTGTTAGTAAAGGTATCTCTGAATAGCCAATGCTGGCGTTGGTTATTACTATTAGAGGTGATGCCATATGACTGGGTGGATAAAACTTAAATGAAAATGGATTATCCGCTACCACCGCAGATAGCTCGGTCATACGTTCTAGTTGTTTGATACGGCTTTGTGCTTGTTTAGCTTTGGTGGCTTTGGCACGGAAACGACGAATATAGTTTTCAAGGTGTGCTTTTGTTTCTTGTTGTTTTTCATAGGCTTGTTGTTGCTGAGCAAGGCGTTCACTACGGATACGTACGAACTGGCTGTAATTTCCCGTATATAAGCTAATGCCTTGATGCTCGATATGTAAAAGGTGGCTGACACAAGCATCTAAAAAACTTTGGTCATGCGAGATGAGCAGTACCATGCCATCAAAGTTGGCTATCCATTCTTCTAACCATAAAATAGCGTCTAAATCTAAGTGGTTGGTGGGTTCGTCAAGTAGCATGACATCTGCTCGACACATGAGGGTACGAGCAAGGTTTAGTCGCATTCGCCAGCCTCCTGAAAACTGCCCAACTTTTAGCGAATGTTGATCTGTTGTAAAACCTAAACCTGCCATGATTTGAGAGGCCTTGGTGGGGGTGCGGTAGCCATCAATATCATCAAAGCGTTGGTGCAGATAGGCAATTTCAGATTCTGCTAAATTTGATGGGTCGGCAAGTTTGGTGTTAAGTTCATGCCATTCGTCATCACCTGCCAGCACATAGTCAAAAGCAGTCATATCCACACTTTCAATTTCTTGAGCCATGTGTGCTATTTTCCAGTTAGAAGGTATTGATACCTCACCTGTATCAACGGCAAGTGAGCCAAGCAAAACGGCAAATAGGCTGGATTTGCCTGTACCATTGTTACCGGTTAAGCTAATTTTTTGCTTTGGGTGTAACTGAAAACTGGCATCTTTAAATAATATTCGCCCGTCTCGGCGGATGGATACATTTTGAAATTGAATCATGGTGCTATTGAATCTATTAATTTGGTTGAACTTTCAATATATCGAGGCAATTTACAAGCAATACAACCAAATATTAAGCAGCCTGTCCATTCCCAATTTGCATCAGGCATATCAAAAATTGGTTTGCTTTGTAAAAATTGATGATCCATTTGCTGATATTTTTCATTATCTGATTGAAAATCCTTTATTTCTTGTAATTTAGTCTCCTCATCTAAGTGTTGCCAATCTTTATGGTTTTGGCGTATTTCATTAATACATTTTTGATTATTTTCAACTTCATCAGTAATTAATTCTGTAAATAGTTGTCTATTCTCAAGCCAGATGGTATAGGCAAATTCTGTAGAATATAACATACCTCGCATACTATCGACATCTTCGGTATGCTCTTTTAAAAGATAGTGATAAGCTTGTTTATATTGACCATTTAATGCACAAAAATAGGCTAAGTCGTTATAACAACTTTCATCTGCAGTGCCTGATTTCAAATGTAATTCATTGGCAACCATACTAGCAATAAAGTTTGATTGGTCGTTAAGTTGCAAATTACAATACACCCAATTATGTAGTGAGCGTTCAAAAGGTAAACTTTTAAAGATATTTCTTGCTATCTTATATTCCGCTAAACCATAATAAGCACAACCAATTTGATGTTCTATCTTTTGCTCTAATACTTCATCATTAACCATTTTTTTAGCAGTTAGGTATTGGGTTATGGCATTTTGGAATTGTTTCTTATCTAAGTACATTCTTGCTAAAGCAAGAAATGGCATGTATGAGTCTGGGTGTAATTTAGTACATTCTTTCTGAATTTTGAGGGCTAGTTTTTGGTTTTCATTACGATGACCATATTTAAAGTATAACCAAAAAGCATAATTGTGCATGGTTTCTATAGTTTGTTTAGTTTTGTAAGCTAATTCAAAATATTTAATATCCTCACCAAACTCATCGTTTAAGTGATAATTACACATTAACACCAATGCTATGTTTGTAATAAAGTCCACATCATCAGGATTTGCTTTGTGCAAATCAAGTAGGTGTTCAAAATCCTGTGTGGTCATGTCTTGCGATAGCTGCATAGTTAGATTCTTAAGTAAATATTGGATTTTATTATATCCTAACCTCTGCTTTATTTTGCACATAAATTAAAAGGCTATTGAAAATAACAGACCTTTTAATTATTCCACCTCAACTTACGGTTAAGGTTTTTGAGTGTCTTTTTGATGTTGTTTATGTGCCTTCATCATTTTATGTAAAGTTTGTGAGTTTTTATAAAAACCACGGCAGCCAGCACAAATTGCCAAATGGGATTTAAGTAAAAATTGCTCTTTAACTGTTAAAGGGCGTTCGTAAGACAAACTAACCAACCCAGTGACTTGATAACAACTGCTCATTATTTTATGTAATGGGCTATTGTTTGTTTCTTTTTTTAGGCTATTGTTTGTCATTGCTATTCCTATTAATGATATCTGTATTATGATGTCGTATTTATTATTGATGAGTGAACCAACGCAGAGACAAACATTCTTGTAATCTGAGACGTGCACGGTGCATCAATACATAAAATTTATTACTATTTATCCCAACCTCTTCACAAATTTCATTTGTTTCAAGTTCAATATATTCTCGCATAATAAAAACACGAGCCTGTTCGGCAGGTAAGTTGCTTAAGCAAAAATCCAGTACTTGCCAAAAAGCATCTCCCATAGCATTGGCTTCTGGATCGCACCAGCTATCATCAAAGGCAGAGGGCTTACTGTTTTTATACCAAAAGCCAGCATCATCAAACAATAACTGTAAAAACTCTGCATCAGTTTTTGTACCAGTTTCATCTTGTAAGCTAGACAGGTTAACATAACGATCATTTGTTCGGATGTTATCAATAATCTTGTTTTTTAAGATTGAAAAAACCCAAGTTTTAAAGGTTGCTCTGCCCTCAAAATTGTTTGAGTGGTTTAAGGCTGCAGATAATGATTCTTGCACAGCATCTTGTGCTCTGTGCTCATCTTTTAGTTGCGAGGTCGCAAAAGCAAGCATCTGTTTATATACATCTGTAATAAATTTATCATCAATTTTAGCTTTTGTATCAGAAGTTGCCGACATAGCGTTGTTTAACCTTTTTATTTTTGCACTACTTACGTTTTGGTGAGAACCAAAAACCAAAACTTAACCATTTGCCTGCACCATAAACAACCAGTACTAACAGCATTATAAGATAAGTAACGGCAAACTCAACTCCATTGTTTAGCACTACAAAATCTAGCGACTTAATTTTATCAACAATAGTATGCTACATTGTAGCAATCGATATAATGAGGTTCATAACAGTTTCTTAAAAATAATAAAAAATGGATGCGGTTATAAAGTATTGGTTGTTAAGTACTAAAAAGTATCAGCATTCGACCATTAGAATTCAACAATGAGATGCTCGCTGATAAGTTGTGCTAATAACGCTTCACCAAAATCTAAAATTTGTGGCTCAACCTCGGTTTCTATCGAGTTAAAAAAGGCGGTTAATAAAGCACGTCCATTATTAAATAGTGGTTTGTTATTGCTTGTGGCATTGTTTGTTTTTTCAGTCAAGTGTTGATTAACTGTTTTTGTCATATACTCAATAAGCAAATGGGTGAGTGCATTTGTTTGCATAAACTCAACTGAATTTGCTGGTGTGCGATATACCAGCAAAAAGGTGTCTTTTGGTTTCGTGGGGCGGTTGGTTGTATCAATTTGATGCACTGCCCAATGGTAATGTAAGTTTTGCATATTTTGGTTAAGTGTAAAATTAGCAAATAATGCGGTGTTTGCATGGTTATTATTGGGTCGAATGTCTAAATCTAACTCTACCCATTCATAATGAGCCAAATCCGCCATATAGTCAGGCACAGATAAAGTTTGTTTTTGAGCATCAGACAATGTATAGATAAAATCGACAAAGTGTTTGTTTACTTCAGTAAAGTAGGGGCTATGTAAATCTGCATTTTGAAAAAAATATAAGGACAATGCTTGCCATTGTTTTGCTGTCATTATGGTTTGGCAAACAGGGAAGCATTGGTTAATAAAACCTTTTAGGTTGTTAAAGATTAACTCTTGATAAAGCTGTCCCACCCGTTTAGGGATGCCGTTGCCATCCTTGTGCAGTTGGCTACGTAAATAATTGCCAAAATCAGTCTGAAATGCTTGCAACTGGCTTGGCACTTTTATATTTTCCCGTATTTTAGGGTTTGCCTTGTTAGCTAGCATTTGCATATTTCACCTTTAGGTTATTTGGCGGTGTGGTTAATTGTTTGGCGACATCTGCTTGTAATTGGTGAATGTGGTTAACTTCAGCAATTAGCTCATCAAACTGTGGGAAGTTAAAATCACGTTCTAAACAGGTTGGTATTTGGGTTGGCAACTTTTTTGTACGCTGGTAAATTAGCTGGTAGGCATCTATTAACAAATCCCAAACTTTATCGACCACGGCATTGCCATGGGTATCGACAATAAACCCATCATCTTCGATAAAATGCCCAGCAACATGTATATAGCAGGTTCGTTCTAGTGGTAATTGGCGTAAGTAGGCGTGTGGATTAAACCCAAAGTTTTGGCTGTTAACATAAATGTTGTTTATATCAAGGTGTAGTAGGCAGTCTGCTTCGCTACAAACGGCTGATATAAAATCAGCATCACTCATGGTACTTATTTTGGGTTGATAGTAGTATGAGGCGTTTTCAAAGCCTATTTTTTGCTCCATAAAGTCTTGGGCTTGTTTAATACGGTTTGCTGTCCAGCTTACAGCTTCATCTGTACAAGGGATTGGCAACAGATCATACAAGTGTCCCTTTTCATCACTACACCAAGATAAGTGTTCGGTGTACATGCCAATATTGTGTGTTTGCATAAAGTTTTTAATTTGCTTTAGCAAGTTAAAATCTAAATAACGGGTACTACCAATAGATAAAGACAAGCCATGGCAAATAAAATTAAAGCGTTCGGTATAGGCTTTTAGATTTGCCTCGTAATTACCACCAAGTTTGCCTTCACTGTTTATCCAATTTTCTGGAGAGATTTCAAAAAAATCAATACTAGATAAATCGGCAGACTGCATTGGCGATAGTAAATCACGACGAAACCCTAAACCAGCACCACTAATTATATTACGCATGAGTTATCCTTACCTAATGGTTATCAAAGGCTTGTTAATGTGCAACTTTATTGTTTTTTGTTAGCACCACATTTTCCTTCGCCACATTTGGCATCTGATTTTTTATTGGCAGCACAACTGCCATCATTTTTTTTCATATCGGCACCACATTTTCCTTCGCCGCATTTATTTTCGCCTTTTTTCATTTCATAGCCTTTATCCATGCCATTTGCTTGAAATGGGTTACTAGTACATGCCGTTGCACCTAATGCAACCAAAGAAGTCACAGCCAAAGTTTTTACGATAGTATTTGATTTCATAATAAATTCCTTATTTGGTATTTAAATTGATTGTTAAAAACGTAACAACTAGAAAAAAGGTTGAGGTTTTTCTTGCTGTTATAACTTAGTCGGAGTTAAGGGGTGATTTCTTACACTTTTTTTAGTTTTTTTTAAAATTTGGCTTTTTTAACTGTCATACTTGATGAAAAGTGCTTTTGACGCTATTAGATTTATCAATCTTAAATGATAAATTTAAGCAATTAGTTAAAAAATATTGATTTTTGCTTGTGATATAATAAAGTTGATCTTATATATCATGCATAAAATACCAACCCATTAGGATAATAACGATGCAACCAACCATGACCTTAACTGATAATGCAGCAAATAAACTGCGTGTGTTACGAGAAGATGAAGGCGATGCCAGTTTAATGTTACGAGTTTACGTAACAGGTGGTGGTTGTTCGGGCTTTTCTTATGGGTTTGATTTTGCAAATGAAACTAATGAAGACGATGTCACCTTTAAAAATCAAGATGTGAATATGGTGGTGGATTCTTTAAGCTATCAATATCTACAAGGTTCGACAGTGGATTATGTAGAAGGGCTAGAAGGCTCCCGCTTTGTCGTTAAAAATCCAAATGCCACAACGACCTGCGGGTGTGGTTCCTCTTTTTCTATTTAAACCATATTTTTTTTATAAACCCGCCTTTTTGGTGGGATTTTTACTTTAAAGTCATATATAACAAAAGGGATAGGTTATTAATCAAAATGCAATAACAAAGCATTACTGATATATTTCATGTTATTTTATGGTTTGATAGGATACAATTTATGGTGTTTTTGCAAATTTATCAAAATATTGTTTTATAAAAATACAGAGAAAATCATGAACAGTACAACAGGGTTTACATTGCCAAATTGGCTAACCAGCCAACATTTAACAGGCATGCTGAGGGGCATAGAAAAAGAAGGTCTGCGTATGCAAAAAAATGGCTACCTTGCTCAAACACCGCATCCAAAAAAACTGGGTTCTAAGTTAACGCATCCGTACATTACCACTGATTACTCAGAAAGTTTGCTTGAGCTAATTACTGACCCAAAAAGCTCACCAAAACAAGCATTGGCAATGCTCAGAGAGCTACATGTGTTGGTGCAACATTCAATCAGTGATGATGACGATAATAAAAAAAACAAGCCAAATCAAGAGCTGCTTTGGCCACTATCAATGCCTTGCATGTTATCTAGTAAAGATGAAGACATACCGTTGGCAGATTACGGCACATCTAACATTGGTAAACTCAAAACCTTATACCGTAGTGGGCTGGGAGTGCGTTATGGCAGGCGGATGCAAACCATTGCTGGCTTGCACTACAACTTGTCATTTGGTGATGATTTATTTGGTGAGTGGCACAAACAATCGGATGACAAACGTAGCTTAATTGAGTTTAAAAATGATAAATACTTAGGGCTTATCCGTAATTTTAACCGCCTAACCAGCTTGGTATTATACCTTTATGGTGCTAGCCCAAGTGTTTGTCCTTGTTTCTTGGTGGGTCGTGAGCATCATCTTAAAAAGCTAAATGAGCATACTTATTATCAACCAAACTCCACCTCCTTGCGTATGGGTAAGCTTGGTTATACAAACAGTGTGCAAGATGAGTTAGATATCCGCTATAACAATTTGCCTGAGTATATTGCAGGCTTGCGTAAGGCGATACAGACACCGTTTAAAGACTTTACTGATATTGGTGTAGACGACAAAGACGGCAACCCAATCCAAATTAATGATCATATTTTACAAATCGAAAATGAGTATTACAGTCCAATACGTCCAAAACAAATTACAACAAAAGGTGAAACGCCAACTGAGGCATTGGAAGATAGAGGGATTGCCTATGTTGAGTTTAGAGCAATTGACCTTGACCCATATAGTGATGTAGGTATCCGTTTATCGTCTGCTTGCTTTTTAGAAATATTGGCGTTGTATTGTTTGCTCAATGAATCGCCAGAGTTAATGCCAGATGAAGATAAAGAGCTTGCCATAAATCTTGAACGAGTGGTTAACGGTGGGCGAGATACAAATACTAATATTTTGGTAAAAGGGAAAGAGCAAAACCTACAAGCTTGGATGCAAAAGCACTTAGCACAAATGCTACCACTGGCAGAAATGTTTGATGAAAAACACGGTGGTAATGACTACCGAACCGCAATGGCACTAATGCAAGGTAAGGTAAGCAACCCTAATTTAACCTTATCCGCACAAATTATTGCCGATAGCAAACGCCTTGGCAGTACAGCACAATTAGGTAAAACGCTTGCTAATCAACACAAAGATCATTTGTTAAAATATGCCCTTAGCCCAAATACTCAAGCAAGATACGAGGTATTGGCAGAAAAATCGGTGATACAACAGGCAGACTTAGAAGCAGAGCAAAGCCAAAGTTTTAAAGAATATATTAAGCAGTTTAGATAGCTATTGTATTTTATGAGCAAAAAAATAAGGATAAGAAAATAATTAAAAAAATAATGGAGAGAGATAATGAATAATTACCGATTGATAAATGCATTTTTATTGTTGATGGCAGTGGTTGCTATTAGTTTTGCGTTTTTTTATTTACAGCGTCATGTAGGGTTGTTTCCTTGTCCTTTATGTATTTTCCAACGTATCGGCATCATGGTCATGGGTTTATTTGCTTTTATAGCATTGATAATTAATCCTAGTAAATTTTGGGCGAGGTTAATGCTATGGTTTGGTAGTGTATTAGGTGCCATGTGGACGGCAGGTGTGGCAGCACGCCATATATGGATTCAAAATTTACCACCAAGTCAAACCCCTGCATGTGGTCCTGGGCTTGATTATTGGGTTGATACCATGCCAATGTTTGATGTGGTAAAAGAGGTATTTAGTGGTTCTGGTGAGTGTGCAAGTATTGAATGGACGTTGTTGGGTATGAGTATCCCAATGCAAACCTTTTTGCTGAGTGTATTCTTGATTTTAGTGCATTTGGTGTTACTGGGTAAAATTATACGAGATAGAGGCTAACTAGAAAAAATTTAATCATAACCAATCAAATCAAAAAAGGTAAGATATGACAAACATGGGCGTTAAGCTAGTTTTACCAATTTCTGTTGATAATCAGCTAGTTGCGCTCAGCGATTTTTTTGTAAAAAATACAGATAATGATTTACAAAACTACCTCCAATGGCTGGATAAACAGGTGAATCCACCAAAGTCTTATCGTGAGCATCCAATCAACTCAGAGCAACAACTAAAACGGTTTAAAAAAGTATTTGAAAAAACCATGTGCATGTCGCTTGGTGGGTATGTGCGTATCAAGCGTGCGTATTTTATGCTTAATTCAAAAAATCAATATAAAAACATATGTCAGTTTTCATACATTGATACCCCAATTGGTAATATGCTTGCCATTTTTTCACAAGGTAAACTGTGCCTATTGGAGTTTTTAGAACGTAAAATGTTAGAAACCGAACTCAATCAAGTTATTGCAGATAAAAAATGCCAATTTGAGTTTATCAACACAGAGGCAAATCCACCTGCTCAAGTTTTACAAACACAGTTGGATGAATACTTTGCGGGTAAGCGAACCGAGTTTGACATACCTTTGGATACAGTCGGTACCCAGTTTCAGCGTAAGGTTTGGCAAACATTACAAACCATCGAATATGGTAAAACCGTCAGTTATCAAGATGAGGCGAAACAAATGGGTAAACCCAAAGCCATGCGAGCGGTTGCCAATGCCAATGGTAAAAATAAAATATCAATTATAATCCCTTGCCATCGAGTTATTCGTAAGAGTGGCGATATAGGGGGTTATGGCGGTGGTGTTTGGCGTAAACGGTTTTTATTAACATTGGAGAGGCAGGATTAGTGCTTAGGTTTGGGTAGTACGAAAGCAGCTAAGATAATGGCAGTAAGTGCACCAATTGGATATAGCAACCAAGTAAAATCCATGTCAAGAAATATAAACCAGTTGACTGTACTTTGATTATTGTTTTCATAAAAAAACAAAATGACATTCGATAGGACAATGCATATGGTGGTGATAGTCAACCCAACAAACCCAACGTATATATAGCTAAGCATACTTGTGATAGTGGTCTTCTTATAACTTAGCCATGCAGCAGTAAAAAAAGCAGGAACAAAACCAAATATCATACCAATTGGAATACCTAATATTAAACCATTAAAATAATCTGAAAAATCGTAATAGCCGATATCCTTAAATACTTTCCCAGTCGACATGAATACAATTGTCACTAATAAAAATCCGCCTATAGCACCGCCAAAGAATACATGGCTGAGTAGAACTAGGGTAGTTGGATAGTGAAATTTTACAGTCTTCTCTGTTGTTTTAGGCATTTTAGTGTTTTCTTGGATTTCCATGACTCTATGACTGTTATTTTATGATTATTGATTTAGGTATTTATTATCTTGATTATTTATTATGTAAAGTCAATTAAAAGATAATAATCCATATTGTTTTGCAAAGTTTGGCATCCTTTACAAGGATATTTCATATAAATTCCATAATTAAATGCAATAAAATATTTTACACTACAAACCACTAGCTATTTTATTGATATGGAAAGTCATTATGAAAATTAAACCTATTTTTTTGCTCACCATGGTCGGTATAATCGCATGGTATGGCTCGTCTACCTTTATGGTAGGCAACTCGAATCTTCAAACAATCAAGCAATATTATAATACGCTAACACAAAAAGTAGAGCAAGCAAGCATGTTTGTTGGTCATGCCTTTGATAAGGTTTTATCCACTGCTGTTGCCAATACTTCACTTGCTAACATTGGTGTGACAGAAGCTGAACCAGCACCGCCACTTGTTATAGCCGCCCGTAAACAAATTGGGGTCACCACAAAATATGACCCTGCCTATGTGTCTTTAAAATTCCCTATGGGTGATGTGCCGATGGATAGGGGAGTGTGCACCGATGTGGTGGTGCGTGCTTATCGTCAGCAGGGCAAAGATTTACAGGTGTTGGTTAATAGCGATATGAAACAAGCTTGGTCAAAATATCCTAAAATTTGGGGGTTAAAAAGTACGGATAAAAATATTGACCATAGACGAGTGCCGAACCTTCGCACCTTTTTTAGCCGCCATGGGAAAAGCTTGGGAGTCTCAGATAATCCAGCTGATTATAAAGCAGGCGATTTGGTAACTTGGGATTTATCGGGCAGACCGCATATTGGCATCGTGTCTAACCGTTCTAAAAACAGTGTCCCATTTATTATCCATAATATTGGGGTAGGCACACAGGAAAATGATATTTTGTTCCGTTTTAAAATTACAGGGCATTATCGGTATTAGAGGTTGATTGGGGAAATTGAGAGAATTAATTGGCGGAATTGAACGTTATAGTCAAAGAAAAGTAAATTCACTACAAGGAAAGCGAGTGCCGATGTACAAGTAGTACTTTAAGCGAGCGTGACACCCTAGTGATTTATCTTCTCTACGACTATATTTAACGTATTGGGTTTCTGGTGCGTAGCTTTAGCTTTCCTAAAAGGTGTATGCACCATATCACCATATACATTATACATTGCCATACTTGCCATACTGCTAGGCAAAGTTTATTCTATTTTGTGTCTGGTTTCATCATACAATCCAACTAAAAGGCTGTGTCCCTGATTATCTACTTTTATTCCGCCATACTTAGCATTTTCATACTTATTTGCATCGCCCTCTTGAAAGAAGTAAGATTGTGCACCAATATTAATATCCCCCCATCCCCGTGAAGTATAATTTATTAGAAACTCATTATCATTGATTGGTGTTTTATGTTCTTGAATTCGCACTCTTTTGGCGATGCCATTTTTTTCTAATTTGACAACAACAAAACCTCTTTTAGCAATACTATCAAAATTAATATCGTCTGAAATAGCATATCTTAAGCTCATATAATCCCCTTGCATTAATGAACGGGGATCAACAGGTGCTAATTCTAATAGAATCAGCTGTCCATCTGATAGTAATTCTTCTTTTTTAATAATGGAATGGTTAAATAACCCAAGCACAAGGATAAGATTGAGCAGAATGATTATCCATTTATATTTTTTCATTGTTGTTTAAATTCTTGGTAGTAAATAATTTGGTGGTGAATAAATAGAATAACAGAAAGGTAATGCCGGATACAAATAAGATGATTGACTTGGTTAATAATGTGAAATTTAGGTCATAATAGTACTGAGAGATAAAATAGATAAGGGCAATTATTCCTATAGCCAATCCAGTTTTGTAATTAACTAAAAAACTTAATAACACAAGTACAATGGCGCCTGCAATAGAAGGCGAGAATGTTGTTGACGCAAGTATTAATAAACTTAATGTGTAAATTATCACTTTGCTTTTAACCGTATTTATTTCGTTTATTTTTATAATGGTATTAATTAAATACAGAGTTACTAGCGCCATCACCATCGACGATAACCAAATAAGGTTTTGAGATAGCGGCATTAAATCTTTTTTACCAATTGAAATTAGACCAAATAATAAAGAGATAACCAAACCAATTCTCATAGGGTTATAAAGTTGAGACAACCTTTTATTTAATGAGATTATTTTTGCTTCATTTAATAATACGTAGGTTAATAATAAAGTATTAATGGCAGTATATAGATGAATGAAATCATATGAATAATTAGAGGTTATTAAAAAAATAAAACTACTATTAATAGTAAGGATAGAAATAAATGACAACATAAAATTTTGGGTAATCAGCAAGGAGCTGAACGCGATAAGACTGATTAATATTGCGATCATGTTTTCATCAACGTTCATTAAAGACAATCCAGAGGCAAGCAAAACAAAGCCGATCACATAAATTGAAATACTAAATGTATCTATGATTAGTTTGTCATAGGCTTTATTAAGCCAAATAGCAGAAATGATAAATACTATTCCAAATATAGATAATCCAAACTTAGAGTCATAAAGACCTGCAATTGCCAAAAAACCAAGAAAGGCAAGCGCTGCTAAAAAACCACCAAAAACTGATAGCAGCTTAATTGCTAAGCTGGATTTGTTGTCTTCTTGAGTATTGTACTCTTCCAAAATAGCATTTTCGTCACATTCGAAGTTAATACCTTCTTCTGTGCGAATACTATCAAGTAAGGCTTTTTTGCTAGTTAATTTATCCATTTTTTTTGTAGATCAGTTAGGTTTTTAATAACAAAGGTTACACTCCCAATGACAAATAAGCTGATAACAAAGAACATACTCGCATCATCTGATAGTTTGATTAGAAGTGAGGAAATAATAATAATGATACTAAAAGGGATAATAGAAAGGTAAAAACTACTTTTTACTTTTAGACCATAATTAATGCCAATACCATAAAGTATTGATGTAATCATAATTAATGCAAAGAAAGATGTTTGGTTGTTGTCAATAATACCGATGACGATTCCTATCGTACTATAAGACACAGCTGCCAAGGCAATTAGGTTAGAAAACCAAACTGGAAACTTAATGGCACTATTCAAATTTTTTCCGAACAAAGACATTGTTAAGAATAGTATATTGATAATAAAGAGTAAAGTGCAAACAAAGACTTCTGACCAATTTTGTGTGACTTGTTGTGAATATAATATAAGTGTTGTATTAATCAAAGTGATGAAGATAAGCCATAAGGGTGCATAGTTTGAAACCAAAACCCAAATGGTGATAGACATGGTCCAACCTAAGAAAAAATCATAGGCATTAGCCCCTGTTTGGTAGATTTGTCCAAAAACAGCAAACAATACTCCCACTAATATTGAGGTACCTGTCAGCAATATGTTTTTTATATCTAAATTCACCTTAGAGAATAGTATTATCAAAGTGGCAATGATGATTAGGCTTTCTATTAATCCAATTTTGATAAACTTGTGTAAATCAGCCCAATTGTATGCAAAAAAGAAAATGATACCTGAGATTGTAAAGCCGACACCTAAACTGATAAAAAACAATCTAAGGAACTGTTGCCAAGCGTCTTTATCATGGTAAATGTTCTTCTTTAGCGTATTTTTAATACTCTTTTCGGACCAATTACTATGCCTAGCAATGATGTGAATGTCTTCTCTTTTAATATTGTTCATTTAATATATTTTTATTTAATTATGTTAAGGGACTGGTATATGAAAGATAACATGATTTTTATTCACTACGATAATTATAGTTAGTAGGTGTTATTCTCTCTACCGATTTTATGTTGATAACATCAACAACACCATCATACTGTTCTGCAAACCCTTGTTTTAAGTTGTTATTATCCTTTAAAACTAATTCGGCTACAACTGGGGTATAGGGTGCAGACTGATTTCCTGTTGTGTTATGATAAAGTTTGGTTAATCTAGCATCTTTAAAATCATTAATCCAATAAGTTTTTGCAGAGTTTAGAGGTTCAAAAACAGACACTTCGTGCCCAAAAGTGAGCAAGCCCTTGATGGGTTTGTTGGTAAATTCAATGTCTTGATCGTCTAATTTAGTTAATTTATACATTTCAGCCAATGTAGATGTGGCTGCTTTTCCGTCTTTGTCTAAGAGTATTAATTTATTTTCGCCAACTGCATAAATAGTGGTTCCTTTGTTAGACTTTAAGATAACTTTTCCACCATCTTCGGAAAAAGAAAAAACGCCCTTATCATTTAAGTAACCTTCTTTAGATTCTAAATAAAAGTCTGACTTTACAAAAGTCTTATCGGCGTTGAGTTTTACTGTTGTAAGGATTCCAGGACAACTTGCACAAGGCAATAGTCCCTTGTAAGTTCCGTCCCAATCTAAAGAAATTTCAGCAGTATGTCCATCAAATGTTGCTGTCGATTTAGTTTTGATGCTTTCTGGATTTTCTTTATGAGCAAATCCTTGACATCCTAATAAAGTCAGTGTGATTGATAGCGTTAAGAGGTGTATTTTTTTCATGTTGTGTCTTCCTTCGTTTTTTTCTTAAATATCTAAAATTTTAGTAATTGGTTTAAGGCGAAAGCAGTTTTTAGCCATATCAATCGTTACTATATTACTATTATGTAGTATCAGTTTAACAATAACCTTGTATTATGTGTGTAAAAATACTTGACTACTACAATCCTTTTTCTTCTTCAAAAAACTTCTTTCTAAGTGTCTGCCCTTTCAATACATTATATTTAGCAATGAAGTTAATGTTTTTAAAAACTAAGATTAAGATGTGCAGCGTTGCACTTCGAGCTTGAATCTTCCGACTATTTTTAGTGTTGATTCTTTTATTCTATCCCAATATATTCTTATCCTAATATCTCTGGTTTAACGATGGGTGTTTTATTATCCGAGCCAAAAAACGGGGACTTTTTATCCATGCCTAAAATTTTCCCTTTGATAATAAACGGCATGACAACCAACTTATCTTTAAAGGAAATTTTCTCAGAAATTTTAAATGGTGCACCAGCTAAGGCGTATTTTCCGTAAATACGTGCCTTAACGTCGCCCAATGCCAATAAAGCTGCTGGGTCTTTGTAAGCCGTGCAAAAAATGCCTGCCCAAGGAAATTTTGGCAGGGTGTTAAGGATAGGTGAGTTGCAACAAGCCGTCACCCAACGATAAACGCCCTTGTTGCTAAGGCGATAACATTTTAGGGCATCGAGTCCTTGAATAATCTGGATTTCTTTGGGATAGGCCGGAATCACTTCGGTGCCGCCGTACTCATCCAACACGTCAGTGCGTTGTATTTTTTCGGCAAAAGCCTGACAGTCGTCGCAATAACATACCAAACGTCCAGGAGTGTGTGTTGGAAAAGCCTTGAGTTTGGCGACAAAAGCACCGCAATCGCAAGAAATTTTCATACCGATACCTCTTTTTCGGATGATTGATGTCTAATCATACTACCGTCAAATGGCTGTGCGTTCAACTTCGCTTTGACACGTATCACGATAAAAAGCCCCAAACGGTGATTATCGTCGTTTAATGTAGCGCGCCGTTGAAATCATTGATAAGCCAATGCCCAACAACACCCACAACATAGCTGCTAAACTTAATAAAGTCTGAGGCTCGCCGAGAAACACCCACGCCATAATACTGGCTGCTATCGGCGTGCTCATGCCAATCATATTGTGTAAGGTGGGATTGATTGCCACCGAGGCCATGCTATTTAAGATATTCGGTATATAGGTCGCCAGCCATGCCAAACCGAGTAAGCCGAGTAAATTTGGCCACCAAGCCGACAACGGGTCGAATATTAGCCATACTGATGGCGTGCGTATGGCAAAGGGTATCAACAATAGCGTACCGAGCAATAGAATATCACGATTAGATTGTTGCGTACTGATGGGGTGCCCGCGTTGTTGGTACGACCATAAAACGGATGAATAAAGCGCACGCAGCAAAGCCGCCAATAATCCCAGCGATGCGCCTGTTAGCGTATTGAATAAGTCAGCGGACGGTAGGCTACTTTGTCCAAGAAATACCACCAAACCAATAAATGCCATACCGAAACCGATAATTTCATGGCGATAAATGCTTTCTTTTTTAATCAAGCGAATGATCAAAGTAAACAGTGGCGCCGTTGCCACCATTAATGCTGCAACTGCTACGGGGGCTAAATAAAAAGCGTAGGTGGCTGATACGTAGTAAAACACCATCAGTAGTGCCGTGATAAGACGCATTCTATCGCCTAGCACATCGCGCTTGATGGTGAGAAACCGAGATACTATCAACACTAAGGCGCTCGCCAAGGCAAAGCGAGCAAATAATATCATGGCTACATCTAACTCGTGCAGTAACTTGACAAAAATCCCCGTACTCGCCCACAGCAGTGCACATAGTGCGCTTAAAATAATAGGGAGCATAGGATTTCCTTTATACACTGACATATTTCCTGTTGTTTTTTAGTTAGCTAACCTCTATTCAGAGGCAACAACCGCCCCAACTTGTCGTAAGTAATCTTCAGCCCTCATTGTGTTTAAGCGACCGGCTATCTTTTTGCTGATATTTTTTAATTCCGTCAGTTACGTTGGGAGCACATCGCGCACCTTGCGCCTGCCGTCTAATCATACTACCGTCAAATGGCTGTGCGTTCAACTTCAGATAATTTGTCTGATTACGTTATCGCTAATACGACCTACGTTTGCTTATAGCTATTGTTGTACATAGTGTTTTAGTTTTTTAATTCACTCTTGATTTTGTTTCTGAATTCTTCGCTCGTCAAGATTTTAAGTTCAAATTTACTCTTACTTACTCTTAATTTGGTGCCTTCCAGAAAGTTCAGGTCATTGAAAAAATATGCCAGTTCTGTGGTGTTTCCCTCTTTGTCTGTTGCATAGAGTGCTTTTGTCGAGACAAATGGTGTTGAGCCGCCTTTCATTCCTGCGTGTTTGAACTGTTTTTTAATCGCAGGGTCTTCCGTCAGCTCTTTCATTACTTCATCCAAGTATTTTCTTGTTTTTGGATCAAAATAAGTTCTTGAGTTTATTTTCTTCATAATTCCAGCGTATTCTTTAACGGTAGAACTTGGTAAGTTGTCAGACCAGACTTTTTGTATATCCGTTCCAAAATCTCCTATGTCGTTTTTGTAGTCGGCGTCGTTTAGAAGCTTGGAGTGAATTGTATTGGTGGTTTTTATGTAATCATCAAGACTCAGAAATCTTATCTTTTGTGCAAGCTCTTCGCCCTTTAAGCTGGGGAACTTTTCTTTACCAACAAATAGAGAAGACACTATATAGTAAAATCTCGTATGATCCTTGATGCCCAAGCTTTTTATTCGTTTGTTTATGTTGTCTAGACCTAGCTTGTCCGTCAACCATTCGGTGTTTGCGTTTGAGCTAAAAAATAGCATGCCCTTTGCTATTTCACGAATGGGGATTTTATTATCTTTAATTTTGTCCTTTACTGACTCAAGCCATTTTGATTGTGCTCCGCCATCAGTACCTGGCACATAAAATTTAGATAGCTCGTCTATCGAAATTTCTTCATTAGGATCAATTTTATTCTCCGAAGCTTGTACCGCATATTCAATCGCTACGGTAACCTTAACGGTACTTGCCAGGGGCATTAGTCTGTTGGGATTTCTTTCGGCAATTAGTTCATCGTTTCTAAATAGCTGAATCGCCGACCTATCGGGATTATCTTTGATGAAATTCAAAACAAAATTTTCATCTGGTTTGAAGTAGTTAAATATGATTGCTCCAACGACTATAATGATCCCTATTGTTGCAACTATGATTAAATTTTTCTTAGGCATATGTTTTTTACAGTATGTACTAATGTCCCAAAAAACGAATCTATTTCGTTTATCGGTGGTCTTATGGGTAGTTTTTTATTTCTTTCAATCTATATTTATTATGATACTAGATACTAATGGGGATTGAATGAAAAACTAATGAGTTATAATGATATCCGTACGATAACATACCTTTAACAAAAAATGATAGTGTTAAGAAGCAAATGACTGTCATCACAAATCCTACCAAAGCAACATGTAATGTAAGTAGCTCAATACATTTTTAATCGATGTTGTTGGTCATTTTTTCTTGTCTAGTGCTACTTAATTTTTTAGCCATTAATCTAGAGATTAATCGGTAGATAATGCCTTGGCTACCGTGTGTTCTTTAAACTCAAATCCCATATCCAACAGGTTTTTTGGATACACATTTTGCCCATCAATCAGTAGGGTTGCCATCTCGCCAAACAATAGTTTTAATAAAAAATCTGGTTGGCTAAACAGCGTAGGGCGGTTAAGCCAATTACCAACCGCTTTGGTAAATGTTGCATTGTTTATTACATTTGGTGCGGTTAGGTTGTAAAACTGCTTGTTTGGTAAGTTTTTATCAGTATTACCTATATTTTGTTCGATGATAAATAGCACTGCATTTATCCAATCATTTAACCCAATCCAGCTTATGGTTTGCTTTCCACTACCTAGTTTGCCACCAACCCCTAAGCTAAACGGCAGTTTTAGCTTGTGAATCATGCCACCAGTTGAGCTAATTACCACACCTGTTCGTACAATGGCGACAGGCACATTATCGCTTGTTGCAGTCAGTGCAAGCTGTTCCCATTTTTTGCATAACTGATGAGCAAAGTCATGATTTTGAGCAGGGCTTTTTTCTGTTAATCGCTCATCATTAGTTTGGGCACCATACCACCCAATGGCAGATCCGCTGATCAATAGCTTTGGTTTGCTGTTGGCTTGTTGTATGTAGCGAATAACGGCTTGGGTGGGTTTTAATCTGCTACTGTAAAGGATTTGCTTGCGTTTATCAGACCAGCGCTTGTCGGCAATGCCAGCACCAGCAAGGTTGATGATGATGTCATATATTTTGTTAATGTTAGCTAATTCATCATAAGTGATGACTTTAACGCCAGCTGGAGAGGGCATCTTTTTATGGCGTGATACCCAGCTAATTTGGTGTGTACCATCTGCCAATAATTGTTGAGTTAAGGCACTGCCTAAAAAACCAGAACCACCTGTGATGAGTATGTGCATCGGTAACTCCTTATGTTTGGTTGTATTAACGCAATATGTGACCAGTTACCACATCTTTGATTTGACTTGGCTTGGTATAAGCTAAAGTATCGCCCATTAAATAGCCAATGTCATTGCCAAAATAAGCAAACGCCTCATTATAGTTAGTGGCTGGCAAGTTGGTTGTAGGGTTACAACTGGTCGAGACAATAAACCCAAACGGATTATCTGCTGATACCATATTTTTGCAGACTTGTTTGATAAGTGGGTGGGCAATCACTCGAACTGCGATATTGTTATGCTTGCCGATTATCCATCTTGGAACTTTTATATTGGCAGGGATGGGTAATACCCATGTGCTGGCTTGTTGTTTGTTATCATTATTTTGCCAGCTATCTGTTAAGGTTTGCTTTTGACTGGTCGATAACTCTACTAATATAGGATTAAGCCTTTTTATGCTGTCGGTTACCACAATCAGCCCTTTTTCAATTGGGCGGTTTTTGATAGTTAGAATTTTTTTTACTGCCTGTTCATTAAAGGCATCACAACCAATGCCCCAAACGCTTTCGGTTGGATAAGCGAGGAGTTTGCCATCTTGCATCCATTGGCTTGCGGTGGCTGGGTCTGTGGTTTTTAAAATATCCATATTAGCGTTATTGATTATTAAGTTTGTTTATGATGAGTTATCTAGGTTTTAAAGTAACGTCCACCTTGCTGCATAATTAGCTCCATCAGTTCTAATTCCATCAGTTGTCCAAGCAGCGTTTGTGTATCTAATTGCAAACTAGCAACCAATGTATCCAAATCAACCCCAGACCAATCCAATAGCTCATATAAAGGCAGTAGGTGAGTTGGGATATTAGCTGTTTTATCCAGTTTAATGGTTGGATTTGATTCTGTTTCATTAGTGACTAGCAATGGCTCATTTGTCAAATTTTTAGTATCACTATTGACAAGTTTTTGTGGTAGTTTGCCTTGAAATTGGATGTCTTCTATTACCTGAATAGGATGATAAATAAGTGTTGCACCTTCTCGGATTAAATGATGGCAACCTTCGGCATTGGCATTGTCAATGTGGCTTGGTACAGCAAACACCTGTTTGCCTTGCTCGGAAGTTAAGCGAGCAGTAATCAATGAGCCGCTATTGGTGGCTGCTTCGGTGACGATTGTACCAAGGCTAAGCCCAGCTACCAAACGATTACGCCTTGGGAAGGTGTGTCTGCTAGCTGGCGTACCAGGTAATAGCTCGCTAACCAAACAGCCGCCATCTGTTATTATTTGCTGAAATAGTTGTACATGATGGCGAGGGTAGACCACATCAATCCCTGTTCCTAAAACGCCAACAGTCCGCCCTTTTGCTGCTTTATCGGTTTGGCTGAGTGCACCTTGATGAGCGTAACTATCGACACCTTGAGCAAGTCCGCTGGTTATGACATAACCAGACTGAGCAATATATTGTGCCATGTCAAAAGTGATTTTTTGTGCATGAGGGCTGGGTTTTCGGCTACCTACCATCGCAATTTGTGCATTGTGTAGTTGTGCTATATTGCCTTTTGTAAATAACAATGGCGGTGGATCAAATAACTGTGTTAATTGTGCTGGGTAGTTTGTATCTCCTAAAAAAATGATTTGATAGTTACCTGCATTAATGTCATTTTTTAGCTGCTCAATAAAAGTATTTGTGCCGTTTTTATCTTTATGTCTGGCAATGTGTTTGTCATGGATGCCTAGTGCCTTCCATTGGCCAGGAGAAGCTTGTATCGCTGCATTGGCAGAGCCAAAGTTTTGTATTAACTTATAGTAGGCAGATAAAGAGGCATTAACTTGCTGCCATAAGCAAAGTATGGCTAACTGCAAAGGTGTTAAAGAGGCTGGCTTCATTATATTATTTATATGGTTACGCATCATGTTGTTGTCATAAATTTTTTTATCTTAACAAAGTTGACTTAGTTTGCATAATATTGAACCAATTAATCGGCAATCGTAATCTAGTCCTAATAGTTGTTAAACAGCTAAAAATAAGGGCTATCTATGAAAAATATTGACAACTATTTAACAAATCTGTTTTTTTCATAAAACTGTCATATTTGATAGGTAGACTACGCATCAATAGCAAAACTTGATTTACCGATTCAAAAAACAAGCATTTAGCAAGTTAATTTTGATAGGCAAAAATTGGTACTAGATTAACTTAAAACAATTCATTCTAACTATTTAGAATAATAAAAGTAATTCTTTAGGAGACAAATATGCGTTACTCTCTATTAGCTGCTTGTGTTGCAGCAAGTGTATTAACTTTAACAGCTTGTAATCAAGCTGAAGAAAACAAGCCAACAACAGAAGCTGCTGGTGCTACAGAAGCAGTAACTGCTGGAGCTGACGCTTATAAAGATATTGAAGGCGTAGCAATGAACATCAGTGGTGCTGGCGCATCTTTTCCTGCTCCTCTTTATCAAAAATGGTCTGCAAACTTTAACGCTGCGACGGGTGGTCAAGTAAACTATAACTCTATTGGTTCTTCTGGCGGTGTTAAGCAAATTAAAGCCAAAACTGTTGATTTTGGTGCTTCGGATAAACCACTTAAGCCAGCTGACCTAAAAGAAGCGGGTTTGATTCAGTTTCCAACAGTTATTGGTGGTGTTGTACCAGTTGTTAATATAGAAGGCGTTGAGCCAGGTAAATTTGTATTAAATGGTGAAGTTCTTGCTGCTATTTATCTAGGTAAAATTAAAAAATGGAACGATCCAGCAATCGTTGCCTTAAATGAAGGTCTTGAGCTGCCAGATGCAGACATTATTACAGTTCACCGTTCTGATGGTTCTGGTACAACCTTTAACTTTACTTACTATCTCAATGAAGTATCAAGCGATTGGGCGGCAGTAGGTGTTGGCAAATCTGTAGAATGGCCAACTGATAAAATGAATACAGGTTTTGGTGGTAAAGGTAATGAGGGTGTTGCCAGCCAAGTAGGACAAACACCAAACACAATAGGTTATGTTGAGTATGCGTATGCTAAGCAAAATGATATGGCATATGCGGCTATGATTAATGCGGCAGGTAACACAGTCATGCCATCTGCTGAAACATTTGGTGCGGCGGGTAACGTTGATTGGTCTAAAACTGAAGGTTTCTACAAAGTTATCGCTAACTCAGATACTGACCAAGCATGGCCAATCGCAGCTGCGACATTCATTTTGGTTCATAAAAATCCAGAAAACCCAGAGCAAGTGGCTGGGGCACTTAACTTCTACAACTGGGCATATGACCAAGGTGACCAAGCGGCACTTGACTTAGACTATGTTCCATTCCCAGATGAAGCAGTTGCTTTGTTTAAAGACTCTTGGAAGCAAGTTGTTACTGCTGAAGGTAAGCCTGTGTATACAGTTAAATAATTAGCATATCAAGTTAATCAAGTAATTGATTGACTTTGATAGGGCAAGTAAGTGAATATTTCACGTGCTTGCCCTTTTGCCCATTGGCAATGGTTATATATTCGAAGAAACAAATATATAACAAATTAGGATTTACTTCTTACTTTAATTGTTTTGAACGATTTTAACTGCTTTGAGCGATTAAATAGTTGAGTATGAAGAAGGTTTTATACATAAACAAATAATAGATACTTGTTGGGGTTATCATGTCTGATTTACACGCTCAACTGGCTAAACAAAAACGCTATGACATTTTGTTTGTTGGTCTAACACGTTTTTTTGCATTTTTGGTGTTAATATCGCTTGGCGGTATTATGCTTTCTTTGGTTATCGGTGCGTGGCCAAGTATTAAGGAATATGGTTTTGGTTTTTATACCAGTGGTGCTTGGAGCACAGTAAACGACCAGTATGGTGCACTTGCACCGATTTATGGTACGTTGGTAACCTCATTAATTGCGATTTTGATTGCAGTACCGGTTAGTTTTGGTATTGCGATATTTTTGACTGAGCTTTGCCCGCCAGCATTGCGTAAGCCATTGGGCATGGCAATTGAGTTACTTGCTGGTATCCCATCAATTATTTATGGCATGTGGGGTTTGTTTGTATTGGCACCATTATTTGCTAAATATGTACAGCCATTTGTGATTAAAGTGTTTGGTCCCCTACCTATGATTGGTAGCTTATTTGGTGGTCCGCCATTGGGGATAGGTGTATTTACTGCTTCATTGATTCTTGCAATTATGATAATTCCATTTATTGCCGCAACTATGCGAGATGTATTTTCAGTCGTACCCGATTTGTTAAAAGAGTCAGCATATGGCGTTGGTGCAACCACTTGGGAAGTAATGACCAAAATCATCTTACCGTATACGAAAGTTGGTGTTGTGGGTGGTGTTATCTTGGGGCTAGGGCGTGCATTAGGCGAGACTATGGCCGTAACCTTTTTAATTGGTAATACTTATAACATTAATTCAAACTTGTTTGGTTCAGGTGTGACCATTACCTCTGCGATTGCTAATGAGTTTGCTGAAGCATCTAGTGACTTACATGTAGCATCGTTGTTACATTTAGGCTTAATTTTATTTATTATTACCTTAATTGTGCTAACACTTTCTAAGCTAATGTTGGCACGTATGGACAAAGCTGCTGGTAACCGCTAAAAAGTGAGGATATGATAATGAAAACAGATACAACTGCGGTAACAAGTTTTGAACAGCGTATGAACAAAGGTTTATATGCCAAACGTAAGTTTTTTAATATCCTTGGTTTAATCTTTGCAATTGGTGCGATGGCTTTTGGCTTAATATGGTTAGGTTGGATTTTAAAAGACCTTATTTTAAAAGGTATGGAGGCAATGATAACCATGCCAATTTTTACAGCAGACTCAGCAGTAAATGGGTTACGAAATGCAATGGTCGGCTCGGCAATGATTGCCTCTTTAGGCTTGTTAATTGGTGCACCAGTCGGTTTGTTGGCAGGGGTGTATTTAGCCGAATTTGGACGTAACTCATGGTTGGCACAAGCAACTCGATTTATAAACGATATTTTGTTATCTGCCCCATCTATTGTTATTGGTCTTTTTATTTATGCGCTTATTGTTAAAGGTTATGGTGATTCAGGCATTTTAAAAGGGCATGGATTTTCTGGTTGGGCAGGTGCGGTGGCTTTGTCCCTCATTATTATCCCAGTGGTTGTGCGTAGTACCGAAACCATGCTTAATTTGGTACCAAACCAGTTGCGTGAAGCATCTTATGCATTGGGTGCCCCTAAATGGAAAGTGGTAACAACAGTGACAATGAAAGCGGCAAAAGCAGGTTTAACCACAGGGGTGCTACTTGGTTTTGCCCGTATTACTGGTGAAACAGCACCTCTTTTATTTACAGCGATGAACCGTTTATATTTTAGTTTGGATATGAGTAGTGAAATGGCCAACTTGCCAATGACGATTTATCAATTTGCTGCATCACCTCTTAAACAGCAAAATACGGTTGCATGGGCAGGTGCCTTAATAATTACATTTTCGGTATTGGCACTTAATATGATTGCTCGGTTTATCAGCCGAGATAAGAAATAAACTTTAAGATTTTGTAGTAAAAGATTTAACGCAAACAAATTTAAAATTAACCTATTGAAATAAAGGTAACTGTTATGTCAGACGTTTTGGAAAGAAAAAAAGCCACCACGGCAATGCCATTAGCTGGTACGGTAGCCACGCAAACTAAATTGCCAGAAAATATGCCAGCGGCAAAAATGGAAGTAAAAAACTTAGATTTTTACTATGGCGATTTTCAAGCACTTAAAAATATTAACCTAGTTATCCCTGATAAAAAGGTAACGGCATTTATTGGTCCGTCTGGTTGTGGTAAGTCTACTTTATTACGCACATTTAACCGTATGTACGATTTATACCCAGGTATGCATACCGAAGGTATCATCGAATTAGATGGCAAAAATATCCTAGATAAAGATGTGGACTTAAATTTACTGCGTGCTCGTGTTGGTATGGTATTCCAAAAACCAACACCGTTTCCCATGTCTATTTATGATAACGTTGCTTTTGGTGTGCGTTTGTATGAAAAACTTAGCAAGTCTGAGCTTAATGACCGTGTTGAATGGGCACTTAAAAAGTCTGCTTTGTGGCCAGAAGTTAAGGATAAGCTAAAAGAGTCTGGTTTGTCTCTGTCTGGTGGTCAACAGCAACGTTTATGTATTGCCCGTGGTGTGGCAACTAAGCCAGAAGTTTTGTTACTAGATGAGCCAACATCGGCATTAGACCCAATTTCAACGGGTGCAATTGAAGAATTGATTGATGATTTAAAACATGACTATACGATTGCTATCGTCACTCACAATATGCAACAAGCGGCACGTTGCTCTGACTACACGGTTTATATGTACCTTGGTGACATGGTAGAAATGGGTGAAACCGAGCAAGTATTTGCAAACCCACAACAAAAAGCAACGGAAGATTATATTACCGGTCGTTACGGTTAAGCAGATATTTATGATTAAGTTTAATATTGTGATAAAGTAGTTAGGGTTGATACGTTAAGAAGCAATGCAACTGAGCCGGCAAACTAAGGAGAGTTAGGAGGTTGTTATGTCAGAAATGGATGAAAAAGTAGCAGCCATCATTAATCAGGTACATGAACGTATGGGTGTTACCCAACTAGAGAGAAAAATAGTTATGTTAGATAAACACATCTCAAGTGGTTTTGATGAAGCTCTATCAAATACCAGCAGCCTATTTTTACGTATTGGTGAGATGGCAACAAACCAAGTAGCCAATGCTGTGCATGCCCTTATTGATGTAGATGCAGCACTTGCCCAAAAAGTCATTGCTCGTGATGAAGAAATTAATACAATGGAGCGTGAGCTAGATGAGAGGATAATGCAGATAGTTATCAAACGTCAGCCAACGGCAAATGACTTCCGTTTTGTTATGGCAATGAGTAAAGGTGTTGTTGATCTTGAACGCATTGGTGATGAAGCGGTAAAAATTGCAAAAATGGCACAAGCATTAACCAAAGAAGGCGAAGCACCTTTTGGTTATTCTGAAGTACAGCACCTAAGTAACCAAGTACGCTTAATGGTGCATAATGCACTTGATGCTTTCCGTAACTTTGATGCCGAAAAAGCGTTTGAGGTAATGCGTAGCGATAATGTGATTAATAGAGAGTATCAGTCTGCTAGCCGTGCTTTGTTGACCTATATAATGGAAGATAGCCAGCATGTGAGTAAAGTTATTAATATCCTTTGGGTGTTACGAGCATTAGAGCGTATTGGTGATCATGCAAAAAATATTTCTGAGTTGGTTATCTATACTAGCAGTGGTCAAGATATTAAGCATACTGACTATGATGAAGTAGAAAAAGCGGTACAAGATGCAAATCAAAAAGCTGCTGAACAGAAAAATGAAACAAACGATGATAATAATCAACAATAAAAATGCATGGTTTATAAAATCAAAAAACGCACTTAAAAGTGCGTTTTTTTATGGCAAAAAATTACTCTTCTGCTTGCGGTTTCCAGCCTTGTGGGCGTTCATAGTCTTTATTATCTAAAAATAAATCACGTTGTTCGGCTAAAAAATTTTTGGCGGCTGGGTCAATCATGCTTAAGTGGTTTTCATTAATTAACATGGTTTGGTGTTCCAACCATTCCTTCCAGGCTTTGTCAGAAACTGTATTTTGAATCTCTTCACCCATTTTATTAGGAAATGGAGGAAAAGCCATTTTAGGTAAATTTTGTTTGTACTTACGGCACATAACCAAGTTGTCATTTGGGTTAAATGTTGTGGTCATTTTAAAACTCCATTTTAGGTGATTTGGCTGTTAATTTTTCTAGTTTAGCTTTGCCACGTGCAATGGCTTTTTTAACTTGGTTTGGTGCTGTACCCCCAATGTGATCACGAGCGTTTAGTGAGCCTTCCAAAGTTAAAAAATCAAATACATCTTCATGGATTGCACTGCTAAATGCTTGTAATTGCTCAAGCGATAATTCACTTAAATCTTTACCTTCTTGAATACCGAGTGCAACGGCATGACCAACAACTTCATGTGCATCACGAAATGCAACACCGTTACGTACTAAATAGTCAGCAAGGTCAGTTGCAGTCGCATAGCCTTTCATGGTGGCATCACGCATTTTATCAGCATTTGGGCTGATATTTGGCAACATATCGACAAAGGCTAGTAAACTGCCAGAGAGTGTATCGACACAATCAAACAAAGGTTCTTTATCTTCTTGGTTGTCCTTATTGTAGGCTAGCGGTTGGTTTTTCATTAGTGTGAGCAAGGTGGTGAGCTGACCAAACACACGGGCAGCTTTACCACGTACTAACTCTGGCACATCTGGATTCTTCTTTTGTGGCATGATTGATGAACCCGTACAGAAACGGTCTGGAATTTGCACAAAACTAAATTGAGCAGACATCCACAAAATAATTTCTTCACTCATACGAGATAGATGCATCATCAAAATTGAGGCTGCTGAGGTAAACTCGATGGCAAAGTCACGGTCGGAGACGGCATCAAGCGAGTTTTCGCAAATGCCTTCAAACCCAAGCAATTTTTGAGTAATAGTACGGTCAATGGCAAAAGTTGTACCTGCCAAGGCAGCACTCCCAAGTGGCATTTGGTTAATACGGCTTCTGGCATCAATAAACCTTTGAGTATCACGGTTTAGCATTTCAAACCAAGCCATAACATGGTGTCCAAAACTGACGGGCTGTGCGGTTTGTAAGTGAGTAAAGCCCGGCATGATGGTGTTAGTGTGTTTGCTGGCTAAATCTAGCAAACCATTTTGTAATTTTATTAACAACTTAATGATATTATCAGTTTCTTCACGTAACCATAAGCGAATATCAGTTGCCACTTGGTCATTACGGCTACGCCCCGTGTGTAGTTTTTTGCCAACGGTACCAATCAAATCGGTTAAGCGAGACTCTACATTCATATGAACATCTTCTAGCACAACCGACCAATTAAATTTGCCAGCATCAATTTCTGCCTGTACTTGTTTTAGCCCTTCAATAATGGTGTGAGACTCATCTTTGGTAATAATATTGCAGTCACCAAGCATTGTAGCATGGGCAATAGAGCCAGCAATATCGTGTTTTGCAAAACGTTGATCAAAATTAACTGATGCGGTAAATTCGGCAACAAAACTATCCGTTGCTTCGCTAAAACGTCCGCCCCACATTTGTTGACCGATTGAAGATTGAGAATGATCTGACATAAAAAATACCTATAGGCTATGGTTAACGGGTCATTAATTAATTTAATATGAGGGTTAGTATAGCAAATGCCAAATAGAAATTTGAAAAATTGTCTTTATAAACTGTACACAATTGCCAAAAACAAGAAAACAGTTTGAAATGTGCCTTTTTTGAAATTTGTTTATGTTAAAAATTAGCCCAGGTTAAATGTCATGGTAATAAGACAGATATTTTTGATGAACAACCTGCTTGTTTATGGTTAAATAGGGGAGTCTTATTCACCATTGGATTGAGCCCTTTTAAGAGTTTGGATTATAAAAATGAACACACAGCTAAAAACGTTAACCATTGCTACCAGACAAAGCCCTTTAGCACTTTGGCAAGCAGAACATATTAAAGGACGGTTAACAAAACTGTATCCTAATTTACATATAGAGCTGCTTAAAATAACCACAAAAGGCGATAAAATTTTGGACACCCCGTTGGCAAAAATTGGTGGCAAAGGGTTATTTGTAAAAGAGCTGGAACAAGCCATATATGACAAAAAAGCAGATATTGCAGTGCATTCTTTAAAGGATGTACCAATGGTTTTGCCAAAAGGGCTAATGCTTGGTGTGTATTGTAAGCGAGAAGTACCAACCGATGCGTTTGTTTCTAACAACTATGGTGGTATTGATGACTTACCAACAGGTTCGGTAGTTGGTACATCAAGTTTGCGTCGTCAATGTCAACTTAAACAATACCGCCCAGATTTAACCATCAAGTCTTTGCGTGGCAATGTAGGTACACGGCTAAGTAAGCTTGATGCAGGAGAATATGATGCCATTATATTAGCAACAAGTGGGCTTAAGCGTATTGGGTTGGGTGATAGAATCCGTGAGGAGTTAGCTATTCATATCAGCTTGCCAGCAGTTGGGCAAGGGGCATTAGCGATAGAATGCCGAGCAGATGATAATAATGTACTTAAATTGCTTGCCCCTTTAAATGATAACCAAGATAAACTTTGTTTGCTTGCAGAGCGTGCCTTAAATCGCCATCTTGAAGGCGGTTGCCAAGTACCAATTGCTGCTTTTGCGGTGATTGAAAATGATGAGTTGTGGTTGCGGGGTCGGGTTGGTACGCTGGATGGTACTGATTTATTGAAAGCTGAAAAACGTATTAAGCTTGTACAAACGCAAATGAATAATGAGCAAAAAGCCGAAAGACTGGGTGTTCAAGTTGCTAAACGTTTGCTACAACAAGGGGCAGGCGATATTCTAAAAGTAATTTATCAGTAGCTCATTTTTGTTTATATCTTTTTTGGATTATATAAAAGCATATGCAAACTTTTATTAATACTCGCCCACAACAGCGTGCTAAACCATTAAGCGATGCGTTACGTCAGGCAGGGCTCAAGGTGGTTAACTTACCACTTTTAGAAATGATAGCAATAGATGTTTCTCTAGAAGACAAAAAAAAGCTACAAAAAGTGATTAAATCAACTTATGATGTTTTAGTCGTTGTTAGCCCCACAGCAGCCAGTTTAGGAATAGGCTTAATAAAAAGCAATCATGCTTTAGCATCGCAAACTGTGGTTGCTGTGGGTAATGCAACCGCTCAAGTTTTTGCAGATAATGGCATTGATGCGATGACGCCAGCTACTCCAAAAGATTTTGCTTTAAATCATCATATCGTCAATGGTTTTAATAATGAGGGTATGCTTAAACTACCTTGTATTCAACAACTATCATCAAGTAGTCGGGTAATGGTTTGGTGTGGGCAAGGTGGCAGAAAACTGTTGATTAACTCTTTACGAAAGCGAGGCGTGCTTGTTGATGTGATTGAGTTATACAAACGCCAACTACCAGCAAAAACCTGTTTATCTTATAAAAATTGGACAGCCACAACACAAAAACAAACGCTGCTACCGCAACCAAAATTTGTTGCGGGTGATAAACCAATCGTACTCATTAGCAGTCATGAAGCGTTTAATAACTGGCAACAGCTGATGGCTTGTAATTGCGATTATCAATTAGATGATTTTGTTTATTTTGTATTGGGTAATCGCCTTGCAAATATCATTCAGCAAAAAAAGTTGGTATTTAGGCAAATTGAAAGCCTTAACCCCAAACATATTATTAGTTTATTATAGTGAACGACCTAAATTTGTGGTCAGGTTAAACTCGCTCGAAGTATTAGTTATACATCTTCGCTCGTTCTCCTTAATACCACATACTACTTTCTTATTTCGCTTACTATAGCAAAACATAAGTTCTAACTTTATAGGTCAACTACAAATAAGGATATAACCGTGCATAACCAGCCAGATGAATTGAAAAATTACGCCTATATTTATGGGCAAAAAGTGATATGGGGGGAGATGGATGCACTCGGTCATCTAAACAATGTTGTTTATTACCGCTATGCAGAAACCGCTCGCATTCATTATTTAGAAAAATTAGGGATGTTTAATAAGCAAAGTTTTTTAGTGCTGGCACAGGCCAGTTGTAAATACATCTTGCCCGTTGTTTACCCTGATACTTTACAAATAGGTGTACGTTGCAAAAAAATAGGCACTACCAGTATTGTGTTTGAATATCTTTTTTATAGCCAACAGCAACAAAAAACCGTTGCAACAGCACAGGCCGTTGTGGTGAATTTAGATAAAGAAACTAACAAAAGTAAGCCTTGGTCAGAGCAGCAACGCCAAGACGTATTTGCTTTAGAACAAACGGTTAATCATATACCAGAGCACTGATGTTTACAGTTTTCTTTATTGTTGAGTGTTGTGCTGCTGCATTTGCTGAATTTTAACACTCAGTGTGTATTTGCCAATATGAACTATTAAAAATGGGGTGTTATTGCCTTAAGCAAAAAATATTCAATATGTTTATTAAACACATTCTAACAAGCAAAAAAACGGCAATTAAGCCGTTTCTTGTTGGCTGTTGCAGTTGATTATTGCATTGGTGAACTAACAAAATTAGTAACATTTAACTCAAAACCAGATAATGCATGAAAACGCATTGGGCTTGATAGCAAACGCATATTTTTAACACCTAAGTGACGTAAAATTTGAGCGCCTACGCCAATGTCTATATAAGCTGGGGTTTCTTGTTTGGCTTGTTCTTGTAGGTCTTCAAATTTGGCAAGCTCATTTGCCATGTCAATTTTTTTGTCTTTGCTAATCCACACTAACACGCCGTTTTGCTGCTCACTGATTTCTTTTAGTGCTGTTTGTATGCTCCAGCCACTACGGCTTGAATTTGAGGTGCTTGCAGCAAACAAATCTCTTAGCGGATGAAAACCATGCACTCGCACAGTACAGTCATCTTGACTTGGATCCCCTTTTACCAAAGCAATGTGGGTTTGCTCAGAAAAAACCTCTTTAAATTGATAGAGCGTAAATTGACCAAATTCTGTTAAAAACGGGCGAGTATCAATTAAATTGACGGTTTGTTCATTCGCAATTCGGTAATTAATTAAATCAGCAATGGTGCCAATTTTTAGGTTGTGCTCTTTGGCAAAAATTTCTAAGTCATCACGGCGTGCCATCTCGCCATCTGGTTTAATGATTTCCACAATGACTGCTGCAGGCTCTAAACCAGCTAAACGTGCTAAGTCACAGCCTGCTTCAGTATGTCCAGCACGGTGTAAAACCCCACCTTTTTGTGCCATAATCGGGAAGATATGCCCAGGTTGAACAATGTCCTCTGGTTTTGCAGCGGATGAAACCGCTGCATGTACGGTGCGGGCTCTATCAGCTGCTGAGATACCTGTGGTCACACCTTCAGCTGCCTCGATAGACATGGTAAAGTTAGTGCTAAACTTTGCACCATTATTGTCAGACATCAATGGCAAATCTAATTGTTTACAACGCTCCTGGGTTAAGGTTAAGCAAACTAAGCCACGGGCATTGGTAATCATAAAGTTAATGTCATCAGGGCGGACATGCGTTGCCGCCATAATAAGGTCACCTTCATTTTCTCGGTCTTCATCGTCCATTAAGATGACCATTTTACCTGCACGGATATCGTCTAAAATCTCAGGTATTGTGTTTAATGCCATAGCGTTGCCTGTTGTTTACATTTAAGTCAATGATTGATAGATAAGAAACTTTATATTGGTATATAATAAGGGTTTCCAACCTAGAATAAAACCTACAACACAAAATTTAATTAATTTTTTTGTTAATTGTCTTTGATATGTTAGCCAATTGAAGGGTTTTAAAAATCATTTTTAGGCGATTGGGTTTTAAGCCATGCCAAAAATTGTTTGTTGTGCTGTTCTCTTTGATTATCGGCGTGCTGATAAAAAACAGTATCCGTTAAGCTGTCAGGTAAGTATTGTTGTGGATAATAGTGATTTGGGTAATCGTGTGGATAAATATAGCCTTTTCCATAGCCTTGTTCTTTCATTAATCCAGTAACACCGTTTCGCAAATGCAATGGTACAGGGGAGTCGTCATCTTTAGCCATTTGCATGGCTTGATTAATGGCGTTATAAGCACTGTTAGATTTAGCACTGGTTGCCAAGTAAACCACCGCTTGCCCCAAAATAATACGTGCTTCGGGCATGCCAATAGCTTGCACACTGCGTAATGCGGCATCGGCAATAAGTAGAGCATTTGGGTTGGCAAGCCCAATATCTTCACTCGCTGAAATGACTAATCTGCGAGCAATAAAATCAGCAGGCTCGCCGCCTGTTAGCATACGTGCCATCCAGTATAAAGCCGCATCTGGGTCAGACCCACGAATCGACTTAATCATTGCAGAAACCATATCATAGTGTTGTTCCCCATCTCGGTCATATCGAGTGAGTGCCGTTTGTGCAACTTGAGAAATCAGCTTATCATCAATGATGAGTTTGCTACTTTCTGCCTCTGCTGTGGCGGTTTGGATGGCCAGTTCTAAAATATTTAACGATTTACGTGCATCGCCATGTGCCAGCCTTGCAATGGTTTGACCTGCTTGTAAGTCAATGTTTAATGTTTTTAAAATAGTATCTTCATTAATTGCTCGATTTAATACTTGTAGTGTTTGTTCTGGAGATAGTGGCTTAAGTCGATAAACTTGACAACGTGACAACAAAGCATTGTTAACACTAAATGAGGGGTTTTCGGTTGTTGCACCAATCAATGTTATATCGCCTGCTTCTACCGCACCAAGTAGGGCATCTTGCTGGGCTTTGTTAAAGCGGTGTATTTCATCAATAAAAACGACGGGTATTTGGTTGTCACCAAAATCTAAACCTTCATTGATTGATTGTTTATTTTGCTTTGCTATATCAAGCAGTTCACGCAATTGTTTGACCCCAGCATTAATGGCAGATAAAGGGTGAAACGGGCGATTTACGGCATCGGCAAGTAAGGTGGCAATAGTGGTTTTGCCAATACCAGCCTCGCCATGTAAAATAAGTGAAGGCAAGTGATTTTGGCTGACTATACGGCTTAGTGTTGCATTGGGTGCTAACAAGTGGGTTTGCCCAATAACCTCATTAAGATTTTTTGGACGCATGCGTTGGGCAAGTGGGGTATTTGGCGAGATTGTCATGGTTTTATCAAATATTTTTTGTAGGATGAAACGGTTAAGTTTTTTGAGTCTATAAAATTATCTGTCTATTCTATTAATGTTATTTAAAAACACTATATCATGATTGTTTGATATGATAGTTTTTTTAAAACCATAACACAATTTTCATTACTATATTTATGCTTAAAATTTATGCTTAAAAGATTTCAAAATCATCAGTCACGCAAACTTACCAATGGTGAGAAAATGTTGGCAGCTTCTATTTTTGGACAGGTGCTAAATGTTGATGATATTGAGATTAAAACTGCTTGGTGGGTACTTAAAAATTATGCGGTAAGCCCCAATGGCAATTTGTACTTTCATCCTGATAACTGGATTGAAGACTTTTCTCAACAGCCACTGGGCAGACGAGCATGGTTTATCCATGAACTGACGCATGTATGGCAAATACAGCAGGGTATTAAAGTTTTTCGTAAAGCGGTATTTGATAGACGATATAAATATGCAATTAAACAGGGAAAATCTTTTTTTAACTATGGCGTAGAACAACAAGCTCGTATGGTAGAAGACTATTACATACGTTGCCAAACTGGGCAAAAATGTGACGACTTAAAAGCCTTGATTCCTTTTGCGTTAACGCCAAATAATAAGAATATAAACGACATATCTAAGTCGGTTGATACTTAAACGGTTTATTTTGTTGCATAAAAATACATCAATTTAACCAAACAAAAACCGCCTCAATATTGAAGCGGTGTTTACGATTATTTGTTAATTAAGTTAGTTAATTATTATCAATGATTAACGGTCTTCTAACTTAACAAAATCACGCTCTGTTTCGCCAGTGTACATTTGACGAGGACGACCAATTTTAAATGGTGAACTGTGCATTTCTAACCAATGGCTAATCCAGCCAGAAGTACGTGCCAGTGCAAACATTACTGTAAACATAGAGGTAGGTATGCCAATGGCTTTTAAGATAATCCCTGAGTAGAAATCTACATTAGGGTATAGATTGCGTTCAACGAAGTATGGGTCTTCTAGGGCAATTTTTTCTAGTGCCATTGCCAGCTCTAATTGTGGATCGTCAATACCTAAGGCATCAAGTACTTCATCACAAGTTTCTTTCATTACTTTAGCACGAGGGTCAAAGTTTTTGTACACACGGTGACCAAAGCCCATTAGCTTAACTTCACGGCGTTTAACTTTTTCCATGAATTCAGCAACATTTTCAACACTGCCAATCTCATCTAGCATGGTTAATACGGCTTCGTTAGCACCACCGTGTGATGGACCCCAAAGTGCACCAATACCAGCAGAAATACAAGCATATGGGTTAGCACCAGTAGAACCCGCTAAACGAACGGTAGACGTAGAGGCATTTTGTTCGTGGTCGGCATGTAGTGTAAAGATTTTATCCATCGCTTTAACTAAAACAGGATTAACTTTGTAATCAGGGTCAGCTGGCGTAGCAAACATCATATATAAAAAGTTTTCTGCATAGCTAAATGAGTTGCGAGGATACATGAATGGCTCGCCTCGAGTATATTTATAGCACATTGCAGCAATGGTTGGCATTTTTGCAATTAGGCGGATAGAAGTAACTTCTCGATGCTCTTCATTGCTTAGATCCAAATCGTTATGATAAAAAGCAGATAATGCACCTACAACACCAATCATAATAGCCATTGGGTGTGCATCACGTCTAAAGCCTTCAAAAAACTTACGTAACTGATCATGTACAGCCGTGTGAGCTTGTACTTTTGCATAAAAATCATCTTTTTGGGTTTTGTTTGGTAAGTCACCATATAAAAGGGCGTAGCAAACCTCAAGGTATTCTGCATTGTCTGCTAACTGATCGATTGGATAGCCACGGTGTAATAATTGACCTTTACCACCATCAATAAAAGTGATAGCTGATTCAACAGGAGCGGTTACTTTAAAACCTGGGTCGTATGTCCAATAACCTGCTTGCTGAACTGCGGACACATCAATAACGGGGTTACCAAGTGTACCGTTTATAATTGGCAAGTCATATTCTTTGCCATCAACCAATAGTTTTGCATTTTTTTCTGTCATAACGTCCTCTCGTGCTGTTATAAAAATTGGGTGGAATGTAAAAAATAGGATAAGTCCTCACCTATCTTATTTATAAACAATTGTTTTTCCTATCAAAATCTTTGAAGGGTTCTACGTTTGATAATTTTTAATAAATGTTAACATTAGTGCAAAAAATGACTTAAAAAATAAGTTACTTTTTTGGCTAAGTAATCACATGTAGGGGGTTGCGTAGGTCCTCTTCCTTGGCTCCTTTAATAACAAAAGGGGCTAAAGGGATTGCCCTTCAAACTTACTAATGTAATACAAAGTGATTATATTGTCACGTAAATTAATGCTGATTATTAGTGATACTATCGTAACAAAATTTTTCTATATTAGGAAAGTTATAAAAATACTGCTTCTAATTGATAACAATTGTCGTTAATTGATATTTATATGATAATGAGAATTGTTATATTAAACAGTGACTTATAAGACACTATTTTCTTTATTTCTTTGTGGATTTTATTTGTTTTTTATCAATAGTCATTCTATAATGTTACCGTAATTTTTTTTTAGCTAGCTATTTGTTAATTTAATTTGCTTAAGTTATTAGCTTAAATAATACAAGCCAGCTAATCAATTGGTTACTTGTTTGGCTTTTGTGGTTTATGATTTGTATAGGTAGTAACTCAAATAATAACTGCAAAAGTGGTTACTTTTCTATAATTTCTTAGCCATAGTCTTGGTTTAGTCGTGAGTGTCTTTATTATTAACGGCTACAGATTCAATGAATATGACTGAATGTCCTAATAAAATAAGGATATCCACCATGAAAAATAAACGACCGATTAATTTATCAGCAGGTCAGATTTTAAGTGTTAACGCTAAGTCGCCTATTGCGATGGCGTCGATTTTACACCGTGTTTCTGGTCTTCTCTTGTTTGTTTTAATTCCAGTTTTATTATTTGTATTACAAACATCACTATCGTCCCCTGAAGGGTTTTCTTCAATCTTTGATAATATGTTTATCCGCTTTATAGTGTGGGTTTTTGTTGCAGCAACGGGCTACCACTTTGTTATGGGTGTTAAGCACTTGCTTGCTGATTTGGGCATGAACGAGGAGCTTGAATCAGGGCGAAGAGCAGCATGGATTAGTATTGTTCTTGCTGTTATCGTGATTTTAGCTTCATTTGTATGGGTGATGTTCTAATGAAAAAATATAATACAGGCACAAATAGTGCAATAGGTTTAACCGGTTCAGGCGTTCGTGACTGGATGGTACAACGTATCAGTGCAGTTGTTTTAGCTATATATAGCTTAGTAATGCTTGGTTTCTTTTTGTTTGGCGGCGACGTTACTTATGAAAGCTGGTATTGCTTTATGATGAGCTTACCAATGCGTTTATTTAGTTTAGTAACTATTTTGGCTTTGGCTGGACATGCATGGGTTGGTATGTGGACAATATTTACTGACTATGTAACGACGAGCAAATTAGGGCCTGCAGCATCAGGTATCCGTTTTGTATTACAAGCGGCTATGATTATTGCTACGTTGGTGTTCATGTTTTGGGGCTTAATGATTTTCTGGGGCAACTAAAACCTACAGAGCGAAGGTTAAAAGCTAAATTTAGGAGAAAGTAATGGCGGAGTATAACGAAGTCTACAAAAATATGGAAAACATCAAAACGCTACAGTTTGATGCAGTCATCGTTGGTGGTGGCGGTTCTGGTATGCGTGCGTCACTGCAGCTTGCCAAAGGCGGTCTTAATGTCGCGGTGCTTACAAAAGTTTTTCCAACTCGTTCGCACACAGTAGCCGCTCAGGGTGGTATTGGTGCAAGTCTTGGTAATATGGCACATGATAACTGGCATTTCCATTTCTATGATACTGTTAAAGGGTCTGACTGGTTGGGAGACCAAGATGCAATCGAATATATGTGCCGTGAAGCACCAAAGGTGGTTTATGAGCTAGAGCACTTTGGTATGCCGTTTGACCGTAACGAAGATGGTACTATTTACCAACGTCCATTTGGTGGGCACACTTCAAACTATGGCGAAAAAGCAGTACAACGTGCTTGTGCAGCAGCTGACCGTACCGGACATGCACTATTGCATACGCTTTACCAAAAAAATGTGGAGCAGGGTACTCAGTTTTTTGTTGAGTGGATTGCACTTGACTTAATTAAAGATGCAGAGGGTAACATTAACGGTGTTATCGCAACTGACCAAGAAACAGGTGAAATTGGCGTGTTCCAAGCACCTACCACCGTATTAGCAACTGGTGGTGCAGGTCGTATCTTTAAAGCATCAACAAACGCCTACATCAATACGGGTGACGGTGCTGGCATGGCAGTGCGTGCAGGCATCCCTCTACAAGATATGGAGTTTTGGCAGTTCCACCCAACAGGTGTTGCAGGTGCTGGTGTACTTTTAACAGAAGGTTGCCGTGGTGAAGGGGCTATTTTACGTAATAAAGATGGCGAAGCCTTTATGGAACGTTACGCACCAACTGTTAAAGACTTGGCTCCTCGTGATTTGGTATCACGTTCAATGGACCAAGAAATTAAAGAAGGTCGTGGTTGTGGACCAAATGGTGATTATATCGTAATGGATATGACACACTTAGGTGCTGAAACTATCATGAAGCGTTTGCCATCGGTATTTGAAATTGGTAAAAACTTTGCTAACGTTGATATTACTAAAGAACCAATTCCAGTTGTGCCAACCATCCACTATCAAATGGGCGGTATTCCTACCAACATCCATGGTCAGGTAACAGTACCAGATTTAGATGGCAATGTAGATGAAGAAGGCTTATATACTGATAGTAAGCTTGTGCAAGGTTTGTATGCAATTGGCGAATGTGCTTGTGTCAGTGTACATGGTGCAAACCGTTTAGGTACAAACTCGCTACTTGATTTGGTGGTATTTGGTCGTGCCGCTGGTAAACATATCATTGATGAGTTTAACAACACAGACCATACTTACAAGCCATTGGCAATTACAACGCTTGATAAAACATTAGCACGTGTTAATAAGCTGCAAAACTCTACTGAAGGTTATTATGCACAAGATGTAGCGGATGAAATTCGTGAAACGATGCAGTATCATGCTGGTGTATTCCGTACTCAAGAGTTAATGGATGAAGGCGTTGAGAAAATCTTGGCATTAAAAGATAAAGTAGACAATATTCATCTTGAAGATAAGTCACAAGTGTTTAATACTGCTCGTATCGAAGCGTTAGAAGTAGCAAATCTGTATGAAGTTGCAAAAGCAACCATGCTTTCAGCAGCTAACCGCCATGAATGTCGTGGTGCTCATACCGTGTTAGATTATGAGAAGCCACTTGATGACGATTATGCACCAAATGGCCGTAATGACCATGAGTGGATGAAGCACACACTTTGGTATGCAGAAGATAATAAAATCATCTACAAACCAGTACGAAAAGTGCCACTGACGGCAGACTACTGTGTGCCTAAACCACGTGTTTACTAATGAATAAAAACCCTTCTTTAACCTTAATAGGCTAGAGAAGGGTACCCAAAGAGATTTAATTAACAAAAACATGTTGATGCCAGCCTAAATTAAATAGCCCGTATCAACAAAAGTGTGGAGTTAGCATTATGAGCCGAGGTACTCGCACCATCGAAATTTACCGCTACGATCCTGATAAGGACACAGCACCATACATGCAAACTTATACGATTGAGCTATTAGACTCTGATCGTATGCTTTTGGATGTACTATTACGTCTTAAAAAAGAAGACGAAACATTAACATTCCGTCGCTCTTGCCGTGAAGGTATTTGTGGTTCAGACGGTATGAATATCAATGGTAAAAATGGTTTATCATGTTTAATTAACATGAACACCTTGCCAGAAAAAATCACAATCCGTCCTTTGCCTGGTTTACCAGTAGTGAAAGATTTGGTTGTGGATATGAACCAGTTTTATGAGCAGTACGAAAAAGTACACCCATACTTAATTAATGATCAGCCAGCACCGCCAGCCGAGCGTAAGCAATCGCCAGAAGATCGTGAAAAGCTAAATGGTCTTTATGAGTGTGTATTATGTGCTTGTTGCTCTACCAGCTGCCCATCATTTTGGTGGAATCCAGATAAGTTCTTGGGTCCTTCAGCGTTGCTAAATGGCTACCGCTTTATTATTGATAGCCGTGATTCTGATACACAAGCACGTCTTGCCCGTTTAGATGATCCGTTTAGCATTTTCCGCTGCCGTGGTATTATGAACTGTGTTTCTGTTTGCCCTAAAGGGTTGAACCCAACCAAAGCAATTGGACATATTCGTAATATGCTGATTGATCAATCTGGTTAATAAAATAGATAATTTAAGATTAATGAAAAAACGCTCTCTGATGAGGGCGTTTTTATTTTTATTAATGCCAAAGTATGTAAAAATAATCTTAAATAATTTTACATCTGGATAAACACAAAGCAACTACCTATGCCTGTAATAAAAGCTTCATTGGCAAAGATTTCGTTACGTAAACTTTGTTGTGTATTAACTTGCATGGAGTAGTTAAGCATTGGGTATTTAAAACCTTTGCTACTTTTTACTAAATATTTTGGGTAAGGGAAGATAGACACAGTTCTGTTAACAATGCTTTTTATACTAAAATCATTCTCGACAAATCTATAATATTGTTGTTTTGCATAAAAATGACAAGTGACTTTTTTTGCATATTTACTGGCAATGGCTAAATTGCCAAGTGTGTGGTCTAGTGCTTTACCATTTGCCCAAAAAACATCAATATTAATGTGTTTTTTACCAGAATTGTGTTGTAATATCCATTGGATAGCCTTTTCAAAATCGGTTGTATATTCATCTGATAACTGAATAAAGTTTTTTGGGTAATTATTAATAGAGTCGCCATCTCCTAATATGGTGATATTATCTGCAACAGCTTTTTTTGCTAGTTTGTCATTAATGGTATCCCAAGCACCATCACAAATAATAATATGTTCATAATTATGCCAGTTATTTTTTAATATAAAAAAGGATGTTCGTTCACCATTTAAAATAATAGCGATTTTAGAAGGTTTTAGGGGAAATGAGATTAAATTGTTCATATTTTTTTATAAGTGTTTGTTACAATACTAATATAAAGACAGACGTTTATTTGTTTAATATACCTTGATTGGTTGTATTTACAAGCAGTATATGATGTGCATATAAAGAAAAAATACGATTATTTACCTAATTAATGGTTGGTATTTTTTATTCAAATTGTGCGATATATTAAGGCATGTTATTCTACGAATAATGTCTAGGAGACTGTGTTAAACGTCAATAAGAAAAACATACTTTATTGAAAATATGTTTTGTGAAACACGGAAACTCAGATTATTTTTTTTACCTGTCAAAGTCACATGAGACCAGAAAATGACAAATAATATTAATGCTCAAGGACACACTGAGCTAGCAGGCGATAATGCCACATACATTGAGGCAATGTATGAGCAATACCTAACTGACCCAAATAGTGTTGATGTAGATTGGAAACAATATTTTTTGCAATATACCACAGGGGATGATGCTCATCATCATGCTATTCAGGATCAATTTTTACTACTGGCACGCAACCAAACAGCCAATAAGCAAGTAAGTTTTGTAACTGAAGCTAATTTAGACCCTAACTCAAAACACATGAATGTGCAGCGTTTACTATCTATTTATAGAAGGCGTGGGCATCATCAAGCAAGTCTTGACCCTTTAGGCTTGCAAAAGCCAGAAGTGCGTAGTGAGCTTACTCTGCATTATCATGGGCTGAGCGAAGCCGATTTAGATGATGTGTATCCAATTGAAAATCTAAAAGTAGATAAGCAAAAAGCAAAATTGCGTGACATTATTGAAATGATGAATCGCGTTTATTGCAACCAAATTGGTGCTGAGTTTATGCATGCGACCACCAGTGAAGAGACGCTGTGGTTTCAGAATTATTTAGAGCAAAATGAAGGTCATATCAACTTTAGTAACGAGAAAAAAATCTCGATTTTGGAACGTTTAACGGCTGCCGAAGGTCTAGAAAAATACTTAGCCCGTAAATATATTGGTGTTAAGCGTTTTGGTTTAGAAGGTGGTGAAAGCTTTATTCCAGCAATGAATGAAATTATCCAACGTGCTGGGGAGTATGGCACAAAAGAGATGGTCATTGGCATGGCACACCGTGGTCGATTAAACCTGCTGGTAAATATTTTAGGTAAAAATCCTGCCGATTTGTTTGATGAGTTTGATGGTAAAGTGCAACCAACCGAAGGTTCTGGCGATGTTAAGTACCATAATGGCTATTCATCAAACGTGATGACACCAGGTGGCGAAGCTCACCTTGCACTGGCATTTAACCCATCGCACCTAGAGATTGTATCACCAGTGTTAGAAGGTTCGGTAAGAGCTCGTCAGGTAAGACGTGGCGATACAGAAGGGGATAGCGTATTGCCAATAGTTATCCATGGTGATGCTGCGTTTGCAGGTCAAGGTGTGGTGCAAGAAACCTTCCAGATGTCGCAAACACGTGCTTACTACACAGGTGGCACGGTACATATTGTGATTAACAACCAAGTGGGCTTTACGACTTCTCGAAAAGAAGATGCTCGCTCGACTAAATACTGTACAGACATTGCCAAAATGGTTCATGCACCTGTACTGCATGTAAATGGCGATAATCCAGAAGCGGTTGTTTATGCAGCACAAATTGCCCTTGATTATCGTCGTGAATTTAACAAAGATATTGTATTAGATATTTTCTGTTACCGCCGTAACGGCCATAACGAGGCAGACGAGCCATCTGCCACTCAACCACTGATGTATTCAGTCATTAAAAAGCTACCAACAACCCGAGCAAAATATGCGCAGCAGTTGATTGATGAAGGCGTGATTGATAAAGTAAAAGAAAAACAGCTAGAAGATGAATACCGTGAATCATTAGACCGTGGCGAGTATGTTGCTAATTCTTTGGTTAGAAAACCAGACCCTAAACTATTTGTAGATTGGAAGCCGTATCTTGGTCATCAGTTAGAAGATGATTGGGATACCAGTGTTGATATCGAAAAATTAAAAGAGTTTGGTCGTAAAATGGCAATCATGCCAAAAGGTCATAAATTACAACGTCAAGTTGCTAAAGTAGTTGAACAACGCCTTGCTATGCAGACAGGTGAGCAACCCTTAAATTGGGGTGCGGCAGAAACACTCGCTTATGCCACCTTGGTAGATGAAGATTATTTGGTTCGTATCACGGGAGAAGATGTAGGGCGTGGTACTTTCTCACACCGTCATAGTGAACTTTATGACATGAATACTGGCAACTTCCATGTGCCGTTGCAACATGTTAGCAATAGTCAGGTAGGGCGTTTTGATACCTTTAACTCATTGTTGTCTGAAGAAGCCGTACTAGCGTTTGAATATGGCTATGCAACCACTGTACCAGATTCGTTAATCGTTTGGGAGGCACAGTTTGGTGACTTTGCCAATGGTGCTCAGGTGGTAATTGACCAGTTTATTTCAAGTGGTGAGACCAAATGGCAGCGAGTTAATGGCTTAACTATGCTATTACCACATGGTTTTGAAGGTCAAGGTCCAGAGCACTCATCAGCCCGTTTAGAGCGTTATTTACAGTTATGTGCAGAAGATAATATGCAAGTGGTAACGCCAACAACGCCAGCACAAATTTTCCATGTGTTGCGTCGTCAAGCGGTGCGTCCTATCCGTAAACCTTTGATTGTTATGTCACCAAAAAGTTTGTTGCGTCATAAGTTGGCTGTATCTAATCTTGAAGAGCTTGCCAATGGTAAGTTTGAAACGGTATTGTCAGAAGTAGATAGCCAAGATAGTAACAAGGTTACCCGTTTGGTATTGTGTGGCGGTAAAGTTTATTATGATATTTTAGAAAAACGCCGTGAAGCAGGTGTGGATGATGTTGCGATTGTGCGTATAGAGCAATTATACCCATTCCCAGAACAACGAATTTTGGCAGAAATAGAAAAATATCCAAACTTGCAAGAAATTATTTGGACACAAGAAGAACCATTAAACCAAGGTGCATGGTATTACCTAGCACCAGAGCTATTTAAAGTGGTACTACCTCATCCAACCAAAGCAAAATTGATAGAACCTTCGGCACGACCTGCTTCGGCTGCACCTGCAACTGGTTCGCCAAAGATACATGCAGAGCAACAGCAAGCATTGGTTAACAAAGCATTGAGATTAGCATAATTAAAAATAGGTAGCTAACACACATGTGGTTATCTATTTTGTTTGCAGATTTAATTTACGACATTATATAGAAACAGATCTAAAAATTTAAAAGGAGCCTATCATGGCAGATATTAAAGCACCCGTATTCCCAGAGTCGGTAGCAGATGGCACAATTGTTGAGTGGCATGTAAGCGAAGGTGAACAAGTTAAGCGTGACGACATATTGGCAGAAATTGAAACAGATAAAGTTGTTTTAGAAGTCGTTGCACCAGATGATGGTGTGGTAACAAAAATTATTAAAGGTGTTGATGAAACGGTTGTTTCGGATGAGTTAATTGGTGAATTTGAGGCAGGTGCCACAGGTACAGCCCCGAGTGAAAATAGTGAGGCTGTAAAAGAAGCACCAAAAGCAGAGGTGGCAGCGACTGCTGTTGTTAATGAGGCAAATGTTGAAGGCAGCCCAGCAGTGCGTAAAGCAGCTCGTGAATCTGGTGTTAACCCTGCAGATGTGCAAGGCAGTGGTCGAGGTGGACGTGTTACTAAAGAAGACATGGCAAAACCAATTTTAAAAACAGACCCATCAATTACAACAGCAAGTGGTCGCCCAGTTGCAGAAGCAGTTGGTGAACGTGTTGAAGAACGTGTACCAATGACACGTTTGCGTAAAACAGTTGCAGGTCGTTTGTTGGCAGCAACTAATGAAACTGCCATGCTAACTACGTTTAACGAAGTGAACATGAAGCCATTGATGGATATGCGCAAAAAATATAAAGATAAATTTGAAGAGCGTCATGGCACTCGTTTGGGCTTTATGGGGCTGTTTGTTAAAGCAGCAACAGAAGCATTAAAACGTTTCCCTGCGGTTAATGCCTCAATTGATGGTGATGATATTGTTTACCATGGTTATTATGATATTGGGGTTGCTGTGTCTTCAGACCGTGGTTTGGTTGTACCAGTATTGCGTGATACCGATCGTATGAGCATGGCAGATGTGGAAGCTGGCATTCGTGAATATGCTGGCAAGGCACGGGATGGCAAGTTAGCGTTAGAAGAAATGATGGGCGGTACTTTTACTATTACTAATGGTGGTGTATTTGGTTCATTAATGTCTACGCCAATTATTAACCCACCACAAACGGCAATTTTAGGGATGCATGCAATCAATGAGCGTCCGATGGCAGTGAATGGTGAGGTGCAAATTTTACCAATGATGTACCTAGCACTCTCTTATGATCATCGCTTAATTGATGGTAAAGATGCAGTACAATTTTTGGTAACAATTAAAGAGTTGGTAGAAGATCCAACGATGTTGTTGTTGGACTTATAACTTCAGCTAAAAATAAAGATGGATTGCAATTGTGACAGTCCATCTTTATTAATCAGTATTTTTTAATGATTAAAAAAAATTGCAATATAAATAGATTAGTTCTTTTACACAGAGACACATTGTTTGATACCCTAAAAATTAAATACCAAACAAAACCTTTTTAAGGAAATATTATGAAAGATAATTATGATTTAGTTGTTATTGGTGGTGGACCAGGTGGTTATGAAGCTGCTATTCGTGGTGCACAGCTTGGTATGAGCGTTGCTTGTATCGAAAAACGTGTCCATAAAGGTGAGCCTGCACTTGGTGGTACTTGTTTGAATGTGGGTTGTATTCCATCAAAGGCATTGTTAGACAGCTCGCATCGTTTTGAAGCCACTCAACATGAACTTGCAGATCATGGTATTAGTACCAGCGATGTCAACATTGATATTAGCAAAATGTTAGCACGTAAAGATGCGGTTGTTAAGCAGTTGACTGCTGGTGTTGCTGGTTTGTTAAAAGGTAACAAGGTAGACTGGTTGCAAGGCTGGGGGACGCTAGAAGATGGTACTGGTGTCGATAAAAAAGTCACTTTCACGCCACTTGATGAGACAGAGGCAAAAAGTATTACTGCTAAAAATGTTATTTTAGCAGCTGGTTCAGTGCCCATTGATATTCCTGTTGCCAAGATAGATGGTGAGTATATTGTTGACTCGACAGGTGCATTAGAGTTTAGCGAAGTACCAAGCCGTTTGGGTGTGATTGGTGCGGGTGTAATTGGTCTTGAGCTTGGTTCGGTATGGCGTCGTTTAGGTAGCGATGTTGTGGTGTATGAAGCAATGCCATCATTTTTAGCAGCCGCAGATAAAGACATTGCTAAAGAATCACAAAAACTACTCAAAAAACAAGGCTTAGACATTCGTGTTGATACTAAAGTTAGCAATGCTGAAGTAAAAAAAGGTCAAGTGGTTGTAACTGCCGATAAAGGTGGTGAAATTTCTGAAGAAACATTTGATAAGTTGATTGTTTGTGTGGGTCGCCGTGCATATAGTGAAAAACTATTGGGTGAAAACGCTGGTATCCAATTAACAGAACGTGGTTTGGTTGATGTTGATGACCAATGTAAAACCAATTTAGATGGCGTATATGCAATTGGTGATTTAGTACGTGGTCCTATGCTTGCACACAAAGCAATGGAAGAAGGTATGATGGCGGTTGAACGTATTCATGGCGAAAAGGCACAAGTAAACTATGACACCATTATTAGCGTTATTTACACATCACCTGAAATTGCTTGGGTGGGTTTAACTGAAGAACAAGCCATAGCACAAGGTTATGAAGTAAAAACAGGGTCATTTAGCTTGGCAGCCAATGGTCGTGCTTTGGCTCAAGGCGAAGGTAATGGACTTGTAAAAGTTGTTGCTGATGCTAAAACAGATCGCTTGCTGGGCATGCATATGGTTGGCGTTGGTGCTGGAGATATTGTACATCAAGGTATGATAGCGATGGAATTTGTATCAAGTATCGAAGACTTACAACTAATGACGTTTGCTCATCCAACTGTCAGTGAAGCGGTACATGAAGCGGCTTTATCGGCAGATGGTCGAGCAATCCATGCCATTCAACGTAAAAAACGTAAGTAAATAGTATTAAATTTAAACATGATGGAACAAAATCTGTCATGCTTTTTAAGCGAATAATAATTCATGCACAACCATAGAAGGAAAATACAATGAATTTACATGAATACCAAGCTAAAGAGCTTCTAAAGAGCTACGGATTGCCAGTTCAAGAAGGAATAATTGCGCACAGTGGTGATGAAGCAGCATCAGCATTTGATAAAACCCCAACGGATATGGCAGTCATTAAAGCACAGGTACATGCGGGTGGTCGTGGTAAAGCAGGTGGTGTAAAAATCGCTAAATCACGTGAAGAAGCAAAACAAATCGCTAATGAGTTGATTGGTAAAAATCTTGTTACTTATCAAACAGATGCTGATGGTCAGCCCGTAAATTTTGTCTTAGTTGCTGAAGATATGTATCCAGTACAGACAGAGTTATATTTAGGTGCGGTTGTTGACCGTTCTAGCCGACGTATTACTTTCATGGCATCTACCGAAGGTGGCGTTGAAATTGAAAAGGTCGCAGAAGAAACCCCAGAAAAAATCTTTAAGATTGAAGTTGAGCCACTAGTTGGTTTATTACCATTTCAAGCACGTGAAGTTGCATTTAAGCTTGGTCTTGAAGGCAAACAAGTTAACCAATTTACTAAATTAATGTTAGGTGCGTATAACGCATTTGTAGAAAACGATTTCGCATTATTTGAAATCAACCCACTAGCAGTACGTGAAAATGGCGAGCTTGCTTGTGTTGATGGCAAAATAGGTATTGATTCAAATGCTTTGTATCGTTTACCAAAAATCGCAGAGCTACACGATCCATCACAAGAAAATGAGCGTGAGCTTAAAGCAGCAGAGTTTGACTTAAACTATGTTGCGTTAGAGGGCAACATTGGTTGTATGGTTAATGGTGCGGGTCTGGCAATGGCAACCATGGATATTATCAAACTATATGGTGGTCAGCCAGCAAACTTTTTAGATGTTGGTGGCGGTGCCACCAAAGAACGTGTGGTTGAAGCATTTAAGATTATCCTTGAAGATAGTAGCGTACAAGGTGTTTTAATTAACATTTTTGGAGGTATCGTACGTTGTGACATGATTGCAGAGGCGATTATTGCCGCTGTTAAAGAAGTAGACGTAAAAGTCCCTGTTGTGGTTCGCCTAGAAGGTAACAATGCAGAAAAAGGTGCACAATTGCTTGATGAGTCTGGCTTAAAACTAATTTCTGCGGTTGGTTTGTCAGAAGCAGGTCAAAAAATTGTTGATGCTGTAAATGGGTAATTAAAAAGGATACTAGGAGAATAAAATGAGCGTATTGATTAATAAAGATACCAAAGTATTGGTACAGGGCTTTACAGGTAAAAACGGTACTTTCCATTCGGAACAAGCCATTGAGTATGGCACAAAAATTGTTGGCGGTGTTACCCCTGGTAAAGGTGGTCAAACTCACTTAGGTTTGCCAGTTTGGAACACCATGAATGAAGCAATGGCAGCCACACAAGCAGATGCTTCGGTAATATATGTACCAGCCCCATTTGTATTAGACTCTATCATTGAAGCTGTTGATGCAGGTGTGAAGTTAATTGTGTTGATTACCGAAGGCGTTCCAACGCTAGATATGTTAAAAGCAAAACGCTATATCGAGCAAGCTGGCGATGTTAAGATGGTTGGTCCTAACTGCCCAGGTGTTATCACACCAGGTGAGTGTAAAATTGGTATTATGCCAGGTCATATCCATTTACCCGGCAAAGTGGGGGTTATTTCTCGTTCAGGTACGCTAACTTATGAAGCAGTTGCACAAACGACTAAGCTTGGCTTTGGTCAGTCAACTTGTATTGGTATTGGTGGTGATCCAATTCCAGGTATGAACCAAATTGATGCGTTAAAACTGTTCCAAGAAGATCCACAAACTGAAGCCATCGTATTAATTGGTGAAATTGGTGGCACAGCAGAAGAAGAAGCGGCGGCCTACATCAAAGAGCATGTGACTAAGCCAGTAATTGGCTATATCGCAGGTGTTACAGCACCTAAAGGTAAGCGTATGGGGCATGCGGGTGCTATTATCTCTGGTGGTAAAGGCACAGCTGAAGAAAAATTTAAAGCTTTTGAAGATGCTGGCATTGCCTATACCCGTGACCCATCCAAAATCGGTGAAAAAGTTGCAGAAGTTACTGGTTGGTAAACTTTCTTAAATTTAGTAGCTTATTTTTTTTATTAGAAAATGGTAAAATTATGTAGGTTAACTGTAATATTTATTGATACTGTAATATAAACGCCTCTAGAATATAGGGGTGTTTTTTGTTGATTAGATTAGCTTTAATTATTTTTATCTTTTTTTTTGGATATTTTGAGTAGGTAGGATGAAAACAAACTAAGAGTGAATGCATAATGTTAGATGAAGATCAGGTTTATTTTATTGTTTGGAATGTCTTCCAATTACTTCATTTTAAAGCAATATTGCATGAGATGCCTAAAGCAAATTTAGTCATAGAAAAACGCCGAGAACATTATGTTATTAATGACACTCATCTTGTTGATATTGATAATCCTATAATTTTTGTTGATAAAACCAAAATATATGAAACGATTGGTTTAACCGCCAAAGTTATTGTTGTACAGACTATGTTTGAACAAATATATCTGTTTAAACATACAAAAATTGTCATGTTGCAATATGGTTATGCCAAAGCAAATCATAATTATGGTTTATGGCGTGTGCTTGCTGATTTAAATTTAGTATATGGTAATTATGCAAAGCAACAAATTACCCCATTATCACCAACGCAAATAACAGGGTGTCCTAGGTATGATATTTGGCATAATGAAGATTTTTATACACAATGTCAGCAAGATTATGCCAAGTTGATTGATAAAACCAAACAAACATTATTATATGCACCAAGTTGGGGCGATGCGTCTAGTGTTGATGATTATATTAAGGAAATTTGTCAATTATCTAGCGGTTATAATGTTTTTGTTAAATTACATCATCTTTGGTTTTTACAGCGTGATGAAGTTTTAGATAAAGCATATAAAAACGTTCATTTTTTTTATGATGATATCGATATTCTTTCTTTATTAGCGGTTGCTGATGTTGTTCTTTCTGATTATAGTGGGGCAATATTTGATGCTATTTATTGTCAAAAACCCATTGTGTTATTATCACTTTCGGAAGAAAAAATGGGAAAATGCCTTGAAGTTGTGGGTAAAGATAGCCTTGAAATTGTTAAACGTTCAGACTTGGGTTATATTGTTTCTCAACCCAAAGAGCTTGCTGATACAGTAAAAAAAGCCTTAACATTAGGAAAGGTTTGCGATGATAAATTATATTATCAATTATTTAGTGATACTAAGACAGCAACAAATAATGTGATAAATGCGATTGAAAATGTTATCAGTACAAAAACGTCTCGTAATTTGCAACAACTTTATTATAGGCAGAAAATAAAAAGACGTTTATATAAAGTTGCTAAAAAAAGAGCAAAAAAACGTAAAAAATCATGAAAAAAATAGTAATCGTAAAACATCATATCCAATTAACTAGGCGACTTATTCGAGATAGTGAGTGGAAAAATTCTGCTGTTGCACTTTTTTATGGCGGGTTGGCATCATATTATCTGACAAAGCCTGATCATGATAAAGCCCAAAAAATTGCCAATAAATTAATTTGTAAAAAAATATTGATTGGACATTATTATTTAGCAAACAGCGATTTTTTATTTGCTCGTTATGAGCAGGCAGAAAATGAGCTGAAACAAATCACAGGCTATGAAACAATTGCTGATTGTGTGTTTTTATTAGTAGATATTTTCTATAGAACCAATAGATTTAACGAGGCGTGGACGTTATTAGAAAATCTTGCAAGAGTGAATAAACGCAAAAAAATTTGGCTATATATGGCAAGGTTAGTCAAAAATAAAGAAGATTCTATCCGTTTTCAGGCAAATATTGATTATGTCAGAGAAAATACCAACTTTTTAAAAAAGGATGAGTTATTATCTGCAAAAACGGACGCCTTAATGCGGGCGGGATTGTCAGAACAAGCCATAAAATTATGGCAAAATCAAGAAAAATCTAAGCCCTCAAGTTTATCGTATGCAATGGATCAAAAGTTGGCACGGGTTGCTTTAGAAGATTTAAAATCAGCATTAGATAACAATAATATTATATTTTTCTTGATTAGTGGTACTTTGCTTGGCTGTATTCGAGAAAAGAATTTTTTAGCCAATGATAAAGATATTGATGTGGGCGTTTGGGATACTCATAACTATGATGAATTGGTAATGGCTGTGAGTGGCTCAGGTTGTTTTTATATTATCAAAAATCGTACAAAAAATATCGTACAAATTCGTCATGTAAATGGTATAAATATTGATATTTTTGTCCATCATCGAGAAGAGAATGATTATTGGCATGCGGCATTAAAATTAAAATGGCATAATACGCCATTTACATTAATGGAGTGGCAGTTTTTGGGTAAAAACTATCTTATTCCAACAGACTATGATTTGTATTTAACTGAAAATTATGGTGACTGGAAAACACCCAAAACTAAGTTTGACAGTACTTATGACACACCGAATGCTGAAGTGATTAATCAAGCGGAATTTTTGCTGTATCAGCAAAGGCGTTACAGATTCTAATACAAATTATTGAGGTTATACTATGAAAAAAATTATTACTTATGGAACTTATGATATGTTGCATATTGGACATATTAATCTTTTACGCCGTGCTAAAGAGTTAGGGGATTATTTGATTGTTGGTGTGACAGATGAAGATTATGACCGTTTAAGAGGTAAGCTCAATGTTTTACAATCTCTAGAAGAGAGGGTAGATGCAGTAAAAGCACTTGATTTTGTTGATGAAGTTATTGTAGAACATCATCAGTTTCAAAAAGCTGCTGATATGCAGAAATATGACATTGATATTTTTGCGATAGGTGATGATTGGCTAGGTAAGTTTGATTATCTTAGTGAGTATACGAAGGTCGTTTATTTACCTCGTACAAAAGGCATTTCTAGCACGATGTTAAGGGCAGATGCTTTAAAAACATATAGACTTGGTATTATTGGTACAGGACGTATTGCTAGAAGATTCGTTAAGGAATCTACTCACCTTGATAATGTAGAGATTTTAGGAGTGATGTCTCGTAGATTAAATAATGTTGAGACGTTTATTAAAGAAAATAAAATCACTTATGGTTTTGACAGAGTGGAAGACTTGTTAGAAAAGCCAATAGATGCAGTGTATATTGCCACACCGCATGAGATGCATTATGAATATGCTAAAAAAGCTTTATTAGCGGGTAAACATGTGTTGTGCGAGAAACCAATTACTTTGAATTCTGAACATTTAACAGAATTGTATGAAATAGCCGATGCAAATAACTTAGTATTAATGGAAGCTATTAAGACAGCCTTTTTCCCTGGATTTAATAAATTACTATCAGAAATTGAAAGAGGTAAAATAGGGGATGTTATTGAAGTAAGAGCATCATTTTCCAAACTACTTGAAGATAAAAACTTAAGAGAATGGCAAGTACCATATGGCGGGGCGGTAAATGAACTCGCCACCTACCCCTTATTACTTGCACAAAGAATATTAGGGACACCGAAAAAAACTGACTTTGTGACAAAACAAATGAATGGTGTTGATGGTTATACCAATATTATTATAGAGCATGAAAATGCAATCTCTATTTCTACTGTTGGATTAGGTGCAAAAACAGAAGGTTGTGCTGTTATTGCAGGGACAAAAGGCTATATCTATGTTCCTGCTCCTTGGTGGCTAACCAAATGTTACCATATACGTTTTGAAGATCCTTCAGAAGAATTAACCTATAAGTTTGACTTAGAAGGTGATGGCTTACGTTATGAAATTAGTGAGTTTATTTCGTTAATTCAACGAGAGCTAACTGAATCAGAAAGGTTAACGAGAGAAGATATTTTGAACATCAATAAAGTATTTTCTGAGTTTAATAACAAATACGCTTGAATAGTTTTAATCGGGAATCAATTGTTATCTAACCCCGATGGTTTTTAGGTAATTATTTATATTGAGGTTATGATGAGTAAGTTATCAAAGTTTGTTAAAAGTCCATTAATATCAGTGGCAGATAGTATTTATAAGCATTCCAGTAAGGATGTTGTGAAACCAGTCCCTGCTAAGAAACCAGCAGCTAAGAAACCAGCAGCTAAGAAACCAGCAGCTAAGAAACCAGCAGCTAAGAAACCAGCGGTGACCCAAAATAGAATGTTTGACAACATCCGATTAAGGGATGAGGTTGCTTTATATTTTGATGGTGGCCTGGGTAACTTATACCAAATAGAACAGTGGCTAGGACCATTACAAGCCTTATCTAAAGTTAAAACATTTATTTTTGTTGTACGGAATAAATATATATTTGAGTGGATTAGAAAAAATACTGATTTTCAGGTTGTCTATTGTCGATTAATTGATAATGTGATGCAGGTGTTTGAGCAGGGTGAGTTTAAGTGTGTATTGTATGTTAACCATGCTCAGAAAAACTTTCAGTCACTCATTACTAGAGATGCCTTTCATGTACATATTAACCATGGTGAAAGTGATAAACTATCAACGGTGAGTAATCAGACTAAAGCTTATGATTATGTTCTTTTGGTGGGTCCAGCGGCTTATGATAAATACCATAACAACCTACTCAATAAAGATATGAGTCGTTATATCCAAATCGGTCGACCGCAACTAGAATATATTGCTAAAGTGAAAAAACCCATTACAGATAGGCAAGATCCTGCTAATGCCCAAGAAAACTTGATGTTTGCTAATGCAGAAGTGGTTAATAGACATGTTGTCCTGTATGCTCCCACTTGGGAATCGACGCATGAGTCTATGAACTATACTTCTCTACAGAATTTTGGATTAAGCTTGGTGGATGCGATTTTGGAAGACCCTGATTTATACTTAATTTATAAACCGCATCCAAACACGGGTAGTCGTGTTGTAGAAGTTAAAAAAATAAATGCAGAGATTATTAAGCGTTTACAAGGGCATTATAAGGCTGAGGTGGTACTTGATGGTGATATCAACTCATTGTATGAGCATGTAGACTTAGCAATCTTTGATAATTCGGCAGTGGCGATTGACTATCTGGCGGTTGAGAAGCCTATGTTGATGATGGATATGTTTGATAAACTAAGTAATCGTAATGACAAGCCGTTTATTACTAATGCAGCAACCATGATATCGGAAGATAATTTTGTTGATGTATTACAAATCATCCACCAAGAAATAGAGCATGATACGGTAGCTAAAAGACGTGCAAAAGTTAAAAACTATTTTTTAGGTGATGTCGATTATGCCAATAATGAAAGTACCCGAAACTTTGTCGAAATGATTAAGATGATTTGTGATGAAAGAGATGCTGCGGTAGAGGCGTTGGCAGATGATCAAATCAGTCATGAGCCTGTATTTGAAGAATCTGACTATATTCAAATAGAGGATAACATTTCTTGTGAGGACTTCTCTTGTGATGATGTAGCCGATGAAACAGATATTGTCAGTGAAACGGACATAACTGAAGAATTAGTGCAAGATAAATAATCAGACTTCACTGATAATGAAGAAGGCAGAGCCAGTGAAGCAAGTGACGCTCATGAAGAAAGTAAAGTCAATGAATAAGGCGACGCTAATGAAGCAAACAGAAAAAAATGGAGCAAGCTGTTTTTGAGACGTCAACTGTAAACAATTAATATATCTGGAAATAGAGATATTGAGTTGCAAAAAGTATATGGCAGGTTTGTCATATACTTTTTATGCGTTACTATTATAGAGATATATGGATGAGTAAATATGACTAATCTTCAAAAAATGGAACAATATAAGATATTGGGTCATCGTGGTGCTAAGGCAGAAGTCTTAGAAAACTCACAAGAGGGCTTTGTTTATGCACAATCCCTTATACCACAGGGATTAAATGGTATTGAGTTTGACGTACAACTTACAGCAGATAATGAGTTGGTATTGACCCATGATAATACGCTCGATAGAATTTGTGCTCATCAGGGTAGGATAGAGCGGTTAACCGCTAAATATTGTCAAGAAGTATATCAGCAGGGTAATGCACACGCATTATTAACACTTCCTCAGGTTGTGCCGTATTTACAAGGTTATACACACATAGAGTTGGAATTAAAGACGCATCAACGTATGAATAAACGAAAGTTGGTAGATAGTTTGGCAGATACATATTTTTCTACAGACCTACAGTATATGCCGATTGTACTGACGAGCTTTGATGTTCAAATCTTAGAAATTTTACAGCAACACGCATTATTTAAAAATAGACCTAGAGGGTTAATTGTTCAAGAACCTTTTAATACATCAGAGCTGATAAATATAGTTAATCGTTTACAGGCAAGCTCTTTGGGTCTTAAACATATATTGATTACTCCAGAAATTATTGAACTGTGCCATCGTTATGGTATCAAAGTAACGGCGTGGACGGTAAATAGTGTTTCAATAGCTCAGGAACTTATTGATATAGGAGTGGACACAATCATTACTGATTATCCTTCAGTCTTTATAACAGCACTATCAAAAGAGTTTGGATAACTGATTATGATGAACCAAAAATTTAACATGGCGTTTGAGTGGTTGTAGTTTTGATATTGCTATGCTTTATCAGTCTAAATGAACTTTTAAAAAAATAACGGAGTTGTTGATAGAAAACATCTAATTATCTTTAAAAGATATGAAGTTTAAACTTAGTTATCGTACACCACTTTATCAGCATAAAATTTTGAAAGACTGTTGTTTTAATCCTTAACTACTTTATTTCTCAATTTTTTAATATTTTATTAAGACTATTTTGTTTAGACGATAGTCATGCTATTGTTTTCTCGGAGACAAAGAAATCTATTACAAAATAATAAGTGTATCCAAGAAGATATGAAATAACAATTAAGGAAAAATTATGTGCGGAATTGTTGGTGCAATTGCTCAAAGGAATATTGTAGAAATTTTATTAGAAGGGTTGAAACGCCTAGAATATCGTGGATACGATTCTGCTGGGTTAAGTATTATTCGAGACAATCAACTTTATAGAGAGCGTCAAGTTGGTAAAGTAAAAGCTTTAGTGGATGCAGTTAATATTAATAGTGATTGTTTCCATGGTAAAACAGGTATTGCTCATACCCGCTGGGCAACACATGGTGAGCCAGCACAGCATAATGCACATCCTCATGTTTCTGGAAAGATTTCAGTGGTACATAATGGGATTGTAGAGAACTTTGCCCAATTAAAACAACAAATGATAGATGAAGGCTATCAGTTTACATCAGAAACTGATACCGAGGTAGTGGTACATCTTATCCATCATGCCTATCAAACAACCCAAGACCTATTAAAAGCAGTGGAATTAGTGGTTCCTAAGTTACATGGTGCATTTGCTTTAGGGGTGATTCATGCCGATCACCCAGATGAATTAATTACAGTTAGGTTGGGTTCTCCTTTAGTCATTGGTGTTGGGATTGGTGAAAACTTTATTGCATCTGATCAACTGGCTTTATTACCAGTTACTAATCGTTTTATATACCTTGAAGAAGGTGACATTGCGCGACTAACATGCGACCATGTTGAGGTGTTTGCTGATGGGAAATTAGTCAATCGAGCAATTAAAGAGTTAGACGCACAGCATCATAATGCAGATAAAGGCGAGTTCAAGCATTATATGTTAAAAGAGATTTACGAGCAGCCAGATGCAGTTAGTCGCACTCTTGATATGGGCATAACAACCACTAGCCTAAAACCTGAATTTTTAGACACATATAATGAAAAGTTGAAGCAGGTACGCCATGTGCAAATTCTTGCTTGTGGCACCAGTTATCACTCTGGGTTGGTTGCAAAATATTGGTTTGAACAATTAACCAGATTGCCTTGTTCTGTTGAGATAGCAAGTGAGTTTAGATATCGTTATCCTGTGGTTTGTGATGATACTTTGTTAATTTGTATTTCGCAATCAGGGGAAACGGCAGACACCTTGTCGGCATTACGAGCTGTACAAAAAATGCAAAATGATAATGATATTCAAGGATTGCAAACTTTGGCACTGTGCAATGTCCCGACTTCTTCTATGGTGCGTGAAACAGATATTTATTTGCCAACACAAGCAGGGGTCGAGATTGGCGTTGCTTCTACCAAAGCATTTACCACGCAGTTGGTGGCACTTATGTTGTTGGTGTTGAAGGTGGGTAGCCTTAAACAGCGGATTGAAGAGTCTGTTGAAAATCACATAATTAGGCAAATGCATAAATTATCAGGACAACTCTATCAAACTATTAATTTAGACAAAACGATTAAACGATGGGCAGAGTTTTTTGAAGGTAAAACCAGCACGATTTTTTTAGGACGTAATAGCCAGTTCCCCATTGCCTTGGAAGGGGCGCTAAAACTTAAAGAGATTTCCTATATTCATGCAGAAGGTTATGCCGCTGGTGAGCTAAAACATGGTCCGCTTGCATTGATTGATAAAGAAATGCCAGTGATAGTGCTTGCACCAAAAGATGGTATGCTGGATAAGTTAAAGGCAAATATGCAAGAGGTGCATGCTCGCCATGGCGAATTATTTGTATTTACCAGTGAAGACGCTGGCATTCAAGAAGAAACGGGTATTCATGTTATCTATATACCAGAAGCAGATGAGCTATTGGCACCTATTGTTTATAGTATCCCTGTACAGTTATTGTCATACCATATTGCTGTTAGCCGAGGGACTGATGTAGACCAACCAAGGAATTTAGCAAAAAGTGTGACGGTAGAATAATAATTTGATGATTATCTCTTAATTTTACTAATAAACCCTTATGATTCTTTCATGGGGGTTTTTGTTTCATTATAAAAGAAAACAGTGGCTTTTTTGACATCTGAGACGGTTAGAATTATGATTTGGGCAGAGCGATTTACTTTAACTAATCTTATATATAACAATAATAGGAAAAATCATGTCAAAAATCATCCATGCCGTTATCCCCGTCGCTGGTTTTGGTACTCGCATGCTGCCATTATCTAAGTCTGTGCCAAAGGAGCTGTTGCCTTTGGGTAATCGTCCTGCCATTCATTATGTTGTAGAGGAGGCGATAAAGGCTGGAATAAAACACATTGTTTTGGTTGGACATCCCCAAAAAAGTGCGATTGAAAACTATTTTGATATAAATACAGAGCTAGATACTCAGCTTAGAGGCAAAGGTAAACATGAGCTGGCAGATAGTTTAAATTGGTTACCTGAAGATGTGCATGTGTCCATGATACGCCAAGGCAAGCCATTAGGGCTTGGGCATGCTGTATTAGCAGCTCGACCAATAGTTGGAGAAAATGATTTTGTGGTCATGTTGCCAGATGTGGTTTTAGACCCATTTACCACGAACATGCGATTTGATAATTTGGCTTATATGATTCAGCAATTTGAGGCGGTGCGCCATTCACAGATTTTGGTAGATGAAGTAAGTGATGATAATGTACATAAATATGGCATTGCTCAGCTAAAATCAAATGAGGATTTACAAAAGGTACAAACGCAAAGTAACTTACATTTTTCGGTAGCAGGATTTGTCGAAAAACCAAATAAGGAGGCAGCACCATCTAATTTAGCTGTCGTTGGGCGTTATGTGTTTACGAATGAGATATTTGATTTTTTAGCAAAAACAACCGCTTCTGTTGGTGATGAGATACAATTAACCGATGCAATTGATGCTTTAATTAAAACGCAGGGTGTGAATGTCACCACCATGAAAGGTACCAGTTATGATGCAGGTGATATGAATACCTATATGCAGGCATTTATTTACTTTGCCCAACAGCAACTAAATCATTGATTAAATATTATGTCCAAATTTTTTTTAGATCACCAAGATAATTACCAAAACAACTATCAAAGTTGCCATAATAGCCAAAGTTGGCAAAAACTGGAGCAATTAGCTAGCCAGCCTTGGTCATTATCCCAACTTTTTTTACAAGACGTTAACGAAAATCAGCCTAATACACAATCTTTTAGGCAAGCGAGGCAACAAAACTTTGTTATTAATGAACTTGGGGTGTATTTTGATTATAGCAAACAGCTGGTTAATAACCAGGTGGTGGACAGCTTGTTAGCACTTGCTGATGACCAGCACTTAAAAAAACAAATTGATGCTTTATTGCAAGGTAAAAAAGTTAATAACAGCGAGAATAGAGAAGCCTTGCATACGGCATTAAGACTGCCCAAACAATCGGTTTTAATGGTTGATGGTAACGATGTGGTTGCGGATGTGCATCAAAGCCTAGAACAAACAAAAAAAATAGTAAATCGCATTCGTGGTGGCATTTGGCGTGGCTATTCTGGCAAGGCGATTACTGATGTGATTAATTTGGGTGTCGGGGGGTCTGACTTAGGTCCACTGATGATAACTTCTGCTTTAGATGAATGGGCAGATACAGATATTTGTGTGCATTTTGTTTCAAACATGGATGGCAGTCAACTTGAGGGGCTTTTAAAAAAGTTAAATCCAGAATCCTCGCTTTTTATCATCGCATCAAAGTCATTTGGTACCTTAGATACTTTGTCTAACGCTAAAACAGCACTTGCTTGGTTGTGTCAGTTTGCACCAAAAACAACCGTTTTGCATCGCCATTTTATCAGTGTATCTGCCAACGTTCAAAAAGCAACCAAGTGGGGTATCTATCCTGAAAATCAGTTAAAAATTTGGGATTGGGTAGGTGGTCGTTTTTCGCTATGGTCAGCGATTGGGCTGGCAGTTGCAATACGCATTGGTATGGATAGTTTTTATCAACTCTTGGCGGGTGCCCATGCGATGGATGAACATTTTGCCAATACTGATTTTAGACAAAATATGCCAGTTATGATGGGGTTGATTGGCGTTTGGAACAGTACTTTTTTAAAAATAAATGCACATACAGTGTTACCGTATGATGGTAGGCTAAAGTTTTTACCCAGTTATTTAACGCAGTTAGAGATGGAAAGTAACGGTAAGTCGGTTACTAAAAAAGGGGAAGTGGTTAATTATGACACTTGCCCAATTTTGTGGGGTGAGGTGGGTTCAAATGCACAGCATGCTTTTTATCAACTGCTCCATCAAGGTACGCAAAAAGTGTCTTGTGACTTTATTGCTTGTGTAGAAAGATACAAAAATAGTAATGGTCGTCATGCCAGTGTTGACGTTAAACAAACAAACAAAGCGAATCATAGTCAAACTCTACAGCAACAACATTGGTTAAGTTTGGCAAATTGCCTTGCTCAATCACGGGTGTTGGCATTTGGCAACCAAGCAAGTGATGAAGCTAAAAACAATTCATCGCAAAATCAACTTTCTCAAAACAAGCCTTCTATAGATGATCGATTTAAAAACTATCATGGTAACCAGCCTTCTACTACCATCTTATTAGATGCCCTTACGCCATATAGCTTAGGCTCTTTGATAGCCTTGTATGAACACAAGGTGTTTGTTATGGCAAGTATTTGGGGTATTAACCCATTTGACCAGTGGGGTGTAGAAATGGGTAAAAAGGTTGCTGATGAGGTATATGACTGTTTTGATGCTAATATCAACAATGATGATTTAAACTTTAGTTTTGATGCATCAACCAATCAATTACTGAAGCATATCATGCAAAATCAATATGCAAGTGAGCAAAATAACAAGTAATTTAGCACCAATAATTCAACAATAGGTAAAAGTATGCACTCACAAAAAAATCGTTCTTGTCTTATTTTTGGGCATAGTATTGATGCCATAACTTCTGCGGTGGTTTTGGCTTCTTTGGGCAATCAAGTGCAAATGGTTTCAAAAATAGATAAGCTTAATGATACCTTAGTGAAATATGAATTTGAGTATCATGTATTGGCATTATGGCAACTGTACTTGCAAAATAATCTTATTATAAACGCATCATTTATCGATTTTGATAGCGTGTTAGACGTTGTGCCACATAATATCGAGGCTATTTGGTGTTTTGTTGATGATTGGTTTTATTCGCTAAATGATGACAAAATAGATGAACTAAAAGAAACATACATTAATGCAATAAATAAGAGCCAAAATCAAACGGTGGCATACGTTTTTTCAGGTAAAAACCAGATTGGCTATTTTGCTGATATTAGTGAAAGCATCCATCATCCATGGGTTTATTATGTTCCGTTTGTGTTTTTACAAGATGGGCAAGCTTATAGCTCTATGCTTAATCCAAAACTTTGGCTGTTGGGCGAGAAAACCAAAGACAGTTGGCAACGTTTAAAAATACTGCAACCATTTATGCATCAAGCAAAACAGTCCTATGTGGCTGATATTGCGACGATTGAGTTTGCTCGTAGTAGTATCATGGGCATGCTTGCCACTCGAGTCAGTTATATGAACGAGCTATCAAGACTTGCCGATGCAAAGAATGTGGACATTACCACCGTTAGCCATATTATGGGACTTGATGAGAGGATTGGTGCAAGTTATTTAAAAGCAGGTTGGGGGTTTGGTGGTCGTACATTGCCAGCTGAAGTAGATATGCTTGCCAATAGTTTTTTGCAATCTAGTACTGATATTCAACTTATCAAAGCAGTGAGTAATATTAATGATGATCAAAAAGAGCTTATTTTTAGAAAATTTTGGCAATACTTTGATGGACTGATTGACAAAAAAACGGTTATGATTTGGGGAGCAAGCTATAAAGCAGGGTCAGGAACAACACAAAACTCGGCAATTCATCCATTATTAAGTTTATTATGGTCATATGATATTAAAACACTGGTTTGTGCAGATAAAGCAGCTGGTGAATTGTTGGCTTTGTATCCTAAACAACCAAAGCTAGAGTTGATTACCAACCCTTATGACAAACTTGAGCAAACCCAAGCAATTTTTGTGTTGAATTGGGATTATGAGCAACCGCCACAAGTTGCACGAGTCAATGAGGTGGCTGTCCCTATTTTTGATACGCAAAATATTTTTACTGTCGATCAGCTTGATAAACTAATATCAGACTATATTGGTATTGGACGTGAGGGTTAGAACCAGCTAAATCTAACCCTATTTTTTGTGTAAATTTTTTAGTGTTACACTCACTTTATTCATGTCAAAACTTAAATGTGGCAAATGTATGACAGAGCAACCAATTTTTAATGTAAATGCTGATAAGATGACTACGGCAGTGTTACCACCAAAACCAACATTGTTAAATCCACCTAATGCGACAAAGGATATGGCTGATTTATTAGCCTTAATGGCACGTTTGCGTCAAGATTGCCCGTGGGATATTAAGCAAACGAATAAAAGCTTGATTCCTTATGCAATTGAAGAAGTCTATGAGCTTGTTGAGGCAATTCAACAAGACTATGCAGATGGTCATAAAGATGATGAAGATGTAAAAAGTGAGCTGGGTGATGTGTTGTTGCAAGTTGTTTTCCATACGCAACTTTATGCAGAGCAAGGGCGCTTTGGCTTCGATGATGTCATCCAAGCTTTGCAAGAAAAGCTTATCCGCCGTCATCCTCATGTGTTTGACAAACAAAATTTAGCAAATGAAGAGGCTGTGAAAAAACGTTGGGATGAAATCAAGGTAGAAGAAAATGCTAACAAGCAAGCACGTGGTAAATTTGTTAGTAAACTAGACAAAGTAAAAACAGGCAGTGCATTAATGCAAGCACAGGCATTGCAAAAATATGCAGGCAAGCTGGGCTTTGATTGGGATAATATTGCAGATACCATTGATAAGTTAGAAGAAGAAATTGGCGAACTTAAAGAAATTTTACCTAAAAATAGCAAGAACAATGCGTTAAAGCCGACTGATGCACAAAAAGCCGAGTTAGAACAAGAACTTGGCGATTGTATATTTGGTTTGGTAAATATTGCTCGCAAGTTGGATATTGATGCAGAAAAAGCAGCGTTGACCTGCACGCATAAGTTTCGTTCTCGTTTTGCTTATATCGAAAGCGAGCTGGCGAAAAGTGGAAAAACGCCAGAAACCGCATCGCTTGAAGAGATGGATAAACTTTGGGAGCAAGCAAAGGTTTTTGAACTTAGCTGAGATTAAGTACTGATGTTTAAGTCAATTTTATTGAAATGTGTTTTGGGTGTTTATACATTATTGTTTATGTCGCAATTGTTTGTATCGTATGCTTATGCCCAATCATCACAATGTTTTGCCGACCCAAATAAGGCGTATCAGTTTTTATTGCATCAAGAGGCGTTGCAGGAATTATCAGATAACCGTATTCCAATTAACATCAATACTGCAAGTGAAGCAGAACTTAGTACTTTAAAGGGTATTAGTAGTAAAAAAGCCAAGGCAATAATTGCTTATCGTCAAGCGTTTGGTGACTTTACTCAAATAGACGATTTAGCAAAGGTACACGGCATTGGCATAAAAACGGTTAATAAAAACCGTCGACGGCTGAAAGTTAATTAAAAAGCCAGTGCATATTATGACTTTTTAATGATTTACAAAGAAGTCCTTACAGAAATTAACAAAGAACTTTGCTAAAATAGCAAGTTATCAATTAGGCCAAACCATTCTTATAAAATTGGCAATATCGTTATTTCAAGGAGTTATCTGCATGGCAGATCTTTCAGCCAAGCAACTGGGGTTGACCAAATCAAGCTTACCCAACTCAATTATCGAAGTTATCTCTACGCTTACTAAAGCAGGTTTTGAAGCTTATATTGTGGGTGGTGGTGTACGAGACAACTTATTAGGTTTAAACCCAAAAGATTTTGATGCGGTTACCAATGCCAAACCAAACGAAATTAAAGCTGTGTTTGGTAAACGTTGCCGTATTATAGGAAGACGTTTTCAGTTAGCGCATGTGTATTCTGGGCGAGAAATGATTGAGGTGGCAACTTTTAGAGCACCACCAACAGGTGACAAACATACCACCATGGAAGGCATGCTGGTACGAGATAATGTTTGGGGAGACATCAAACAGGATGCCAGTCGTCGCGATTTTTCTATCAATGCGCTTTATTATCAACCATTAAAAGGGATAGTAAAAGACTTTTGTCATGCAATTGATGATATTGAAAACCATAAGCTACGTTTGCTTGGGCATGCATCGACAAGGATAGAAGAAGACCCCGTTCGCTTGTTGCGTGCTTTGCGTTTTAAGGCGAAACTTAATTTTGAATTTGATAATGAGTTAACACAACAGTTTAACGATAAAAATTGGGCATTGCTTGACCAAGTTTCGCCTCACCGTTTGTATGATGAAACTCAAAAAATGTTTATTGGTGGTTATATTGTGCCACTGTTGCCAATTTTATATGAGTATAAGGCAATTGAACACTTATTTATTTATCCTGACAGTAAACCAAGCAAATTAGTTACACAAGTAGCGATTAATACCGATAAACGTATTGCCAGCGGTAAAAGTATTAACCCAGCATTTTTTTATGCAGCAATGCTGTGGGGTAACTATTTATATCAGCTAAATAAATATAAAAAAGGTAATATACCATTTGTTGATGCGCAGCAAAAAGCAGCTAGCAAAGTGATAGATCGTCAACGATTAAAAACGTCGATTCCAAAGTTTGCAGAACAATTTATCCGAGAGGTTTGGTTGTTGCAGCACCGATTAGTGAATCCACGTGCAAAACACATTATGCCGCTTATTGAACACCCTAAGTTTAGGGCAGGTTTTGACTTTTTGTTATTGCGTGAAATATGTGGTGAATCAGATACACCGCTTGCTGAACCAACCAATGGTATGGGTGCTTGGTGGCAAGAATTTCAAACCCTAACAGAAAAACAAAAACGAAAACAAATTGATAAATTTGCTAAAAAAACCAGACGCGGCGGCGATAATCGACGTAGTCGTCGCCTTAATGGTGTTATTGAGGATGTTGTTGAAAAGTCGCCAGTTAATTCTGCAACGATTACACATCTTAACAGTGTGGATGTTGATGGTAATAAACAAGCAAAGCAAGATAGCCAAAAAACAGCACAGCTGGAAATGTTATCTTTAACCCGGCAAAGTAACAAAAAAAGTAAACAGCTATCATCACTTTTTATGGTTGACGGCACGCTGGGAGTTGCAGTAAACCAAAAAACTAAGTCTAAAAAATCGGTAAACAAACCAGCCAACAAGGCAAAAAATATAGAGGTGATACAACAAGCAACAAGCTTAGAGTCTTTGTTGCTGGATACCAACTATGTGCCTCGTGTGCGTCAACGTAAAAAATCAATATAGTTGTTATTAACCGTGCAAAACATGGATATGAACAAGGGTGATGAAAAAGAGAAAACTCAATGTTTTTTGGGGCTGGGTAGTAATTTAACAAACGAGCTTGGCACACCCGTTGAACATATTGTTAATGCTATCGAAAGCCTAATAAAACATCCTAAAATCAGCCATGTTCAAATGTCATCATTGTATGAGTCTGAACCTTTTGGTGTGACCGACCAACCAAACTTTATTAATGCAGTGGTTGGTGTACAAACCACGCTGACGGCTCATGAGCTTTTAAGTTTTTGTCAATTGTTAGAAAATAATGCCAAACGTGAGCGATTGCGTCATTGGGGAGAACGTAGTTTGGACGTTGACATTTTGCTTTATGGTGATGAAACAATCAATACGCCAGATTTAACCGTGCCACACCCAGGTATATTAGAACGTAACTTTGTGTTAGTACCCCTTGCAGAACTGGCAAAAAAACATCATCTTAATGTTAAAATACAAGGTAAAAACCTTGATAACTTTGCATTAAGCAGAGATTGGGAGGGACTGAGTTTGCTTGATTTATAGTAACCGACTTACTCGTTTTTCTTGCAATGTTTTTTAATTTCGCTCACTATTGTTTACTATCAGTTGTGCGTCATTGTAACCAAATTGAAGGGTTAGAATAAAATGAAAAACTTAAAAGTAAAAATTGCAAATGGAGAAGTTGCTGTTAGAAACCATGGCGACAATGGAAAAGACATTTTATTCGTTCACGGAGCAGGTCAAAATCTTGAAGTTTGGGAGCCATTGGCAAAACTTTTAGAAAATGAATATAGGCTTTGGAGTTTTGATACAAGAGGTCATGGTCAAACCACACTTAAATCTGAAAATGCAACACAATATTGGAAAGACATTGATAGAATTATTAGTGAATTAAATATTAAACCAATTTTATTAGTTGGTCATTCCATCGGAGGGTTTTCTATATCTGCCTATACAGTTTGGAAACATAGCAACATACCAATTATGATTTTAGATGGATTTTTATTAGATAAATATAATCCTAATGCTAAAATACCAAAAGAAACTTTATGGGAAATGTTCCGTTATGGCTGGAAAACATCGGCTATAGAGAAAGAAGATTATATAAAAAACCAAATTGAAAAAAGTTTTGATAATAAGGACTTTAATTATGGAATTCCAAAAGAACTGATAGCAAAAGTATTAAATCGTGCCTTTTCCAATCAAGGAAATCAGTTTTTAAGGAAACCTACTTTCGAGGAAATGGAGATAATAGCCTATCCAAGTGAAAATGAAAAAATTTTACCTGATGTTAATCTATATAATCAGATAGACTCACTGATAGCATTTGTCTTAGCAACAAAAGGATTGTACTACAATAGAAAAACAGAGGTTGAAGATATAATATCTCAAAAAACTAATAGATTTTATTATGAAATTGATAGTACTCATAATTTACCTATGACTGAACCAAATGAGATTAAGAAAATTATAATTAAATTTCTAAGTAAAATATAACGAATGCACAATATTGTATATATGCTATTGCTGGTTAACTCCTTAAAAATTAAAGTTTAGGTTTTCAATCAAGTTTTGTGCATAACTGAAAATTATCGTATTTTTATATGCAACAGCATATATGCTTGACCGTTAACGTTAACTATTAAATAAAGGATATACATGACAACATTATCTACTTTACGTAAATACAAAAAAGAAGGCAAAAAGTTTTCATGCCTAACTTGCTATGATGCAATGTTTGCACGCATGATGGACAATGCAAAAATTGATACCATTTTAATCGGTGATAGTTTAGGTATGGTAGTACAAGGGCACGATTCAACCATTCCTGTTAAGGTAGATGATATGGTATATCATACAAGCAATGTTGCACGTAGTAATAGTCATGCTTTGATTTTGGCAGATTTGCCGTTTATGAGTTATACAACTTTAGAAGATGCAATTTTTAATAGCCGACGTTTAATGCAGGCAGGTGCACATGTTGTTAAGTTAGAAGGGGGTGCCGAACTGTGTGAGATTGTATCAACACTTGCGAAAGTGGGCACGCCAACTTGCGTACATTTGGGGCTAACTCCTCAATCAGTTAATGTATTTGGTGGTTATAAGATTCAAGGAAAAACAGCAGATAAAGCGCAAAAACTACTTGATGATGCCAAAGCAGTTGTAGAAGCGGGGGCTGCCATGCTGGTGTTAGAGGTTGTACCCTCTGATGTGGGCAAACGTATAACAGAAGCAGTTGATGTGCCAGTTATTGGTATTGGAGCAGGGGCAGATACAGATGGTCAAGTGTTGGTGATGCACGATATGTTGGGTGTGACACATGGTCGTGTGGCACGTTTTGTGCATAACTTTTTGAGTGATGAACGCAATCAAAGTCGCAGTGTAGAAGAGGCATTTGCTTTGTTTCATCAATCAGTGCAAGAAGGGAGTTATCCTGCTGCAGAAAATCAGTTTTTGATGTAAAAAATATTTAAATACAAGCAGTAAGGTAAAAGGGCAAGATACTATACTATGGTCCTTTTTTTGTTAAAAAAGTTTACAACTGATTTGTTTTGTGGCTATTTATCGCTATCGCTCTTGCATCCATAAGCGTATAATAGCTTTTGTAGATTAAGTGAATAAATTGAATTTGGTTAATCACAAAATATAGAGGTAGCCATATGAACAGCCATAACACTAATAAAAGAGGACTCAAACAGCCACCAAAAATCATGCGTCATATTGTCGCACTGCGTGATGAGTTAAGAAAATTTCGTGAAGATAAACGCATAGCACTTGTACCGACAATGGGTAATTTACATGAGGGTCATGTTTCTTTAGTAGAAATTGCAAAAAAACATGCAGATATTGTTGTGGTTAGCATCTTTGTTAATCCGACCCAGTTTGGAGAGGGTGAAGATTTTGATAGTTATCCACGTACTTTAGAGGCAGATGTTAGTCGACTGACATTAGCGGGTGCAGATTTTGTATTTGTGCCAAGTGTTGAGGAGATATATCCAAATACTCCATCTGCGATGTCAACCAGTATAGATTTTGGTGCAATGACTAAGCATTTGTGTGGCAAATCCAGACCAGGTCATTTTGATGGTGTTGGATTGGTGGTGAGTAAGTTATTTAATATCGTACAGCCTGATGTTGCGGTTTTTGGTAAAAAAGACTATCAACAGCTTGCGTTGATTCGTCAATTAACCGAAGATTTAAGCTACCCAATTGAAATTATACGAGCACCAATTGTTAGAGCTGAAGATGGTTTGGCACTGTCATCACGCAATCAATATCTTACAGAAGCAGAACGACAAATAGCCCCTAAACTACATCAAATAATAGACGACTTGTCTAAAAAAATAGAAAGAGGCGAGCATGTGGTAAAAGGGTTTGAAGAACTGTTAAATAAGTCTTGCCAACGCATTAATGCAGCAGGGTTTGAAGTAGATTATTTGCAAATAATGACGCAAAAGCTAGAACAAGCGACCACGGCTGACAAAGAGTTAGTCATTTTAGTGGCGGCTTGGTTAGGCAAAGCACGTTTATTAGATAACCAAGAAGTAATTGTAGATATATAGTATATTTGGTATTCAAGGATAAATATCAGGGTATAGGTGGGTAACCAATGGATAATTTATATAATTTAGACAACCCTCAACAGAGCAACCAACAAGTTAGTGATCAACAGACTTTAAACTTATTAATTGTATCTGGTCGTTCTGGCTCTGGTAAGACTTCTGTTATTAACATTTTAGAAGACTTTGGCTATTATGCGATTGATAATTTACCCCTGTCTTTAGTAACAGATGCGGTGGATAAATTGGTAACCAATACCAATATTCGTAAAATTGTTTTTGGAGTAGATGTTCGTACACCCAGTGCAGATTTGAGCCATTTTGCCGATGTTTGTGATGGTTTGCATAATAAATATGGCAAAAAATCATTAAAAGTTATCTATGTGACGGCACAGGAAAGTGTTTTAGTTGCACGTTTTGATGCAACACGTCGTATCCACCCATTGATGGCAAATATTCATCCGTCCATTGAGAATATTAAAAACCTACCAAATGCACTTAATAAAGAAATATCAATATTAAAACCAGTTGCAAGCTATGCAGACATTACAATTGATACCAGTAGCCTTAATATTCATGAATTAAAAGAAACTTTGCGTAACGTGCTTGGTGTTGATAATCAAGTCAAAGTTAATGTATTGTCGTTTGGCTTTAAACATGGAAGCCCAATTGACTCAGACTTTGTTTTTGATGTACGTATTTTGCCGAATCCTCACTGGGAGAAGGAATTAAGGGGACATACAGGGTTAGATAAACCAGTCAAAGATTTTTTTGCCAAATATCCAGAAGTTGAAGAAATGGGGCAGGATATTGCGAAACTTTTAAACCGTTGGTTACCAGAATTTTTAAACAATAATCGGCATACAGTTACAGTCGCTATTGGTTGCACAGGGGGTAAACATCGCTCGGTGTTTATTGCTGAAATGGTTGCAAAGTTGCTGGCAGAAAACTTGCCAAAAGCAATGCAGGTGGGGGTTAAACATCGAGAAAAGCGACTTTGGAAAGTATAGAGACAAAAAAATATATAAAGGCATCAGGGTTTTCAACAGGTATAGATATGGCAATTAATTGGGCAGAGCAAGATATGCGGGTTTCTCGCACTGAGCTTAAAAAACAACATGATAGGCTAAAAAGTATGGCTGAGCCGTTGGCTTATCTTTCCAAAAAACAAATGAAAAAACTGCCAGTTAGTGACTATTTTTTAACAGAATTGGAAGACCTAGCCGATATGACCAGTGCTAATGCCAGAAACCGTCAAATTAAACGCATTGGCAAAATTATTAGTGAAGAAGATCGACATTCTTTAGTGGATGCTTTGTTTAAAATTTTATTTACACCTGAGCAAATTGCTAAGATTGATGGGTGGTATGCACGTTTAAACATACATGATGATGGGACGCTTAAGCAATTTGTTAAGCAGTTTAAAGCATGTGAAAAAAACACGCTTTATCAAATGTTACTTTGGATTGAATATGCAAAACACATGGCAGATGATGAGTTATTAGAAGAATCTGAGCAGGATCTACAAACATACGTGCATGAAATGGCGATTTTGTCGAGGTAATCGATGAGTCCATCTATATTCTTTGATGAGTTAAGGATAACTAATCGATGCTATCAATTTTTAACTGTTAAAACACGAGTGTCCCACTGTTTAACCGCCTGAGCTAACATTCGTTCAGGTGTATCTATATCTACGTTTGCCTGTTGTAAAAAATCTAAGGCGGTTGCTAACAATTCGCTACATTTATGCTCATTACTGGTATCAATTGGCTTGGCAAGGTTTTGTTTAGACAGCTTTTGACCTTTATTATTTAGCACGAGTGGTAAGTGATACCAGTAGTCAATGGCTGGTAATTTTGCCATTTGCATAATGGCAATTTGGGCAGAAGTCATGGGCATAATATCCAACCCTCGCATGGCATGTGTAATGCCTTGTAGCCCATCATCAATGCTAACTGCTAAAATATAATTAATCATATTATAATTGTTACTATCACGCCTGATGACCATATCGCCAAGCGTTTTTTGCGGGTTTTGCCATTGCATACCCTGAACGCCATCAAAAAAACCAATCATGTGATTAGGTAATTGAATACGTATCTTATGTTTATTTAAGTCTAGGGATTTATGCAGGCAGTTTCTTGGATAAATAAACTGTCTTTTTAAATCTTTACGAGAACATTCACACGCATAGCAAAGCATGTGTAATTCATCGTGTATATATTGATTATAAAGCTTGGTACGTTGTGACTGGTAAATAACCTCATTATCCCAGTGTAGCCCAAGATTATATAAATCGGTTAATATTTGGTTACTAAAATTGGGATGACAACGTTGGGTGTCTGTGTCTTCGATGCGTAAAAACCAAGTACCTGCCATAGATTTTATATGGCAATAGCTTGCGACTGCGGTGGTTAGTGAACCAAAGTGAAGCACGCCTGTCGGTGAGGGAGCAAAACGCCCGACTGGTTTTTTGCTGGGAAAAGGTTGTAAGGGCTGTTTGGTTAAGCCATTCATTTAAGTTAGCTTATGCTTATGGTTTTTTAGAAAAAATCGTTACTTTAGGCTGTTGATGGGAGGGTAAGCACAGCCATTTACTTTGTATGGATGCTTAGACAAACGCATCCATACGAATGTTAAAATAGTCTGTATTCATCTTACATATTTGCATGTACTTGCTTTTCTTTCATTTCTGAAAGAGTCTTACAGTCAATACATTGTGTGGCAGTTGGACGAGCCTCAAGACGACGAAGTCCAATTTCCACACCACAAAGTTCACAAAAACCATAATCGCCTTCATCAATTTCTGACAATGATTTGTCAATCTTACGAACAAGTTTACGCTCACGGTCACGTGTGCGTAGGGTTAATGCAAACTCTTCTTCTTGAGTAGCTCGGTCATTAATGTCAGGCAATGCACTGGACTCATCTTGGATATAGTCTTTTGTGCGGTTTGCTTCATCCAATAACTGGGTTCTCCAGTTTGTAAGAATGTTGCGAAAATGCTCGAGCTGCGCATCAGACATGTATTCTTCGCCCTTTTTAGGCTTATATGGAGTGAATTTAGGTTCTTGTTTTTTGGTCGAAGCCTTGCTCATGTGTTTGTGTCCTACAATACTGCCGCTTTGTTATTGTGATTTAAAACCGTGCGATAAATCGTCAATATGACAAAGCGTTGAAACAATCAACTAACAACAATATATTTATGTTTTATTAAGCTTAAAATTAAAGCAAACATAAACTATTGTGCTTAATCAGGAGACAATAGCGTATTTTTTTAACTAAATCAAGCATACAAATGTATGGGATATATGAAATTGTATTTATTAGTTATTTATGTATTTATTTTTTTGTAAAAAAAGACAAGTTGGTTTTAACACATTGGCTTTAACACAACTTTCACAAAACAAAAATAGTTACTTGGCTAATCTTTCGACTGTAGTACTCATTGTGCCATTATCATATAGCTTTATCCATCTGTATCCTGAACTCATTAATTCATCATAAGCAAAGTCATCTTGCTTGGGCTTATATTGATAATTGGTTGATGGCGTTGTGTAAACAGCAACTCCCTTATAAGTTTGTTGGCTTTGTTGATGGGTGTGTCCACTAATCACTGCTTTTACTTGTTTAAAAGGTGTGATGGTTTGCCAAAAATCATCTGCGTTTTTTAAGATGTGTTTATCCATCCATTTTGAGCCAATTGGCAAGCTATGGTGGTGCATAACAATAATTGCTGGTTTGTTGTTATGAGCTAATTGTTTGTTAAGCCAATGTTGCGTCGCTTTGTCAATATTGCCATAAATTTTGCCTGCTATGCTAGAGTTTATCAGCAGTATTTGCCAATAATCGGTTTCAATTAAGTGCTGATTGAGCAGACGAGGGTCAGGCTTGCAGGCAATCAACTTGGGTTGTTCAAATTTAGCTTGTGGTTTGAGTACATCAGTTACGTCATGGTTGCCAGCGATACAAGCAAATGGCACGCCAGTTTCTGTCAGTTTTGTGAAGATGTAATCGTAGATGCTCGGATTAATTTCATTAACTAAGTCGCCTGTTAGTAGGATTAAATCACAATGTATGTTTTTGCTAAGGGCTTGTCGTAGGGTGTTGTTAAATCCATCATAGCCGTTTATGCCGTTAACCATCTTTTTTTTATCAGCCGATAAATGCAAGTCGCTGAGTTGTAAGATGTTAAAACTTATGAGTTCTGTTTTGGGGCAGGTTGGCTTTTGTGTGGTCATGTTTTTTTAAGGGATTATGTATTAATCAGATTAAAATAACGTATTGCTTTTAATGGGTTATTTTAAATTAAAAATTAGGTAAAAAAATAGTTCTCCATGATATTATACGCTTGAAAGCGTTTGTACAACAAAGTAAATATTGTGGAGGTATTATAAATTAGTATTTTAAGAAATAAAGTAGTTTTTACATTGAAAAGCATTGTATTTTATAAATACAATGTATAATATTGTAATTAAATTTGATAATGTTGATGTCATATGAAAATGAACGAAGTGTTAATTTATGCAGATATTATTGACTCGGAAGGTGTTATTAGAAATAATATAAAGCCATGGGAAGAGATATTGCAACCTGCATTAATGCAATTAAACCAACAGTATCAAAGCTGTTTTATCATTCCTTTTGAGATAGTAGCAGGTGATGCTTTTGGTGCTGTGGTTGATAATTTGAACAATGCTATTAGTATAATTTTGTCAATACAAGCAATCTTATCACCTATAGGAGTACGGATTGCATTAGTTGATAAAACAATTCAATATGGTATTGAAACAAAGCATTTCAACCAGTTACAAGGTAGTGCATTATGGATTGCAAATGATTCCATAAACAAATTAAAAAAAAATAAAATGTTATTCTCTGCATGTCTTGTTGATGAGCGTTTAAGTGAAATACTTGAAAGTCTTATAAATTTGATTTTCTCTATACGTCGTAGATGGAATGAAAAAACATGGGCTGTAAGTGATCTGCTTCAACAAGGAAAAACCCAACAAGAAATAGCAATTCAGTTAGGTACTTCGCAACAAAATATATCACGAATTTCTGCAAAAAATGATTTGTATCTAATAAAAGAGTGTGAGCAAAAAATATTTAAGGTTTTTGAGTTATAGTACTATACGAGGAACATAAATAATGGATTGGCTAAGAGTTGGAATTATTCTGGTTGGATATATCTTAGCTTGGGTTATTACCAACTATCTTATTAAACGACTTGTTATTAAAAATGAAATGAATTTAATGATTTCTGGGGTTAGCAAGTCTACTAATGTTGATTTTGATGTTAATCAAGATGGTAAAATTAACGAAGAAGACAAAAAACAAATACATACAGGATATATAATAGGAAAGTGTGAGAATCTCATCATTGTCACTCTAGTTTTAAATGATGCTTTTACAGGTTTAGCGATTGTTTTTACAGCCAAAAATTTAGTTAGAAAAGAAAAGATAGAAAAAAATGCAGATTTTTACCTAGCTGGAACCATGATAAACTTTACCGCCACTTTAATCATTTCTTTTATAGTAAAATCAATTTTAGAGTATTTTTGTCTGTAATCTTATTTACGGTTTTATGGTAAAAGTTGGTTAATTGATTTAAGGTCTACTATCGAATGTTGAAGTTTGTATGCTTATTAGAAAACTTTTCATTTTTCCTTATTTTTTTATAAACTTCAACCAAATCAAACTCACAAAAAAACTTAGTGCAAGTACCAGCACAATTGCCAACCCTGTTTGGATATCTAATAACACACTACCCCAAATGCCTGTCGTAACTGCTACCTGAGCCAGCACTAAGGAGATAATAACCATTGCCTTTGGTGAGTTTGCCCATAGCCTAGATGTTAATGCAGGTAATACTAACAAACCACTGATTAACAAACTACCTACCGCTTGTAAAGAAATTGCACAAAACCCTGCCAATAAGCCCATAAAAAATAACTTTTGCTGAGTTGGTCTAATTCCTGCAATGCGGGCTAAAGCATCATGAGTGGCGAGTTTAAGCTGTGGTTGCCAAATCCAACGTAAAAATGCCAAACCGACAACAACAGAAGTTGCCAATAATGGTAACTCAGACCAATCCACCTCTAACAAATTACCAAACAAATAACCTAATATATTTGCTTGCTGTTGGGTCATTTGTGTTAGTGTTAGTAAACCCACACACAGCAAACTAACGGCTACCACGGCAAGTACAGAGTCGGTAGGGAGTCGTTCATCATCAAGTAATGACAAAACAACAATAACAAGCAAACTAACCAAACCAATACCCAATGCATGCGGTAGGTGGCATAAAACGGCCAAAGCCACACCAAGCAGGGTACCATGGGCTAAAGCATCAGCAAAAAATGCCATACGCCGCCATAATACTAAACAGCCTAAAGGTGCTGATAGTAACGCCAGTAGGCTACCTGCTATCCATGCTGGTGCGATAATTGGTAGGTAATCTAGCATTTATTTATACCTCATCAGGCGTATGATGGTTACAATTGTGATGGTGATGGATGTAAGGTTGTTCAAACTTATGTTCATTTAACACATCAGCAAAACCATTACCAAAAAGGTGTTGAAACTCGCTTGCGTCTTGTATGTCGGCAGGTTGTCCTTCACAGCAAATATGTTTGTTAAGACAAATAACGTGGCGGCTGCCTTTCATTACCCAATGCAAATCATGTGATACTACGAGCATGGCACACTGTAAAAATTCTGGTAGTGCATCAATAAATTGGTATAACAAAGTTTCACTTTCAGGGTCTAAACCTTGCATTGGTTCGTCCAAAATTAATAAGTCAGGCTTATCAAACAAAGCACGAGCCAGCAAAACACGTTGGGTTTCTCCCCCAGACAAATTTACCAACTGGCGTTTTAATAATGGCTTGAGTGCTAACTTCTCAAGTAAAAAGTTTTGTTCATCTTTATTAAGGTGTTTGCTGCTAGCTTGCTTTAGCAGGTCAAGCACTCGCAATGGCAGTATGGTTGGTATGCTAAATTTTTGTGGAACATAACCAATGGTTAGCCCATCTGCCCGCACAATTTGACCTAAAGTTGGCATATGTAAACCCAAAATGAGCTTCACTAAAGTGGATTTGCCTGCACCGTTAGGACCAATAATACTGATGGTATCATTGGCCATAATATTCATGTTGATGTTGGACACAAGTGTTTGCTGATTGATAACAAAACTAACCGCTTTAAGGCATACAAGTGGTGTTTTAATATTTTTTGTTATTGAATGAGACATGGTTGAACTCGATTTTTACCTTTGGCATTTTTGGCATAAGCCCGTCATTTCAATGGTGCTTGTTTCGACTATAAATCCAAGCTCTTTTTGGGTGTTATCCATTAACTGTCTAACAGCTGTGTTATTACACTCTTGCACGGTTTGGCAATTTGAGCATATTAAAAAAGCGGCGATGTGTTTTTCTCGTGGATGACAGCACGGAACAAAAGCATTGATAGAAGCTAATTGATGAATAAAACCCACTTTTAGCAAAAAATCTAAACTGCGATATACGGTTGGCGGTGCAATTGTTTTTTTCTTACTATTTAGTTTGTTATTGGTTTTATTGGTCGCAAGCTTTTTTTGTTGCATGATAGCTAGTAAGTCATAAGCCCCAATAGGTTTGTCTGCCTCTAATACAAGTTTATAAACTTGTTGGCGTAAACGGGTAAATCTAAACCCATGCTCTTTACAATATTGTTTTGCTTGTTCAAGCCTTTGTATAACAGAAGAGTGTGCATCCTGATAACCGTCAGTATGGTCACAACTATGATATACATTATGAATATGGTCAGGTTGAGTTAAAGTGGCAGTAGCGTTTGTCATAATATTAATAAAAAATAGAAATAAGCCATTTTGTTATAGTATAACAAAATTATTGATATATCATTAATAGTGTAATAATATAACATTTTTTAAAATTAAAGTCTTGTTAACTGACTTAATAAGCTTGCTTATTTTAATCCCTCATATATAGCAGTTATTGGTAAGTTCAAGGCTTACTATTAAAAATAAAGTTGATAAATATCAAACAATGAAAAACATGATAATAAAAGAATCAAGCAGCCAAGTAGTTTTTAAATTAATGTCTGCCATAGTTTTGTTGGGTGTCGTATTAATTTTAATGGCTTGTAGTAATAAACCAGCAGAAGATAGTCACTTAAAACATGCAGAAAAAGAGCATGAACAGCAACATAGCCACAAAGAACATGCTGACCATGACCAGCATGATGATATGCACGCTTTAGAAGCAACACAAGTTATGCCAAAAGGTTATACGGTTAACTTTGCAGTGAGTAACCATCCATTATTTTTGCTGAGTGAAGCTGTCACAAAAGGCACAAATACGACTGTTAAAAAGTTGTTAAATACTGGGGATATTGGTCATCATGGGAGTTTAAGCCCAAGTGACATAAAAATGGTGAATGATAGTAAATATGTTGTTTGGTTTGGCAAAAATTTAGAAAGTAATTTAAGTGAAACACTTGTAAATGGCAACAACACAGTGACTATATTAAATGAAGCCAGCATTAACACGTTACAACGCCGTGATGAAAAAATGCGACTAATAGCAAATAGCACAGATCCACACATTTGGTTAGACCCTCAAAATGCCAAAATCATTGTAAACAAGCTTGCAAAGTTACATAGCGAAGTAAACCCTGAATATGCAGAGCAATATAAAGCTAATGCTAGAAAATTTGCTGAGGATTTAGACGAATTGGTTGCCAAACAAAAAACTAAGGTAGGTGAGCATAATAAATATTGGAGTTCACACGATGCTTTTCAATATTTTGAGAAATCATTAGGAATTGAGTTGGTAGGTACACTAACAACAGACCATGAAGTGCCAGTAAAAGCAAGTCAAATTTTATGGTTAAAAAATAACCGACCGTATAAGGTTATGTGTCTAATTACCCAAAACAAGGCAAAAGTAGGGGTGATTAACAAATTAGCACCGATAACAAATACGGTGTTAAGAGAAGATATGAGCGGTAATACAAGCTTTATTGACGCTTGGAAAAATGAATCACAAAAAATGATTGATTGTGTTAATAACAGTCAATAAAACCATAAATAATCTTGACAAGATTAATAGAAGAAAAAACATAAGATTAAACTTGCTTAATTGCCACATCACCCTTATAATGATTGAGGATTTTACCTAAAGAGCGGATACAAATGTAGCAATGGCGACTGCATATTTTGTATATTATTGGTCCTAATGGATTAGGCAGGTGTGTTCATACTCAGAAAACCTAAGAATGAGATAATGCAATATCAATGAGCCAACCAGCCCTACGTAATCGAAAACAGCATATCGCAAAAGCTTTAAAAGCTGAATCTTGGGTGTTGTTTGTTGCCATTATTATTATGATAGTGATTGATATGATCTGGCTATCACGGACTAATACAGAATTTGTGATTGCTCGTAGCTTTAGCCTTGGTGCAATACTCAGCTATATCAGTCATGTCGTGTTTGCTTGGTTTTTATTTCGCCATACAAGCGTTAAAGCGAAGCGTCATATCGTCAGGCAGTTTTATCTCGGTGAAGCCGTTAAATGGGTGATAAGTTTAATAGGATTTTTACTAATATTTATTACAATAAAACCCCTCTCGGCTTTTGCTTTGTTAATCGGTTTTATTGTAATGCAGATTAGTCATATTGTAACTAGCATGAGCATAAGATAAAGCTCTGTCTATGGTGGTTTAATATGCGAGTGGTTTTAATAAAATTGCGACATATAGTTAGTATTACAAATGAAGAGTTTCGATAGTGTAGATTGTCTTCATTAATAAGTTTTCAACTTGATTGTATAGACGTTGCAAATATCACATAACAATTGTATTATAGGGTCGTGCAAGTGTTGACTTGCAACTGTTTTTAGTGCTTATTGGATTAAGAAGTTAAGATTATGGCATCAGAGCAACTTACATCACAAGATTATATCTTACATCACTTAACTAACTGGACCTTTGGTAAGCATCCGCAAGAAGGCTGGATGTTTGCAGAAACTAAGCAACAAGCAGCGGAAATGGGTTTTAATGCAATCCATGTTGATTCTATGCTGTGGTCTATTGGGTTGGGGATTGTTTTTTGCTTGATATTTAGGTTGGTTGCTAAAAAAGCAACCTCTGGTACTCCTGGCAAGTTACAAGCATTTGTTGAAATGATTGTTGATTTTGTTGATAACAACGTCAAAGACTCATATTCAGGTACTTCTAAGTTAATTGCACCTTTAGCCTTGACTATTTTTGTGTGGATATTTTTGATGAATTTAATGGATTTAATTCCAATTGATTTTATCCCAGTGTTGGCACAAAAAATTGGTGCTGCGATGGGTCATGATCCACATCATGTTTATATGAAGATTGTACCAAGTACGGATCCTAACGTTACTTTAGGTATGTCGTTTTCGGTCTTTGCACTGATTCTTTTTTACAGCATCAAAGAAAAAGGGGTTGGCGGTTTTGTAGGCGAGTTAACATTACACCCGTTTAGCGCAAAAAACCCAGTCATTCAAGTTATTTTAATCCCCATCAATTTTATTCTTGAATTTGTTACATTGGTAGCTAAACCAGTTTCATTGGGATTACGTTTATTTGGTAACATGTATGCTGGTGAGCTTATCTTTATTTTGATTGCTCTTATGCCATTTTGGATACAGTGGGCATTATCTGTGCCATGGGCAATTTTCCATATTTTAATTATTATTTTACAAGCGTTTGTGTTTATGATGTTAACCATTGTTTATTTAAGCATTGCATCATCAACCGAACATTAATTCTTCCAATTTAAATGTCATATATGAGGATACATTGATGGAGTTATTAAACGGTTTAGTCGCAGTAGCGGCGGCACTATTAATTGCTGGCGGTGCAGTTGGTACAGGCATTGGATTTGGTATTTTGGGTGGTAAGTTTTTGGAAGGCGTTGCACGCCAGCCAGAGCTTGCATCACAATTACAAACCCGTATGTTCATTGTTGCAGGTCTACTAGATGCTGTGCCAATGATTGGTGTAGGTATCGCAATGTTGTTATTATTTGCTAACCCACTAGCTTAAATTATTGGCAGTTGCTTGTTTGGTAATATAGCAAGCAACTAATTATGGTTTAATAACTGTAATATTAAACCAATTTTGGGATAGTTCATTTCATCAAAAGATGTTTTGAAAAATAATTAATAACGAGGTGATCACGTGAATATCAATAGTACCTTAATTGGTCAAGCTATTGCTTTTGCAATATTCGTGATTTTCTGCATGAAATTTGTATGGCCACCATTGATGGCTGCAATTAATGAACGTCAGCAAAAAATTGCTGATGGACTAAATGCAGCAGAGAAGGCGAAAGCAGATTTAGCAACCGCAGAACAAGAAGTTCAAACTGAACTTAACGATGCAAAAGCAAAAGCAGCAAGCTTAATTGAGCAAGCGAACACCCGTGCCAATCAAATGATTGAAGACGCGAAGGTTCAAGCTCAAGAAGAAGCAGAGCGTATTCGTCAGCAAGCACACGCTTCGATTGATCAAGAAGTCAATCAGGCTCGTGAAGGCTTACGTGCTCAGGTCGCAAACTTAGCAGTGCAGGGTGCAGAAAAAATTTTACAAGATAATGTAGATGCACAAAAGCATGCGAGTATGCTAGATAAACTTGCAGCTAAGCTGTAATTTACAAATGTAAATTGTGAGGAGACAATGGCTGAATTATCTACCCTAGCAAGACCTTATGCAAAAGCTGCATTTGATTATGCTAGCGAAAATGGCGTTATTAATGAATGGGAAACCTTTTTTAATAATGCAAAGCAAGTGGTCGAAAACGACAACTTTAAAGAACTGCTCAGTAACCCAGCCATTTTTGCTAAGCAAAAAGTTAATATGTTAGTAGAGTTACTTAATTCATCCACAGATGTAGAAGTTTCTCCACAACTAAATAACTTTGTAATGCAGCTGGCTGATAATGAGCGTTTAGCTCTAATCCCACAAATTGATACGCATTTTAAAGATTTAAAAGCAAAAGCATTTAAACAAATAGATGCTTATGTAACAACAGCGTATCCATTAACTGATAAACAACGAACAGAAATCCAAACTAAACTTGCAGCGTCAATGAATGCGACAATTATACTGCATGAAGAAGTTGATAACAGCTTAATTGCTGGGGCAACTATTAAAGTGGGTGATAAGGTTGTTGATGATTCAGTACGTGGTAAACTAAAACAGTTAAAAACACAGTTGACCGCTTAATTAAATAAACATTAAGTGGGTTATCATAAATTAAAGGAAACAAGGCAATGCAACAATTGAATCCAGCGGAAATCAGTAATCTGATTAAGCAGCGAATTCAAGACCTTGATGCGGGTGCAACTGCAAAAAATGAAGGCACAATTGTCAGTGTATCTGACGGTATTGTGCAGATTCATGGTCTTGAAGATGCCATGTACGGTGAGATGATTGAGTTTGAAGGCGATGTTTATGGCATGGCATTAAACTTAGAACAAGACTCAGTCGGTGCGGTTGTACTAGGTGATTACTTAAATCTTCAAGAAGGTCAAAAAGCTTACTGTACTGGTCGTATTTTAGAAGTACCAGTCGGTCCAGAGCTTTTAGGTCGTGTTGTTGATGCTTTAGGTAACCCAATCGATGGCAAAGGTCCTATTAACGCTAAATTAACTGACAAAGTCGAAAAGATTGCACCGGGTGTCATTGCACGTCAATCGGTTGATCAACCAGTAATGACAGGTTATAAATCTGTTGATACTATGATTCCAATCGGTCGAGGTCAGCGTGAGCTTATTATTGGTGACCGCCAAACTGGTAAAACAGCATTGGCAATTGATGCGATTATTGCACAAAAAGATTCTGGTATTAAGTGTGTATATGTTGCTGTTGGGCAAAAACGTTCTACCATTGCAAACGTTGTACGCAAACTAGAAGAAACAGGTGCATTAGAATATACAACCGTTGTTGTTGCATCAGCTTCTGAGCCAGCAGCACTACAATACTTATCACCATATTCTGGTTGTACAATGGGTGAGTATTTCCGTGATCGCGGAGAAGACGCACTGATTATTTATGATGATTTATCTAAGCAAGCAGTGGCGTATCGTCAAATTTCATTGCTACTTCGTCGTCCACCAGGTCGTGAAGCCTATCCTGGTGATGTTTTCTACTTACATTCACGCTTACTTGAACGTGCAGCACGTGTCAATGCTGAGTACGTAGAAGAATTTACAAATGGTGAAGTTAAAGGAAAAACTGGTTCATTAACTGCCTTGCCAATTATTGAAACGCAAGCAGGTGACGTATCAGCATTCGTACCAACTAACGTAATTTCTATTACGGATGGTCAGATTTTCCTTGAGTCTAACTTATTTAACTCAGGTATCCGTCCTGCAGTTAACGCGGGTATTTCGGTATCACGTGTTGGTGGTTCTGCTCAAACTAAGATTATTAAAAAGCTATCTGGTGGTATCCGTACAGCATTGGCTCAGTATCGTGAATTGGCAGCATTTGCCCAGTTTGCTTCTGATCTTGATGATGCAACCAAGCAGCAATTAGCACATGGTGAGCGTGTTACCGAGCTAATGAAGCAAAAGCAATATGCGCCAATGTCAATTGCTGATCAAGCGGCGGTAATCTATGCATCTAATGAAGGCTACTTTAATGATGTGCCTGTTGAAAAAGTAGGCGATTTTGAAGAAGCGTTCTTACGTTATTTAAAAGATGAGCAGTCTGATTTAGTAAATGAAATCAATGATACTGCTAATTATAATGATGATATTGCAGATCGTTTAAAAGCTGCAGTTGAAACATTCAAGCAAGATCAAAGCTATTAATTTATTAAAGCCATCAATGGCAAGTTTGGTTGATGGCAAATAAATTTTACTGCTTTATTAACCCTTTATTCTGGGAATATTATGGCAAGCTTAAAAGAAATTCGTGCAAAAGTCACAAGTATTAAAAGCACACAAAAAATTACTCGTGCGATGCAAATGGTTGCAGCGAGCAAAATGAAACGTGCCCAAGATCGTATGGAAATTGGTCGCCCGTATGCAGATAGCATGCGTCGAGTCGTTTCTCATTTAGTGCGTGCTTCTTCTGACTATAAGCACCCATACATGCAAAGTCGTCCAGTCAATAATGTTGGCTATATTGTTGTTAGTTCTGATCGCGGTTTGGCTGGTGGTCTTAATATCAACTTATTTAAGACTTTGTTGAAAGATGTAAAAAGTTATCAAGAACAATCTGTTGGCATAGAATTTGCTGCAATTGGTTCTAAAGCTGTTTCATTTTTTAAAAGCTTTGGTGGAAAAGTTACATCTGTAACTACTGATTATGGTGATAATCCTACCTTTGAACAATTAAATGCTCCAGTTCAAGCAATGCTTGATGACTATGACAACGGTAAGGTAGATAGGATTTATTTGGTTTATAACCAATTTGTAAATGCGATGACACAACAACCGACAATTAGTCAGTTAGTACCGTTACCAGAGGGGTCATTAGCTAAAGACTCTGGTGTGCAAACAGAGCATTGTTGGGATTATATTTATGAGCCAGATATTAAGTCATTGGTAGATGGCTTAATGGGTCGATATGTTGAATCTATTGTTTATCAAGCCGTGATGGAAAACATTGCGTCAGAGCAGTCGGCTCGTATGGTAGCGATGAAAGCAGCAACCGATAATGCTGGCAACTTAATTGATGATTTACAACTGGTATATAACAAGCTGCGTCAAGCGGCGATTACACGAGAGATCTCGGAAATCGTTGGCGGTGCTGCTGCTGTTTCATAATTGACAAAAAATTCATGGAGAACGCAATGAGTAGCGGTCAAATAGTACAAATTATTGGCGCGGTTATCGACGTAGAGTTCGACCGTAAAGACGTACCACAAGTGTTTGATGCACTAAAAGTAGATGGTACAGAAACAACATTAGAAGTCCAACAACAGCTTGGTGACGGTGTCGTACGTACCATTGCCATGGGCTCTACAGAGGGTTTAAAACGTGGACTTTCTGTATCAAATTCTGGTGCTCCTATTTCTGTGCCGGTTGGTACAGCAACACTTGGTCGTATTATGGACGTTTTGGGTCGACCAATTGATGAGTGCGGTGAAGTTAATGCTAAAGAAAGATGGTCTATCCACCGTCAAGCTCCAACTTATGACGAGCAATCTAATAGTACAGAACTGCTAGAAACTGGTATTAAAGTAATTGACTTGTTATGCCCGTTTGCTAAAGGTGGTAAAGTTGGGTTGTTTGGTGGTGCTGGTGTTGGTAAAACCGTTAATATGATGGAATTGATTAACAACATCGCACTAAAACATTCTGGTCTTTCAGTATTTGCAGGTGTTGGTGAGCGTACTCGTGAAGGTAATGACTTTTATCACGAAATGCAAGAAGCTGGCGTTGTAAACGTTGAAAACTTTGAAGATTCTAAAGTTGCGATGGTTTATGGTCAAATGAATGAGCCACCTGGAAACCGCTTGCGTGTTGCCTTGACTGGTTTGACAATGGCAGAATATTTCCGTGATGAAAAAGATCCAGTAACTGGCAAAGGACGTGATGTTCTATTATTCGTTGATAACATTTATCGTTATACACTGGCAGGTACTGAGGTATCGGCACTATTAGGTCGTATGCCTTCTGCGGTTGGTTACCAACCGACACTAGCCGAAGAAATGGGTATTTTACAAGAACGTATTACGTCAACACAGTCGGGTTCTATTACTTCTGTGCAGGCGGTTTATGTACCAGCTGATGACTTGACCGATCCATCACCAGCTACTACCTTTGCTCACTTAGATGCAACAGTCGTACTAAGTCGTGATATCGCTTCTCAGGGTATTTATCCAGCGGTTGACCCACTTGACTCAACGTCTCGTCAATTAGACCCACAAGTAATAGGTGAAGAGCACTATACAGTCGCTCGTGGTGTTCAGATGGTTCTACAACGTTATAAAGAGCTAAAAGACATTATTGCCATTCTTGGTATGGATGAGTTATCAGAAGATGATAAACTAACAGTTTATCGTGCTCGTAAAATTCAGCGTTTCTTATCTCAGCCTTTCCACGTTGCAGAAGTATTTACTGGAGCGCCTGGTAAATATGTATCATTGCGTGATACGATTGCTGGATTTAAAGCAATTATTGCGGGTGAATATGACGATTTACCAGAACAAGCCTTCTACATGGCTGGTGGTATTGATGAAGTTTTAGCGAAAGCTGAAAAAATGAAAGCTGAAGCATAAACATAATTAGTATTTAAGGAGTGAATCATGGCAACTTTTCAATGCCGAGTGGTAAGTGCTCGTGAGGAGCTTTATGCTGGCGAAATCAGCATGCTGGTTGCCACAGGTTCTGAAGGTGAGCTTGGTATTTTGCCAAACCACACCCCATTGATTACTTTGTTAAAGCCTGGTCCTATGCATATCAAAACTGCAGATGGCAATGAAGAAATGATTTATGTTTCTGGCGGTGTCTTAGAAGTTCAGCCTAAGCTTGTAACTGTACTGGCAGATACAGCAATGCGTGCAGCTAATCTTGATGAGGCACAAATTGTTGCTGCACGTAAAAAAGCTGAGCAAATGCTGACGAATCAAAAAGATACGGTACAGACCAATGCTGCATTAGCTGCACTAGCAGAATCTGTTGCTCAGTTACAAACTATTAAGAAATACAAGAACAGAGCCTAAAGGTTAGTTTGGTGATTAAAAGCCCAAGAATTCTTGGGCTTTTTTATTATGTTGAATATATTTAGTTACAATGTTAATATGCTTCTATTGTATAACTTATCAGTGCTAAGGATTGAAAATGTCAATAACAGAAGAACAAGCACCACGAATTCTTATCGTAGAAGATGATGAACGTTTAGCGACGTTAACACAAGACTATTTACGTAAAAATGAACTGGATGTTGCTATTGAGACAGATGGTAATAGAGCAATTAATCGAATTATAAGTGAGCAACCTGATTTAGTTGTTCTTGATGTGATGTTGCCTGGTGCCGATGGTCTAACGGTATGTCGTGAGGTACGTGGAGAGTATACAAAACCAATTTTGATGTTAACGGCTCGTACGGATGATATGGATCAAGTACTTGGGCTAGAAATGGGAGCAGATGACTATGTAGCAAAGCCAGTACAACCTCGCGTTTTGCTTGCCCGAATTCGTGCTTTGTTGCGTAGAGTAGATATAACACCTGTAGAAGAAGTGCCACAGCGTATAGAATTTGGACCCTTAGTAATCGACAATGGTGGGCGTTCAGTCACATTAAATGATGAGTTGGTTGACTTTACCAGTGCAGAATATGATTTATTATGGCTACTTGCATCAAATGCAGGTAAAATTTTGTCTCGAGAAGATATTTTTGAGCGTTTGCGCGGTATTGAATATGATGGTCAGGATCGTTCAATTGATGTACGTATTTCGCGTATTAGACCTAAAATTGGTGATGATCCTGATAATCCTAAGCGTATTAAAACGGTTAGAAGTAAAGGTTACTTGTTTGTTAAAGAGTAGTTTTTGACATATTTGAGCCAGCAGCGATTGTTGGCTTTTTTGTTTTGTCTTATTTTATGGTATGTTCTTGCCATTATAATAGTTAATACTTACTTAGTTATATTAAATCGATAATACCTGAATCAAGTCAGTCTTATGTATTCATTTTTTCAACGTAAAATATTTATTCGTATATATGCTGGTTTATTACTAGTATGTTTGATTGCTGCTTTTTTTGTAGATTTTGCAATTAATATCATCAATGATAAACGTATTGAGTCATATAGAGAGAATATGGCAACAAGTACTTTATATTTAGTGGCAGAAGGTGTCGCAAGAAATGAAAATGATGATGAGAAACGCTATTGGTTAGAAGATGCCAGCAGTTTGTTTGGTGCACCATTTTCCATCATACCTTTGGTGAAAGAGCAATTTAATCAAAAAGAGTTAGAACGTTTAAGTAACTCACAGTCAGTTGTCCACTATGATAAAGAAACGAAGTTAGCCACTGTTTATCATAGAGTTTTTGATAGCGACCAGCTGGTTACGACACAACTTGCTGAAGCATCAGAGCAGCAAGTTCGTGCTATGTCCATTTTTTTATTAGATGATTTGTCACATTATCAAGGATTTGAAAGTAAGAAACAAAGACTGGCATTTTTATCTACAAAATTTCCATTTCCTATGAGTTATCAGAATCATAAGGATATTGAGATGGATGATGACCAACTTATTCGTTTAAGGCGTAATGAAGTTGTCATACAGCTTGGAGGTGCTAATAAGTCTGGTAATTATACATTTAACGTGCTTATACCAACCGAAATGAGTGATGTTGCCATTATTCTAGGACCAATTCAAAGATTTAACTTGTTTCCTCTTCAACTTGTTTTGGGTGCGTTAGCTGCTGGTTTGTTAATCATTAGTTTAGGGGTTTATATATTAATTTACCCACTTGATAAACGATTAAAGCTCGTACAAATGGGCATGAATGAGGTAAATGATGGTAACCTAGGTGCTAGGTTAAGTGTTAGAGGAAAAGATGAAATCTCTCAGGTTGCTTCTACTTTTAACTCAATGACTGCTCATATTCAACGATTAATTGAATCACAACGTGAACTAACGCGGGCAGTATCTCATGAGCTAAGAACGCCCGTTGCACGTATTCGTTTTGCAGTAGAAATGATGGCAGACACAGATGATGTTGAATTACGTCAAACTCAAAAAGAGCATATTGATGAAGATATTGATGAACTTAATAATTTGATTGATGAAATTTTAACTTATGCTAAGTTAGAAGAAGGATCCCCCAAATTAGATTGGGAAATGGTAGACCTTAAAGCACTTGTGAATCAGGTTATTAGAGAAACGAATGCACTGGGCAAGCCAATTAGCGTGGCAAGTGAGTTACATGGTGTGAATTTTGAAGTAGAAGCAGACGCTAAGTATATACATAGAGTTGTACAAAACCTAGTCAGCAACGCATTACGTTATGCAAATAAAAATATTATTGTGAGTGCAGGGGTTAAGAAGGGTGAAGCCTTCGTAAGTGTTGAAGACGATGGATATGGTATTGCCGAAGCTGATAGAGATAAAGTATTTATTCCGTTTACAAGGTTAGATGATAGCCGTACTCGTTCTACTGGTGGTTATGGTTTGGGACTGTCAATTGTTTCTCGTATTGCATTTTGGTTTAATGGAGACATAAGTGTGGATGATAGCCCCATTCTTGGTGGGGCAAGATTTACGATGACTTGGCCTAAACAACAACTAACAAAAACGATAGCAGCCGATGAAATGGTGCAAGAACATAGCGAGAAAAAGTTGATAACAGATACAAATCTTAAATTGTAATTAATTATTTGATTTTTTATCTGTTACCTTAGATAGCAGTGGGAGATGCACAGTGACTTGCAATCCGCCTTCTGGGTGGTTAATTGCCTCCACGTGTCCATGATGCAAATGAGCAATGCGGCTGACGATAGCAAGCCCTAAACCACTACCTTTTGTAGTACGGGCAGTTTCGCCACGCTCAAAGGGTTGCATAATACGTTCTAATTGGTCGTCATCCACCCCTTCACCACAATCTCTAACACCTATGATTAACTTTTCTTGTGCCTGTTGTGCTAATGTAGATTGGGCTGTTATCTCAATTTCATCATCTGTTTGTTCAATGGATTCTTTTAATTTATTAAATGTTGGTACAATTTCTGCGGTTATATAAATAGGTGGTTTGCCATATTTGTTTGAATTGTTAACTAGGTTAACGATTAATCGTTTGATTGATAAAGAACGAAGTGGGATAAGTGGTAGCTCTTTTGATGGTTCATAAACAATTGGTGTGGGTGCAAATTGTACAATGACTTCATGAAAAATAGCCATTAAGTCGGTTAGATGAACGGGCTCATCAGAGCCATCTTTCATAAATGAGATAAACTGTTCAAGAATCGCATCCATATCTTCAATGTCGTAAATTAGCCCTTCTCTAAAAAATTCATCAGGTAACATTTCGGCAGTTAAACGCATGCGTGTCAAAGGTGTGCGTAAATCGTGCGATATGCCAGCTAGCATGATGGTGCGTTCTTTTTGTGCTTGGTTAAGTGTGGTAAACAAACGGTTAAAAGCAAGGTTAACTTGGCGAATTTCTGTTGAACCTTTGTTTGTAGGCAAGGTAGAAGCTTGCCCCATTTGTATATAATTATTGGCAGCACGTTGTAAATGCCGTAATGGGCGATTTAGCTGCCGTGCTAACAACAAAATCGTTAGCAAAGTTAAAATGGGAATACCAAGTAAAAAAGAAATAATTAAAGTAGGATTATATTGTGAATAATAAGTGACGGGTTCACGTATCCAATATTCTGGATGTTTGCTATCTTGCACCCATAGTTGAGAGGTAGGCTTAAATTTAAAGAATATGCGAACAGGGCGTTGCATTTGTGCACTCATCTCTTTTTGCATAATATCAGTAAAAAAGCCAGCAAACATTTTTTCTTCTACTTGAGGAAATTCAGCTGGATCGTCAATAAATGCGGTATGCATTTTGCCACGTAATCGCTCACGTTCTTCATGGGTTGTAAATCCACTTTGGCTAATATCATCTAAAATATTAAGCTCAGTTGCCAAATAACGAGAGTGGTTTTTTAGTTCTGGTAAATAAAAACTACGCCAAGAAAACCAAATAGACAACCCCACACTAATAATGACAATAAACATCACCATTAGAGTTGTTTGCCATGTATTTGAGTAACTGCTACGCAATAGGCGGTTTTTTCGGTTGGGTGTTTGTGATTTTTCCATGTGCGATTAATCAAAGCCTTGTTTGTTTGTTATTGTAAGGAATTTAGTGGTTGCTAGCAAATTAACGGTTCTATATTGATTGATATACCACTAAGTTGATAGTAAGTAAAAATGAATAATTGATTGTTTATATTGTGATTTTATTTTTAACGTGATACAATGTCCGCCTTTTTGGTGTACCTACACAGAAAGAATTGAAAGAGAGAATTCATATGGTAGTTATACGTTTAGCACGTGGCGGTGCCAAAAAACGCCCGTTTTATCAAGTAGTTGTAGCTGACCAACGTCGTTCACGCGATGGTCGTTATATCGAAAACATTGGTTTTTACAACCCACTCGCCAAAGAATCAGAAGAAGGTCTTCGTCTGAACATGGAAGCATATAATGCTTGGGTTGCTAAAGGTGCACAACCTTCTGACCGTGTTAAGAGTCTTGCTAAAGGCTACACACCTTTTGAAGCTTAATAAAACGATTTTTTGTTGATATTATTGATTATTTTAGAATGGTCAATAATAAAAGTAGAGCATGGCTCTAAAAATGTTAATCAAGCAGTTTTATAAGAAGTGCTGATATGTCTGTTAATGTAAATACCGCTGATGTTAATGGCAAGGACTTGATTAAAATTGGTCAACTAAAAAAGCCCTACGGCATTAAAGGCTGGCTTTGGGTATTTAGTGATACCGATAATCGAGAAACAATCTTTGCGATGCAACCTTGGTATATCAAAACAGCAGCAGGCATGAAGCCACTAACAGTTATTAAATGGCGAAAGCAAGGTGCTGGGTTGGTTGCTCAATTTGAGCAAATAGCTGACCGCAATGTTGCAGAAACCATGAACGGCGTTAGTATTTGGACGAGTAAAAATAGTTTATCGCAAAACGATGAAGGCGGATATTATTGGTCTGATTTGATTGGGTTGACGGTACAAACCACTGCTAAAGAGTGCTTAGGTAAAATTAGCGAGTTGTTTGAGACAGGTGCGCATGACATTATGACAGTGAAACCAACTGATGATAGTGTTGATAATGAAGCACGTTTAATCCCATGGCACAAGCAAACGGTTGTGTCGGTAGATTTAGATAACAAAGTAATGGTTGTCGATTGGCAAACAGATTACTAAGTTTATTAATTGCGATGTTTAGTAACTATTTTTTTAACGAAATTGTTTAACCCGATTGGTGGTGCATTATGTACTTTGCAGTCATTAGTATCATGCCTGATATGTTTACTGCAATTACTGATTTTGGTATTACCAGTCGAGCAATTGCACAAGGTAAAGTGAGCTTGGATTGCATTAATCCTCGTGATTTTACCAGTGATAATTATCGACGTATTGATGAACGCCCTTTTGGCGGTGGTCCTGGTATGGTGATGATGGCAGAGCCTTTGGCAAAAGCGATTACCCATGCCAAAAAACTGGCAAAACAGCATGGTTGCCGTGTTGATAGTGAGCAAAATTTACAAAATTGCCCAGTGGTGTACTTGTCACCACAAGGCAAACCCTTAACCGAAAGCACAGTTGTGCCAATGGCAAACTACGATGGCATGATTTTATTGTGTGGTCGTTATGAGGGAGTAGATGAACGTTTATTACAAAAATATGTCGATAAGCAAATATCTATCGGAGACTATGTACTAACAGGTGGTGAGTTGCCTGCGATGGTGCTGATGGATAGTGTGATACGTCGCCTACCAAATGTCATGAGAGACGACCAATCTGTGCAGCAGGATTCTTTTGTTGATGGCTTGCTAGATTGCCCACACTACACCAAACCGACAGAATTTGAGGGTGAAAGTGTACCAGAAGTTTTATTATCTGGGCATCATGCCAATATTGCAAAATGGCGTTTTGTGCAACAAGCCACTCGTACAAAAAATTTGAGACCTGATTTGTGGCAAGCTTTTAAACCAAACAAGCAACAAATTAGCTGGCTAAAAGCTGTAAACATTGATTAACAAACAATAGGTTTAAATAAATTATTAATCATTTTGTTGTATCAAATTAAGACGTGATACAGTAACTAACAAAAAACAGGTGACAAGCACAGTAACATTAATCAACACTGTGCCTCTATCATCTTATGTGAGGAGATATAACTCATGAGTAACAGTCATCCATTAGTTCAAGCCGTTGAAAACTCTCAACTACGTGAGCACCCAAGCTTTGGTCCTGGTGACACTGTAACCGTACAAGTAAAAGTACGTGAAGGTGACCGTGAGCGTCTACAGGCATTTGAAGGCGTTGTAATTGCTATGCGTAAGCGTGGTATTAACTCAGCATTTACCGTTCGTAAAATTTCTAGCGGTATTGGTGTTGAGCGTGCATTCCAGCTTCATTCACCATTAATTGACAGCATTGAAGTTAAGCGTCGTGGTGATGTGCGTCGTGCTAAGCTTTACTATTTACGTGAGCGTTCTGGTAAGTCAGCTCGTATCCGCGAAAAGCTTGTTGTGCGTAAAGATGAAGCTTAATTGATAAACACAATATAAGCAGTTTTTACCCAAAATCCCATTTTAACTTATTAACCAAGTTTAATAGATGGGTACACCAAAAAAATAAACCTCAGTCGAAAGATTGAGGTTTTGTTTTTTATGCTAGTATTGTATTCCTCTGTATAAAAATGATTTAATATTTGACATGCCAATATCCAATGAAACGGTACAGTATAATAGAAATGCCCATTTAGCACATATTATTAAAGGGCTACCAAATTTACCTGGTGTTTATAAAATGCTGGGTAAAAATGGTGATATTTTATATGTAGGTAAGGCTAAATCATTAAAAAACAGAGTAAATAGCTATTTTGCTAAAACCATTGACCATCCTAAAACACGGGCGTTGGTTAGCCGTATCCACGATATAGAAACTATCATTACGCGTAGTGAAACTGAGGCTTTATTACTAGAACAAAACTTAATTAAGCAGCATCGTCCACCCTATAATGTGGTATTAAGGGATGATAAATCTTACCTTTATGTGTTTATATCGGCTGATAAAAAATACCCACGTTTGGCATATGGTAGAGGTAAAAGTAATCATCAACAAGGGCGTTTTTTTGGGCCTTATCCATCGGCATATTCAGCCAAGGAAACCTTAGTATTGCTTAAAAAAATTTTTCAGGTACGCCAATGTACAGACAGCTTTTTTAAGCAACGCAAGCGCCCTTGCCTTGAATATCAAATTAAACGTTGTAAAGCACCCTGTATGGGGTTGGTTTCTACTGAAGAATATGCCCAAGATGTAGAAAATACCATTGCATTTTTAAAAGGGGATGGTGGAGAAATCCAAGAGCAACTCGTTAGCAAAATGGAAACAGCTGCCGAAAATTTACAGTTTGAAAAAGCTTCGGTGTATCGTGATCAGTTGGCTATGCTACGAGAAGTGCAGTCCCGTCAGGCAATATATAAAGTAAAAGGTGAGGCAGACATTATTGCCATTATCTCACAAGCAGGTATTATTTGCGTGAGTGTATTAACTGTGCGTAATGGGCAAGTATTGGGCGGTAATCATTACTTTCCAGACCTCAATTATGCAGATGAATTGGCCGAAAATTTATCACAATTTATCCTGTCGTTTTACTTTCAAGTTAGTGATGACTTGCCTGCTGAAATTATCTTAAGCCATCAATTACCCGATCAAGATGCTGTGCAAGAGGCATTAATGACTCATTTTGGTAATAAAACACATTTAAAAACAAAGGTTCGTGAACATAGGGCAGAATGGTTAGAGCTTGCTAACTTAAATGCACATAATGCTTTAAAAACTAAGCTAGGTGATTATCTAGAATTGCACGCTCGTTTTACAGCTTTAAAAGAAGTGTTAGCACAAGTGAGTGAGCGACCAATTGATCGTATTGAATGTTTTGATATCTCGCATACGATGGGCGAGGCAACTATTGCGAGTTGTGTGGTGTGTGATGCTGGTGGATTACGTAAGCGAGATTATCGTCAGTATGCAATACATGGCATTATAGGCGGAGACGATTATGCCGCCATGAGCCAAGCTTTAACCCGCCGTTATAAAAAACAACCTTTGCCAGATGTACTGTTGATTGATGGCGGTAAGGGGCAATTGAACATGGCAAAAGCAGTGCTAACAGAACTTGGCATTTTAGCAGATACTTTATTGATTGGCGTGGCAAAAGGAGAAGGGCGTAAAGCAGGGTTAGAGGTGTTGCATTTTATTGACCATCAGCCGTTAGATTTACCAGCTGATAGTAAAGCACTACATTTGATTACACATATCCGTGATGAAGCACACCGTTTTGCGATTACTGCCCACCGTAAAAAACGTGATAAAAAACGTTCATCATCTGTATTAGAAGTGATACCAGGTTTAGGTGCAAAACGCAGACGTGATTTGCTTAATCACTTTGGTGGTATTCAAAAGATACTTGGTGCCTCACAACAAGAGTTAGCCGAGGTAAATGGTATCGGCACAGTTATGGCAAGCACCATTTATAAAGCCTTGCATGAGTGATGAATTAGCGGTATCGGTGCTAAACTTTGTTTTTAAAACCTGCTAGGATGATGTGTTTGTTTTTTAACCTTGCCACCTTGCAAACACCAATGAGCCATTTGTACCCCCAAAACCAAAACTGTTAGAGACTGCATAATTTAAACCTGCAACCTGCCTTGCAGTGTGGGGTACATAATCAAGCTTGAGTTCTGCACATTTTTCATCCAAATTATCTAAATTAATGGTTGGTGGTATGATTTGCGTTTGCAAAGCTTGTATGGTTGCAATTGCTTCAACAGCCCCTGCGGCACCCAATAAGTGTCCAGTCATTGATTTAGTTGAGCTGACCAGAGCATTTGTGCCAAATAGGCTAGCAATTGCTTGGCTTTCTGCCACATCGCCAACTGGCGTGCTGGTACCGTGGGCGTTAATATAACCAACTAATTCTGGTTCAATACCAGCATCATTCAATGCGTTTTGCATGGCACGTTTTGCACCATCGCCATCGGTTGGGGGTGCGGTAATGTGGCTTGCATCATCACTCATGCCAAAGCCTACTACTTCGGCTAAAATAGGTGCACCACGGGCTTTTGCATGTGCTAAACTTTCTAACACCAAAGCACCAGAGCCACCTGCTAATACAAAGCCGTCACGGTCTTTATCAAAAGGTCGGCTTGCTTTTGTTGGCTCATCATTGCGGGTAGATAAGGCATGCATTGCAGCAAAGCCAGACATACCAAGGGGGCTTGAGGCATATTCACTACCACCGCAAAGCATGACATCGGCATCACCATAGCAAATAAGGCGTGCAGCCAACCCAATTGCGTGTGTTGAGGTAGTGCAAGCGGTTGCTGTGGCAAGGTTTGCCCCTTTTAAACCATATTTGATTGCTAGTAGACCCGCCGGCATATTTACAATAGTACCAGGGATAATAAATGGTGTTACTCTTTTTGCACCACGCTCTTTCAACGTGTCTCTACTGTTTTCGATGGTTTGTATACCACCAATACCAGAGCCAAACACAACCCCAAAACGGTTTGCATCCACACCATTCACTGGGCATTGATTAGCACTAATTTCATCAATAAAACCAGCTTGTTTTAATGCCTCGGCAGCGCTTGCCATACCATAATGCATAAATGTATCGTAGCGTCTGGCATCCTTTGGGCTCATGTATCTGCTAACATCAAAATTTTCAATCATGCCAGCAATTTGTGAACGAAATTCGGTAATATCAAAATGTTCTATTTTTTTGATGCCACTTTTACCATCAACCATGTTTTGCCATGTATCGGCAACATTTAACCCAAGTGGGGTAGTGGCACCCATGCCTGTGATGACGATACGTTGGTTGTCTACCTTTTGGTGGTGCAGTTGTTTCATTGGTTTCTCATTTTAAGATTAAAGGTTTATCTATAACTATGTATTAGCATAAAATACCCTAATAGTTTACAAGTGTAAACATAAAAATTAATATTTATTTGTGGTTTGGTCTGTTGTTTAGTTTGTATTAAAAGCAAACTAGCCAAAACAAATCTGACCCAGTACAACACCTTTGCTTGCTCCAGTAACCGCTGGTGCATTGCCAACTTCACCCATTAAGGTCTGGCGAGCTAGCCAAGCAAATGCTACTGATTCAACCCATGTTGGGGCAAGTCCTAACGCATCGGTTGTGGCGACTTGCCAATCTGGCAACAGGGTAGTGATTCTCTCTCGTAGATAAGTATTAAAAGCACCACCACCACAAATGTATAGTGTATTATTTGAGGCATTTTTGTCATAAAATTGGTTGATTTCATTGCAGGCAGTCACAGCAGTCAGTTCGGTTAATGTTGCTTGTATGTCAGCAGGAGAGTAACGAACGGTTGGGTGCTTATGGGCAAACTTAGCGATTTCTTTTTCTAACCATGCTAAATGAAAGTCTTCTCGTCCTGTGCTTTTTGGAGCGGGTAAGTTAAAGTAAGGGTGGGTCAGCAGTTGAGAGAGTAAATCAGGCATGACTTGACCAGAACGTGCAAAGTCACCATTTTTGTCATAAGCTTTACTCGTATGTAAGCCAATCCAACTATCCATTAATAAGTTAGCAGGACCTGTATCGTAGCCATTAATGTTAGCAGAGCCAGCAGGTAAGACCGTAATATTGGCAACGCCTCCTAAATTGAGCAAAACACGCATCTCGGATGCGTTAGCAAATAAAGCATGATGAAAAGCTGGCACCAGTGGTGCACCTTGACCACCCACCGCCATATCACGCCGACGAAAATCAGTAATGGTACTAATACCAGTATGTTCGGCAATGATATTGGCATCTACTAACTGTAAGGTAAAGCCCTGCTGAGGACGATGGCGAACAGTTTGTCCATGGCAACCAATGGCAAGCACGTCATCTGCAGTGATGTTGGCTTTGACCATGAGTTCATTAACAACCTTACTGGCAAACTCGCCATATTTTTTGCTTGCCCAGCCAAACCAATCTAATTCACTGATTATACTGGGCGAGGCTTTTTTACTAGCATTGGCATTGTTATAGGTACTAGTATTGGTATTGCTATTCAATGTTTTAGCCAATTCAGCCAGTTTATCAGTGCCATTGGGTTGGCATAACGCCAATAATACGGCATGCAAATCTGGTTCAAAGTCTTTGCTATGAGTTGCGATTAATTTAACAGGGTTGGCGGTATCATTATGGTTAAAGCATACGACTACCGCATCTAGTCCATCTAAGCTAGTACCAGACATCATACCGATATAATAGCCCTCGCTAAAGTCTTCAAAAATGGTTTGACCCAGTGCTTCGGCTAATTCGTCTAGATTATCTGTTTTGTTTTGTACTGTCATGTTGCACTCGCTATGTAGATTATACGATGGAATTTTATTCAAAAAATGCTAGTATAACAGGCAAACCAAGTTTTTATTATGTTAAGAGAATTTTTATGAGCAATTTTGCCCCAATAGAAGAACAACTAGATTTAATTCGCCGTGGTACGCAAGAAATTATTTCAGAAGAAGATTTGATTGCTAAGCTAAAACAAAACCGCCCATTGCGTATCAAAGCAGGTTTTGATCCAACTGCTCCTGATTTGCACCTTGGGCATACTGTGCTGATTAATAAGTTAAAGCACTTTCAAGACTTAGGTCATGAGGTGTTATTCTTAATAGGGGATTATACCGCTACCATTGGCGACCCAACAGGTAAAAATGCCACTCGTCCTCCATTGACAGCAGCAGAAATTGCCGACAATGCAAAAACCTATGCCGAGCAAGTGTTTAAAATTTTAGATAAAGACAAAACCACGGTGATGTTTAATTCAGATTGGTTTAACAAAATGAGTGCGGGCGACATGATTGCCTTAGCGAGCCAAACCACGGTATCACGTATGATTGAGCGTGACGACTTTAGCAAACGCTACAAGGCACAAACGCCTATTTCTTTGCATGAGTTTTTGTATCCGTTGGTGCAGGGCTATGATTCGGTTGCGATGAAGGCAGATGTCGAGCTTGGCGGTACCGACCAAACGTTTAACCTGTTGATGGGTCGCACGTTACAAAGCCGTTATGGGCAAGAATCGCAAGTCTGTATTACGGTGCCAATCTTAGAAGGCTTAGATGGCGAGAAAAAAATGTCGAAATCGCTGGGTAACTACATCGCCATTTATGATGCCCCTGGTACCATGTATCAAAAAGTGCTGTCTATGCCAGATACGCTGATACGTCGCTATTTTGAATTTTTGAGCTTTAAACCCATGACTGAGGTTGATGCCTTGATGGCAGAGATAGAAAATGGTCGCAACCCACAAGAAATAAAACGCATTTTAGCAGAAGAGCTGATTGAACGCTTCCACGACAAAGAATCTGCTGAAAACGCCCACAAGTCAGCGGGTAATGTGCTTGCCGATGGCGAGTTGCCAGTTGATTTACCAGAGGTAACTCTAGCACTTGGTGAGCAGGACAAACTGTTTATTACCCAAGTGCTTAACCAATCTAAACTTGCTAAAAATGGGGCACAGGCAAAAGACATGGTTAAGCGTGGGGTGGTTAAAGTGGATAACGAAGTAGTGGATGCAAGTTTCTTTTTAGAAAGTGGAGCAAGTGTGGTGATTCAAGCGGGCAAAAAAGCCTATGCAAGAGTAATAACGAAATAGTTGGGTGAATGATTATGGAAGTTATTGTCAATAAGATTTTGGCAACAGGATTATCAATCCGTAATGGCAATGAACTGGCGGTATCTAGTGATATTTGGAAGCAAGAGATTTGGGGTTTTGAAATAACCCCTTTTTTGTCTTTAATGTGTGACATAAAATACTTAATTTAAATAAATTGATGGAAGGTTAGAGTATGGGGGATGAGAACGACACAGAATTAGCCATTGATTTAAAGTGTTATCTCAGGGGAAGTATGCAAAGCTCTGAAGAATTAAAGAAAATTCGTCAGAGCCACCTTGATAGAATTAAGCAAGGTAAGGAGGCATGGAATGAATGGGCAAAGGCTGTTGAAAATGCATTGCGGAATGAAAATGAGGCTGTTTTTTCTGATTATTCCGCTTTAACTCGTCAGAATAATATTAGAAATGACTACTTCATAGACTTTCGCAATATTAACTTTGGAAAAGAAATTGATTTTTCATTTTTAGAGTTCCCAATTGCTGTTAACTTTTCTTCATCAGAGTTTTATGGTACGACTAATTTTGAATTATCTAACTTTAAGTCTCATGCCTGCTTTGAATTGGTTAAATTTCAGGGCATGGTAAACTTTCAATCTTCAGAATTTTTTGATGGTGTTGTATTTAATTTGGCAAAATTTAACGGGTATTCAATATTTGAAAATACTAAGATAAGAGGTAACGCAGATTTTCGTAAAGTTGAGTTTGTTGATGATGTTACATTTTGTTCTGCAAAATTTGATGATTATGTAGATTTTAATGAATCTAAATTTTATAAAAGTGTGAGTTTTAATGGGGTAAGATTTCAAGGTGGATTTAACTTTGATATTACTTCTTTTTCTCAAACAGTGGATTTCAGTCAAGCACATTTTTCTGCAAATATGGTTGCAAAAGATAGTCGTTCACTCATGGATCTAGGGCAAGAAATCAAAGATGGTTTTTATTATGCTTCTCATGAAGAAATGGAATACGACTATTCCGCTATGAGTTTTGTGGGGACTAAATTCAAAGATACTGTACTGTTTAAAGATGTTGTAATCAATAAGTCAGAAAAAGGGTTATCTATTGTAGATTTCAGGCAAACACATTTTCAAGAAGTTCCTTTTGTCGACTTTTTACCAAGTGAAATCTATTCTGTTAAATCAGAATTAAAAAACTTAATTAAAAACAAGGTACGAAGAAAAGGTAAAGGTAATTCTTCTACTAAGCTAGAACAAACAATTTATAAAAATGCTGAGGAAAAATATGGGGCTTTAAAGAAGATCGCTGAAAATAATAATCATCAAAAAGCATTAGAATTTTATGCTTGTGAGTTATATTGCCAGCGAATGGCAGCTAATGGATTAAAGAATCCAAAAAATTGGGCTAACTATTCCTATGATTGGTTTTCTGGTTATGGATTAAGTTTGAAAAAGCCTTTAGCCTGGTGGTTAATTTTATCTATTTTATGCGTTTCTTTACAGATTTTTATTGATAAATCGTACCATGTTTCTTGGTCAGATAGTGGAAAAGAAAGAGTATCATTTTATATTGCTCCATCATTGCCACTTTTTGTACAAGATAGTAGGTATCAATCTGAATTAAGACATAGATTATACCCAGAAATATTGGATGCTGAACAAGAGCAAGGAGCTATCCCATTGGAAAACAGATTTATTAGAGGTATTCAAACTTTTTTCACTTTTCTGTCAATATTCTTTTTTGGTCTAGGGTTGCGTAATCTATTCAAGATAAAATAGAACATTGTACTAAACACCTAACCAACGCTATCAGCAAGATGAAAATTCTAAATTGAAAAACTAAGGTATTTATTTGTTGATTGAGCCACTAGACTGTGATTGTTGCATAATGAAATGCATTTAGCACAAATTTTCATGTAAGATGCCGCTTAATTGTATTATTATGGTTTGTAGCAATTGTTAATAACCTCATTACTATACCTATATATTTATTGCTATAACAAACATCATCAAACCAACTAATCAAGCAAAGGAGTAGTACAATGAAAACACTGATTATTTTCAACAGAGAGCCTTACGACAATACTGATGTAACTTGGAACGGCTTGCGATTAGCAGAGACGTTACGCCAAAAAGGGGTGGAAGTACGTATCTTTTTAATGAATGACGCTGTCGATATGGCAAGGGACGTGTGTAAACCGCCAGCAAGTTATGACCAAGATTTATCAAAAATGCTCAAAGAGCTCATCGCTCATGGTGTCCCTGTACAAGTGTGCGGTACTTGCATGGCACGTTGCGGTATTCATAAAAACCACCCTTACTTTGAAGGTGCCGAAAAATCTACTATGGGAGCACTGGCGGATTGGGTCATTGATAGTGATAAAGTACTGACTTTTTAGTGCTAACCTTTTAAAGGTAACGACTTAATGGCAACCACCCTAATGGCTACACTTCTCCATGGCTATCAGCAACATGCAAGTCAATTAAAAGGCAGGCGTGTGTGGGTGGCATGTAGTGCTGGGCGGGATTCTATGGCGTTAGCATACCAAATCCATCAGCTTTATTTGCAAGGCAAGTTGCCATTTGCACCACAACTTATCCATGTAAATCACGGTTTGCAACCAGCCAATGACGATTGGGCAAAGCAAGTTAAAACATGGGCAAACACCCATAATATATCTTGCCAAATTTGCCATGCCAACCTAAAAGGCACCGATGAGCAATCTGCCCGTAATGGCAGGTACGAAGCAATGGCAAAGTTAATGGAAGAGGGTGATGTGCTAATGCTTGCTCACCATGCGGATGACCAAGCAGAAACCTTGCTAATGCGCTTATTTAATGGGGCAGGGGTGGCAGGTTTATCTGCCATGAATGAATGGACAGCTAAGCAAGTGGGAGGCAAAACCATCCAATTATGGCGACCTTGGCTAACCGTTAGCCGAGCAGATATTACTGCCTATGCAAAAGCAAATAACTTGCCCTATATTGATGACCCGACCAATTTTTCCACAGAGTTAGTAGATGATAATAGCAAGTCTAATAACACTCGTAGTTGGCTGCGTACACAATTAATGCCAGTGATTGTACAAAAGTATCCAAAAGCAGTAGCAAATATTAACCGTAGTGTCGAGCTGTTGGGTAATGCTAATAACTTACTATCCCAACAAGCGGATAAGCTTAAAAAAAGTGTGACCAATCATACTTTGACTAAACGACCTTATCAACAAGTTTTAGATATTGAGTTGTTACGACAACTGACGAGTTCAGAGCAAAGTTTGGTTGTGCATACGTGGTTGCAAGGCAATAAAAATGATGAGCCACTACCACCAAACAAACAACGGGTGGATGATGTTATTAAACTAATAAAACGCACAGATAATGACCACCAAACCAAAATAGTATGGCAGGGCAAACACCATTATACAGTGTGCCGTTATCGTGGTCAGTTGTACCGTTTGCGTTATGATTGGTTAGTATGGCTTAAAAAGCCGATTAAAGCACAAACCCTCATATTAGGAGATATTGGTTCTGAATCTGTTGATGGGCATAAATGTACCGATAGTTTGACAAATTCACAACCAACAGAAAATTTAGTACTCACTATTAAAGACGATGGTAACATAAGCTGGCAGGTGGATTTAGATAGTCTTAAACTAGATCATGCTAAAAGAATTAATGTTAGGGCACTAACTCGTGAAGATAAAATAATGCTTGCAGGGCATAGCGTGGCAAAATCTGGCAAAAAATTATTGCAAGATTTGGCGGTGCCTGTATGGTGTAGAGCTAGTTTAGCATTGGTTTTGGCGGATAGTAAGCCAGTAATGTTGCTCTTGCCGACACAAACATGGGTTTTAAATTAAACCATATAAATTAAAGTTATATGATTGTAATTGCTATTTAAATCTAGGGATATGTGACTTCTCCCTAGATTATGAGTAAAAATTATTACAATTAGGCGTCAATAATAATTTTCATTGCTTTTTCTTTTGCACCATTTAAAAATACTTCATAGGCTTTTTCTATTTCTTCTAGTTTAAAATGGTGAGTAATAAGCTTATCTACTGGCAGCTTGTTGGTTGCTACAGCCTTCATCAGCATAGGGGTGGTATTGGTATTCACTAATCCAGTAGTAATGGTTAAGTTTTTAATCCACAAGTCTTGAATTTCAAAATCTACCTTTTTACCATGTACACCAATATTAGCAATGTTGCCACCTGGTTTTACGATTTTTTGGCAAATATTCCAAGTTTGTGGAATGCCTACAGCCTCAATTGCCACATCTACACCATCTTCACCAACAATTTTTGCAATGTCATCTTTTATATTTTCAGAAGGTGCTAATGTATGTGTTGCCCCTAGCTCTTTAGCAAGTGATAGTCTGTTTTCGTCTAAATCGACCATAATAATGGTGGCAGGGGAGTAAAATTGTGCTGTTAATAATGCGGACATGCCAACAGGTCCTGCACCAACAATGGCAATAGCATCGCCAGGTCTTACGTCACCATATTGTGCACCAATTTCATGCCCTGTCGGTAAAATATCACTTAGCATAACTGCTACTTCATCGTCTATCGTGTCTGGTAGAATATGTAGACTGTTATCAGCGTGTGGAATACGAACGTAGTTAGCTTGGGTGCCATCAATCATATGACCTAAGATCCAACCACCGTCTTTACAGTGGGCGTATAGCTGAGTTTTACAATAACTGCATGCACCACAAGAAGTAATGCAAGATATAATCACTTTATCGCCAACTTTAAATTGGCTGACACTGTCACCGACTGACTCAATAATACCAATACCTTCATGTCCTAAGATAGTACCGTCTTTCATATAAAGGTTTTTACCTTTGTATATACCTAAGTCAGTACCACAAATAGTTGTTTTTATAACTTTTACAATTGCGTCAGTTGGTTTAATAATCTGTGGTTTTGCTTTTTCTTCTAAAGCGATATTGTGATCGCCATGATAAACTAATGCTTTCATAATTATATTCCTTGTGTTTGTTTTTTTTTATTAATAGTGTGCTTATATGAGCAATAGAAAATACAATCACTATACAATAAGCACAATTTCATATTAAAGTCAATTTTGTTAAAACACAAGGAAATTTATTTATTTTCAATAAGTTATTATGTTATAATATATTGTTTATCATGTATTTTCATATGCAGTCTATAGTAAACTTGTTAAAGTTGCCTTATCTAGCCCTTCTATTAATATGTATTTACCATCAATAAAATGATATTTATTTTTTGGTAATTTTTTAATGAATTCTGAATAATCTAGACGTCCTAAAATTGAGTAAGTATCGTAGTCATTTTCATCTTCGAATGTGACAAAATCAATTATCCATTTAGTTATGTCTTCATCTTTTATTGTTGCCAAATTATGAAATTCTACATAAGGTTGATAGGGTAATATGGTAGCTAATTCTTGAGATAGGGTATAAACCCCTAGGGTTTCATCATCTTTTTGGAAAAACTGTTGATTTGCAGAATAAGCATCAAGATATTGAAGTTCTGTAACGATTTTATCAAAATGGGCGATAGTATCTTCTGATTGCTTAAGGTCGTTAATCATTTTTTCGTTAAAACATACAACTCTGTGCAAACCAAATATTTGGTGGTCTGTACTATCGCTTTCTGTAATTAATTTGATGCCAAATTCAATGTCGCCTTTAAAATTGTAATTAATATTATCGGAGGTATAAACAATGTCTTCTTCATCAATGACATCAGACTTTAGATAGATGGCTAATTGTTTTATGAATGCGAAACCGAATTGCCAGTCTGTTGTGGTGCTTGGTGTAAACATTCTGATGTCATAGGTTTGTTTTTCTTCAGAATAGGAAACCTCAAATCCACGTCCGCTTTTGCCTTCGACACCTAGCAAGATACATTCGAACTCAGTGAGTGGTAAAGATATTTGGTGATGAAATTCGTCCATATCATCACTAAGGTTATAAACAAGCAGTTCACTAGTTGGATCAAGATTGAGTATTTCTTCAACTGTCATTATCTTCATTTTTCGGAATAATGGTTTCTTATTCTTTACACTAAATGTTCTACTCATGTTTGGTCCTTATATTGCATATATGTAGATTTTGACAAGATAAATTAAATGATTTGTTTTAATTTTTATAAAATCAACCCCTAACCGCCCACTTATTTACCAATGGGTAACGATGTTTAAAATAAAAACCGACTTATCTTAAATCAGTCGGTTATATTTAGTATCTGCCACGTCATTAATGTTTGCTAGTTAAAATAGAATCGGCATCTTTAGTGATTTTATCTAACAAAATTTGCATGCGCTGCTCTTGGATAGAGGTGGATTTGTTTTGGCTTTCTTGTTGATCCATTTTTTCATACATATTTAAACAGCATAATACCAACAAGTTCTCATGGCTTAAAGTAGGCGCTTCTTTGCGTAAATCATTAATAAAATCATTAATATAGCGAGTTGCCTTTTTTAATGACGCAATTTCATCCACAGGGCAATTAACAGGGTAAGTTGCACCAGAAATCACGATATTAACTATTTTAGAGGCATCAGGCTCTGAATTAAGCCATTGCGTTTTTGTTTCAGCGGTTTCAATTTGTTTTTGTAAGTTGTTGTCTGTCATTTTTTTGCCTATATTAAAATGTGGAGTTGTGAATTAATTACAATATGTGATGTAGCTGTTCTACGGCTTTTTTAGCATGCTCAGTGACAACACGATTTTTTTCTATTAACTCTTGATTTTGTTGCTGAAGTTTTTGTAGCGTTTTTTGTTGTTCTTGATAGCTGCGTTTTAGTTGCATGTATTCATTATTAACTTGTTTGTTTTGTACCTCAAGCTGATGATAACGATTGTCTAGCTCACTAAATTGTTGTTTTGTCGCTTCATATTGGGCTTTATTCCCTTTAAACTGTTGTAATAGTTGGTTGTGTTCTTGAATGGTTACATTAGAAGTGTTTGCTTTGATGTTAACCAACTCTGTTGCCGTGACATGATACTGTTTGCGGATTTCAAGGATGGTTTGTTCAAGCTGTTTTAACTGGTCAATCATTGTCATTTTTTAGCCACCATGTTTTAAAGAAATTTGATATTAAAATAAATATCTTTAATAATGCCACAATTGACCGCATAATATCTACACTTAGATAACAAATTTTACGAATGAGTAGGTTTTTTTATGATGAATGATAGTTTATCGGGCTGGGATGATTGGCAAGAAGCGTTTGCAAATTGGACAGATGTATCTGTTAGTGAGCTGCATGGTTTGATGACAGGACTGATGACCGTGTGCGATGCACCAAGTGAGCAAGTATGGGTAAAAGTGCTAGAGGAGCTAAGTTTTAGCTTACCAGATGCAAAAGCACTTAGCTTATTAGCTGAAGAGGCAGAAGATGTGGCGTTTCAACTAAAAGATAAAGATGATGCTTATCAATTTTCGCCGCTTGTTCCAGACGATGAAAATGATTTATATGAACGTGTGCAGGCGTTAAAGCAATGGGCAAATGGATTTTTAACAGGATTTGGTGTGAGCGATTGCAAGAACCTAAATGAGCAAGAAGTAGAATTATTAACTGATTTGGCAAAAATTGGCTCTATCCGCATTAACTCAGACGATGAATTTGAAGGTGGTGAAGCGTCTTATTTACACTTGTTTGAGTATGTACGTATGGTGCCTGTAAGCATGGCAACTCGCAAGCGTAAAACAGTGATGAATTTACCCTTGATTGCTGGCTTGCCATTAGATGCCAAAACTGCCAATGAGCTTAATGATGAAAATAGTCACAAACTTGATGCTTCTTTGGTGATTGATGTGATGGATAATAAGCGTCCTTCATAAAATCCCCTAGTTGATAATGATTATCCATTTACTGTATATAAATAGTATGCTACTCTTTTGTTTGTTGTTAAGTAATTAAGTGGTAGCGGTTATTGTATTGTTGCTTCATTATGATATTTAAATTACAGGTCTAAACAATTGTGCATTAATAATGATAAATAATAAAAACAGTCACAATAAGTATAAAAATGTGAATCAGTCTAAATTATTGAGCGACTCAAATACTATCAAAACTAAACATAAGCAAATATTAACTACCCAATCTGTCGCAACAGAGCATAAAGTTGGTCATAACTTGCATCAACATAAAGTAATGAGGTGGCTGTTTTTATTATTAGGGTTTATATTTTTAGGCATTGGTTTGTTGGGTATGGTACTGCCAGGTTTGCCAACCACTGTTTTTATGATTTTAGCAGCGGCTTGTTGGGCAAAAGGTTCTGAACGTTTTTATAACTGGATTATGGCACATCAAGTATTTGGTAAAATGGTAAAAGCATGGCAAGATAACAGAGCCATGCCTCGGCATGCAAAATATTTGGCATGGTCGATGATGACGATATCTTGTGTATTTATGTTTTATCGTATGCCAGCACATTTAGTATGGATTGCGGTGTTAACCACAATATTTTGTGTCTTAACAGCTGTATGGATGGCAAGGTTACCAGATACTTAAAAGATTCAATTGTATTTTGCTTTTGATATCAGTGCGTTGGCAATACCAAAAAACAAAAAAGCGGTGTTGATTTTATGCAACACCGCTTTTTTAATGCACGTTATTATTTATGAATAGGTTGCTTTAATAAGCGTTTTAAAATACGCAAAGGCGTCATCTGCCCCTTCTAATGCTTCTTGTTTTTCTTCTTCGGTAAGATTTAGGTTATCTAATTTTCCTTTAAAATCACGCCAGTGTCTCATACGACCATCTGGATGGGCGGCAAGGTGAACCGCACCATGCTCATCTGTTAATTCAATTTTACCCGCATGTTTGTATAAAATTGCTGCCCCAACATTAGACCCTTCTGCACAGTACAACCAACCAAAGCGTTTGGCCCCTTGTGGGTTTTGACGTGCGACATCTATCTTAGCAGGTTCAACGTTAAGAGCTTTCATGTCTTGTAGTACACGATCGGCACGTCCAAGCTCAGCAATGTTATTCATTCTTTGATTAATTTTGTCATCTAAATATATTGGACGTAGTGTTTCATGAAACTCATGTTGAGCTTGTAAAAAACTTGCCATAGTTTTCTGTATTTGCAAATGGCTGCATAGACATAACCAACTCATCAACACTATCATGCGTTTTACGTGAGTGTGATTTTAGTTTTTCTGAGAATGTTTGCTCTTGATTACTCATTGTGATGCCTCTATTAGGTTTATTATTAGGTGAATTAAAAAACTTAGGTTTATTACCAGAGTGATTCTATACGTACTATCAAGTATTGTCTAGATGTGGATGATACCAATCCTTAAAAATAACCTATTTTTGTGAAACTCGCTCAAGGTACTAATGTGTACATTTTCATTGATGTACATTTTCGCTTGTTTGCCTCGATATGTTACTTTTGAAAAATGGTACTTAGTCAATCTTATAGAGATATTATGACTCATGGTAAAGATTGACTTATTGCTTGATTTTTCTGGTACTGACATTCATTTTTCATTTACTGAGTGAATGTACGGTGTTAGTCTACAGTATATTTTTTATACTGTAAACATGAATGATACCTATTATCATCTTAAGGTTATTCTCCAAAAGGTGGTTATTTTTGCAATGATTATTTTAACTGTTAAATCACTCAATTTTGCACCCATTGATATGAAATATACTTTATAATAGCGGGTTATCAATTGAAACATTCAGACTCTGCATCAAAAGAGTCGCCAATGTATCATCTAAATCGACCAATGCAGTGGTTTATCTAAAAATCAAAAAGGCAAGTTTAAGGCAAATCCAATGGCACACGAACATATCAAAATCCGTGGAGCAAGAACTCACAACCTAAAAAACGTTGACATTGACATCCCTCGTGATAAGTTCGTGGTAATTACCGGTTTATCAGGATCAGGCAAGTCGTCGCTTGCTTTTGATACTCTATATGCAGAGGGACAACGCCGTTATGTAGAAAGCTTATCTGCCTATGCTCGCCAATTCCTTTCACAAATGGAAAAGCCAGAAATTGATAGCATTGAAGGGTTGTCTCCTGCCATTGCGATTGAACAAAAATCAACCAACCACAATCCACGTTCCACCGTTGGCACCATTACCGAGATATACGATTATTTACGGTTATTGTACGCACGAGTAGGTACGCCTTATTGCCCAGAACATGGCAAACCAATGGTTGCCCAAACGGTAACTGAAATGGTTGATGATATTATGGCATTGCCTGAGGGTACTAAGCTGATGATACTTGCCCCTGTGGTGCGTGACCGCAAAGGTGAGCATGTCGTTTTACTCGAGCAGTTGATGGGACAAGGCTTTGTGCGTGTGCGTATCGATGGGGTGGTTTATTCTATGGATGAATTGCCAGAGTTAGAAAAAAATAAAAAACACAATATTGACGTGGTGGTAGACAGATTTAAGGTGCGTGATGACTTGGGTAACCGTGTTGCAGAAAGCTTAGAAACTGCCCTGCGTTTGGCAAATGACTTGGCGATTGTGCATTTTATGGAGGGCAACCCAAATGAAACAAATGAAGAAAGCAGCAACGACAGATTGCTTTCAGCCAAGCATTCTTGCCCAGTGTGCGACCGTGCGGTATCTGAACTAGAACCGCGTCTGTTTAGTTTCAACAATCCTTATGGGGCATGCCCAAGTTGTGATGGGTTAGGCAAACGCCAATATTTTAGTGCCAAAAAACTGATTACTGATCCAGAAAAATCACTCAATCAAGGGGCAATCAACGGCTGGGACAAACGCCATGCTTATTATTTTGGCTTACTGGGAACGGTGTGTGACCATTTTGGTATTGATATGGATTTGCCATGGCAAGAACTGGATAATAAATGGCAGACTATTATTTTAAATGGCTCAGGTAAAGAGAAAATCTCGTTTAAATTTACTGATGAGCGTGGTCGGAGAACGGACAAAGTCACCCCATTTGAAGGTATTTTGCCCTATTTAGAACGTCGTTATGCTAAAACTCAAAGTAACTTAGTGCGAGATGAATTGGCTAAATATTTAGCAGACACTACCTGTAATGTGTGTGATGGGGCAAGGCTAAATGAAATTGCTCGCAATGTGAATGTTGATAATAAGACCATTGCTGATATTGTACAACTGTCTATTGGCGATGCTTGCGAGTATTATGCCAGCTTAAAATTAGATGGTTATAAAGGCGAAATTGCCGAGAAGATATTTAAAGAAATTAACGAACGTTTGGGTTTTTTGGTGAGCGTTGGCTTAGATTATTTGAGTCTTGCCCGTTCTGCTGAAACTTTATCAGGGGGTGAAGCACAGCGTATCCGCCTAGCCAGTCAAATTGGTGCTGGCTTGATGGGTGTGATGTATGTGCTGGATGAGCCGTCCATTGGTTTGCACCAGCGTGATAATGACCGTCTATTGCAAACATTAGTGCGACTGCGTGACCTTGGCAATACCGTGCTTGTGGTGGAGCATGATGAAGATGCTATCCGCCAAGCCGACCATGTGATTGATATTGGTGTGGGTGCAGGTGTGCATGGAGGTTGTATCGTTGCCGAAGGCACAGCAGAAGAAATTGCCAAAACGCCCAACTCATTAACAGGACAATATCTGTCGGGCGAAAAATACATCGCAGTACCAAAAATCCGTCATAAACCCAAAAATTTGCAAGACGTTGAAGGTAAGGTAGGGGTTAGAGCAAAGATTAAACCAGAAGCCAAAACAACAAAGAAATCAAAAGCGAAGTCCCAGCCACTTTACATAGAGTTAAAAGGCACAACAGGTAATAACCTAAAAAATGTTGACTTAAAGCTACCGATTGGGGTGATGACTTGTGTGACGGGTGTCTCTGGTTCTGGCAAATCTACCTTAATTAACCGTACGCTCATGCCATTAGCTGCCACGCAATTAAATAATGCTTCAACGCTGGTGGCTGATAAGTTTGATAGTATTGCTGGACTTGAGTATTTAGATAAGATGGTCGATATTGACCAAAGCCCGATTGGACGCACGCCACGCTCCAACCCTGCTACCTATACAGGGGTGTTTACTCCAGTGCGTGATTTATTTGCACAAGTGCCAGAGGCGAGGGCAAGGGGTTATAAGGCAGGGCGATTTAGCTTTAATGTAAGGGGTGGTCGTTGTGAAACCTGCCAAGGCGATGGCTTGATTAAAGTGGAAATGCACTTTTTGCCAGATATGTATGTGCCTTGTGATAGTTGTCATGGTAAACGTTATAACCGAGAAACCCTCGAAATCCTGTATAAAGGTAAAAATATCAGCGATGTGTTGGATATGACAGTAGAGGATGGTGCGGTATTCTTTGAAGCCATCCCTGCTATTTATCGCCGTTTACAGGCACTGGTGGATGTGGGTTTGGGTTATATCCGTCTTGGGCAATCTGCGCCAACCTTATCAGGTGGCGAGGCACAGCGTGTGAAGCTGGCTCGTGAGCTTGCCAAACGTGACACAGGGCAAACTTTATATATCCTTGATGAGCCGACCACAGGCTTGCATTTTCATGACATTTCAAAGTTGCTAAATATTTTGCATACGTTACGTGATAAGGGCAATACCATTGTGGTGATTGAGCATAATTTGGATGTGATTAAGACGGCAGATTGGATTGTTGATTTGGGTCCAGAAGGTGGCAAAGGAGGTGGTATGATTGTTGCCCAAGGCACACCAGAGCAAGTGGCAGAGATTGAAGTATCGCATACAGGGCGGTTTTTGAGGGGAGTGCTTTATTAATAACCTAGCAGAAGTCTTTATTTAGACTAATAATAAAAATTCATTCTTAAAGTCTAAGCTTGGTTTTTTATTTCATGATAATGGAGTTTGGAATAGTTTATCATATGATTTAGTTAAAAATAATGTATTAAGACTCACATAGAATATATTATGGAAATGGGTAAGTATTTATGTAGTTTATATTAATGAATATTAGCAATGTTGAGTTTCTTAAGCCTAATCAAAGTCTACAATCTTACTTTATCAAACAAGCCTTAATATAGTAGTCGACACTAGAATAAACCACGCCAAACATGGTCGCCAAGAATAACAATCATAGCGATGGATATGCTCAGTCAAAGTTTTCCTTGGTGCAAAAAAGAGACTGGCAAGCAAATCCCACGATTTGAATTGATTAGGTAGTTAATTAAACAATAGACAAAATCATCACATTAACGTCGCTACGCTCATCGAATTATCGATAGATTTTTCTTGCACCAAAATAGCACAATTTGCGCATCTTATATCTTTAATAAATGTTGCTTTAGTTTTATGCTATTTTTTCTCCCTATCCCATAATTTATAGACTGGTAAGAAACTTGCAATCATTAGCATACGAACATAGATTAATATGATAACGAGGTAGCAAGTGATGGGTGCGAGTGTAGGTGTTTTATTCTTATTAGTTGGGGCAGATTTATCATTACACAAAATTTTATCAACATTTGAGCGAGATATTTTTTAAGCCAGTTGTATAACAAACACTTAATCAACAAGGTGTATTATTATGTTGAATTATGGTTATTAAAGTTGCCATTTTTTATACTTAACTTTATTATCATATTATCGTCTGTATTTTGTAGGCGGTGATATTAATAATTAACGCACGAGTGAATAAGGAAAAATCATGAGTCAATTAGATCAAAAGATTGAACTATATACAAAGTCATTAGTAGAAAAATGTGGTGTCACACCAGATGCTGATTTATTGAAAGCGGTTACAAAAGCAATGGGTCCATCTATTTATAACGCGGATGCTGAAATTGTCGCTGCCGGCGAGAAAGATGAAGTAACTACCTTAAAAGAAAATTTTATTAAAGGTAAACTGGGTGTAACCAACCAAGCACAAGTTGATGCAGCATTTGACGCGGCGGTCGAAAAAATGGGCTCGTCAAACCCACGTAAATACCGTGCGGTATTAAGCTATCTAATTGTAGTTGATTTAGGCAAGCAAAGCTTGTTTGTTTAATTTAAATATAGATTTTGTATAAAAGCGTCAGTATTTACTGGCGTTTTTTTGTACCGTAATTTAACAAGCTTGCTAAACAATGGTTGGTGTATAGTGGTTTAGTCATAGATATGCTATAGTCGAATAGCACAACTATGAAACCAAAAAATTGCATTAATTATGAACCAAACTTTATTCATCACAGCATCTGACACAGGTGTTGGTAAAACACATGTCACTGCCAATCTGCTTAAATTATTATTAAAACATAATATCAATGCTCGAGCCATTAAGCCGATTGAAACTGGCTTTGATTATAGCCATACTGACACTTTAGGTGTGCCAACAGGGTCAGATGTGCACGCATATAGTTTGGTTAACCCTACCAATGTATTTGCTCCTGCTTACTATTTTGATGTGCCTGCCTCACCGCATTACTCTGCTCGCTTAGCGGGTAGTTATGTGGATATTGATGTGTTAGAAAGCTATTGTCATGCGCATATCGAACAAGCAGAAATTACTTTGATTGAGGGTGCTGGGGGGTTACTTGTTCCATTCAATGAAGCTAAACAACAAAAAAGTCATAACTTTACCCACCTTATTAAGCGTTTAAACTGTCCAATTATTCTTGTTATTAACAATCAATTGGGGGCAATTAATCAGGCTTTGGTCAATATCCAGCTTTGTGATTTTCATGGTATTGACATTGCGTGTGTGGTGATGAACCAAACTGACCCAAATAGCGAGCTTGCATTAGAAAACATTGCTTTTTTACAAAGTCAAACAGATGTGCCAATTGTGCAATTGGATAAGGACGTTGACTTCGAGGCGTTTGAACGTGCTTTTGAGTCTATTTTGTCAACGAGTGACCTGAGTATTTTGCCTAGCGAGGCACGTAAAAATGATAACAGCTGGGCTACAGAGTTAGCAGAAAAATTAAACTTTGATAAAAACCACCTTTGGCACCCCTATACCAGTATGATTGAGCCATTAAAGGCATATCATGTGAATTATGCCGAAGGCAAGCATATTTATATTGACAATGAACAAGGGGAAAATCATAAGCTATTAGATGCCATGAGCTCATGGTGGGCAGTAAATTTAGGTTATAACCGTGAAAATTTAAATCGTGCGGCAATCCGCCAAATTAACCAGTTTTCACATGTGATGTTTGGAGGGTTAACCCATGACCCTGCGATAGAGCTTGGTAAAACTTTGATTGACATGTTGCCTGATGGTAACTCTGATAAAAAATTGGAACATGTTTTTTATACAGATTCTGGTTCGGTGAGTGTAGAAGTGGCGATTAAGATGGCGTTGCAATATCAACAAGTCCAAAATCCTGCCAAACGCAAAATTCTAACTCCAATGGGGGGTTACCATGGAGATACTTTTGGTGCAATGAGTGTGTGTGATCCTGTTAATGGCATGCATGGGTTATTTAAAGGTATGCTTGCCGAGCAAGTTTTTATCCCTCGTCCTGATTGTCGTTATGATGCTTTATCCAAAAATGAACCTTTTGATCCTGTTTGTTTAGAGCCACTCTATCAAGCACTTGCCGAGCATAAAGATGAGATTGCCGGTATTATTATTGAGCCAGTTGTACAGGGTGCTGGTGGTATGCGATTTTATCACCCTGAATATTTACGACACTTGCGACAAATTTGCGATGAGTATGATATGGTGCTGATATTTGATGAAATTGCGACTGGTTTTGGACGTACAGGAGAGATGTTTGCCAGTACCTTTGTCAGTAAGCGTGTGGGTGTAAATGTAACACCTGATATTATTTGCCTTGGCAAGGCGTTGACAGGTGGCTTTATGAGTTTTGCCTGTACGGTGGCAAGTCGCAAAATTGCCAAAGGAATCTCGCAACAAGACAAGCACGGACGGCGTAATCCATTTATGCATGGACCAACCTATATGGGTAATCCGCTGGCATGTGCGGTGGCAAAAACTGCCCTTGATACTTTGCAACATTCTGACTGGCAAACACAAGTGCAAAATATCGAAACATGGTTAATAGCGGGTCTTGCTCCTTGTCGTGATTTGCCGCAAGTAGCGGATGTAAGAGTGCTTGGGGCGATTGGGGTGGTAGAGATGGTTGAGCCTGTCGACATGCAAAAAATTCAAGGGTATTTTATTAACCAAGGCTTGTGGATTCGCCCCTTTGGTAAGCTGGTTTATACCATGCCACATTTCAATTTTAATCAGCAGGATATTAAGCAGATTTGTGCAGCGATTTGTGGGGCGATTTATAGTAAAGCTTATTAGCCATGCACGGTCAAGCAACTCTTTTGCTTACAAGAGACCCTTTTTACGGAGTTTCTTGTAAGCAGAGAAATAGAAAGAGGCTTAAACATTGTTAAATACTATATGCTAGGGTTATTTTAGCTTATCTATTCATCATTGACATACCATTTTTTTAGATTGTGGTATGACACCACGGCACCGTAGATAACGGCTGATTAAATCAAAGAAAAATACAATTGCAACCAGCATAAATGTAATCGCTAATCCATAAAATATAAATGATGGCATAAAGGCTTTATAAGTGAAACTAGCAAGCACGGAATAAGCAACAATTGGGCATATTAATCCCCATTGAGTTACATAGTATTCTTGATGAAAATAGTCTTTTTTAAAGTAATTCTTTAACAACAATAAACCAAACAGCAAATACCAAGTTTCAATCGCAAATGATATCGCAGTTACAATGGCAAAATAACTATCTAAATGTGCCCCATGCTGATGCTCTAGATAATGCCCAAAACGGAATGCAGAAATGGCATACAAAGTAATATTTGGGATGACAATTAATACGCTTGGTAGAGCTTTTTTGTCCCCTAAACCTGTGCCAGCAAAAAAGTTTTGAAATACAATAATGGTTGCAATTACTAACAAGAAGACGCCCATACTACCAGATACCAATGACATAAAAGCTGCTGTGTTAGCAATAATGGGTGATTTTGCTAATGCTGCAAAGCCCATACCAGTCACGGTTAGCATACCTATGGCAAATGGGTGGAGTAACCAAGAGAATGAAATTTTGCTAACATCAAATTTTTGTATAAATGCTTGCTGTAGCAGATACATCACAGTAGTTAATAAAGCAACATAAATCAGACTCCAAAATAGCAACGCAGGCAACATCACTGTTTGTAAGTTATTAGCGAGCCATGGGGTAAAGTAACGTACAGGACCAATCACCACATTCATGGTCATGACGATAGAGATAAAAGGTGCCATTAATGCAGGGCTCGCCAGTGGGTCTTGTATGACTTTAACCAGTTTATCTGAACGCAAGAACTGCCATAAACCATCAACATGAGCGATAGTTAATAGTAAATGTAAAGTAACAAAAACCAGCATGATGGTTTCTAACCCATATTGAGACAATAGAGATAATCCACTCAAAGCGTTATGATTAATATCAGCACGCTGTATCAGACCAGAACCATGCTCGGTGGTGTATTGCATAAAAGCAAACGGCATGATGGATATACCACCAGCACCTAACGAAGATAAAAATATTAACGGAGAAAAAGGTTTTTTATTCATGATCTCATCCTAAAAAGTATATTAAGTTGTTATATAATAATACATTATATAAAATAATATATTAAAGACTGTCATTTAATTTTTTAATTGTTGATTGTATCGGTAAATTTAAAATACTACTGGTTATAATCATTGTTTATGTTAAGTTAAAGTCTATCTTTGAATGATAAGGAAATCCTATGCAATCTCAAGTGATACAAACTTATATTGTCGATTCATTTGCTCCTCAAAAATTTAAAGGCAATCCTGCCGGTGTTTGTTTGCTCGATAAACCATTGACTGATACACAAATGCTGAATATTGCCAATGAGTTGGGGTTTTCTGAAACAGCATTTACGCATAAAGTGGGAGAGGTTTATAAAATCCGATTTTTCTCACCCTCGCAAGAAATCGACTTATGTGGACATGCTACTTTAGCAACCGCAAAAATTTTGTTCCATAAAAAGTTAGCAGCTGGAATAATCCATTTTAAAAATACCAATCATGTGGATTTAATGGTTAAGCAAGACAAAACCAGCAGTAAATTACTCATGGAGTTTCCTGCGTATCAAGTTAAACCAATGGCAGTATCAGAGATTCCAACCGCTATGTTGCAAGCATTGGGTATCAGCGAGGTGGTTAACACGGGCTTTAATAAAGAGATTAATAGCTTTGTTATTGAAATTGACAGCTGCGAAAAATTAGCAAGCTTAACCCCAGATTTTGAAAAACTAGTACAATCGGTAACTAATATTGATGGGGTGGCAGTCACTGCGATTTCTGACAAATTCGAATATGATTTTGAGTCACGTTATTTTTGGCCGTGGGTAGGCACAAATGAAGATCCAGTCACTGGTGCAATGCACACCTTTTTAGCGACTTATTGGGGTGAAAAGCTGAATAAAACAGAGTTGAATGCTTTACAATGTTCGGCTCGTGGTGGCTTGCTACAAATAGCATTGAACGAGAAAAGTACGGTCATTTTAAAAGGTGAGGCACAAATAATGTTAGAGGGTGTATTTTATTTATAGTAAAATTAAAAGGCAATAACCATTTTTAATGATTCTGTTACATTATGTCTAACTTAAATAGCAAAAATAAATCTAATAATAACTTTGCCGCCATTTATGGTGCGTTAGGTTTATCTATGCTTACGACCACTGCTGCGGTTACTGCCCATCATTTTTGGAGAAAGCGTAATAACCCTAATGCTCAACTTTCTGATTACCTTGAAGGTGTTACTGACCAATTAAAACGTATTGAACAAGCCAATAAAAGTTGGTTAAAGAGCTATCAAGGATTTAATGATGCTAAAGAAGGTTTGGTAGATAGTCATCAAACAGCGGTTAATAACCAACAACCTAGCCAATCTAATAAAAAACAAAAAGTTAAATGGGTGAGCGGGGTAGCCAATAAAACCATTGCCGCTGAATTTGATGATTTTTCTGTGGTTGGTATCGCCGAAAACCGCCAAATAATTTGGCAGACGAGTGTCCCTGAGCGTGTGCATGACATTGTGGTGCAGCCCGTTTTAGTTGCCCTGAGCAAATATGAGAATGGTAAAAAGCTTGGTATGAACAGTGCCCCAACGATTCGAGTAACTGATGGTTTGTTGCAAACGCCAGCACAACACATAGCTGTGATGGGGCGTCGTCCCAGTGAATATTTTTGGGTGATGGATTGTACATCTGGTAAGCTTGTGTACACCATTAAAGCTAAGGATTTAAATAAAGAGAATAATCGTCATTTTTATGGTCATGCTTGCTACAGTTTAGATGGCAACTTATTGTATGTGGCAGAAAATGATACAAAAACATTTGCAGGTATCATTGGTGTATATGATGTTCACAATGGATATCAAAAAATTGCTGAGTTTGCAACGCATGGCATAGGTCCGCATGAGCTTATTCTTCATCCGGATGGTGATAAACTGGTTATTGCTAACGGCGGCATTAAAACCGAGCGTGCCTCGAGAGAAGAGTTAAATCTTGCAACGATGCAACCTTCACTGGTTTATTTGTCATTAACCAATGGTGAAGAAGGCAAGGTATTGCAACAAATAAAGCCAAAACATAACCAAATGAGTGTGCGGCATATTTCATCAATCACAGAAGGCAATTTAAAAGGTACAGTGGCAATTGGTATCCAGTTTCAGGGAGAAAAACACCTGAATATGCCATTGGTGCTTACCCATAAATTTGGCGATACCGCATTTATTGAATATTCAACTAATAATGGAGATGTTAGCTGGCGGCAATTTCACCATTATATTGCCAGTGTGATGGTCAACTCTAAATCTAATTTAATATGTGCTACTAGCCCAATTGGTGGCTGTGTGTCTGTATTTGATATGGTTACGCAAAAAATGATAGATACAGTTAAGATTGCTGATTGTGCGGGTATTGCCGTTGCTGATGATGGATTTATAGTAAGTGATGGCAAGGGCGGTTTAACTTGGTTAAAGGTGGTTGAGGGCAAACTTGAAATAGACAGAGTGATGTTGCCAATGGCATTTGACAACCACATGCAAGTTGTTGAATCATAAAGGTGTGCTTTATGAACCCTGCTTTTAAAGCGACCTTAAAAACTTTGCGTGAGTATAATATTGAAGTAACCATTACGCGTAAAAAAGTAAAAAACATTAATTTTCGTATTAAACCATATCAGCTTAATGTATCCGCTCCTTGGTATGCCAGTGATGTCGAAGTTGCTTATGCCTTACATCAACGCCTTGACTGGGCAATTACTGTGCATCAAAAACTACTCAATAAACAAAAAGATAACCTTAACTATTATCCCAAACCTGATCAAATTTCTCCATTAAGGCTTTGGGGCAAGGTACATCATGATATCCAACTTAATGAAATTCAACGATTAAAAATTTATCGGCAAGAGCTTGCTAACGTTATGCCAAAGCTATTTGTTAAATGGCAACCGATAGTTGGTAAAACAACCCATGAACAGCGTATTAAAAAAATGAAAACGCGTTGGGGGAGTTGTAATACCAAAGCCAAACGAGTTTGGTTGTCAGTATACTTACCAGAGCACCCTATTGAATGCACAGAATATGTGATTGTCCATGAGTTATGCCATTTGCACCAAGCCAACCACAGTCCAAAATTTTGGGGTGAGGTGGCAAAAGCGATGCCAGATTATAAGCATTGGCATGACATGTTAGCAGGTAAATTTGTAAGTAAGAGTTGTGAATATGAGTAACAGTAGTAATAGTGGCATGGTTGATTAAACAAAATAGATTAGATTTTGCTTTTTGACTATACTACACTACAATCAGCTGATGCCATATTTCATACTCTAAATTAACAATATTGCCTAAAAAGTGCGGTAATTAAGAAAAGGATTTTAAATGACAGCTTATTATCAATTGCTTGAGAGCAAAACAGAGGATGATGTAACCATCACCAAATACAAAAGTACCATTCATGCCCAAGGGGCATGGAACGAGCATGAGCAACATATAGGTCCAACAACTGGGGTTATTTGCCGAGATATGATGAACTATTTACCACGTGATGATATGCGTATTGGTCGTTTGAGTTTTGATATATTAGGGGTCATTCCCTTTGGTGAAATTCAAATAAAAACACATACTATTCGCTCTGGTCGTACGATAGAGTTAATAGAATCGGTGGTATCGGCTAATGACAGAACTTATGTGATAGCTCGTGCATGGCGTATGCAGATGAGTGATACTACAGAAATAAAGTCCCTTCAAGATATGCCTGCTAAACCATTATCCGCTTGTGATGAAATTGATATTATGTCTAAATGGGGCGGTGGCTTTATGTATAGCTTACGGACTCGGCGGGCATCTGATAATCGGTTGGGGCATGGTTTGGCTTGGGTATCGACAGAAACAGAGATGGTTGAGGGTAATCCAACCAGTGATTTTGTGCGTTTGATGGGGTTGGTTGATACAGCAAATGGAATTTCTCCTTGTATTGAGCCTAAGAATGGACAATGGATATATCCCAATCTGGACTTGCAAATCCATATGCATCGTATGCCACAAGGACAATGGTTAGGCTTAGAAACCGTGCAACAAATTGGCACCGATGGTATTGGCTTAACCAGTAGCATTTTGCATGATGTGCATGGCGTTTTTGGTCGCAGTGAACAAATTTTAACAGTTAGAAAACTGATTAGTGCAAAAAAATTGAATGATTGAATAAATTGTATATAGGGTGATGTGGTTTAGGTAGCATTTTAAACCACCTTTTTTTAAATGGAAAATACAGAAGATGACAAACACAGTAGATGTGAACACAACGGATGTTAATAAAGCCGATTATTGGCAACAACGTTATGAAGCAGGCAAAATAGGCTGGGATATGGGGAGAGTTTCTCCGCCTATAAAAGCATACATTGACACCGCAATGAAAGATGTTGATAAAACGGCAAAAATTTTAATTGCTGGGGCTGGCAATGCTTATGAAGCAGAATATTTGCATGAACAAGGGTTTGTGAATGTGATTGTGGTTGATTTTGCACAAGCACCATTAGAAAATTTGGCAAAAAAATTTCCTGATTTCCCTAAGGGGCATTTATTGCAGTCAGATTTTTTTAAAATAGATAGCGAAGAATATCAGTTTGACTATTCGATAGAGCAGACGTTTTTTTGTGCCATTGATATTGCTCGCCGAGCAGAATATGTAAAAAAAATGTATGAGCTACTTAAGCCAGCAGGCAAATTAGTCGGTTTGTTATGGGATAAAGACTTTGGGCGTAATGAACCACCTTTTGGTGGCAGCCGAGCAGAGTATGAAACACTATTTGCAGACAAATTTATCACTAACATTATGGCACCATGTCATAATTCACATCCCAAACGTCAGGGCAATGAGCTGTTTGTGGAATTTGTCTCTAAAAAATCAGCTGTCAATAAAGCTTAACGTTACTTAAATTGAGATTTACACTTAAGTTTTCTTTTTGAGTACTTTACTAAAAATCTGTCCTAGCAAGTTTACCTCATCTACTCGTGCATAATTAAGGCGAGTAACAAACGCAATACGGCGATGAGGACCCGCTTCTGACAATGGTATGGTTGTTATTTTTTGTCCTTGGTTGTCTAGTTGATCAAGTGCCATTTCTGGTACGAGCGTTGTTCCCATATTTGAGGCAGCCATTTGGATGAGCGTGTTTAAGCTGGCATCAGCAAAGCAAGATTTCATCGTATTTTTATCAAAATGGCACACTGATAATGCTTGATCGGTTAGGCAATGCCCTTCGCCAAGCAACATTAAGTTTGCTTTGGTGAGCTCTTTGGCACCAATAGATTTTAAATTAGCGTGCTGATTATCTTTTGCAAAAACAGCATAAAAATTTTCTTGCCAAAACTCAAAAGCCAATAGACCATCAAGATCATAAGGTAAGGCAATAATCGCAGTATCAATATGCCCAAAACGTACTTGTTCAAGCAATCGCTCAGTTTGTTTTTCGACCACCCTAATTCTAAAGTTAGGATATTTTTCTTTTAAAAAAGGAAGTGCTTTAGGTAATAAATAGGGTGCAATGGTGGGGATGATGCCAATATCCATAGGATACGCCAGTGGGGTTTGGTGGCTGTGTGCACGGGTTGTTAAATCATTAACTTCACTAAAAATACGTTGAGCCCGCAGCAAAATATCTTCGCCAATGGGGGTGATTAACACTTGTTTATTATTGCGTTCAAATATTTGTGTGTCTAGCTGTTTTTCTAACTCTGCAATACCCAAACTCAATGCAGACTGGGAGATACTGCATTCTTCTGCCGCACGTTTAAAATGCTGGTGTTTGGCAACAGCAAGGGCAAATTCTAATTGGCGTAAAGTAATCATGATAAAACCCTCAAAATAGCGAATTTTTATGAAAGAAAATCAATATTACCATTCTATCAAGTTTTAAAAAATAAAACAGTATATTCAATTCTTTAAAATGTATTAATGATAAAAATAAAGTATATTAGACTGATACCAGTAGGTAGGGTGATGTGCAAAACATTACTTTGTTTCATCTATATGAAACACACATATATGAAACACACAATTTTATCAATAATAATAGACTTAGGAGCTAATCATGGCGTCAATTATCAATCAAGAAATCCCAGAATTTACAGCCGAAGCATTTGTGAATGGCGAATTTAAAACCATCTCTAGTGAAGATGTAAAAGGCAAGTGGTCAATCTTTTTATTCTACCCAGCAGACTTTACTTTTGTTTGCCCAACAGAACTAGAAGACATGGCTGCTCATTACGCAGAATTAAAAGATTTGGGTGTAGAAGTGTATGCAGTATCAACTGACACTCACTTTACCCATAAAGCATGGCATGATAGCTCAGAAGCAATTGGCAAAGTAAACTACCCAATGCTTGGTGATCCGACTGGTCGTATTAGCCGTGGTTTTAATGTTATGATTGAAGAAGATGGTTTGGCATTGCGTGGTACATTCCTTGCTGACCCAGATGGTGTTATCAAAGTTGCTGAAATTCATGATTTAGGTATCGGTCGTTCTGCAAAAGACATGGTACGTAAAGTAAAAGCGGCTCAGTACGTGCGTGAAAACGATGGCGAAGTTTGTCCAGCAGCATGGGAAAAAGGTCAAGAGACTTTAACACCAAGTTTAGATCTTGTTGGTAAAATCTAAGTTAATCTGCTCGCACGGGTAAGTTTTGTGAGTGTATGCTTGCAATAGTGGGTGATACTCATTTAACCGTAAAGACACTAACTTAACTTATACTGACTGAGTAAATTAAAAAAACCTCATTGGTTGTTGCTGATGAGGTTTTTGTTTTTTATGATACGATGGAATCATTAAGCATGCTCATTTATCCAGTCAATTGTTATATTCCATAACACATCTGATTAACGGTTAAAAAACTTCATGTGTTTAATTTCATTTAAACCATAATCACTTGAGATGAGTGCTTTGGTCGTTGCATTAATATTAGGGAAAACCCTTAGACTATATTAGGACGTTTGTATTGTTTACAATGTAATCATCTGTTACGTTTTATCGCAGTTGCTTAGGCAATTAAAACAGCTGGTGTCACTGTTTTATTATTTGTAATAAATAAAGTGGTTTTAGGCGTTGCTTTTATTGGTATTTTTTGCACAATTAAAACGCTAATTTTTGTTATTTTTGTCATAAAAATAAAGTAAGATAGTTAAGTGATAATGATATAGAAATAGCAATAACCATTAGAAATAACTATAAATAGGTAAATATATAGGTAAAAAGGTAAGTATATGACAAACTCAATACAACAAGAAATTATTCATCCTGAATTAATCACCTCACAGCATATACAAGATATCCACCAAGTTGTTGATAAGTCGGATATTACAATGCCATTGGTTGCTGTTTATTGTGGTTCTCGTATGGGTGTAAATCCAGTTTATGAAGTAACTGCTAAAAATTTAGGGCAAGCTTTGGCACAAAATGGACTGGGTTTGGTTTATGGTGGTGCAAGTATTGGGCTTATGGGGGCAGTTGCCGACTCAGCAGTGCAAGCAGGGGCACAAGCGGTAGGGGTTATCCCATCATTTATGTTGCAAAGAGAAGTTGCACATAAAAACTTAACAAAGTTGCATTTAACCGATACGATGCACACCCGAAAAGCAATTATGGCAGAATATGCTGACGCCTTTATAACATTACCAGGTGGGCTAGGTACATTAGAAGAGATTATGGAGGTTGCGACATGGCGACAACTTTTTCAGCACCAGAAACCTATGATAATTTTAAATATTAATGGTTATTATAATCGGTTGATTGAGCATTTGCGGTTTAGTGTTGATGAGGGCTTTATTCGTGATAAAGATGTAGAGAGACTACTGGTGTGTGACAATGTAGAAGAAGCCATTGAGGCGTTGCAAAATTCGGTCTTTATCAAAGATGATTTTAGTGTGGATAAAATTTAACTCTTGCGGCTGGCAATAAATAGTTGTAGAATATGCGTTTATTTTTGTATGTCATGTATCATACAACCTTAAACTTAATCCCACTAGGGAAGGCTAAGTGAGTTTAGTGTTGGTACTAAATGCTGGAATAAGCCAGTGATTTAACTGCTAACCTTGTTATGCCCTTAGTGCCTTAGTTAATTGGAAAAGAGATTTACTATGCGTCAAGATATCCACCCAGAATACCGTGAAGTATTGTTTCATGATACAAATGCCGATGTTTATTTTTTAACTCGTTCAACTATCAACAGCAAAACCACTCGTGAATACGAAGGTCAAGAGTACCCATATGTTGCGTTAGATATTTCTAGTGCATCACACCCATTTTATACAGGTGCTCAGCGTAAAGCTGCTAACGAAGGTCGTGTTGCTAGCTTTAACAAGCGTTTTGGTGCGTTTGGTCGTCGTGGTAAAAAGGCAGCTGATAGCGAGTAAGTTATTAGGTTTGATTGAAATTATCGTCAATTGATAGACCACCAAGTCGTAAGATTTGGTGGTTTTTTGTGTTTATAAGTAAACAAGATTAATTTGTGGTACGTTGTCAAACCTGATCACCTACAGTATCGGTGGTCAGGTCAAACTTGCTCGAAGTATTACTTATACATCTCCGCTCATTTTCCTTGTCTCACTTCCTCATTTTGCTCACTATAGTTGCAAAATCACATTCTTTTTTAAAAGAATAAGATGATTCGCTTAGATTCAAAATCTAACAATTGCTTCTGCCAGTTGTTTTGCCCAATATTGGTAAGTTAAGCCACTTGGGTGAAATCCATCAATCGCAAAATACTTAGCAATATTGGTATCAGGCTGTTTGTTAGCTCTAAATGTAAATTGCCGTTTTGTTAAATCAAAAGGTAGGTTAAAGCTGGTGTAGTGAACATTGTTAAAATCGGTGCAAATTTCTGCCAAAGCAGAGTCAAGTTGCTCAGCTTTATCGCCAATTAATCGGTTTAATGGTACTGGTAAGGCAGGGAAGTACCTAATGGGTGGCAATGCCGAAAAAATAATGTTTTTTGGGTTGTGTTTTAGCTGAGCTACCGTAATAATTTCTTGAATATTGGTTTTCCAGTTTTTTAAAGAAAGCATAGAAGTCGTATCGTTTATACCAACGATAATAACCATTAAATCAATCGGCTTAGGTGAGGGGGTAAGGACATATAGCCGTCTTAACACATCAAAACTGGTGTGCCCTGTGGTGGCATGCAGTTGCCAATCGACATGGGTGTAGTTTTGGCAAAAGTCTGTTTGTTGTGTTAAGTTTGCAACAAGTTGCTGGGTTAAGGCCTCATCTTGTGTGTCTACGCCCACACCAGCAGCTGATGAGTCACCAACTACCATTAAACGGTAAACCTTGTGCTTATCTGTTTTATCATTTGAGTTTGATAACGCAACAATACCATGCCTGTCACCTGTAGGTTCTGGTAGGCTAGGCGTATCTTTTTTAACACGTTTGCCTTGTTGCCATAACAAAGGGGCGAATAACAAATGTTTTGGTTTGGTTATCATGAGGTTACCTTGTTTTGCACATTGATACTGTTAATGATTTTTTGTTTTATCGTTTGCTTGGTTTGCCTAGCTTATTAACCAATCACCAACCAGCACGCTCACGGATGTTGGTTAGTTTTTCATCAATCAATAAATTGCCATCAATAAACACGTCTTTTAATAAGTTGATTTGCCCAGCTGCTAACTCGGTTTCTCGGATGGTTTTTAGGTTACCCGCAACTTCTACCAAAGCTAAGCGACCTTTTTTAGAGCGTTTAGAACGGCTGGTAATTGGGTCTTTAAACACATCATACCATTTTTTGCCTTCTGCACCGTCTTTGTATATAGCACTGGCTTTCATCGCCCAGCTCATGGTATCGCGATTGACCTGTTGCAATAATCCGCCACCCATCCCAAAGGTAAGATTATCGGCACTGTAGCCTGCTTCCATAATGGTGTTGAGGATTCTTTTTAAACTTTGAGCATTGATGCCATCACCTTGAATAATGCGTACACAGTTGGGCAGGATTTTGTAGCCTTTACTGTTGATAGTTGTCCCAAACTTGTTTGCTAAGCGTTCTAATGCTTCACGGACGACTTTGGCAGGGTCACCACTATCAGGACGAATAACCAGTGTACCGTCCATTTTCTCGACTTGCTCTTTGAGTTCATCGCCCCAAATGTTATCAATGGCATTCCATAAATCGTAGCTGTCTGATACCACGGCGACCAGCTTGCCTTCGCCACCAAATTGCTTAATCATATTGGCATAGGCTTTGGCTTCATTGTCACGCCCCCATGAGGTCATGGTACTATGCTCGGCAGCAGGGATAGAAAAGGCAGGCATTTCATCACTCATACCATACCAGCGGCTTGCACCGACTAAAGCACTCATACCGTCTGTACCAGCAAAGTTAACTAAATGAGCCAGACTACCTAAGGCAACTGTTTCCATACTGGAAGCACCCCTTGCACCAAAGTCATGTAGTTTAAAAGGGAGTCCTGTTAGGGTGTCGGCTGATTTATCCAGTGCCTTACCGATGATGTTTTTACAATGCTTTGATAAGCTAGCCACGGTTGATGGATACCATATACCACGCAGTATGGCAGTTTCAAGATAGCTTGGTAACCAGTAAAATTCTGGATCGGTATTCACCACTTGGCAGACGACATTGCTAACAGGCACGATGCTGCCTTCTGGCACGGCTTGGATACGGATTGGCAAGTGTCCACCATGTTTATTAACAATGGTTTCCCATCCCTTTCGATTAAAGGGTAAACCGTGTGCCTGAATCATGGTGTCGGCTTCATCAATGTCTTGTAAAGTGATTGGTTTGCTTAAATATTCTTTAATAAAAGCTTGCAGACCAAAAAAAACAACAGGGTAATCACCACGGCGTGCCTCAATATAGCTAGACATATATTCTGTATTTGGTGGGTATTGTACCCAGTGCGACGCTTTATAGCTGTCGGCATTTAAAATTAGGTTTGCTAGGTTGTTTGTGAACATATCAGAAGTCCTCTGTCTATATATTAAATTTTTCTGTTGTGAAATTGGTTTTTTGACTTTATCTTTTAATTTTATTTTTTGACCTTAATAACAGGCATATATTTTGTGCTATTAACAGCCCATTTCTTTCAGTATGCGTTTACTACTAGGGGGATATTGTGATAAAAGCTTAGCGGGGCGGATAGGGCGGCTAACAAAGTTTCCGCTACAATTAGGGCAAATGTTATTGAGTATATTGGTGACGCAGTCATGACAAAAAGTACATTCAAATGTGCATATATAAGCGTTATTTGCCGATGGTGGTAAGTCAACATCACAACACTCACAATTAGGTCTAAGTTCTAACATGATTTTCCTTATATCAGAATGGCATCATTACAAGATAGGTAATGGTAAAGAAATTTATAATCCAACCATTTTGGTAATAATTGCATAATGGTCTTCAAACATTTTTTTGCTATCTAGCTCGGCAAGAGGCAACCAAAACGCTTTAGCTGCATCATCTCCGCCTTTGACCTTTGGTAAACCATTGGCATCATTTTTTAGTTGAAAATAAAAAACTTGGGTGATGGTACGCCCACGTGCCGAACGGTAAGGGTCATCAAAGGTATGTTGACTATGGCGAGAGCCACGTAATACAGGTTCTGGTACTTTTAGCCGAGTTTCTTCTCTGAGCTCCCTAATGCAGGCATCAAATAAAGTTTCTTTTGGATTGAGGAAGCCTCCTGGTAATGCCCAAAGTCCTTTACCTGGCATGCTACGGCGTTCTACCAACAAAATATGCCCAGATTGTATGACTAACGCATCTGCGGTCATAAAAGTAGGGGGGTATGGCGAGTCTTCCCACTGTTTTTTGTATTTATCGATAAACCAAGCTTCTTTATGTAATTGGTTGTAAGCATTGGTTTTTTTAAAGTCATCTAGTATTTTTTGTGAAGCAGCAGTGATACGGTTGTTAGTTGGCGTGGCACCGATTAAATAACCATCACGGATTGGGGTAGCAGAAAGGTTATGATAACTTGGTACAGAAACAGATTGCCAGTTTGGGAAGAGTGATAAATAATAAGATGAACTGTCTTTTGAGTGACCGATTAAACCAATTTTTACTTGGGTGTTGCTGATGTCGCCAGTTACAGATTTTACACACGCTTGTACATATTGTAGCCATTTTGTGTCGTTATATAAGGCATCATCTAAGCCCACACAGTGGATACGTTTGGCAGTTTGCTCATCATAGCTGCCTTTAATCATGGCAGTGCGTTCTTCTACAGTAAAAGGGTTTCGTAAGCTGCGTGGTAAGTTTGCTGATCCAATCAGCATGATGACATTTTTAGCTTGTTTAAGGGCAGCATCAATCACTGATTTGTGCCCTAAATGAAATGGCTGAAAACGTCCAATAAAAATTAGATAATCAAAGTCGTTATTTATGTTGTTGCTTGCTTGTTTCATGATATTCTCTTAAGTATCAAAATGATGGAATTATCTTAACTCAAACGGGTACGCATATCTATTATTGTTTGTAAAATATAAGTTATCGTTTTTGCTCTTATAGGTTATGATAATCACTCTTTTATTAGATTTAATAAGGATAAATGATGTTAAAGGTGAATGAATATTTTGATGGTGCGGTTGCCTCTATTGGATTTAAATCTGCAACTTTACCTGCAACGGTTGGGGTAATGCAAATTGGTGAATATGAGTTTGGCACTAGCCAGTTTGAAACCATGACGGTTGTCAGCGGTGAATTAACTGTAAAATTACCAGATAGCGAAGACTGGCAAAATTTTGTAGCAGGCGAGACTTTTACGGTTGAGGCAAACAAAAAATTTAATGTAAAAGTTGCGGTAGAAACGGCATACTTGTGTACTTATGAAGATAAATGAAGGTGTATCTTTTAAGCTTTAAATATAAAAAAACACCTCATATTAATATGAGGTGTTTTTTACATTATATTATTTTTTACTTTCTAAAATTTTGCCGATTTCATCTTTCAAATGTAGCTTTCTTTTTTTAAGCTCTTCAATGTCATTATGGCGATGAGACGCAACAGGGTCTTTTTCCATGTTGGTGATTTTTTCATCAAGTTCGTTATGCTCATTAAATAATTTAGCAAAATGTGCGTCTGAATTTTTTAGCTCTGCCATCAAATCACGATATTCGTGGAACATGATTTTATCCTTATTGTGAGTGAGTTAAGAAATTATTAACCTTTAAAAATCGGTAAATAACAAAATAGTTAATTGAATGATTTATCAATTTTCCATGTCCTAATCATAGCGTAAAAAAAGCCAAAAAACCATGGTTTTTTACAGCATTTTTTGATTGGTTATAATTATTATATAATGGTTTTTAATTTGTTTTTTAAAACATAATGTTTGGGATTCTGTGATTGATAGATATGGTTATAAATATCATAATAACAATGTTAAAAAACAAATGATTATCTTGCTATTTCATCTTTAAGTGCAATTGGTAAGCTAACCGAACAAAAAAAAGAGGCAATCCTATGTTAGATAAAAACTTATTAAATACGATAAAAACTTACAGCAAAAATATGACGCGTCCCATCCAATTAATACTTGGTGATGAATCGTTAGCCAATGATTTAGAAAACAAACGTGCTGAGTTGGTTGAATTTTTAACCCAAATTGCCAGCACAACAGATAAAATCGGTTTTGATGTAGCAGTGACGGCAGATGACTTGCTAAGTTCAGTCAGCTTTAAAGTGGTTGTGAATAATGATGGTACTAATGTGGATACGGGTATTGTATTTAGTGGTATCCCAGGTGGGCACGAGTTTACGTCGTTGATTTTGGCAATTTTGCATGCTGGCGGTCACACCATGAAGTTGGACGAGCGTATCCAAAGCATGATTAAAAATGCTAACCTAAGTGAGCCATTACATTTTCAAACGTATATAGCACTAAGCTGCCATAGCTGCCCAGATGTGGTGCAGGCATTAAATCAGTTTGCCTTGTTAAATGATGATATCAGTAGTGAGATGATTGATGGTGCTTTGTTTTCAGAACAAGTTGAGGCAAATAATATCCAAGGGGTACCAGCGGTATTTTTAAATGGCAAACCGTTTGCAAATGGTAAAGTCGAAATAGCAATGCTTTTAGAAAAGCTACAAGAACAATATCCAGATATCTTTGCTGGCGCTGGCTTTACAGAACAATTACCTCAGCAAGATGTTACCATTATTGGTGGGGGACCTGCGGGTGTAGCAGCTGCCATTTATTGTGCTCGTAAAGGGTTTGCAACAACCATCGTTGCTGACCGAATTGGTGGACAAGTTAAAGACACGCAAGATATTGAAAATCTAATTTCTATCCCATTAACCAATGGTAATGAGCTGTCAGCAAACTTTGTTAAGCATATTGCAGAATATGATATTAGCGTAAAAGAGCATGTCAGCGTTAAACAGGTTAATGAAAAATTAGCCACTGCTGAGCAAGCATCTGACAAGCCACTATATACGATTGAGCTAAATACGGGCGAACAGTTCGACTCTCGTAGTATCATTATTGCCACTGGTGCAAAATGGCGTAAATTGGGGGTACCTGGTGAAGATGAAAACATTGGCAATGGTGTGGCTTATTGTCCACATTGTGATGGCCCTTTCTTTAAAGGTAAAGATACTTCGGTTATCGGCGGTGGCAATTCGGGCATCGAAGCAGCTCTTGATTTGGCAGGTATCGTTAATCATGTAACCGTGTTTGAATTTGCCGATACTTTAAAAGCTGATCAAGTACTGATTGATAAGGCGATGGCAAAAGATAATATCGAGATTATCACCAGTGCTGCCACCAAAGAGATTAAAGCAACTGATGGTAAAGTATCTTCATTGATATATACTGACCGTAACACAGGTGAGGATAAAGAAGTCAAATTGTCAGCAGTGTTTGTGCAGATTGGTCTTGTTCCAAATTCTGATTTTATCAAAAATTTTGTAGATACCAACAAATTTGGCGAGATTGAAATTGATGCAAAATGTCAAACCAGTCGTCAAGGTATTTTTGCAGCAGGAGATGTAACGACTGTGCCATTTAAGCAAATCAACATTGCCATGGGTGAGGGTAGTAAAGCCGCTTTGAGTGCATTTGACTATCTTGTGATGCAGTAAATGATTGTGAAATTAGTTGTAAAGATAAAGCCCATCTCAAAATAAAAAAGATGGGCTTTATTTTTGTAAAAGCTGTTTAGGTAGTTTACGCTAAATCGTTACAGATTTTTTGGTGGAAAAAACTTATACCAAGCGTTATAAGCACTACAGGCGACACAAAATGAAAATGCCCACTCTAAAAATGAAAAAATAACCAAAATTGTACAAGGCACTTTCCATAAATCTATGCCAGAAAAATAAAGTATTAAAGAGATGGTACTGGCTAAAAACAATAATTTAGCAGCAAACATTTTTGCACCAACATTTTCTTTTTTACCAGCCCAACCTTGTTTGGTAAATATAGCCTTCCAAAGGTTGTGTGATGGGCATTTGTGGTGACCAAAAAAGCCTTTAATAAAACCCTGTACAGGCAAAATAATCATAAACAAAGGATGTACAAACAATGCTAATAAACAAAGGCAGAACACTAAAAAAGCTTCCCAACGGATGACATTAGCATGAACAGGGGGAATATCAAAACGTAACATAGTAGTAACTCCAAAGCATTTATAGTAGGTTAATAACATTATAATAAATTATATAATATTTTAACAGTAAAATATTAAACTGGATGATATTTTTTTAAAAAAAGATGGGTCAACTTATATACGCTTCTTGCATTTATTATAATCCTATTTAGATAGGTGTTTTTAACAATTAACTAACGGTTTTAATAATCAACAAGTTGTGTTGTAACTTTTTTTTTGTGCAAAAATCGATACTAAGATAAGCATAATAGCCATCCCAAAATCATAGTTATCCCAACATCAGCATTAAACAATCCAGCACAAATGCCAGTTAATATGAACTATATATACCGTCTTATCGTTGTGGTATCCTTGTAAAAAAGTAAATGTGTGAATTGTATAGTGAATAAACTGAATTTGTGGTACGGTGTCAAACTTGACCAACTATACTTTCGGTAGTCAGGTCAAACTCGCTTGAAGTATTACTGATACACCGTCGCTTGTTTCTTTTATACCACATAATACTACATACCACTTTCTTATTTCGCTCACTATATATAAATAATGATGGCAAGTATAACAAACCAAATCCAAGATAATGTTAATTACCTGATGCAATCTATCCATCAGCAAAACACCCATCGCCATATAGCCAGCAGCCCTTCTACTAACAGCGAGTTGATAAGCCAGATAAAAAATGGGCAGTTGTCGGCAAGTCAGGTACATGTGTTAAGTGCAGATACCCAAACCCAAGGGCGTGGGCAAAATGGGCGTAGTTGGCAGTCGCCAAAAGGCAATGTTTATTTGTCGGTTTTTTATCCTAAGTATCATCCTTTACACCCTCTAACTATGCCAATATCTGGTTTGTTATCGCTGTGTGTTGGTTATTGTTTATCTAATCTTGATATTGTTAAAACCTTAAATAGTCATTTACAGACACCCATTGGTGTAAAATGGGCAAATGACATTGGATTTTATCAGCATATAGATAAGCTTTCTGTTAACAGTGAGGTATTGAGTAGAAAAATACTTGATGATTTTACAGATTCTCCACAAGCACAAACTATCATCGAATTTTGTAAGCTGTCAGGTGTTTTAATAGAGCCAGTAATTAACGAAGGTAACTCGTTGGGTGTGGTGGTTGGGGTCGGTTTAAATGTTCAAAACGCACCTAAACTTTGCAAAATAACACAAGAAGGCATGGGCTACCAAAGCATTAGCATTGCTGAATTAATTAAAAAAGCCGAATCAAAAAATACTCAAACAGCTATTGACTGCCCACAAGTTGCGGATTTGTACCGCCCAATCTGCAAACAAATATTAACGGCTATTTTGTGCCATCAGTACATAACACAACCTAATAAAAACCGAGTATTGCAAGATTTTTTGGTACACTTTGCAAAGGCAGATGTTTTAAAGGGGCGTACCTTAAGTATTTGTGCTGATTTACGTAAAAATACAACCAATTTGGTTGAGGCATCAGATATAGAGCAAACTGCATACACCGCCAAAGCATTAGGGATAGACGAGCAAGGCTGTTTGCAGTTACAAAAAGATGATGGTAAGGTGATGCGTTTATTTTCTGCAAAAATAAAAGTAATCGCATAACGTGAAGTAATAGGATTAAACATGGCAAATCTTTGGATAGACCTTGGCAACACGCGTTTAAAATATTGGCTAATTGATGAAGTTGGTAGAGTTATTAGTGCGGATGTCAAACAACATTTGTCGGCACCTGCTGAGCTGTTGATGGGCTTAACTTACCAATTTGAAAAGTACGCCCCTAGTTTTATTGGTATTTCTTCGGTTCTTGGTGACAATATCAATGCAAAAGTGGCAGACAATTTGGCTCATTTAGACATTCCGTTTGAGTTTGTGCATGTGGATAATCAGCATCCACTCATGAGTAGCCAATATGATCCTAACCAGTTGGGTGTGGATAGGTGGTTACAAATGCTTGGGGTAGTGGATAGTAGCAAACGTCAATGTGTGATAGGTTGTGGTACTGCCTTGACGATTGACCTTATCGACCATGGTAAACATTTGGGTGGGTATATCTTTCCAAGTATTTATTTGCAACGAGAGGCGTTATTTTCTGGCACTAAGCAAATCAGTATCTCCAGTGGTGAGTTTGATAGTATTGATCAAGGTTTAACCACACAAGACGCAGTGCATCGTGGTATTTTGTTGTCAATTGTGGGGGCGATTAATGAAATCAGCCATCGGCATATGAATTATGAACTAATTATGACAGGTGGCGATGCACCGATTATTAGCCAGCATTTGCAACAACCTGTGTATATCCGTAATGATTTATTGCTTAATGGGCTGATGCGGTTTTTCTCTTAACTGATTTTTTGTAAATGATTGTGTGATATGCCTCTAGATATTTGGTAGGATTGAAAATTAAAACGTTTAATTGGTGTATGGAATATTTTTTGTTTATTTTTTCTATCCATACATATAAAAGGATTTCATCATGTTTACGGAATATACACAGTTCGATGCGGTAGGTTTAGCAGAATTAATTAAACAAAAGCAAGTGAGTGCGAGTGAGGTTTTAGACGCCGCCATTCATCAAGCGAACCAACAAAATCCTAACCTAAATGCCATCATAAGACGCTATGATGAAGATGCGATTAATGGTTTAGCCTATTTACCAACAGAAGCCGTCTTTGCCGGTGTGCCATATTTGCTGAAGGACTTGTCTTTTCAAGTAGCGGGTCAAATGCTGTCTATGGGTAGCCGTAGCATCCGTATCGAATCAACAGAAGACAGCGAGTTGGTTAAACGAATGAAGGCAACAGGCGTGAATATATTTGGCAGAACCAACAGCCCAGAGCTTGGGTTGATTATTACCACAGAGCCAAAAGCATTTGGAGCGACGCATAATCCGTTTAAACAAGGATATAGCACAGGTGGATCTTCTGGCGGTAGTGCGGCAGCGGTATCAGCAGGTATTGTTCCCATGGCAGGTGCTGGCGATGGCGGTGGTTCGATTCGTTTTCCCTCTGCGTGGTGCGGTGTGTTTGGTTTAAAACCCAGTCGTGGGCGTAATCCACTGGGTATGAGTAAGAGTATGGGTGTTGCTGAATGGTGGCATGGAGCAGTGCAAGATCATGTGATTACTCGTAGCGTACGTGACAGTGCCGCCATGCTGGATGCCACTTGTGGATTTGAAAAAGGAGCACCTTACCAGCTTGGCAAGCCTAAGATGAGCTTTTTGCAAGCAGCGAGCCAAAATCCAAAACCATTAAAAATTGCTTTGCATACTAAGCCGTTAGTAGCGGAGACGCCTATTGATACCGAGGTTATGCAAACGTTGGAGCAGACTGCCAAGCAATTGGAGTCGATGGGTCATATGGTTGAATATGCCGATCCAGTATTTGATATTGACAAGGTTTGGCGGGACTTTATTACAGTGGTGTGCAGTTATACGGCATTAGATATCGATAGAATCGCCAAACAATACGGCAAACAGCAGGTTGCAAATCTTGAACCACAAACACGTAATATGGTTATGATGGGTAAGTCGTTATCTGCTCAAGATTTGTTAATCGCAGAGCAAGGTTGGTGTGAGCTAAAGTACAATACGGATACACTGTTTGCTGATTATGATGTGATACTTTGCCCAACTGTACCGACAACAGCGGTAAAACACGGGGTGTTACCACCTAGCAAGCTTGATGAATTATCCATGCAAATGAGTAGCGGGCTACCGATTGGCAAGCTCTTGATGAAGTCTGGTATTGTGCGTAAGTTAGGGCATCCAGTGATGAGTAAAATGGCGTTTACTATACTGGGTAATATGACAGGTATGCCTTGTATGTCGGTGCCTTTGGGTATGAGTAGTGATGGATTACCAATTGGTATGCAGTTTATTGCACCTTTAAATGATGAGGTAACATTATTCAGTTTGGCGGGTTCTTTAGAGCGTGCAGGGCTGTTTACAAAACCAGCGTTTGCTTGTTGATAGCTCATTGAGTGTTGGTGTACGTATGCATTTAGTTAATCCAAGCATTAAGATAGCGGTCGCTGTGGTGGTTGGGTTTATTAAATAAAGACTTTTTATCTAACAGAAAAACTTAATAGCATCAATTTTGTCCATTAAAAGTTACCACCTCTTTTTGAACATTAAAAATGTCCATTAAACCTAATAATGCTATTAGCTAAGTTATATATGGTGGTTGATAGGGAGGTCGGGAAAAATCATGCTGATTTTTTATCTTATAATTCTTTGTTTAGGCGTCTTTATTGCCATACAGGCAGGACTAAACAGTAACTTATCGACAGCAATTAATTCATCAGTTTGGTCAGCTGTGATTTCTTTTGCAGTTGGAACATTGGTTTTAGTGGTTTATGCGTTAGGCTCACAAGCTGAACTATCGTTCAATAAGTTATTAAACGTACCGCCTTATTTGTTTGTAGGGGGTATGTTGGGAGCAAGTTATGTTTTAGGTGTGATTGTGTTATACCCTAAAATTGGAGCGGTAAATATTGTTATTTTTACTGTGTTAGGACAGATGTTATGCTCATCAATCATTGACCATTATGGGTGGTTTGGGGTACAACAAAGTTTTATTAATTGGAAGAAAGTAGGGGCTTTGTTATTGATGTTAGTGGCAATTATTTTGTTTCAGAAGAGTAAATAATGGTTACGAGATTGAAAATGAAAATCCTGCTAGATTTTGATAGTGTACTTGATTATGGAATAACCTTATGAAACTCAAAATATTATTAGCTATATCCCTATTATTACCACTATCAACACATGCCAAAGATATATTTGCAGATACAGCTTGTAAAAAGGCACATGAGTACTATTTTCTAGATCGTGCAGTTGCCAACGAAGATGTTATAGCTATTCAGTATTTATTAGATGGTGGTGCTGATATTAATGGCAACGGTTATAAAAATTTTGTACAAGATTGTGGCGGTAACTATGAGTATAGTTCGCCTTTAATGGTTGCTGTAAGTACTCAGAATATTGATATTGTTAAGATGTTATTAGAACGTGGGGCAGATGTGAATATTATAGAAGGTGAAGGGGTTACGGTTTTAGATATTGCAAAAAAGAAGAAAAATAAACATATCGTTGATTTATTATTAAAATATGGCGCTAAGACTTATGCTCAAATTAAACAGTAAGACTACTTTTTGATATAAAATTTTTAGGATAACCAGTGCACACAAGCAAACAGAATTTAAAATAAGTTTTGCAAACAGGGTTATCATCTTTTGAAAATATAGAAATTCCTAAGAATATTATTGCTATACATTTTGCCATCAATGAGTAACCGCAAGAAATATTAATAACAGGTTCATCATGGTATGACAGTTATAGACGACTTGAAAACGCTGGTAAAAGATAAGGAAAAAATGATAGGACTGGTGAGATTGTTGTTGAGTTAGGACACAGTGAATATATCAAATACCACAAAAATAGCAAAACGCATACTTTCAATTCATCAACTTATCCCCATTTATTTAAGCAAAGATAAATCTAACCCTTATTTTATATTGCTTAATCATAGGTATAATTAAAATACAAACAACCAAGTATATAAACACCAATTACATAAATATAGACAAACAAGCAAAGAGATACTATGACTGCACAAACCGACCACCGCCAACGTTTTTATTTTGAGAGTTCCCCTGTCCGTGGTGATGTTGTAAGATTATCACGCAGTTATGCCAGCATACTTGCCCAAAAAGAATATCCAGAATCCATTAAACGACTACTGGGTGAGATGCTGACGGCAGCAAGCCTGTTGATTGGCACATTAAAAATCAACGGTCGCCTATCTATCCAGTTGCAATCAACTGATGAGCATAGCCTGTTGAATTGGGCGATGGCAGAGTGTGACCATGAGGGCAATATCCGTGGACTTGCCAGATGGAAACAAGAAACCGAAGAACAACGTCACGCTTGGGCAGCCAAAACCACTGCAAAGGAGGCATTTAAAGAGCTTGGTGATGTTGGCAAAGGGGTTTTGTTTATCAATATTCAACCAGAAACAGGAGAAGCCTATCAAGGTGTTGTTGAGCGAGGTCATGATAACCTTGCAGATTGTTTGGCACATTACCAATTGCAGTCTGCACAAATACCAACTTTAATTAGTCTTGCCTGTAATGGTTTGCAGGCAGGTGGGTTATTGGTACAGTTACTGCCATTGAGCGAAGAAGAAAAATTATTGGCAGAACATGGTAATGCGGATGAAGATTTATGGGCACGTTTGTCTGCTTTGACCAGCACCATTAAAAATGATGAATTAACTCAACTAGCCCCTAATGAGATTTTGTATCGTCTTTATAATGAAGAAAAGGTTGTAACACCAGAACCCACTCAACTTAGTTTTGGTTGCACCTGCTCGAAAGAAAAAAGTGCCTTGGCAATTAGGCAACTTGGTAAAGAGCAAGCCTTAGCAGTTGTTAAAGAACATGGTGGAAAAATTGAGATGGACTGTGGATTTTGTGGGGCACTTTATCCATTTGATGAAGCTGATATCATAGCACTGTTTGCCTAAACTTAGCTTTGCTTAACTAGTTTTGCTTATGGTTAGTGTTAGTGCTTATGGTTAGTGTTAGTAAGTAAGCCTAAAATTATTAAACTATTTTTTAAATCAACCTGTGTTAATTTAACGGTATCAAAGAAGGGTTTTTTATGTTTGCAGTAACTTAGTACTACAAACTTAGCACTACAGTTAACGCTACAGATTGTTACCATCTTATTTAATGATTGCATCGACTTTAACCTTGATTGTTGGTAAAGTATGACAGTTACTATTTTTTTAATGCAAATATTTTAGGAAGGGATATTGAGGAATAAAAAATGAAGATTAAAACAATAAATACCACAAAAGTTTTGGTAACTGCGGTTATGGCTGTTTTGCTTGCATCCTGTGCAGGTGGTGGTCACATCGCTGAAAACAAGCCAGCTGTTTATAAACCTATGCCACCAAAAGCCCCTATGCAACAGTCAACTAACGCTGCGACAACAGGTTATACAAATAGTTTTTATGATTGGAAACAGGATTTTACGCGTCGTGCAATAGCACAAGGCTATTATGCAAGTGACGTGAAGCGTTTGATGAATATGGCATCTTTGAACCAAAAAATCATCTCAAATGACCGTAACCAAGCAGAATTTGCAAAAATGCCTTGGGAGTATTTAGATTCGGCAACGGCAAGCACACGTGTTAATACAGGTAAATCAAAGTTTGCTAATAATCAATCGACTTTTAGGGCGATTGAATCTCGCTATGGTGTTGATGCCGAGGTTGTTGCTGCAATTTGGGGGATGGAGTCTTCTTACGGTGGGTTTACTGGCACGTCAAATTTAGCAAGCTCTTTGGCAACATTGGCTTATGAAGGTCGTCGTCGTGATTTTGCAGAAGAACAGTTAAAAGCCTTGTTGGTATTGCTTAAACGAGGTGATGTATCTTGGTATCAAATGGATGGATCGTGGGCAGGCGGTATGGGGCACACGCAGTTTATCCCCGCCACTTGGCTAGCACATGGTGTTGATGGCAACCTCGATGGACAGAAAAATCCTTGGAATAGCTCAGATGCTTTAAACTCGACTGCAAATTATCTTAAAAATTCTGGTTGGATACAAGGTTTATCTCCTTATTATGAAGTGACACTACCAAGCGGATTTGACTATTCACAGATAGGTAGCAAAAAAACCATTAGTGAGTGGAAAGCTCAAGGGGTTAATTTTATGAGTGGTTATGTGCCACAAGGTTCGATGCTTGAGTTGTGGTTACCAGCAGGTAAAAATGGACCTGCTTTATTAACCAGCAAAAACTTTGATGTGATTAAAGTATATAACAACTCCTCTAGCTATGCTTTGGGTGTTAGCACACTGGCTAAAAAAATTGTTGGAGAAAGTGCCATACAAAAGGCTTGGCCGCGATATGAGAAACCTTTAACCACGGCACAGGTAAAAAATCTACAAATTAACTTAACCAGCAAAGGCTATGACACCAAAGGTGCAGATGGCATTATTGGCACAAATACCCGCAAAGCCTTTGCACGCTGGCAGGCAGATAATGGGCAAACACCTGATGGTTTCATCACCCAAACAAGTGCCAGTCCTTTGGTTTGGTAAGCGGTGAGAAATTGTTTTAATTTGTTTTTTTAATAAAAAGCAATGAAGGGCGTTATGCTAAGCGTAGTCGAATGGTTGCGCTTTTTATTTGCCTTATGTTTTTCTTTTATTTGTGTTGGTGTTGGATTTAAGTGGTAGCTATTATCTAAACATAGTACTCTAAGCTCTTACTCTTATTATTTAACCATCATTACTTAACTAGTATTGTCACTGAACTATCAATAGACAAAAATATAAAATAAGGTACAAAGTTATGCTCACCATAGACAGTTTTATTTTAGCCTTTGTATCTCAAAATCATTGGTCATTACAAATAGTCACCATTCTGATTGGTACAATTATCGTTAATTATTTTGTTATTCGTAGCTTAAAACGTTTAGAAAAGTATGTGCAACATACACCTTCGATATGGGACAAAGCTTTATTACGTGCTGCTTATTTACCCGTTCGTCTTATTGGTTGGTTGATTGGTCTTACGTTGTTACTGGCTGTATTGCAAGCACAAGGCGATATGAAAATGACTCACTCATTACTTTATCATTTTCGTAAACTTGCGTTTGTTGTGGTGCTGGCATTATTTTTATACCGTTTAGTTAATAATGTCCAGCGGAGTCTATTGCTCAGTCGAGAAAGAGCAAACAAAAAGGTGGATGTGGCGAGTGTTGATACGATATCTAAGTTGCTGCGTCTTAGTATTCTCATTATTGCGACGCTGGTTATTTTTCAGGTTCTTGGATACTCTATTTCGGGTATTTTAGCATTTGGTGGTATGGGAGGGCTTGCTGTTGGTTTTGCAGCAAAGGATTTACTGGCTAACTTTTTTGGTGGCTTGATGATTTATCTTGACAAGCCTTTTAAAGTAGGAGACTGGGTGCGTTCTCCAGACCGAGATATTGAAGGTACAGTAGAAGATATTGGCTGGCGTTTGACACGTATTCGTACTTTTAAAAAACGTCCGTTGTATATTCCTAACTCATTATTTACCAATATTATTGTTGAGAATCCGTCAAGAATGAGTCATCGACGTATTAATGAGACCATTGGTATTCGCTATGATGATGGGAAACAAATGCAGCGGATTGTTGCCGATGTCAAGATGATGTTAATGACTCATAAGGATATCGATGAACAGCAAACCCTTATTTGCAACTTTAATGCCTTTAATGAGTATTCTTTAGACTTTTTTATTTGTGCATACACGCACACGACTGATTGGGTAACTTTTCATGAAATAAAGCAAAATGTTTTGTTTAATATTTTTCAGATTATCGAAGAGAGAGGGGCTGAAATCGCTTTTCCAACTCAGACCTTACTAATGCACAATAAACAAGGTGATTTATGAATTTTAAAAGCCTGCTGAAACAATCTCCTGTTACTACTTTATTGTTAATGAGTTTTGTTGGGTTGTTTGCCTATCAAGTATTGTTTGCTGGGGTAGATGCCAATTATCCTGCCAGAGAAGACTTACTCAATTGGGGGGCGAATTATTTTTCAAAAAGCATGCTGACTGAACCTTGGCGGTTGATAACCAGCGGGTTTTTACACATTGGTTTAATGCATTTATTGTTTAATTGTTATGCCATGTATTATTTTGGGCAAGTGGCAGAGCCAATGCTTGGTTCGGTTAAATTCTTGTTGCTATTTTTGTTGTCAGTGGTGGGTGGCAATATGTTAAATAGCTATGTGACTTTTAATTACATGACCGATAATGGTACACCCATTACTTATACCGCACTGTCGGCTGGGGCATCAGGTGGCATTATGGGCATTGGCATGGGCTTATTAATTTTTGCTTTGTTTAAGGTTTATGCTGGCGGACGAAGGTTAAATCTAACAGGGCTTTTGTTTGTAATGGCTATTAATTTAATGTATGGATTTATTGTACCAGGTATTGATAATGCGGGTCATATTGGTGGTGCAATGGTTGGCGCACTGCTTGCATTTGTTTTTGCCTTAGTTTGGCAGTGGCAATCAAAAATGTTACAAAATTGTTTCTATTTTATTATTTGTATTTGTATAATAATTGGGCTTTATTTGCTTTGGCAAAGCCTTAACTTGCAAGTTTTAGAGATGATAGGCATGGCTTGATTTATGTAAAACCTGACCAAAATACTTGGGATTAAAGGCTTGCAAGGAATTAACTGATTTGTGTAAATTTCCATAAGAAATCTAAGGTTTTTTGTAACTAAGCTATACTTTTATTAAAAATATTTGTTACAATGCGACAACAATATGTAGCCATCTATTATTTTTTGGTTTTATCCAAATATAGATGTAAGGTGATGCGCTTATGAAGAGTGAAGTTTTATCCTTACGTAGCCAATTCTTAATAACACATAATGCTAGACAAGCATGTGTTGCCAAAATCGCTGCATGTTTATTTGATACAGAGGTAGTTACCAGAGTAAGAGCTCAAAATAAGAGCTTAAAACAAGGTAAGTGGTTCTGTGTTTTTTTATGAATTAAATTCTCTAGGGTAATTTCTTAAGACTCATTGGAGGTTTGGTATGATTACTGAACAACTGGTAGACCTCTCCCGCTTACAATTTGCGGTTACGGCACTCTACCACTTCTTGTTTGTTCCCTTAACGTTGGGTATGGTTTGGTTATTGGTCATCATGGAATCAGTTTATGTGATGACGGGTAAGCAAATCTGGAAAGACATGACTCGTTATTGGGGCAAGTTATTTGGTATTAATTTTGCGTTAGGTGTGACCACCGGTATTACCATGGAGTTCCAGTTTGGTACTAACTGGGCATATTATTCTCATTATGTGGGTGATATTTTTGGTGCACCGCTTGCTATTGAAGGCTTGATGGCATTTTGGCTTGAATCAACCTTTGTTGGACTGTTCTTTTTTGGTTGGGACAGAATGACCCGTGGTCAGCATTTATTTGCAACCATGATGATGGCATTAGGTACTAACCTTTCGGCAGTTTGGATTTTGATTGCAAACGGTTGGATGCAAGCACCTGTTGGTGCCGAGTTTAGTTATGAAACCATGCGTATGGAAATGGTGAGCTTTTATGAAGTGATATTTAATGAAGTGGCTCAGGCTAAGTTTGTCCATACTGTTTCAGCTGGTTACTGTGTGGCGGCCGTATTTGTGCTTGCAGTTTCTTCCATGTATTTGCTTCGCAAACGTGAAGTTGCCTTCTTTAAACGTAGTTTCCAAGTAGCAGCGGCTTTTGGTTTTGCGGCAGTATGTAGTGTTATTGTACTTGGTGATGAGTCTGGCTACTCTTCGGGTGAGGCTCAACATACTAAGTTGGCAACCATGGAAGCCATGTGGCATACAGAACCAGCACCAGCCTCATTTAACTTAGTGGCAGGTGTCAATGAAGCAGAGCAGAAAAATGACTGGGCTGTAGAAATTCCTTATGTCATGGGTATTATTGGTACTCGCTCTTTGGATCAAGAAATTGAAGGTATCCACGATATTAAAGAGCGTAACCGTGAGCGTATTATTAATGGTCAAAAAGCAGTTATGTTGTTAGATAAACTGCGTGAAAACCCACAAGATGAAGCGATAAAAGCAGAGTTTGATCCTCTTAAAGATGATTTGGGTTTTGGTTTATTGCTTAAACAATACTCTGATGATGTGTCACAGGCAACGGCTGCTGATATTGAAAAAGCGGTTGATGATTCCATTCCTCAAGTGGCTCCGATGTTTTGGTCATTCCGTATTATGGTGGCAATGGGCTTCTTAATGTTATTGTTATTTGTTGCTAGTTTATGGGCAAGTATTAAAGGTAATGTTGAGAATAAACGTTGGTTACTACGCTTTGCTGTACTAATGTTGCCAGCACCTTGGATTGCAGCTGAACTTGGTTGGTTTGTAGCTGAGTATGGTCGTCAACCTTGGACGATTTATGGTGTGCTACCAACTTATGTATCAGTCTCTAATATTAGTGTCGCAAGTGTGATTGGTTCTATGGCAGGGTTTGTTGGTTTTTACACAATCTTGCTGATTATTGAAGTGTACTTAATGGTTAAGTACATTAAAAAAGGTCCAGCTAGCTTAGGTACTGGTCGCTATGAAGGCGAAAAAGCGGAGGTGAACCATGTTGTTTGATTATACAACCCTAAAAATTATTTGGTGGCTACTTGTTGGCATATTATTAATCGGTTTTGCGATTATGGATGGTCACGACATGGGGGTTTGTACCTTGCTACCATTTGTCGGTAAAGATGATGAAGAACGCCGTATTATTGTTAATACAGTCGGTCCTCACTGGGAAGGCAACCAAGTTTGGTTTATTACTGGTGGTGGTGCAATTTTTGCAGCATGGCCATTGGTTTATGCAACCGCATTTAGTGGCTTTTATTGGGCGTTAATTGCGGTACTATGGGCATTATTCTTCCGCCCTGTGGGTTTTAAATACCGCAGTATGATTAATGATAAAAAATGGCGTGGTTCTTGGGATTGGGCATTATTTGCAGGTTCTTTTGTACCAGCAGTGGTGTTTGGTGTGGCTTTTGGTAATCTATTTTTGGGTGTACCATTTAGCTTTGATAACGACCTAGTATCCACTTATACTGGCTCATTTTGGGCATTGCTTAACCCATTTTCATTAGTTTGTGGTTTGGTTAGTGCCATGATGTTGGTTATGCAAGGTGGTGCTTATCTTGCTCACCGTACGGTTGAAGAAGTGCAAGATCGTACGATTAAGTTTACCTCAATTGCGGCTGTTTTAATGGTAGTTTTATTTATTGCTGCCGGTGTTTGGTTACAGTCTATCCCTGGTTATGTTATTACTTCTACGGTAGATACTCAGGCTATGCCAAACCCAATTGGTAAAGAGGTGACGCAGCAAGCAGGTGCTTGGATGGCAAACTATGACAAAATGCCAGCTTTATGGGCGTTTCCTGCACTTGGTGTGGTGATGCCATTATTAACGGTATTACTGATGAAAGCACGTTGGACACTAACAGCATTTGTGACTTCTAGTCTTGCAGTTGTTGGTGTGATTATGACAGCGGGTGTATCGTTATTCCCATTTGTGATGCCATCATCTACTTTCCCAAATTCAAGCTTAACAGTTTGGGATAGCGTATCTAGCCATTTAACGCTTATGATTATGCTTTATGCGGTGGTGATTTTCTTACCAATCGTACTAACTTATACCAGTTATGCATATGCAATTATGCGTGGTAAAGTTACTAAGGCTTATATCCGTGAAAATGATCACACGGTTTACTAATTGTTAATAAATTTAGGAGAGAAACTATGTGGTATTTTGCTTGGATATTAGGTTTAGGTCTTGCAATTGCTCTAGCAGTAATGAATGCATTATGGCTAGAAAATGAGGAAGGTCGTAAACAACATTTTAAAGGTAAAAAGTAATTCATTGATTTTATAATTGATTTTATAAAAAAAGACGCTTAAATTTAAGCGTCTTTTTTATTTAAACTGTTAACTGTTAGTAAGTAGTTAAGTTTAAAAGAATCCCATTGCTTTAGCACTGTATGATACCAGCATGTTTTTAGTTTGTTGGTAATGCTCTAACATCATTAGGTGGTTTTCTCTGCCAATTCCCGATTGTTTGTATCCACCAAATGCGGCATGAGCTGGGTATAAATGATAACAGTTTGTCCATACACGACCCGCTTGGATACCACGCCCAAAACGGTAGGCTTTGTTGATGTTGCGTGTCCAGATACCTGCTCCTAAGCCATAGTTAGTGTCGTTTGCTATGTGCATTGCCTCTTCGTCACTACTAAATTTGGCAACAGATAATACCGGTCCAAAAATTTCTTCTTGGAATACACGCATATCATTTGAGCCTTCAAAAATCGTTGGTTGAATATAGCAGCCGTTTTCAAACTCACCTTCTCTTTTATCAACGTTACCACCAATAAGCACTTTACCGCCTTCTTGTTTACCAATTTCTAGGTAAGATTTGATTTTTTCCATTTGCTCTTGGCTGGCTTGAGCACCTACCATTGTTTCAAGGTTTAGTGGGTTGCCAAGTTTAATGGCTTTTACACGTTCGATACATTTTTCCATAAACTTATCATAAATGCTCTCATGTACTAATGCACGTGATGGGCAAGTGCAAACCTCACCTTGATTTAATGCAAACATCACTAAACCTTCAACCGCTTTGTCTAAAAAGTCATCATCTTTGTCCATAATGTCTTCAAAGAATATGTTAGGGCTTTTACCGCCAAGTTCTAAGGTGATAGGAATGATATTTTCGCTTGCATAGTTCATGATTAAACTGCCTGTAACAGTTTCACCTGTAAAGGCTACTTTGGCGATACGAGGGCTAGAAGCAAGCGGTTTACCTGCCTCAATACCAAAACCATTTACAACGTTTAATACGCCTTTTGGTAAAATGTCTTGTATGCCAATTTTATCTAATAGGTATAAAAAAGAGGCAGGGGTTTGTTCAGCAAGTTTCATCACCACACAGTTGCCTGTGGCAAGTGCAGGCGCAACTTTCCAAACAGCCATTAAAATGGGGAAGTTCCACGGTATAATTTGCCCGACTACCCCTAATGGCTCATGGAAGTGATAGGCAACAGTGTCATTATCGATTTCGCTAATGCTACCCTCTTGGGTGCGAATGGCAGCAGCAAAATATCTAAATTGATCGACTGCAAGTGGTATGTCTGCTGCAAGAGTTTCTCTTACTGGCTTGCCATTTTCATAGGTTTCGGCAATGGCGATATCTTCAAGGTTTGCCTCTATTTGGTCAGCAATCTTATTTAATAGGGTGGCTCTTTCTGTAGGGCTGGTTTTTGCCCACGCATCTTTAGCGGCATGGGCAGCGTCTAGTGCAATTTCGATATCTTCACTTTGTGAGCGAGCAACACGGCATATTTTTTGACCATTGATTGGGCTAGTATCGTCAAAATATTCGCCACTAACAGGGGCTATCCATTCGCCATTAATAAAATTATCGTAAGTGTCTCTAAATTGGACTGAACTTTCGGGGGTATTTGGGTTTGCAAATAACATAATTAACATCCTTGTCGTTTTAAATAATGGTATAAAAAATAGGAATAGGTAATTATTTAGTCCAAACTAAATATGGAAATACCATTTATTCCTATTTTTTAGGATATCAATAAATATTATTAATAGAAAGTGATTTTATTAAATTTATCACTTAAGCCCAAGCGTCTAAAAACTTTTGGTGCGTGATATTGCCATTATGGTCGGTGTGCGTAGATAGATAGTCTTTGGTACTTTGCTCTAAGTCAGTCATTTGCTCGTTATCGATGTTTCCAATCAATAATTGCCAACGTAGGTATATTAACCATGTATTTAAAACATCACTTTCACAGTAAGTGTGCAAGCTATCCCACTTATTAGCTTTAACCAAGTCTACTACCATACTGCCGTTTACATCTTGCTTGCCGGCAAAACCGCAAAGGCTTGCCACCACATCTAAAGTTTGGCGGTTATAGCCATTAAACATGGACAATTTATCCATTAAGTCAATATGCATATCACCATAACGGTATAGATAATCAGGGCGTTGCTTGGCGTTAAAAAGAGCAGGGGCAGAAAGCTTATGCAACATGGCTCTATAGAGTAAAACAGGGACATCAAAGCCTGTACCATTCCATGAAACTAAGGTGGGTTGCTTATTAAATGCTCTAAAAAAGGTGGTTAAAACTTGTGCCTCATTCATATCATTGAGTGATAAAGTTTTTAACGTAAATTGATTGTCTTCTACCCACAAAAAAGAAATACAAGCAATTTTGTGTAGTGGCAGGCGCATAAAGTCACTGCCTGCTTCTTCTTGCCGCATAGCGATTAAGGCTTTTTGTGCATCTTTGTCTGATAGCTTGGCAAGCTCAGGGTTTAGACGTTTGCCAGTTTCAATATCTGGGATGGTTTCTATATCAAAAATTAAGGTTGCACTCATGCTTGTCTCTTGTGTTTTTGTTGATTTTTTAATGTGTTAGTCGTCAATACCAAACAAACCAGTTGATAAGTATCTGTCGCCACGATCGCAAACAATAAATACAATAACGGCATTTGGATTATCAGATTGAATGTTGTTTACAATTTCTTCTGCCGTTTTTAAAGCACCCCAAGCAGCACCACCAGAAGATACCCCAGCAAAAATGCCTTCTTGTTTAGCCAGTTTTCTCATGGTTATTTCTGCTTCAAGCTGTGGCACGTCAATGACTTTATCGACCACACTTTTATCAAAAATTTCTGGTATATAGTCTGCTCCCCATTTGCGAATGCCGGCAATTTGGGCATCGTCAGCTGGTTGTAAGCCAATGATTTGGATGTTTGGATTTTGCTCTTTTAAATATTTACCTGTGCCAGAAATTGTGCCAGTGGTACCCATTGCACTAATAAAGTGAGTGATTTTACCTTGGGTTTGTTGCCAAATTTCAGGTCCTGTGGTTAGGTAATGGGCTTTTTTATTATCTGGGTTAGCAAATTGGTTTAATACAATGCCTTTACCTTCTGTTTGCATTTGTAGTGCTAAATCACGTGACTCCTCCATACTGCCGTCAAAATCAATTAAAGTAGCACCATAAGCACGCATGGCATCTTTACGTTCTTGAGTAGAGTGGGCTGGCATAATAAGTATCATGTTGTAACCACGCATGGCGGCAACCATCGCTAAAGCAATACCAGTATTGCCACTGGTTGCTTCAATTAGGGTGTCACCAGGTTTAATGTCCCCCCGTTTTTCGGCTTGTAGAATCATATTAAAAGCGGGGCGGTCTTTTACTGAGCCAGCAGGATTGTTGCCCTCTAATTTAGCAAGCAAGGTGATGTTTGTATCTTTGCTGATATTTTTCCCTAAGCGTTGAAGTTTAACTAATGGGGTATTCCCTAGGCAATCTGCTAGGAGCGTTGTGTGGGTAATGTAGTTTTTTGTTGGCATAATGGACTCTAAAATAAACGTGTATTTTGTATCACAATCATATTAATGTAAATGTATGAATGTAAAACATTGTAGCAGTTTTATGTGGCGAGGTCAGTTATCCTATATTTTATATTTGTTTAACCTGTTACAATAATTTGATAAATGATGGTTTATGTTAATAATAAATTTTTACGGTAAGATAAATGGCAGTGATTAGCAAAAGACATTTGAATTTACGCAGTGCTTATGGGCAGCTTATTGTGTTGGTGTTTTTGCCAATTTGTTTGTTGGCAATTGTGGGGTCGGTACTGGTTTATAAAGAAACCCAACGCATTACCTTACATGAGCAACAAGCGATTGCTAAGTCAGTATTGATTCGTTATCAACCTATCATTTCTCAAAAATTACCACAACTGCTTGGCTCGACTGATGATGAGGTGTTACAACAAGTTTTGCTGTCGGTAGAGTCAGACACTAAGTTAAATCGTGTGGCGATTGTAAACAGTCATGGCGAGGTTATTAAATCAATAGGTTTTGATACCCAAGAATCTTGGGGTAATTTGGCAAACAAGTTGTCAAATCAATTAAAAAATCATAATCAACAAAGCAGCATTAATATAGACAAAACATCACAGTTTGTCACCAATATAAAAACAGAGGTTGGCACGGCATATGGCTTGCCTGTTAGGCAGACAAGTACTGAACAATATTGGTTAATTGTTGATATGGACAATAAACCGATAGATTTAGCAAGATACCGAATTTTACTGACATTAACGATTACGTGCCTATTCACGTTATTATTTTTACTGTTTAGTTTACAAAGTTATGCCTCACGTTGGCTTGCCCCCATATATGAAATGAGGCTGTATTTACAAAAAATGCGTGCCGATACGTTAGATGAGCCCGTTAATATTAAATCAAAAGGTGAGGTGCTTTTATTATCAAAAGATTTACAAGATGCATGCAAACGATTAAATAAAAGTTTTAAGGAATTAAAAGAACACGCTGAACAAACCGAAGATGATTTACGTCAAGCATTTGATGAAATGGAAATGCAAAATATCTCTATCCGTAATGCAAGAGATATGGCAATTTCTACCAGTCAAGCTAAATCAGCATTTTTAGCAAACATTAGTCATGAGTTACGCACCCCACTTAACAGCATTGACGGTTTTGTTAATTTGTTGGCAAGGCATGAGGGGCTTAATGATGAACAAAATTTGTATGTGCAAACTATCCGTAAGTCATCAGCCCATTTATTAGCATTAGTAAATGATGTGCTTGATTTCTCTAAAATTGAGGCAGGCAAACTGGTTTTAGATAACCATGAGTACAATTTTTTTGAAACCATTTATGAAGTTGCAGATATGCTATCGCCTTTAGCCAGCGAAAAAGGGTTACGCATGGCGGTGGTTTTTTATAACGATGTGCCGATGCACATTATTGGTGATGCGTTGCGCATGAAACAAATTATGACCAACCTTGTTGGTAACGCCATTAAATTTACCGATGATGGTGAAATTGTAATTAGCGTAAAACTAGATGATGACAAAGAAAACCATTTACACATTAGTGTGCAAGACTCTGGGCGGGGTGTAAGTAAGCAAGATAGAGAACAGTTGTTTAAAAGCTTTACGCAAGGTGACCCCAGCATCACTCGCCAGTATGGTGGTACAGGGTTAGGCTTGGTTATTTCTCAGCAGCTGACTCGTTTAATGGGTGGACACATTGGTTATTTGGACAATAAGATAGAAAACATTGCCACGCATGGCTCTACATTTTGGTTTAGCTTACCTGCACAAGTAGATGTGTTGGATGTGGAAAGTGTTGGCGATGTTGCCTTGCCAGAAATAGAAATGCCACCATCATTGTTAGCGAGTGATGATACGCAATTGCGGGTATTAGTATGGATTAATCATGCCGCCAGTATTCAAGTATTACAGGCAAGCTTGCAACCTCTACCAATCAGCATAACTAAGACGAACAGTTTAGCAAGTACCCTTGATAAACTAGAAGAGCAAGCGAACCAGTTTGATTGGGTAATTGTAGATAGCGACACCAATGAAACTCAAGATAATATGACGGCGTTGCTTAAGCAAATTAGGTTACATTATCAAGGGCGTTTGGGAGTTTACGGTTATCAAGTGGCATTAGATATGCAACTGCTCAATAAGTATCAGGCATATCCATTGTATGAGCCGCTCAATAAAAATCAGTTATATGCCATGTTTGATTCTAAAGATAATGAGGTGGTAAAACCAGTTCAAGAAGTTTCACGTTGGCAGGGATGTCGAGTATTGGCGGTAGATGACCATCCGCCAAATTTGCTGGTTTTAGAAGCATTGCTTGATGAATTTGGCATTGAGGTTGTGACAGCGAATAGTGGGTTTGATGCCATAGAAATTGTGAGTATGCAAAATAATGCAAGTGACAGTAGCTTAGATAAAAAACCAATTGATTTAATTTTTATGGATATTCAAATGCCTAAGATGTCAGGGCATCAGGCCGCCGCACAAATCCGTAAAGTTGATGGCAATGAGCCGCCAATACCAATTGTTGCACTTACAGCGCATGGCATGTCAGATGAGCGAGATCAGCTCATGCGTTCTGGAATTGATGATTATGTCAGCAAACCAATTAACCAGCAACAACTGGTACAAATTTTGCAAAAATGGTTGAGTAATAAAACAGGGCAGAATTTAAAAATAAGCAAGCCCAATGCAGCCGTACCTAGCAATAATACAAGCCAAGCATTAGCAGAGAGTCAACACAACAAGCATGTTAAGAGTTACATAAATATGCAAACAGATTTAGCTGTGATTGACTGGGAAGACGCACTGGCACGCTCTGTAAACAAACCAGATTTAGCATCGCAATTAATCATTATGATGATTGATTCGGTAAGTGGTGAAAAACAGGCATTGCAGCAAGCTTGGCAGGCAAATGATATTGAGCAGTTATCGCAAATTAGTCATCGTATTTTAGGAGCCAGCAGATATGCAGGTGTGCCACAGATCCGCCATGCTAGCCAGTCGTTAGAAGATGCTTGCTTACAAAATATAGAGGTAATGGCGACAGAAACAAACATGAGTGAAGCAAAATTAAAAATGAATTTACAAGATATTGAGGCATTGCAAACACGTTATGATGAGTTGCTTATTGCATTAGATAACCTTGCTAAACAAGATTTGTCACCATGGGCAGAACTTAAATATCATCGATTTAAAGAAGATGATATGACGTGGAAGATGATTTAAACGTGGTAAATGACTGGACTGTGCTTATTTTTTTAACGTATCAGAACTATCTATGGTTAAAATGAAAGGTGCATATTAAAGGTGCATAGCAGTTTTTTTCACTATTATTTCGTTAGGTATTAAGTTAAATATTAAAGGATGATATATGAATGCGAATCATTACAAGTATATTACGTTAGAAACGTCGAATCAAATTACGACAGTTACATTAAATAGAGCCAATAAAAAAAATGCAATGAGTTTTGAATTAATACGAGAACTGATTAAGGCGGCAAAACAAATTAAAGCAGACAAAAGTGTGCGCGCGGTTATTTTAACAGGGTCGGGTGATGACTTTTGTGCAGGTATTGATTTAGGCTCATTAAATGATCCTAAAAATAGACCCTTTGCGATGTGGGAGCTCATTAAACCTTACCAAAACATGTTTCAAAAAGTTAATTTGTGTTGGAGAGAGTTGCCTGTACCAGTGATAGCCAGTATCCATGGGCATTGTATCGGAGCAGGCTTGCAGTTAGCGATGGGGTGTGATGTTAGAATTAGCTCGCCTAATGGTAAGTTTTCTATCATGGAAGCAAAATGGGGGCTGGTACCAGATATGGGGTTAACACAGTCGGCATTTGGTGCTGTTAATGTTGATGTATTAAAAGAACTAGCGATGACTGCCCGTGTGATAGAAGCGAAAGATGCCAAAGAGGTTGGGTTAATCACTCATGTAGATGAAGCCCCGCTAGAAAAGGCGATTTTATTAGCAGAAGAGTTAAAAACCAGATCGCCTGATGCGGTGCTAGCGAGCAAACGGGTTGTGAATCTTATGTTTAAACAGCCTGCAATGACACTGTATCAAGAAAAAATATGGCAAATGAAGTTAATGCTGGGTAAAAATCAAAAATTGGCTGTTAAAAAAGCCAAGGATAGTGCGGTTGAGTTTGTAAAACGGCAGTTTAATTAATATTTTTTTGAATCGTTAAAGTTATAAATGACGAAGGTAAGTTGATGAAAAAATCAGTTTTAGCCATACCGCTTGTTTTATCTTTGGCAACAATACTAACGGCTTGTCAGATAAAGGCAGTATCAGTCGATTTAGACAACAAACAAGTTAATCAGATAGAAGCTAGTCAAGCATCGCAAAGAGTTATAAATACAGGAAATGGCACAATAACTATCGATTTTGATAAAGTAAAAAAACAAGCAGAGCGGGGTGATGCAGAAGCGCAATATCTACTTGGGCTTGCATATCATGATTATAGTTTAGACTATGAACATAGTGATCGTAAAGCAGTTGAATGGTTTGCTAAGTCAGCTAATCAAGGCTATGCAAACGCTCAGTTTTACCTTGGTGTGATGTATGGTAGTGGTGTGATTGGTAGTGGCGTGTATCCAGACTATGCTAAAGAAGCTGAGTGGTTAATTAAAGCAGCCAATCAAGGTCATGGACAAGCTCAAGTTAATCTTTCTAAGATGTATTTTAGGGGTGAAGGTGTAGAACAAGATAACGCAAAAGCATTAGAGTGGCTTACCAAAGCGGCTAACGAAGGCTATGCACAGGCTCAGATTGATCTTGCAGGTTTGTATTATAGTGGAGAATATGGTGTGGAACAAAACACTGTAAAAGCAGTTGAGTGGTTAATTAAAGCGGCTAATCAAGACGATACTGAAGCTCAAACTATACTCAGTTCGATGTATAAAAAAGGGGAAGGTGTAGAACAAGACGATGGGAAAGCAATTGAATGGTTAAGAAAATCTTGTAATGATGGTTTTCAAGCAGCTTGTGATTTTTACGACGATTTGAATAAATAAGATTGTTGGTGGTATTTGTTAGGTTAAGCTATTTTTTGTCTAAAAACAAAAATAGGGAGTCGTAGGCTATATTTATATTTTTTATTCCGCCTAACAGGGATTATCTTTATGAGAAAAATTCCACTAGTAGATTGTCTTATTGCTCTCCATTCTCTGCTATAATATGTCACTAATTTTTTCTTATAATTTTTATAATAAAGAACCCATACGACAAATCCATGCGACTAAAATCCCTTAAACTTTCTGGCTTTAAATCATTTGCCAACCCTACCATTTTTAATTTTTCTAAAAATATCACAGCTATTGTTGGTCCTAATGGTTGTGGTAAGTCTAATGTGATAGATGCTATCCGCTGGGTGCTAGGAGAAAGCTCTGCCAAGCAACTGCGTGGTGGTGCAATGAGTGATGTGATTTTTGCTGGCACGCAAGATAAAGCAGCCAAAAGCCTTGCGAGTGTAGAGTTAACCTTTGAACATACACAAGATGAACAAACAGGCATCCGACATGAGTTAAACCTATATCATGAGTTATCAGTCCGTCGCCAAGTAAATAAAGATGGCAAATCTGACTACTTTATCAATGGCACACGCTGCCGTCGGCGTGATGTGGTGGATATCTTTTTAGGGACAGGTTTAGGTGCGCGTAGCTATTCGGTTATTGAGCAGGGTATGATTGGGCGTATTGTCGATTCAAGCCCATTGCAACTAAGAGATTTTATTGAAGAAGGGGCAGGGGTTTCTCGCTATCAAGCCAGACGAGATGAAACCCAAAAAAAGCTGATTAAAGCACAAGAAAACCTAGAGCGGTTAAATGACTTGCGTAGCGAGTTAGAAAAACAACATAAAACTTTAACTCGCCAAGCAAAAGATGCACAAAAGTATAAGCAACTAAAAGATACGCTTAATCATATCGAGCAAGAGCTTGCCGTACATCAACTATATGTTGCTAAGCAAGCAGAACAAACCGAACAAGTTGCTTATAATGAGCTTAGCCAAAAAATGGAGGTTGCTCAAAACGAGGTAAATATACACACTGCCAAGCTTGACAAACAAGCACAAAAAATAGCCGAACAACAATGGTTAAAAGATGATGCACGTGATAAGTTGCATGATGAGCAATTAAAGCACCAACAGGCTGAATATTTGTTAGTACAACATAACGCACGTATAGAACAGCTGACAGAGAAGCAGGCAAACCTGAGTGCACAAACAAAAGATGGCACAGTGCAGATACAAACTTTGGTAAATCAGCAAGCAGCAGAAAACCAACAGCTTGCTAAAATTTTACCTAAGTTAACAGAGCTAAAGGCACGCAAACAAACGTTGCAACAAAAGCAAAAAGTGCTTAACCAAACATGGCAAAAAGTTTATGCAAAAATAGACAAGCTACAAAATGAGCAACGCACATTAGAAAAACAACAAGCATTAAGCGAGCAAACCAATGATAGGTTGCAGCAAGAACAAAATCGGCTAAAGAGTAGGTTAAAAAATTGGCAACAGGCTTGGAGCCAAATAACAGAGCAGGAAACTATCCAAACTTTAGATGCCTCTTTAAATGACCATAAAACTCAGCTTGCAAGTGTGTTACGCCAAAATGAAGATGTGCTTGCTAATGTTGATGAGCAACAAAGCAAGTTTAATACGTTAAAGGCGGTAGTTGATAAAACCCAAACAGCGTTGCAAACGTTAGAAAAACAGCATGCTACTTTGGCGAGCGAATACAATACATTGCATCAGTTGGTATTTACAAAAAAACAAAATGTAAAAACTGCTGTTGGTGATACTGCTATTGGCACATTGGCAACCCCCAAGTCAGAAACTGCCTTATTAACAAGCTTACCAAAACTGAGTGAAAAAATTGAGCTGACCAAATTAGGGAAAGTGTATGCTGACAGCTTGGATAACTGGTTGGCGATGTGGTTGGATGTGACGGTTGCTTCAAAAGATGAAACACTATTACAAGATGACACACTATTACAGCTTATTACCTACAATCAACCCTCCGGTGATATCAAGGCTGTGCTCACATCGGTTGTTGCGTCTAAATCTTTTAAAGAGGTAGATGAAAGTCAGTTTATCCCATTAAATAAACTTATAAAAACACCCAAACTTGTCCTATGGCAAAATGCCTATTTTTATATGATCGATGCCAGTTTAGCGGATATATCGAATTTAAAAAGTCAGTTGGAAGATTTGCCAAATGGGGCATTGATTATCACAAATACTGGCTGGTTGGTAGGGCAGTTTGGGGTTATCCACTTATCAAAATTTTCAAAAAATACAGGTGATAGTCATTTTTTACGTCAACGAGAACAGCAAAGAGCCAGATTGTTAGAGCTTGAAGACGAGCTTACTGAATTAGAAAATAAGATTGAGCAAAAACAACAGGCATTAAAAACCAGCCTTTCACGCCATGACAAATTGCAAATTGTGCTACAAGAGCATCATGCCCAAAGTGTTAATTTAAAGCAACAAATGTATGAGCATCAGCAAGCCATTGCTGAGCTGAGTGCAAAGCTGGATAGGCAAAGTGCTGATAAAACACGGCTAACTCACGAACAAAAACAACTTAAACAAGATGAGCAACAAATTAAGCAAGAGCAACAACAAGTCAGTACACGGTTAAAACAGTTATCAACCAAGCTAGTAAAAATTAATAAACAACTTGAAGATGTGGAAGCCGAACGTAGTCAACTTAGGGATGAACGTAATCAAATAGATAAGGAAATTAAAGAGATTGACGGTGCATACCAAAACGTTAATTTGCAAGAGCAACAACTAAAAATAAGCATACAGCATAGTGATGGACAAACCATAAACCTTAAAGATAAGCTTGAGCGTTTTGCCAAAGAGCAAATACAAATTAATGAAAGCATTGAAAAACTTGAACAAGAAACAATAGGGTTGCAAGATACCCTAAAAGTACAACAGCAAACCTGCCATCAACAGCAAATTAGTGTTGATGAATATCAAGCACAATTAACCGAGCTACAAGCACAACATGCACAACAGCGAGAGCAAACCAATCAAGCACAGCTTGTGTTTACAAATATGCAGCAAAGCTTTGCAACGCTTACGACCAAACTTGCCATTGCTAAAGAGCGTGTTAGTGAGGCAAGCAACCGTGTGGATATTTTAGTGAAAAATATGGGTGGGGGTGTCAGTAGTTCATCGTTATTAGCAGATTTTATTGCACATGGGCGTCGTGTTAATGTAAAACAACAACAGTTGCAGCAAGAGTTTCAGAGGTTGCAGGTGCAGTTATCACGTATGGGTGCTGTTAATTTAGCCGCAATGGAAGAGCTAGAAAGTGTGGATGAAAGACTCGCTCCATTAACTGCTCAAACAGATGATATTTTGGCAAGTATTGAAAAATTAACAGATGCCATTAAAACCATTGATAACAAAACTAAAACCTTGTTTATGCAAACATTAAATTCAGTTAATGATGAATTGGCTCATCTATTTGCTAAAGTGTTTGGTGGCGGACAGGCAAGTTTAACACTCATTGATGATGATAACCTTACTAAAGCTGATAAATGGCGAGCAGGATTAGAGCTGATGGCACAGCCTAAAGGCAAAAAGAACGCACGCCTTGCGGTGTTGTCTGGTGGAGAAAAAACCTTAACCGCCTTAAGTTTAATTTTTGCCATTTTTAAACAGCATCCTGCCCCCTTTTGTGTACTTGATGAAGTAGATGCCCCACTGGATGATGCGAATATTGAACGTTTTACAAGTTTGATTGAAGAGCTCGCCAATGATGTACAATTTGTGTTTATTAGTCACAACAAACTTTCTATGCAAATCGCCGATGAGTTAAAAGGTATCACTATGCCAAATGCGGGTATTTCAAGCTTGGTTAGTGTTAGTTTAAAGGAAGCCGAGCAATATATTGAAGCTTAATCTGATTGTTAATTTTGTTGTTTTCAACCAAATTGTTTAATGACGATATTTAATAAGCATGCTAGACTAAGCTTTACGCAAGTAGTAATTTTGTGTTGCATTTTTATGTTATTTTTTTATTTGTTAATCTATCAATTTTAAGGCACTGATGTATTATGACTACCATTGAATTTATTCTGATTATCATTGCGGTGTTAATTATGCTGGCAGGTGTGATTTTATTCATGCGTGGTATACAATCAAGTGATATCAGCAATGCTCAAAAAAAATTACCAGAAGGTGTGCAACAAAAAGATGGGCTTCCTGTACTACCTAGAGAAATGCGTGAATTTGAAGAACCAAAACTTGACTCAGAAATAGAACAGGAGCAAGCACTACAGCAGGCATCAAATACTATCAATCAAGCAAATACTATCAGTGAAGAAAGTGCAGATGAAAAAAGCAGTACCACGTTTGATGCAACCCGTGTTGATACAAATGATGCACAACAAGACGCATCAACACAAGATGCTAACGACACAGATACCACTTCTATAGAGTATGAACCTATTTACTTCCCTGACGTGCCAGCTGATGACGACATAATCGCAGATACAGCATTTGATTCGCATGAGACACAAACATTTGCTCGCCAATCTTACAATGACAAATCAGTAGATGATTTAGAGTTAGACATAAAGCAAAATATGGCTAATGATAGTAACAATGATGTGTCTGCGGCAACCAGCATGCCTTTAGCGGCAGCAACGGTGGCTCATATGGCACAAACAAATAGTGATGGCACCACATTAGAGGCAAATCAACCAGAATCAACTAAAATTGAGCAAAATGATAGTATGCTTGAGCAGGCTGAAACAAGTGATATAAACAATAACAACAGCCCAGTATTAGATAAACAATTAGAAACTGACAATGAGATTAAACAAAACAGCCCATTGTATAATGCAGAGTTTAATTTAAACATTAGTATTTTGCCAAATAATGAATTTACAAAGTTTAGTGGCATACAGTTGCTAAAACTTGCTGATAATTATGGTTTTAAATTTGGCGAGATGAATATGTTCCACCGTTATCAACAAAAGGATGGTGCTGGTATGCTGTGGTTTAGCATGATGGGGCTGGGCATAGATGGGGTTAAACCGTTTGATTTAAACACGTTGGCAAACGATGAGTTTAAAGGGCTAATATTATTTTTGCCATTACCACATCCTAAGGTGTTTCAAGGCTTTGATAGCATGATGAGTATTGCTTCGTTAATTGCCAGAGAGCTAGATGGTTATATGGTAGATGAAAATGGCGTGCCTATTAATACAAGCTATAAAAAGAAATTACGTGCACAGCTTGAAGAGGTTTATGGCGAGTAAAATAGCTGTTCACTAGCAATCTACATGTGCTATGCTTGCTTTACACATTGTGTGGTAAAAAAATAAAAAGGTGCATCAGGTGCATCTTTTTTTATGCAGGTATTTTGTTTAAACTAAGTACAAGTTTTGTGGGTTTTAGCAAGCTAAGTAAATGTCATACAAATTCATATATGTTAGTTGAAAATTAAAGCTTTCAATCCGAAAAGATAATAAATTAAAACTAGAAGTTAAATATGTCAAACGAGTTAATCGACCAACAGATATTAAAGCAAATGCGGGTGCTAATCACGGCGTTAAAACAGCATAATCATGCTTATTATGTGTTAGATAATCCAGTCATTCATGATAATGAATACGACCAATTACGAAGAGAATTAATAGCCTTAGAAGTACAATATCCTAAACTTGTTCAATCAGATAGCCCAACAAACCAAGTGGGTGACAAGCCATTATCTGCTTTTACTCAAGTCATGCATGACATCCCAATGTTATCGCTTGGTAATGTGTTTGATGTTGCTGGGTTAAAAGACTTTATGCGCAAAGTGAATGATAGGTTGGCAGAAACCCCAAAAACTGCAGCCATAAAAAACCCTAAATATGAGATGGAGCTAAAATTAGATGGTTTGGCAGTATCATTGAAGTATGAATATGGGCAGTTTGTACAGGCAGTTACACGAGGAGATGGAAAAATAGGGGAAGACATTACCCAAAATGTTAAAACTATACGCAACTTACCATTAATACTGCCACAAGCAAAAAAAATTGAAGTGTTAGAGGTGCGTGGTGAGGTGCTAATGCCAAAAGCAGGCTTTGATAAATTAAACAGAGCAGCCCAAGCAGCTGGCGATAAAGTTTTTGCTAATCCTCGTAACGCAGCAGCAGGTAGCATACGTCAGTTAGACCCAAAAATTGCTGCTGCCCGTCCATTGGCTTTTTATGGTTATTCTGTTAACCAAGGTTTACCGGCAACCATTGTCACACAACATGAGGCTTTGCAATGGTTAAATCAGCTGGGTTTTACTATTAGTGATACTGTGGTTGTTGAAAATGTAGCTGAGGCAATGGCATTTTATCAATCTGTTATCGATAAACGAGCCGATTTACCATTTGAAATTGATGGAACGGTTATCAAAGTTAATCGCCTAGACTTACAAGAAGAACTTGGGTTTTTAAGCCGAGAGCCTCGCTGGGCAACTGCATTTAAGTTTCCTGCCGAAACAGTGATGACCAAATTAAATAGCATTGAATGGCAAGTGGGCAGAACAGGAGCGATTACCCCAGTTGGCAAGCTTGAGCCTGTGCAAGTGGGCGGTGTGACGGTCAGTAATGTAACTTTACATAACTTTGGTGAAGTTCAGCGATTAGATGTGCGTGCAGGTGATATCGTAAGCGTGCATAGGGCGGGTGATGTTATCCCCAAAGTGACTCGAGTGTGGCATGAAAGGCGACCAGATAACACAGTGGAGGTCACTTTGCCAAGTAACTGCCCAGTGTGTGATTCGCCTGTTGTCTTGCCAGAAGGCGAGGCATTGGCACGTTGTAGTGGGGGGTTATACTGCCCTGCACAGCAACAAGAGGCACTCATACATTTTGTCAGTCGTAAAGCCATGGATATTGATGGGCTGGGTGAGCGTTGGCTCATTAGTTTTTTTGAACATGGTATTATTAAAACAGTTGCTGATATTTATCAACTAAAAGACCATCAACAAGCGTTAATCACCCTAGAAAAACTGGGAGAGAAGTCGGTACAAAACATGTTACTGGCGATTGAAAAAAGCAAAGAAACGACATTACCAAGATTTATTTATGCATTAGGTATCAGAGGCGTAGGAGAAAGTACAGCACTTAACCTTGCTAAGCAATTTGGTGATTTGGATAACATCATGCAAGCAGACATTGAAACGTTGCAAAAAACGCCAGATGTGGGCGATGTTACTGCCGAACTGATTTATGATTTTTTTAGAGCCGAGCATAATTTAGAGGTAATTTGCAAACTGCAACAAGCGGGGGTGCGTTGGCAAAAAGTAACAGAAGACTCAACGCAAGAACAACCACTAGCAGGGCAAACTTGGGTAATTACAGGGACACTTAACCAAATGGGACGTAGTGAAGCTAAAGCCCAACTGCAAGCTTTGGGTGCAAAAGTATCTGGCAGTGTGTCTGCTAAAACCACGGCGTTGTTGGCAGGTGAAAAAGCGGGTAGTAAATTGACTAAAGCAGCAGCTTTGGGTGTTAGCATTGTTTCAGAGAATGAGTTTTTAGCCATGTTAGACTAGTGGTTTTGGAGATAAAAAATAAAAAGCCAACAAGTTGTTTAAATGGCTTGTAAAAAGGATTTTTACGCAATTTAAGACTGAAAAGATGAAGGCAGTTTAAGGCAATTAAAGTGGCAAAATTTCAGCATTATCAGCTAAGGACAGCACACCAACAAACAGGGGCAACTCTGGTTGTGGTACTGTTATTATTGGTGGTGTTGGCAGCCATTTCTGTTATGGTGGTTAAACAAAGTAATAGTAGCTTAAAAATTGCAGCGGCGGCACAAGTCGATAATGTACTGTTCCACGCTAATGATAAAGCGTTTTTGCGTTTTGAGAACCACGCTAAAAGTGCTAGCACATCTTACAGTTCATCAAGCTTACTAAATTATTTGGTTAATAATATGAAATTGGGAGAGTCCCTTATTTTTTGTGTTGATTCGGCTCAATTAAGTTTTGATGTAAACAATGCCACTCATCAAACGGTTGATGGCGGTTTTTATGCAGGCAAAGATAATGGTTATTGTAACCTCCACAACCCGAATGATTACAATAGCCTTGGTAAAGTCATTACGCAATTATCTTTTGTGCTAAGCCAGCCATTAACCAAGCTAAACAATAGTGAACAACCAAAAAATCTACCAACCGCTTGCATGGCAAATGTTACAGGGATTGCAACTTCGTTAGTTCCTGCAATGTCAAGTATCAATCAAACGCAAATCTTGCAGTGTTTTAGGCACGCTAATGTTAATATGCACATCGATAAGGTTGCCAGCTGTTTAAAAAATGCAGGTGCTGTGGTCAGTACACATCGTCAAGATTACCAATTACTGGTAAGCACAAGCCAACCAAATTGTTTAGGGGCAATCGACAATATTTTTATAAATCCAACATCATGGGTTGATTATTAATATGTTTGCAAAAAATCATGACATAAAAAAACGGCAGCAAACAGGTTTTACCCTCATCGAGCTGTTGATAGTGCTTTTTGTTTTGGCAGTTTTAAGTGTGGTAGCGATTTCTAGTTATCGGCAATATGTATTTACTGCAAAGCAAGCACAGGTTAAGGTTGATATGCTACATTTATCGGCACAACTAGAATCATGGCGTAGCCAAACTTTAACATACAGTGGTTTTGTGCCAAAAAATGGTTATGATAATAAGGCACTTACGTTAGTTAACTCACCAATGGGGAGTACAAAAGATAGTGCAGATTATCACATAATGCTTAAAACCATTAACAATGGTCAAGTCACTGTTTTAGGTGGTCAACTTGCTACAAATTGGGTGATGTTGGCAACACCCACACCGCAAAATGAAAAATTAGGGTTATATAGCTATGCCTTGACCAGTACAGGCATACAATGTGCTAGCAATGTGCCAATTCAAGCAAATAGGGTTTGGGCAATGGCAGATTGTGGTCAGTGGAGTAGTGCATGGTAACAAGCAAGATAAAACTAAAGGGGTTTAGTTTGATAGAGTTGCTTATTGTTATTGCGATTATTGCTGTGCTGGTGGGTTTTGGATACGCCAATTATCAAAATTATATTAAAAATACAAATCAGGAGCGTGTGAAGGTAAAACTACAAAATATGGCAATAAACATTGAAACTCAAACGCTAAATTATAAAAAAGTGACCAATATCCCCATCAATCAAATTGGTTTTAATGGCTTAAATACAACCAATGATGGGTCATTTTTGTTTCCTCCTTCGGATGCTTTGTATCAAATTAGGATTGAGCCTCTATCTTCTGATGGTAAAATTGGGGGTGATAACTGGCAGCTAACCGCTACGCCAATTGATGGCGTGTCTAAAACAAACAATGAGGTGGTAAGTATAGATTATCAAGGCATTCTTTGCATAACGGTTGATACAAAAAAAGAATGTAACCCCTAGCGTTAGCTTCTAACAACTCATTTTTTGTTTATCTAAACGCTTGTGATAAGATAGATTTTGTGTATAAAACACAAGGATAATAAAGGGATAGTTAATACATGGAACAAAGAAAAATGAGTAGGCAACGACATAAACAACACGGGTTTACCTTAATTGAACTCATGATTGTAATTGCAATTATTGGGATTTTAGCGGTTTTGGCAATGCCATTTTATAATGACTTTACAGCAAGAAGCCAAGCAGCAGAAGGCTTCACAGCGACATCAGGGTTACAAACAGAAATTGGGCTATTTGCAACCGAACAAGGGCGTTTACCAACAAATGAGGACTTAAAAGCAAATATAGGGTCTGCGATTGTTAACCATGCTAAAGGTTTGCAGGGTAAGTTTTTTGCCCAAAAAGCAGTGACTGTTACACAGGGTGGTGTGATTACGGTTAAGTTTTCTAACGGTGCAAATAAAGACAAAGCAATGACGTTAACGCCAAGCTATAACAAAGATACTGGTCAATTAACAGGATGGGTGTGTGCTTCGCCAGAAAAAACAGGTATTGGAGAAAAGCGTTTGCCGTCTAGTTGTCAAAAATAATCGGTAATGATTAAGAGATTGAAGTAGATAAACAATCTCTCCATTTTTGTAGAGACTGCTTGTTGTAGAAACTGTTTATTGAATGTGGTCAACTTCGGGGCGAATAACTTACCAATACTTCACTACCAAAAGTAGGGGTGGTGATACCAGTATGGATTGTGATATGGAGGGGGAAACCAATAATTCTCCCAATAATCATAAGCTCTGTTAGATAAGTATTTATTTCTACCTTTTAAATAAGCATTTTCTAATTTGATACGTTGTTCAGTAGGGCACACAGGTTGCCATTGATAACCTTCTCGTCCTAATCGATAAGCGTTTAATTCGGTACAAAATGTTTTTAAACCCTCTTGACGACCTTGCTCCCAAAGTTGTCTATTTGGTTGTTTACCTGCCAAACCAGCACATTCACCAAGGTATTTACCAAAATAATTAGGTGAGCGTCCTACTTCGCCATCGGCAAGCCCTCTTTTTTCCCAGTCTTGGGCTTGGCATTGTTGGGGGGTGAGTTTGGTAGTCGCACAGCCTGCTAATACAGCAGTTGCCATACTTAAGCTAACGATAAGAGAAATTGTATAGAGCTTTTGCATGTTTGGCTCCTTTTGTCTTTTTATAAGCTCAAGATAAGCTTAAAGTAAAAAAGAATGGTAACCTGTTTAATTTTCACGTCCATCCTCTTAGTATAGCGTAAGCTTGGTTGATGTGTTAGATGACAAATGTAATTTTGTTAATTATTTTAAAAGCTTGCGTTAATCTTTACTGTAAATTAAATCCCAAATACCATGCCCATTATCGATACCACGTTTTTCAAACTTAGTCATTGGGCGAAAGTCTGGTCGAGGCGTAAAATTGCCTTTGCCAGCGGTATTGGTTAAACCGTTAAAGTTATCTAACACTTCTAGCATCCATTTAGAGTAGTTTTCCCAATCTGTCGCACAGTGGAACCAACCGCCTTTAGTCAGTACACGGGTGACAATTTCCATACGTTCTGGGCTAACAAAACGGCGTTTGTAGTGGCGTTTTTTTTGCCAAGGATCAGGGAAGTATAATTGAATGCGGTCAATGTGGTTTTCTGGTAGCTGTTGCATCAGTTTAATTGCATCACCATTAATAATTTTTAAATTGTCTAACCCATTTTCATACGCTAAGTAGGCACAGCGTCCAATACCTGGTTCGTGTACTTCAATACCAATAAAATTACGCTTTGGCTCGGCAATTGCCATTTCAATCAGCGAGTCTCCCATGCCAAAACCAATTTCTAAGGTGAGTGGTGCATCACAACCGTTTGCTGTACCGGCAAACAGTTCACGTAAATTAGTAATGCTACTGACATCATCAGAAATACCTTCAATTTTTGCCAAACGGTGTGTTTTTGGGTTTTCTTTTACTTTGTTAGCAAGCTTATTAATAATAGGTTTATTGCCATGAACATTTACAAGATACTTGCTAAAGCTTGGGTCAGTTAATGCTTGCTCTGCTTGTTTGTTCATGTGTGTGCGACGTTTCATAAAAGTATTTACGATACGTTGATATTGCTGATTATCTGAGTTTGATGCGTTATCTGTCATAGCGAGTAGATGATGGCTGTCTGCTTAAAAAAATAACTAATGTTATATGCGTATTAAAAAAGTAGTATTATAGTAAAAGTAAATGATAACTGCCAGTATAAGCCTGTTTATAAACTTATTTGAGTGATTAACTAACATTAAACTCATATCGTAAATGATATATAGGTTTAAAAATGAGATATCAGCTTTTGTGATAGTAACTGTTTAGGTGTTAATAAATATCTGATAAAAACACTGTTTTATTGTAATATAAACACATTAATCAGTTATTTTTTTAAATAAAAAAGGTCGTAAAATGTCTCACTCTTCTATCGATCCATTTTTTCGTCGCTTATTTATTATTGTAATGATTGCTTTGTCATTACTGATTGTTTATAAGCTTGCAGTAGTCATCATTCCTTTTGTTTTTGCATTTGTATTGGCATATTTTTTTAACCCATTGGTTAAACGATTGGCAAAATATTTGCCTCGTTGGGTAGCCATTTTACTGGTCTATGTGGTTATTGCTATTGTCGTGGCAGTTATTTTATATGGGGTTTTACCGCTTGTTTGGAAACAGCTACAAGCTGCTTGGGATTATTTGCCTGTTGCAATACAATGGTATAATGAGTCTGCAAGAGCATTGGTGATAAAATACACAGGTTTTAGCTTGCCAAAGGTAGAAGTAGAAATTATATCGAGTACCTTTGTCGAGTTTTTGCAGGCAAACTATGATGTTGAAGATGCTCAGTCATTATTTAAACAACTCATCACTTCTGGCATGCAGGTTGTTAATATAGCAGGCATGGTTGTGTTGGTGCCTATTTTAATGTTTTACTTTTTATATGGTTGGGATAGCCGCATGAAAACTTGGCAAGAGGCGTTGCCACATGCTTATAAAAATAAAATTATAGAAATAGCCAAAGATTGCGATAAAGCATTGATGTCATTTTTACAAGGGCAGTTGCTTGTCATGGTGCTTTTGGGAGTTATTTATGCCGTACAGCTGCAACTTATTGGTTTAGACCTTGGATTAATTATTGGTATGACGGCAGGCATTGCCAGTTTTGTGCCTTATTTGGGATTTGGCATAGGGTTTGTAGCCGCCATTATTGCAGGTTTGTTTCAATTTGGGTTGGATTGGGTGCATTTAGGATTAATTGTCGGTGCCTTTGCCGTTGGGCAAATGGTTGAAGGTTATGTTCTACAACCATTATTATTAGGTGATAAAATTGGGTTATCACCACTTTGGGTAATGTTTGCCGTACTTGCTGGTGCAGCGTTATTAGGGATAATAGGTATGCTGATTGCTTTACCAGTTTCTGCAATGATTAATGTTATGTTCAACCATTTATACCAAACATATTTAAAATCAAAGTGGTATCATGGTGGTAGGCAGTTAAACCTTTTTGATGAGTAATGTGCGTTAGCCATTTTGTATAATAATTGTGTATAACTATAAGGCAGTGATGAAGGGCGTGCCTATTTTTTAGCCAGTTGCTTTTGTTACTGGCTTGAGTTTTATTTTGTAAGTATGTTATATATAAGTAATATGAGTTTGATAAAAATAGGCTTTAACATAGCCATAGTTGTTGGGGTTGCTCCATGCCTGAAGAAAAACAGCTTAATTTAAATCTGGATATTAAGTATGATGCCAGCTTAAGCGATTTTGCAGGGCCTGGTTGGGTAACCATCATTGATGCGGTTCGACAGTTTCATGTGGGCATTATTCAACAATTGTATCTGTTTGGTGAGGCTGGCACAGGTAAATCACATTTGTTATCGGCAATTTGTGAATCGCTGATTGACATGGGACGTTCGGCTATAACGCTATCTATGGCTGATTTGTTATATACCAATGTAGAGGTGCTCGCTTCATTAGAGGCTTTTGATGTTATCGCTATTGATGATATAGGGGTTATTGAAAAAAGTGCTCAGTGGCAAGAAGCCATGTTTCATCTAATTAACCGCAGTAAAGAAGAAAACTTTCAACTTTTATTTGCAGGCAATAAACCGGCAGGAGAACTACCATTTGGGTTTTTTGATCTTGTTACTCGTTTATCACAAGCGCCATCATTTAAAGTACCTGATGGGCAAAATGTTGCAGATAGACAGGCGATGCTAGATTCTATTTTACGCCGTCGAGGTTGGCAATTGGATAAACGTATTATTGAATATTTATTAAAAGAAGGTCCATACCGTATTGGTGAAATGATGGCTGTATTAAATTATATTCAACCAATGTTCTCTAACTTGGCAAGAAGCCATATATCAAAAGCGACGATTCATGAGGCTAAAAAAATTATTGATGAGCAAAGCTTACTGGTTGAGTTAGAAGGGATACATGAAGATGTCATGGCAGATACACAAGCTTTAAATTTTGATGATAATATCGCATTTGATTTTTAATATTAATTAAAAAATCAAATTTAATTAGACCCGTTTGATAAAAAGTATAGGATAAATATAATGAATGCTAAAACTAAATTTGTAAGTACACTAGCATTGGCTATGGCAGTTGTTACAGTGACGCATGCAGAGGTTACTTTAAATGTGGATGATAATATTAAGGTAACTGCTATTAATGGACAAAGGGTAAACCGTAGTTTATTAATGAACTCACAAAAACAATTTAAACTAGAACCAGGTACACAGGTTATTACTGCAAAGTATGATCGTTTGTATGAGTTTAGGAATGGTAACCATGATTATCTACGCTCTGGTAACATAACTTTAACTGCAAACTTAGCAGATAACCAGAGTTATCGACTGGTTATGCCAAACCAACCAGAAAAGTATAAAGAAGCAAAAGCTTTTGCTAAAAATCCAACACTTGCACTGATGCAAGGCTCTCGAGTGTTAGCCAGTCAAAACGAGCAAGCAAACGTTGGTTTGCTTTCGGGGGTTGGTGGTGCCATTGGGGGGTTATTTAGTGGTTCGCAAAGTGCTGTAAATGCTAATAATCAAGCTATTGCAGCAGTTAAAGCGTCGCCTGTGCAAGCTGCTTCTAATGCAAATACTTCTACATTAGATCAGTTTATGCAATTGTGGCTAAATGCGTCCGAATCTGAGCGTGAGAAAATCCGTCAATGGGTGTCTCAATAGCATATATAATCTACAGCTAAAGCATAAAAAAACAGCCAATTATTACATTGGCTGTTTATCAAAAAAGCAGAGTGTTTTAATAAAGCACACGCACTCGGATAGTTGATTCAATACCACGCAAAACCTCTAAGGCAGTATCTGAGTAGTTACTATCGATGTCCATCATTAGATAACCTACATCCCCTTCTGTCATCAAGTTTTGAGCCAAAATATTAATGCCAGCATCAGCAAACAAACTGTTTACTTGTGACAGAACACCTGGCACGTTTTGGTGGATGTGCAATAAGCGATGTGAGCCGTCTTTAAATGGGATGGTAACGTGTGGGAAGTTAACAGCGGTTACCGTATCACCTTGGTCTGAATATTTAACAAATTTTTCGGCAACTTCTAAACCAATGTTTGCTTGTGCCTCTTGAGTAGAGCCACCAATGTGTGGTGTTAAAATGACGTTATCAAACTTACGCAATGACGAGGTGAACTCTTCATCAGCCGATTTTGGTTCTTTAGGGAATACATCTATTGCTGCGCCTAAAATTTTGCCAGATTCAATAGCAGCTGCTAGGTCGTCAATTTCAACACAAGTGCCACGGGCAGCATTAATAAAGTAACTGCCATCCTTCATTTTGTTAAATTGCTCTGCTTTCATCATATAGCGGGTACTTGGCACGTCTGGTACATGCAAACTTACCACATCGGCTTTGGCCAAAAGCTCATCTAAGTTGGCAACTTGGCTGGCGTTACCTAATGGCAGTTTGGTGACGATATCATGATAAATGACCTTCATACCTAGGTTTTCTGCCAATACAGAAAGCTGAGAACCGATAGAGCCATAACCAACAATACCGATTGTTTTACCACGTACTTCGTGTGAGTTGGTGGCAGATTTACCCCAGCCACCACGGTGTACGACTGCATTTTTTTCTGGGATACCACGGTATAGCATAATGGTTTCTGCGAGTACTAATTCAGCGACTGAACGCGTGTTAGAATAGGGAGCGTTAAATACTGGAACACCAAGCTCACGTGCAGCATCTAAATCTACTTGATTGGTACCAATACAAAAACAGCCAATTGCCACCAGTTTTTTGGCGTGTTCTAGCACTTCACGTGTTAGTTGTGTACGTGAGCGAATACCGACAAAGTGAGCATCAGCAATTTTTTCAATGAGTTCATCTTTTTCTAAAGCGTGTGATAAATACTCGATATTTGTATAACCAGCATCTTTTAATACTTTTAATGCGTTGTCATGCACGCCTTCTAATAATAAAAAGCGGATTTTATTTTTATCCAGTGAGTGAGTCATAGCAGGATTTTCCAATTATTAATTGTTGAGTTAATTAAGCTACTTATATTACACAAAAAACACGATAGATGTTAGTTAAAATCACCTTAATTTTTTAATGAGTTTTATTGGATTTTAATAACTTTTGGTTATTAAATTTTTAATGTAGGCTTTTATGTAAGACTTGATGCTAGCTTTAATGATAAGTGTGATAATATACACATGAAAATTAGGATTATTGATTTTGGATGCTAAATGACAGAGAGTACTCAACAAACTATTAATGAGACCATTAATGAAATTATCACTAAGCTTACCACTAGCCATGGGTTTGATGATAACCAAATTAAAACTGATAAAGACAGTTTAAATAACTGGGGTAAAGATTGGACAAAACATTTTGAGCCAAATGCCTCACTCATTACTTTTCCTCGTTCAACAGAACAAGTACAATCAATCGTTAAGCTTGCAAATGAGTACGACGTTGTTGTTACCCCAAGTGGTGGGCGTACGGGTTTATCGGCAGGGGCGGTGGCTAGTAATGGCGAGATTGTTATTAGCCTTGACAAAATGAATAAAATTGGTAAGTTTTATCCTGCTGATCGTATGGTCGAGATACAGGCAGGGGTTATTACTGAGCAATTGCAAAGCTTTGCAAAAGAGCAAGGCTTATATTACCCAGTAGATTTTGCCTCTGCAGGTTCCAGCCAAATTGGTGGTAACATTGGTACAAATGCTGGTGGTATTAAAGTTATTCGTTATGGTATGACACGTGACTGGGTGTTAGGCATGACAGTGGTAACTGGTAAAGGTGATATTTTACATCTTAATAAAGGCATGATAAAAAATGCCACTGGCTACGACTTACGCCATTTATTTATTGGGGCAGAAGGTACATTAGGCATTGTTACCGAGGTACAAATTAAGCTGGAACGTCAACCACAAAACCCAACGGTTATGGTGTTTGGAGTAGAGAAGTTTGACCATGTTATGGCATTGTTATCTGCTTTTAATACCAAAATGGATTTAATGGCGTTTGAGTTTTTTGATGCAGTCGCGGTAGAAAAACTGTTGGCAACTGGGCATGTGCAAGCACCATTTGAAGCACGCACGCCATTTTATGCTTTGTTAGAGTTTGAAGCACCATATGAGCAAGTGATGGACACAGCGATGCAAGTGTTTGAAGACTGCATGGAAGCTGGGCTAATTGTTGATGGGGTAATGAGTCAAACCTTGGCACAAGCAGAAGAACTTTGGAAATTACGAGAGTATATTTCAGAGACTATCTCAGTATTCACCCCTTACAAAAATGATGTTTCTGTTTTAATCACGCATGTGCCAAGTTTTATTGCTGATATTGATACTATTGTGAATGATAAATATCCAGATTTTGAAATTTGTTGGTTTGGGCATATTGGTGATGGTAATTTGCACCTTAATATTTTAAAGCCTGCGCAGATGAGTAAAGATGATTTTTTTGCCAAATGCCAAACCGTTAATAAATATGTGTTTGAAACCGTGCAAAAATATAATGGCTCTGTCTCGGCAGAGCATGGCGTTGGCATGACCAAAAAGCCATATTTAACTTACACGCGCTCAGTAGAAGAGATTGACTATTTACGTCAGATTAAAGCGGCATTAGACCCAAAATATATTATGAATAGAGGCAAAATCTTTGATTAATGGTCGATAAGTAATTTTTATCGAAGATAGGTTGTTACAAAGCAATTCAAGATAACAAGATGATTTGAGTTAACGACCGTTCTAGTTTATTCTTGACAGTAGTATTTTTATTTTAATTAAACAATCGGGAGTATAAATATGTTTTCAGCGGTTGAGTATTATGCAGGCGATCCAATTTTGGGTTTAATGGAAAAATATAAAGCAGACCAAAACCCTAAAAAAGTAAACTTAGGGGTAGGTGTATACTATGACAATGATGGCGTTTTACCAGTTTTAGAGTGTGTAAAAAAAGCAGAAGCACAAATTGCAAACCCAGTTAAAGCACGTCCATATTTACCGATGGAAGGTTTAGCAGGGCATCGCTTAGCTTGCCAAGAGCTGCTGTTTGGTAAGGGTGCTAAAGTATTAAAAGAAAATCGAGTAGCAACGATTGCAACCATTGGGGGTTCTGGGGCACTAAAAGTGGGTGCCGAATTTATTAACCAATGGTTTCCACAAGCAAAGTGTTATGTAAGCGACCCAACTTGGGGTAACCACATTGCCATTTTTGAAAATTCAGATGTAGAAGTTGGTAAGTATCCATATTATGATGTGCAAACTGGTGGCATTAAATTTGATGAGATGATTGCATTTTTCAACACATTGAATAAAGATGACGTGCTATTATTGCATCCATGCTGTCATAACCCAACAGGGGTCGATTTAACAAAAGAACAGTGGGATAAAGTATTAAACCTAGTGCAAGAAAAAGGTTTAGTTCCATTTATGGATATTGCTTATCAAGGCTTTGGTGAAGATATGGCATCAGACGTTTATGCAATCCGTAAAGCGGTGGATATGGGGTTACCTTTATTTGTAAGTAACTCTTTTTCTAAAAACTTGTCACTATATGGTGAGCGAGTTGGTGGCTTGTCGGTGGTTTGCCCAACTGAAGATGAAGCGAATCGTGTCTTTGGTCAATTAAAATTTGGTGTACGCCGTATTTACTCAAGTCCACCATCGCACGGTGGTCATGTTGTTGATATCGTTATGAACGATGATGCTCTAAATGCTAAATGGGTTGAAGAAGTGTATGCAATGCGTGATCGTATTCAACAAATGCGTGCCCAACTGCGTGCGGTATTAGAAAGTAAAGTAGAAGGGCGTGACTTTAGTTATTTAACTACTCAAAAAGGTATGTTTAGCTTTACTGGCTTAACACCAGAGCAAGTGGCTAAATTGCAATCAGATTATGCTATTTATTTAGTTAGCAATGGGCGTATGTGTGTTGCTGGGTTAAATACCAACAATATTGAGTATGTCGCAAACGCAATGGCGGATGTACTTAAATAAGTTTTTTGGCAATATATAATATATATAAGTACCAATAAAAAACCAGACGTTAAGTCTGGTTTTTTTGTCAATATCATTAACATGCTTATAATTTTTTGTTATTGGAACTTAGGGTGGTAGTTTTTATATACAGGGGTATGCTCTACGTATTTTGCCTCAGCAGAAGCTTGTGCTTGTTGCTTGCGAGGAGTGATGTAGATATGACGATAACCAAGCCATAAGATAAACACAAACCAGCTGACTAGCATTGCTGCGACATAACCATTCCATTCAGATAAAGGTAGAATACGAATAATTGCCGACTGCAACATTTCGATAGATAGCCAATAGCCCATACCTGCAAGCGTGTATAGCAATAAATAGCGTTGTTTAGAGAATACGGTTGCTATAATGCCAGCTACTAATAGTCCGTATCCTAAAACAGATAAACCGCTTAAGTTACTGAAGATGGATGCTAACATAGTCGTGCCTCATTAGTTATTTTATTAAAAATTAAATGCAATCTGTCTAACTTTGTATAATGCTATTATGGAGTAGTTTTATAAAAAAAGAAAGGGGTACTATCTATTTATACGACAAATTATGTCGTGTAATCTAACTTATTATTTATCTAGTAATATTTATTCTAAATTGAACTAAAACATTATTATATTAATCAATATTGGAATATAAACATTTGAAAAGTCATGGCTACTATTAATTGTCTCTTTTAGCTACTATGTTAGTTATTTTTCAACTTTTAGTAGGGTGACAACAAACCCAATAATTTATAAGAGTGGCTAGGATACAACTAAATAAATTTAAGTGATTGAATAAATAGAAACTTAGATGTGGAGCTTGGAGCTCATAGCCAGAATTGAACTGGCGACCTCTCCCTTACCAAGGGAGTGCTCTACCCCTGAGCTATATGAGCTTAGTTAAACATCGCCTAAAAAAATAAAACAGCCTAAGCTGTAAGATAAAAATAGCGATATTGGAGCGGGTGGCGGGAATCGAACCCGCGCCATCAGCTTGGAAGGCTGAGGTTCTACCATTAAACCACACCCGCAGTGTAGAATATATCTATTGGTAGGTGCTAAACAGAGGTAACAAAATGGTGGTGGGGGAAGGATTCGAACCTTCGAAGCTTTCGCGTCAGATTTACAGTCTGATGGGTTTGACCGCTCCCCAACCCCACCTAAATTTTGACTCTGGTGAGCTTACTACAAGAAAGTGGTGCCGACTGCCGGAATCGAACTGGCGACCTACTGATTACAAGTCAGTTGCTCTACCAACTGAGCTAAGTCGGCTTGTTCTCTTGAAGTGCAAAGTATTCTACCAAATTATTACTATTAAGCAACCCTTATTTTTAATTTTTTTTCAATTAAATCACATTTCTTTGTTTTTTATCGAGATTTTATTGTTCTAAAGTAAATAAAAATGATTTATCTTTTTATCAGTAAATGGGTCTGTTATAATCTATGTATTTGAACGAATTAACATTTTTTAACTATTCTTAGATGCTATGAATCAAAATCAACATATTATTAAACCATCAGAAAAAAAGTATGCCACAGCAGTCTTTTTATCAGGTATATTTGGTATTTTAGGTATTCATCATTTTTATTTAGGACGCTGGGCGATGGGGATTTTTGATTTAAGCTTATCTATCATGGCGTTTGGGTTTTATATTTCAGAACATTTTTTGATAGGAATTTGTTTATTCTTGATTGATTTAATTCATACTATTTTGATAACTTATCAGCTGCTTGTTGGTCAATATAAAGATGGGCAAGGGTATTTTGTCACTTATCCAGGGCAAAAGCTTTGATAATTTTAACTTATTTTAATTTAGAGGTGATTTCTTATGGAAAATCAAGTAGAAAATTTAAGTGAAAAAGGTTTTGTACCAACAATTTTGTTATGTTTCTTTTTTGGCGTTTTTGGTGTGCATAGATTTTATGTTGGTAAAATTGGTACAGGTATTTTAATGTTACTGACGTTTGGTGGCTTTGGTTTTTGGTCATTATATGACTTTATCATGATTGTTATTGGTAAGTTTACTGATAGTAATGGTGCTATTATCAAAAACTCATAATATTTATTTTGTAAATGATAAAGAAGCCTATCACTTAATGTGTTAGGCTTCTTTATGTATAGTTAGTTAATGTACGATAAAAAAGGGTAATATAAAGGTTTTAATGCTCACGTGTTGCACTAAAAGTTATTTCTGGATATCGCTCTTCCATTAATTGTAGGTTGACACGGCTAGGCGCAAGGTAGGTTAAATAACCACCACCATCAATTGATAGTTGGTCATGTGTCTTTTTCTTAAATTTGGTAAGGGCGATTTCATCATCACAATGTATCCAGCGTACAGTTGCCATGCTTACAGGCTCAAAGGTACACTGTACTTTGTACTCTTCTTTTAGGCGATGTGCAACGACTTCAAACTGTAGTACACCAACTGCACCAAGGATAAGGTCATTGTTGATTTGTGGGGCAAAAACTTGGGTGGCACCTTCTTCTGACAGTTGTTGTAATCCTTTTTGTAGTGCTTTGGATTTAAGTGGATCTTTCAATACCACACGGCGGAACAGCTCTGGTGCAAAGTGTGGTATACCAATAAAATTGAGCTCTTCACCAGAGGTAAAACTATCGCCAATGCTGATAGTACCGTGGTTATGTAAACCAATGATATCACCTGGGTAGGCTTCTTCTAAAGCTTCACGATCTCCTGCTAAAAAAGTGAGTGCATCAGATACACGCACATCTTTACCAATACGAACGTGCTTCATTTTCATGCCTTTTTCGTATTTACCAGAACATACACGCATAAAAGCAATACGATCACGGTGGCGCGGATCCATATTTGCTTGTATTTTAAAAATAAATCCAGAAAAATTATTTTCGGTTGCTAATACTTTTCGCTCTTGAGTTCTATGGTCTTTTGGTGATGGGGCATGTTCAATTAAGGTATCAAGTATCATATTAATACCAAAGTTGCCAAGTGCTGTACCAAACAATACAGGTGTCATTTCGCCTTTTAAAAACAAATTGCTATCAAAATCTTCTAATGCCATTTGAACCAGCTCTAATGATTCTTCAAAGGCTGCAAATGCCAAATCTCCAAGTTTTTTTCGTATATCTGGGTAGTCGTATCCATCGCGTATTTCGATATCAATAATTTCTCCACCATGCCCTTTTTGATAAAAATAGGTTTTATCTTCTATTAGGTGGTAAACACCAACAAAATCTTGTCCCATACCAACAGGCCAAGTTATAGGGATACATTTAATTTTTAAAACGTTTTCAATTTCATCGAGTAGCTCTAGTGGGTCACGTATTTCTCGGTCTAGTTTGTTAACAAAAGAGATAATGGGTGTGTCTCGCATACGGCAGACTTCCATTAGTTTAATGGTACGTGCTTCTACCCCTTTTGCACCGTCAATAACCATAAGGGCACTGTCAACAGCGGTTAATGTTCGGTAGGTGTCTTCACTAAAGTCGGCGTGTCCTGGGGTGTCTAGCAAGTTTACGACATGGTTTTTGTATGGAAATTGCATGACAGAGGTTGTAATAGAAATACCACGCTCTTGTTCCATGCTCATCCAATCAGAGGTTGCATGCTTGTCAGTTTTACGAGATTTGACTTCGCCGGCAACCTGAATGGCTTGTCCCCAAAGTAATAATTTTTCTGTCATGGTGGTTTTACCAGCATCTGGGTGAGAGATGATGGCAAATGTACGGCGTTTAGCGACTTCTTCGGCAAGTAGAGTAGGGTTTAGGCTCATAATCTATGTAAACTTAATTTGGAGGTAATAACAAAATAAACAAAAATATGGCGTATTGTAGCCGATTTAATAAATTATTTCATATGTAGGGTGGATGGTTTTATTTCTAAAATATCTGTTTAGGAGTTTTAGCTATAAAAAAAGCCCCCAAGAAATTTGGAAGCTTTTAAAAATGGTACCCGGAGCCGGACTTGAACCGGCACGCTATTTCTAGCGAGGGATTTTAAATCCCTTGTGTCTACCAATTTCACCACCCGGGCAAAACTTTATTTTGTCTGCTTTCTTAATAATTGATTAAACTAAGGAAGAAAGTTTGGCTATTATAACCATAATTGTAATAAAAGCAAGGGGTATAATAACAAATAATTTAAAGCAAAAAATGGAGGCTGGAGTCGGAATCGAACCGGCGTACACGGAGTTGCAGTCCGCTGCATAACCACTCTGCCATCCAGCCAATCAAGGCTGACTATATTACCAAAATTTTATAAAAAAACAAGTGCTAGGCATAAAAAATATTTAAACCAATGTCTTTTATGATGTATTTAATATTAAAATCGCTATTGTTGCAAATAGGTTCAACTTGCTAGTTATTTTGGGGTAAAATATTAGCCATTAACAGGTTAAATTTAGAGGATATTATGTCTGCTACGTTATTAGATGGTAAAGCACTTGCGAAAAAAATTGAAGAAGAACTTAGCCAGCGTGTATCGGCGTTAATTGAGCAAACGGGTCGTACACCAATTTTGGCAACAATTTTAGTAGGTGATGATCCAGCTTCGGCAACTTATGTACGTATGAAGGGCAATGCGTGTAAACGTGTTGGTATGGATTCGATTCGTGTTGAGATGCCAAGTGAAACAACAACCGAACAATTGTTGGCTAAAATTGATGAATTAAATAATAACCCAGATGTACATGGTATTTTATTGCAACACCCAGTACCAAAACAAATTGATGAAAGAGCCTGTTTTGATGCGATTGATTTAGCAAAAGATGTTGATGGTGTTACTTGTAAAGGTTTTGGGCGTATGAGTATGTGCAAATCTGCTTATGGCTCTTGTACACCACAAGGGATTATCTATTTATTAAAGCAATATCATATTGAAATGGAAGGCAAAAATGCCGTGGTAGTTGGGCGTAGTGCAATTTTAGGTAAGCCCATGGCAATGATGCTACTTAATGAAAACTGTACAGTGACTATTTGTCATTCTCGTACTCAAAATTTAGCAGAACATGTCAAAAATGCAGATATTATTGTGGGTGCCGTTGGTGTGCCAGAGTTAATTAAACAAGCGTGGATTAAACCAAATGCGGTGGTAGTTGACGCAGGTTTCCACCCAACCGATGAGGGGGGTGTGGGTGATATTGAACTTAAAGGTATTAAAAATATTGCCTCAGCTTATACGCCCGTACCTGGCGGGGTAGGACCGATGACGATTAATACCCTAATCCGACAAACGGTGGAAGCGGCAGAAAAAGCAGTGAGTTAATATGTCATGTAATTAAGCTTGATTGTATTCAATCAGCCATAAAAAAACGCACAATTTTTTGTGCGTTTTTTATATTTAAGTGAATAAGCAAAGTATTTATAACCAGCCTGTTTTTTTAAACTGTTTGTATAAAGTGGCACAAATAATAATAATGACTGCCCAAATGGCAAAATAGCCGTACTTCCATTGTAGTTCTGGCATGTTGGCAAAGTTCATGCCATAGATACCAGCAATGGCAGTTGGTACGGCTAAAATACCTGCCCAAGCAGCCAGTTTGCGTACCACGTCGTTTTGCCCCATGTTTACGACTGCCATATAGGTGTCCATTGCAACGCTTAACATTTCATTAAGCCCATTAACAGCATCTAGTGCTTGCAATAGGTGGTCATTGACATCTCTAAAATAAGGTTTGGCTGAGCTTGGGAAAAATGAAATTAACTCATTTTTTTTGTGATTGACAAAAAAGTTGCAAATATCTTGTACTGGCAAAATAACAGCACGCATGTGTACCAGTTGTGATTTTAACTCATACAGTTTGCGTAATGTGTCACGATCAAATTCATAAGAAAAAATGGATTTTTCTTGCTCTCGTAAATAACTACCTAGGCGGTCAACGACTGGCATATAGTTATCTACAATAAAATCTAAAATGGCATGCAATACAAAAATAGGACCCAAACTCAGTTTGTCTGGGCGTTGTCGGTAGTGTTCTCTCACTGGTTGATAACTGTTAGAGGGGCCAGTGCGGATGGTGATAATAAAGTTTTTGCCCATAAATATAGCTGTATCACCATAGCGAATTTGACGGTTATCTAGTTTGGCAGTCTGTACAGCAACAAACAAGGTGTCATTACCATAGCTTTCTATTTTTGCACGTTGATGGTCGGTTACAGCATCTTCTAATGCCAGTTCATGCAAGTCAAAAGCTCGTTGAACTTGTTCTAACGTTTTAATACTGGGTTCGTAAAGTCCAAGCCATACAAATTGATTTTCATTTGCTAAGGTTTTGTTAACATCGGCAATGGCTAATTTTTTTAATTGTTCACCTGTTTTGCGTGAGTAGGAATAGCAATTAATGACTTCTTCCCAAACCTCGCCATCTAGGTCTTCAAAACGGTCTGCATCTGGGTCATAAACCGTCATGGTTTCATGAGCTTCAGCCTCAGCTTCATTATCGCCATAGATAAAGCTGTCTTGTTTGGTTTGAATAGGGTCTATTTCAGATTCAGTTTGTTTTAGCAAATCTATGGCGTTTTTATCTTGGTTACGGTCGCTCATGCATTTCTCAAGTATTGGTTAATATAGCTAGATAGCGTATTGTTTTCATCTGTTAATGTCTACCAATTTTAGCAGACTTTTATTACAAGCTTCTAGTTTTATTAGTGGGGGCATATGCTCATCGAGTTTTTTAAGCCAGTGAATGGTGAAAAACAACAGTTTGTCAAAACTGTGTCAACTACAGTGGTTTTTATTATTTTTAAGATGAGCGTTGTATAGGTTACACATCATTTAGTCTGGTATTAAATTATATTTTTTAAAATTTTACTTTAGCATGCAAATGTTAGCTAGGCTAATTTTAGGGGCTATGATAGAATAAATAATAAAGTGTGCCAATTAAGCTATCTGGCTGTTTTTCAAGGTTTATTTTTATAGGTTATATCTTAGTTTCAATAATTTAGCGCCAATAATTGTTGATTGTATATATTTTTAACAGAGTAATCTAAAAAAACTGGATAGCGGTGTTTGGTAAACTTATTATCTTTTTATTGCAAAATAACTTAACTTATCATGTCAAAAAAACACAGTTTTAATTATGCGACTACCACAGCATCAGACGTTGCTAATGACTGGCTACTACCTGATGGTGTGCACGATGTACTTTTTACAGATGCTGATAAACAGCAATTATTGCGTCATCATCTCATCAATCAACTATGTAAGCGTGGTTACCAATTGGTCACACCACCATTAATTGAGTTTACCGAGTCATTATTAGGTAATGCTTCTGAAGATTTAAAACGTCAAACTTTTAAAATTATTGACCAATTAAGCGGACGTTTGATGGGGTTGCGTGCTGATACCACACCACAAATTTTGCGTATTGATGCAAATTATGGTGGCGATGGCATCGCACGGTATTGCTATGCTGGGCACACCATACATACGTTACCAACTGGTTTGTTTGGTTTGCGTACCCCACTACAGCTTGGTGCAGAGATTTTTGGTACAGATGAGTTAAGTGCTGATTTTGAGATGCTAGATGTGTTGTATGAGCTGTTAACAGGATTAAACTTAAACACAAAATTGCACCTTGATATTGGGCATGTTGCGATATTTAGACGTTTAAGCGAGATGGCAGCATTGTCTCATGAGACCATAGAACAGTTAATGCTATTGTATGCAAATAAAGCGTTACCAGAGCTTGAGTATGTGTGCAAAGACATCGCTATGGGCAATGACTTTTATCAGCTTGCAAACAGCGGTAATGATTTGCAAAAGTTTGCACAGGCATTAAGTGTTCAAGCACAAAATGATCAACAAATTTTACAAGTAATAGATGAGTTAACAAGGTTGCAAGCATATTTGCAAAATAAAGGCGTCAAAGGTGTGAGTATTGATGTCAGTGAGTTGTCAGGTTATCACTACCACTCTGGTCTAATTTTTAATGTATTTATGAACAGTGGCTCACAACCAATTGTTAGAGGTGGTCGTTTTGACGGGAGTACAAATGGCAGAACGAGACCTGCCATTGGTTTTAGTATGGATGTTACCCGTTTGTTGCCAATTTTTGAGATGGCGGTTACACCTTTGGTACTTGTTGATTTTGCAGACTTAAGCAATGCAAATGCAGAAGCAAAAATGGCATTAGATGCTAAGGTAGCTGAATTACGTGCACAAGACTATCGTGTGGTTGTGCCATTAAATACGGCTGATAAACCAAATGGTGTGACTCATTTATTAAAACTTGATGATGAGTGGGTTTGCTACCAATGCGGATAATGCCAACTGTTATATTGTTTAATGCATTTTATATTCGCATGTCATTAATCAAAGTAAAGCATTATCTGCGTTAATGATAATTTTTTAAGGTTTTTGATTGCAGTCCGTTTTTTTAATTGTATATATTTTAAGGAACAAATCATGGGTAAAAATGTTGTAGTGCTAGGTAGCCAATGGGGCGATGAAGGCAAAGGTAAAATCGTTGATTTATTGACCGAAAAGGCTTCGGCAGTTGCACGTTTTCAAGGTGGGCATAATGCAGGGCATACATTGGTTGTTGGCGGAGAAAAAACTGTACTGCATTTGATCCCATCTGGTATTTTACGTGCAGATGTTAGCTGCTATATTGGTAATGGTGTGGTATTAGCACCAGATGCCTTGCTTAAAGAAATGCGTGAGCTAGAAGCAAATGACGTACCAGTGCGTGAGCGTTTGCGTGTCTCACCTAACTGCCCACTTATTATGCCCTATCATATTGCTTTAGACCAAGCCCGTGAAGCAAAACGTGGTAGTGGTAAAATTGGGACAACAGGTCGTGGTATTGGTCCTACTTATGAAGATAAAGTGGCTCGCCGTGCGATTAAACTTGCCGACTTGTTCCGTACAGATTTAGAAGAAAAACTGCGTAACCTGATTGATTATCATAACTTTCAATTGGTTGAATATTATAAAGTCGATGCCATTGATTTTGATGAAACCTTGACACTTTGTAAAGAGTGGGCGAGTGAACTAAAAGATATGGTAACAGATGTTACCGAAGAGCTAAATAACCTGCGTAAAGAAGGCAAAAACCTAATGTTTGAAGGTGCTCAAGGTACACTATTGGACATTGATCATGGTACTTATCCATTTGTGACTAGCTCAAATACCACGGCTGGTGGCGTGGCAACGGGTTCTGGTCTTGGTCCTTTATATTTAGATTATGTTCTTGGTATTACCAAGGCATACACTACACGGGTTGGTAGTGGACCGTTTCCAACCGAGTTGTTTGATGATGTGGGCGAGCATTTAGCAAAAGTGGGGCATGAGTTTGGTGCAACCACAGGTCGTGCAAGACGTTGTGGTTGGTTTGATGCCGAGAGCTTACGCCGTGCAGTGGTATTAAACTCATTATCAGGCATTTGTTTAACTAAGCTAGATGTACTAGACGGTTTGGAAGAGATTCGTATTGGGGTCGGTTATGAGTTGCCAGAAACAGAGCATAATGGTATTAACGATGCAGAATTTTACGAGAATGTGACACCAATTTATGAAACCATGCCAGGTTGGTCAGAATCTACTGTTGGTGTTACCAGTTACGATGAGTTGCCAGAAAACGCTAAAGCATATATCAAACGTATTGAGCAATTGATTGAATGCCCTGTTGATATTATTTCGACAGGTCCTGACCGTGCTGAAACGATTGTATTGCGTGATCCTTACGACGCATAACAATTTTTTGGTTAAATTATGAACGATCATTAATATTCGTACAAATAGGCTCGATAGGGTTAATCGAGCTTTTTTGTTTTATGTTACCAGTAACCGTAGTGTTAACTATGCTAAATGACGTTACGCTCTCACTCATTAACCTCTTTACTTCAGCCCTTACAGCCATAACGGGCTTAGGTGGTGGCACAATACTCATTGGGTTATTACCAATATTATTGCCTTCTGTTGCCATTGTGCCTGTGCATGGAGCAAGCCAACTCGCCAGTAATGCCAGTCGAGCATGGTTTGGACGCAAGTCGTTAGACTATAGGTATTTTAAACCTTTTTTAGTGGGGTCAATTTTTGGTATTGCGGTTTTTGGCTTGGCGGTACGTTATTTTCAGTTAGAACTTATTCCATTATTTATTGGCATTTATATTTTACTTATCCAATGGTCAGATACGGTTAATAAGTGGCTACGGAGTTTAGAAAATTTTTATTTGGTTGGTTTTATACAAATGGGATTAGGGCTTTTTGTTGGCACACCAGGTCCATTAGCGATTGCATTACTCAATAAAAAGTATGCAGATAATCACACCGTGGTGAGTGTTGGTGCATTAATGATGAGTGTAATACACGCTGCAAAATTGCCCGTCTATTTTAGTTTAGGTTTTGCATTTAGTGAGTATTGGCAACTAATGCTCATGATGGTAGTGATGGCCATTGTTGGTTCACTTATTGGCACGAGATTAAGGCACATTATCCCCATGCCTTGGCTTAAAAAAGTGTTGCCTTGGCTATTAACCATCATTGCGTTAAAGCTGATTGTTTCAAAAGTGTTAGAATTTGGTTGGATTGGCTAATATATCGATGATATTCCCGATTTTATCAAAACATTCTTGATATTCTGCATCACAGTTTGAGGTAATGGTAATGCCACCGCCTGCCCATAAGTTAACCGTATTATTACAGGATTGCAGCGTGCGGATAAGTACATTCCATTGTCCGTGACCGTTAAAGTTTATGTAACCCATAGTGCCACAATAGGCACCCCTCAAATTTTTCTCACTGTTACTGTCGTTACAATAGTTTGCTAGCGATTGATTTTCGAGTTCATGAATAATTTCTACCGCACGTTTTTTTGGGGTACCAGTAATAGAACCTGCTGGCAGGCTAGCAAATAGTACTTTAATTGGGTGAGTGTCACTTTTTAGCGTTGCTGTGATGGTGCTAACCATATGATGTACATTACTATAACTTTCTATTGCAAAAAGGGTTGGTACATGAACACTGCCAGTTTGGGCGTATTTCCCTAGGTCGTTTCGCAACAAGTCTACAATCATGACATTTTCTGCGATATCTTTTTGGCTATTGGCTAACTCATTTTTAAGCAAATCATCTGCTAATTGGTTACTGCCACGTGGACGAGTGCCTTTAATTGGCTTAGTAATGACTTTGTATTGGTTAAAAGTAAAAAATAACTCTGGAGAGCAGCTTAATAATTCAAACTTAGAAAACTGCTGACAGGCATTAATTTTTAGGTAGCCTGCAAACGGGGCATGTGTGTTAGCGTGAAGGCTGGGTAAATAATCGGCTAGCTTGTTTTTTGTATCAAGTTTGCCTTGCCAACACTGAGTTAAATTAATTTGGTAACAGTCACCAGCATATAAATAGTCTTGTGTTTTAGCAAAAGCATGTTGATAGTTAGCTAATTGCCAAACAGGTTTTACCAATAAATTTGGTGGTGTGCTATGAGCTTTATTAATATTGCACTGTGATAGCCAAACAAAAACTTTTTGTAGCTTTTTATCAGCATTTTGCGTCGAGGCATTTAGTTGCCATTGGTAACCCCCTTTTTTAATTGTACAAGTTAAATAAACATCGTAATGCCCAAAAAAAGCACAGGGTTGGTCTGGTTTAACTGTTACTTCATGACTTAATGCATGGGCAGACATGTCATAACTTACAAAACCCATCAAACCATTATAGTAGTTGCATGGGTGTGGATTTTTTAGGTTGTGTTGAGCGGTTAATGTATTTTGTTGCTCACAATAATTAATGAGTACATCAGCAAATTCGTCATAAGATAAGTGACTTTTTGAGGTGTGTGTTTTTGTTGCCCTTATCATTAAAAAAAGATCTGTTTGCTTGGTTGGGTATACCGTCCAACTAATTTTTGGAAATATGCCAATCACGCCTTGATTGTTGTGGATCTCGGCTTGGATGCCTGCTGGTTTATTTGCGTCATTATGCAGCCATATTGTTTGGGCATCATCGCTGGTTGCCAATAGCTTAGTTAATTGACTTGGGCTGAGTATGTCCAAAAAAGGGCAGGGTAAAGTATTGGGTTTGTGAGCTAAAGCTGTTGGCGTTGGCATAAAAAATGTCAATAAACAAAAATCAAAAATCGGCAGTGATAGCAAACTACCGATTATAACAAAACATGAAGCAATCAAGCTATCGCAAAACTAAGTTAAATAATAAATAGCGTTAATCATTAAATTTTTTAAGTACCAAACTTGCATTGGTGCCACCAAAACCAAAGCTATTTGTTAAAACCGTGTTTAGCTCAGTTTGGCGTGTGTTTTGTACAATATCAAACGCTTTTGCTTTTTCATCTAATTTAGTAATATTAATGCTTGGGGCAATAAAGCTGTCTTTCATCATTAATAGGCAATAAATTACCTCTTGACCGCCAACGGCACCCAGGCTATGCCCTGTCATAGATTTGGTTGAGCTGATCGCAGGTACTTTATCAATACTTTTAAATACTTCTTTAATGGCATTAAGTTCGGTTATATCACCAAGTGGGGTGCTGGTTCCGTGCGTATTAATGTAGTCAACAGTATTGATAGATGCTTGTGCAAGGGCTTGTTGCATACAACGTATGGCACCTTCACCACTTGGTGCAACCATTTGTGCACCATCTGATGTTGCACCATAGCCTACTATTTCTGCCAAAATATTTGCACCACGTGCCTTAGCATGCTCTAAACTTTCTACTACCACCATAGCACCACCACCTGCAATGACAAAACCATCTCGGCTACTGTCGTAAGGGCGAGAGGCAGTTTGTGGTGTGTCGTTGTAATTTGTGCTCATTGCACCCATCGCATCAAACATGCAAGATTGTGTCCAATGTTCGTTTTCACCGCCACCTGCTAAAATAACATCTGCTTTGCCAAGTTGAATCAGCTCCATTGCATTGCCAATGCAGTGCGTAGAGGTAGCACAGGCGGATGAAATTGAGTATGAAATACCATTTATTTTAAAACCAGTTGCTAAAGCTGCTGATACGGTACTGCTCATGATTTTTGGGACTGCCATTGCACCAACGCCACGTAAACCTTTGGTTTTCATAGCATCTACTGCAGTTACCACATCATTGGTTGATGCACCACCAGAACCTGCCACGACACCCACACGAGGATTATGGGCAATTGCCTCTAAACTTAAACCAGATTGCTGAATGGCATCAAGTGCACTCAAATAAGCAAATAAACTGGCATCGCTAAAAAAACGTTTTAATTTACGGTCTATGACAGAGGTGTCTAGGTTAGACAAATTAATGCTACCACTGACTTGGGCTTTAAAACCTTGCTCTTGATAGCTTTGGTTGTGTGTTAAACCAGATTGACCATTTTTTAATGCGTTAGTCACTTTGCTTAAATCGTTGCCTAGGCAAGAGACAATACCGGCACCTGTAATGACAACTCGACGCATAAAATACCCCTTTTTTAAATTAACATTATTTAGCTTGTGTATGGTTGATATTGTAACAAAATATTTTACAGTGAACGAATGTTTTTTTATGGTTCATACTAATTGTTAGTTATTTTTAGTTGAGAGCTTAAATTATAGTAAACAGTAATTACACAGTTTAAACTGACTCAAAAAAATAAATTAAGTACACTATAAGCCGTATATAATCTTTAAATAGGGTTTGAAAGGGGAGGTTTATATTGTTATGGATCAGCAAAAATCATCAAACACCAACAATAATCCAGCCAGTGGTAAAAATGTTTTAAAACTGTTAACCAGTATGACACGAAATAGGCTTGAGCGTTTAGGAGCATTGCTTGACACGATAAATGCCAAACGTAACCAAACCACTAATTATAAACCTGCTGATTTATCAAAGGGTAATGATGCGATGCAAAATGTATTGCGAGAGCATACTTTAAAAACTTCTTCCCATTTGTTTGGTGGTCGGTTTGTAAACTATAGTCAACTAATAAAAAAAGTATTACCTAGCGATTTGTTAGACGAAAGCATGGATGCCGTATTTGAGCAATTAGCAACAATGGCAGAAGCTTGGAGCAAAATAGAAGTGACCAGTGAGCGTAAACATGCCGACTTTGCTAAGTTAACAAATAATGAACGCAATGCCATGGTAAATGATATTGCTAACCAAAATAGAGCGTTGGCAACCATGGGAGGGGTAACAGGGTTAATAGGTTTACCTGGTATGTTTGCTGATGCTTTGTGGTTGTTATTGGTATCATTGCGTTTGGTTTATCAGTTATCTGCTGTTTATGGCAAACCTTTAACTGGCAAGCAGGGTATCAAAACAGCATACAGTGTTATTGCCAGTAGTGATTTGAGTCAAATGCAACCAAAACAGGCTGTTTTGGCATCTCTTGGCGTGTTATCAATGTTTGTTAATAGTGCTAATAATACGGCTAGCAAAATCACAAACGATGATCAAAAAGATGCGTTAAAACAACAAATAAAAGATAAAGTGGCAGACACAGGGCTTAAGCAAGAACAATTAAACGAATATGCCAAATATGTTGATAATTTGGTACAAAAGTTTGATTTAAACCTTGATGATTTGCTGGATGAGAACAATATGGTTTGGCTAAAAAGGGTGGTTAATGTTTTTGCGGTTGCAGCAGGCATGCACTACAATAGTCTTTTAATAGAGCAAATTATTGGTACGACTCAGGCAACTTTTGCACCAGATATGAAAATAGCCAATATAGATACAGTGATATGACTGTCACAGAGCTATGACATCATATTTATTAAAACATAAAGAATGTGTTAGACTGCTTAGGGCTATTTTCGAGCTATAACAATTAAGTTAGTATAGCGTTTTTTAATAACACATATTATCAGAGGATAACAAACATGCGTATTTTTGGTAAAAACTTGTTTAAACTAAGCCAAACTTTGGTTATTGTTGCCAGTGTTTCTTTGTTGTCTGCCTGTTCTCAAGATACAGTGGTAGAAAAAGCGGTAGACGTATTAGATTTAGATCATGAAGATGTTTTTTCGCTTGGTGTTGGTGTATGTTTTGATGATGAAAATTTAGCAGAAGAAGAGGTTTCTAGTGTACCAGTAAGAGAGTGTAATGAGCCGCATGACAATGAAATTTACTTTGCGTTTAATTTGCCAGATGGTGAGTACCCAACGACAGATAAACATATGTACGCTAAGTGTGAAGAAGAGTTTGCAAATTTTATTGGCGTCAAATATAACGACTCGATTTATGATTATGACATCATGTCTCCTACTGAGAGCTCTTGGGAAGACAACGACAGAGAAGTGTTATGCTTTGTATATGATGACGATGGTAAAAAGTTAGAGAAAAGCTTAAAAGATGCTAAAAAATAAAGCTAGTGTATGCTTTTGGATAGTTTTGATAAAAAAGATTGCGTGATAAGCAGTCTTTTTTTATATTGATTTTGGAATAGTCTTTACAACTCTACATATCGGGTTTGTATATGTATACAATTTGGTACTATCTTAGTGACTATTTGAGCCGTGTTTTATCAATCCCTATTTTTCATACTTAAAAGAGCTTGTATTTTATCGTAAAACACTTGCCAATTTTTTACTTCTCATATAAAATGTAGTGTCCTAAAAATAGGTTAAGCCTAAGTTTTGTTAGCTTATTTATTTTATAAGTATCAACAAAATCAAGGGTTAAGCCTCTTTTTTTGTTTTACTAAACGGGAGAAATGCCTAATGGCAACAACTAACCAACTTATCCGCAAAGGTCGTAAGACCATGAAGGACAAAACTAACGTACCAGCGTTACAAGCTTGTCCTCAGCGCCGTGGTGTGTGTACTCGTGTTTACACAACGACGCCAAAAAAACCTAACTCAGCAATGCGTAAAGTATGCCGTGTTCGCTTAACTTCTGGTTTTGAAGTTTCAAGCTATATCGGTGGCGAAGGTCACAACCTTCAAGAGCACAGTGTTGTACTAATTCGTGGTGGTCGTGTTAAAGACTTACCAGGTGTGCGTTATCACACAGTACGTGGTTCACTTGACCTTGCTGGTGTTAAAGACCGTAAACAAGGTCGTTCTAAGTACGGTGCTAAAAAGCCTAAGTCATAAATCTCATAGAGTTTTGACACAGCTTTTAAGTTTTTATTTTTTAAATATACTATGCATAGCCAAGGTGTTTAACTTAACGAATGTTTTTTAAAACAAAAGATAAATATACCACTATGCAGTAAGGCTGGCTGATAACATACTTAATATTGTTATGAATGCCAGACAATCCTGAAGAAAAGGAAATTATTATGCCAAGACGTCGCGTCATCGCTGCCCGTGAGATCCTTCCAGATCCTAAGTTTGGTAGCCAAACATTAGCAAAATTCATTAACCAAGTGATGGTTGATGGTAAAAAATCAATTGCAGAAAAAATTGTTTATGGTGCGCTTGAACAAGTTCAAGCTAAAAAAGAAGTAGAAGATCCAGTTGCTTTTTTTGAAGATGTACTAGAAAACGTTCGCCCATTGGTTGAGGTTAAATCTCGCCGTGTTGGTGGTGCAACATACCAAGTCCCTATGGAAGTACGCCCATCCCGTCGTACTGCTTTAGCAATGCGTTGGTTAGTAGAAGCTGCTAAAAAACGTTCAGAAAAAACTATGGTACAACGCCTAGCTGGCGAACTTGCTGATGCCGCAGAAGGCAAAGGCAATGCAATGAAGAAGCGTGACGAAGTTCACCGTATGGCGGACGCTAACAAAGCGTTCTCTCATTTCCGCTTTTAATTTATTAGTTGACTTGCTAGGTGTTAGTAAGTCAACATATATTGTTTAAGAATTGTTTTTGTAATATATGGTGTTGTTATTTATTTGGTGATAACTGTTTAACTATACCATTTAATTAAACAGTCATAAAAGTGTCATAACAACACGATACTATCTGACCTTTATTGTCTATATTACAAGTCTGAAAAAATCAGGCAGTTAATAAAGAAATAATATAAATTAATATAAACGACTTCCTTAGGAATTCATTATGGCTCGTAAAACCCCTTTAAATCTATACCGTAACATCGGTATTTCTGCACACATTGATGCAGGTAAGACGACAACAACTGAGCGTATCCTATACTACACTGGTCAAAGCCACAAAATTGGTGAAGTGCATGATGGTGCTGCAACTATGGACTGGATGGAACAAGAGCAGGAACGTGGTATTACTATCACTTCAGCTGCTACCACCTGTTTCTGGAAAGGTATGGGTAACCAATATGATGAACATCGTATCAACATTATTGACACCCCAGGGCACGTTGACTTCACGATTGAAGTAGAACGTTCTATGCGTGTACTTGATGGTGCGTGTATGGTTTACTGTGCGGTGGGCGGTGTTCAGCCTCAGTCAGAAACTGTATGGCGTCAGGCTGATAAGTACGGTGTACCTCGTCTTGCTTTTGTTAACAAAATGGACCGCGTTGGTGCAGACTTCTTCCGTGTTGTAGAACAAGTTAAAGAGCGTCTAGGTGGTAATCCAGTACCAGTTGTTATTCCAATTGGTAAAGAAGACGGCTTTGAAGGGGTTGTAGACCTTATCAGCATGAAAGCTATTTATTGGGACACTGAATCTCAAGGTATGAAATACGAAGAGAAAGATATCCCAGCTGAATTGCAAGACCAAGCAGAAGAATACCGTGAATTGATGATTGAGTCTGCTGCTGAAGCTTCAGAAGAGTTGATGGATAAATATTTTTCTGGCGAAGAGCTTACCGCAGAAGAAATCAATACTGCTATTCGTAAGCGTACAATTGCCGGTGAAATCATTCCGATGCTTTGTGGTACAGCATTTAAGAACAAAGGCGTTCAAAAAATGCTTGATGCAGTTATCGAATACTTACCAGCGCCTCAAGACGTACCTGCAATTAAAGGTATCCTTGATGACAAAGATGAGTCAGAAGGTGAGCGTAAAGCTTCTGATGATGAGCCTTTTGCAGCATTAGCATTTAAAATCATGAATGACAAATACGTTGGTAACTTGACTTTCGTACGTGTTTACTCTGGTGTGCTTAAGCAAGGTGAAAGTGTTTATAATCCAGTTAAGATGAAGCGTGAGCGTATTGGTCGTATTGTTGAAATGCATGCTGATTCACAAAACGAAGTTGAAGAAGTACGTGCAGGCGATATAGTTGCGTTAGTAGGTCTAAAAGACGTAACAACTGGTGATACCCTATGTGCTGAAGATAACGTTATTACACTTGAGCGTATGGAATTTCCAGATCCAGTTATCTCTTTAGCAGTTGAGCCGAAAACAAAAGCTGACCAAGAAAAAATGTCACTTGCGCTTAACCGCCTAGCAAAAGAAGATCCATCATTCCGTGTTCGTACAGACGAAGAATCAGGTCAAACAATTATCTCTGGTATGGGTGAGCTTCACTTAGAGATTCTTGTTGATCGTATGAAGCGTGAATTTAATGTAGAAGCAAATATTGGTGCACCTCAGGTTGCATACCGTGAAACGATTCGTAGCAATGTGGAAGTTGAAGGTAAGTTTGCTAAGCAGACGGGTGGTCGTGGTAAATTCGGTCACGTTTGGTTACGTCTTGAACCTCTTGATCCAGAAGCTGAAGAAGAATATATCTTTGAAGAAGAAATCACAGGTGGTGCTGTACCTAAAGAATACCACAGTGCGGTTGACAAAGGTATCCAAGAACGTATGGCTAACGGCGTATTAGCTGGTTATCCAGTTGTTGGTGTTAAAGCAGTACTATATGATGGTTCTTACCATGATGTTGACTCGGATGAATTATCATTCAAGATGGCTGGTTCTATGGCATTCAAAAAAGGCTTTATGGAAGCAAACCCAGCACTACTTGAACCTATTATGAAGGTAGAAGTAGAAACACCTGAAGAGTATATGGGTGACATCATGGGTAACCTGAACCAGCGTCGTGGTCTTGTACAGGGTATGGACGACTTACCTGGCGGTACTAAGCAAATCCGTGCAGAAGTACCACTAGCAGAAATGTTTGGTTATGCAACAGGCCTTCGCTCTATGTCGCAAGGTCGTGCTACTTACTCAATGGAATTCCAAAAGTATGCTGAAACACCTAAGAGTGTTGCAGAAGACATCATGAAAGGCTTCACTGCCAAAGATGATGACGAGTAAGCTGATATAACATCATAAATAATCAATGATAAGAGAGTGCTCTTGTCATTGATGATTTTTTAGGATACAATCCGAAAAATTTTTAACTATCAATTTTTTTGATATAACAACAGATTATTAATCTCTGCTTTTTTGGTAATTTCGCCAAAATAAGCACTAATAGAAACGAGGAGCCACCCATGGCAAAAGAGAAATTTGAACGCACGAAACCGCACGTAAACGTAGGCACCATTGGACACGTTGACCACGGTAAAACCACACT
>PDWI01000019.1_pt1 | contig 201276 bp, 168 predicted proteins | sample 1430891 | NCBI WGS metagenome assembly PDWI01 (sample SAMN01162508, study PRJNA174530) | Oral metagenome, whole genome shotgun sequencing project. | biome: Marine environment; feature: Marine mammal; material: Swab sample of the gingival sulcus; isolation source: swab sample of gingival sulcus... | reverse complement strand
CTTATTTCTTCCAATTTTGAATTTTCCGCAAAGCCGGTACTCGCCAAGCAGGTTAACAGCATAATTATTAAAACTTGTTTCATGATTTTCTCCTTTAAAAGTTATAAACAACATCATTTTTCATTATTATTCTCCATAATTGACAGAACCGAGACATTTTCCTCTTGTTTAAGAAAAACAATATTTTGAGAGGAGCACTTGATTGATTCTTGAATACCGAATACGGTTCTTCCGCTTTTTTTATCAAAAACAGCTGATGTCAGATCTTTTTTGGGAGTTAAAATTGAATTACGTGAAATAATAATATAATCATCAAAATCTGCAACACTCATTAAATAGATCCCGCCTTTGAAAGGATAATTATAATTTATTGCCTTGTTATTTGAAAGATTAATTCTCTTTATATATGATTTATCTCTTGAATGAGCCCCTATTATAATCTCATCTTCATTAATAAAATCTGCTGCCTTATAACCGGGATACTCCTTAATTAAATTTCCGTTATAATCAAATAAAAACGAAGGTGATGAAACATTGTATTTTGAAATCATTATATACTTATCATTAAAGAAAGTCATTTGTTGAAAATTGGGATTAAAGCTGTAATTATGTCCAAGTTCATATTCAGATAATAAGTTAAATTTTCCGTCAACAAAATCAAAAAAGACAATTTTGCTATCCATATAAACAATCACTTTATTATGATACAAAAATACAGGTTTTATTCTTCTTTCTTTCGCAAAATCATACCCCGTAACGGTTAATTTTTTGCCTGATCTGTCATAAATAAATATTCCTTCTCCGGGACCTTCCTTAATGTATGAAATAAAATAAAAATACTGTCCGTCAGGCGAAGGTTTCAAATATAGGGCAAATTTCATTTCTTCAAACATAATATTGCCGTTTTCGTCAAAAACAACATTAGTATTCATCTCTCCATATTTGGTTATAACTGAAGCAGAACCGTTATCGGATATTTGACATTTAACAAGCATATTACAAAACTCATAGTTTTTTTCCCATTTCAGATTACCTTTTTTATCATATAAGTAAACAGCGCGACTGTCTTCTTTCCCGGTTACGACAAGAATATCTCCCGTCTCTTTCGCTATGGCGAAATCATAACATTTTCCGTCCAAGATTACTTTTTTTTCTATTTTGCAATCAGGAAGATAATCCCTTAAAAGCTTGTCTAAACTTATTTCTTCCAAATTTGAATCTTCCGCAAATACAATGCTCGCCAAGCAGGTTAACATGATAATTATTAAAAATTGTTTCATAATTTTTTCCTTTAAAGGTTAGAAAGTTAAAAAAATACGTCGGAATCTTTTACGGATAAAAAAAGTTTTTAATTTAAAGACAAAAATAAAGTAAATTAAAGTCAAATAATATTTTAAATTTTCTTTTACTTCAACAATATCATTTTTCGGATTTTTCCGGGTTTTATGTTTAATAAAAAAGACAGGTTCAGAGAATCAATAACTTCATCTAAACTCTCTTTTACAACATATGATTTATTAAATTTCAACTTTGAAAGAATTTGAATTAATTTCGGTTTATTTTCCAAAAGACAGGACAAATAGCGTATGCAATAATCTCTTTGCCTAAGGTTAAATTAAACATAAGGTCTTTATTAAAATGTCAGTTTGCCGTGAATAATATTTAAAAGCGATAATAATAAAGTTTAGGAAAACATGTTATTCATATTTTATTATAAAAAATATAAATTTCTTGACATAAAAAAACGGTAACTCGTTGCTTCTCGGCAATTATTTATTTGAATCAACGGATTATTGCCGTAAAAAATTATATCGTACTTTCTGAACTTGAATTCTTTTACTGATATGGAAGTTTATTACTCTTTTTATCCCTTAATTGATTATTAGATTTACAAAGAGACTAAAAAAATATACCTGTAAATCAGATAATTTCCCCAATAAAAGGACAAAAGATATAATTGAGATTTATAGAAATTGCCGTACAGAACACATAAATTTCACAATTAACCCGTACGGCGATGTAAAACCTGCTTGGTATGTCGGAAGCAACGTTATGTAATTATAATAACTGTCACAGGAAGATTTATTATGAATGTAAATATTTATAATGTGTCCAAAAAATTTAAAAATACGGAAGTTCTTAAAAATGTCTCGCTGGATATTGCTGACGGTGAAATTGTATTATTGGCGGGACCGAACGGTTCCGGTAAAACTACGTTAATGAACATTGTCTTAAATTTTTTAAAACCTGATTCGGGTAAAGCATTAGTAAATAATCAAACTGTATCGTACGATATATTGAGTAAAATAGGCGCAGTCCCGGAATATGAATCCGTGTATTCCGAATTAACGGTAAAACAACAACTTTATTTTTACGCCGAATTGCATAAAACGGACTTGGATACGGTTAATATTATTATTCGTAAGTTCGGATTGAAAAAATATTTGAAAACAAAATGCAAATATTTGTCAAAAGGATATAAAAGAAGATTGCAATTGCTCTTACCGGTAAACCTGAACTTATTTATTTTGACGAACCGGTAACGGGACTTGATATAGAAAATATTGATTTTATAAAAGAGGAAGTTAAATCTTTAAAAGCGGAAGGCAAAACAATTATCATAAATACCCATAATATGTATTTTGCATGGGATATATCGGATAAGATTTATTTTATCAAATCCGGAGAAATTGTTTTCGAGATGAATAAAGAAATCAAGAGTTCTTATCTTAATGCCAAAACGGTTGTTTTTAAAGAAAAATTTCCGCCTGACGAGGAAATTAAACATTTACTTAAATTTATGAGCAATAATAAACTTCACCTTCTCATAAAAAAAGATGATGAATTTTTATTGGAAAAATTTAAAAGAAATAAGATAAATTTTGAAACTAAGAATTGCAGAGAAGAACATTTATACCGATTTTTTTTGGGAATTTCCGAATGAGATTTTTTATTATTAAGGCTTTATTGAAAAAGAATTTTTTTGAATATCAGAAAAAATTGCTTTTAATCGGCGCAACATCTTTAATTCAAACATTAATAATTATTTCTTTTATTTTGATATCCTTGGAAAAGAAAAACGGAACTTTCGGAATTGAAATTGTTTCGCGATCTTTTTATTCAACTTTTATCTTGGGAGTCGGGATTTTATTTACCAATCTGGTTTTCTTTTTTACTTCCTATACGGAACGCATTAATAAAAAAATTTGCCCGATTTTGATTACTCATGTAAGATTAAATGAGATATTTATTGCCGATTTTTTGTTTAATTTCGCATTCATCTTACTGAACATTTTTTTTATGGTATTTTATTATCTGAGTTTTATACATTTTTTCTTTGGTTTTGAACTGAACATAAAAAGCTGTAATATAACGGCGCTGCTTTTTTCGGCGGCAATAATAATGAATTATTCGTTTTTGCGTATTGTTATTGATTATTTGAACAGATATAAATTTTTAATTAATTTTTTATCGGGATTCTTGCCGATGGTTATATTTTACGTCGGTTTTAAATATCGTAATCTGATGACATCAGGTTATTTATTTATATTTATTTTGGCAAGCTTTTTTATTAACGTTTTGTTATATAAAATTATTCAAAAAAACGGACAAGGGAGAATTATATGTCAAAATTTTGGAGAATTAGTTTTCTGTTACTTATCCCGATGCCGATAAAAGCATTGGAATTTGATTTTATGCCTGCCGTAACGTTTTTTTAATGATTCTTTGTTTGTTGCCGATACGTATAATAACACAATTATCGTATATGACGAAAATCAAAAATTTGCCGCTTCTCCTCATCTTAAAAATCAAATACCCGGAATCGAAAAAATAACAGAAGCGCTTGCAGGCAAAGAAAGCAAATATTAAGCGCAAAGCGGCGAAAAATCGAGAGGAGAGGATACTTCAAATTTCCGGCGAGCATAATTTACAAACAAATCCGATAAATCTCCGTCTTTCAATCGGTAAACGATCTTTAAAATATCCTGCAATCGGAAAAAATTCCATATACACGGAAGAATATGAGTAAGATAAAGTTTTAATTGCCATTTTTAAGGTAAGTAAAAATTTTGTATTTATCAATCCTTTGGGAGGTTTTATGTATCGTTATTTCATGCCGACAAAAGTCTTTTTCGGAAACGAAGCTTGGGCTGAATACGGAGAAATGCTTAATGAATGCGGTAAAAAAGCTTTAATTGTTACGGGAAAAAATTCGGCAAGAATATCCGGAGCATTGGACGATGTTTTAAATCAATTAAAAAAATATAATAAAGATGTTGTTATTTTTGATGAAATAAGAGAAAATCCGGACTTAACCGAGGTTGAGAAAGGAAGAGATATTTTTAAAAACAGCGGTTGCGATTTCATTATCGGAATCGGCGGAGGAAGTCCGCTTGACGCAGCTAAAGCAATAGGCGTAACAGCTTCCAATAATTTGGTCGGAAACGAAATTTACGAACCGGCAAAAATGAAAAAAATCTGCCCGATAATCGCTGTCCCGACTACATCCGGCACAGGTTCGGAAGTTACGTCTTCAAGCGTTATATCAAATCGAAAAGAAAATAAAAAAGCCGGTTACAGTTCCGAATTAAATTTCCCTAAGCTGGCGTATGTATTGCCTAAATACACAATGACTCTTTCGGAAAAAGTTACGAGAGATACTGCCACCGATGCATTAAGTCATCTTTTGGAAGGACTTTATTCTCATCGCAGAAGCCCTGTTATCGAACCGATTATACATCGAGGCGTGAGCCTTATTTATCATAATCTGATTACTGCCATGGAAAATCCGAATGACGAAAAAGCTCGCGAAAATCTCATGCTTGCTTCAGTTTTCGGCGGAATGACCATCGCCCAAACCGGTACGACTCTGCAACACTCCATCGGCTATCCTTTGACTGCCGAATTCGGAATTTCTCACGGTCTGGCAAACGGATTGGTAATGAAAGACATCATGGAACTTTATTATCCGTTTGTAAAAAAAGAGCTTAACGATTTGTTTATGAGCTTAAACATCGCAAAAGAAGATTTTTACGAATTTTTGCATAAACTTAATCTTACGGCAGACATCAAAATCGACGAAAAGTTTTTGGCAAAAAGAATTCCGGAAGTGATGAAAAGTAGGAACATGAATAACAATCCTTTTGAAATAAAGGAAGATTCTGTTCGCAAAATATATTTGAATTTATAAAAAATGAAGAAAGAAAAAAAAACGGAATTACTGTTGCCTGCGGGAAGCAAAGAAGCTTTTTTTGCCGCTCTTGAAGGCGGAGCCGATGCCGTTTATATGGGATCAAGGGCTTTTAATGCCCGAAAACGAGCGCAAAATTTTACTTTCCCTCAAATTTTAAATTTGATAAAAATTGCGCATAAAAACAACGTAAAAGTTTATATAACCCTTAACACGCTGATTAAAAACAGCGAAATTCCCGAGTTGCTTAACGCATTATTCATTTTGGAAAAAACAGGTCTTGATGCCTTGATAATTCAGGATTGGGGAGTCTATTATCTGGTCAAAAAACTTTTCCCGAAGATTGTGTTGCATGCCAGTACGCAAATGGGAACCCACAACTCTCTCGGAGCTGAATTTTCCCGGAAAGCAGGATTTGAAAGGGTTATTTTGGGACGAGAGCTGACAGAAAGAGAAGTTTCGGATATTTCTCGAAAATCGACAATAGAACTGGAAATTTTCATCCACGGAGCTCTTTGTTATTCCTTTTCAGGCTATTGTCTTTTCAGCAGTTTTCTGGGAGGAATGAGCGCCAATCGAGGGCAATGTCGCCAACCCTGCCGACGCATTTACAAAACAGAAGACAACTCATCCTATCTGTTTAATTTAAAAGATTTTCAGCTGATAAATCAAGTTCCCAAAATGGCGAAAATGGGCATAGCTTCCTTAAAAATAGAAGGAAGAATGAAATCTGCGGAATACGTTTACAATACAGCTTCCGCTTACCGAAAAGCTTTGGATGACTTCAGTAAAACAGAAATCGCAAAATCGGAATTGGAACTTGATACAGGACGTCAAAAAACCGAATATTTTTGGAACAATAAAGTCGGTTCATCAATTTCGGAACTTCCTTTTACGGGAAAATTAATCGGTACCGTTTTAGAAAAAAAAGGCGATTATTTCAAAGTAAAACCGAATTTTAACTTAAAAACAGGCGACAGATTAAGAATTTTGCCCGAAACGGGAGACGATACCAAACCGTTTAAAATTTCGGAAATAAAATCAGATAACTCCGAGATTAAGGTTTTGGAAGCGGGGAAAAACGGCTGGATATTATGTCCCGTAAAATTCAGCGTAAACGAAAAAATATTTTTAATAGGAATAAGAGGCAAAAAATTCGACGGAAAAATACGTTCGGAAATGCAAAACAAAATTTTTTCTAAAAAATATCCGGCTCGCGAAGTCATGAAAAAGCAAAATAAAGCGGACCCTAAAGCAAAATCGGATATGCTTATCGCAAGAACGGATTCCGCAAATATGCTGAAAAAACTTTATTTGCCGGATTTCGATAAAGTCATCCTGAATTTTTCCAAAACAGAATGGAAAAAATTTAATTTCGAGGCTAATTTTATCCGGAAAAATATCTCGAAATTTGTTGTTGAATTTCCTAAGTTCATTCCGGAAAGCGGAATTGATTTTTATGCGGAACTTATCGGAAAAGCCGTTAAATCAGGCATAAAAACTTTTTCTTTGAGCCATCTCAGTCAAAAAGAATTTTTCAAAAAAATAAAAAACGTAAACTTATGGACAAACGAAAATGTTTATGCCTTAAATGATTTTGCCGTATCAGGAATAAAAGAATTCGGCATTTCGGAAATAATGTATCCTCAGGAAAACGACATGGATAATCTTATCCGGGGAAAAAGCAGAAACGGAATAATAAGCGTCTATTTTTATCCGCATTTATTTTATTCAAGAATGCCGGTGAACAATCCCGGGGAAATATCAGATAAAACAAGAACTTATTTTACAGCCGTAAAGGACGGATTCACAATAATTTATCCTGATCGTCCCGTTTCGTTTTTGCAAAACATAAATAAATTAAAAGCGAAAGGTTTTCGTAAATTTCTTATTGATTTCAGCTTGGAAAAAGTTTCGGGGAACAGCGTAAAAAAAATCCTGAAACATTATAAGACAAGTAAAGCCATAGAACGTTCTTATCATTTCAATATGAAAAAAGGGTTGCGGTAAAATTCGGTTTTAATCGCATTTATCAAAAAAAATTAATTCTCAATAAGAGGTGCAATATGGAATTAATTATTTATACGGCTATTCTCGCAATTATTTTTTTCTTGTCGAGAAAAACATATAAAAAAGAAACTAATCACAAGATTTATAATTATTATTTATATACCGGACTCGGTATTTTCGTAATCTGTTTTAAGTTTTTGGGTCTTGTCAAAATAGGAATTTGGCTCGGAGCAGTAATTATTGCGGGACATACCCTCGGAGTTCTTTCAAAATCCTGGGACAGATGGTAAACCTGCAAAAAATTTAAATACTAAATAAAAAAGATATAATAAGGAGTGATTTAATGAGAAAAATCCTCATAGACGGCTCATCTCTTACGTTGAACGACGTATGGGACGTTGCTTTCGAAAAAGCAAATATCGCATTAAGCGACGAAAGCGTAAAAAAAGTTAAGCATTGCAGAGAATACGTAGAAAAGATAATTGCCGAAGGAAGAGTGGTTTACGGTCTTACCACCGGTTTCGGAAAATTTGCCAATATAACCATTCCCGTCGAACAAATTGACGAACTGCAGGAAAACCTTATCCTCAGTCACGCTACAGGCGTGGGAAATTATTTTTCAAAAGAAGAAACCAGAGCAATTATGCTTCTCAGAATCGCCGTTTTGGCAAAAGGAAATTCCGGGATCAGACTCGAAACGCTGCAAACATTAATAGATATGCTGAATGACGGCATTCATCCCTGCATCCCCGAAAAAGGTTCGGTGGGCGCAAGCGGAGATTTAGCTCCTTTATCTCATTTGGCATTGGTTCTTTTAGGTAAAGGAAAAGCGGAATACAAAGGTGAAATAATGGACGGAGCCGAGGCAATGAAAACAGCCGGAATCAATCCGGTAAAACTCAAAGCCAAAGAAGGACTTGCCCTGAACAACGGCACCCAAGTTATGACCGGAGTCGGAGCATTGGCGCTTTTGAGAGCTGAAAGATTAGCTAAACTTTGTGACATTTCAGCATCTTTAACTATTGATTCTCTTTTCGGAAGACTCGAAGCGTTTAACAGTTTAATCCATAATGTAAGACCTCATCCCGGGCAAATAAAATCAGCAGAAAATCTTATTTCATTGCTGAAAGACAGTCCGCTTCACAAAGCAAATCTTGATTCGGGAATTGTTCAGGATCCTTACAGTCTTCGTTGCACGCCTCAGGTTCACGGAGCATGCCGGGAAGCATTGCGTTACGTTCGTTCAATATTGGAAGTTGAGATAAACAGCGCCACTGACAATCCTTTGATTTTCCCGGATGAAGAAGAAGTTATTTCGGGCGGAAACTTCCACGGTGAACCGGTCGCAATCTCCATGGATACTCTTGCCAACGCCGCAGCCGAATTGGCAAATATTTCGGAAAGACGCATGGAACAGATGTTTAATCCCGCTTTAAACAGAGGACTGAATGCTTTTCTTGCGCCTCGTCTCGGTCTGGACTCCGGTTTCATGATTGCTCAACTTACTGCGGCATCGTTAGTTTCGGAAAATAAAGTCTTGTCTCATCCCGCCTCGGTTGACTCCATTCCTACTTCCGCAAATCAGGAAGATCACGTCAGCATGGGAACAATAGGAGCCGTAAAAGCAAGAAATATTATCGATAATTCCGAATTTGTCGTCGGAATTGAATATATGGCGGCATGCCAAGCTTTGGATCAAAGAGAACACAAAAGTTCGGAAGCTCTCGAAGCCGTAAAAGCCTGTATAAGAACCAAAGTTGACGTAATCGAAAAAGACAGAATTATCATGGACGACATAAATACCGTGAAAGATATGGTTAATTCGTCCGTTATTCTTGATATTGCAAACAAATATTGCGAAATTAAATAAATTACGGGGCATTAATTTGCCCCTTTTTTGAGGAAAACCGTGAAAAAAAATTTATTGTTTTTAATTGTGATTACCGCTTTTCTGGGCGGTTGCATGTATGCCTATTTCAACGTTTATTACAATGCCGAAAAATATTATAATTTGGCTCAAAAAGAAGAAGTAAACGAAAACGGAAGACCAAAATCTCCGGCAATTCAAAATTACAACAAAGCAATAAAAAAATGCGGTATCATCCTGACTGAATTCAAAGACAGCAAATGGTCGGACGACGCTCTTTTACTCTTGGCGAAGTGTTTTTATTATAAAAGATCAAACTATTTTCAATGTATAGAAAAATTACAAAATTTAATTGATTTTTATCCTGACAGCGAGCTTATACCCGAAGCCAAATTATACATGGCAAGAGCTTATTACGACTCCAAAAAAGAAAGTGAAGCAAACACGCTTTTGCAGGATTTCCTAATCACCAAAGAATACAAAGATTATCATGCCGAAGCATTATTGCTTTTGGCAAATTATCATCTTGAAAAAAAAGAGCATACGCAGGCAAATTACTTTCTGGATAAATTAATTAAAGAATATCCTCGTTCCGAAGAATACGAAGAAGCTTTTTTAAAAAGAGGCGTTTCGGCTTTGGATACGGAAAAATACGAAGAAGCTCTCGATATTTTTAAAAATCTGATAAAAAAAAGAGTCTCCAAACGCACTAAACTTGACGCAAAATATTATATTCTCATCTCCCTGCTGAACAAAGAAGATTTCGAGACAACATTAAAACAAATAGATAAACTTCTGAAAAAAGAAAGCAAACAAAATAAAATAGCCAAAATAAAATTGGTAAAAGCAAGAGTGCTTGCCAAACAAGAAAAATTTGAAGAGGCTGACGAACTTTTCGAAAACATAATTGCCAACAACAGACGTAAACTTGTTGCGGCGGAAGCTTATTTTCGTCGGGGAAATATGTATTTTATGCAGACGGGAGAATATGAAAAAGCCATAGAACATTTCAAAAAAGTAAAATCGGAAAATTCAAAATCGGAATTTATCGAAGATGCGATGTCCAAAAGCGCCGTTGCCAGCAGAATAGTCCAATTTCAAGACAAAAACCGCAAAATAAGCATTGCCGATCTCGTGGACGAACAATTTAAACTGGCAGAATATTATCTTGATGTTCTCAATATGCCTGATTCTTCGGTTGCAGTTTATCGAAGCATAAAAAAACAACCGGGTAAAATTTCAGACATGATTGCCTCAGCTGAACTGAAACTGGACAGTCTGAACAATAATTTGTCAGACTTTATGAGATTTGAAAAAATGGCAGATTCCTTAAAAATTCAAATCATAAAGAATGATTCCCTTCCGTCTTTTGAATCTGACTCCATAGACGTCATGACCATTAAAGATTCCTTAAAATATTTCAATCTCATGACAGCTAAAGCAGATTCTCAAAGAAGCTTCATAGAACAATACCGGGAAGACTTAAAACAATTCGACACAGAATTTATTCCGTTCTCGCATTTTGTTCTGACCCGAATATATCTCGATTCTTACAAAGATACCGTCGCTGCCGATAAAGAAGTCAAAATATTAAAAGAAGAATACCCGGATAACAGATATGCCTTTGCCGCCGACCAAATGCTTTCCGGGGAAGAAATATCCCTCATTACGCCCGCAAAACAGGAACTTTTGGATAAATATAAATCAGCGGAAAAAAGAATGTACTCCAATCCGGATTCCGCTTTAATAATTTTCAGGGAATTAACCGATGCGGACGATGACGAAATTTCGCAAAAATCATTGTTCTCTACTGCTTTTGTTTATTATTACATACTTTCCGACACAACATCCGCAAAGCCTGTTTTGGATTCTCTTTTGAATATCGGAAACGAAGAGTATAAAACCTATATCAACCGTTTTTACGCAGACGGAAAATACATAATTACCGATAAGCTTCCTTATCTCGCCGAACTTGAAGAATTGGAACTTCAACGTTTGGAAGAAGCAAGGTTGGATTCGATGCGCGCCGATTCCCTAAGATGCGATTCTCTTTATGCCGACTCTTTGGGCATATCTTTGGACTCTCTTTACATTATGAAATACGGTAAATCTTATAAAAACGAAAAAGAAGACAAAGAGAAAAACAAAGAAGAAGAAAAGTACGTAAAAAGAAAAAAAGATAAGAAACCCCGAAAATCAACTGCGGAAAATCCCGAAAAATCATCGAAAGACAAAAAAGAAAAAGAACTGAAAGAAGATAAAGAAAACCCAAAAGAGACAGAAGAAAAAGATAAAACAGAGGAAGAAGAAGCCTTACCCGACACAACAAAACCCAAGAAAAGACGAAGTTTGTTTAAAGCATTATTCGGATAAATGAATTTTTTAAAAAAAAGAATCCCGGTTTGGGCAGAAATTCTGAATTTCATTCAATTTATCGCTTTGCGTTATATTTTCCCCCAAACGGAACTTTATTTTTCGGTTCTGTCAATCTTGATATTTTTGCTTATTTTCCGACGACATGCTTTTAATCAGATAAAACCGATTATGCGGCTCTCCCCTTTTTTTATTGTTTATTTTTTATTCGGAACATTTAATAATATAGATTTTTATGCCCAACTCAGTTTTTTTATTTCCGTGATATTTTTAATTATCAATTGGATTATTTTGCAAAAAACAACTTCTTCCGGACAAATAAAAAATGATCCCGTTCTCCGAAAAATAATCCCGGAGAAAATATTTGATTTTTTCCTTAATACGATGTCTCAAACAGAATACATAATTAATTTGCCTCGAAAAAATTTAATCGATTTTCTGAAAAACCTGGAATCCGGACTGCAAAATTCTCACAGCAGGAAAATCGCAATAAATAACAAACCGGAATTCGAAATATCAGGTAAAATTCTGTTTATTTTCATTCTGTCGGAAATATCGTTTTTTTCAGTTTCAGTTTTGAAATAATCAAGCCGGCAAACCATAAAATTTCCGGTAAAATATAAAATATCCGCATTTTTTTAACCCGTAAATACCATTCCGTCTCCAAAGAATAAAAATTTATTTTCGGTTATCCGCAATCTTTTCCGTCTTCTTTTACTTATGATTTGACAACAAACAGAGTCTTAAATTTTAAGTAACGTATTGAAATATATTGTAAAAGGATATTTTTTTTAAAATAAAAATCTTCAAGAGGTAAGAAAAGAATGATTGAAAGATATACTCGCAAAGAAATGGGAATGATTTGGGAAAATCAAAATAAGTATCAATGTTGGCTCGATGTTGAACTTGCCGCCTGTAAAGCAATGAACGATTTGGGCATCGTGCCGGCGGAAGACCTTAAAAATATTGTCGAGAAAGCTGATTTTAACGTTGATCGCATTTTGGAAATAGAAGAAACAACCAAACACGACGTAATCGCATTTTTGACAAATGTTGCGGAATATGTCGGCAAATCCTCCCGTTGGATTCATTTCGGGATGACTTCATCGGATGTTTTGGATACGGCTTCGGCATTACAACTTAAACAATCAGGTCAGCTTATTCTTGAAGATATGAAAAAATTTTTAACGGTTCTGGAAAAACGAGCCGTCGAGTTCAAAAATTTAGTCGGAATAGGACGTTCTCACGGCATTCATGCCGAGCCGACAAGCTTCGGTTTAAAGTTTGCTCTTTGGTACGACGAAATGAACCGCAATAAAACTCGCATGGAAGCAGCGATCAAAACAATTTCCGTCGGTCAAATTTCCGGAGCAGTCGGCAATTATGCTCACCTCAGCCCGGAAGTTGAAAAAAAGACCTGCGAATACCTGGGATTGAAGCCCGTAAACATTGCTACTCAAGTAATACAAAGAGATCGTCATGCGGAATTTATGTCGGCTTTGGCAATAAGCGCTTCAACCATCGAAAAAATTGCGGTTGAAATAAGACATTTGCAAAGAACGGAAGTCTTGGAAGCCGAAGAATGTTTTTCCAAAGGACAAAAAGGTTCGTCAGCCATGCCTCATAAAAAAAATCCGATTGTCTCGGAACAAATGACCGGCTTGGCTCGCATGATCCGTTCCAACCTTATCGCCGCAATAGAAAACAACGCTTTATGGCACGAAAGAGACATCAGTCATTCATCAGTGGAACGCATTATCTTGCCTGATTCCTGCATTCTTATGAACTACATGCTTAACAAAATGATTAACTTGATAGATAAACTTGTCGTTCACAAAGAAAACGTAACCAGAAATCTCGAATTGACCAAAGGATTGGTATTCTCTCAAGTATTGTTGCTCAGATTGGCTGAAAGCGGATTTTCCAGAGAAGAATCTTACGCAATTGTCCAAAGAAACGCTTTAAAATGTTGGGAGACAAAGGTTCCTTTCCGTAAATTGATAGAAGAAGACGAAGAAATTACGGGACGCATATCATCCGATATTCTGGATGAAGTCTTTTCTTATGATCGCTACATAAAAAACGTTGACTGCATTTACCGGAGAATCGGGATCTGATCTGATGAGAGGAAAGTGCCAATCGGTTGAAATCCTGAAAAGATTCCAGACCGAAAAATATAAATATCTGGCTTTGCCCATGTTTATCGTATTTATCTCGCTTGTTTTAAAATTCGCAGGAGCAGATATAAGAATTTCGCAAACTTCGGCAATATCAGGATTTTTGCTGTATCTTTTTTTATTGAGATTATTAAGAGTCAGCCGAATCGGAGACGAACATTCGGACAATATAATTTACTCTCCGATTTACGGTTCGGTTTCGGAAATTTCCTCCCGAAAAGATTTCACGGAAATAAAAATCAAAAAAAATATCTTTATGCCTGTTGACGTGAGATCAACTTCAGCAGGAGATGTTTTCAAAAAAGATAAAAAAGAGATAATAAACAAAACAACGGGTGTTTCCTGGAAAAGCGCTTCCGGGAAAATTAAAATTTTGGATCCGGCAACTCAAAATTCGGTCGGAGTTCTTTTCGGAATTATTCCTTTTAAAGCCGAGATCAAAATTAAAATTCCGGCTAAATATGAAATTACGATAAAAGAGAACGACAAAGTTGAATCCGGAGAAACGGAAATAGGACGTATTAATGAAAGCTAAATATCTGGCTCCGAATTTTTTTACCATATCAAGCCTGATTATCGGCTTGGTCGCCATGAATGCAGTTATGGACGGAAATCTTTCCGAAGCCGCCTGGCTTGTGGCATTATCTATGGTTTGTGATGCTTTTGACGGTAAAATTGCCCGTTTTCTAAATGCTTCCAGCAGATTCGGAGCCGAAATGGACAGTTTTGCGGATTTTTTCGTGTTTGGCGTAACCCCGGGTTTTTTGGCTTACAAAGCCGGATTGGAAAACATGGGCATTGCCGGCGGAATTATCTGCATAATATTTATTTTGTGCGGAGTAAGCAGATTGGCTAAATTTAACGTCTATAACGATGATCTTGAAAACAAGAAAAATTTTCAGGGACTTCCTATTCCGGCGGCAGCGGGCATGGTCAGTTCTTTCATACTGATTAATTATCATTTCTTCGGAAAGCTGACGATGCTGAAACCTCTGACGGCTCTTATGGTTTTATTGTCTCTTTTGATGGTAAGCAAGATAGAGTATTCATCAGGAACCGTAAAAGACAAAACATCTTTAAAAGCAAAATTGCTGAAATTGTTTGTACTGACAATAATCATATCCGCAATATTTTATCCCGTTTACGTGTTCTTCGGCATAAATGTTCTTTATACCTCAAGCGGAATCATTAAATATTTGTTAACTTTTAAAAATCAGAATAAATCAAAAAACAATAAAAATCAATTATCAACCGACGAGGGAAAAAATGATTAAAGCAAATGTTTACGTAACCTTAAAACCCAGCGTATTGGATCCTCAGGGAAAAGTTATTACTCAAACGCTTCACGGTATCGGGTTTGAAAGCGTCAAAGAAACCAGAGTCAGCAAATTCATTGAATTAACTTTCGATTCAGACAACGAAGAAAAAGTAAAAGAAGAATTAAAAAAGATTTGCGATAAAGTTTTGGCAAATCCCAATACGGAAACCTTTTCATTTGAATTAGAGAAAAAAGATGAGTAAATTAAGATATAATATAATCCAATTTCCCGGCTCAAATTGTGATTACGACAGTTATCATATTGCTGAGATAAGGGGAAACGAAGCAGAATTTGTTTGGCATAAAGACACGGTTTTAAAAAATCCGGATATAGTTATTCTGCCGGGCGGATTTTCTTACGGAGATTATTTGAGAGCGGGAGCAATCGCAAAATTTTCTCCCATTATAAAAGAAGTAATAAAATTTGCAAATAACGGCGGTTTGGTTCTCGGCATTTGCAACGGGTTTCAAATTCTGACGGAATGCGGTCTTCTCCCCGGAAGTTTAACGATGAACAATCATCTCGACTTTATCTGTAAGCATCAGGAAATTAAGGTAATCAACAACGCAACGCCCTTTACCGAAGAACTTAAAGAAGGGCAAATTTTGAAGATCCCCATTGCTCATAAAGAAGGTAATTACGCCATCGATGAAGACGGTTTGAAAAAACTGCGAGAGAATAATCAAATTCTTTTCAGGTATTGCGGAACTGACGGAAAGATCGACGAAGACAATAATCCAAACGGATCAGTTTACAATATTGCCGGAATATGCAATGAAAAAGGCAATGTCCTCGGCATGATGCCGCATCCGGAACGAGCAGCCGAGAAAGGAGTTCTGCCCAATACGGACGGAACAGGAATTTTTGATTCAATGGAAAAATATTCGGGACGGATAAAACGATAAAAATCATCCGGAATCTGAAGAAAGAAATTTCTTCCGTTTTCAATATATTTTTCCCGGCAACTTGCGTCGTCTGCAATAATAATTCGGAATTAATCGATAATTTAATTTGCCGAAACTGTCTGGGAAAAATTGAAAGCTGCAAAGATTTTTGTTCGGATTGCGGTTCTGTTTTGCATGAAGGAAAATGTTCGGTATGCGAAACGGAAGCCGAATTTGATCAACTTTTTGCCGTTTTGAAAATTAACGAAACTGCAAGATCGCTGATACATGAATTTAAATATCGAGAATATAAATATATAGGCGAATTTCTGGGAAAATTAATTTTTGAATTGATTAAAGACAGATTAATCCATGAAAAATTCGATATTATCGCCCCGGTTCCTCTTCACAAAGTAAAGAAAAGAATAAGAGGATTCAATCAATCGGAAATCATTGCCAAAGCAATAAGCCGATATTCAGGGATTCCGCTTATCGCCGATTTGCTGAAAAGAACGGTATATACCGATACTCAAACAAAGTTGAGCAAAGAAGAACGAAAGTTAAATGTTTCAGAAGCTTTTACGGTGAACAAAAAATACGACGTTAAAGATAAAAAAATTATTATAGTTGACGACGTGTTTACCACCGGATCAACCATGAACGCGGTTTGCGGAACATTGAAACGGCAGAATGTCAAAAAATCGGTTGCCTTAACAATAGTGCGAGCTTAACTTGCGTTATGATGAAAATGATTGATTAAAAAGAAAATTCAGAGGATATATGATTGTTGAAATAAGCGACGAAAGAGCATTGGAGTTAATAGATCAAGCTTCCAAAGCCATTTGCAAAAGAAGAATGGCTGCGCCGGCAATAATGGCTATTGAATCTTTACGTCCGTTGCATTTTTTGGCGTCCCAAGCTTTGTTCGGACTTTTGCCTTTTGCCGAGATTTTCTTCAAATCAAAAGATTATCAGGAATTTGCCGTACTTCTGGAAAAAGACAAATACGTATCTTTGTTAATGAAAAGAATAGATGAAGTCGATTTGGAAATGTACAAAGAAGAACGGGAAAAAAACAGATTAAACCGTAAACGAAGATGGAATAAATTTAAAAGTTTTTTTAAAATTAAAAGTAAAAAAAAATAAACGGAGGCTCTTATGGCTAAATCGCAGTTAACACGAATAATTGCAACAGACTGCGGAAGTACCACAACCAAAGCAATCCTTATTGAATTTGTGGACGGTGAATACCGTCAAACTGTACGCGGTGAAGCTCCGACAACTGTGGAAGCTCCTTTGAACGACGTAACAAGAGGCGTTCTTAATTCTACGCAGGAATTGGAAGAACTTGCTCGCTTAAAGTATAATAACCCTAATATTAAGTTCATCGAAAATGATCAACTCATTATCCCGCGCAACGGCGATATCGGGGTTGATGCTTACGTCTCCACAAGCAGCGCCGGCGGAGGTCTTCAAATGATGGTAACGGGAGTTGTTGCCAAAATGACCGGCGAAAGCGCAGAACGAGCAGCTCTCGGAGCCGGAGCAATAGTTATGGATCTTATTTCCAGCAACGATAAACGAGCCAATCACGAAAAAATAGAAAGAATCAGACATCTGCGTCCCGATATGATTCTCATGGCGGGCGGAGTTGACGGAGGAACGACAAAACACGTTGCCGAACTTGCCGAACTTGTAGGAGCAGCCGATCCTAAACCCAGACTCGGAGCCAGCTATAAATTACCCGTAATTTACGCCGGAAACAAAGATGCCGGCGATATTATAAAAGAAACTTTGGCAGAAAAAACCGACCTTATTATTACGGATAACCTGCGTCCCACGCTTGAAAACGAAAATCTCGGACCTGCAAGAGACAAAATACATGATCTTTTCATGGAACACGTTATGCAACAAGCTCCCGGTTACAGCAAACTCATGAGCTGGGCAAGAGGTCCCATTAACGGAAAACTTCAAAATATTCCGATTAAACCGACTCCGGCTGCCGTGGGCGATATCATGCAAACCATTGCAAAAATGAACAAAATAGAAGTTCTCGGAGTCGATATAGGCGGAGCCACAACCGACGTTTTTTCGGTCTTCACAGATGAATATATTTTCAACAGAACCGTGAGCGCTAATCTTGGAATGAGCTACAGTATTTCCAACGTTTTGGCTTCCACCGGTTTGGAAAACATTCTTCGCTGGGTGCCGTTTGACATAAATGTTGCAGATCTGCGAAATATGATCAAAAATAAAATGATTCGTCCGACAACCATTCCTCAAAAACTGGAAGAACTTATCTTGGAACAAGCCATCGCCAAAGAAGCTCTCAGACTTGCTTTCATTCAGCATAAAGAATTTGCAGTTAAACTCAAAGGTCAACAACAACAACGCGAAATTTCCGAAGCGTTCGGTCAGAGCGAATCCGGAGCTACCATCGTAAACATGATGACTCTTGACCTTATCGTGGGTTCGGGCGGTGTCCTTTCTCATGCTCCGAGAAGACATCAAACCGTAATGATGCTTATAGACGCATATCTCCCCGAAGGAATTACCCGTCTCGGAGTTGACAGTATTTTTATGATGCCTCACCTCGGCGTTATATCAGAAATTGATCCTAAAGCGGCAACCGAAGTATTTGAAAAAGACTGTCTCATTTATCTCGGAACATGCGTTGCTCCGGTAGGTAAAATTAAACCGACAAACACGGCGCTCAGCGCCAAAATAGAATTGCCGGGCGGTAAAGTCTTTGAAGAAGATATTCCTTTCGGCGAATTAAGACTTATCCCGCTTGCCGCAGGAGAAAAAGCAAAAGCAACCCTTAAACCGGGTAAAGGACTTGATATCGGAGCAGGTAAAAATCAGATAATGGAAACTGAACTTCACGGAGGCGTTGTCGGAATAGTTTTGGATACCAGAGGTCGTCGTCCGTTTGTTCTTCCTGTCGAAACCAAAGAAAGAGTTCCGCGTCTTAAAAAATGGATGAAAGAATTAAAAGTTTATCCTGAATCTTTAACTGAAGGGAGGTAATTGTGGCTCAAGCATATTCAGCGGGACTGTTTGTAACAGACGATACAGTTCTCAGAAAAGAAAGAATTTTGCCTTTAAAAGGCGAAGTTAAAGTAAAAAAAGGAGACAAGGTTAAAGCGGAAGATGTTGTTGCCGTAACATTGCTTCCCGGTAAAGTTATTCCGTTAAACGTTGCCAATAAATTGGGCGTTCCCGCCGATCTTGTCATGAAATACCTTAAAATAAAAGAAGGCGATAAAATAGATAAAGGACAAATCATTGCTCAAAGTAACGGATTTTTCGGATTTTTTAAATCCACGGTTAAATCTCCGACGGACGGAGAAGTGGAATCAATCTCCAAAGCAACCGGAAACCTCATTCTTCGAGAACCTCGCATTCCCGTGGAAGTAAAAGCTTTCATTGACGGAGTAGTAGTGGAAGAATATCCGAAAGAAGGAGTTGCCATCGAAAACCGCTCCACTTATATTCAAGGAATTTTCGGTCTCGGCGGAGAAACAACCGGAGAAATTAAAGTTATTGCGAAAGACGGAAACGACGTAATTAAAGCTTCTCAGGTTACTCCGGACTGTAAAGGAAAATTATTGGTTTGCGGAGCCTTGGTTTCTTATGAAGTAATCAAAAAAGCTCAGGAAACTGGAGTAAATGCCTTGATTGCCGGCGGAGTTGAAGACGGTGATTTGAAAAAACTCCTCGGCTACGATATAGGCGTCGCCATTACCGGACACGAACAAATCGGACTTTCCATCATCGTAACCGAAGGTTTTGGAAAAATAAAAATTGCCGATAAAACTTTTGAATTATTGAAGAAAAACGACGGCAAAAAAGCTTCGACTCACGGTAAAACTCAAATTCGCGCAGGCGTTATGCGTCCGGAAATTATTATCCCTCTTGAATTTGATGCCGATAAACTCGAACTTGAAGAACCGAAACCTGCCGTTCTTGAACCGGGTACAACCATACGTATCATACGCCAGCCCAACTTCGGTTTAATCGGTAAAATTACCGAACTGCCGGAACCTTTGACAAAAGTAGAATCGGAAACATTGGTGCGTATCCTTAAAGCAAAATTGGAAGACGGACGAGAAGTTACCATTCCGAGAGCTAACGTGGAAGTTATAGAAGATTAAAACTGAAAAAGACTGTCTTTAATCCCCGCAACTTTATGTGGCGGGGATTTTTTTGAGATATAAAAAAGCCGTCTTTCTGCTATATTTTGCATACAAAGTTATCTTTTTCAGCAATCTGCAACCGAATTAAAGTAAAATAAGGAGAGAATAAAATGCCTCAATTCAGAATATTATTTGTTTGTTTGGGAAATATTTGCCGTTCACCTCTTGCCCATGCCGTATTTGAAGATTTAGCAAAAAAAAATAATTTAACGGACAAATTTGAAATAGACTCCTGCGGAACAGGAGCTTGGCATACAGGAGAACTTCCCGATAAGAGAATGAGAAAAGAAGCAAGCAAACACGGAGTCGCAATGGATCATCCGGCAAGAACTCTGCAAAAAAATGATTTTGAATATTTTGATTTAATTCTGCCGATGGACTTGGCAAATTACGATAATCTCAAAAAAAAATCCGACCGTAAATTTCATGAAAAAATTAAAATGTTCAGATCTTTCGATCCGAAAACCCAAAATCCCTCAGCAGAAGTTCCGGATCCTTACTTCGGCGATCAAAACGGATTTGCAAATGTTTATGAGACAGTGGAAAGAACCTGTAAAAATTTGCTTAAAGAATTAAATAATATTTGATTTCATTGCCATAATCCGCATCATCTCATTTTTCAATATAATTCCTTACAAGAATTTTATTTTATCCTGACGATATTTTTATAATGTCGGAAGCAGGTAATTCCTGACCCGGAAGAGATGCCGGGCGCCGGCAGAGCCGAAATGCAAACGTCTTTATATTCCCGGCATTCGGAGATGAATAAAAAAAGACAAATATCCTTAATTATTTACAAACAACATTTAATTATATATTTTAACCGAAAAATAAATTAACAACTCAGAAACTGCGAACAGCTAAAATTCCCCTCCTTCGGAGGGGTGGCAGTCGAAGACTGACAGGGTGGTTGAAAACCTGCAATTATCTTTTCCAGAATATTTTATTTGATGTGTACGGCTTACCTTTCTTATACCTTTCAAATCACCTCAAAACCGGCAAGGTCTCGGCAGTATTTATGACCACCCCGTCAATACTGCGTATTGCCGCCCCTCCAAAGGATGGGAATGTAAAAATGAAGAAGGTCTCATCTTTCCGGACGCTTAGCAGAGCCGAAGCAGGTTACTGAGCGAAGCCGAAGTAAAAATGCAAAAATTGCAAAAAAACGCATATTTTATGTTTCCCGTTTTCTAAAAATGATTTCCGGATAATAGAATAAAAAAAATATTTTTATCAAATATAAACACATTAAACATAGAGTATAAGAAATAATATAACTAATTATGGAGCAATACTTTACCCTCCACAACATAATTTTATTTTTAATGATTCTCAAAAAAAATACCCTTTATAAATATTTTAATTGATCACTGTTTCCTGTTTCTGCTGATTTGAATTTTTAAAATTCTTGCAATCAGGCAATAAAAATACCGAAAACTTTATTGTCCGGAAAACAAAAAACAAAAAAGGAGACATTATGAAAAAACTCATTTTTTTTGCCGTATTTATTTTTACGGCAGTTTCAGCCTTTACCCAAAATTATTTTGCAGAAAAAGATACCTTTGAGAACATTACAGGGTTATTGGAGTCTAAGCTCGCTTTTATCGATTTGGACAATGACGGGCTTTTGGATTTGATTATCGGATATGATAAAGGTAAATTGAGACATTACGAACAAAATGCCGAAAACTCAACCGAATTTGATTTGGTAACAAATTACTTTAACAACATTGATGTCGGAAGTTATTCTGCTCCCGCTTTTACGGATTTGGACAATGACGGACTTTTGGATTTAATTATAGGGGAGCGTTACGGCACGCTGAAGCGTTACGAACAAAACGCCGTAAATTCAACCGAATTTAACTTGGTAACCTCTGAATTCAACAACATTACTGTCGGCTCCTTTCCTGCTCCCGCTTTTACCGATTTGGACAATGACGGACTGTTGGATTTGATTATCGGAGAGCGTTACAGCACGCTAAAGCATTACGAACAAAATGCCCTAAATTCAACCGGATTTGACTTGGTAAATGAAAATTTAAAAAATATTCTCTCAGGCAGTCAATTTAAACCTGCAATTGCGGATTTGGATAATGACGGAAAACTTGATCTCATTACAGGAAACTTTTCAGGCAGATTGATGCATCTTGAACAAATTGAAGTTGATGCCGACGAATTTGAAGTTATTGATACTTACTTCAACAACATTGATGTCGGGGGATATTCTGCCCCGTCTTTTACGGATTTGGACAATGACGGACTTTTGGATTTAATTATAGGAGAACTTTACGGCAATTTTTATCATTATGAACAAAATGACGTAAATTCAAACGAATTTGATTTGGTAACCGCTAACTTTAACAACATTGATGTCGGATATTATTCTGTTCCCTCTTTTACCGATCTGGACAATGACGGACTGTTGGATTTGATTATCGGAGAGTATCACGGCAATCTGAGACATTACGAACAAAATGCCGTAAATTCAACCGAATTTAATTTGGTAACCGATAAATTTAACGACATTGATGTCGGAAGATTGTCTTCTCCCGCTTTTACCGATTTGGACAAGGACGGGCTTTTGGACTTGATTATCGGAAATTATAACGGCAGGTTAATACATTACAAACAAAACGCCGAAAATTCAAACGAATTCAGCTTGGTAACCTCTAAGTTCAACAACCTTGATGTCGGATACCGGTCTTCTCCCTCTTTTACCGATTTAGATAATGACGGGCTTTTAGATTTGGTTATAGGAACCTATCACGGAGAACTGAAGCATTATGAACAGATTTCTTCTGACTTTGTAAATCCGAGAGAACTGGTTATCACCGAAGTAAAAAGCAACGGGTCTGCTTCTTATCTGGAGCTTTACAATAATACGGATAAAGACCTCTATTTGGGAAACGTAAAACTGAGATTTTTCAATAACGGATCTTCCCAAGCTTCGGAAAAAGATTTATCGGGCAGTCTCGAAGTCGGAGAATATTACGTAATTGCTTATTATTCATCTTATTTTCAAAACGCTTATCCGGGCAAAACAGCGGATGCGGAATTCGGCTATATGTCTTTGAACGGCGGCAAAGACGCTATCTCTTTGGTTTGCAATAATCAAGTTATCGACCATTTTAATGCCGAGGGAGCAGACGCTGAGGCATGGAATAACGGAGATTATTTTGTAAGAACCGATATCTTGTCTTCGGGCGAATCTTTGGAAAACGATTGGGCAAAAAATGATGAAAACGCCACGCCGGGCGAAACAAATCAAGCCGACAGCGGAAGCGAATCAAACTGGACGCCCGATACAGATGTTGATTTCGGTTCAAACGGAACCGGTCAGCCTGCCGTTGTCTTAAACATGAATAACGGCAATCTTCCGGGAGCAACGACGGTTGAGATAAAAAGAGGTCAGGAAGTTCCGAACTCGGGAGAAGAAAACTTTGTAAGACGTTACGCGGAAATTAATTCCGAAAATCAGCCGAGCGACGCTTCTTTGAGAATTTACTACAAAGATTCCGAACTGAACGGATTGGATGAAAATAAATTGATCATTGCAGGTTACTGGGACGGATCATGGCATGAGTTCAATGACGTAAACCGCAATGCGGATGAAAATTGGGTTGAAACAACCGGCATAAGTCATTTCTCTAATTGGGCTTTAAAAGAGGGAGAAGACGGCGGACTGCCGGTGGAATTTTCAAGCTTCAATCTTATTCAGTCCGAAGAAGATATTTTGGTAAAATGGGTAACGCAAACCGAAAACGACATGAGAGGATTTTACGTTCTGAAAAGCGAAACGGAAGATTTGGCATCCGCAAGCCGTCTTTCGGATTTGATTCCCGCCTCCAATACGGTTTCCGCTCATGAATATGTCTGCGAAGACAATGAAGTCGAGCCGAACAAGCGTTATTGGTATTGGATAGAAGCATTGTCCATGAGCGATAATTCAACCGTTACGGCTTCTCAATCAGTTATGCTCGGAGAATTTGAGGATCCGGAAGAAGAAGTTCCTGAATTTGCCTTAGAAACCGGACTTGCTCATGTTTATCCTAATCCTTTCAATCCGCCCGTAAACATTTCTTTCTTTATGGACGAAGAAAGCGTTGAACAAAACGAAAGAGCCGAAATCATGATTTACAACGTAAAAGGTCAGGAAGTTCACAGAAGAGATTTGGGCATAAAATCAGCTCCGGGAATGTACACGATCAGCTGGAACGGAAACGATAAAGACGGAAAAGAATGCGGAAGCGGAATTTATTTCGTGAAATTTACCGCAGGAAAACACAGTTCTTTCAAAAAATCTATTAAACTCAAATAGCAGAGATTCAACATTCAAATCCCCGGCAAAAGTCGGGGATTTTTTTTATATGTTATTCTAACGATGTTTTTCATTCTTTTGCGCCGACAAAAGAAGGAAACAAGAAAAACTCCCGACGGCATAAAAACATCTGAAATCTCCGCAATCATGCTGAATTTTTCAAACTCGCTGCACTCAGACAATGAAAAATTTTTAACGCCTGATCTTAATATTTCCGAGACGCTGTTTTTATAATCTCGGAAGCAGGAAATTCATGACCGGATGTTTTACGTCTTATTTTTATTTTATATGTTGCAGGAATTAAAACAGGCTAAAATTCCCGGCTTGCCTGCAGGGCTGTAATAAAAAAAGAGAAAAAGGCGCAATAATAAGGGAAAATAAAGAATCCCCGACTTTTTGCCGGGGATTTGAAATATGATTTACTGCTAAACAAAATAAATTTATTGCAATTTCTTGATTTCTTCTTCGGATAAACCGGTCATTTCAACAATTAATTGAATATCAATTCCTTTTAAAAGCATTTTTTCGGCAATTTTAATTTTTTCTTTTTCCATGCCGATTTTGATACCTTCTTTTTTTCCCTGTCTTCGTCCTTTTTCTTTGGCGGTATCTTTTATGTTCAGCAAATCGCGATAAATATTGATGCTGACCTCATAGTTTTTATATTCTTTGGATGTAAGTTGCGCTATTTCGGCAGTTTTGAACAATTGCAGAAATATTTTTTCTTTCAATTTAGGAGGGATTCTGTCCAAAACGGGAAGATTTTTCAGAATATACATCCATTTGTCGAAACGGGTTTCAAGTTCGTCTATTGTTTTGGTAAACTTGGGCATCTCAAGGTAAATATAAGTTAATTTATCGTAAAAAACTTCTTTGGTCTCCTGCTCGGTAAGCTTTACTTCATGCAGATATTTATCAGGATCGCTTTCTTTAAAAGTAAAATCCAATATCCCTATCGTGTAAACCGATTTTAAGCGAAAATTCCATTTCGCTCCCTGATTTTTTGCCTGCTCCTGAATCGGAAAAGTCGAATAATAAACAGTTCGATCCTTAAAATATTTATGTTCGGCTTTTTGCATTTCCACGATAAACTTTTCTCCTCTTTCATTCGTGCAATAAATATCAAAAATTGATTTTCTGTCTCCGACTTGAAGAGGCAAGTTCTCATTCGGAAGATAGGAAATTTCTTTTATTTCGCCCTCTTTGTCTTTCAAAAGTTCGTTCAAAAAATCCAAAAGAAGATTTTTATTCGGTTCTTCTCCGAAAATCCTTTTAAAACCGTAATCCGTAAAAGGATGAATGTATTTTGGTTTTCTTTCCGCCATTTCATACTCCCGAAGTTTATTGCCTTAATTAACTTACCGTTAACGGAAACAAAAATATTGTCAAGATTAAAATTACAGGCATTCGGAGGAGCACCGGTTTAAAAGCAATGCGATATTTATTTTAAATACTGTAATCTAACGATGTTTTTCATTCTTTTGTATCCCCAAGAGAACGAAACAAGAAAAATATCCGATATATACTTTAAAATTTGATTCAAAATTAATTATCAAAAAAGTTTTATAGCAGATCAGAATAAGAAAAAAGCGCAGCAGAATAAACTGTTGCGCTTTAAGCCCGAATTGTTAGTCGAGCGCAAAAAATATTATTGCCTATAAATTATAATAAAGATCCATTTCAAACGGATGCGGTCTGTTATTTACGGCATTTACTTCTTTCATTTTTTCGTCAATCCAGCTTTCGATTAATTCTTTATTGAAAACTCCGCCTTCCAAAAGATATTCATGATCTTCTTTCAAAGCTTTTAATGCTCCTTCCAAATTTGAAGGGATGGCATGGAGTTGTTGTTTTTTCTCGTCTGACCAGGCAAAAACATTGTCGTCAAAAGGTCCGTAACCGTTTTCCGGAGTCGGCATAATTTTGTTTTTGATACCGTCCAGACCTGCCATAATCAAGGCGCTCATTGCCAAATAAGGATTGCAGGTTGCGTCTCCTGTTCTAAACTCTATGCGTTTTGCTTCTTCGCTTGTGGCATATTTAGGAATGCGGATACAAGCGCTTCTGTTTGCCAAACCGAAGAATAATTGGGTAGGAGCTTCAAATCCGGGAAGAAGACGTTTAAATGAATTTGTTGATCCGTTAGTAAAGGCGCAAACGGAAGCTCCGTGTTTTAAAATTCCGCCTATGAAATACAATGCAATATCAGAAAGATCCGCATAATTACCTTTTTTGTACATCACATTTTTACCGTCTTTTCTCAATTGAATATGGAAATGCATTCCGTTTCCGGGTTCATTGTAAAGAGGTTTCGGCATCATGGTTACGGTCAATCCGCTTTCCAAAGCGCATTTTCTGATAATATCTTTTATATAAACGGAATAATCGGCAATTTGGCGAAAATCAACCGGTTCGGTTTCTATTTCCTGCTGAGAAGATAATCCTACTTCGTGATGATGGTAACGAACCGGACAACCCATTTCTTCGATAAGCTGAACCATTTCTTCGCGTACATCGGCATACTTGTCAAAAGGCGTATCCATGTGATAACCTTTTTTGAAATCCTGAGCCAAACCGTCTGTATCTTCGTAATCGGCAGGCAAGTTACTCTTATCCTGTGAGGAAGTAAAATTAAATCCGGCATGATATTTTCCGTTTGAATATTCGGCTTCGTCAAAAAGGTAAAATTCAAATTCGGGAATCCATAAAGACTGATCGGCAACACCGGTTTCTTCCATGAATTTTTGAGCTCTGCGAGCAACGCTTCTCGGATCTTTAGCCGCGCCTATTCGAGTATCTGCACTGCAGATATAGGCAAGCATTCTGATTTGAGAATGATTTGAAAACGGATCCAAGATTGCAGTATCCAAATCCGGAAGCAATACCATGTCTCCTGATTCAACCGATTTCATGCCGGGAATACTGGAACCGTCAAAAGAGATTCCGTTTTCCATAACGTAATCAAGTCTTCTGGCGGGAAAAGATATGTGGTAAGTTCTTCCGCTGAGATCAAGATACTTCAAATCAATGCATTTAACGTCATGCTCTTCAATCATTTCTTTAACGTCATTAACAGTCATAATTCCTCCAAATTATTTATTTTATTTTCACGTTAATTTTACAGGGGAATATTTCCGATAAGCAATTTCAAAAGAAAATGTAAAGGCTTATCAATAAAGGAACCGATAAGATTCCAATGAAACATCCAAGAAAGCATCATAATAATCATAAATATCTGCATTCCTTTTTTTTCCTGAGCCGTGTAAGCGGCATAAGCTCGATGAGATAAAAATCCTCCGATAATTTTTGAACCGTCCAAGGGCGGAAACGGAATTAAATTAAATAATCCCAACGCCAGATTATAAAAAACGGTTAATTTTAAAATTTGGGCAAAAATCAATACATTTACCGACATTCCGTAATTTAAGATAAAGCGAAGCAATAAAGAAGCAAACACTGCCATAATAAAGTTAGAAACGGGACCGGCAGCTGCCGTAATTGCCGTATCTCGTTTATAATTTTTAAAGTTATAAGGATTTATCGGTACCGGCTTTGCCCAACCGATATGGACAATAAACAAAGCAATCAATCCCAGCCAATCAATATGAGCCAAAGGATTCAAAGTCAATCTTCCGGCGCGTTTTGCCGTATCGTCTCCCAGCCAATAAGCAGTAATACCGTGAGAAAGCTCATGAACGGATAAAGAGATTATCAAAATAGGAGCAAGGATCAGGTATTGCAAAAACATTTTAAACCGACACTTTCAAAAATCTGCGTTTTCCGACTTTGAGAATAAATTCTTTTTCAGGTAAAATTTCAAGATTTTCGTCATCAACTTTTACGTCATCTATTTTAACGGCATTTTGACGAATCATGCGTCTGGCTTCTCCGTTTGTTTTGCACATGGAATTTTTAACCATTATATCTATCAAACGGCAGGATTCCGTAAGTCTAAACTCGGGAATATCAGCCGGAATATTGCCCTGGCTGAAAATTCTGTTGAACTCGTTTTCGGCTTCTTCGGCAACTTTTTCGCCGTGATAAAGCTTAACTATTTCTCGAGCCAATCTTTGTTTAATAATCTTAGGATTGGTTTTTCCTTCCTTCAATTCTTCTTCCGCAGCTTTAATTTCAGCGACAGTCAAAGGGGTGGCGTATTTGAAATAATTTATGATAATATTGTCCGGAATCGACATAACTTTACCGTATTTATCTTTAGGAGAATCAAAAACGGCAATGTAATTGTTTTTCGATTTACTCATTTTTTCAACTCCGTCAGTTCCGATTAAGATAGGAGAAAGTACGGCAACCTGCTCTTCTTTGTCAAAATGTTTCAACATGTCCCGTCCGCATAAAATATTGAATTTTTGTTCCGTAGCTCCCAGCTCAATATCGGCTTCAACAGCTACGGAATCATAAGCCTGCAAAACAGGATACATAATTTCGTGCATTCCTATAGAGTGTCCGGATTCGTAACGTTTGCGGAAAGTATCGTGAGACATAAATTTTGCCAAAGTAAATTTCCCAAGTAAATTCAATACTGTTGACATCCCCATCTTTTCAAACCACTCGGATTGCAATCTGATTTCGGTTTTTTCTGGATCAAGCACGGTAAAAAGTTGTTCCATATATTTTTCGGCATTGGCTTTAACCTGTTCGGGAGTAAGCGGAGGTCGGGAATCGTCTCTGCCGGTCGGATCTCCTATTTGAGCCGTAAAATCACCGATGATGATTACGCCAATATGCCCCATATCCTGAAATTCGCGCATTTTTCTTATCGGAACCAAATGTCCGATATGAACATCGTAACCGGTCGGATCAATACCGTATTTAATTCTCAACGGTTTTCCGGTTTCTTCCGATTTTTTTAATTTTTTTATTAATTCTTCTTCGGGAATAATTTCTTCAACACCTTTTTTTATAATCTCAAGTTTTTCTTGTAACGTCATTTTTCCAGCCTTGTTTTATTTTTTTAGAATTTAAATAATATATGAAAATTATCAACTTCAATCAGATGAGCCAAACGCTTTATAAATTTATATTTGTCAACCTGCATTTAAGCTTTGAACGATTTACGCTCAGAAGTATTTTTGAAGATGAGAAAAAAGTAATGAGCAAAAGAAAAAATGATTAACGAAGACAATAAAATAATTTATTTTAAGAAGTTGTTTCTATTCCTTATTATCTTCTTCCGAAGAATATTCTTTTGAGTTTATTATCAAAGCGGCTTGTCTTACGCTTAAAGGAGAAGCGTAAAAGGTTTTTTGATTGGAGTAAACAACATATCCGGGAGCGCTTCCGCGAGGTTTCCTGACATAGCGTATTTGCGTATAATCCACCGGAACATTGGAAGAGCTTTTGGCTTTACTGTAATAAGCCGCAATTCCGCAACACAAATTTCTTAAATTAACGGGCAAATTACGTTTTTTGTAATTTCTTAAAATAACGTGAGTACCCCGGAACACTCTGGTATGAAACCACCAATCGTCGTTTTGGGCAAAATGATTGGTAAGCTTATCGTTTTCGGATGAGGTTCGTCCTATAAAAATTTCCCAATCCTCCGAAACCCTCAGTTTTCGATAACCCGGACTCTTCGTTTTCCTGTTTTTCGCAAAGTTTTTTTTAAGCAGTTTTTTGGCTTCGATATAAGATTCGATTTCTTTTATGAAGAAAATTTCCTGTTCATATTCTTCCTTTTCCTCAATAGCTTTTTCTATTTGAATCTTAATATGTTTTTTACCGTCTCTTGCTTTTCGATACTTTTTAAAAAATATTTCAAGATTTTTTTGAGGAGATTTGTCGGGATGTAATTTCAAGATTATTTTTTCCGCATTTTCCGAATAGTAATTAATAACTTCCAATTCCTTTAATCCCGGTTTTAATAATCGGTAATTAGCTTTCAAAAGTTCTGCTTTTCTCTTAAAATCTTCTTCTTTGCCGGCTTCTTTCAATTCTATTTGCAGTTTTTCGATTTTATTTTGCTTTTTCTTGATTTTTTTGAGAATTGATTTTTCTTTTTCTTCTATAATTCGATCTCGTTTTTCCATAAAAACAGAATTACGGAGAAAGTCAGCAAAAAGTTCGTTCACGGAGTTAAATCCGTTTTCGGAAGATATTACTTCTTTATTAGGAGAAATTGCAAGAGGGAAAATAACTTCTTCTTTTTCAGGGATAAATTTTCCTTTCGGAGGCGTGTAAATATCCGCAGGCAAAACCTGTCTTTCAGGATTATCGGCATAAGATATTTTTTTTAGGCAATCCAAAATAACCGGGCTTTTTTCTTTTTTTGCCAAAATAATATTAGCATAATAAGGTAAAAGTTCCAGAATAAGCAAATAGGTTACTTTCTCGTTGTAAATACTGTATTTACCGAACTCTAAAGTAATAATTCTGTCGTTTTCGTCAATTCGGATATCCGTTAACTTTGCCTGTCTCAGATGAGTATCTGCAATCTTGCATTGAGGATGTTCTTCAAACGGCAAATCTTTGCTTTCGTCAAAAAAACAAAAACTGAATTTAGAATCCAAATGAATAATTAAATTTTGATTTGATTTCTTAAATTTAAGGCAAAATAAATTCTCGAATTTTAAAAACTCACGAACAATTTTCGTATTCTTAACAAATTCTCGGGCTTCTTTTACCCATTCAGCCAAATGCGAATATCTCATTGTATTTATATTTTACGGTTAATTATCAAAGACCTTAGACCTTAACTTTTTTCAGGGAAACCGTCAGTTCATATTTATAAGGCGGACAATCCCAAATTTCGGCATTCATGTATTCGAGAGGATTATTGATGATTTCGTCTTCGGTTACAACGGTAACGGTTTTTTCGTCTTTACCTTCTTCTTCTTTCAAAATCCAAAATTTCTTCACGGAATCTTTCGGGGAGGCTGTATTTTTTTTAACCGGCATAATTTCTCCAATTATTTCATATTCTGGGTGTTTTTGAACAAAATGATGCAATACGGCGTAAGAAACATATTCGCGATAAAGCTCGCAACGATTCTTGCATCCGGATGCGCAAACATAGATACTGACAAATTTCTTGTCTCGCGGACAAAAGAGACTTTTTTTTATTTTAATCATTTAATTAAATTATGAACTTTCAAAACGTTTATTAATTTCTTTTTATTCTCGGCAGCAAGATTGCAAAGCGGCATTCTGAACAAAGGTTCAATGTACCCCATAAGAGCCAAAGCTTCTTTCACGGGAATCGGGTTGGTTTCGACAAACATGATTTCGTTCAGGTCTTCAATTTCATGATGAATTTTACGGGCTTTTTCGAAATCTCCGTCTAAAGATAATTTAATAAGATCATGGACTTTTTCCGGGATAATGTTGGAAGTAACAGAAATACAGCCTTTTGCTCCGACAGCCATCAGCGGAAGATTAAGAGCATCTTCTCCCGAGAAAAGCGTAAAGTCATCTGCCGTTTCCTTAATGATTTTACTTGCCTGAGTCAAACTTCCGCTTGCTTCTTTTACCGCCTTAACCGATGTAATATTCGAGGCGAGCCAAGCAACCGTTTCCGCATTAATATTAACTCCTGTTCTGCCGGGAACATTGTAGATAACCAAAGGAATTTCAGTTTTTTCGGCAATGCGAGAAAAATATTCTTTCATTCCGTTTTGCGTAGGCTTGTTGTAATAAGGGGTTATCACTAAAGCCGAATCTGCTCCTGCGTCAAATGCTCGTCGCGTTTGAGCAACGGTTGAATTTAAATTATTCGTTCCTGTTCCGATCATAACGGGTACTTTTTTATCGATTTTTCTCATGCAAAATCTTATCAACTGCCATTTTTCGTCTCCGGCAAGAGCGGGAGATTCAGCCGTTGTTCCGCATAAAAGAATTCCGTCCGTTTTATTTTCAAGTTGAAATTCAATAAGTTTTTCCAAAGCATAATAATCAATTTCACCGTTTTTAAAAGGCGTAACCAGAGCAGTATATGAACCTTGCAGCATAAAGATATCCCTCATATTTTAATTATTAACGTCTAATTTCAAACAAATCAATTTCTTGCCTGATGCAATATACAAAGATTTTTCGTATGAATCGAATTTACTTATAAAATCAATTCCCTCTTCGGGGGAAAACTCGGTTAAATCGGTTCCGTCAAGTATAGTTTTTATTTTAATTTTATTTTTCGACGGATTAAGAATCAAACTTCCGTTAAGCCTTCTGTCCATTTCCAAACTTATTTGCCCGGGCTTTAATCCGGAAGGTCTCTCTTTATCTGATTCAAAATTTGTCTCCCAAAATAAAGTACCGCTGTCCCTTTCCACAGCCGATGCGGTATCATCATCAAAACAAAGCAGAAGTCTTTTAAAGTCAAGTATTTCCGTTGCAACTATATTTTTACGGAAATTTTTTTGCCAAACAAGGTTGCGATTTCGTTTATCGAAGACAAATATTTTTTGCTCTGAAGCAAGATAAATATTTTTAGAGTCAAATACGGGAGTAAGGGTAATTGCAGTCGGAACGCTTATTTCATAAGTTTTTCGCAAAGCCGTTTCTCGCGCCGGCATAAAAAGACGATCAAGTTTAACGTCCAAAATTTTTTCCATTTCTTCAATATCTAAATTTCTTATTCTTTCCTGAATGATTTCTGTTTGAATTTTCAACTCGTCTTCTAATTTGTTTCCTCCCGCAAAAGCATAAACAAGAGCCGTAAAAACGGCAAAAACAATTAAAAGGGAAGCAATTCTGTGAGGTTTTTCCGTCAAATAGCTCAACAACCCCAACTCAGCATCGGAAGAAGAGAATAAGGCAAAGTTTTTGTTGTCTTTTCGAAGATAAAGAGCAGTGTTTTCATCTGACAAAGATTTGTTTCCGAGAAAAAGACGAGTCTTTTTTTTGCGAGATGAATCAACTATTATAAAGAGAGAATTAAACGGTTGGGGATAAAGTCGATCCGGACATTTTTTTTTAAATTTTCTCCGAATCGACTTGATAAAATCGCTTAAATCAACGATGCGATAAACATGTTTTATCAAAATGGAAAATCCTTCCGTGGAATCAGCTTGAAAATATCCTTCCGTTTGAATGATAAAAGCATACTCGAAACCGGGAACAATATTTTTATATTCTTCCAAAAAGCTTTTAATCTGATCAAAAGTTTCCGCACAGTCTAAAGACTTCAATTTTTCCGTCTTTTTTTCCAGAGAATTTACGAATTTTTCAGGTAATGCTGTTTCGTAAGAGCATTTAACCATGATAAAATAAGTTATGTCAATTGTTCGGAATAAATTATGAAATACTCGAACAGACGCGTTTTCTTCGTTGAACTTAAGCAAACTCAACATTATTTTAAGTCCACCATTTAATAAAACTGCGGTAAAAGACTCTGATATCCGTAGGAATGTCCATCAACATATTTGTATAGGCAGCATTTGCCAAAGGACACCAACACTCTTTATTTTTTATGGAGCGACGGATTATTTTCATCTTATCGGAATTCCATATTTCAGAAAAGTTATAATTTGTTTCTCGAAGATTTCCGACCGGATTTGCTTTGATGCAACATGCCCACACATCCCCGTCAGGGCTTATTTGAACGGATGTAAAACCGGCATAACAGGGAATAACCTGAGTTTTATCGCGCAAAATTTTTTTTACCAGATTGTAATATTCCAACCTGAAAGCCTGGGTAATTTTACTGATCCCGGAAAATTTACCGTTTTTTATGCGATGACTGAGAAAATCTATGGCAGAACGATATTCCAATAATCCGGGAGAAATTTGTTTTCCTACGGTATCCAGTTCAATTCTTTCTTCCGCTATTTCCGTAATATAAGAATCCGGTTTAAAACTCATTAATTTAGAAGAAATTGCCGAAAAATCGGTAACGTTAAACTTAGAAATAACCGTATGTATCCCCACTTCCAAATTAGGCAATTTGAGATGTTTTAATTTATTGTAAGTTTTTAAAGTCTTTTCGTAGTTGCCGGCAACGTTTCTGATATGGTCATGCTGTCCTTTAATTCCGTCAAAAGAAAGATTAATGATAAGTTTTGACTTTCTTGTTGTCAGAGCAATATTTTTTACGTCTTCCGTTATTTTATCGGTCAAAATTCCGTTAGAGGGAATATTAATGATAGCCGGTTTACAAATTTTGTACGCAGCTTTCACAATTTCGACAATATCGGTTCTTAAAAAAGGTTCTCCCCCGCTGAAAGTGATCCAATAAGGAGAATGTCCCAGACTTTTAAAAATTTTTTTATATTCTTTTACAGATAATTCTTCGGCTTTCTTTTTATAAATATTACATGTTTTACATCTGGAATTACACCGATAACAAAGACTGACCGTATAATTCAACGGTTTCATCCGAGGAAATCCTAACTTACGGAAAGATTTATATAATAATATCTTAGGTATTATTCCAATCATTTCTCAATCCTTTCTTCTCAAATTTTTGGTTGTTTCGGCAATATCCCATTTAAACGGATTTTTCTTTTTTACGCAATAATCGTAACGCCCCAAAAATCTCGAATAAATTTCAAGTCCGGCAGTCAAAAGAATATAAGGTAAAGTTAAGGGTCTTTGTAATATTTCATCAATCATTATTCGAAATAAAATAGACGAATTTTGAGAAGATACTTTATAATTATATTGCTCTTTCAACCAAAGATGACCGGCGGCAATCCTTCTTCTCTGGCTGATAAAATCACTCAAAGTTTCCGGTCCTTTATTGTGTATTATTGCATCAGGAATATATTTTTTTCTAAGACCGGCTTTAGTAATTTCTGATTCTATGCTTGCTTCATCAACTGCGCTTTCTTCAGGAATTTCTTTTACAATGTTCCTGAAAGCAATCATTTCGCCGAGCTTAGGAGAAATCAAAGCCATTTTGTGATGTAACCGCCATAATAATTGAACTGCAAAACCGATAAAAGTACAGGTATAATTTTCCGGAACAGGTCGTCCGCCGCTCATACCCGTATTATTTTCCGTCAATGCCGTTACCATCTTTTCAATTGTATCCGGAGCAGGGATGGTATCTCCGCTTTCAATTATACAATACTCTGAAGAAGCTTTTGCCAAAAACAAATTAATTGCCGCTGATTTTCCTCGTCTTTCCGGTTCTTTAATCAAAATAATACGATCATCAGATTTTGCAAAATCCTCAACAATATCATCCGTACCGTCCGTACAAGCGCTGGAAACAACAATAATTTCTTTTACGGTAACGTTATTCAATTTTGATTTTTGGACAGCGCGCAAAAGTTTTGCTATATTTTTAGCTTCATTGTAAACAATTACTCCTACCGAAACATCAGCCATTTTATTTTTTCTCGCAATCTTTTCCTATGGCATTCAAAATGCCGTTAATGAATTTTCCCGACTTTTCCGAACAATATTTTTTTGAAATTTCAACAGCTTCATCAATAACGATCGGAACCGGGGTTTCCGTATAAATAATTTCGTAAGCGGCAATTCTCAATAAGTTTTTGTCAAGAGCAGCTATACGGTCAAAGCTCCAATTTTTGGTGTGATTTTTTATTTCGTCATCAATAGATATGATATTTTTAACCGTATTCAAAAGAATATTTCCGGCAAATTCAAAGATGGGAGATTCTGAATCAATATCTTCCCTGTCGGCAATTTCCAATAATCTCGGCGACGTTTTATCGATAATCGACAACATGCCCAAATAATCGTCAACAGGTTCAAAACTCAATGAATATAATGTTTGCAAAGCAAGTTCTCGACTTTTTCTGCGCATTCCCATAATTTACAGTCCCCGGAATAAATTAACCGTTTCAATTGCGGAAAGAGCGGCATCCCAACCCTTGTTGCCGACTTTAGTTCCGGCTCTTTCAATCGCCTGCTCAATGGAATCCGTAGTCAACACCCCGAAAATTACAGGCAAATTTGCTTCCAAGCCGACACTTGCCACGCCTTTGCTTACTTCAGCAGAAACATAATCGAAATGAGGTGTTGCACCCCGGATAACCGTTCCGAGACAAATAACAGAATCATAATTTCCGGTTGCCGCGAATTTCTTGGCGGTAAGAGGAATTTCAAAAGCTCCCGGAACCCAAATAATATCAATTTGAGAATCATCTGCCCCGTGACGTTTGAGGCAATCAATGGCTCCTTCCATCAATTTGGTATTGATAAATTCATTAAATCTGCTGACAATAATTGCAAATTTTTCCTTTCCTACAACAAGCTTACCTTCATATATTTTCATAATATCCTCAATATTTTCATTTTATTAAAAACTATAACTCAGCATAATATAAAGAGTTAAAAATAATAAAAAACAAATTAACACTTTAATAAGCCATAAAAAAAATATATAACCGGTAATCAAGATGTTTTTTCAAATAAGAATAAATAAAATTCTAAAAGACTTAATTTACCATCAATAAACCGATAACGCCATTTCAAAATTGAAAAAATCAAATCAAAGCAAGAATAAAAAATCATAATTTAAAAGAAGAAAGTCTTAATTAAACTCAGATGCGCAAATTAAAACGGCAAAAAATTTTACGGCAATAATTAAGAATAAAAATCGGAAAAAATAAATCTTGTAAAGTAATTATTCATCTTTCTTTACTCATGCAAACATTTTTTGCAGGCAATAAAAAAAGCTCCCGAAGGAGCTTGAAAAAACAATCATGATTTTTTATCAAAGATTTCGTTCATTGTCAAATTCGATATTAATATCAAAATCATCTTCCAGAACATCTTTAACGTTATCCTTTATTTTTTCCAAATCAATCTCTTTAATTATCTTTTCTTTAATATTTCCGGCAGATTCATCATTTATGAAAATACGGATATTATTGTCATTGATATTTATCTCGAATTGATTTTCTTTATCAACTTTTACTTTTCGTTTTATTCTCTTGCCGTCTTGTAAAGTCAAAAGAGTAATTTCATCGCCGAACTCAGCTTCTCTGATTGCGGAACGCAAATCTCCGGCAAAATCTATTTTTTTCCCGTTTACTTTCAGGATAACGTCACCCGGTTTAATCCCGGCTTTATCCGCGGGATAGTCTTTTCGCACATAATCAACGGAAACTCCTGATTTAAGCTTTAATTTCTTCTTTATTTTACGAGGAATCGGTTTAACGTTGATACCGATAACTTTTTTATCGGAATTTCCGAAATTATAAACGTAGATATTGTCAGGTTTATTAAAAAAATCAGAAATATTGCGATGCCTTTTGCGATAATCAAGTTCTGCTTTCAGAATAATTTCTTTCTTGTCTCTCCAAATTTTAAGATCAATAATATCTCCTTTGGCGTAATTTTTCAGCATTTTGGTAATTTGATTTCCGGTATAAACTTTTTCGCCTGCCAATTCCAAAATAATATCTTTTTTCTCCAACCCTGCTTTTTCAGCCGGAGAATCGGGAACAATTCCTGATATTTGAACTCCGCAATTGCTTTTTAAACCGAGTTTTCCGGCTTTCCAATCACTTAATTCATTGGTATAAACACCGAGATGCAAACCTGAAGAAGCATTTTTAAATTCTTCTCTGTCAGCCAAAACAAGAGATGTTTTTTTCTTTTTGCCGTCTCTCATAAATTCAAGTTTTACCTTATTGCCTGCTTTTTCAAGCTCCATCATTTTATCAAATTGGCTTACGGTATAAAGTTTTTCTCCGTTAAATCGAATCAAAATATCGTTTTTTTCCAAGCCGGCTTTTTCAGCGGGACTGCCCTTAACAATTCCGGAGAGCAAAATGCCGTAATTAATGTTTGCATTCAACTCTTTAAGAACCTCTGCTCGGGGTTCTCTCATACTTACGCCCATATACGGTTTTTTTTCGACGGCGCAAATCACTGTCGCCGCAACAAGCATCACAAGCAATAATGTTATTTTTGCGTATTTCATTTTATCTCCTTTCAGTAACTTTCCGAGGTTACCGGTATAAAATTTTCTTCGGTTTGAGATTTAAATTCCGATACAATCATCACAGATCCGTTTTCTTTTGATCTGTATTGCCTGATAATATAAGCTTTTTCTTCGCTGAACTCCGAAGGATCAAGAGATGATTTTAATCGGGGATTGTTTATCGAAGTGTAATCCAGCGTATTCAATAATTTATCCAAATTTGTATCCTCAAGACAATTGTCTCGATGATTAAGTCCCAAAAAACGATTGGCTTTCATGGCTGTTTCGGGACGAACAACGGTCAAGGTCAAAAGCAACGATAATATAAAAGAAAATATCGCAGCCGGTTTAAAAGCAAAAAAGACTTTAGATGATTCCCTGAAATATTTGAGATGTATTTCTCCTTTAAGACGTTCCTTGTCCGCAGATAAAGGAGGATCAGGGACTTCCATTTCTTCAAGCTTGCGTTCAAATTCTTTATAATTCATAATTATCTCCGATTTTTTCTCGCAGTTTTTTCAAAATTCTGTGCGTTCTTACTTTAACGGCATTTTCTTTTTTTTTCATTATTTCGGCTATTTCGGCAAAACTTAATTTTTCAAAGAAACGCAAAGTCAGTAAATTTTTTTCTTCCTCTTTCAAATCATCCATCAATAATTTAACTTTTTCAAACAACGGATAATCCATTTTTTCTCCGTCTTGTTCTGAAATCGATTTATAATTTTCCAACATTTTGGAGCGAGAACTGTTTCTGCGATAATATTGAGCTATTTCATTGACGGCAATTCGATAAAGCCAAGCCGAAAAACTTGTTCTTCTCGCTTCCAAAATTCGGAATAAAGTTATTTTGTTCATCGCTTTAAAAAACGTATTGGAAACTATCTCCTGTCTTATATCCTCGGAACCGACGCGATGAAAAACAAAGGCGTTTATTTTCGGATAATATTTTCGATAAAGACAATCAAAAGCTTCCGGATTTTTTCGGGCTTTTTTTATCAATTCCAACTCAGTCAATTTACCGTACCTCTCTTAGGGATTCAACAGCTGAAATGTTCAAAAGGGGAATTGGTTACATTTAAATTTTTTTCTTTAAATTTGTGATTTTAATGTTGCGAGTAAAATAAAAATTTAAAATTCAGACAAATAAAAAACCCGTATCGGTACGGGTTTATTTTATAATATTTTACAATTATTGTTATTCAGCTGCCAAAATCTTAGCTGCATCTCTATTTCGACAACGTTTGCAAACGTTGATGGTCTCATCGCCGTTTTTCACTTCCCAAAGAAGTTTGGCGGCCGTTCTTGAGCAGAGAGGGCAATTTCCGCGACCGTTGGCAGGCATTTTTCTTAAAATTTTTCCGCGATTATTCTTTGCCATGAAAGTCTCCTTATTTATTTTTTTATTTAAAACCATATTATTTAAAAGATTAGGTAAAAACTATTTTTCAGTGATATTCGTCAAGAAAAATAATCAAAGCCGTAAATATGCTCAACTTATTTAATTAAATTCATCGGTAAAAAATTCTCCGTTGACTATGGAAAAAGAGACTCTTTCCAATTCTTCGGAAACGGTGATAGATTTTTTCAGGATTCTCAAATAAGTGCCGCCGAATATTTTTTTAAAAACGGTAATATGTCTTGGAATCTGTTGATCGGGGAGCAATGCTTTATTAATCGCTTCTTCGTATTTTTCCGCCAATTTTTCCATTTCAGCAGTCAAAAAAGCCATTCTTTCCCGATGCTCCGGATGATCGCGCAACTTAACCGATTCTTTATTCAAAACCAGCATTTTTTCCTTTATAAACGGACTTATGGTTATTTCTGTCTCGGTGCCTATAGCTCCGGGATTTCCGATGACAGCCGCTTCTATATGTTCTCCGCTTTGAATTAATCCGCCTACGATGGCGCTTCCTTTTTCCGAACCGTAAATTCCTTTTTCGGCTATTAATCGGCAAAAATGAGCATTGTCTTCAAAATAAATTTGTCCAGCGGTAACCACTCTGGCGCTTTCGGCAGAATTAAACGACACGTTTCCCTGAGCAACTATTCCGGTTTCTTTACAATTCATTATATCGCCGTTAATTGAAACCTGCCCCGAAATTTCGATATCAGCATCGTTTATATCTCCGTTAACCGTCAGGTTTCCGTCTATTTTCATTTTTATTTTTTCACTGACATTGCCGTTGACGGTAAGATTTCCTCTCAATCCAAAATTATCAAAATTAAGCCCGATATTTTCATTTATCTCGAAATCAGATTTTACGTTAACTTTTCCTTCTTCATCAAGATAAGGATAACCTGCCTTGGCAGCCATTATCATACTTTTTTCTTCTGAATAAAAAACGTTTTCGCCCAGATGTTTTTTTAAAATCTCTTCATCAGAAAATTCAGGAGAAATTTCCGTTCCGTAAACATTGCGTCCGGTAATCCCGCTCTTCGTAATAAACAGTTGAGCCAAAGCCGAGTCTTTTTCCGCAAAATCAAAGTCTTTAAGCAGATGAAAACGATTAGCGAACGATGAAGGATTAAAACTTTCTTCCGGATTGAAAAGAGGATTAAATTCTGCTTCCGGTTCGTCAAATTTATCTCCCAAAGCAATAAGAAAAGGTTCTCCCGTTTTTTTCCTGATGCCGTTTTCTTCATTGTAAAGAGCGGCATTTTCAAAACCCCATGTAATTCCTGATTCTTCAATAAGACTTAACAAATCGTTTTCGTTTTGTAAAACGCCGTCATCGTTTATCGTTAAAAAGGCGGAAAAAGAATCTTCGCTTATTTTGATTTCCGCAGAACCGTTTGCGTTATTGTAAATTTTTTCCATAATCAATTCCTGTTCAGGTTTAAATTAATCTCGGACTTGTTTCATTCGGTAACTGATCGGGTAATAATTTTAAAACCGATAAGTTTGACAATCTTTTTATAAAAAAACAGTTTTTTCCCATCAAATTTTTATTTTTGTTTTTTAATAAAGTCCAGAATATCTTCAGGCTTTTCGGCAATAAAGTCGGCTCCGGTATTTTCCAATTCTTCCCTTCCCCGAAATCCCCAGGAAACTCCGATTGATTTTGCTCCGTAATTACGAGCCGTCAAAATATCAATATCCGAATCTCCGACGAAAACGGTTTCTTCCGGAGAAAGTTTTAATTTTTCCAAAAGCTTGTTTACGGTAAAAGGATCAGGTTTTAAAGGGAAACCTTTTACTCCGCCTTGAATTTCCTCGAAATAATCGTTACCGAAAATCTCGTTTACCATAGTTACCGTAAATTCATGAGGTTTATTGGAAAGAACTGCAACAAGAAAATTATTTTCTTTCAATTTTTCAACCAAATCCGGAATCCCCTCGTAAGGTCTCGTATTTACTCTCCATCGTACCCTGTAATCTTTGCGAAAAAAATCCAAAGCATCCCGTAAAATATCTTCGTTAATATATTCCTTCGGAACAGCTCTTTTGATTAAATCTTCCACCCCGTCTCCGACGAATCGACAATACTTTTCTTCTGAATGCTCCGGAAAATTATTTTTTTTCAAAAATTCATTCATGCAATCTCTGATATCTTCTATTGTATATAATAATGTTCCGTCCAAATCAAATATAACTGCTTTTATCACGTTTTCCTTCCTGTTTAATTTTTATATCGGATATAATTTACGGGTTAAAAATAAAAAAAGCCCCTGTTAAGGGGCAATCTAAAAGAATAATTTATTTGTTGTTTTTTTCAAATTCAATCATAAACTCGCTGAGAGCTTTGGCTGATTCAAGTTTCATGGCATTGTAAACAGAAGCGCGGCATCCGCCGACACTGCGGTGTCCTTTAAGAGTCACGAGATCTTTTTCAGCAGCTTCAGCCATAAATTTTGCTTCCAATTCAGGAGTAGGAAGACGGAAAGGAATATTCATGAGAGAACGATCTTCCTTAACAACCGGACAAGTATAGAAATCTGAATTGTCAATTACATCGTAAATATAACCGGCTTTTTTGATATTGCGTTTTTCTATTTCAGCCAAACCGCCCTTATCTTCAATCCATTTCAAAACTTCTCCTACTACGTAAATGGCAAAAGCAGGCGGAGTGTTAAACATTGATTCTTTTTCGATATGGGTTTTATAGTCAAGCATTGTGGGTAAGCCGGATTGGAATTTTTCCTGCAAAGATTTTTTAATTACAACAAAAGTACAGCCTGCCGGTCCGATATTTTTTTGAGCTCCTCCGTAAATCAAATCATATTTTTTGAAATCCATCGGTTTGCTCAGGAAATTTGAGGACATGTCAGCAATAAGCGGAACATCGGCGGGAACTTCCGGATCAAATTTGAATTCTGTTCCCCTAATTGTATTATTTGTGGTAATATGCAGATATGCCGGATTTTCGCTTAATTTGAATTCTTTGGGGATAAATGTAAAATCTCCGTCTTTTGAAGAAGCCGCTATGTGCATTTTCTTACCGATTTTTTGAGCTTCTTTCCACGCTTTTGTAGACCATGTTCCCGTATCGACATAGTTGGCAACTTTGTCATCTGCGCAGAGATTCAAGGGAATCATTAAAAATTGGGTACTGGCTCCGCCCTGCAAGAAAAGAACATCGTATTCGTCTTTAGACAAATCCATTATTCGCAGCATACGTTCCTTTGTTGTTTCAATAATTTCGCCGTAAGCTTTGGAACGATGACTCATTTCCATTACGGAAAGTCCCTGACCTTTGTAATTAAATAAATTTTTCTGTACTTCCAAAAGTACTTCTTCGGGAAGGACACCGGGTCCCGCACTGAAATTATGGACTCTTTTTTCCATGATTCCTCCAAATTAATAATGTTTCGGCACTCTTTGTAAAATATATGGTTTTAAGGCAAGTTATTTTTGAAAAATATAAAAAAAATATAATTGCCCGCACCGGAGCAATAATTATAAATACGGCAATCTCATTAACAAATTAAAAAAAGATAAAACATTTTATAAAAAAAGTAATTAATTGTTTTTATTTGATCATAAAATCTCATACAGTTAATATCATCTTACATCTGCCTGCTTCCGACATTATAAAAACTTCGTCTCGGAAATATCAAGATCAGGCGTTAAGAATTTTCACCGGTTGAGCTCAAGGAGTTTGAAAAATTCAGCATGATTGCAAATATTTCAGATGTTTTTATACAGTCGGGAGTTTTTCTTGTTTCGTTCTTTTGGCGGTATAAAAAAATGAAAAATATCCTTAGATTATTGTACTTAAAATAAATACCTCACTTCTTTTAAACCGCCTCGCAGGCAAGCCGGGAATATAAATCTGTTTGCGCTTCGACTCCGCTCAGCGCCAGGAACAACTTAGTTCAGTAATCGGCATTTCTTACCGGGACGGATATTTTAACCTGTTTTAATTTAGGAAACATATAAAATACAAATAAAATGTAAAACATCTGGTCAGGAATTGTCTGCTTCCGACATTATAAAAATTTCGTCTCGGAAATATCAAGATCAGGCGTTAAGAATTTTTCACTGCTTGAGTATAACGAGTTTGAAAAATTCAGCATGATTGCAGAGATTTCAGATGTTTTTATACCGTCTGGAGTTTTTCTTGTTTCGTTCTTTTGGCGATACAAAAGAATAAAAAAAATCGTTAGATTATTGTACTTAAAATAAATACCGCACTTCTTTTAAACCGCCCCGCCGGCAAGCCGGCAGCCCTCCGAATGCCGGGAATTTTAGCCGTATATTTTATTAAATACATCACTGACATCCCTTACGTATAAACCTTTTGAATAAACACACTTTACGGGGCGACCCTAAAAGAAAGCATTAAATCTGATAAAACTTAATTTACTTTCGAATATAAAAATAAACAAAAAAAGCAACTGCTCCGAAGAACAATTGCTTTTTAACAAATACTATTTTTGCAAGAAAATTTATCCCATCATTTTTAAGAGGTCGATTACTCGCATAGAATAGCCCCATTCATTATCATACCAGCTTAATAATTTGATGTTTTTTCCGTTTGCCATGGTACAGCCTGCGTCAAAAATCGAAGAGTGAGGATTACCGATAATATCAGATGAGACAATAGGCTCTTCCGTATATTGCAAGATCCCTTTCAATTCATTTTCGGCTGCTTTTTTCATAACGGCGTTTATTTCTTCAACGTCAGTTTCTTTTTTTACGTTCACGGTTACATCAACCAATGATCCGTCGGGCGTGGGAACTCTTACTGCCATACCGTCTATTTTACCGTTCAATTCGGGAATAACCTTTCCGGTTGCCGAAGCAGCTCCTGTGGTAGTAGGAATAATATTGAGAGCGGCAGCTCTGGTTCTTCTGAGATCCGAATGAGGTAAATCCAAAACTTTTTGATCATTCGTATATGAATGAATTGTTGTCATAAAAGCAGATTCAACGCCGAATTCATCATTCAGAACCTTCATTACCGGAGCAAGACAGTTTGTCGTGCAGGAAGCATTTGAAACTATTTTATGTTCAGGTTTCAAAGTGTCGTCATTCACTCCCACAACTATCGTAGCATCCATTTCACCTTTTCCGGGAGCGGAAATAATTACTTTTTCAGCTCCGGCTTCCAAATGTTTTCCGGCTTTTTCTTTGCTTCTGAATAATCCTGTTGATTCAATCACAATTTTAACGCCCATTTCTTTCCACGGTAATTTAGCCGGGTCTCTTTCGGCAATAATTTTTATTTTTTTACCGTTTACAATGAGCATGTCGCCTTCGGTTTTGATTTCGTAAGGGAAATTTTTGTGAACCGAATCATGACCGAGTAAGTGAGCCAAAGTTTTTACGTCGGTAATATCGTTTATTGCTGCGACTTCGATATTTTCTTCTTCCATCAGTCCGCGGAATACCAAACGACCGATTCTTCCGAATCCGTTAATTGCAACTTTTAACATTGTTCCTCCCATGGAATATTATTTTCCATTTAAACAGGTAATTTAAGCAACGGATGACGTTGCGTTCTCTTTTTTATGTTAAGCCCGAATTTCTCCGGGCTTAAATTATTGAAAACTATTTTCCCGATTCTTGAAAAATGTCAACTTCGCCGTTTATGCTTTTCAGCATGAATTCAGCAGATTCATGCAAATCGCTTTTCGGATAATCGTTTATTACGCTGTTAAAATATTTTTTTGCCGTTTCATTGTCTTTCAACTCTTCGCTGTACAAAAATCCTATCATAAATGAGGCTCTGTAACCGTCGGTTTCATTATAATTTTTCAATATTTGATTATAATAGTTCACGGCATCTTTATATTTACGTTTCTTTTGAGATTCCGCTGCAAGATCAAAAAGTTCTTTTGCGGTCAACCTGATAACCAATTTTTCGGGATAAAGTTTAAGAGAGTATTTTTCATCTAACTCGGCTTCAACTTCTTCAAACTTTGCTTTCAGCATTTTACGTTTAAGATTCATTTTTATAGTTAAGATTACGTCTTCAAAACTCTTGTAAGATTCGGGAGTTTCATCCAAAACTTTGAAGAAAACGCAGTTTCCCTTTTGGTCTTGGACTATTTTGCTTAACTTATTCAACTCGGCATTCCAAATCATCTCGTTTAATTTTTGATCTTTACCGTAACCGCTGACGATTCCGTTTGGATAAACTTTTTCGATAATTCCGTAATTCTTAGGGAAAACTGAATTATCATTAACTAAATTACGAACTGCTTCGTTGTCGCCTTTTTCCATAAATTCGGCTATTTGTTTCTTCATTCTTGAAGCTTCTTCTTCCGAAGCAAAAGCAAATAATTGAATCTTTCTGTTTTTGTTTTTCTTGTACTTTTCTTTATTGTCTTCGTAATATTTTTTCATCAAATCTTCGGTCAAAACAACTTGGTCGGTAACAACCTTATCGTAACAGCCGGAAATAATTTTACCTCTTTTTATATCCTTCATTTGCTCGATTACAGAAGGATCTTCGTCATAACCTTTTTCCAAAGCATCGGCGTAAACCAATTCATTTTCGACATCTCTGCGCACGATCTTGTTTCTGAAATCCGAATTAGCCAAACTTTGTCGCTCTTGAGGCGGAATTTTCTTAAATTTTTTCAAAATATCATTATGCTTCCATTCCAAGTTCAATTTGGGAATACTGACAACAACAGCATTATCCTTTTCTTCAACTTTAACAGAACTGTTCATCTTTTCGCTTGCGATCATGGCAGTATCGATTACAACTTCATATTTTTTCATTAATTCTGCCATTCTGGCTTCTTGTTTTTCTTTTTGATATTTGGGACGAAGCTTATCGAATATGCGTTTTGCAACTGACTTAAAATCTTTCAGTTCAGGTTCTTCATGTCTTATTTTATTAAAAACATGCCAGCCAGTATCTGTCTTGATCGGACCGACCCATTTATCTAAGTCAGCATTCTTGATCGCATCATCTAATTTTTTGTCTTTTCCGACGGTTACGATGAATCCGTTTCCTCTGATATTTTCAATAAGTCCTTGTTTCTTTACGGCTTCTTTATTGATGGAGTACTCGTTCATTATTTCGTTAAAATCAGCGCCTTTTTTCAATTTTTTAACCGCTTTTTTACCTGATTTTTTATTTTCAGTCTGAATATAACGAACGGAAATACTTCTTCTTGTCATAAAATCTTTATTATGCGTATCGTAATATTCTTTAAGTTCGTCTTCCGGCAATCTGTCTATATCAAATTCTTTTTGGAAATAAATTCCGTTGATAACGGGTTTTGATGCATTTAAAATATTCTTCTTTATTTTTTCGTCTTTTTCTAAATCCAAAGCTAAAGCTTCTTGTTCAAAAACTGCTTCGGTACCTATTGTTTTAAGAATTCTTTGTTGACCTTCAACCGTTAAGAATCTTGATTTATACATTGGCGGAATTTTTTTTATTTTTTCATCTAATTCCTGCTTGGTAATTATTTTTCGTTCATTATTATAAGTTTTATACTCACCCAAAACAGTATCTTTCGAAGGTTTTGCGGCAAATAATGCAAATACTCCCAACAAAAGCAAAGTTGAAAGTTTAAGACTCATTTTAGTCATTATTAAAAACTCCTTTTATTTTTTTATTTAATTAACTTCTCGGAAACTGAGTTTAACCGAAATTTTATGACTTTAAAGTCAAGTGAAATAATAACGAATTATTCTTTTAATTATTTCATCAAAAGAATAACTTTACAGCTGTAAAAAGGAAAAAGCATAGCCCAAACAATGCAATTCCATAATAAAACATAAATCGTTTATTTTTTCAGATATATTTTAACCGTCCAAATATGGAAGCAAAAAAAAAGCAAAGCGTTTAAAACGCTTTGCTTTTTATATAACGTTATGTCTTAATTAAGTTCCATTTTCAAAGTCAAACGATGCGGAGTATTAAGGAAATCTTCACTTAAATAACCAAGGTCTGACCAAGAATAATCAAATCTGAATAAAGCAATCGAGGTCGGAACCATTACGCCGAAACCGGCATTAAATCCGTGTGCGTCGTAATTCATTTGTTGACCTGCTCTCAAGAAGAAATTACCGTATTTGTACTCAAAACCCAAATCAAAAGTTTCTTCTCTGTCTACGCTGTTATTAATTTGAAAAGAACCCAATAAATAAGTATCATCTTCAAAACGGTTTCCCATAATATCGCTGGAAATACCGAAACTGAACTGCATAGGCAATTTATAAGACAATTCTTCGGTATCTTCGTCAATTATTCCGTCACCGTCATTATCCAACAAATCAAAAGGATCTTCATCGGTTAATCCGTCGCCGTCGTTATCAATGTCGAATTTAAGATTGGCTCCGAAGTTTCTCAAAGACATGGCAACAATGGTGTTTCTCCATTGAGTATTGTAAACGGAACCCAAATCAACCGACATTCCGTTAACATTGTTATCTTCAACTTCTTCTCGTATGTATTTTGCAGTTACGCCGAAAGAGAATTTATCGGTAAAAGCTTGCGAATAAGTAATACCGGCAGCTAAATCGCTCCACATAAACTCTTCGCCGTTGGGTCCGAATACTTCTTCGGTTGTTTTTTCCATCCAATCACTGTAAAGATAATTAACGGAAAAAGCAAAAACACCGTAATCTGTTACCATTGAATAAGCGACAAATTCTCTGTTGACATCAGCCACCCAAACAGTGTGATCAAAGAATATTTGATCATTGTCTTTTAACGCCAATCCTCCCGGATTCCAATAAACGGAAGAAATATCATCAGCTACGGGAACATAAGCCTGTCCCATACCTACGGCTCGCGCATCAACGCCTATTTTCAGGAATTGAGCTCCTGCCGTTCCTACTTTCGGGAAAATCTCGGCATTAACCGCAAGAGGCAATGCAAGAACTATTGCGAGTAATATCATTACTTTTTTCATTACATTCCTCCTTATTTGATAATTACGAATTTTCCGACGTTTACTTCATCGTTATCCAAATCTTCAACCGAGAAGAGATACAATCCGCTTGCAATTATCTGGTTATGCTTGGAAAGTAAATCCCAGGAGTGAATACCTGAGGCGGTTTTACCTTTGAATACGCCGGAACTCGGCCAAGAGGCTTTTGAAATCGAAATATTATCTTCAAGATAAGATCCGTCATGATCAATCTGATCAACCAAATCGCCGGCTAAAGTGTAAATTCTTATTTTACATCTTTCAGGCAAATTGATAAACCAAATACGCTTACTTTTATCACCTTTGTCATCTTTTTCTCGACGACCGTCAAAATTGCTTAATCCGTAATAAGGATTAGGAACAACCATAACGTTTTCGCCGTTTTCTTTAGCTCCGGGCCCCGGGAAAAAGACTTTCATGTTCGCATCTTTACCGGTTTCAAGATAAGAGAGATCGTTACTCGGCATACCGCGGTCGAAAGCGGTAACCGAAACATAGTATTCTATACCTTTTGCCAATGAATTATTGACTTCGGTTTGATATACTCTGCTCGCCAATCTGAAATCTCTGTAAATATTCTTTAACCATTCGTCAGAAGCAGCAGCCTGACCCAGGTGATTTTTCAAAGGAATATATTTATCTGTATATAACTGCAAATAGACTTTTTCAGGAACATCAGGATGTTTGAACAATAATGCACCCTCATCAAAACCTAGAGATTCTTCGTTTATGCCTTCCAAAACTTCCTCTCTGGTCTTGGTGTTGTAAAGAGGCATTCCCCAGAAAAGATCGCCTTCAGCAACGTTTTGGAAACGATAAAAAGAGTCATATCTTTTATAAACAATATCTTCAGCAGTTGCTGTTCTCGGGTTAGGTAAACCTTTGTCTATTCCGAGATAACCGCCTAAATCAAGATTATTGGCATCAGGATTATTAATCAAAATATTATAATCGTCATAATCTTGATCAGTTTCTATCTTATCCCATTTTTCAACAAGAGCCCAAAACTCGTTTGAACCTGATCCGCTTCTTACGTAAACCGCATATCCCTGGAAATCATGACGCAATCTGAAACCTGTCCAAGGATTCAAATATGCCATATTATTTCTGTTAACAGGATTTCCGTTTTCGTCGAAAGGCGCTAACTCAGGATAATATTCAAACATAGGATTTGATTGCCAATCATCGGTAATATAAGAATCTAAGTCAGCATTAATATCTTGCCAACCTATTATATTTTTTGAAACATTCATGTTATCTACGGTAAACTCGGCTGAATTATCCCACCAAACTTTCACTCCGTCTCCGTTATTGATGAGTTCAGAGTACATTTTGGGAATTGACGGAGGTTCCGGCGGCTCGTAATGAGGGAACGTATCCGGTTTGACAACAGTATTCAATTGTTGAGCTTCACCGTAAATTTCCTTTGCCCAATCAGCTTGGTGTTTGAGTTCAGCTTCCGTTTCTCCGGGGAATACGGCAATAACGATTTTCATTGTCGCTTTGGGAGCCAAATTCCATCTGTTATCCAGAGTATCATAACTGGCAGTTCCGGGTTGAGCACCGTAAAAACCGAACATAAAACGAGTATCTTCCGGTTCAGGATGAGGAGCTCCAAGTATGGAAAGATCTCTTATATCCTGAATTTGCTCTTTCGGAGAGCGTCCGGTCAATAACCAATATTTTTCATTTTTCTTGCTGTGATCATAGGGATCGGAATCATCGGGTCCGTCTCCTACTTTCCAATACCAGCAGGAGAATTCCAAAGAATCGGGATCGGGAGTACAAACTCTTGCTCCGAGACGTCCGGTTGTAAGACCATTATCTCCGTCTGCATCGTAAGTATAAGCAAATTCATAGTCACCTGCTACATAGTAACTTACATCATCTTTTGCTCTTTCCGTGTCATCCCATGACTGAGGACCCACATCAGCATCCATATAAATACCCATGGCACAATCATATAAAGTATCTCTTAAGTTCATATTGGTAATATCAAATTCAATATAAACCATATTTTTAATATAACCGTAACTCCATTGATAACTCATTTGTCTTACTCTGATATTCAAAGGAGCATGTTCGTGATTACCGGCTCCGGTTTCAGTATAAAAACGTTTTCCGGGAGTTCCGAAAGGACTGTAATCATAATAATAAGAGATGTAGTCCTGTTCCGAAACAGGGAATCCGTCTTCATCATAGAGTCCGTCCATATCGTCATCGTATTCTGCCGTAAGAAGGAAGTCATCGGTAGGATCGGCACTCAAATTCATAAATCCGAGCGGAAACCAAATATCGTAATTTTTTATAACCTTATCGTTAACCTGTGCAATAGATTCGGGATCACCGGCTAAAAGTTCAGCCATGGTCATATCGCCGAAACTGTTAAATACTTCAGGCATTTCCGAAGCATTTCTGAAAGGATAAGCATATCCTGCCGGATCTTCATCTATTTTGCCGTCACCGTCATCGTCAACACCGCGTCTTTGCTCTCTTATACTGGCATAAAGAACAGTGTCTATCAAGTTATTTACCGCATAATTCGGTATTCCGGTTTCTTCCTGATTATAAGCGGGAAGAAATTCGAAGATAGAATGATCGCCGTCAAATCCGACGCTGACAAGAGTATCTATAACCAATTCAGCATTAGGATATTGCTCGGGATTTTCCAAAACTTCCGATTCGGAAATCATTTCTTCCGTAGAATTATGTTTATCGACAAAATACAATTTTTCGCCGGCATTGTTTCTGCGTTGTTTTTTGGCTCCGAACCAAAGAGCTCCTTGATAAAGATAATCGATTCCGCTTCCTCCCGGATATTCGAGAGAAGGCCAACGGGGTGAATTATTCCCGGAACCAAAGAATCCATAATTACTTACTCTGAGCCAGATATTACCTATATTATGGTATTTTTTCTGATCTTGCTGTTTAGACATAACCGCATCTTCGGTTGTTTTCGCAAACAATCCTCCGCAAACCAAAAGCAAGGCAATAAGACTCAAGAGAAATTTTTTAAAATGGATTATCATAGAATTCCTCCATCTATTCTTTTTTTTTAATCTAAATTAAATACAACGGCAAAAGTAACCCAACAAGCAATCGGTTTACCGCCGTTTTCGCCCGGTTGAAATTTCCATTGTTTCACGGCTGTTATAGCCGCTTCATCCAAACCGCCGGGACCGTCCATCAAGCTTTTTATTATCTTAACGGCTCCGACCGAACCGTCTTCAAAAATTTCCGCGCGTACCACAACTTTACCTTGCAAACCGAGTTTTCTGGCAAAATCGGGATAAACGGGAGGCACTTGTTTAATAGCCTGCGGAGCTTTTTCAAAAACAGCAAAATCTGAAGTTTTACCTTCTTCGCGACGAGTAACAACCTCCAGCTTTTCATCTTCAAATACGGTGCTGGCAATTGTTGAAACTTCTTCAAGTTCCTCTTCCTCGTCATCGGAGAATTCATCATCGATAACGATTTCGACCACAGGTCTTGCTTCCGCTTTAGGCGGCTCGATTTTTTCTTTAATTTCCGGAGGTAATTCTTCAACTTGATTAACTACAACCTCTTTTCTCTCAAACGGTTTCACCTGCATCTTAGGAGACACAAGGAAAGCAAACAATGAGAACAATACAGCCAAACTGAAGGCTTTATCATAATATGATCCGGCAATATCTTTCCAATCTTTAAACTCTTTCATAATATCACCTACCTTTTTAATTTAGCTTCAAAAGAAACACGCAAAGCGTTTGCTTCACGCAATTGATTCATAATGTCCGCCATCAAACCGTAACCGGTATTTTTATCCGTCCTGAAACATGTAACGGTATTATAATTAAGAGCAAGCTTACGCATCATAACGTATCTTACGTTCGGAATATCGATAATGAAATCGTCTATCGAAATCCGATCGAGCCTGTCCACGTATATTGTCGTAGCCATTTTACGCTGAATTTTATCAATCGCTTTGGCTTGCGGCAAAGTAACCTTCAAACCGTCTTCCGTTACAAACACTGTAGTAACCATGAAGAAAAGCAAGATGATAAAAGCCACGTCCGACATCGACGCTGTAGGGATTTCGGCAGTCGGTTTATTCTTTTTTGTAAATTTAGCCATATCAACCCCTTAGTTTGTTCCCAGAGATATTTTTTCAGCTCCGCCCAAGCGTAACTGATCCAATACCTGAATCATGAATTTATATCTGCTTTTACGGTCAGTTTTCAATGAAAAAACCATGTCAGGATTTTCAGCTACGGTCTTTTTAATCTCACGATTAATTTTATTCACCGCAATCTCTTCTCCGTTGAGAAAAACTTTTCCCGCCGGATCAACATAAATCTTGGTCAGGTTATCATTTTTCAGTTTAACCCGCTGATTATCCGCTTTACTCGGAGCCGGTAACATTAAGCCCAGCCCCTTCTTAATATCAAACGTCGTAGTCGACAAAAAGAACACGAGCAGACAAAAAGCGATGTCAGAAAGTGATGAGGTAGGAATACCGTTCATCTCACGCTTTTTCCCGCGATTTATCATCTTTATGCTCCGTGTTTTTTAGCAATTAACGTTTCTACAACTTTTTCGGATCCGCGCTGCATATCAAGAACGATTCCGTCAACCATGGTCATAAATATATTATTAAAGAATTGAACCGGGATAGCCACAGCCAAACCGGCAGCAGAAGTAATAAGAGCGATTTTCATACCGTCAGCAACAATAGTCGGATCAACTTCACCTGCTTTTGCAATAGCTTCAAAAGCTTCAATCATACCTACAAGAGTTCCGAAGAAACCGAACATAGGAGCCAAAGCTATAGAACTGGAAAGAGCCACAAAACCTTTTTCAAGGAAAGCCATTTCAATAACGCCAGCGCTTTCGATAGCTTTTTCCACAGCTTCCACGCCCATATCAGCTTTTTGAAGTCCAACTTTAAGAACGGAAGCAACAGGACCGCCGATACGATCGCATTCTTCTTCTGCTTCTTTATATTTACCTTCTTCAACCAAAGGAACGATAACGTCAAGAATCTTATTCAATCCTTTTTTAGCCATTGATAAAGCAACCAATTTCCAAATAATGGTAGCAATACCCCAAATAAATAATGCCAAGATAGGCCACATGGTGAATCCGCCCTGAATAAACAAATCAACCAATCCGCTTCCGACAATATTTCTTGCCAATTCTTCCATTCCCGACATTTCGTTTGTTTCTTCTATTTCAAGTTCGGCTTTTTCAGCTGAAGGCTGTTCAGTATTCTCAACCGCAGCAGCGTTATCGGCAGTTGTCGCTTCAGCTGCATCTTGAGCAAATAAATTTCCGGTCAGCATAATTGCCGCCATAAGGATCAGCGCAATGATATTTCTTTTTTTCATATTAATATTCCTCCTCTAATTACCACTTATATGAAATTCCCACCGAAACGGTTCTTCCCGAGCTGAAATGATTCGGTCTGTCAGTTTCGACGTTATGTACGTAAAGTTCGTTTGCTTCTTCTTGGGGGTTGTCAAAGTTTGTATCTCCGTCATCGACAGGATCGCCGGTTACGGGGTAAACGTATAAGACGTTACGTTTGTCAAACAAATTGTTAACAGTAACGTTAAGTCTTATTTTTTGATTTTCTGTAATACCGAATTCTTTGTGAATAGTCATGGATGCATTATCTTGATAATCCATTCTTTCTTCGTTTTTACCCAATTCGGCTCCGTCTTCCGTTAAACGAGTATAAGGATGTCCGGAAGAAATATCGTAAAGAGAGTTGATTCCGAAAGCTCCCCAAACACCCAACGGGATATTAAAATCTGTTCCCGGGAAGTAGAAGTCTTGATCTTTTTGAACCAAGAAATTCAAGCCTAATTTAAATACGTGACGAGTATCCCAGTTGAGGGCAAATTCGCGCAAATCGGTGTCATCGGATTTGATCTGAGTTTCGTTGGCATTACCTTCAGCCCAAGCCAAAGAGTAAGAAATATTTCCGCTTATATAGTTTGACATTCTCTTGTCTAAAGAAAAGTCAATACCTCTTGCGGAACCGTAATCTTCGGAAATGTATCTGTAGAATTTAACATTGTCGTCACTTTCCAAATGTTCTTCTCTGGTGCTTACATAGTTATAAGTATTTTTATAATAAGCCTGGATGTTCATCGCCCAGTCATCTGAAATTTGGTGTTGAAGACCGACTTCGTAAGTAATTGTTGTTTGAGGATCAAGATCCGGATTACCGACAACGATGCTTACATCGGAAGCAGCTGCGTCTTCAGGACTTCTGGAAGTGAAGATATAACGCATTTGCGGCAATTGACTTTGATAGTTGTAAACAAAGTGAATCACGTCGCGATCAGAAATCGGGTGAGAGATACCCAAACGAGGAGAAACCATCAATTTAGATCTGTTGTTTGACTCGATACTTTGAGAAGTATAAGATCCGTTATCCATAATTTTGTCGTAATCTTTTCCCAAGTACCAATAATCAAAACGCATTCCCAAGTTAACGATCATACCTTCATATTCCATTTTATCTTGAAGATAGAATCCCATTTGAACCGGGTTTGCTTTGTAACCGTTTACGACGCCGCTGGAAGCATTTGCCGCATCATAATAAACATCTTTATGATAATAATAAACGGTATTTTGGATGGTCGAATCGTTTTTATCGTAGAATGTTACAACAGAATCCACGGGAGCTGTTATGCCGCCCGGTCCGTTTTGTACATATACATAACTTTTTTTCTTAAGTTTATCGGTAGGATTACCGTCTCCGTCATTATGGAATTCAATGTTAGGATTACTTGCGTTTTCATAAAAAGAGTTTCCGGAGAAAAGACCTTCGTAGCTCATGCGCTGTTCGTTAAGGTAGTTATCCCAACGAATATCGTCTATAAACCAAGCATTTTGTTTTTGGCTTTTTTTAATGTCATGCAAAACGCCTTCAAATCCGGCTTTAATTTCGTGAATATCATTCAATTGATGCTGATAATCGATTCTTACTGCCGTATTTGAGGTTTTATCGTCAACAAGACTTCTGTAAACGGAACCGGGAGCGGTGAAATATCCGAATCCTCTCATATCATCAAATGAAGATTGGATTGTGGGAGCATATTGCCAATCAGCCAAAGCATCCCAAGCATCAAGGATACCGTTTTCGTTTGCGTCCATTTTTGCAAGACCGTATTTTCCTGAAGCAGGATCATATAAATCAGGATTATCGCTTACTTGGAAAAATTCGTCTTCATCAATTCCGCGAGGTTTTTGCACTGATGTTTTATCAAATCTGTTAATTTTAAATTTCAAATTTCGTTTTGCATCCAAAACCATATCATAGGTAAAAATAATTTGGCTTTGATCAGATTCTGTTTCAGCATAATGGTCAATAGCGTATCTGAAAGAATGCGCATAAGGTCTGTTAAGTCCTCTGGATCCTCTGTAAGCCAAGGTGAACTTGTTTTTGACGTCATGTTTATAAGTTGTTTTAAGGTTCCAGTTAATTGTATTATAGTTTCTGTTTCCCAGATCAAAACCCATGAAGTCATCACGATTTTCATAGGGATCATAATCTATATCGTAAGCTTCATTCAAACCGAGCTGCAAATCACCGGCAGCATCAGGTCCGAATTCATTAAAAGGATTACTCTTATAGTAATTCATGAAACGACCGTCAGTCCAAGCTCCTCCTCCGTTAAAGAAGAAAGTCAATTTATCTTTGTAAGCAAAAGGCAAAACAGGACCGCTCAAAATACCGGAAATTTTATCGGTATTGTTCCCGTCTCCGAAAAAGTGATCAGATTCAAAATTGATTTTTCCGCTGTATTCGCTTCCGCCGTCTTTGGTAACGACAGTAACCATACCGGATTGAGCATTACCGTATTCTGCGGTAAGTCCCCCGGTCATTACTTTCATGGCAGCGATAGCATCATTATCAATTGTCAAAACGGCGCCGCCGTCAACCGGATCCGATACAGACATACCGTCAACGGTATATCCTACTTCGTTTCCTCTTCCACCTCGAACGTGAACTTCGCCGCCCGTGCTTACGGCTCCTGCTTTTGAAGCAACAAGACCCTCGATATCGGCAATAGGAGAGTTTTCGATTTCTTCGGTTGAAATGGAGACAACAGAACCTGTTTGTCCTTTTTTCACCATTTTTTGTTTACGTTCATTAATAACAAAATCATCAATCTGCACATCAGTTGATCTCACAACAATCTTTTCGGTAGTTGTTTCATCAACGCTGATTACGACACCTTGGATTTTTTGAGGTTGAATACCGACGCCCTGAACAACCAATGTATAGGTTCCGGGCGGGATATTTAAAATCATGAATCTGCCGCGCTCATCGGTTAAAGCCCCTAAGGACGTACCTTCAAGCACAACATTGAGATAAGCTTTTTTCTCGCCGTTATTATCTTTAACCGACCCGGTCAGTTTACCCGTTGTTCCGGCAAAAAGCGAAGAACACACAAGTAAAGCAATCAATGTCAGCAGGAATATAGCTTTACGCATCCAATAATCCTCCCTGTATTTTTTTTATTATTTTATTTTTTTTATTCCAGGCAACAAAAACCTTGTTACAAATCAGAGATGTCAATCATTTTTTGTAACAAATTAATCAAAAAAGCATTATATCGGTTAATTTTGTTTTCTGCGTTAATTCTCGAAACAGCAATTCAGCCTGATATATTATTTAATATTTCAAACAAACTTTTTCTTTTTTTTCGGTCTTTTTTACGCTTCCGACAATAATGCCGTTTGTCTCCTCAGCAATTGATTTTGACTTATCGGAATCAACCATTATGACATAGCCTATGCCCATATTAAAAGCCTTAAAAGCTTCTTTCAGCTCAACATTGCCTTCCTTTACGAGGAATTTAAATAAGTCGGGAATTTGCCAAGAAGACGTATCAATCTCAGCGACCAAACCATCAGGCATAACTCTTTTGACGTTTCCTTCCAATCCGCCTCCCGTTATGTGAGCCATTCCGTTAATATCTCCTCGATCAGAGTATTTTTTTAAAAGATCATAATAGGAAATATGCACTTGCAACAAAGCTTCCGCAACCGAAGTTTCAGTGCCGGGAATTTTAGAATCAACGCCTAATTTGCATTTTTCGAAGATAATTTTGCGAGCAAGAGAATAACCGTTAGTATGAAGTCCGGAAGATTTATAACCGATAATAACATCTCCCTCTTTTATTTTTTCTCCCGTAACAATATTATCCTTTTCGACAATTCCGACAATGGTTCCTGCCAGGTCAAAATCATCTTCTCCGTAAATTCCGGGCATTTCCGCCATTTCTCCGCCGATAAGAGCCATTCCGTGCTCAGCACAAGCATGAGCAAACCCGGCAATAATTTTCTCCATTATTTCCGGATCAAGCTTACCTACCCCTATGTAATCCAAAAAGAATTGAGGATGAGCTCCCTGAACAAATATGTCATTAACGCAATGATTGACCAAATCCTGTCCGACCGTATCATATTTACCGGCCTTGATCGCAATCATCAACTTGGTTCCGACTCCGTCCGTACTGGCAACAAGAACCGGTTTTTTCCATTTTTCCAAATCAACCTGATAGAGTCCGCCGAAACTGCCTATTTCGGTTAAAACATTTTTATTGAATGTTTTTTTCACAAGAGGTTTGATCTTGTTTACACTGTCCTCACCGGCTTGAATATTTACGCCTGATTCGGCGTAAGTCATTTTTTTTGTCATCATTCCATCCTTAAAAGGTCATCATTTGTTTCAATTTCAGGAAACGGTCTTCGATATCCTTTTCGGATAATCCCAAAGTTTTTTCAAAACTGAAAGATTCAATATTAAAAGATGCGACCGCAGTCCCCAAAAGCATGGCTTTTTTAAAATTATCCTCCGTTAAACCTCCGTTGGCGACAAGAAAGCCCATAAAGCTTCCGGCAAAACTGTCGCCTGCACCGGTAGGATCAACAACTTTTTTCAAAGGATAAACCGGGACGCTGAAAATTTTGTTGTTGTAAAAGCCTGCAGCTCCGTAAGCTCCCTGCTTGATAACCAGAGCTTTTAATCCGAACTCCAAAAGATAATCCGCAGCAAGAAAAACATTTTTTTTACCGCTGAAAATTTTGGCTTCTTCTTCATTTATAAAGAGAATATCTATTTCTTTTATAACATCGCTCAAAGCATCTCTTTTTCCGGTTATCCAAAAATTCATGGTATCGCCGGCAACAAATGTTTTTTCATTCAATTGATTTAAGACATCAATCTGCAAATCCGGATCAATATTTCCCAGCAAAGCAAATTCTGCGGATTTATAACTTTCCGGCAAAACCGGCTTAAAATCGGCAAAAACATTTAAATCGGTAAAAGCAGTTTCAGCCGTATTCAAATCATCATAAACGCCGCCCCAGCGAAAAGTTTTCCCTTCGGTTGTTTTAAGACCGTCGAGATTAATATCTTTTTCGATCAAAGATTGTTTCGCTTCTTCGGGAAAATCATTGCCGATAACCCCGACAATTCCCGCTTTTGCAAAATAAGAAGCGGCAACCGAAGCATATAAAGCCGATCCTCCGGGCGAAGACTTTACTTCTCCGAAAGGAGTTTTCACGTCATCCAACCCGACGCTTCCCACAATTACTAAATTCATTATATCCCCGTTTAAGGTTTAATTTTTTACTGAAGAATTTTGAACGGAAGAAGAAGAGAAAAAATTTAACTGTTCCAAACCGCCGTTGTTCAAAAGACCGATAACGGCAAGCAAAGCAGACAGCAAAAGAAATTTTCTGAGAAAATCAGACCATGTATTTCTTTTATTGCTTTTTCTCTCCAAAAAACGTTTTTTCACTTCTTCGTTAAATTGATTCATTTCAGCCTTTCAATAAATCAGCAAGACCTTGTCGGAATCTGCTGATTCCTTCTTTTATGTTTTCCATACTGTTGGCATAGGAAAATCTCACATAATTTCTAACTCCGAAAGCTTGCCCCGGAACAATCGCAATATGATATTTTTCCAAAAAGTAAGTACATATCTCAACAGTATCTTTAATACCGGCTTTATTGTTTTTAAGATAATACGAAATATTGGGCATAGCGTAAAATGCACCGTTAGGCAAGAAACATTCAACGTGAGGGATTTTGTTCATTTCTTCCACAAGGAAAGATCTTCTTTTGTCAAATTCCAAACGCATGTTCTCTATTTCTTCGGTATCGGTGTTCAAAGCGACAACGGCTGCTTTTTGAGCCATAGCGTTTACGCAGGATGTAGTATGACTTTGGAACATGGCGGCGCGTTTAATAATTTCCGCCGGTCCTGCCGCATAGCCCAATCTCCAACCGGTCATAGCATAAGCCTTTGAAACTCCGTTTATGACAACAGTATTTTCAAAATGTTCTCGAGAAAATGAGGCAACCGAATAATGTTTTTCATTTCCGTAAATTAATTTTTCGTATATTTCGTCCGAGATAATAAGCAATCCGTGTTTAAGACAAATTTCGGAAAGAGATTCAAGCTCTTTTTTGGTGTAAACCGTTCCCGTCGGATTATTTGGAGAATTTATCAATACGGCTTTAGCCGTAGGATTATCCGCAACAGCTTCTTCAAGTTGCTCGGGAGTCATTTTAAAACCGTTTTTTTCATCGGTTTCGATAATCACCGGAACAGCATCGGCAAGTTCAATTTGCGAAGGATAACTCACCCAATAAGGCGCCGTCAGGATAACCTTGTCTTTAGGATCGCAAACAGCCATAAGAATATTAAAAATAGATGCTTTTGCGCCCGGAGAAACCAAAATTTGTAAAATATCATATTCTAAGTTGTTATCTTTTTGAAGTTTTTGACATATTGCTTTTCTCAACTCCGGAATACCGGGATTGGCGGTATAACGAGTAAAATTGTCCTTAATCGCTTTTATTCCAGCTTCTTTTATGTATTCGGGAGTATTGAAATCAGGTTCTCCCACGCCGAAATTAATAACATCAATTCCTTTTGCCTGCATTTGTTTTGCTTTTGCCGAAATAGCCAAAGTCGGAGAAGGCTTAATTGATTTTGCTCTGTTGGAAATTTTAACAGCCATAAATTACCTCAATAATATGATTTTTTGTAATTTTATCAGATTTAGATGTTCGGATTAAAATTATGCTCAATATTGTCAAATAATTCCATTGATTTATCCTTAATATTTATTTTTGAGCAGAAACCTTATTTTTTTGACGGGCTGAATATTCTCTTTATTTCATCTTATAAATTCATAATTAAATACAGATTAAAATAAGGAAAGTCCTCCTTTTGCGAGGTTATTATCGCAGCAACTTTCCCGGGAAAAAACTTAAAATAAAGTTAAAATTTATTTTTCATCCAATCGCATCTCGGCAAGCTTATCTTTTTAAAATAAAATTTCGAGTATATTTTAAACTTCCTCAACCGGCTTTTCCCGTAAATTTTCATCTTAATGCAATAAAAGCAACTGAAATCAAAAAGCCCCGAACTTTTGTCCGAGGCTTAACAAATTAATTAAAAACTATTTTTGCGACATCAGCAAAACAAGAGCCGCCGTATTATAAATATCTTCCCATGAACATCCGCGAGACAAGTCGCAAATCGGAGCGGCAAGTCCTTGGATAATCGGACCGATTGCTTCCGCTTTGGCAAAACGCTGTACCAATTTGTAACCGATATTTCCGGCTTGAAGATCGGGGAAAATAAGAACGTTTGCCTGACCGGCAACTTTGCTTCCGGAAGCTTTTTTATCGGCAACCGCCGGAATAATTGCGGCATCAAGCTGTAACTCGCCGTCAAATTCAAAATCAACTTTGCGCTTTTCGATAATTGCTTTGGCAGATGTTACTTTGTCAACCAATTCATGCTTGGCGGAACCTTTGGAAGAAAATGAAAGCAACGCAACTTTAGGATCATCGCCGATAAGCTGTTTTCTGGTTTTGGCGGTACTGACGGCAATATCCGCCAATTGTTCGTCAGTGGGATTCGGAACCACTGCGCAATCGCCGAACAGGAAGATCCTGTCTTCGCCCATAAAGTCCGGGGTAACCATAATAAATGAGCTGGAAACCGTTTTTAATCCCGGTTGAACTCCGACTGCCTGCAAAGAGGCTCTAAGCACATCGCCGGTGGTATTGGCGGCTCCCGCAACCATTCCGGATACTTTTTCGAATTTGACCATCAAAGCTCCGAAAAAGAGAGGTTGTCTGACTATTTCGCAAGCCTGCTCTTCGGTAATTCCTTTTTTCTTTCTTTTTTCAAAAAAGAATTTTTCAAATTCGGCAATATTTTCATATTTATCGGGATCAATAATTTCCGCTCCGTCGATATCCGCCCCGACTTCGGCGGCAATTTTTTTTATTTCGTCTTCTTCGCCGACTAAAACTACTCCTGCCATTTCTTCTTTTATAACGGCTTCGGCAGCTTTAAGAGTTCTTTCGTCTTTTGCTTCCGGAAGAATAATTTTTCCGTTTAACGCTTTAGCTTTTTGACGGAATTGTTCAAGAATATTCATATTTTCTCCTAAGTTAAATTAAAACTTTTATTTTTTATTTTCTTCTTCAATGACAATTTTGGAAATATCGGCAATTTTCAAAAACTCGGTTCTGACTTTTTCAAGCAAAGCCAACCGATTGTTTTTCAGCTTTTCGTCTTCGGAATTTACCAGAACTTTATCAAAAAAGTTATCTATTGCCATACGAGCTTTTACCAAAATTTCCATTCCCGCTTTAAAATTTTTAGCTTTTATTTTTTCATCCAAAATCGATTTATTGACATCAAAATATTCAAACAAAGCTTTTTCGGCGTCTTCCGCCAAAAGTTCTTCGGAAACAGGATTTGAAACAGACGTTTTAGCCAAAATATTGGCTACCCTTTTGTAACCGCCCACCAAATTCAAAAATTCGGAGCTGTTTCGATATAATTGAATATCCTCGGCTCTTTTGACCGTTAAAGGGATATCAGACCAATCCGAATGTTTGATACTGTCAATTACGTCATAAGAAATTTTATTTTGCTGCATAAACCATTCGATTCGCTGAGCAAAGAAATCTTTTACCTTGTCGATATTGTTGTTTTTCTCGGGCAATTTTAATTCAAGCTGTTTAAAAGCCGTCTCAATCAATTCAAATAAAGAAAATTCCCAATTGCGAGAGACCGTAATCTGCACTGCTCCGTTGGCGGCTCTTCGCAAGGCAAAGGGATCGCCTGATCCGGTAGGAATTAAACCGACTCCCATAATTCCGCAAACCGTATCTATTTTATCGGCAACCGCAACCAAAGCGCCGACCGGGCTTCCGGGCAATCCGTCTTTGGGTCCTCGCGGCATGTAATGCTGATAAATCGCTTCCGCTACCTCTCGGTTTTCTCCCGTTTTCAAAGCGTAAGCCTGCCCTATATAACCCTGAAGCTTGGTAAACTCTTTTTCTCCCAGCATAAGCGTAACCAAGTCGGCTTTGGCAAGCAAAGCAGCCCTTTCCGCATTTTTACGGGTATTTTCGTCGAGATTTAATTTATCTGCCATGAAACGAACCAAAGCGCAAACTCTTTCCGTTTTTTCGCGAAGCGTCCCCAGTTTTTCCTGAAAAGTTACTTCTTCAAGTTTTTGAACGTAAGAATCCAACGACTTAGCAGTATCTTCATTATAATAGAAAGAAGCATCTTCCAAACGGGCAGTTACTACTTTTTCGTTTCCGAGACGAATAATATCGCTGTACGCAGGATCTCCGTTTGAGATAAAAACAAATTTATTGCTCAATTTTCCTTCTGAATCCTTAACGGCAAAATATTTTTGATGCTGAGTCAAAGTGGAAGTAATTATTTTTTCCGGCAAAATAAGATATTTGGAATTAAATTCGGATAAAACGGCAGTAGGATACTCTACCAAATCCGTTACTGTTTCCAATAATTTTTTATCTTCGACAATAGTCATGGAGCCGTCGGGAAAAATATTTTCCATTTGCTTCTCAATCAGAGCTTTTCTCTCTTTTCTGTCTGCAATGACATGAACAGACTTAAGATCTTCGAGATAAGTATCAGCGGAATTAACGGTTACCGGGTTTGAAACTCGAGAAAATCTGTTGCCGTAAGAAATATTTCCCGATACCAAGTTATCAAATTTAATGTTTATAATCTCATCGTTAAGCAAGGCAACAATCCAACGAACCGGTCTGGCAAACATAAAGTCTTTTGAACTCCATTTCATTGACTTCGGGAACTGAATTTTTTTAATGACTTCCGGCAAAGCATCAGCTAAAATATCTGCAAGTTCTCGTCCTTTCACCTCTTTTTTGAAAGCAATATATTCTCCTCTCGGAGTTTCTTTTATAAAATAATCTTTCTCTTCGACTCCGGCTCCTCTCAAAAAACCGGCTCCGGCTTTAGACAGACTTCCGTCTTCGGCAAAAGCAATCCGCTTTGCAGGTCCCGTTTTTTCAATTATCTCATCTTCCTGACCTGTTTTTATTTGATTAAATTTTAAGGTAAAGCGCCTCGGTGTGTTAAACTCCTCTACAGATTCAAAATCAAGTTTTTTATCCTTAAATATTTTTAATAAAGAGTCCGTAAAAAGTTTCATTGCCGGTTTGATATATCCGGCGGGAATCTCTTCCGTTCCTATTTCCAACAATAAATTCTTGCGATTCAAACTTTCCTCCCGGAAATGATTATTTTCCCGATATTTATGAAATTAAGTTTATTAAAATCTTATATGTTTTATTAAAACCAAAATTTAACTCTTATTCATTGTGTCTATATTTTATTGTCATAAAAAGTATTTTTAAATATTATTGTTTCTGATACAGACAACAAACGATATAATGAGGAATAAACGTAACAAATTGATTTTATTAAAATTACAAAATTAACGGCAATATAAAAAACTATTTAATATTTGTTTTAATTCTTACAGAAAAGAAACCTGCCGGCGAGAATTTGTTTTTCTTCCGAATTATACATCTTTAACTTATAATATTTTAGACAATAAAAAGAGATCAATCACAATGAAAACTGCTTAAAACGAAAAAAAACGGCAAGCTGTCAGTCAAGACACAAAAACTTCTTACCGGGATAATCATTGCTCCGAAAAACAGCCTATAAACTTCTGCCGCCGATATTTACCGTAAAATATTTTTTTATTATCCTTTTAAACCGCTTGAAGCATAGCTTTTTATAATATGTTTTTGCCCTAACAAAAAGACCATTAAAAGCGGTAAGATACTGAAAGTTGAAGCAGCCATAAGCAAAGTCGTTTGCGAAGAAGATTCCTGAGAAAAATTGCTTAATCCGACCTGCAAAACTCTGAGATTTTTACTGTTGGTTACAACAAGAGGCCACATAAAACTGTTCCAGCTTCCGATTAACGAAAATATGGCAGAGGTTGTCAAAACCGATTTGGACAAAGGTAAAATAATTTGCCATAAAATCCTGAAAGATCCGCAACCGTCAATAGCGGCGGCATCCAATAAATCCTGCGGAATTGTTTTAAAATTTTGTCGCAACATGAAAATAGTAAAGACATTGGCAATCCAAGGAATAATTAAAGCCATATAAGTATCTATCCAGCCCAAGCCGTTAAGCAAAACATAAGCCGGAATAAGGTAAACAGGCTGAGGAACCATCATCATGCTTACAAATAAATAAAAAATAAAATCCCTTCCCTTAAACTGCATTCTGGCAAAAGCGTAAGCTGCCAGAGAACTCGTAATCAAAACACCGATGAGCACGCAAAAAGCAACGAATAAAGTATTGGCGAAATATAAGGCAAAAGGCACTTTTTGAAAAGCAATTTTATAGTTTTCGAAATGAGCGTTAACTTCCGTTTTATGGCTTAAAAGTTTATTGCTTACCTTGTCATAAGCCCGGGCAATTTTACCCTCGTGATTAAAAATATGAACGTAAGAACTGTCGCCGACCGGTTTAACGATTTTGGCGGTTCTTTCAGTTCCGTTTTCGTCATAAACGTCATAATCGTCTATCGGTATAAATCCGACATGTCCTTTATTTACTTCCAACTCAGATTTCAGCGAAGTGGATACCATCCAAATAAAAGGAATAACCATGGTAATACCGCAAAGAATCAAACAAAGATAAACTATTGATTTTCCTAAAAATCTCATTTTACCGCCTAATAATGGACTCGTTTTTCAATTTTTTTCTGTACTAAGGTTAAACTTAAAATAATCACAAATAAAATTAACGCAACAGCGCTTGCATAACTGAGGTTGTTACTTTCTCCGAAACCTTTTTCATAAATATAATAAACAATTACTTTTGTTGTTCCCAGAGGTCCGCCGATGGGAGGTCCCGTCATCAAATAAACCTGCGAGAAGACCTGAAAAGTAGTAATTGTAGTCATCATCAAAACATAATAAGTAGTGGGAGAAATAAGAGGAACGGTTACTTTAAAAAATTGCTTTATTTTACTTGCCCCGTCAATTTCCGCAGCCTCGTAATAAACATTGGGGATATTTTGCATCCCTGCCAAATAAAGAATTGTGTTATAACCCAGTGAACGCCAAATCGAAACAAGAATTATGGAAAACAACGCCAAAGAAGGACCGGCAAGAAAAAACGGAACATCGATACCGAATTGTCCGAAAAACAACTCAAAGATACCGCGGCTTTCTGCAAGCCATCCCAGAGGATTTAAGCCGATTTTTTTCAGAAAATAATTAGCCAAACCGCTTTGCTGATTAAAAATAATTTTCCAGACAATAGATATTGCCACCATAGAAGTAACGGAAGGAATATAATAAACCGTCCTGAAAAAACCTCTTAATTTTTCTATGCCGTTAAGCATGGTTGCAAAAATCATAGACAAAATCAAAGTAATCGGCACAATACCTATAACCAAATAAAAAGTATTGAGCATAGATTTCCAAAATTCGCGATCATGAAGAATGGCAAAATAATTATTTAAACCGATGAAATCACCTGCTCCGCCCACAGACCATTCAAAAAAGCTGATAATAAAAGACAAGGTTATGGGAATCAATCTAAAAACCAAGATTATTATAAAAGCAGGCAATATGTACAGATAGGGATATATTTTTTTTACTTTTCCCAAAAATGCTTTAACTGTATCAAGCAGATTGGGATACTTTTTTTTCACTTTTCCAAAAAATGCTTTAACTGTATCAAGCAGATTGGGATACTTTTTTTTCACTTTTTTCTCCAACGCTTTTTTATTATTTTTTTAAAATTCGCATAAAAATTTATTTATTTATCCGAAAATATAAATCGGAGAGAGATAATCAATAAAATCAATAATCGTGTCAATCAAAATGAAAAAATCAGAATAACATTCGAATATTTTAATTATCTGTTTCGTTTTTTTCCAAAATTTCCGCCATTGTTTTTAAGCTGTTTTCAAAACTGAGAGGAAATTTAAAAAGCTCCGATTCTCTGTCAACAATCTTTGTTAATTCCGAAATCTTAGTTTTTACTATGAAATCAGTTTGCGGATCATTTTCAAAATTAAGTTTACGATAAAAATATAAAGCAGGCAAAAATTGACCGTTTCCGTAAAGATTATCGGCAAGAATCAAAATAACTTCCTCCCGTTTGGAGTATTCGGGGAAAGAGAAATAAATATCCAGCAATACATTTACGGCTCTCGATATTTTGTTTTTTCCCATATCGGCGGCAGCAATTAAAAGCATGGTCTCGGGATTTTTTCCTCTTTCAATCACAAACCGATTCAAAAGCGTGTCCGCTTCTTCAAATTTTCCTCGATACATCAAATTAACTCCGATTTTATTCATGATCGCTGTGCTGTCCGAAAAAGAAGAATCAGCCAACATATTAAAATAAACTTCATTTGCCTGACCGTATAATTCAGAGGTTTCGTAAAGATCAGCCAATGTCAATAAAATATCATTGTAAGATCGTCGATAAGACATGGAATCGATAACGGAAGATATAACCCGGGAATATTGTCGCGGAGATTTGTCTTCCAATAACAAACGCAACGCATTCAAAGCGTCTTTTACCATAACCGAATCTCTCGATGACGAAATTACTTTTCCGTAAAGCGCGACAGCCTGTTCTTCGTTACCTCTCAAGGTTTGAATTTTTCCGCGCCAAAAACTCAAAGTGTCGTCTGTTTCAGATTTACCTCTCGCCAGAATATCGATTAATTTTTCGGCATTCTCCGTATCGTTTTTTCCTATGTAATATTTTATCAAATCCAATCCGGTTTTTCTTCCTCTCTCCGAATCGTAATTTTTTCCGGTAAATGCCAGCAAGTAGTCTTCGGTATCTTCATATTTTCCGAGCGTGTAATTTATCCGTTCAAGACGAAAACTTATGTCGGGATCATTCGTCAGCTTCAGATAATCTGCGTACAATTCGGAAGCAACCGTAAAATTGCCTTTCGAATAATTGTAATTTCCCAGCGCAAAGAGATATTTTTTCAAGGTTTCGTCATCCGCTAAATAAGAATATTCCTTTAAAACAGGCAACATTGAATCAAAATATTTTAATTTAAACAAAGTAAGCAGCCGGTTAAGGCAAAACTCAGGAGATAAATTTTTTCCTGAATATTTTTTGAAAAATTGACGATAATATTTTGCCGAAATGCGGTAATGCTCGGTGAAGTTATAAAGCAATGCCAAATCTTTCAATGCCAGCGAATCATAAAAAGAATGCTTTTCATCTAAATTTTTTAACCAATAATATGCGGTGTTATTATATCTGTAAAATCCGTTAAAAGAGTAAGCTGCGGCGTAATTAGCATAATTTTTGTCCGCATTTTCGCTTTTGGCGTACAATTTGTAATAAGCAAGAGCATTTCGATATTTTTTGTTTTTATAATTTATTTCAGCCGCAACATCCAAAAGACATCCGTGATTTTTTATGACGGCTGTATCTGCTTTATTTATGTGTTTCAAAGCTGTTTTAATTTGATTGCGTTTCAAATTTATCAACGCTTTTAACGGATAATAATATTCATTGTTTTCCAATTCTTCGGCAACTTTATCAGCATAGTCCAATTTATCGTTTTTCAGATAATTAACCAGAAGATTTATTTTGGATTTATCGTTATAGAACTTAAATGTATCGGGAAATTCGGGCAGTTCTCCCAGATAAAAATTAACGGCGGTCAGATATTCCAACGCAGTTTTTCCGGTTTCATTCGAAGCGTTCAGGCAAGAAAATTTCAAAAGTTCTTTGGCTTTACGATAATTTTTCAAATAAAATTCGGCAGCTCCGACAATCAAGGCATATTCCGATTCGGTAAAAACCCTTTCGGGGAAAATATCGATTATTTCCGCCGTTATTTCGTATCCGCCGTCCGTAAAAAGATCCGCTAATATTTTTCTTAAATTAATATTTCCTTTTTTTTGGAAAAGGTAAGCGTATTCCTCGGAAAAATTCGAGAGCGAAGATTCATCTCCGCTTTTTCGACAACTTTGAAAATAAAAATAGAAAAAATCCGTTAAATTTTGTTCGATAAATTCTTTACTTGATTCATTTATCAGAGCAACAGATTCTTTATATCGTTTTAAATCGTAAATTATCTTTAAATACAGCAACCTGCACTCGGGACGCTGCTTAAAATCTCCGATTTTCAGTATTTCTTCAAATGCAGATTCGGCTTCGCCTTGTTTGTAAAGAGTAAACGCTTTTTCATAATATTTTTCGTGAAGTTGCGATAAAGAAAAATCATACTCTGAAGCTAAAAGAAAAAGAGGTAAAAATAAAAAAAAATAAATGTATTTCATTTCCCGAAAACTTTCTCGGCGGCAAAAAGAGCGGCTCCCAAAGCTCCCGTAACCGAGGGATTTTCGGGAACAATAATTTCAGATTTAAAAGCTCTGCTCAAAGCTCGAGCAACTCCGGAATTACGAGCAACTCCGCCGGTAAAAACTATTTTTTCGAGCTTGGAAAAAGATGAAGCGAGATTTGCCGTTCTTCTCGCAATCGAATCATGTACGGAACGAACAATATCTCCCGGTTTTTCTCCTTTGGCAATCAAGCCTATAATTTCAGATTCGGCAAAAACTACGCAAGTAGAGTTTATATTTATGGATTTTTCTGATGTCAAATCCAAACTTCCCAGTTCACTTACCGATGTTTCCAAAATAGTTGCCGCAACTTCAAGAAAACGCCCTGTTCCGGCGGCGCATTTATCGTTCATGACAAAATCTTTGACTTTGCCGTCAGAATTTACAGAAACGGCTTTAGAATCCTGACCTCCGATATCTATTATTAAACCGACGTCAGGAAAGAGATGAACTATCCCTTTGGCGTGACAGGATATTTCAGAAACAGCTTTTCCGGTTCTTTTGACCAGCTTGCGACCGTATCCGGTAGAAAATACGACTATTTCGTCAATATTCGCGCCGAGTTGTTCGCAACCTTCCGTTAATATTTCTTCTGCCGTAAGGGCAGAGTCTATTCCGGAAGCTCTTACGTTGCAGTATAAAATTTTTTTGGTTTCAGCGTCCAAAATTACTATTTTTGAGGTTCTGGAACCGATATCTATTCCCGCCGTAAACATTTTTTCTCCTCAATACGGTTTATTTTTTATAAAAAGCAATAAAATATTTGCAGTTTTAAAACAGGCAAACAACTGTTTGATTTGTCAGATAAAAAAAATATTTTTCTGCAATGCTTATCCGGATAAAATTAAAGAAAAACCAAATAACCGACTTTAAGTTTCAGGTCAATTCTTTATAATAAAAAAAAACCGACTCCGTCTTTTTATCGACGAAATCGGAAGGAGAATGAAAAGTTTTTAAAATATTTGACTTATCGTTAATTTATTTGAGATCGGAGAAGTTTAAGTTCTTCTTCAAGCGACTCTATCTTATCCTTTATATTTGAATTTTTCTTGGTTAAAAGCATTTGTTGCAACCAGTTTTTAAGAGAATCAATTTCAACCGCTTCCGATTCGTAAACATCGGGTCCGATCAAAAAAATCTCTTTAGTCGGATCGTATTCAAAGTAAAAGTCATGCTTATCAGGACGCTTTTCTACATCTATAACGCGCGCCTGCTCCATTCCGTTACGATTTATTTCCATAGTTAAAGCGCCGTTTTCGTAAACGTTCTTAAGGATATATTTCCAATCCCCGACAGAATTAATCTTGGTACCGTTAGCAATAAGAATAATATCTCCAGCTTTCAAGTCTTCTTTGTCGGCAGGACTGCCTTTGATGACTTCCGTAATTAAAATACCGTTTTTAACGTTAAAAAACTCTTCCAATTGTCCGGTAAGCGGGATTACGTTTATGCCTATCCAATTAACCGTTTTTTTCATCCAATCCGATTTACCGGCATTTTTTCGGGCAATCACGCTGTTTTTATCGCCGAGAATAACCGAATACTCGTTTTCAAGTCTGTTCCGATCCTGCGTAACGATATTGACTTTGTCGCCGGGCTTATAATTAACCAAAGCTTTAAAAAGACATTTTTCGTTCAATATTTCAAACTCATTAACGGAAATAATCCACATACCCTGTTTAAGACCTGCTTGCTGAGCTGGCGAATTGCCGTTTACTTTGACAATATTCACCGCTCCGGCAATGCCGTAAGTCTGAGTTGTTTCTTGCGGAACATCTTCTACGAAAACGCCCAGATAAGGTAAATCCTCGGCAAAAGAGAACAGAACCGAAACAAGAAAAATCAGGGTAAGAAAAAGTGACTTCATAAATTAAATCTCACTTGCATTAATACAATATTTTAGGTGTTTTTTTCTTTTTTACTTCACTGATGTAATAGACATTCCGATTTTTATTGTCCCGAATGCGTTTTACGATATAAGATTTTGATTCGTCAAGATGCGACAAATCGTTTACCTGTTGATAGTAATTGCGACTTGAGGATACGGGACGAATTTGCAGATTGCTTCTGTTTTCCGATGCAACCGTATTATTTAAAAGTAAATCAAGCTGATCGGGTCTGTATCGATCTTGGGAAAACGCATAATGAATTTTTTGGGCAACTTGCGGTTTTACAACCATTGCCGCAGTTAAAAAAATCATCATAACCGTTAAAGCCGTTGCCAATGCCGGATACCAAGTCCAATAACGTCTCTTTGCAAAGAAACGGTCTTTCAGCTGATACTTCAACCTTGTTTGAAAGGGCTGAGATTCATATTCAGGTATTTTAATGCGATTAAGATACTTGTCGATAGACATTTTCCAGTACCTCCTTAGGGATAAGTTTCTCCAGTTTCTTCAAAGCTCTGTGGAGATTAACCCGCAAAGTATTTTCCCGAATCCGAAGAATTTGTGAAATATCCTGAAAACTTTTGTTTTCAAAATATCTTAAAATAATAATTTCTTGATCCTTCTGCGGAAGTTTATCGATATATTCCTTTATAAAATCATAATCGTAAGATCTTTCATATTGGGCTATATCTTCTTTTTCGACATAAGAATCTTTAATTTTCGTCTGTTTTTTGGCTTTTCGGAAATAATTACTGATTTCGCTTATGGCAATTCTGTAAAGCCAAGCGCTGAAAGGAATGGATTTCCACTTAAACAGAGAAATCTTTTGCATTGCCTTGAAAAATACATTGGAAACAATTTCTTCCGCATAATCTCGATTTTGGACACGCATCATAACGTAACGAAATATAGCGGGAAAGTGTTTTTCGTACAATTTTTCAAAGGCGGCAACATCTGTTTTTGCCCGAGCAACAAGTTCCTTTTCAGTCATATTATTTCCTCTTTTTCGATACAACGGAAGCAGCTGTTAATTGTTACATCTCAAATATGTTTTAAGGAGAGAAAGAAAGTCTAAAGAACCATTCCCAAAGAAATGCGGTGAGAGTTTTCCAATTCGTTATCGTATTCAAATCCGTAGTTTGCTTTAAAGCGTTTATAACTCATGCTTAAGCCCGCAGTAAAATGATTAATGTCGTAACCCGCCAAAAAATTTACGTTTTCGTGAACAGCTAAATCAATGCCGCCGTGAAAATCCATGCTTACAGGATCAAAAGCCAAAGTCGCTCCTTCTTCAATGCCCTCAAACAAGGTTTCTGCTCCGAAAAAGCAACGTAATTCTCTTTTAATCACGGGCATCTCAATCGAGTACCCTATTTCCGCATCAATCCCCGGGTTAACTGTCTCGCGAGTACCGTTTTCCCAAAAAACCTGAGCAGTTATAATATCATGAAAGCGAATACCGACAATAAGATTGTCATCCCATTTTTTATAAGAAGAAATATCGACTCCGAACCCGTAACCGGAATTTTCCGCCAAAGATCGATAAACTGTTTTGGGAGAAATGCCCAAAGTTATTCCTCCGATATCCGCAGTAAATCCAAAGTAAGCTATATAATCGGAATTGGTAACTTTTTTATATTCGTAAGGTATATTGTTTGTACTTAACGAATCTTCGGGATCAGTCAATTCAGTCAAAGAATTACCGGTCAAAGCAACTCTCGCAACCGTAAAAGAGAAATTGTATTTTCCCGGGAAAACTCCCGAGATAATATCGCAACTCATAAGTCCGTCATATTCTTCCGAATGCATGACCTCAATTTGTTTTTCGCCTGCTTCCGCAACCAAAGCGGAATTCCAATAAGCCAAAGAGGCGCTTTTCGTATCTGTTACTCCTGTTCTTCCCAAAGAAAGATTTCTTACTCCCGCTCCTGCTCGGAATATTTCTCCGGCATATTTATCGGCATAAGCCGAACAAAATATCCCGACAATCAGTATAAATAAAATATTTTTTCTCACGGAGGCATCCTTTTGTTATTTAATTACGGAGAGAAAAGATCCTTGTATTTTTTTTAAAGATCCGTTAGAGAAAGAAACGGTTAACTTAGCATCAATGCCTTTTCCGTCAACATTCAAAACGGTACCGTTTCCGAATTTTTTGTGATGAACTTTCTGTCCTATTTTATAATATTTTTCAGACTCAGAAACAAATCCGGTTTTAAAATCATTTCTGCTTCGGAAACGTTGAGGTTGAGCTTTTATTTCATAAAAATTACCGTCATCAATATTCAAATGTTCATTTTTTATATCATTCAAAAATCTTCCGGCAACCGCAGGTTCAACCTTATCAAAAGTACGTCTCCATCGACTGTAACTTAGAAAAAGTTTCTTTTTTGCTCTGGTCATGCCGACATAAAAAAGCCGTCTTTCTTCCTCTATTTCTCTGTCGGAATAAAGACTCATGCGATGAGGAAGACAACCTTCGGAAATTCCGACCAGAAAAACGACAGTAAACTCCAGCCCCTTGGCATTGTGCAGAGTCATCAGTTTTACGCAGTCTCGGGAATCTTTTACCGCATCCAAATCGGTTTGCAACGAAATGCTTTGGAGAAAATCGCGAAGCCCCGGTTCAACACCGTTTTCCTTTAAATAATTTTCGCAAAATTCTGCGGTTGAAGCAATAAATTCTTTTACGTTTTCAGCTTGCGAGAGCAGTTTAATGTCTTTTGTATTGTCGTAAAGTTTTAAAAGTTCCAAGTCGGAAATAACTGTTTTTACCAAATCAATTACCGAATCATTTTCGGCTGTTTCACTCCATTTTTTAATCAGAGAACAAAATTTCATGATTGATTTTTCAGTTCTGCCCGAAATTCCGGAAATCATTTCTGCTCGAGAAACGGCATCCCAAAGAGAGCAATTGTTTTCCAAAGCAAAATCAATCAATTTTCCGACCGTAACTTTTCCTATTTTGCGAGGCGGAAAATTAATAATTCTGAGCAGGCTTTCCGTATCTCCGTAATTCATCAAGATGCGAAGATACGCCAAAATATCTTTAACTTCTTTTCTTTGAAGGAAGTTAACTCCTCCGATAATCTGATAAGGAACGGCAAGTTTAAGAAATTCCTGCTCAAATATCCTTGATTGCGCGTTGGTGCGATACAAAACGGCAAAGTCGTTGTAAGACAGATTGCCTTTTCCGACTTCTTTATTGATTATTTTACCTGCTTGTTTTGCTTCAATTTGTTCCGTATCCGAGACGCTCAAGACGGGAAGATCCCCGGATTCGTTATCCGTCCACAATTCTTTTTCATGCCTTCTCTCGTTCTTCTTTATCAAATCATTGGATGCGAGAAGAATTTCAGGCGTGGATCTGTAATTTTGTTCCAGACGAACAATTTTAGTGTCGGGATAATCTTTTTCAAAATTAAGAATATTCTTGACGGAAGCTCCTCTCCAGCCGTAAACAGCCTGATCGTCATCCCCCACTGCGCAAATATTTTTATGTCTTCGGCAAATATCGTACATTATTTTAAACTGAGCGTAATTTGTATCCTGATATTCGTCTATCATTACATATTTAAAACGATCTTCGTATTTCAGCCTGATGTCTTCCCGGCGATGAAAAAGAGAAGCCGTATGCAGCAAAAGGTCATCAAAATCCATGGAATTGTTCAGATATAACCGTTTTTGATATTCGGAATAAATGCGGAAGATCATTTTCTCGGGGAAATTTGTCTCGTCATGAAAATCCCAAAACTTTTCAGGTTCGATTAAGTTATTTTTTTCTCTGCTGATTCCTTCTTTGAAAAACGATAAAGGAAACTTTTTGGAATCAATATCAAAATCTTTTAAAATTTTTTTTAATAATGTTTTTTTATCTTCCGTGTCATAAATGCAAAAATTTACGTCAAAAGGCAGAGAATCGGCTTCTTCCTGCAAAATTCGTTTACAGATTCCGTGAAAAGTTCCCGTCCAAAGATGTCCGGGATTTATCCTGAATTCGGAAAATAAACGCGTTTTGATTTCTCCGGCAGCTTTATTGGTAAACGTTGCTATAAGAATGTTGCCCGGATTAATTTTTTTTTCAAGCAAAAGGTAAGCCGCGCGATGAATAATGCACCTGGTTTTTCCTGAACCTGCTCCGGCAATAACCAACAAAGGACCGTCAACGGTTCTTACCGCTTCTTTTTGCCGCTCATTCAAATTATAAAATAAATCTGTCATTGAACGGCAATGCCTTTGGGCGTTGAAACGGGACCTTCCAATCTCTTTCCGTAATCTTTAAATGCAGATAATTTATAAAAATAAAAATTTCCGCCTTTAACTTTGTAATCGACATAAAATAAACTGTCGCTGTTAAGAATGCCTGTTCCTTCCGTAAGATCTTCGTAAACTCCGTTCAAAGTTAATGCCCGATAAACATAATAACCGTCAGCATGATCTTGATGATCCCAAGTTATCCGGACATATTTATTTGAAGAATATTGAGGTTTAAAAAGTTGTATGCCGGTTACCAGATTGGGAACCTGTATATCTGAATTGCCTTGAGGATCCAAAGGATTTTTTCTTTCCAGAGAGCATCCGGTCAACAAACCGAAAAGCACAATTAAAAAGACATAAAAATAACGCATTATTCCTCCTAAAATCTGTAAGAAAAGCCGGTCGGCGTAACAGTGAAAGCGCTTTCTCGGTGATTTTTTATTATTTTATCCCAAATATCGCCGTTGTAATCGTCCGTAACCAAAAAAGTGTCGTAAACGGTATAAATCCAGACCAGGCAATACAGTCCGAAAAACGAACCGGCAAGTCTGTAAGGCGTTTGAGCTTTATCGAAATAATACTGAATTTTATCGCTTTGCGAAGCTGCTTCGTATTTATCGTAATAATCCCGATATTGATCGTAATAATAAAAAGTCGTGCCGGCAAAAATTATTTCCATTCCCAGCAAGATTTGTCCTTTGGTATATCTTTCAACGGCAAAATGCCCCCAGCCCGGCACTAAAGCGGAACGCCCGGCATTAACCAAAGGTTTTTGATAATTCATGTGGTAAAGCTGTAAAAGTTTTTGTTTTTCGTAAAGTTCTTTTCCGGCATTTCTTCTGTCCTCATAAGTTTCCCAACCGTATTTTCTGGGGTTGCTGAATGATTCCAAATCAAATTCGCCGAAACAATCGACAAAAATTAAAGACAGGGCAATAAGTATTATATTTTTCATTTTGAGATCTCTTCGCTTGCTTTATTTAAAGGTACTATTTCTCTGTCGGCAAGGTTTATTTTCCACACAAAGAAATCAGTTGTTTCGGGAGAAAAAATATCATAGCGCGCTTCATATTGAAATTGTCCTATACTGATGAGAAATTTCCAGCCCGATGTTGTTATTTCATCTCCGTATTTTTCTCTTAATTTAGTTTCAATCTTGTATATTTCATTCGGAATTTTTCCGTTTTTATGTTTAAAAAGAATTTCTCTGGCAAACGGTATGGGGTTCTTTTCCGCTTTTACGAGATTGCCGTTCAACTCTGCTTTTTGGGCATAGATTTTCAATTTATCGGCTTCGTACGCTTTTCGATAAAACTTTAAAGCATTGGCATAATCTTTTTTATATTCGTATTTTTGAGCTTCGGCGCTCAATTTTTTTGCTTTTTTAATGTTAATTTCCAATTCTCTTGCTTTGGCAATGGCTTCCTTCGCTTTATTCAATTCAGGAATAATGTCAAAAGCTTTGGAATAACGCAAAACAGCATTTTCAATATCTCTTTCGGCTAAATATTCGTCTCCTTTTTCAATAAACAGCATACAAATATCTCGAAGTCTTTTTTCGATATAAGCAGATTTGGACGGATCGTATTCTTCAGCGGAGCGAAACTTTTTTTCCGCCTTTATAAACTCGCGTTCCTTAATATAATATTCGCCGTATTCGATATAAATATCCGCTATTTTTTCATATATCCTATTTTTGTAACCGGAAGGATATTCGGCCAAAACAAAAAGTTGATCCAAAGCCGGTCGGTAACCTGCCGCTTTTTTAAGGTTTTCGGCAGAATCAATAAACTCGGGAATGAAAGTATCTATTATTTTTTGAGACTTTAAAACATATTCGTCATCAGGGAAACGATCAACCAAAATTTTATAATCCGCCCAAGCTTTTTCTTTATCTTTCAGTTCAAAAGTTTCGGCTTCAATGCTTTTATAAAGAAGTTCGGGCGCCAAATCCGAATTAGGTATTTCATCAATTACGGTTCTGTAATATGCCATAACCTTTCTGATGTCGTCTCCCGCCTCAAGAGATAATTTATAGTAGCAGTCATCAAGATAAGTATCGGCTTCGGGCGTATTCGCCAAATAGAAAAAACGAGTCGCAAGCCTGAAATTTTCAATTTCGTAAGAAGCGATCCCAAGCTTAAGGTAACATTGATTTCGGTTTATTTGAGCCATGGTTTTGGTTGCTCCGTTTTCAGAATTTTCCAAAAATTTATCGTAATACTCAATGGCTCCCGCATACTTTTTGCCGGCAAACAAACTTTCCGCAACCTGATAGTTGCTCTGAACGCAACCGGTTAAAACAAATAAAGTTCCGAGACTAAATAAGGTAAATTTTTTTATCATCTGCAAATTCCGCTTTTAATTTTTCTTTTTTTATCAATCCGTCTAATTTTGAACTGATGCCGTGAGTCAATATGAATTTTCCCGGATTTTGTTTAATCAATTCATACAATTCTTCTCCGTCCGGATGAAAAGCATCCGCTATCACTAAATTTTTATCGGAAAAATCAATCCCTTCAAAATTTTTAATATCCGAGGTATAATAAAATATTTTATCGTTTTCTCTCACGGAAAAAGAATAAGAATTCAACAGATTGCTTTCTCCGGCATCCTTAACGCGTTGCTTGTAACCGGACAGGTGAGAATTTTTAAAAATTTCGATAAAAGGATAAAAAGAGCTTATATTTTCAACATTTTCAAAAACTGACTTAAAAGGGAAAGTTTCTTTAAAAAGATAAAAAAGAGGCAATGTTTTTTCAAAACGCTCCGATTGTTCAGGCAAAAAAACAATTAAATCTTTTTTTCTTCCGTTAAGACAAAACATTTGCAAAAGCATATAAATGCCGGTAACGTGATCAGGATGAAAATGACTTATGACAATAGCGTCAATCAGATTTATTTCCGCTTTAATTTCTTTCAATCTCCATGAAATGCCCTCTCCGCAATCAAACAGAATAACATTGTCTCCGGTCTCAACCGATACAGCAGAAAAACATCTGCCCGGTTCGGGATTGCCGGAAGACGTGCCCAAGGTCGATATTTTCATTTTTTGCCTCTTTTCCGTTGTTGAGATTTTAACTGGTTTTCCGTTATCACGCAATCAGATTTCGACAGTTCATAGCCGAAATAAACAAAAATCAAGGCAATAATTACAGATGAGACATACAATAAAACATCCGATTTCATTCTAATCAGCAAAATAGAAAATAAAACTATCAAAAAATTAATGATATAAATAAAAATAGCCGTTATTTTTGTTGATTTCAAAGCATTTCTTATGCGATGCGTCGTATGATCTTTTCCGCCTTCCGAAACGCTTATGCCTTTTATTTTTCTGGTAACGCTGACGAAAGAGATATCAAAAACGGCATAACTGAGCAACAAAACCGGCAAAAGATAATAAAAATTGTTTTCCGTTCTTATTACGGCAATTCTTCCCGTCAAAATTCCCATCGTCGCCAAAAAATAACCTATAAACATGCTCCCGGCATCTCCGAGAAAAATCTTAGCCGGATTAAAATTATAAAATAAAAATCCCAGAACCGAGCCGGCAAAAGCAAGAGAAAGCAATCCGAAATATTTTGTCAGAAACTCATTCTGCGGAGTTGCCAAAAGAATACTGAAAATAAAAAATCCCAAAGCAATAATTGCCGACATTCCGGAAATAATGCCGTCCATATTATCCAAAAAATTCAAAGCATTCATTAAACCGATCATCCAGAAAAACAATACGGGAAGAGTAAAATACCAGGTTCCGAAAAGAGTCGTTAAATTATTTGACCAAATAAAAACAGCGCATGAAACAAATTGACCCAACATTTTAATTTTAGGAGACATCGCCGCTTTATCATCTATGAGACCGACGATAAAAATTATGCCCGCTCCTCCGAGATAACCTTTAAAATATCTGTCGAACTCCCAATGAGAAGAAAAAATTACGGCTCCGAAAACAAGCAGACAAAAGCCTATAAAAACGGCAACTCCGCCCAATAAAGGAATTGCTTTTTTATGAATTTTTCTGGCATTGGGATTATCTACGAAATTCGTTTTTAGAGCAAACTTTATAATCAAAGGAGTAATCGCATAGACACACAGAAAAGACAAGAAAAAAACCAGCACCGTATTATTAATCATATACCTTATTTTCACTCCTTTTAATTTTATTTTTTTTAAATTTCAGTCTGTAAAACAGAGGCTTTAATTTTGTCAAATATTAAAAAAGAACAAAATATAAAAAATATGATAAACTTCAAAATAAGAATCTAAACAGCAAATTTAAAGCTCTTGTTATTTTTATGAAATTCTGCAATAAAATAAGGCATTAATTTCCTTTTTTATTTCTTAACAAAAGAGATTGTTTTTTTCAGGGCGTTTCACAAAATACAAAAAATAAGGAGATCGGTTATGAAACGCGCAGACAAGATACTCAAAGTATCAATGATGTTTTTTTTATTTTTATCCTTTTCGATTTTAAGCAGCATTGAAGTCGGAGGTCATTTGACGGAAGACACGATTTGGTCTCCAGATAATAATCCTTACATAATAACTTCCAATCTCTTTGTTGATGAAGGCGTAACGCTAAGGATATTGCCCGGAACCGAAATATACTTAAGCGCTGCCGAATACAAAAAATTTTGGGATTTCGTTAACTTTTCCTCAAGTCCCGACGGTCATTCGGTTGCCAAATTTATTTGGGTTGACGGGAAAATAATAGCAGAAGGAACCGAAAATAAAAGAATTCTGATAACAAGATTACAAGATATTGATGAATATTTTTGGGGTACGATATATATATCCGAAAATGCGGAAATGTGTCGTTTCAAATATTGTCGATTCGAATATGCTCAAAAAATGTTTATGGGAGATATCGATGTCGCCGAAGGAGCAATTTCGGTTCGTAACCGAACCGGTTTATTCAAAGACAATATTTTTTGTAATTGTCATTTCGGCATTACATTTAGAAAATCCCCGTCTTTTGCTCAAGACATACTTAGAGATGTTGAAATCACAAATAATAAGTTTTATTATACGGATAACACTAATCTGTTCGGATATAATTACGGAGGCAGATTTGCCATAAATTTATATCCTTCGCAAAGCGATGAGCTTATGCCTTTGATTTGCAATAATCAGTTCGATGATCTTTCGAGCGATATAAGAAATTCTGTTTGCGCCTTTAATACAATAAGAAACTCTCGAACCGGTTTTAATGCTGCTTCCGCAAAATTTGTTTCTGCTCGCTCTAACTATATTTATAAAAATAATATCGAAAATTGCAGAAGAGGATTAAATATAAAAGGAAAAGATTCGGTTTACGTAAAAGGCAATCGAATTATCGGAAACAAAACAGAGTTATTGAATGCAGAATCCGTATATTTGGAAATAAGCGATAATTATTTTCAAGGAGGATATGTTAATTTATCCAGTCCTTCAAGCAAATATTTAAAAAACACCTTAAATGACGGCAACTTATCAACAGCAGGCAATGTTGAGATGTTTAATAATTGTTCATACAACGGAAAAACAAGTTACGGAATGATTGAACAAGCCTTTTCAACGAATAAAAGGTCAATAAATAATAATTTATCAATTAATAATAAATATGCCTTTGACAGCTCATTTCAAGGTACTTATAATAATTGTATTTTTATAGGGAATGAAAATATTCAGGAATATGCCGGCACCCCTGTTTTCAGAAACTGCATTACTGATTTCGAACTGCCTGAGGGATGCATAGACGGCGGAGGAAATATTACGGTTGATTCTTCGGAAGCTCAACAAATATTTGCAGATATCGAAAACGGAGATTTCAGACTTGCGGAAAACAGCATAGCAACAGATGCCGGATTTGATACAACCGGTTACTTTCCCGCTGATCTTGAAAATTCCGTACGCGTTTGGGACGGAGACGGAGACGGAATCTCTCGTATTGATATAGGAGCTTACGAATACGGCTCTCCGCAACTCGGTAAATTAACCGGATATATCACTGAAACGATAACAGGCGAACCGGTTGATTACGTCCTTATAAAACCTGACAATAATTCAATTTATTTCACGGTTGCCGACAGTACGGGATATTTTGAGGCGCAATTGCCGGAAGGCAATTATGATTTAAGCTTCCAAAGAGTTTTTTATGAATCTGCCGTTGCGTATAATATCCCGGTAAAAAATGAACAAACAACCGAAATATCTTTCAACATGAAGGCAATAACCGATTTTTCTTTTCAATCTCCAAATCCGGAACAAATTGTTGATCTGAAAGAGATAAAAACAAAGTGCAGTCCCAATCCTTTCAATCCTTTTACCGTAATATACTATACTGTTCCTTCGGACGGAGAGATCGATCTGTCAATATTCAATATCAAAGGTCAAAAAGTGAAAACCTTAGTCTCGGAGTTTCAAAAGAAAGGCAATTACAGCGTTAAATGGAACGGAAAAGATAATCATGACGACAATCTTGCTTCCGGGGTTTATTTCTATAAAATTCAAACCGGAAATTCTTCTGCCGTAAATAAAATTTTAATGTTGAAATAGAAAATTAACTTTCCCTTGCGAATATTTTGCCTGATCATAATTCGATCGGAAATATTCGCAGGGGTATTTTAACGAACAGCAGAGACAAAAATCCTCAAATAAAAAATTCTCAATCCGTTGCCCCGGAATTAAAATTCAGCTCAAAAAAAATCCCGACATAAGTCGGGGATTTTAAGGCTGTTTCTTTTTAATTTTTTTTTCCGTCCAAGTGTTGACCGCTCGTTTATGATGAACTTCTTCAACCGCATTGCGTTGTTTGGAAAACTCGATTGCTTCGGCTTTTCCGCAAACCCGAATGAATTTATCGAACACTTTTACAATATCTCCGGCGACAATTTTTCTTTTGGGGAAAAGTTCGACTTTATTGTTCACTTTTACTCGCGTATTTGTAATCAAGTCTTTAAGTTCGCTGTAAGTTTCCTTGATTCCGACAGCTTTCAAAAGTTGATCCAGAAAAATATCGTCAGAACCCTTTTTGAGCCAAAATTTCATTATGCCCTCATCTTAATAGCTTTTCGCAAAGATAACCCGACCCTCGCTTTCTTTTCCGCAGAAAAGACATTTTCCGGTTTCTTTTTCGGTGTTTTCGGGGATAACTCTGGTGGTAACTTTCAGGTCATTTTTTATTTTCTCTTCGCATTCGGCAGAACCGCACCAATGGCTTAAAGCAAAACCGCCGTGAATTTCCGGTTTCTTTTGGTTTTTGGCGGTAAAATAAGCGTAAAATTCGTCTTTGTCATCAATTTTAACGGTATTTTCTTCTCTGAACGCAAGAGCTTTTGCAAAAATATTGTTCTGAATCTCATCCAAGATATTTATAATATTTTCTTTAAATTCCGTTGTCGTTATTCCGCATTTGTCTTTCGGTTCTTTATCTCTTCTTCCCATAAAAACGGAATCTTTTGCCATATCGCGAGGCCCGACTTCCAATCTTACAGGGATGCCTTTTTTAATCCAGCTCCATGATCTTTCGCTGCCGGTAAGTTCTCTGTCATCTATTTCGACGATCAACTTGCGTCCGCAGTAATACAAGGTTTTAAGTTCCGATTTAAGATTATTTACAAATTCGAGAATCTGTTTTTTCTGTTCTTCATTTTTATAAATCGGAATAATCGCAACGTGAGCGGGAGCTATTTTGGGAGGTAAAACCAAACCGTTATCATCGCTGTGAGCCATAATCAAAGCCCCTATCAATCTGGTGGAAACGCCCCAGGAAGTTGTCCAGGCAAATTCTTCTTTTCCTTCCCTGCTCTGGAATTTTATGTTTGAGGCGCGAGAAAAATTTTGTCCGAGAAAATGAGAAGTTCCGGCTTGCAATGCTTTTTTATCCTGCATCATGGCTTCGATGGCGTAAGTATTGATTGCTCCGGGGAAAGTTTCCGATTTTGATTTAACGCCTTTTAAAACGGGAACGGCAAGATAATTTTCCGCAAAATCGGCGTAAACATTAAGCATTTTTACGGTTTCTTCCGCAGCTTCTTCTTTTGTTTCGTGGGCGGTATGTCCTTCCTGCCACAAAAACTCGGAAGTTCTCAAGAAAAGTCTGGTTCTCAATTCCCAACGCACCACGTTTGCCCATTGATTAATGAGAAGCGGCAGATCACGATAAGAATTTATCCATTTGGCGAAAGACGAGCCGATAATGGTTTCGGAGGTCGGTCTTACGATCATGGGTTCGGTCAATTCTCCCGCCGGTTTCAAACCGCCTTTGCCGTCTTCTTCCAGTCTGGAATGAGTAACAACCGCGCATTCTTTGGCAAATCCTTCCACATGCTCGGCTTCTTTTTCAAAATATGCTTTCGGGATAAAAAGCGGAAAATAAGCATTTTTGTGTCCTGTTTCTTTAAACATTTCATCCAGTATTCTTTGAATATTTTCCCAAACAGCGTAGCCCCACGGCTTAATAACCATACAACCTCTTACTTCGCTGTTTTCGGCAAGATCGGAAACTTTTATAACATTTTGATACCACTGCGGATAATCTTCTGATCTTGTCGGCGTTACTGCCGTTTTCTGTGTTTTTGCCATTTTTATCCCCTTTTTTTAATTATTTCCGGAATTTCTTTTATCAAATATAATTCCTGATTTCCGGTTTCCAGGTTTTTTATCATTATTTTATCGTTTTCAAGTTCGTCTTCTCCGAGAATAAGGCAAAAATTCGCTCCTGATTTATCGGCAGCTTTCATTTGAGATTTCACTGAGTTTTTATCAATATCAAATTTTACGGTCAAACCCGCCTTTCTCAAATCAGCAACAATTTTATAAGCGGCAAGTTCCGCTTTTTCGCCCAGATTCACAAAGTAAGCATCCGGCTTTTCTTCCTCTCCGAAAGAAAGATTTTCCTGTTCCATGGATAAAATCAAACGTTCAAATCCTCCGGCAAAACCAATTCCGGGAGTTTCTTTTCCGCCGATCATTCCGACAAGTCCGTTGTAACGACCGCCCGCCAAAACAGCGCTTTGAGCTCCCAGATTGTTGTTTATAAATTCAAACGCCGTGTTGGTGTAATAATCTAATCCTCTTACTATTCCGGGATTTACGGCGAAAGGAATTTCCATTGCGGCGAGATATTCTTTTACTTTTTCAAACTTTTCCTTGCAGTCTTCATCCAAATAATCAAGCACGGACGGAGAATTTTTTACGTAAGTTTTACAAGTTTCCGATTTGCAATCCAAAAGGCGTTTGGGATTTTTATCGAATCTTTTTTGGCAGTCGGGACACATTTTATCCAGATTCGGACGAATAAAATCACGCAATGCTTTATTGTAATCTTCCATACAATCAGGACAGCCCAGACTGTTTATTTCCACCGTAAAATTTTTCAATCCCAGCTCAGTCAAAAAGTGATATCCGAAAGCAATAATTTCCGCATCAATATAAGGATGATCGGAGCCTATGGCTTCAATTCCGAACTGATAAAATTGTCTGTATCTGCCTTTTTGAGGACGATCGTAGCGGAACATCGGTCCGGTATAAGCCAATTTTACGACATTGCCGGAAAAGCCCAAATTATTCTCGACATAACTGCGAATGACGGGAGCGGTTCCCTCCGGTCTCAAGGCAAAAAGTCGTCCTTTTTTATCTTCAAATTTGTACATTTCTTTTTGCACGACATCAGAAGTATCTCCCGAACTTCTTTCAAAAAGATTTGCCTGTTCAAAAACAGGAGTAACAATTTCTCCGAACCCGTATTGACTGCAAATTTTCTTAAATTTATTTTTAATGTAATTCCATTTTCTGCTTTCTTCAGGTAAAATATCGTAAGTACCTCTCGGTACGGAAAATTTCTTTGCCACCGTTATCTCCTTGGCTTTGAATCAATCCGCCGAAAAGTTGTTTTCTCAAACAGGCTTAATTGATTCTTTCGGTTTATATAAAATTTTACCCGTTCCAACCTGCAATAAATTGAAACGGGTAAAATCTAAAAAGTGTGCGCCTGCACTCGAAACCTGAACAATCCCGGCTTCCGGAAAATCGACTCAAAGCAGAACACTCGCGGCACATCGCAATTACCTCTTATTGCTGCTTCCTTCCGGACCTGACAAGGTTCGCGGATTACGATTGCGCAAGGAATGCTTCTCAACATCAATTCGCCGAAAAAGAATCATTCTCGATTTTCTCATGCAGGGTTCAGCCCGACTATAGCGGAATGTCGGTTACAGGGAACCGCTGACTCCCCGCCCAGCACACATATTGTCAAAATTTTTTTTTTCAGATTAATTGTCAAGTTTGCATAAATAATTTAAGTTATTTTATTTATTTCTTATCAATGTCTCTAATCATCATCGTCATCGTCAAAATCATCATCATCATCGTCATAAATGCCGGTAACCCAATCGGGACAGAAGAAAAGATCTTCGTCATAGTCCCAACCGAAAATATTGTCCGTTCCGAATCTTTTCAGGATTGATTCTTCCCAAAGAGTGTAATATACTCTTTCGTCTTCAACTTTATAAACCAATACCGGATGACTGTATTTTCTCAAATCATAATGTTCATCGTTCAACAATTCAAAAAATTCCTTGATTTTTTCTTTTGATGTTTCTTGCTTTATCATAAAATTTCTCCTGAAATTAAGGCGACTTAATTACAATTTCATTTTGTATTCAAAATTTATCCCGATTTCATTTTCCGAATAATCTTTGATATCGCTTATATCTTCATAAAAATCAGAATCGGTTTTTCTGTAAACGTTTTTGTAAAAAACTTTGCATGAAAGTTTTCCCGACAGATAAAATGTATTTGATATATTTGTCGTTACCTTATTGTCTTCCCGTTCTCGGTGTATAATGTCCAAGTTATCGGTTTGGTAAAATCTTTGGTCAAAGGAACAGCTTAAAACAGGTCTTATTTGCAAAAAAGAACCCGTTTTTATTTTTTTCATTCTCAAAGCAACAACATATTTATTGCTTTCGTAAGATGAATCTTTTTGATTGTCTATATTGTTTTCCGCAGCAAATTTTTCATCGAACTTATCGCAATCGAAAACTTTCAGGTTATAAATAAATTTCAGGTACAGCAAAGGAAAAGAGTGTTTCCAGCCGATCTTATAAGTTAAAGCGTTTCCGTCGTATTCCGTAAAATATTTATTGTAATATTCCTGTTGAAAATTTATTCCTCCGATCAAATAATCGTTTTTTAAAATTCGGTATTCGCATTTGAAATCATAAATATTTTTTTCGTACTCGTATTTTTCAGATTTACCGGATCCGTCTTTATCAATATAGTTTCTGGTATAAATTTTCGGATTATAAGCGTATGAAACAGCTAAGGACAGCTTTCTTTTTTCCCATTTCAGACCGATGTCCGATGAAAATTTTGATTTATCCGTATTTTTGGCGTAAGCGACGTAAGAAATGCCGCCGAAAGGAGAAAAACAGCGGAAAGGACTTTTTTTGTCGAATTTATATTCTGCATCAAAATATATTTCAGGTTTTAAGTCATCCGAAGTTTCGATAAAGTCAAACTTATTGTTTCCCTCTTCGAATTTCTCTTTATCGCTGTCCGAAAGATTAAAAACATTGTCAGACCAAGAGATATTTACTCCGGTTTTAATGTTAACGGTTGAATATGCGTAACTTGTAAAAATCAAAAAAACTGTCGCAAATAAGCTTCCCAAATACCTTTTCATTTACAACTCCCGACAAACGAATCTGTCTTATAAATTTATTTTAATTTTTTATCAGAGATTAATGCCGAAAGAATTTTAACGGCAAATCTTTTGTCAATCTTCTTAATTTTTAATTAATATCCTGTCGAGAAATATATGTTTTATCGGATGTTATCGGATTTTAAATTTTTCATGAAAAAAAACGAGAATCAGACTAAAAACGCAAAAACCGGAATTAAATAAAAAAAAATCAATTATTTTCATTCCGAACCTGAAGCAATTTGAATATCTTTTAAAAAAAAGCAGAATAAAATCAGACTTGACGGGACAGACCGAAAATTAAAGTTGCTTTATAATTGCAATAAAAACAACTGAAAAATAAAAATCACAGGAGAAAATAATGAGAGTATTAACATTAAATTGCGGCAGTTCTTCCATAAAATTCCAATTTATTAATGTCGAAACCGAAGACGTTATGGCAGAAGGATCAGTCGAAAGAATCGGAGAAGAAACCGGGCTTTTCACTTACAAAAGCGAAAAATATACGGCAAAAAAACAAAAAACGGTTATCGAAGACCATTCCAAAGGGATTCAAATGATTATAGACAATCTTATGAATCCGGATCACGGTCAAATTTCCGATGAATCGGGAATCGACGCCGTAGGACATCGCCTTGTTCACGGAGGCGAATATTTTTCAAAATCCGTTGTCATAAACGACGAAGTCATGAAAGTATTGCATGATTGCATCGATTTGGCGCCTCTTCATAATCCCGCCAACATAATGGGGGTAAAAGCAGTTACCGAATATCTTCCCAATATTCCTCAATGCGGAGTTTTCGACACAGCTTTCCATCAAACCATGCCTCCGAGAGCTTACCTGTACGGATTGCCTTTGGAAATGTACGAAAAACACCAAATAAGACGCTACGGATTCCACGGAACTTCACATAAATTTGTAAGCAAGCTTGCCGCCGAACATGTCGGAAAAGATATTAAAGATTTAAAAATCATCACTTGCCATATCGGCAACGGCGCATCCGTAACAGCAGTTAAAAACGGAGAATCAATAGATACGTCAATGGGATTTACTCCTCTTGAAGGATTAGTTATGGGTACCCGTTGCGGAGACCTTGACCCGCAAATACCTCTTCATCTCATAAAAAATCTCGGTATGACCGCAGATGAAGTAAATACTCTTCTCAATAAAAAAAGCGGAATGGCGGGAATTTCAACCATATCAAACGATATGAGAGAGATAGAAACCGAAATATTGGAACATAAAAACGAAAAAGCAATTCAGGCTCACGAAGTCTATGCTTACAGAATCAAAAAATATATAGGCGCTTACGCTGCCGCCATGAACGGTCTGGATATTCTTGTCTTTACAGGCGGAGTCGGAGAAAATATGCCGATCCTCCGTTCTTTGGTTTGCAAAGATTTAGATTTCTTCGGAATCAAATTAAATGAAGAACAAAACGCGCAGTTCAAAGGCGGAACTATAGAACTTCATGCCGATGATTCAAAAGTTGCGGTTCTTAAGATTCAAACAAACGAAGAACTTATGATCGCAATGGAAACAAAAGCATTATTAAAATAATCTCTTAAAATTAACCGAGCTGTCTGTTCAAGGCAGCTTTTTATTTAATTCTAAATAAAAAAGGAGATTCTCGTGTCTTTCGTTTACAAGAGAAAAATATTCAGTTACGAGTGTGATATATACGGTCATCTCAATAATGCCAATTATCTCCATGTTTTTGAAGAAGCCAGATCCGAAGCATTGGATGAAACAGGCATATCAATAAGTTTTCTCAATTCAAAGGGAATATCAATTTTTGTAACAGAATCAACGATAAAATACAAAAAAAGTCTTGAAAAAGGGGAAGTGTACAAAGTAGAAAGCAAAATATTAAAAATTAACAGATTACGCTCAACCTGGTCTCAACAAATTTTTGACTCGGACGGAAATTTATGCTGTGATTTTATCCTTGAAGCAGTATTTGTAAAAGGAAGAAAACCCGGAAGAATAGATAACGAATTATTGGAGTTATTCAAAAAATTTATTTAGTCCGAAATACGTTTTTGCTTTTATTTCAATGCAAAAAGACATGATAAACAAAAAAAGATATTCATCTTTTAAAAGTTATATTTTTTTGAAATATTTACACTCATATTTCGTTATATTTATTTCTCCTCAAAAAAAGCCGGTCAAGCTTCATACTTCCTCCTTGAAGCATTTTGCGACCGGCATTATTTTTTTAACTGTTTTCTTTAATTGCTTCCGATAAAGCCTTTTCAAGCATTTCCCGAGGAATTTCTTTTATGCAATTGTTTTTTTGCATAATTTCTATTGTTCGGCGCGTATTCATAATATCTCGACGAGCAATTTCGTAAACCTCTTCTCTGGTCATTGCAATTCTGGCAACTCCGTCTTCAATCGCCTGCATTGCCGTATCTGCCGCCTCGTGAGGAAAAACTTCAAATTCATCCATTTTAGGAACAATGTTATCGGGAGAAATTCCCCGTTTTTCGGCAAACTCTGCCAAGGATTTGGCAGCTCTTATCGCCATATTGTCCGTAACCGACTTTGCTCTTACCAATAATGCGCCTTTTAAAATTCCCGGGAAACAAATTGAGTTATTAACCTGATTCGGAAAATCTCCTCTTCCGGTGGCAACGATAAAAGCTCCCGCTTCTTTGGCTTTGTAAGGATATATTTCAGGAACCGGGTTGGCGCAGGCAAAAACAATTGCTTTCTCCGCCATACTTGAAATCCATTCAGGTTTAACGGTGTCAGGTCCGGGTTTGGAGAGACAAATCAAAACATCTGCTCCTTTAATTGCTTCTTCGGGAGTATTTATTTTTTCCGGATTGGTTTTTTGACACAAATCCCATTGCCTGTAAAATCTTTTGTCGTCTCTGAAATCTTTTCTGTCCGAATGCAATCCGCCCTTTACGTCAAACAAAACAAGTTTTTCGGCCGAAGCCCCGGCTTTTATGCAAAGACCGGCAATGGAGGAATTGGCTGCTCCGGCTCCCATAAAGACAATCCTAACCTCAGAAATTTTCTTTTCGGCAAGTTTTAAAGCATTTATTAAACCTGCCAAAGTAACGCAGGCAGTTCCTTGAGCATCGTCATGCCAGACGGGAATATCGCAACCGTCTCTAAGTTTATCCAAAACTTCATAACAATTCGGCTGGGAAATATCTTCCAAGTTCACTGCTCCGAAACTGTGTTGAACAGTTTTTACGAAATCGATTATTTTTTGAGGATCGTTTTCTCCTTTTTCGTTTTTGGAATCTATGCAAATAGGAAAAGCATCAACTCCGCCCAGATATTTCATTAAATAAGCTTTGCCTTCCATAACTCCCAGACCTCCGGGAGGCGTAACGTCTCCGTCTCCGAGCACTCGAGTTGAATCGCTGATAACGGCAACCGTATTTCCTCTTCCGCTAATTTCGTAAGAACTTTCTTTATCGTCTCTTATATGAACGGATACGGCAGAAATTCCGGGAGTGTACCAAACATTAAACCAGTTAAAACCGCAGATACCGGCTTTGGGTAAAGTTTGAATTTTTCCGTTGTAAAATTTATGGGCATGCAACGATAAATTTTTCATAAAAGCGGTTTTCGTTTTTGCTTTTTGTTCTTCCGAAAAATCGGCAGGAAAAATTTCTTCTAAATTAGACAAATCCTTTTTTATGCGCATTTTATTAACCTCGAATTATTTTTTGAAAATATCGTTTCCCTCGCTGTCTATTGCGGTATAGCAGGGAAAGTTTTCAACCGTAAGTTTTCTTATCGCTTCGGTTCCCAGTTCCGGATAAGCGATAAGTTCCGCTTTTTTAACTGCTTCGCTCAAAACAACCGCAGCTCCGCCGATTGCCGTAAAATAAATTGCTTTATTTCTGATAATCGCCTGTCTTACTTCTTCAGAACGTTTTCCTTTACCTATCATTCCTCGCAAACCGTTGTCCAACAAGCAAGGCGAAAAAGGATCCATGCGATAACTTGTCGTCGGTCCTATTGAACCGACAGGTTCTCCCGGTCTTGCGGGCGAAGGTCCGGCAAAGAAGATAATTTGGTCTTTAAGTTCAAGCGGCATTTTTTCTTTATTTGCAATAAGATTAACAAGTTTTTTATGAGCTGCGTCCCTTGCCGTATAAATCACGCCGGAAATAAAAACTTTATCGCCGACTTTTATTCCGGCAACGTCTTCTTCTGCAAGAGGAGCGGTCAAATAATGAACTTTATTCATCTCTTTTTTCCTCTAATTCGTCAAAAAGACCGATCTGCGCTTCGTAAGGTTCCAAGCCGAAATGTTTGTAAGCTTTTCTTCCTGCGCAACGTCCTTTCATTGTTCTTTCCAAAAATCCCTGCTGAATAAGGTAAGGTTCATATATTTCTTCTATGGTTCCGTGATCTTCTCCTACGGCAACCGCCAAAGTTTTTAATCCGACGGGACCGCCTTTGTAGTTTTCAATGATGGTCAAAAGAATGCGTTTGTCCATTTCGTCGAGTCCCTCATTATCTACATTCAACATTTTAAGAGCTTTCACAGCAATTTCTTTGGTAATAATTCCGTTGCCTTTTATTTGGGCATAATCCCTCACTCGTCGCAAGAGTCTGTTGGCTACGCGCGGCGTTCCTCTGCTTCTCCCGGCAATTTCTTTCGCGCCTTCGGGGTCTATCGGAATTTCCAAAAGCGATGCAGATCTTGAGATTATTTTTTCTATGCTTTTTTGATCGTAATAATCCATACGCAGGGTAATGCCGAATCTGGCTCTCAAAGGAGCAGTCAGCAAACCTGCTCTGGTGGTTGCTCCGATAAGAGTAAAAGGTTCCAAGTCTATTTTCAATGCTCTTGCTCCGGGTCCGCTGTCTATGATTATTTCCATTTCAAAATCTTCTATTGCCGGATACATATATTCTTCCACAACGTGATTCAAGCGATGAATTTCATCAATAAAAAAAACATCTCGCAAATCCAAATTAGTCAAAATACCGGCAAGATCGGCAGGTTTCTCCAAAACAGGTCCGGAACTTACTTTTATATTCGCATCCAACTCGTTGGCGATAATGTTTGCAAGAGTGGTTTTACCCAATCCGGGCGGTCCGTAGAACAACACGTGATCCAAAGGTTCCCCGCGCATTTTCGCTGCGGCAATCGATATTTCCAAAATTTCTTTTATATGTTCCTGACCGACAAAATCCTTCAGTGATTTAGGACGCAAAGCGCGATCAAATTCTTTTTCGTCGTTTCCGACTGCCTCAGAGGTTATTATTCTTTCAAGCATAAGTCCTCAGTTTAAATTTTATTTTCAGGGATAAAGAAAATTCCGTTATGCTTTATCTTGTTTTCTTTCTTCGCTTTTTATCAGCATCAATTCGATAAGTACGCAAATAAAAGCCAAAATAAAGAAGTATTTACTCAACTCAAATCCGTATCTTGCCCGTAAAATATTATCTTCCCAATTTGTATCGGCGGCAAATACGGAGGGCGGAAGTTCTTCCGGGGAATCGAATCTTTCGTAATAACTGTCGTCTTCTCCGATATTTACGGCGACGGGATAAGATTTACTTTCAGTTCTTACTTGATAAATACCGGGAAATTCAGCTCTGAAACCGTTTTCTCCCGAGACGAAATTTTCGCCGTCAGGATCGGTAATTTCAGCTTTTGAATATATAATTCTTTCTCCCGTCTTAAAAGATGCGTCAATGCCCCGATAGCCGGTATCTTTGATGATGAGATGCATGAGAACAGGATAAACGGGCGAGACATAAAACTCGTTTCTTTGAGATTCGGGATCCATAACAATAAGATAATTGCCGTTTTTTTCGACAACAAGCGGTTCGGAAGAAGTTCCGAGAACAGATTCAGACTGCGTAATTATTTTCCAATAATCCGTTACTTTTATATTTCGGATATTTTTGTCGCCGATAATATCTTTATATTTTCTGAATTTATCCGGTACGATTCGTCTTTGATCAACCGTTTCAAATCCGGAAAATTTCATGTCAAATATATTTTGATACAACAATTTCCATTCGTTACTGATATTTTTGCTTAAAATTACGGATATTTTACGATTATTTGCCAAAAGTTTATCAAATAAAAATCTCATTTTTTGATTCAGTTCCGGGGGATTATAAAATATTATATTGTCAAATTTGCTTAATTTTGCATAATTAAGATCAGTCAAATCATCGTAAATTTCAAAATGTCCCGAACCTGAAAGAATTTCCAAAGCGACATTTAATTGATCCGGTAAATTTTTGTTTTCGGAAAACAAAGCAATTCCGGGATTTTTGTTAAAATAAAATTGAAAATAAAAACGGTTATCGTCTCTCCAACGTTCATTTTTTACTTCAACAAAACCGGAATAATAACCTGTTTCTGAAATTTCAACCGGAAATTTTTCTCCTCTTACTTGATTTTTATCTATTTTTATCGCTTTTTCCGCAATCGTTCTTCCGTTCATAAATAATTTTGCCAAGATATTTTCTTCATCAAACTCAGACAAATTGGCAACTTCAAAATTAATACTGTGTTTCAATTCAGAATTAACGATTTGAATTGCGGTTTTAACGGAATTTATTTTTAAATTATTCCGTTCCTCAATATCGGATGTCGCAACCCAATAAGTTTTAAAATCGGGGTTATAAGTTATTTTTTGTTTTTGATAATCGCTGATTAAAATAATCTCCGCATTGGCGTATTGAGTATCCGAAAGCTTTTGATTTGCTGTTTTCAAAAGCTCATCGAAAGAAAGAGGATTAAAACAGGTTTTTACGGAAGCAAGCATTTTATTCGGTATTTTACCTGAAACCGGAAATCCGTTTATCTCGTTCCATGTTTTGTCGGCAGTCAGCAAAATAACTTTATCTTCTTCGTTCAATAAATCCGATATTTTACTTAACGTTTCCAAACCTTTCTCAAACTCGGTCTTATCGTCAACAAGATAATTCATTGAATAAGAATTGTCTAAAATAAACGCTATTGCCGTAGGCGGATGTTTTTCAGATGATTTTAAAAACGGAACTTTAAAAGCGGGACGAGAAATACCGAGAACGGCAAAGAGAATAAAAAGAATCCTCATCAGAAGAATCAAAAGATTTTTTATATTTATTTTTTTGTTTTGTTTTTTTTGAATTTCTTTAATAAATCTGACTGAAGAAAAGATTATTTTCTGAGGACGTTTCTTGGCAAAAAGATGGATTACAACGGGAATGCCCGCTGCAAGCAAAGCAATCAGAAAACCGGGATTCAGAAATGAGAACATCTGCTTTTTCCTTTTTTATATGCCGGCGGATACGGAAATAAGATAACGATTATTTTTCGCGGTAAGATCATTGTTTGTCAAAGATAAATCAATTCTGAATGCTTTCATGTAAAAACCTGCGCCAAAAGTCAAAAAAGTATCTTTTGCTCTCTTAAATTTGCTTCCGTAAATTCCGAATCGGAAAAGAGCTTTTCCCGAATAAGACCAAATATTTATATCGGGAAAAAGAAAGGAATATCCGCCGTGGAAAGTATTGTCTTTTAATTTAAAACTTGAAATTTTACCCAGCCAACTTAATGAAAAAACGCTGTTATTAAAAGAATAACCCGTACCCAGCGAATAACGAGGGATCGGATTTTTATCGGAAGAATGTTTACGATAAATACGCCCGAAAATATCATAAGCGCTGAAACCGTAAGTTACGGATTCATCTTTAAAAGCAAATCCGAAATCGGTTGAAAATCCCATATATTTGTCATCTTTAAAATTAAGAGAAGAACCGGAAACATAATCAAGAAAGACCGAGCGTCCCCATAATCCTTTTACCGTAAATCCCCAATTTTTCTTTCCTTTGGTTTCTCCTATCGTTAAGTTCAGACTGTTTAAAGCATAATCCAAATATTTGTGAGTTCCGAGGCTGTCGGATAATTGACGAGATATATCTGCCAAAGGAATATAAGATAAAGCAAATTTTTCTCCGCTGAAAACAATCCCGGCAAGTTTGCTTTTTTTGAATAACGTTTCGGATGAAATAATTTTATCAAAATCAATTTCGGAATTTTCCCCGGAACGCATGGAAACGGAGAATTTTGATTTTTTGACAAAACAAACAAGAGCAGGATTGTTAAATGCAGCATAAGGATCTGCAAAGTAAGTAACGTTATGCCCTCCTAAACCGGCTGTTATCGGAGAAGGCGAAAACTCAGGTCTATGAAAATCATATTTTTTTACAGGATATGAGTTTAAAGATACAGCTGTCAGCAGAAAAATCAAAATGCGAAAATATTTCATATACACCTTTTAATTCGGATAAAATTTTTATTTCCGGCAGTTTCTAAACTGTCGTATAATTACGCAACCATTCCCGGATATACTCTTAAATTGTCAATCGGAAGTGCATGTAAGCAACTTATAATATCGGACAGATATTTTAATCCGAATAATAAAACGAAAAAAAAGATTATTTCAGCAAGCGTAAACTCATCAAAAAAGCATTTTCGGCAGGAGAAGAATAATAATTCTTTCGCATACCGTTTTTCTCAAATCCCAGTTTTTCATATAAGAGAATTGCCGGAAAGTTACTTTCTCGAACTTCCAGAAAAAAATATTTTATGCCTTTTTTGATTTTTTCTTCAATTACGGCTTTCAGCATACGAAAAGCAATGCCTCGTCTCCGAAAACTTTTTTTTATTCCGACGTTCGTTATGCTGTATTCGTCCAGAATTGTCCAGCCGCAGGTAAAACCGAGTATTTCATTTGTTTCCGGATTTACGGCAATAAAAGCTTCATGAAGATTTATTTCCGACCTGAACATTTCTTCCGTCCAAGCATCAGAGAATAATTGATTTTCCAATGTCGCAACTTCTCCTAAATCTTCTTCGGTCATATTTCTGAGCAAAAATTTCATAATCAATAGTAAAGTTTCTGTCCGGGATAAATAATTACAAGTTTGCCCGTACCTTTATTTTTAACTTTTAATTTGTTCTTTTTTACCAGACAGCTTGATGTTATCCCCAGTTTTGAAGCTATTTTTCCTATCGTATCTCCGCTCTTTACGGTATAAACTTTTCTTTTAAGAGTGCTTGCCTTACCGTAAAGTCTCAGTTTTTGTCCGGGACGAATTATATTGTTATGAAGTTTGTTTAAAGCTTTTATCCGTTTTACCGAAGTTTTGTATTTAGCGGCTATACCTGAGAGAGTATCTCCTTTTTTTACAATATGATGAGTAAAATAACCGGCATTTTTTTTCAAATATCTTTTTTCTATGCTTGCCAGTTTATTTTCGTTTTTTACCGATTCGACGGGAACAAGAACTTCGTATTTGCCGGGCGGAAGAACCACGTCATTAATTGCCGACCATTTTTTAAGTTTTCGTTTGTATATCTTGATCCAAGGATTAAATTCCCATATTCTTCCGGTAGCGCTTCCTTGAGCTTTTGCCCAATCATCAATTTTATAATGACCGTTCAGGACTAATTTTTCCCGGCGAACAGTTTCATACAGAGATTTTTCTCTGGGCAATTTATGCCCGAAAATTTCCTCTTCGTTTTCAAAAATAAGTTTTATTGCAACGGCCCTCCAGACATAACGATTTGTTTCGTCAACCCGTAAAATAAGATCAAAAAACCTGGTACCGCCCTGCTCTCGCATAACCTTGGCAATACTGCCGGGACCGGCATTATACGAACAAAAAATCAATAACCAATCATCAGTACCTTTATTGCCGAGATAGTTTTTGGCATTTATCAAATATTCGGCAGCTCCTTCGGTTGCCTTGAAAACATGTCTTCTCTCATCAATAAAATCGTTTACTTTGAGCTTATAACCTTTTGCCGTTTTTTTCATAAACTGCCACATCCCGGCAGCGCCAGCCCAAGATGTCGCCATAGAATTCAAGCCTGATTCCGCAACTGCCAGATATTTTACGTCCAAAGGAATATCGTATGAACTGAATACCGAATCAAAAACCGGAAAATAAATTCCGCTTCGAGGTATAAATCTTCGGGCATTTTTTAATTCCTGCTTGTAAATTTCTTCAAATTTAGCATAAATTCTGTCATTTTTCAGATTGAACATTTGACCGGCAAATTCAATAGAGTCCGGGATTACGAATTTATCGTTTACGGAAACCCTGCTGTTAGCTTCTTCCAATTCTTCTTTTAAAGAATTAATTTCAAGAAACAATCCTTCCAAAATTGTGTTTAAAGAATCAAGTTCATTATCTTTTGTTGCAATAATTGTTCTTAAAGAATCTATTTCAACATTATGCTCAAGACTGTTCCCTGATAAGTTATCTGTTGCAGTTTTTGTTTGAAAATAAGAACATCCGCTTATAAAAAAAACGGATAACATCAATATTTTAAAATTCATAAATCATAAATTGTTACCGTATTTTCCCAATAATTACGGTAATCTCCTTTAAAGATATTTCAAGCCTGACTTTATTTTTCCGATATATTTTGACAATTACGTCTCTCCTTTTTCTGTTTTTTACGCTTTACGGCTCAATTAATCTCTTATTTCGGAAGAATCGGCAACATAATTTCCCGGCACGGATGATTTTTTACGCAAGAAAAAGAAATTCAGGTTTATTTTTTCATAACGAATTTAATTAAACAAAGTTGAATCGCCGGTTATCCGATCCGATATTGTAAGTTTTTTTCCGGTTCACATATAAATCAGAATCGCAGAGAACCGATATCTTTTTCATATTCTCCTCTCGAATAAAAAAGAATACACCGATTTTCAATATACTATTTTGTCAAACTAAAAACAATACCGACTTTATAATATTTTTATCCTGCTTTTATTTTTAAGTAAAATAAATTATAATCAGGGTTAATGACAAGAGTAATTCAGCAACAATTATTATAAAAAAAAACACATGTTTTATATATTACCGACTTACGATAAAATTATGATGAAAAATTATTGACAATACTGATATTTTTTTTTGTTAAGCAAGAAAAATATTAAGGTAAGGGGAGGAAATATGAGTATAAAGAAATTAGTCGTCGTAAGCGGAATAATTAACTCCGCCATGATAATTATTTTGATAGCAGTATTATTTATTTATGCTGAATCCGTAAAGCGCGAAAGGACAGCAATTGTTCGGAGATCTCAATATAAAGAATTAGGCGAAATGCTTTCGGATGCATCCGATTATTTAACCGCTCAAGCAAGACAATACGTACAATTCGGCGAAAAAAAATATCTTGATAATTATTGGCGCGAGGTAAACGAAACTAAAACAAGAGATCATGTTATTCTGCGATTAAAAGAAATGAACACGGAAAAAAAGTATTTTGATTACTTGCAAAAAGCCATGAATGCTTCAAACGGTCTGATTAAGACGGAAGAAGCCGCTTTTGCAGCCGTTTCCGCAAAGAATTATCTCAAAGCCAGGAAACTTATGTTCGGAAAATATTACGAATCAGAGAAAAATAAAATTACCGCTCTTACGGATGATTTCAAAAATGCCGTTAATAAAAATGCTGAAAAAACTGTTAAAATAACCCATAGAAAAAGAGAAAAAATAAAGGTCATAATTTATTTCATGATAATTTTAATTACTTTTCTGGTTATTTCATCATTCATTTTCATAGGAAGAATAATGAATAAGATTACAGCTCTCATGGAAAAAATGGGACGAAATGATTTTACGGAAGACATTGATGAAAGAGACATAAACAGAAATGATGAAATAGGTATATTGGCAACGTCTTATATGGAATTAAAAAAATCTATGCTTAATTCCGTACAAAACCTCAGAAAAGGTTTTTTCGCCTTAAACAAAACTTCAAACGATTTAAAAGATAAAGCTTATAAGTTATCTGAAACAGCAGTCAAAATGAATGAAAAAACTCGATCGGCTTCCGCAGCAACTGAAGAAATTTCTACTAATCTGGCAACAATTGCCTCCGCTTCAGAACAAGCTTCCTCAAATGTCAATACCGTAGCAAAAGATTCGCGCGAAATGTCCTTAAATATTAACACCGTCGCCGCCGCAACAGAAGAAGCTTCAACCAATTTATCAAATATAGTTTCAGATATCGGAAATCTGAATAATAATATAAAAACAACTTCAGGATATTTGGATGATTTATCGGAAAAAGTTACAATTTCCGCATCTGCCGTAGAGGAAATGAATGCTTCTCTTTCGGAAGTTTCTTCTCAGACTCAAAAAGCCGACATGATCTCCGAAAATGCCAACGAAAAAAGCTTGGTTGCAGCCGAATTAACAAGAAAATTACAAAACTCGGCTATTGAAATAGGTAAAATAATTAAACTTATAGGTTCAATAGCAGATCAAACCAATATGCTTGCCTTAAACGCAACAATTGAAGCAGCCGGAGCCGGAGAAGCCGGAAAAGGTTTTGCCGTTGTTGCCAATGAAGTAAAAGAACTTGCCAAACAAACTCAGGATTCAACCGAAAAAATATCAAAGCAGGTATTGGAAATTCAAAACCAAATAGAAAATACGGCAAAATCGATTAAGGATGTCGCTTCTATTGTTGCGGAACTCAGCACAATCAATAATGCGGTTGCTGTAAGCGTAAAAGAACAAACCCTTACTATCAATGAAATTTCGGGAAATATGCAAATAATGGCTCAAACATCGGAACAATCCAGAGAAATAGCAAAAACAAATAATAAATTGGCAAGACAAGTTTTGCTGAATTCGGAAGAAGCAAAATCAGGGTTAAACGAAATTACCGTAAATTCAAATAAAACAGCCGTTGCCGCCGGTAATATTGCAGCAGGAAGCAATGATGCAAATAAAGGCGTATCTGATATTTCGACAAGCACAACTCAAATAAGCCTCGGAATGAACGAAATTGCGCAAAATATTATTTCAGTTGCCGAGGATGCCGATAAAACCGAAGAAACAGCAAAAGAGACTAACCAAGCGGCAGAAGAACTTATTCATATTTCAAAACAATTAAAAGAAGTAATAGATTCCTTTAATGTTTAGAAATTTATGAAAATAAATTAAACAGGCTGTTCCGTATTTCAGGTACAGCCTGTTTTCAATTATATTTCCGAAAAATTTATCCTGTAAAAGAATAAGACAAGAACTTGCATAATTCTTAATCTGACATTTTAAATATTATATCAGTTTATTATTTTATTTGATATTTATGTTTAAGAAGATTTTTGAGCTTTATTTTCTCTTTATCTTGTCAATTTCGTATAAAATCTAAAACAAATAGCCTCAAGATAATTTTAAATACAATTTTTCAATCTCGCAAGCTCGTTTCACATCCTGTTTAACCGCATTTTATGATTCGTTAAAGCTTTCTCATTTGAATCTCGTTTTGTCTGTGATTTTATTTCTGGATTTGTTAAAGATTTATTATTTTTTATGCTGATGTTTTTAAACTTTTCTTTCCTTAATATATTCATTAATATTTTATTTTACGAAATATTAAATCGCAAATGGATCAGAAAAACCGGGAGTATATGTTTTTATCAGATAAACATATTAACAGGCATTCATTAACCCCTTTTTAAACATTACATCTCTCTATTCAGTCTTAATCTCTGAGCGCCTCAAAATTCAAAAAATAAAAAAAGCTCCCGAAGGAGCTTTAAGATTTACTTGTTTGTCCAAGGTTTATTTGTTAATTCCCATTTCGCTGAGAACTTCTTCCATCAAAGCTTTTGCCTGATCAAATTTCATAAACGAGATCGGGAAACCGAAGACATAGGTTTTAGCATCAACCGTTCCTGTTGCATAGTTTAATCTGTCAAATTCAATGGCGCAAGCCTTATTCATTGTACTTTCGTATAAAGCAACGGAAGTACTGTCGGCAGTATCCAAATATTTATCGGTATAAACCATATTCATAACAGGATGGACATTCTCCAGATTTGCTGTATTGAAATAACTTACCAAACCGGTAGCATCGTCATTAATTCCGTGAATCAATCCGCCGACGGCATTTTCGGTTGTATCGATTTCAACGCTTACGGTAAGACCGGAACCCTCTGCGGGAGAAGCTCCAGTAAAGAAACGATCTTTCATCTGATCGGAAGAAACAATGTCGCAATAAATAACAGCATCGGAACCGTCAGATTCAAGCCCCGGAATATCAGAAGGAATTCCCATATGATCTTTTACAATATTCCTCGGGGTATAATTAAATGCTTCCTGTAAACCGTTAACATTTATGCCGCCGCTGAGAATCAAGTTGCCTCCGCCTTGCAGGAAAAGGTTAAATGATTGATTTTCCAGGAAAAGATCCTGCGATGCGCTGGTAATATGATCCATATGGAAGAAAATAGTTTTATATTGCATTAAATCAGAAGGACTGAACTTAGCTTTTGAATATTGCAAAGCTTCCTGACCGGCATCAACAACGCCTTCTTTCACATCATCGTAATTAATAAAATCAACATTATAACCGCTGAATAAGTTTTGATAAAATTCATCGCGATTTTCTTCTGCCGAAGGAGGATAAGGAGCCTCGTCATTATCGATAACCAAAATATCTTTAGGTCTTTCCGCTGCCGGAAGATTTTCTATTAAGGTAAATTTAAATTCGTAAGGAGAATCATCCCAAACACCCTGAGAATCAAGAACTCTGATGCTGAGAACGTGTTCTCCGGGAGTAAGATTTCTGATAGGCAAAGCTTGAGCAAGAGGTTCTCCGATTTTAAGTTTAAACCATGAATCGGAACCTTCCGTTCCGTAAGGATAATATTCGGGATTTCCCAAGTAAGCCGCATACTGATAAGCTTCTCCGTCCAATTGATAAGCAATTCCTATTGCTTCAGAATAATAATTCTTTCCTGTTTGTTCATCTAAAACTATATTTTCTCTTTTACCGGTAGGTTTTCCGTTTGCAAACTCGCCTTTATAACCGGCATGAGTGTACATTACAAAATCATCAGACCAGATAGCGGAGAAAGTGGAATCTTGAGACCAGAATAAAGGATGAGCAAAGTGTTCTCCGTCATAAACAGTTCCGGTTTTAGGTTTAACGACTTTAACGAGAGCATTAAGACCGTAAGAATAATGATATTCTCCTAAACAGAAAACATCGTTTGTATCGGCATTACAATACATAAGAGACCAAGGATGATAACCTGACAAACAACGGAAATAAACTTCTTTTATATCGGAAACAACGCCGGCTTCGTCATATCCGCGAACCTGCATTACCGTTTCGGTAGTAATTTCATCTTGGGTATATCCGACATGAGCATCGGGAATCAAAAGATTTTCACCGTACTCGTCACTGGCGCTGACAATAACGGATTTAACATTTTCCTGACCCAAGGTAGTATGCCATTCTTCACCGCCGGGATAAGTGTAATTAGTTGTATCGGCAATATCTCTTTTTATAAATCTGTACTCAAAATACCAAGGTTTAAGTTCGCTTACGTAAGCATCATTGTCTTGCATGCTGAAGTTAAACTTAATACCGGTACCTGTTTCAGCAACGATAGTGGCGCCTTCTTCAGAGCTGAACGGATCGTCTTTACGATTCAAACCGCCTTTGGAAGTAGTAACGTCGATAGAGGGTTTGTTTGATTTGGTAATAAATATGCGGCGAACTATCGGGCTTACGTCTCCGCGATCGTCGCGACATTGTAATTCCATCGCAGTAGCTACTTTAGCTGAATCATGCGTAGCAGGATTATCCCAACACGGGAAATTGATTACGGCATAAACATCGTTTGTCCAGTCTGAAATTTGAGATTCGTCATTATTTATAACGTGTAAAAGCCAACCGCCTTCGGCATCGCTTAATCTGTTTTCGTGCCCTGCAACGGTAATATATTCACCGTTTTTATTGATAAGACGATAACGATAATCTTTCACGACACCGTCAACATCCGATCCCAACCAATAAACTTTTTGCTGAAAAACAAGAATAGAATCTTCTGATTCCGGAATTGCGGCTCCTTCATAGTTTACCGATCCGTCGGCATCAATTCCTTCATAGGCTGTAAATTTTACCGTAGGAGCGATATTATCGGTTAAACTTCCTTTGGTGTGATCACACGCTGCCAACAGCAAAACAATTAAAATAAATGCAGCTGCAACAAAGCGTTTGCGGTTAAAGATCATATAATCCTCCGTTATTTCTCTTTATTTTTTAAAATTTTTTTTAATATCTGCAAAAAAATTAATAATACCGGTATATCGTCAACAAAAATTTCAATCTCCGTCGCAATAATATAAAATTAATTCAGGGAGAAAATGAATTTTATTGATCGGTAAAGGTTTAAGTCATAAAAATCATTCTTTTTCCGCTCTGTTTTTAAAAGCTTTGTAAACATTCATCAAAAGCATTGCCGAAGTAACCGATCCGACACCGCCGGGAACAGGCGTTATTGCGCCTGATTTACCTTCGCACTCATCATAGAGAACGTCTCCCGTATAGCGACTTCCTTCTTCGTCTTCTTTAAGATTTATGCCGACATCAATGACAACGGTTCCTTCTTTTATCCAATCTCCTTTCACAAATTCCGGCTGTCCTATCGCTGCAATGAGAATATCCGCTTTTCTGATGCAAGAAGGCAAATTTTCTGTTCTGCTGTGACAAACGGTTACGGTAGCATTTCCTGTTTTATTTTTTCTTAACAACAGATTAGCCAGAGGTTTACCGACAATATTGCTTCTTCCCAAGACAACAACGTTTTTACCGCTTGTTTCAATTTCATAATAGTCCAAAATCTCCAAAACGGCAGCGGCAGTACAAGGAATAAACCCGGGTTTATCCAACACCAGATTACCCATATTAACGGGATGAAAAGCATCGACATCTTTTTCAGGATTAATTTTTTCGGCAATGTATTCATCATCAAAATGTTCTGGGAAAGGCTTCTGCAACATAACGGCATCCGTACCGGGATCAATATTAAACCTTTCGATTTCTTTAATAAAATCATCTTGAGATATTTCTGACGAAAGATTTATAACTTCAACTTTAATACCGTTCTTTTTACCGTTTTTTTGCAGATTTTTCACATAAAAATCGGAAGCAGGATCATATCCGATAACCAAAACGGCAAGTTTGGGCTGACGCTGCTGATCCGCCAATCCGCTCTTTATTTTATCATAAATCTTTCGGGTAACGGCTTTACCTTTAAGTATCATTGTATTTTCTCCTTAATCTTTCAATCCTTAAAGATTTACCGGTATCATTATCAATTTCGATAATGACTCCGTTAATTTGCAAACCTTTATCTGAAGCTTCGTAACGATTCGGCATTCCCGTTTTTATCTTATCCAAAATTATTTCTTTTTTTACTCCGATAACGGAATCATGAGCTCCGGTCATTCCGGCATCCGTAATATAGGCGGCGCCTTGAGGAAGAATTTCTTCGTCAGCAGTTTGGATATGGGTATGAGTGCCGATCAAAGCAGAAACGCGACCGTCCAGATAAAATCCCATCGAACGTTTTTCGGCAGTGGACTCGGCATGAAAATCGACAAAAATAATTTTAACCTCAGCAGATAATTCTTCAATCAAAGCATCAGCTTTCAAAAAAGGATTATCGGAATTTGACATAAACGCCTGTCCGACCAAGTTAAAAACGCCTATTTTAATTCCGTTCTCGCAGGTATGGATAAGCTTTTCTTGCCCCAATGCAGAAGGCGGATAATTTGCCGGACGAACAATTTTTTTACAATTGCGAATATAATCATAACTTTCACGCTTATCCCACAGGTGATTTCCTCCGGTAAAAAGATCAACTCCGCTACGAAACATTTCTTCCGCTGTTCGAGAAGTTATTCCCCGTCCGGAAGCAAGGTTTTCGCAATTGGCGATAACTAAGTCAATCTTATATTCTTTTCGCAATTCAGGCACAAGATTTTTAACGACTTTTCGCCCGGGTCTCCCGAAAATATCTCCAAGAAACAATAATTTCATTATTTTGCCGTGGAACTGCGTCTGGTTTCTCTGATAACCGTTACTTTAATCTGTCCCGGATACTGCATTTCTTCTTCAATTTGACTTGCTATGTCATTGGCAATAAAGACAGTTTTTTCGTCTTCGATCAAAGTCGGATCAACAATAATTCTCACTTCCCTGCCGGCTCGAATAGCATAAGATTTGGAAACCCCTTCCACGCGATTGCAAATCTCTTCCATTTTTTCCAGTCTTTGCATATAAGTTTCGATCATTTCCCGTCTGGCTCCCGGTCTTGCTCCGGAAACGGCATCGGCAGCCTGAGTAAGAACAGCATAAACGCTTTCCGGTTCAACTTCTTCGTGGTGAGCTTCTATAGCATTGACAATCAATTTGCTTTCACCGTTTTTACGGGCAAGATTTGCTCCGAGTACGGCATGCGATCCGTCAAATTCATGATCAATAGCTTTTCCTATATCATGCAAAAATGCGGCTCTGCGAGCAATCTCCTGATCCAAACCGAGTTCGGCAGCCATAGTTCCGCAAATCCAAGCTGCTTCAATACTGTGTTTTAAAATATTTTGTCCGTAACTTGTTCTGTATTGAAGGCGTCCGATAAGCTTAATAAGGTTAGGAGAAATGTTATGAATATTTACTTCCAAGCATGCCTGTTCGCCGATGGCAATCATATTGTCATCCATTTCCTGTTTGGTTTTTTCTATAACTTCTTCAATTCGTCCGGGATGAATTCTGCCGTCCAAAATTAATTTTTCCAAAGCAATTCTGGCAATTTCCCGTCGAACCGGATCAAAGCATGACAGAACTACTGATTCAGGCGTATCGTCAATGATAACATCGACGCCGGATAATTTTTCAAAAACCCTGATATTACGTCCCTCTCGTCCGATAATGCGCCCTTTCATGTCATCTCCGGGCAAAGCAACCACTGCAACGGTTGATTCGGCGACATAATCAACCGAAAGTCTTTGGATAGCCGAAGAAATTATTTTAGCTGCTTCGCGATTGGCAGTTTGTTTACTTTCTTCAATTATATTGCGAATATCTGAAACAGAGCTGATTCGAGCTGTCTCGATTAACTCGTTGCGCATGATTTGAACAGCCTCATCTTTTGATAAACAGGCGATTTGTTGAAGTTTTGTTTCCTGTTCCTCGATAAGAGCATCCAATTTTTTATTCTTATTTTCCAATACTTTTTCTTGTTGTCTGTTTCGTTCCTGCTGATCGCTGATGGATTGTTCTTTTTTATCCAAAGATTCAAGACGTTTATCAAGATTAACCAATTGTTTGTTATATCTTTTTTCCTGATCCCGAAGTTCTTTTTGACGATCATTTATCTGATCCTCTTGTCTTTTTTGAACTTTATACCACTCTTCCTTAGCTTCAAGAATGATTTCTTTACGTTCAACTTCCGCTTCTTTTTTTGATTCCGCAATAATGGTTTGCGCTTGTTTATGAGCATCAAAAATTGCTTTATCCACTTGGGCTTTTTTAACAAGGTAAAAAACAATCGGGATTGACAGCCCCGTAATAAGTCCGATTATCAAAAATAGTATTTCCATTTATATCCTCTCATCGACGGATCAGGCTAAGAGGCAAGTTGTAAATATACCTGGCGATACCGTGTGATTTTTGTCTTATACCTCGAAAACAAGGTGGAACGCCTATCATATGTCTTTCAAGTCCGGGAACAAGCCCGGCATGTGAGCAACATCGAGTCAGCACTCCTTAATTTAAGTGAGTAAGAACAAATTACCATCACGAATATCGCCGGTAAAAAAGAAAAATTTATTCCGTCTCCAAATTGAAAACATTATCTATTGCGGAATTTACTTTATCGCTCGCAGATTTTAATTTCGCATTTTCTTCCTGCAAAAGGAACATTTTTTCAGTTATAATCATTGCGCCTAACGCCACAATCCTGCCGGTGTCAACTGTAGGGAATTTTTTGTAAATAGCATTCAATTCATTATTAAGAAATTCGGCGCATTTCAGAATTCTTTCAGGATTATCGGTTTTAAGCCGATACATTTTGCCAAAAATCTCAACATCTACAGAATGCATTCTTATTATAATTTAATTTCGTCTGATTCAGCTAAAAGATTGTCCATTTCGGAAACGATATCTTCACTTGTAATTTGTGAAAAGACTTCATCTATACGGGAAGAGACCTTACGTTTTCTTTCTTCCAAATCATTTGCTCTGGCATTAGTTTCATCATATTTTATTTGCAATGAAGCATATTTTTCTTCAAGCAATAATAATTCATTATTTTTTTGAGAAAGGCTTTCCTCCAAACTGCTGATTTTTTTATCTTTTTCGGCGCATTTGTCTTCCAAAACCATTTCTCGCATTTCAACATCTTCTCTTTCTTTAACTTCCGAATTGTATTTTTCCTGCAAATTTTTGTATTTTTCGGTTATGCTTTTATATCGATCAATAAGCATTTGAACCTTTTGTTCAAAACCGTTTACTTCTTTATGTTCCATATTCTACCTCATTTTTATCGAAAACCTGTCAATCAGTTTCTTTTGGATTTTCGCTAAAAGATTGTTTATATATTCATCCGTCAAGTTTTTTGTTTCCGATCCCAAAATAATGTTTATTGCCAGACTATGGGCGCCTTTTTCAATATTGTTTCCCTCGTAAATATCAAACAAACTGACATTTTTTATTATCTTCGGATTAACTTCTCCGACCGCCTTTTCTATTTCGGAAAAATTATGTTGTTTTGATATAACGAAAGAAAGATCTCGCTGCACAAAAGGAACTTTCGGAAGAGGTTTAAATTCAGCTGTCGGGCAATCAGTCATACGCAACAAAGCCGAGAAATTAAAATCAAAAAGCCATATTTCTTTTTCAATTCCGAAAACTTCGCAAATTTTAGGATCAACTTTACCTAACTCAACAATTTTTTGATTATTTTTTTCGTAAACGGCAGCAGCTCCTGTTTGGAAATACGGTTCAAAAGATTCCGACAAACGCAAATTTTTCATCACAAAATATTTTTCTAAAATTTCTTCAACCGTTCCTTTTACGTCGTAAAAATCAATCTCGCTGTCTTTATCTTTCCAATAAGGCTCGGCAACTGATCCGGTAAGCAATCCGCAAATATTCCATTCTTCTTTTCCCAACTTGGATTCATCATCGAAAAAGACCTTATTCAATTCAAAAGTTTTAAAATTCTTTTCTCCGTGATTAATATTATAACGAGCATTCTCCAACAAATGAGGAATCAAAGTAGAACGCATAACGGATGAATTTTTTCCGAGAGGGTTTTTTATCTTCACGGTTTTTCTTCGACGATCGTCTTCTGCGAGCTTCAGTTTATCCAAAGCTTCATAATCTCCGAAAGACAAATTTATAATTTCAAAGAAACCGTTTTCAACCAAAATATCGGCAACATCCCGTCTTGCATAAAAGCTCTTTTTATCCGTAATTTCGGGAAGCGGCTCGGGTATTGCAACATTGTCGTAACCGTAAAGCCTGATAATTTCTTCAATCAAATCTATTTCTCTGACAAGATCTTGCCTGTAATCAGGAATAATAAAACAAAGCGTACCGTTTTCCTCAGACTCCAATTTCAAGCCTAATCGGGTAAGATAATCGATAATCAAAGATTTTTTTGCTTTAATCCCTAAAATTTTTTCGATTCTCGACATACGAACCGAAACTTTTTTTGCTTCTTTTTTCAATCTGTAACTGTCAATTTCTCCGCCGACTAATTCGCCTCCGGCAATTTCAAGAATAAGTTTTACGGCTCTGCGACTTGCTCTGTCGGCATTTTCAGACGACATTCCTCTTTCAAATCGGTAACAGGAATCCGTGGTTATTTTCAATCTGTTTCCTGTACGGCGAACCGAGAATTGATCAAAATCGGCAGCTTCCAAAACAATATTAACCGCAGAATCTTTTATGCCGGAATCGGCTCCGCCGATAATTCCCGCCAAAGCAAGAATTTTTTGACCGTCGGCAATCACCAAATCAGAAGGATTTAGTTCGTATTCTTCTCCGCCTAAAGCAACGAACTTTTCGTTTTCTCGGGCATCTCTGATAACTATTTTACGCTTGGCAATTTCAGCATAATCAAAAGCATGCAAAGGATGTCCGTATTCCATCATCACAAAATTGGTAATATCGACAATATTGTTTACGGGACGCAAACCGGCAGCAAGCAACTTTTCTTTAAGCCAATCCGGAGATTCAGCTACTTTCACATTTTTGATCATGCGAGCTGTATAACGAAAACATTTATCGGATTTTTGGTTTTCAACCATTAAATCATTATAGATATGTCCTGTTCCTTCGGGCAGAGTAAGATCAGGAGTTTTTATATCCGTTTCAAAGAGAGCCGATAAATCTCTGGCAACCCCGATCATGCCCAACAAATCAGGACGATTGGGAGTAATCTCAACTTCATAAACGGTATCTGTTTTTTCCAAAAAATCTGCTAAATTTTCCCCGACGGGAGCATCTTCGGGCAACTCAAAGATACCGTCATTTGCTTCAGATAATCCCAATTCAGCTTCCGAGCAAAGCATTCCGCAAGACTGAACGCCTCTTATCTTCGCTTTTTTTATTTTAAAATCATCAAAAACCGTTCCGACGGGAGCAAAAGCGACCTTTAATCCCGAACGGCAATTAGGAGCGCCGCAAACAACCTGATGTTCTTCGTTTCCGTCAAAAACCTTGCACAGCGACAATTTATCAGCATTCGGATGTTTTTCGCACTCTCGAACCTCAGAAACTTTTATTTGCTTTAACTCTTCATTTATATTTTTTATTTTTTCAACTTCTATGCCGGCAAAAGTCATTTTATCGGCAAGTTCATTTTCATTTACGGGTAAATCAAGATAATCTTTTAACCATTTAAAACTGATGTTCATACAAAAACCCCGTCCTATTTAAATTGTCTCAAAAAGCGTATATCGTTTTGGAATAATAAACGCATATCCGGAATATGGTATTTGAGCATGGCAATACGATCCAATCCCATACCGAAAGCATAACCGGAATATTTTTCGGAATCTATGCCGACCATATCAAAAACATTGGGATCAACCATTCCGGCTCCGCCCATTTCAAGCCAACCGCTCTCTTTGCACAAAGAACATCCGGCTCCGTGACATTTCACGCAATTAATATCTATTTCTGCGCTCGGTTCGGTGAAAGGGAAAAAATGCGGACGCACTCTGGTTCCGATTTCTTCTCCGAAAACGGATCGGACAAATGTGTCCATAACTTCCCGAAGATGAACAAAGTTTGCGCCTTCTTCAACCACAAGAAGCTCTACCTGATGAAAAGCCGGAGAATGAGTTGCATCGTTGTCATTGCGATAACATCTGCCGGGAGAAACAATCCGAATCGGCAGTTTAAATTCTTCCATGGTTCTGATTTGAACAGTTGATGTTTGAGTGCGCAAAAGAACATCTTTATCTATATAGAATGTATCGCTGAGATTTCTGGCGGGATGATTTTCGGGCGTATTTAAAGCGTCAAAGTTATGATATTCGTCCTCAATGTCGAAGCCTTCGGCAACTTGAAATCCCATGCCGATAAAAACATCTTCAATTTCTCTCCAAACTTTGGTAATAGGATGCAATCCGCCCTTTCCTCTTTTTCTTCCCGGACGAAAAATATCGACTTTATTGTCGAGAAGGTTTTGTTTGTATTCAGCTTCTTTTATTTTTTCTTCTTTTTCCGATATATGTCCGGCTATAATTTGTTTTGCGTCGTTTACCAATTTACCGAAAGCAGGTCTTTCTTCTTTGGGAAGAGATCCCATTTGTTTCATAAATTGATTTAATTCGCTTTTTTTTCCCGTAAAACGAGACTTAATATTTAAGAGGTCATGTATTGTTTCGGAATTTTCGATCGCTTTTTTGGCCTCTTCCGTTAATTGTTCTAATTTTGCCTTCACGGCACTCTCCTTCTGCGGATTTTTTATCTGAAACTTCCGCCATGAAAACGATAAAATCTAAAAATGAATTTTAATAAAGTCGTCCTTGCAACAAGATAAAATTGTCGGGAAGCTTCTTTTTATGCATTCCCGTAAAAAAATGCGGAAACACATAAAAAGAAACCCCTCTGCGAGGAGTCTCTAATTACCGAGTTTTGTCTTTACGACTTCAATAATCTTTTGGAACGCGTCAGGTTCATGATAAGCCAAATGAGCAAGAGCTTTTCTGTCTATCGTAATATCGGCAAGATGCAGTCCGTTTATGAATCGGCTGTAACTTAATCCGTGAAGACGACAAGCGGCATTAATGCGAGCAATCCAAAGTTTTCTGAATTCTCTTTTTTTGGCTTTTCTGTCGCGATAAGCGTAAGTCCAACCTTTTTCAACCGTTTCGCGAGCGGTTCTGTATAATTTACTGCGACCTCCGACATAGCCTTTGGCTGCTTTCAAATATTTTTTTCTTCTTTTTTTAGCTGCAACATTATTTACGGAACGAGCCATTTGTTACTCCTTTATTTTATCAAAACTATTTAGCAATCATTCTTCTTATTCTCGGTACATCACAAGGATCAACGAGAGCTGAAGAACTCAAACGTCTTTTACGTTTCGCATTTTTCTTGGTCAGGATGTGGTCATGTCCGGCATGATTTCTCTTTATCTTTCCTTTTGCTGTAAGAGTGAATCTTTTTGCCGCACCTCTTCTGGTTTTAATCTTAGGCATAATACAGTCTCCGTTCTTTTAGATTTATTAATCAAAGACAGCGGTTATAAATTTTCCGCAGCCCATTCTTCATAGATTTTATCAATATCTTTTTTGGGAGCAAGCGTCAGTGAGATTGTTCTTGCTTCGCTTTGGATATCCCGTTCTTTATCAGAGATAGGTTTAAGATCTTCGGCAACCCGATTCAAGAGATTGTAACCGATTTCTTTATGAGCAAGCTGGCGACCTCTGAATCTTACCGTAAGCTTTACTTTATCGTGATTTTTAAGAAATTTGGCAACGTTCTTCTTTTTGAATTGATAGTCATGATCTTCCGTATTGGGACCGAACTTGACTTCTTTCATTTGAACGGTATGCTGTTTCTTCTTGGATTCTCTGAATTTTTTTTCTTTTTGATAATAATATTTACCAAAATCAAGAATACGACAGACCGGCGGTTTAGCCGAAGGCGATATTTCAACTAAATCCAAATTTACTTCTCGAGCTTTTTGAAGAGCTGTCTCTATTCTTACAACTCCGACCTGATTGCCTTCTTTATCGATAAGGCGAACTTCCGGAACCCTTATTTGTTCATTAATTCTTTCTTTCGGGGCGACAGCTTTTGTTTTCGCTTTTCCGCGTCTTATGCGTATTATGGGGAACCTCCTTGGATAATAAAAAAAGCAGACGAACGCAATTCGCCTGCTTTTAATTGTATTAAAGTCCTTAAAAAATATTAATACCGAAATTTTCGACCTGCCAAGTATCTTTCAACCGACAGGCAGAAGCAAGGCTTCTTTTGTTTAATATCAGACCAAAAAATTCAGAGGAATTTCTTCGTCAAGACTTTATTATAATTTACCGATTATTTCTTCTTCAACGGAAAGAGATTTTTCGTTTGCTTCTTTTGCCAAAGCATCCGCTTTTGCCATAATCTCTTTTACGAATTCTTTATCTTCGATTGAGCCCATATTAATTTTTACGTTAAGATATGCGCTTTTTGCAGCGGCATTTGCAGTAATTGCGGCAACACCGGCATCCGACAATGCATTTTTATTTCCGATTTTACCGATTTTTTCGGAAAGATTTGCAGCTTCAACCGCAATTTCCATAGTTTCAAGCGGAACCATGATTGCCGATTTAGTTGCTGCTTCCATCATTTCTTTGCGGTATTCCTTTTGTTCATCGGTTTTGCGAGGAAGACGCATAGCATCCATCATATCATAAAAAGCCTGAGTATCTTTATCTATGGCATCTAAAGATCTTTCTTTGATTCTTTGACCTGTCTCGGCAATTTCTCGCACTTCACTCTGCACATCTTCATAACCTTTTTTATCTGCGGTAAGATTAGAAACCATCGCTGATAAGGCTCCGCTGACCGCAGAACACAAAGCGGCAACGCTTCCGCCGCCGGGAGCTTCGGAATCAGTTGAGAGTTCATCGGCAAAATCGCTTAAAGTCATGTTAACCAAAGCATTTTTATCGGCAATGCTGTACTCTATTACTTTTTTATCAAGTTCAAACGGAGCAAGTTCATCCAATCCCATTGACTGAATAGCGGTTTCCATTATCATCTTTTCCGGAAGACCTGCGCTTTCGCCCATTTTTTTCAGATAAAATTTACCTGCTTCAATTAAAGCTTCTTTGGGAAGAAGACCGACCAATTCGCTTCCGGTTACCTGCAAACCTTTCTCGCCGGCAATTTCGCGCACTTTTTCGAGAACGACGTGAGCCGGAGTAATTTTATAGTTCGTAAGGTTCATGGAAATCTGAGCTCGATTATATTCGTCTATGTACCAACCGACAGCTTTACAATTCTTGAATAAACCGGGGACGCGAAGTTTATTTCCGGATTCGTCTTTCATGATTTTCTTATTTTCGTCACGCTTGTAACGTCCTGCTTCGCGAATCGACAACGCAATATCATGAGCCTTGTTTTTATCTCTGGTGTTAAGATTAATATTGTAAGCAATCAAAAATTCGCGAGCGCTTATTGCAGTTGCTCCCGATTTGGCATTAAATTTTTGCGGCCCGTAATCAGGCTTCCAGTAAGGATCTTCCATTTTTTTCGGCAAAGCTTCATACTCGCCTTTCCGAACTTGGGCAAGGTTTTGCCATTCCGGTTTTGTGGCGGCATATTCATAAAGGTAAACAGGTATCTCAAGTTCTTCGCCGACTCTTTTTCCAAGCTTATTGGCAAGTTCAACACATTCGTCCATAGTCATATCGGAAACCGGAATAAAAGGACAAACATCCGTAGCCCCCATTCTGGCATGAGCTCCCGTATGTTTAGACATATCTATCAACTCAGCGGCTTTTTTTATTGCCTGAAACGCAGCTTCGACAACGTTGTCAGGGTCTCCGACAAAAGTAAATACGGTTCTGTTCGTGTCAGCTCCCGGATCTACGTCCAATAAAGTAATATTTTTTACGTTGCGAATAACTTCGGCAATCGCCTCAAGGATCTTATGATCCCGTCCTTCACTGAAATTCGGGACGCATTCTACTAACTTCATTTATTCCTCCAATTGAAATTAATTTCCCAGAATACCGAGCAATACGCCGGCAGCAACCGCAGAGCCGATAACTCCGGCAACATTCGGAGCCATGGCGTGCATAAGCAGGAAATTTCCTTTATCATACGTTCTTCCCACATGATGGACAACCCGTGCGGAATCCGGTACTGCCGAAACTCCGGAAGCTCCGATCATGGGGTTTATTTTTTCTTTTAAGAAAAGATTCATAAATTTGGCAAAAAGCAAGCCGGAAGCAGTTGCAATACAAAAAGAGAAAGCTCCCAAAGCAAAAATTTTAATTGAGCTTGAAGTCAAAAAAACATCAGCTTGAGTGCTTGCCCCGACTCCCAGACCCAAAACAATGGTAACAATATCGATCAAAGCATTTCTGGCAGTTCCGGCAAGACGCTCTGTAACCCCGCTTTCTTTTAAAATATTTCCGAAGAAAAGCATGCCCAGAAGAGCAGAGGCTCCCGGAGCGATAAAAATAGTAACCAAAGCTCCGATTACCGGGAAAAGTATTTTTTCTCTTTTGGAAACGACACGGGGAGTTTTCATTCTTATTTTTCGTTCTTTATCGGTAGTCAACAATTTGATAATGGGAGGTTGAATCACCGGCACAAGAGCCATATATGAATAAGCCGCAATTGCAATCGGACCTACAAGATGAGGAGCAAGTTTAGTGGAGAGGAAAATCGAAGTAGGTCCGTCAGCTCCGCCGATAATGCCTATCGCGCCTGCTTCCAGCACGTTAAAGCCCAATAAAATGGCGCCTATAAAGGTCGCAAAAATACCGAATTGAGCAGCCGCTCCGAGCAAAATAAGCTTAGGATTGGCAATAAGAGTCGAGAAATCGGTCATTGCTCCTATACCTAAAAAAATGAGCGGAGGATAAACCCCGAACTTAACTCCGTAATATAATTGATTTAAGACGGAACCTTCCGTATATACGCCGTATTGCTGAGTACCGGGCAGGTTTCCCAGCACTATTCCGAATCCGATGGGAACCAACAAAAGCGGTTCATAATCTTTGGCAATACCGAGATAAATAAAAGCCAAACCGACAATCATCATAATAAGATACGGCAGTTCAACCTGATAAAATCCGGTAGTGTGGAAAAAATTTAATACTTCATTCATTTAATTCTCCCGAAAACTATTCCATCTCAATGATAATTTGTCCTTCCGTGACGGACTGACCTTTGGAGACAAGAATTTTTTTGACAATACCCGGATAATTTGTCGTAATCTCTTGCTCCATTTTCATGGCTTCTATCACGGCAACCGCATCGTCAGCCGCTAAATTATCGCCCGGTTTAACCAAAACATCCGTAATCGTTCCCGGCATTGGAGTCTCCACTCCTTTACTGCGAGCAGAAGAAACGGGAGCAGGCTTGGCGACAGGCTTGCTTTCAGGAGTTCTTTTTTCGACCGACTTCGGTTTTACCGTTTTTACGGTCGAGTCAGATTCCAGTCTTAACAGCAATTGCCCTTCCGTGACGGAATCGCCTTTTTTAACATTTACTTCTTTTACTTTTCCGGAACTCGGAGAAGCGATTTCCTGTTCCATTTTCATGGCTTCAAGAATAAATAAAAGCTGTCCTTCTTTCACTTCGTCTCCCGCTTTAACGCTTACGTCATTAATAATTCCCGGAATAGGAGCATTAATTTCATTAACGGAAGATTTAACGGAATAAGAAGGAACCGCCGGAGCAGATTTTTCTGACCTTACCAATTTAGGAGCAGATTGAATATTTTCGTTATCCATTTCAACGGAAAATTCCATGCCGTTTACCAATACTGATGCGCTTACTCCGTCGTAAGCGACAATTCTGGCTTCATATTTTTGACCGTTTATCGTAAATTTATAATTTTTCATCTTGTCCTCTTAGTATAATTGTATTCTTTATTCGGCATCATGGTCTTAAAGGAAGCTCGCCAAACGGAAACAGGTGTTCTTTTCCAGGTTAAATGAAGTTTATGGCTTTCTTCCGCTTCCAAGCGATGAATATGCAAGGCAGTAATAACGGCAGCAATGGAATTCATGCTGACTTCGGTTTCGGAAGTTGAAATTTTTCCGCAGGAAGTATGAAAAACTTTTTTTGCAGCAATCTCTTCTTTTTTCTTTCTTTTGCGTTCTTCATACTTTGTAATATGTTCCATCTGAGATATAATAATCCCTATCAACATCAAACTGATGAAAACAACTAACATGCCCACCAAGGTTATGCCTAAGCCGAAACGGACTTTATATTTTTCAAAATCTTTTTTAGCTTGCAACAGAATTTTCTCGTCAATATTAAAGTCTTTCAAGGATTTTTCCCCGTCACCTTTTTTTAGGTCTATTCGAATATGGTAATTATCCAAATATTCGACCATTTTTTTTACGGGAAATTCATATTTTGCCGCAGCTTTGACAATATTGTCATTTTTATCGAAGATCACTTTTTCGTCCGCATTGAGCAAAACAAAAAAAGATGCAATGACAAATATAATCGGGATAAATTTACTTTTCATAACATTCTCCGTTACAACGGAATATTCCCGTGTTTGCGAGGAGGATTCTGATCTCTTTTCGTCGCCAACATTTCCAATCCTCTGATTAAGCGTATTCTCGTGTAAGCCGGTTCAATAATATCTTCGATATAACCTTTTTCGGCGGCAACATAAGGATTGGCAAATTTATCTCTGTATTCGTTTTCTCTTTCGGCAAGAACTTTTTCGGGATCATCGGAAGACTTGGCTTCTTTCCGGAAAATAATTTCCACCGCCCCTTTCGGTCCCATAACGGCAATCTCGGCTGAAGGCCAAGCATAAACAAGGTCTGCTCTCATATGAGAGCTGTTCATCACGCAATAAGCTCCGCCGTAAGCCTTCCTCAGAATAACCGTAATTTTCGGAACTGTTGCTTCTGCGAAGGCATAGAGCAATTTCGCGCCGTGACGAATAATTCCGTTATGTTCCTGATTAGAACCCGGTAAAAATCCCGGAACATCTTCCAAAACAATCAAAGGTATATTAAAACTGTCGCAGAATCTGACAAATCTTGCCGCCTTTGTCGAAGCGTTAATATCAAGACAACCTGCTAAAAACTTAGGCTGATTAGCAACAATTCCCACAGGATAACCGTTAAGTCTGGCAAATCCGACGCAAATATTTTGAGCAAAATTTCGAGCAACTTCCAAAAATTCTCCGTCATCGACAATGGCATTAATTACTTCAAAAACATCATAAGGCTTATTCGGATTTTCAGGGATAACGCTGTTTAATTCCGGGCAAAGACGATCAATCGGATCTGTAGGCGGGATATAAGGCGGTTCTTCCATGTTATTTGAGGGAAGGTAACTTATAAGTTTTCTGAGCAAAAGAATAGTTTCTTCTTCAGTATCCGTTACAAATTGAGCAACACCGCTTTTGGAACCGTGCATTACAGCTCCGCCGAGATTTTCGGTGGACACATCTTCGTTTAAAACTGTTTTAACGACTTTAGGACCGGTAACAAACATATAGCTGTTCTTCTTATCCATAATAACAAAATCAGTAATGGCAGGAGAATAAACGGCTCCTCCCGCGCAAGGTCCGAGGATAGCAGAGATTTGAGGAATTACTCCGGAAGCCTGAACGTTTCTCCAGAAGATTTCAGCATAACCTGCCAAAGCATCAACTCCTTCATGTATTCTGGCTCCTCCCGAATCGTTTAATCCGATAACCGGAGCTCCGTTTTTCATTGCCATATCCATAATTTTACAAATCTTAGCGGCATAAGTTTTGGATAAAGAGCCTCCTATAACGGTAAAATCCTGAGAAAAAACGTAAACAACTCGTCCGTTAACAGTTCCGCAACCTGTAACTACTCCGTCCCCGACATATTTATTTTTTTCCATTCCGAAATTGTGACATTGATGCCTGACGAACATATCAAATTCTTCAAAACTGTCTTCATCAAGTAAAGATTCAATCCTCTCGCGAGCGGTTAATTTGCCTTTTGCATGTTGAGAGTCAATTCGTTTCTGTCCGCCGGCAACTTTCGCCTCTTCTTTTTTGGCTTTGAGCTCAGCGGTTTTTTGTTCTAATTTCATTCATCCTCCAGCCGAAAAATCAGTCTCCGGTTACACTTTATTTTTTTTACAAAACGGTTTTAACCCGATTAAATATTCTTATTTCATATAAAAGAGAAGCCCGAAGACTTCTCTTTAATTATCAGTGTTTGTCTTTGCAAAGTTCAAGCAGAACTCCGCCGGTAGATTTGGGATGCAAGAAAGCAATATCGGCTCCGTGAGCGCCGGGTCGAGGCGCCTTATCTATCAGACGGAATCCGTTTTCTTCGGCTTTTTTCAATTCTTCGGGCAAATCATCCACTCCAAAGGCTATATGTTGAATGCCTTCCCCTTTTTTTTCGATAAATTTTGAAATCGGACTGTCTTCCGAAGTTCCGGACAACAACTCTATGCGAGTATCTCCGACGGGGATAAAAGCGACTTTCACTTTTTGCGATTCAACAACTTCTGTTGATTCAACCTCCAAACCGAGATTTTTATACATTTCAATTGCCGCATCCAAATCTTTTACGGCAATTCCTATGTGGCTTACTTTTTTTATCATTCTAGACCTGCTTTAATTTATGCTTTTCGTAGAGATCGTAACCGATTTTCAAAGCTTTCATGTTCAAATCCAAGAAAGCCGGTTTTGCCCACTGCTTAACGCTCTCTTCCAATGCTTCTACGCTTACCACATTAGTCATTTTAACTAAAAAGCCGAGAGTCATTATATTGGTGGGAAGTTCGGATCCCAGTTCTTTCAAAGCTATTTCGGTAAAAGGCACTTCATATATATTACTGCTGATCAGAGATATATTTTTAACAAAAGACGAGTCGGCAACCAAAGTACCTTTCGGCTTAAGATCAAAAAGATATTTATCGCAAGCTTCCTGAGTAAGGGCAAGCAAAATATCAAAGCGAGTTGCTTCCGGATAAAAAATATCATCATTGGCGATAATAACGTCGGCGCGACTTGCTCCGCCTCGAGATTCCGGTCCGTAACTTTGAGTTTGGGTTACTCTGGCTTTATCGATAACAGCTGCGCGAGCAAGTATAATCCCCGCAGTAATAAGTCCCTGACCGCCGCTTCCGCTTAATCTTATTTCCGTTTTTTTATATTCAGCCATTATTTACCACCTCTAAGACTTTCTATTACCTTTGCGTATTGAGCTGTATATTCCGGTCTTTTTTCTTCCCGAAAAATACCGCGAAGATATTTGCCTTGACGATCTTTTTCATCCAGTTTGTCCATGGCAGCTTTAGTCAAAGCATTGTTCTTCATTGCATCCATCATCTGAGGAGCTCCGCCTTTTTTATTGAGACGACCGTAAATTACCGGGCAGGCGCTGACAACTTCAACCATCGAAAATCCCTCATGGTTGAGAGCTTTTTTGATAATATTCTGAGTTTCAATAGCATGGTAAGCAGTTGTTCTGGCGACAAAAGAAGCGCCGGCTCCTTCGGCAAGCCTGCAAATATCAAAAACGGGGTCAATATTTCCGAAAGGAGTAGTTGTAGCTTTATCTCCGGTAGGAGTGGTCGGAGAATATTGTCCGCCTGTCATACCGTAAATATTGTTGTTAATAACCACAACGGTCAAATCTATATTTCTTCTCGCTGCATGAATAAAATGATTGCCGCCGATGGCAGTCGAGTCTCCGTCTCCGGTAACAACGATCACCTTCATATGAGGTTTAAACATTTTAATTCCTGTAGCATAAGCAATAGCTCTTCCGTGCAAAGTATGCAAAGTATTAAAATCCACATAAACAGGCATACGGCTGGAGCAACCTATTCCGGAAACCATTGCAATGTCGTCCCGTTCGATTTTAAGTTCGTCAATAGCTCTGATTATTGTACCCAAAACTATACCGTTGCTGCAACCGGGACACCAGACATGAGGGAATTTTTTCTTATGGCGCAAATATTTATGGATTCTTTTTTGAGGTATCTTAGCCATCTTAACTTACCTCCTTCACAAGTTTAAGAATTTCTGAAGGCGTAATCAATTCGCCGTCATATTTTTGAATCGGTCTGATATCTCCGTCATCTTTATCTTTAGCCAATCTTTCAATCTCATGAATAAACTGTCCTTGATTCAATTCGGGAACTATCACGGTATTGACATTTTTCAGCATCTTTGTTACTGCATCATCCGGGAAAGGCCAAATAGTAAGAGGACGAAGAAGCCCGACTTTGATTCCCTGAGCTCTTGCCTGCACGACCGCAGATTTTGCCGACCTGGCAACTATACCGGCAGCAAAAATGGCAACATCGGCATCTTCCATGTGGAAACTTTCTATTTGCACAAGATCTCTTATATTATGAGTTATTTTCTTTTTAAGACGAGTCATCATGGTATAAACTTCATTCGACTTGTTAGTAGGGAAACCATAGCTGTCATGAGCCAATCCGGTAACATGGAATCTGTAACCTTCGCCGTAACTCGCCAAAGGAGAAAGATAGCGTTGATTTTCGTCATAATGCTTGTACCATTCCGGAGGAACAGTGGGTTTGATGCGATTTATTATTCTGTGTTTAGAAATATCGGGAAGTTTCACTGCTTCGCGCATATGTCCCAATACTTCATCCATCAATAAAACAACACAATTTCTGTATTTTTCGGATAAGTTTACTGCTCTGATAGTTAACTCATAAGCTTCTTTTACAGACTCGGGATACAAAACTATCGCCGGAGCATCACCGTGTGATCCCCATCTTGACTGCATAATATCCCCTTGAGAAGGTCTGGTAGGCAAACCGGTACTGGGACCTCCGCGCTGCACATTAACAATAACACAAGGAGTCTCGGTAATTTTGGCAAAACCTATACCTTCCTGCATAAGAGAAAATCCGGGACCACTGGTTGCCGTCATAGCCTTTGCTCCCGCCAAGGATGCGCCTATAACAGCTGAAATACTGGCGATCTCATCTTCCATCTGAATAAATTTACCGCCTCTTTTGGGAAGTTCTTCCGAAAGAATCTCCGCTACTTCAGTACTTGGGGTAATGGGATAGCCTCCAAAGAAGTTTACTCCCGCATCAATTGCCCCCATAGCAACGGCTTGATTTCCCTGCATCAATACGATACGGCGATCGTCTTTTTTGGTCTCTGGCTGCTTCTTAGGCATTATTCAACCTCCTACCTTTTCGCGCCGGTTATAGCGAAATCGGGACAAAGTCTGTCACATGTTTCGCAATGAACACATTTTTCGGGATGTTTTACATAAGGAGCACCGTCAGCTTTTCTGGCCAATACTCCGGTCGGACAAAAATGGACGCAGGTTCCGCATTTTTTACACCATTGGTAATAAATAAATACCGGTGATTTTGAGTAATCTCCGGATGAACTTATCTCATTTATTTCTACTTCCATTTTTTCGGGTGAATCCTCTTGCAGGATAATAGTTCCTTCCCGATGTTTTTCCAGCTTTTCTGGCATTTTTTCCTCCAAACAGAGTTTTAAATTAAAAACAAAAGTTTTTACGGGTTATTTTCTTTCAAGCTATTTCTCAAAAAAAAATAAAAGAAATCTCTCCGCTTATTTTATTAAATAAAATTTCGTTCTTAATTATACCGAAACAAAGGCATAAAATAAGGGTAAACAGAAAATACGGATATTTTTTTTAATTCCCCTGTTTTTCAAACTTAATTTTCTTATTTCAGAGCAATACATTCAAATAAAAAAACATAAGGAGCAAAAAAAAGCCCCGAATTAACGGGGCTGTAATTATTTTTGCAACAATCAGATTATTTCATAAGGATCATTTTGTTCATTGCAGTTTCGTTTCCTGCAGTAACTTTGTAGAAATAAACACCGCTTGCTACACTGTTATTGTCATTGTCAACACCGTTCCAGATAACAGAATTAGGACCGGCATTTTGGAATCCGGCATCAATAGTTTTAACCAAAGCGCCTTTTACGTTATAAATTTTTACGTTAACGTTTGAAGCTTTGTTAATGTTAAAGGAAATAGCAGTTGTCGGATTGAAAGGATTAGGATAGTTTTGAGTTGAGATTTTGCTTGCAATAACTTCTTCTCCGTCATTTGAAGAAATATTTGAGAAGTTAATTTTGATGCGATTGTACTTTTGAGTGCCGCCGTCAGCAGCTCCTGCTCCTTGAGAACCTGATCCGTAAGTATTGTCATCAAGATAGAATAAATCAATATAACCATAATCTCCGTCAACAATGATTTTGTTTCCGGGGTAAATGGCCGCAGGGATTTGACCTTCAAACTTAGGAGTATTCATTGAATTCATAACCAATGGTTTAGTCCAAGACTGTCCGTTATCGGCGGAAACGCAAACAAAAATTTCAGGAACTTCGGCATAATCGTTATATTCTTCATCAGGATTGTCGCCGTTAACTTTACGAGATTTTGTCGCATCCATCCACATAGCGAATAACCAAGGCTGATTTTCGGCTGCAACCATACTGAATTTATTCATATGGAAAGCTTGTTCTGTATCCCAATATTCAATCGGGAAATTATCCGGAACAACAGGCCAAACAGTACCGTCTTCGCCGGTAACCGTATTATCATATTCTCCGTCTTCATTCAAATCCCAAGGAAGCACCGGCTGGTCATCATGAATGTCTACGCCCTGAGGGAAAAGGTCAACAACTTCATATTCGCCTGAAACAGGATCAAGAACAAATTCTTTTACATATTGGAAATCCGGGAAATAAACTTCGCTTGAAGGATCGCTTTCGTCTTGTCCTCCCAAAGCCATATCGCCGATAAATCTCAATTTCCCGTCTGAACTTTCAACAATGTTAAAGTGTCCGGTATTAGCCATTGTATATCCCAATGATTCATGAAGAACGCCCATTGTTCCTCCGCCGGCAGAGTTTGCGGGATAAGGAAGAGATTTAAATCCGACAGAGTAAGATGCCTGCCAATCAGGATTAGCAATATCATCTGTATGAATATAGAATAAGTTTGCATCACCGTTATGATAGTTATCTCCGACAAGGTGTCCCATAAAAACAACTGCTCCGTCTTCAGTAACGAAAGGAGCTTTCATTGGTCGCACCCATCCGCCTTCACCGGCGTTCCAAGCATCAAACATGGGAACAGTTTCATAATTCCAATCTTTTTCAGCAAAAGCATTTATTTGAATATTGCTTACATCGGCATCATCAAAATCAGCATAAGCGATCAAGGCCGATTCTGAAGGATTTTCGGCATGTGTTTTATAGTTATTGGCAATAACGAATATACGACGCATTCCGTTGCCTGCCGGGCTGTTTCTGATAAAGATATAAGGCCAGATAAATTCATCATCTGCGAAAGGAGTGTCAACTCCTGCAATTTCGGAGTTATCTATAACCGGAAATCCTGATTTAATTACAGTAGGAGCAAATGAATAAGCTTCCCAAGCCATATGAACTTCATAGCTGGCATCATCATCCATATTTTCATGCCATACATAGAACGGATCGCTTGAAACGGGATCCAATGCCAGCCCGGCATAACCTTGATGTCCCGGTTCTGAGGTTACGTTGTCATTCGAAACAAGAACACCGTCTTCGATCTGAGCAAAATAAACACGACGCAATTCGCCCGGGTTGTTAGTAGGTGTGCGATGGAAAACGATAAATACTCTTCCGTTCTCGTTAACACTCATCGGAATAGCATTATAGCTTCCCGGCATGTAATCATAGAAGTTGGTTTCGATGTCAACATCTTCGTCATAAACAAATTCCCATTCCGGGAATTCAACACCGTTAGGATCATCGATATTGGCATATACGATGTCGCGTGTTTCGGCTTGAATCTTCTTTGCGTCCATAGCTTTTAATCCGGTTTTCGGGTTCATGAACTCAGCAGAGAGTCCGGAAGCCATAAATAATCCGGCTAAAGCAAGACCTATAAATTTTTTCATAATTCCTCCAATTATGTGTTTGGTTTAATAACGGGAGAAACAAACCGGCTAAGTATAATTTGTCAATAATTAATTACAAAAAGTCGTTATCTCACGTTTTTTTCATCATTTTTAATGCAAAAAAATAATTCGCAAAAATAAGAAACATAGTTTCTGATTACAAACAGGATCATTGATTTTTCTCAAAAAAAAGAATCTGAAAACAGAAGGCAACAGGTCTATTTAAAAAGAGTTAATAAAATATAAAAGAAAATAATAAAAGAACGAATATCTTTTCGATTAAGATAAATTTTCAAAGAAAAAGCATAAAAAAAGCGATCCGAAGATCGCTTTCAGTAATTTTATCGAGCTGTTTCCAACCTCACCAAAGCGCGCTTAAGGGAAGCTTCGGCACGCCGGAAATCTATTTCACCGCCTTCCGAAAGACGTTTTTCAGCTCTTTCTTTTGAAGCTTGGGCTCTGTTTACATCAATTTCATTGTATTTTTCGACAGTTTCGCAGACAATTTTAATTTTGTCAGGTTCAACGGTTACAAACCCGTCATGCAAAGCATAAAGAACCTTATTCTCACTGTCTGAAACCGTCAAAATCCCGGGTCGAATCTTGGTAATAAGCGGAGTATGCCCGACATAAACGCCAAGGTCTCCTTCGATTCCCGGAATAATCACATGATCAAATTCGTTATCAATCTTAGTTCCCTGCGGTTGAATTACAACTAATTTTATTTTTTCCATAATTCAATCCGGTTTACATATTCTTCATTAATTTTTCAGCTTTTTCCTGAGCATGAGAAATGTTGCCGCAATAAAGGAATGCCTGTTCCGGCCATTTATCGCAATCACCTTTCAAGATGGCATTAAATCCCTCGATAGTTTCCTTAAGCGGTACGTATTGTCCCGGCATATTGGTAAATTCCTCCGCAACAAAGAAAGGTTGAGAGAAAAATCTTTCCAGTTTACGAGCGCGACTGACCACAAGCTTGTCTTCGTCGCTGAGTTCATCCATACCGAGAATAGCAATAATATCCTGCAAATCTTTATATTTTTGGATAACTCTTTGAGTTTCGCGAGCAATTCCGTAATGCTCTTCTCCGACAATTTTCGGATCAAGAATCCTGCTGTAAGATTCAAGAGGATCAACTGCCGGATAAATACCGAGTTCCACAATTCTTCTGGAAAGGTTTGTCGTAGCATCCAAGTGAGAGAATGTCGTAGCGGGAGCAGGATCGGTATAATCGTCGGCAGGCACGTAAACAGCCTGAACAGAAGTAATTGATCCTTCTTTTGTGGAAGTGATGCGTTCCTGCAATTGTCCCATCTCCGTAGCCAAAGTAGGTTGATAACCCACAGCGGACGGCATACGTCCGAGAAGAGCAGAAACTTCGGAACCCGCTTGAGTAAAGCGGAAAATGTTATCAACGAAAAGAAGAACGTCCTGCTTCATTTTATCGCGGAAATACTCCGCAATGGTCAAACCTGTAAGCGCTACGCGCTGACGAGCTCCCGGGGGTTCGTTCATCTGCCCGAAAATCATGGCAGTATTGGCAATAACTCCGGATTCGCTCATTTCGAGGAAAAGGTCATTTCCTTCACGAGTACGTTCACCCACGCCGGCAAAAACGGAAAATCCGCCGTGCTCGGTGGCAACGTTACGAATAAGTTCCTGAATAAGAACCGTTTTACCGACTCCGGCTCCTCCGAAAAGACCGGTTTTACCGCCTTTGAGATAAGGCTCAACCAAATCAACAACCTTAATTCCGGTTTCCAAAATTTCTTCTTCCGTAGCCAAATCCTCAAAAAGAGGAGCTTGTCTGTGAATGGGAAATCTTTCTTTTTCGCCGATGGGTCCTTTTTCGTCAATAGGTTCTCCGACAACATTTACGATCCTTCCCAGCACGCATTTTCCTACAGGAGCGGTAATGGGTTTTCCGGTATCAAAAACGGGGATTCCTCTTACCATTCCTTCCGTCGCATCCATGGCAACGGCACGGACTTTATTTTCACCGAGGTGCATTTGGACTTCCAAAATCAAGTCTCCGTGTTCCTCTGTTTTTATTTTCAAAGCATTATAGATAGCCGGTAATTTCCCTTCCGGAAATTCCGCATCAATAACCGGTCCGATTACCTGAACAACTTTACCTTCTGTCATATCGACCTCTGTTTTTTATCTGTTAAATTATTCATTAATGGCGCCGGCACCGGAGGATATTTCAATAATCTCGGTGGTAATAACGGCTTGACGTTCGCGGTTGTATTGCAAAGATAAGGATGATATTAAATCATTTGCATTATCGGTTGCGCTTTCCATAGCAGTCATTCTGGCGCCTTGTTCGGCTGCCGAAGACTCCAGCATTATACGCCAAATATCGACATTAACGAATTTCTTACCTAATTCATCAATAATGGAATGTTCATCCGGTTCATAAATAAAATCAATTTCCGAAACTATATCCGAATCATTCGTTTCAATAGGTAAAATCTGTTTAAATATCAAATTTTGCTGAATAGCCGATTTGAATTCATTATACAGGACTTTTATTTTTCCGTATCCTTTCTCAAGATACAAATCCAAAAGCAATTGCGAAATATCCGCTGATTCGGTAAACTTCATTTCATTAAATAAACCGATATAAGAAGCTATAATATTATCCGATATTTTCTTCATTTCCTCTTCGGCTTTGCGACCGAGACAAATTACGGCAGTATCGGGGTTTTCATCCAGATAATTTTTAGCTTCTTTAATAATATTGGAATTAAAAGATCCGCAAAGACCTTTATCGGCAGTAACAACTACCAAAATTTCTCTTTTATCTCCGTTTCCGGCAATAAGAGCATGGTTGGTGTTTCTGTTTTTCTTTTTGATAGTCCTGAGCATCAAATCAACATAATTTGCATAAGGACGAGCGGCAATAATGCGATCCTGAGCTCGACGCAATTTGGAAGCCGCCACCATCTTCATGGCATTAGTAATTTGCTTAGTGCTTTTAACACTTTCAATCCGTCGTTTTATGTCACGTAGATTAGCCATAATCTGTTCCCGAATTAAAATTTTTCAACAACGGATTTACAAATTCGGTGCATTTTTTCGCTTATTTCGTCAGTTAAGGAAGCAACAGTTATTTCTTTTACGAAATCGGCGTGCTGTTCGCTTAAAGTATTGAAAAGGACTTCTTCAACTTCAGCTGTTTTTTCTTTTTCTATTTCATCAAGATAACCGTTGTTAACCATGAAAATTATAAATATTTGATAGGCAACGGGAAGCGGTTTATTGAGATCCTGTTTCAAAACTTCGATAAGTCTTTCGCCTCGGCGCAATTGAGCCTGAGTGGCCTTATCCAAATCGGAACCGAATTTGGCAAATGCTTCCAATTCGTTATATTGAGCGAGATCAAGACGCAATTGTCCGGTTACTTTTTTCATCATTTTGATTTGAGCGCTTCCCCCCACGCGAGAAACGGAAAGTCCCGGATTAATGGCAGGTCTGATACCTGAGTTGAACAAACGGCTGCTGAGATAAATCTGACCGTCCGTAATCGAAATAACATTAGTGGGAATATAAGCGGAAATATCTTCTGCTTTTGTTTCTATGATGGGTAAAGCCGTAAGAGAACCTCCTCCGAGGCTGTCGTTAAGCTTAGCGGCTCGTTCCAAAAGTCTTGAATGCAGGTAAAACACATCTCCCGGGTAAGCTTCGCGTCCCGGAGGACGACGCAAGAGAAGCGATAATTCACGATAAGAAACGGCATGTTTTGACAAATCGTCGTAAATTATAAGAGCGTGCATTCCGTTATCAAGGAAATATTCGCCCATGGTAACGCCCGAGTAAGGGGCAATGTACTGCAAGGCAGCAGGATCAGATGCAGAAGCATTTACGACAACGGTATATTTCATGGCATCATGTTCTTCCAAAGTTTTAACCACTTTTGCAACAGAAGATTTTTTCTGTCCTACGGCAACGTAAATACAATAAACATCTGTATCTTTTTGATTAATGATAGTGTCAATGGCAATAGCCGTTTTACCGGTTTGGCGATCGCCGATGATAAGCTCTCTCTGACCGCGTCCGATGGGAATCATCGCATCAATAGGTTTTAAACCGGTTTGCAAAGGTTCTTTCACAGGTTGCCTCTGAATAACGCCCTGAGCTTTTTTCTCTATAGGCTTATATTCTTCCGCTTTGATTTCCCCTTTACCGTCCACGGGTTGTCCCAGAGAGTTTACCACGCGTCCGAGCAATGCTTTTCCCACCGGCACTTCGAGAATTCTTTCGGTTCTTTTAGCAATATCGCCTTCTTTAACCAGGCTTGAGTCTCCGAAAAGAATACATCCGACGTTATCTTCTTCAAGATTCAACGCCATACCGTAAACATCGCCCGGGAAAAGTATCATTTCTCCCGACATCACATTGTCCATGCCGTAAACACGGGCAATCCCGTCTCCGACCTGAACAACTCTTCCGGTTTCGGATATATCAAAATCAAATTTAAAATTTTGAATCTTTTGTTTTATTATTTCACTGATTTCATCCGGTTGAATTTTCATCTTTATCCTCAATGATTTATAACCATATTACTGGTTACGGTTAAATACGGATACAAATTTTACGAGATTATTTCTTATTGATCCGTCCACAATAAGAGATTCGGTTCCGGCAACAAAACCGCCGATAAGTTCAGGATTATATTTGATATTAACCTCAACATCGGTTTTCAATATTTTCCGTAAAAGAGCTTTAATATTTTTGAGAACCTTATCCGACTTTTCAGAACAAAGTTCAAGTTCAACTTTAAGGCAATTTTTACGAGCCAAAAGCTCTTTATCGATTTCTTCAAGAATTTCCGTCAGAATGCCTAAGCGTTGCTTTTCAGCCAAAAGATTAAAAAGAGAAGTCCAAATATTTTTGAATTTCAATTCTTTCGTCAATTCTTCAATTATCTTTTTCTTATCCGCAACCTTAACAACCTCTGCGGAAATGTAACGGTGAAACTGTTCTGATTCGCCGAAAAGATTATAAAGATACCGGCATTCCTTCAAAAATTCGTTACTTTCTTTTTTATCAATCAGTTCAACAACCGCTTTAGAATATCTTCCGGCAACAAGTAAATTTCTCACGGTTACCTCTTTTCGGAGAGAAAACGCTTGATTAATTCTTCGTCCAAATCACTGTCAATTTCTTTTTGGAGAACTTTTGCCGAAAGAGCGGAAACCAAACCGGCAAGATCGCCTTGAATTGTTTCCAAAGCTTTTTTTCTTTCATGTTCGATTTGAGCATCAGTTTCCGTAAGTATTTTCTTTTCGCGATCTTTTGCCTGACGAATAATCTCGGCGGCGTTATCTTCCGCTTTTCTTTTTGCGGCATTTCTGATATTTCCGGCTTCTGCCGTTGCCGCTTTAAGTTCATCTTCTTTCTCGGCTGCAAATTCCCGAGCTTTTGCTTTATCGGCTTCCGCACTGCTGATATCTTGAGCAATCTGTTGCTGCCTTTCTTCCAAAAATTTCATCAAAGGCTTATACAGCAAAGACTTTAAAAGATAGATCAAAAGCAAAAAGTTCAGTATCACCAAGACAAAAGACACATCTATGCTTATCATCTTTTCTCCAAATTAATCAGCTGGCAAATATTAAAAGAAGAGAAATTACCAAAGAATAAATACCGGTAGACTCGGATACAGCTTGTCCGATAAGCATAGTACGAGTTAAAAGGTTGGCATTTTCAGGAGATCTGGCAATACCTTCACAGGCTTTGCCGGCAACAAATCCTTCTCCTACACCGGGTCCGAGAGCTCCGATTCCCATACAAATTCCCGCACCTAATAATGCGGCTGCTTTCGAGATGCTTGATCCTAATTGTTCCATCATTCCTCCAAATGAATGTTTTAAGTTAATTCATTAATCTGTATTTTATTTTTTTTTAATTTTAAATGGCAAAAATCAATAAGAGTGCAATTACAAGAGAGTAAATCGCTGTTGATTCGGAAACTGCTGCTCCCAGAAACATCGTTCGGGAAAGTTTTCCTTTGCTTCCCGGGAAACGCCCCATCATATCCGAAGCAGAACCGGCAACATAACCGATGCCTGAACCGGGTCCGAGAGTTCCCAACCCGATAGCCAAACCGGCGGCAAGAAAAGCAGTTGATTTAAAAATAACAGTTTCCAAAGCAATATTAGAAGGTTGGTTCGGAGTTGAATAAAGCAACAACAAAGCAACAACCAACGAGAATATAGAGCTGGTTTGAGACAATGCCTGACCGATAAGCATATTGGCTGTAAGCGCATTATTCTCAGAAGGCATGCGTCCGATGGATTTCATGGCTTGCCCGCCTGTGTATCCGGAACCGAACCCGGGACCTACGCTTCCTATTCCTATTGCCAAACCGGCAGCCAAAAGAGAAGCGGCTTTATACCATCCTCCTTCATCCGTGAAAAATCCTCCGAAGATCAAAAGAAGAGAAACTACTAAAGCAAAAATAGCTCCCGTCTCCGTAACGGCTTGACTTATAAGCATGGAGCGCACAACGGTATCATTGGCTTTCGGCTGTCTCATGATCGCAGTCGAAGCATGTCCGGCAGTGTACCCTTCTCCCATGCCGGCACTCAATGAAGCGATGCCTACGCTGATACCGGCTCCAAAGAATGCGGCAAGTTTTAAAATTTCTGTTGAAACTTCCATTTTTTAATCCTTATTTTTTATTTTATTCCGAGACTTCAACAGCAATATAAGTCAAAGCCAACATGGTAAATACAAACGCTTGAACAGTTCCTACGAAAATCCCGAAAAATCCGTTCAGAGCAACAGGTATAATCATAAATTTAACCAGAGAAGAAACGACCAAAATAATAATAGCTCCCCCGAGAATATTACCGAAAAGACGGAAAGAGATGGAGACCATTTTAGAGACTTCACCGACCAAATCCAAAACGAAAAGAGGATTTTTTATCGGATTGACGTAACCTTGGAGATGACCCCAAAATCCCTTAGCCTTAAAAGCAACAATATGTACTATGACAATTGCCAAAATTCCGAGTCCGAGCGGAACATTTAAATTTCTCGTCGGCTCCATAAATCCGGGAACGGGAATCATTCCTATCATATTGCATGTCCATATAAAGATAAATAAAGTAGCAATGTAAGGAGTGAAATGTTTGCGTTCCTTGCCCAAAGTCTCGACAACCAAATCTTCAAAGAAAGTATAGACCATTTCAAACAAAACTTGTGATTTGGAAGGTTTGCCCTGCAAAGATTTTCTGACAAACCATGCAATAAGAAGCAAAACAATATCTGTAACAAAAAGCATTTTTAAAAGATTAAAAGTCCCTATAGCCGATTTTTCCCCAAAAATATTTTTACTGAAAAGATAGGTTTTGTAGTTTGCCGGAACAAACCAAAAAGGTTTAATTTCGGGAACGGCATGCTGACAGGAAAGAACTTCCGCCGGGAAGGCAGTCTCAAGACAAAGGCGATTAAGTCGCATTCTTTCCGTATCGGTAAGTTTATTTTCGGCGTACTGAGATTTAAGGAAGTCAGTTTCGTCGCTTTTGCATAGATTAAGGCTGCCGCCGTACAAGTCGCAGGAAAGAATAATATTCTGCAAAGACATATCCAAAGCGCTAAGTTGATGTTCTCCGGGTTCTTCAGGAGCATCGTTAACGACTTTGCGAGCGACATCAGACAGATTGTCGTAAACAGATACGGCAACAGGGTTTGATCTGTCTTTCAAGTATTTAAAAAAATCTTGCCAATTGTTAATTTCATAGGGTTTTACATAAGCTGCAGAAGCGACATAAGCATCAATTTGAAAATCTTCGGTGATTTTGTCTTGCAAAGTTGAATGATTTTTTGACAATTTCACGGAAAATCCGTCTTTCAGATTAATATTAATTTTGTAATCCAAAATTGACACCAGTAAAATTTCCGCAACCAGAATAAGCATAAAGACCAGTTTTATTTTGTTTTTTACAGTCATGCGCTACTCCCGTTTATTTTTTTAAATATTTTCCGAATGAGCTGTTCATTAAAGCATCATAAATTGTTTTGCCGACAATAACCAATTGCGGAATAATCAATCCCAAACCAAACATCGGAATATTCAGTCTAAAACAGCCGACCGCAAAAACAGAATAAGCAAAAACAATAATATATCTGAAATAAAACAATTTTACCGTTTTAACTTTAGCCTGAGATTCGGTAAGATCAGCTAAAAACAAAGCTTTTTTCGACATTTGCCAAAAATTAAAAGCGCCTGCCAGCCATCCTGCCATAAAAGATGAACTTTCTTTGAAAAACATCGGTAATCCGATTACAGCCGGTATGAGTGTCAAGCAAATAATAAGAAATACTCTCTTAACAAATGATTTTGTTTCTTCCATTTAGAATATCATCTCCGGTAAAGGCTTGAAATATAGAAAGTTTTAAAATTTCAAAAAGCCTTGTTTTTTATAAAAAAAATAATTAAACAAATCGATATTTTTTATCTTTATAAGCGGATATAATCGATTAATTAAGCAAATCTCCGAATAAATCGCCTAAAGTGCCGCCTTGTTCGCGATTATCCTTTCCGTATTTTCGAACTAAATTTCTTTCTATCGCTCTCTGCTTACCGGTTCGTTTCATTTTATTTCCGCCGGATTTATCCTCGGGAAACATTTCGTAACCGCAACGTCTGTCAGCACAAACCAAAATTTTATTTTTCCCTTTGCCTTTTCTCGGCAACATCGGTTTTCCGCAAACAGGGCATTCCTTATCGGAAATATCGGAGATATTTATTTTTTCTTTAGAATTTTTAACCGTTTCAACAAGCTTTTCTGTATTCTTTATAATATTTTCAACAAATTTATTCTTACTTTTTTTCCCGGCAGCGATAAGAGATAATTCTCGTTCCCATTGAGCGGTAAGCAGGGGTCTTTTTAAAATATCGGGAACGATTCGGATTAATTCGCAACCTTTTGAAGTCGGCATAAGACTGTTATTTTTCCTTTCGACATAAAAATTATACAACAATTTTTCTATAATATCAGCTCTGGTAGCCGGGGTTCCCAAGCCGCCTGAAATTGTCTTTTTAAATTCTTCGTCTTCAATAAATTTGGCAGGGTTCTCCATAACAGTAAGCAAAGATGCCTCCGTATATCTTGACGGCGACGAAGTTTTAAGTCTTTTGCAAGAAAGCGATTTAATGTTAAAACTTTGCCCCGGTTTCAAACTTTTAACAGATTCAAGAGCAATGTTTAAGCTTTCATCTTCATCCTCTTCTGACTCCAATATTTTCCAACCCGGTTCCAAATCAGACTTTAGTTTTGCTGCAAATATATGCCCGGCAATATCGAAAACAAGAGTTAATATCTGCGATTTACAATCAGGCATCATAACCGCAATAAATCGTTTTACGATAAGATTATATATTTGTTTTTCTTCAGTTGAAAGGTTAGCGGGATTCATTTTTATTTCCGTCGGAATAATAGCATGATGATCGCTTATTTTTGCATCGTTAACTATGTTCTTTCCGAGTTTTAAAGGGGATGAAAGGATTTTTTTTACGGTTCCGGAATAACGCCCCTCCGCCAAATGCTTTAATCGAACCGGAACAGTGCTTTCCATATCTGAAGAAATATATCTGGAATCGGTTCTGGGATAAGTGGTTAATTTATGACGTTCGTACAAACTTTGAGCCGTGTTCAGGGTTTTCTTTGCCGAAAATCCGAATTGTTTATTTGCTTCTCTCTGCAATTCCGTCAAATCATACAACAAAGGCGGTTTCTTCTTTTTTTCTTTTCTTTCGATTTTTTTCAGAACGGCTTTTTTACCGCAGCATTCATTCTTTATTTTTTGAAGTTTATCGGAAGACATTATGCGTCGGCTTCCGTCGGAAGCCTGCCAAACAACAGAAAAATCAGTCATTTCGGCAATTAAATGATTATACTCAACCGGTTCAAATTCATTTATTTCTTTTTCCCTGTTTACAATCATCGCCAAAACAGGAGTTTGCACTCTGCCTGCGGTTAATTGCGTATCAAATTTACAAGTCAGGCATCGAGTAACGTTTAATCCCATAATCCAATCGGCTTCCGCTCTGGCTTGAGCCGCATAAAATAAAGAATCGTAATCTTTTCCCGGTTTGAGATTCTTAAAACCGTCAAGAATCGCTTTATCGGTTTGCGATGATATCCAAAGTCGTCTGAATTTACCTTTCCATCCTCCCAAAATCATTATCCAACGGGCAACCAATTCACCTTCTCTCCCGGCATCCGCAGCAATAATAACTTCATCAATATCTTTACGCTTAAGCAAATTTCTGACGATATTAAATTGTTTTTTTGATTTAGGAATAACTTTCAGTTTTATTTTGTCCGGAATCATAGGCAAGATATCTGTCTTCCACTCCTTCCATTCCGGCGCATAATCACCCGGTTCCGCCAAAGTAACCAAATGACCCAAAGCCCAAGTTACAACATATTCTCGACCTTCAAAAAAGCCGTTTCTTTTATTTTTACATTTCAATACTCGCGCCAAATCTCTCGCAACAGAGGGCTTTTCAGCCAAAACAACAGATTTATTCATATCCTTCCCGATTTCAAAATTTCTAAAGATTTTCATCGCAAATGCTCTTTCGAAAATCAACAGCTTTTCGGAATAAAAAAAATAAAGATCATACTGTCAAGAGGAGTTTATTCTTAAAAGTTGAAGCTTATGCCTGACACTGTCTTTTTCTCAATATTTACTCTGATCCTTATAAATACCCGGTCAATGCAACATACCTCTGTCATTAACGGTTTTGTTTTTTAGTTTGACAACAGAAGCATAAAATTTAAAGAAAAATAAACAATAAATTCCGGGAGAAAGAATGAAATACAAAATATTAATTTTAACTGTGCTTCTTTCTGTTTTTTTAACCTTAAAAGCGGAAAATCAAGCAATAAGATCGGAAATATCGGAAAAATATAAAAAAGCTTATGACGAAGCTCTTAACTTGAGGGGAGAAAAATTAAAAAACAAACTTCATCACCTGATAATTCACAAAAAAAAGTATGTTTATTATACCGATGATGCCGATACTACCATAGGCTCAATCATAAAAGATCTGGACAAAGACAACTCCAAAGAAGGCAATATCATACTGTTTTATACTGGAAGATCTCAAGCCTGGAAATGGAGAGATCAAGGTTGGGACGTTGACTACAAAGACTATCCGATTCCTTATGAAAATACTTGGAACAGAGAACATATTTGGGTAAAATCACACGGGTTTCCGAATTTGGCGGATACGGCATTTACGGATCTTCATCATATAAGACCGGCAGACAGAACGGTTAACGGAGACAGAGGAACCAGAGATTACGACTGGGGCGGTCGCAAACATCCGGAAGCTGAAGGCGCATATTACGATTACGATTCTTTTGAACCTGCCGACGATATAAAGGGCGACGTTGCCAGAATGATTTTTTACATGGCTGTACGCTATGAAGGCGATAACAATACTTACGATCTGGAAATTTCAGACAGTACGGGAACTTATGGAGAAAGACTGGGAAAATTAAATACTCTTTTAGAATGGAATGCATTGGATCCCGTTTCGGCAAGAGAAATAATCAGAAACAATAAAATAGACAAATTATACCAGCGCAATCGCAATCCTTTTATAGATCATCCTGAATTTGCCGAAATGATTTGGGGCAAAGTTAAAAAAAATCCGATCTTAAGAGTTTCAGATAAAGAGGTTAAATTTTACGAGGAGGAAATTAATTCGGGAAGCGCCGTGAACCAAATCGTCATTACGGCGATAAATGCCGAAAATTCAGAATTAACCGTAACCTGTCCCGAAAATTTCTCGGTAAAAACGGCAAATTCGGAAAATTTTTCGTCGCGCCTTACTCTTTCCGATTTGAAAAGAGAAAGAAATCACGTTCTTGATATAAAGTTCACCCCCGTAAAAGAAGGCGTTTTAAATGACGAAATGCTCATAAGCGACGGCAAAGATTTTAATTTTAAGGTCAACCTCTTCGGTATCGGCATCCCTGCCGGTTCCAAAATAATTATCGAAGAAGATTTTGACAGAGAGCCTGAAAATTGGGAAAAAATAAGCTTATCGGGTCAACCGGGCTGGGTTCATTCATCTTACGGCAATAATTATTTTATGAAAGCAAAAGGATTTCGCAAAAAACAACCGGCAGAATACTGGCTTATTTCTCCGGAAATTGATTTAAGCAAAACCAAAAATCCGTTTTTCTCTTTTGAAAATGCCAAAAATCATCATGACATAAAACCGGGCTTAGATGTTTTTATTTTATCAAATTACGATAAAAACATTTTAGAGAAATCAGACAAACGAAAAATATCCGTAAATCTTTCCGACGGTAAATGGAAAATGGTCTTTTCAGGGTTGCTTGATCTTTCTGAATATAAAAACGAAAAAATTCGCATAGCTTTCAGATATACCTGCTCATCGCCCCAAAAAGCCGAATCTTGGGAAGTTGACAGATTCAGGGTTTTCGGAGAATAAATGAGCATAATTTTACGATCGCCAAAATCAGAATTTACTTTACAGAAAATACGGCGATCAATCTTTTACTTAAAAAATTTTGATGAAAAATCGGGGGAATAAATGAAAATCATAAATATAATCGCAGCCTTTACAATCTTAAGCTCAACCGCTTTTGCAGATTTAACCGTCATAAAAAATCAGAACGGCAAAATAACAAAAGAATATAATAAAAACGATATTTATGCCGTTTACGAGGAAAATTCCCTCAGCCTGTTCAACCTTAAAACCGACAAAGTCATAAACATAAACCGCGAAAAAAGAACTTATTCGGAAAGTACTTTGAACAATTACAATAAATCATTCAGAGAGTTTATGCAGATATCTTCGGATAAACAAATAGAAGCCGTTGTCAAACAATTGAAAAAAAGCAGAGAAGAAGTCGAAAAAATGATGTTCGGTCAAATAGATAAACAATATGAGATGAGCAAACAAATCTTTGATTCTTTGAAAGACGTAAAAGCGGAAAAAAAAGAAAATATCGAACACGGAGGTTTGATTTTTGAAACCTACGCAATAACTTCCGAAGATGAGGTTATAAAATATGTTTGGATTTGTCCGGAGTTATTGAATATTCAAAAAGAGAATGTAAATGTCGATAAGTTGTATCGTATTCTGGACGACATAAACGATATTGCGGTTGATTTCCAGGAAGAGGTTATGCTGAGAGGAAAAGAGCTTCCGGAAGACCCGATTTTCAACAAAACGGATGAACTGAGAAGAAAAGGGTATTTTATATTTGAGATGAATGCCGACGGGCTTAATACCGAACCCGAAGCCGATTTCCCGGAAATTACGGTTTCAGATCAAGAAATTGATTCGGCAATTTTTGAAATACCGAAAGATTATAAAAAAATATCAGTAATTGAAATGATGGAAGAAAGATAAACTAATTTCCATTATCCCATCCGAATTCTCCTATCAGCGGCACAAAGGCGCAGCTTCCCAAATTTTCAGTTTTAAAATTTCCTTTTTCCTTGCGAATTCTGATTATATTTTGATCCTCCAAAGTGCCGCTCGGAATCAATAAAATTCCGTCTTCGCTCAATTGTTCTTTAAGCTTTGGCGGAATAGTCTCCGGAGCGCCGGCGGAAACAACTATTTTATTAAAACTTTTTCTGCTCGGAACTCCTTTTTCCCAACCTTTGGTACCGTCTCCCGTTTTAAAATTAATGTTTTCGTACCCCATGCTTCTCAACAACTTTTTGGCTCTTCGGGCTAAATCTTCAATTCTTTCCACCGTGCAGACTTCCTTGACAATTTCAGCCAATAAAGCTGCTTCATAACCGGAACCGGTTCCTATTTCCAAGACACTGTCATCTTCTTTTAACTCTAATTCCTGAAGCATTTTGGCAACAACATAAGGCTGGGAAACAGTCTGATTATAACCTATTGACAATGGTTTGTCCAAATAAGAATATTGTCTGAGAATCTCAGGAACAAATAATTCCCTGGGAACTTTTAAAAATGCGTTTATGATTCGTTCGTCTCTTATATCTCGTCCGATAAGCGCTTTTTCCGTCATAATCTTGCGTTGGTCTTCAAATCTCATTGTCTTCCCTTAATTTCGATAAATTTTTTAAATTTTTTAATTGATTCCTTCTTGGTAAAATCGGGATATACAGGAGTAATAGAAATAAATCTTTCGGAAACGGCAAGATAATCGGAATTTTCGGAATTACAGGTTTCCGGACTGTTTCCGCCGACCCAAAAAACCTTCTTCCCGGAAGGCGTATATTGTTCATGCACAAAATTAGAATATTCTCTATGCCCTGTCTTCGTAATTTTTACGCCTTTTATCTGATCAATCTCAACATCGGGAAAATTTATGTTAAGCATCTCTTTTTCGCCGATAAGATCAACTATCCCGTCCTCTATCAATTTAACCGTAAAATAAGCCGCCGTTTCAAATTTCTGATTTTCGTAATTTTCGATTGATAAAGCAACGGCTTTTTTGCCGTACAGCATTGCCTCCGCGGCAGCGGCAACCGTTCCGGAATACAAAAGATCTTCCCCCATGTTTTGTCCGCTGTTAATGCCCGATAACACCAAATCAATATCTTCATCAATCAATTTTTCCAAAGCAATAAAAACGCAATCAACAGGTTTCGCATCCACAGACCAGATATTTTCTTTTATTCTTTCGGTAAATACAGGTTTATTTACGGTAATGGCATGAGATCCGGCGCTTTGTTCATGCTTGGGCGCAACAATATATACTTTATGCCCCGCTTCTCTGAGATATTTTGCTAAAATGTTTATTCCGACAGCTTGATAACCGTCATCGTTGGTGAGTAATATTTTCATAAATTGCCTTAGAAAAAATGCCGCTCCGAAGAGCGACATTCGTAACTTAACTTTTTATCCTCTCTTCAATCCTTTTTTCTTCAATTGTCTGTTAAAGTATTCAACCATTATAGGGCTGGCAACAAAAATTGAAGAATAAGTACCGCAAATAACTCCGATAAGAAGAGTAACGGCGATATCGGAAATTGCTTTACCACCGAAAATCAACAGTGAAACAACAACCAGGAAAGTCGTAAGAGACGTAATAATAGTTCTGCTTAAAGTCTCGTTGATACTGTGGTTAATAACGCTTTCGTAGGACTCGCGACGATAAACCTTGAGGTCTTCGCGAATTCTGTCAAAAACAACAATCGTGTCGTTCAAAGAATATCCGATAATAGTAAGAACGGCGGCAACCACTCCGATACTGATTTCCACGCCGATAATATTTAAAATTCCCAGTGTAATTATCACATCATGGAACAATGCGATAACTGCGGCGACTCCGAAAGTAAATTGGAAACGGAACCAGATATAAAGGATAATGCCCAACAGCGAGTAGAAAATAGCCCAAACAGCTTTTGATTTCAACTCACCGCCGATTTTCGGACCTACGGCTTCCTGCATTCTGATTAAGTTCCCGCCGATATTATCGGGGAAATGTCTTTTAACGGACTCAATTAATTTTGTTCCGCGTTCGCCGGAATTTTCTGCCGTATTCAATCTTATTAAGAAATATTTTTCGACATTTTGAATTTCGACATCTTCAAATCCGTCTTCTTTAAGAGCTTTTCTTAAAGCGGCGACTTCCACATCAGGAACGCCTTCAACCGTTAAATCCAACTCAATGGATGTTCCGCCGGCAAAATCAATACTGTATTTTATTCCCGGCATGATTAAAGAAACGAAACCGACAATTATTAAAATCATTGAGACAAGAAATGCTTTTTTTCGTTTGCCCACGAAATCTATTTTTGTTGCTCCAAAAATTCTCATTCTGCCTCCTAAATACTCAGTTTTTCACGTTTTTTATTGGTAATTAAAGTATCAAATATTGCTTTTGAGAAAAGAATAGCCGAGAACATTGAACCGACAATACCGATCATAAGAGTCAGCGCAAATCCCTGAATGGGACCTGTTCCGAATTGATAAAGCACGATTGCCGTAATCAATGTTGTAATATTTGCATCCAAAATAGTTACCATTGCTCTGGCAAAACCGCCGTCAACAGCAGTTCTGACAGTTTTACCTTTGGAAAGTTCTTCTCTTATTCTTTCAAAAATCAATACGTTTGCGTCAACCGACATTCCTATGGTAAGAATGATACCCGCAATGCCGGGAAGCGTCAAAACACCTTCAAACAGAGTAAGTACGGATAAGATAAATCCGACGTTTACCAAAAGAGAAATATCAGCGATAAACCCTGATAATTTATAATAAATAAGCATAAATAAAGCAACTATGGCAAGTCCTGTAACGGCAGCAGTGAAGCCGGAATTGATACTGTCTTGACCCAAAGTAGGTCCGACCGTTCTTTCTTCAACTATCTCAACCGGAGCCGGAAGATTTCCGGCTTTAAGAACAATTGCCAAATCGTGAGCTTCGTTCAAATCGGTAAGACCGGTAATTTGAGCTTCGCCGCTGGGGATTTTATCATTGATTTGAGGAGCCATAAAGACAACGTCATCAAGAACAATAGCAAGACGTTTATTGATATTTCTTCCCGTTACATTAGAGAATTTTTTAGCGCCTTTTTTATTGAATTTCAATGAAACGTAAGGTTTTCCTGATGTTTTCGGATCCATTCCCTGACCGATACTTGCTCTTGCCGACTCCAAATATTTACCGGTAAGTTCGGCTTTTCTGTACATCAAGAATAAAATTCTTCCGTTATTGGGATTTCTTTTGTCTTCTTTTTCCAAAGCCAATTCAAATCCGGGAGAAACTTGTTTTTTTATCTCCGGATCTTTTAATAATTTTTTGATTATCGGAACGTGCGCAGCGCTGACTCTTCCCATTCCGAAGCTGTTCGCAAGAGAGCTGAAAACATCGGAATAATCTATTTCTTCGGATGTTCCGACAGAATCGGCATCTTCTCCCAAAATATCAACGCTTTCAGTATCTTCTCCGTCAAGAACGGAAGTTGCATAAGCATATTTATCAAGGTGTTGAGCAATATACTTATCGATTCTTTCGTAAGTATCTTTCACTTTATCCTGAGGAGCCAATAATTTAAACTCCAATAAAGCAGTTTTCCCGATAAGATCTTTAGCTCTTCCGAAATCTTTCAATCCCGGGAGCTGAACATTTATACGGTTGTCTCCTGCACGTTGAACTGAAGGTTCGGCTACGCCGAATTGGTCAATTCTGTTACGAATAATTTCTTCTGCCGCGCTTACTGCTGCATCTTTCTCGTCATCCGGTAATTTTGAGTTATCGACTTCAAGTCGAATCAACATACCGCCTTGAAGATCAAGACCCAGTTTTAATTCTTTGGATCCGTCAAAGGTTTTTGCCGGTTTGCCGGTTACCAAAGGCGACAGAAAGTAGGCTGTTAAAAGCAATACGATAATGATGATTACATTGCGCATAGTTTTATTCATCAGCTTATCTCCCTTTATTTATTTTTTTTATTTGTTTTTTATATTTCTTATCCCCGGTTAGGATGAGAATTGAAAAGATTCAAAAAGAACATCGCTGTATAAAGCCTTATCGTCATCGCTCAAAATACCGACGACGGCTTGGGCAACATTCACGTATTGACTTGCGCTTTTTTCAAGATTGGCAAGAATATCATCAGTTACGATGGCATTGGAAGCAGGCGCTCCGTTTGAGATAGATTTAATGAGTTTAGCTCTGCAACTTTTAAAATATTCTTTTACGTCCATTTCTCTGGAGATAATGGATTTTGCAATTTGCTGATCATTATTTTCAAAAGCAATCAATACATCTTGTCCGATACTTGAAAGCATACCTGACATTTTTTCTATCATTTCTTTTTGCTCGGGATTTAATTCAAGACTGCGATTTGATTGTTTTTCCGTAAGCTTGGCTATATCCTGAGCAAAATCTCCGATTTTTTCAAAATCATTCACGATATGAAGCAAAACGGTAATTCTCTGGGCAGAGCTTAAACTTAAATCGCTTTGAGAAAGTTTTATAATATATTCGGTTATCTCGCTTTGATAACGGTCAGACAGGTCTTCCAATTCATAAGCTTTTCTTATATGTTTGGAACTGCCGTTGATTGCCGACAAACATGATTCGTCCAAAGCCTCTTTTGAAACCTTCAGCATTGAGCCCAACTCTAATTTCACTTGATCAATTGCCAAAGAAGGTTCATTCAAAAGCCCCTTATTCAAATATTTGGCTACCGTACCGGAATTATCTTCTTTCTCTTTAAACACCCGAACAACAATTTTTTCGAGATAATTTATAAACGGCAAGAAAAGAATGGTATTGAAAATATTAAATATGGAATGGAAGTTCGCTATCTGACGAGCAATGTCTTTTGAAAGTTTTTCCATAAGCCGGGTTATTGTGTCATCAAAATAATACAAAAGAATAATCATGTAAAATGCCCCGAAAAGATTAAAAAGGACATGAGCCATGGCAGTTCTTTTAGCATTGGTGTTGCTTCCCAAACTTGCCAGCATTGCAGTTATGGTAGTCCCGATATTATCCCCGAGAACAAGACCCAAAGCCGCCGGAAGGTCAATCAGACCGCCCGCCGCCAAAGCAATGGTTACTCCCACGGTGGCGCTGCTGCTCTGAACCAAAACCGTCATAATCGTACCTGCCAAAACAGCCAGAATATGGTTATGGCTCAGCGTAATAAACATATCAGAAAGAAAAACGCTTGATCGCAACGGTTTTACGACTCCGGTCATTAGACTTAATCCGTAAAAGAGCAAACCGAAACCGATAATAATATTTCCCCATTGCCTGGTATTCATGCTTTTGCCGAACAGAATAAGTCCTGCGCCTACGGCAATCGCCGGCAACGCCAAAGCGCCTATTTTAAAAGCTATAATCTGCGCCGTAATCGTTGTACCGATATTGGCTCCCATAATTATGGCTATAGCCTGCTTAAGAGATATCAGCCCGGCATTAATAAAACCGAGAGTCATAACAGTTGTTGCGCTTGATGATTGCAGCAAAGCAGTTATGGTCAGCCCGACTCCTACTCCGAGAACTCTGTTTTTTATAACAATCTCAAGAAATCGTTTTAATCCGTTCCCTGCCAGAATTTTCAAAGAATCCGATACTTTTTTTATGCCGAAAAGGAACATTCCCAAGCCGCCGATAATATAAAAAATAATCTTTTTATAATCAAAAGCAGTAAAGACCAATTTTTTGACGATTTTCTTTTCAGCCAAAATGATTTCGGCTTTAACGGAGTAATCTCCCATTTCTTTACCCAGTTTTACAAGAGTTCCCGCATAACCTTCCGAATCAGTAAACGAGACAGTATCTTTTACGGATAAAGCTTCCGATCCAGCCGTAAATTTCACTTTAGTTCCGGAAATCGGACTGCCGAAATCATCCAATAATCTTATGCCTATTTCTTCTGAAAGAAAATGTTTTACTCTTCCGTTTTGATGATCACCGATTAATTCAACCTGTTCTTCTCCCCGTAAACTGAAAAAAACGAAGGTTAAGAGCAGACAAAGTATAATTTTATTTTTGATTAACATAAAACATCTCCTTAATTTAATACTGAAAAACAAAAACTAAATATAAAAATTCAGCGTCAAGAAATTTGTCCGTCTGACTGAAAGCCGATCTTCTTATCGTCCGTTTTATTGGGGATTTTTATTTCTCCGTGCTGTTTCTCATGGTTATCGATATTAGTTTGAAGCATTTGAAGCAATTGTTTAGCGCTTTGCGGAGTCATAAGTACTCTGCTGTAAATTTTTGCATTGGGAACTCCGGGAGTTACTCTGCCGAAATCAAGAACAAATTCCGAGGGAGAAGAAGCAATCATAAATAAATTCGAATAAACTCCTTCTGCGACCTTTTCATCTAATTTTACATTTAATTTTTTTTCCATTACTGCTCCGATAATTTATATTTTTCTTTTAATGCTTTTTCAACGCAGGGCGGAATTAAATCTCCCAGATTACCGTTAAGCTTCACAATTTGTCGAACCATACTTGAACTTAAGTACATGTATCGGTAGTCCGGGATCAAAAAAATAGTTTCCATATCCTGCCCTATTTTTTTATTCATCAAAGCCAATTGCAATTCATATTCAAAATCGGAAACAGCTCTGAGCCCCCTTATCATGACGGTTGCTTTCTTTTTTTCGGCAAAATCAACCGCCAGACCGTCAAATCCGGTTACCGAAATATTATTGAGATGCGAAACTGCTTTTTTACATAAATCTGTTCTTTCTTCTGTTGAGAAAAGCGTATTTTTTCCCGTAATGGCAGCCACAGCCAATATTACTTCATCAAACATAGAAGTTGCTTTTCGGAGAATATTTATATGTCCGTTTGTTATGGGATCGAATGTCCCGGGATAAATGGCAATTTTCTTCATTCCGACTCCGGCAAAAACAGTAAAAAAAGGATATATTTAATTGGATTTTTCATCGATAATGCGATAAACTTTCTCCCCGGACTTTTGATACCCGTGTTCACGAGCTATCTGTTCAAGTTTTTTATTATCATTAAATTCTTTATTTAATTCTTCTAATCTTTCATTATGTTTCTTTAAAGCATTATATTCGCATCTGACTTTTTTGTTTTCGGATTTTTCTTTAGAATAAGAGATATAACTGTAATCTCCCAAAAACAAAACAATGGAAGACACAACAAAACATAAAACAAAGAAAAGAATGCCTTCTCTGAGTATTTTATCTAATTTCATAATATTAGCGTCTCCATCCGGTTAAAAAAATTTGCATATTAAGTTATGATTTACCGATAACTTAATCTTTTCACGGTAAATTACAGAATTCCCTGCAAAAGCAATAATCGAAAAACTTATCTTATATGCAATAAATCTTCCAAGAAAAAGCTCACCGACGGTCAATTTTATGAACCTTTGAAGATCGTCCAGCATTATTGTTTGCAAAAATCAAAAAATGTTTCTATCGAGATTAATTTTATAAAATTTTTCGCTTTCTTTCGGCATATTTTTTATTTTTATAAGAAATACCGAGAATTATTGATTTCTCGGGTTCAATAAAAGTATCGCAATCAAAATACTTCAGGTTAAATCCCAGAATAGGAACAATATTTCGATAACCGGCATATTCAAAAAAAACAAAAAGGACTCCTGAATTTCCGTATTTATGACCGATTTTAAAATGATGATTAAAACTTCCCCCGACATTCAAGTAAGCAAAATGGAACAATCTTTTTTTCAAACTCGAAACCAATTTAAACTGCGGCAAAATATTTTTTCTTTCAGAAAGCAAATAAATCATCTTAAGCGAAAAATTATTTTTTTTATAACCGAACTTCAATTTATTGACAGAGTTTTCTTTATCCTCAAGAATCGGATTGCACTTGTTTTCGATAACTTCGCATTGCCAATCTTTTTTGCTTGTTATACCGGAAAAAGACAATTCAAGGTTTCCCATAAAAGAACTCAACTCGAAAATTCCGTTAAAATAAGTCTCCGCTCGGATATTTTTCAGTAAATCGTTATCCAAATCAGAATAAAAATAAAATAAATCAGAGTAAAAATATTCATTAAGAGGAAAACGTTTCAAACGATGTCCTATATTTATTTTAAACAAAAAATTATCTCTCATAAAAAAATGAAGATGTCCCGCCAAGCCGGAACCGTCTTCCGAATTAAGGTTACCGAAAGCATAACCTGTTCCGATTCCGAACTTATCCGACTTTATCCGCAATTCCGGCATGATCAGAACATGAGCAGAATTACCTTGAAAAATATCAGATCGAATTTTAAAATCAAACAAAGGACGGCTTAAACCTACCGAAATAATATTGTCGGATAAATTATTTTTCGGATAAAATGAGAAATCATAAAAAAAATCAAACCATTCCGTTTTCGGTTTAAATTTCATTTTCAAACAGGAAAATTCAGAGTTCATTTTATGATCAAATCGAGCGTGTCTGACCGAGAAATCAAAAATGCGGGATTTATAAAAAACGCCGGAGGCGAAACCTTGCTTACGGCAGAAATAATTAACAGACACATTTTTGCGATATGCTTTCAGAGAAAAAAAAGATTTAATCTGTTTGTCGGAAAAAGAATTTAAAGAAGCAAAATCCCGAACCCCGAGCGCATTGTCTCCCTTCGGCAAGAGATAATCATAAACAGGAAAATCCGTTTTAACCAAATCAGAATAATCCCTCGGAGACGGCGCTTCTTCTATTCCCGATAAAGATAAAAAAAACAGGCATAAAGATGCCTGCGCCAAAATAATAAAAAATCTTTTGCCTGAACTAGAATTGATAAGGATAAGAGTAGACATTTTTCTCGGTTATAATTGCTTTAATCAATTCGGAGGGCGTAACGTCAAAAGCGGGATTTTTTGCGTTTGCGTTTTCGGGAGCAGTCTTAACATCTCGCCATTGTTTCACTTCCGAGGGACTGCGTTCTTCTATAATAATTTCTTCTCCGTTGCGGATTTTTGAATCAAGGGTTGTTTCCGGAGCAACGATATACAGAGGGATTCCGAAATATTTTGCCAAAACAGCCAAATTGAAAGTTCCTATCTTATTTGCAGAATCTCCGTTTGCCGCAATTCTGTCCGCTCCGGTAATTATCATGTCAATTTTTTCGGATCTGATAACTGAAGCAACCATATTGTCGGTAATCAAGGAATAAGGTATTCCGCTTTCTCCCAACTCCCAGGCAGTCAATCTCGCTCCCTGCAACAGAGGTCTTGTCTCATCGACAAAAACATGGACATCATGAGATTCCGCAAGAACCCGAATCATGCCCAGAGCCGTTCCGATTCCGACAGTTGCCAAACTTCCCGTATTGCAATGCGTCAATATTTTCAAAGATTTTTTTGAAATAAGCCTTGCTCCGTTTTCTCCCATTTTACGGCAAGCATCAATTTCGTAATCCCTTAATTTTTCCGCATAATCGTAAACTTTAGCGGGCAAATTTTTAATCTCAGCGTTAATTGCTCTGATTCCGTTGCAAGCATAAAAAAGATTTACGGCAGTCGGACGAGAAGCCTCTATTTCTTTTACGGCTTCAAGAAAATCACTATAATTCCCGTTTTTTGTCTGAATTTCTTTTGCAGCAAGATAACAGGCAACCGAAGCAGCAATTCCAATAGCCGGCGCTCCTCTGATCCGAAGAGTTTTTATAGCTTCAATCATTTCTCTGTAATCGGTAATTTTCAATAATTTAAAATCATTCGGCAACAAAGTTTGATCGATAATCTCAGCTTTTTGTCTGTCAAAATCAATTGATTTAACGTAATTCATTACAATCCATTATGCCTGAGTATTTATAATTTCGGAAACGTTTAACAAAATCAGCAAATCATCTTCAGTTTCATAAACTCCGTGAATAAACTCTTTAGATACGTCATGAACATTTGCCGGGGCAGGGACAATTTCTTCTTCGTCAAATTCAACGACATCTCCGATTTTATCTATAATAAATCCGACTGCATCATTTCCGACTTTCTCCGTAAAAAGTCCTTTTGCCCTGATTTTCCCGGTTTCTTCATCCGTTTTAATAATCAAATTCCGAGTTTTTTCTTTAATTTCCGTTTCTTCCCGTCCCAAACGTTTGGCAAGATCAAAAATAGTTATAATCTGTCCCCTGAGATTGAGAAGTCCTTTAATGTACCCGGGACTGTCAGGAACTTTGGTATAACGCATATTGTTGTTAATTTCTTTTACTTGAAAAATATTGATGCCGAAAAAAGTGTCTCCGACATAAAATGTGGTAAACTGAACCATAATTTATCCTTTACTTAAAAAATTAAAATCAATTGCCGGTAAATTTATCGGCAAACTTCTTTGTCAAAAAGCTTAAAACAGCGAATAATATTATAAATATTACCGTTTGCATAACAAAAGATATGCTTTTATAAGACAATACTGCAGTAAATAAAGATGCTGTTCCGCCGGCAAGGAAATAATATTTTCCCCAAAATATTTCGGAGCAAAGCAAGAAAATACTGAGTATTACCCATATACAAGGAAGCACTATTTATCCTCTTCTTCCAGGTCTTTGTATATTCTCTTAATTTTTTTCTTCCTCGATTCATAACCGTATTTTTTATAATCGGCTGCGGATTTCTGTGTTTCTATACCCGCAAAAGTCATCAATTTAGTAATAAACATAACAATGTAGCTGATTATAATTATGAATAAAGAAAATGCCGTTAAAGCTGCAAAGAAATAAATCAGGAAGTATAAACCATCATGCGCAAAAGTATTCTCTTTGTCTGAATGTTTTATAATTACGGCTTTAACCAAGACTTGCTCATTGTTTCTTTTTTGCATGAAAACTAAACTATTCAGGCTGTCTATTCTTGACTGTATGGTAAAAAGTTCTTTTTTAAAAGAGGCAATCTCTCTTCCGGAAAGATTTCTTTCGGTTAAGGCTCTTTCAACGGTCTTCTTTATTAATTTTTTATCTTTAATATGTTGTTTTATATCAATGCTTTTATTGGGAGGATCAGAAGCAATAATTTCTTTTTCTTCCAACTTGGCAATTTCCGGAAATTTACTTAAAGACTCATGTTCCGAATTTTTGGGTATTTCAAACACAAGAAGTCTGTAATCCGGGTTTTTTTCGTATAAGATAAGATTATTTTCGTTTTCTGCCAAAAATCCGTTTACCGGTTTATCAAGTTTATTTAAGTTTTTCTCAGAAAAAGAGAAAATATATTTCGTATAATTCGAAGCATTTTCAAAAATGTCCTCAGTTGACTTTATTTTAATTTTCTTATGAGTATTTTTTCCTGTAATATTATCGTAAAGTCCTGAAAATTTTAAACCTGTCAAAAAAGATAAAAATAATACCAATAAAGCTATTCCGCTTTTAGTGCTTTGTCTTAATTTCATTTCCTCCATCCTTATTTTTAAACTTTTAAACCTTACAGTTAAAGTTTATGTAAATTTTTTGTTTTCCTCCAATAATTCTTTCGCATGAGCAAGAGAACGTTCGGAAGAATCCCCTGAGAGCATTCTGGCAATCTCATTTATTCTTTGGTTAAAGTCAATTTTTTTTATATCAAGAACTGTTGTCAATTCCGTTTCCTTTTTTTGAATAAAATAATGAGTATCTGCCAATGCAGCAACTTGCGGAAGATGAGTTATGCATAAAACTTGATGATGCAATCCGACATCTTTAATAAACTTTGCCAAAATTTTAGCTGTTTTTCCGCCGACTCCGGCATCAATCTCGTCAAAAACGATAACTTTTTCTTTCATTCTTTCTCCGAGAACTTTTTTCAAAGTAAGAAGAAGACGGGATAATTCTCCTCCCGAGACAGCATCCGCAACAGGTTGCATCTCCTGACCTTTATTGGCTTTAAAATAAAAATCTATCCTGTCCGAACCTGTAACGCCGAATGTCGAAAGGTCATCGAAACGAACCTCAAACTCAGCATTAGGCATTGCCAAAAAACGAAGATTCTTTTGAACTTCCTTGCCGAAATCCAAAGCAGCTTTTTTTCTTTTTTCCGAAAGCTCTTCGGCTTTCTTTTTCATTTCTTTTTCTTTGGCTGAAATTTCATCGGTTAATATCTCAATATCTTTATTTTTTGCAGAAAAATTTTCGGTAAACCGGCGTATTTCTTCGGCATAATCTATAATTTCATCAATAGTTTTTCGGTACTTCATTTTAAGAATATTTATCGCATTAAAACGTTCTTCGGTTTCTTCTTTTTTTTCTTCATCAATATCCGTAATATCTTTAAGCCGGGAAATTTCCTCAACTCCGTCGCACAAATGAGCAATTGCTTCGTTAAAATGATCCGACGCCGCATTTATGCAATCAGCTTCATTTTCGAAATACGATAATTTATGAATAATTTTGTTTAATTCATCGGCAAGACAATTTTCCTTGCCGGTTACAATAAATTCTATTTCATCTGATGTTTGTAAAATTTCTTCGGCATGAGACAACAGCTTCATTTCTTTTTCGAGTCGAACATCTTCACCGGGCGTTAAATCCATTTCCTCAATTTCTTTCAGCTGATAAGAATAAAGTTCTTTTCTTTCTTTCATCTCCTCTGCCGCACGAATTTTTTCAACTAAATTTGCTTTCAGTTTTTGCCTGTAATTATAAAGTTTTCCGAAATTTTCGGCAAGTTCTTCCAAATTTCCGAATTTATCTAAAAAAGCTAATTGTGTTTCACTTTCCAAAAGCAGGTTTTGGTCTCTTTGCGAATGAAAATCAATCAATACACGTTGAAATTCTCTTATGATACTGTTGGTTACCCGTCTTCCGTTCAGAAATATTTTACTGGAATTATTAGGCAAAATTTCTCGCAAAATAAAAAATTCGTTCTCGCAATCTTCAACTTCGTATTTTTTCAGCAATTCTTTTAATTCCTCATTTTGAGAAGAGTCAAAAACAGCTTCGATAACGGCTTTTTCAGCCTTGTTTCGAAGAAGATTTCCTTTTGCCTGAGCTCCGAGAGCCAAATTAACGGCTCCGACCAAAATAGATTTTCCGGCGCCTGTTTCTCCGCTCAAAACATTGAAACCCGGTTCAAAAATAATCTTTTGTTCATCGATAATGATGAAGTTCTTTATCAGAAGAGATTTAATCATGATTTACCCATGTGCATTTTTTTTCTTAAAATTTGGAAAAAATTTTTATTGTTAAGCTTTACAAAATTAACTTTCCGCGAATCGGATTTTACAAAAAGTTCGTCCTTATCTTTTAATTTAAAAACATTGCGACCGTCCAACTGCAAAATAGCTTCTTCCACAATTTCATGAACCAAAAAAGCAAGATTTATGGAAGCCGGAAAGACCAAGGGGCGAACAGATAAAAGATGAGGGTTAAGAGGACTGACGACAAAAGCTTCCGTTACCGGCGATAAAATAGGACCTCCGGCGGAAAGGTTGTAAGCAGTGGAACCTGTAGGAGTAGAAGCAATTATGCCGTCGCATCTGGTTTCCAAAACAAATCGTTTATTGTCATACACCTTAATTTTTATCAGATGAGGAACCGTTCCTTTATAAATAACGGCGTCATTCAAAGCACAGGCGGAATAAATTAATTTTCCTTCTCTTTTCAACGAAGCTTTCAAAAGCATTCTGCTTTGTATTCTGTATTTTTTATTTATAAGCAAATTTAACGATTTTTCGAATTCAGACATATCCGTATCGGCAAGAAAGCCCAGCCGTCCCAAATTTATGCCCAAAACAGGAGCATCAGTTTTCAGAGAGAAATCTATGGAATGCAAAATTGTTCCGTCTCCTCCGAAAACCCAGATAATATCCAATTTTTTATTAAATTTATCAATATCATCAATGACGCAAACAAATTCCGGCAAAAAATTTTCGGATTTAGCCTGACAATAAAAGTTGAAATCGTATTTTTTTTTTACTTTCGTCAATAAATCCGTAACCGCAGTATTTTTCCCTAAATGCGGATTAACCGATATTCCTATATTCTTCATAACGAATCCCAAATACGGCAGTATGAGTTATATCTTTCCTCCGGGATTTCTCCTTCTTCAACCGCTTGTTTAACGCCGCATATTTTTTCATGCGTATGCGTACAATCGTCAAACTTGCAGCTTCCGGAAAAATTTATGAATCCGGGAAAAACTTTGGGGATAAGCGGTTTATGTTCCCGATACAATCCGAATGTTTTAATGCCCGGCGTATCCGCAAGATGACCGCCGAAGTTCCAACCGATCAATTTTCCGGAAGAAGTTGTATGCTGTCCCTTTCCGTGAATATAACTTATTTGCGAAACCCGAAGATTCAACCCGGGCTGAATTTTATTTATTAAAGATGATTTCCCGGCGCCCGAATGTCCGGAAAAGACTGTATCTTTATTTTTTAACAATTCTTTTAAATCTTCAATTCCCCTGCCGGTTTCTGCCGAGACTTTTAATATTTTAATTCCGGCGTTTTCGTAATATTCCAAAGATTTATCCAATTCTTCTTCATCTCGGCACAAATCTATTTTATTTATGCAAACAATTGCCTCAAGATTTTCAATTTCGGAAAAACATAAATATCTGTCAACCAACCCTAAGTTCAAAGCAGGTTCGAGATAACTTGCGGTAATGATAATTCGGTCTATGTTGGATGCCAAAATTATTTCGGATTGGAAATTATGACCGCTGAATCTGGCAAGACGATTTCGGCGAGGCATTATTTCTTCTACCCTGGGAGTTTCGGAAAAATCGACTTTAACAAAATCTCCGACGGCAACAATGGTTCTGGTTCTGAAATTGATATGCTTTAAACGTCCGCTGACTGTACAGTCAAAAAATACCCCGTCTATTTTAACCCGGCATTTATGATTGCTCATAACTTCCATGACTCGACCGGTTTTTAAAATCAAGTCCGACTTTTGCGATTTTGCGTTACCTGCTTCGCTTATCACATCCGATTTTTTCAACTCAACAACTTCGTCATCGCAAAATTCATCAACATCTTTGAAAGCTCGATTTTTTAATCTTATATTTTTTCTGACGAATTTTTTCTTTTCTTTTTTTTTAAATTTGCTCATTTCACGTAATCTTAAAGATATTTTTTTTCAAAATAAACTCTTTTACCGGAGCCGGAACCAAACAGTCAACAGATTTATCTTCGGAAATATATTTTCTTATTTGAGATGAAGATATATTCACCTTAGGCATGGAAATAAATTTTAATTTATGAAGATAAGGCAATTCTTCCCGATTAAAAGATTCGGTATTTTCTCTGCTAAAGACGACAAAAAAAACCAAGTTAAATAGTTCTTCTATTTTAAACCAAGTTTGCAGTTTAGGCACATTATCTTCCCCGATTAAAAAATAGAGTTCAGCATCCGGATATAATTTTTTTGCCCTTTCAGCCTGTTTCAGCGTATAACTTTTACCGTAACGCGGATCATCCAAAAAGGAGATAAAAAAATTTTCGTATTCTTTCAGAGATTCTTCTGCAAGACGACAACGATCATGGTAGTTTAAGATAAAATCATTTTCTTTATGAGGCGGATTTCCGGACGGAATAAACAGAACTTTATCCAAGTTCAATTTCTCAAATGCAGATTTTGCCAAAGCAATATGCCCGAAGTGAATCGGGTTAAAAGTTCCTCCGAAAAGCCCGATCTTCAACACGTTAACCTTGTTTTAACTTTCAAGTTTTTTTAAAAGTTTATTGTATTCTTTTTCAATTTTTCGAGTCTTTTTGGAATCAGGGAAATATCCTTTCATTCTTTCCAAACTCCTCAAAACAGCCTGAGCGTCTTTTCGGTATAAGTATATTTTAGATTTATAGTAAAGAGAATTTTCTTCCAACTCGTCATGGTTTCCCAATTCTATAATCTCATTAAGATAAAGAAGAGCAGAGCTGAAATCCTGCATGCGGTAATAAATATATCCCCTGTAATATCTTGCCGTAAGAAGTTTGTAATTCATTTCTTTTAAATATTCAAAAACTTCGGTTCTGCGAGTATCGGACGGAAATCTTTCCAGAAAGGTTTCAAAAGCTTCAATGGCAAGAACTGTTTCTTCTTGCGTATAATGCGGATCCAAAGAATCGTACATATAACATAAACCTATTCTGTATTGAGCAGTTGCAATTTCATCGTAATCCGGGAAAAGTTTTATCAATTCCTGATACTCGATTCTTGCTTCCAAATATTTTTTATCGTTGAAGTAACAATTTGCCAATCTCATTTGAGCAAAAGCGGTTTCAGACAAATTTCTTTCAAAAACCACAAGTTCGTAAAGTTCGGCTGCTTTCGAGAATTTTCCTTTTTCATAAAATTTATTTGCTCGGTTCATTTTTTTCTCGGCAGACCAACTTTCGTAAAGTTTGGTATTGGAACATCCGACAACGGTTAGAATTGCAGTTAATGCGATAATTTTAAAATAATTTTTCATTTTCATTCCTAATGATTTCCGTAGTAAAGCAAATATATAAAACTTCCGATAACGACACTGACCATGACAGTTTCCAATATTGAACCGTCATCATTGTTTTCAATAAACTCCGAAGCGAGAGTAAAAGTTTCAATGTAATTCAGTTTTCCGGAAACCAGACTGCTTTGCTGAACGGTTATTTCATAAACTTTAGTATTTTTTATTTTTTTATTAAAGAACCCCGTATTCTTAGAATCGGTAATTTTATCGTTTAAAGTCAGACTTATGCGAATTTTTGCCGAATCAGGCAAATTGTAAACCGTATTCCCGTTTTCATGCAGTTTTTTTTTCAAAAGAGAATCAATTTTCCGAGAAGGGGTATTGCCGAAGTATTCAAGATAAACATTATCGTATTCTTTAACCTTAGAAAAAATTTCGTCGGCAATTAAGATTTCAGCATCTTTTTCAGAGTTAAAACCGAATACATTTATTGCCAAGGCGCAAAAAAATAAGCAAAAAAAATATTTCATCTCATTTCTCTGATAATTTTATCAACCAATTCCTGTCTTTCATATCCGGGATAATAACGTTTTATTCTTTTCAGTTCAAGTTTTGCCTGATCCAATCTGCCCAACTTTTTGTAACATAAACCGATTTTGAGTTGTGAATCGGGAGCCTTCGGAGAAGTAGGATAATAATCGATAACTCTTTGAAATTCGTCTATCGCAGAATTGTAAGAATTTCGATCATAATAACACTCACCGATCCAGTACTGACAATTTGCCGTCAATTTATCTTCCGGATATTTTGCCGTAAATGCTCTGAAGAGACGAATAGCTTTATCAAAATCATTTTCCAAATAAGCTTCTCTCGCTGCGGCATAACTGTTTTGAACAGCCAATGTGTCGATGACAAAATTCTTGTCGGACTCAGACTGCGAATCTGATTCAGCTTCAAATTTAAGGTTTTTGAGCAACTGAACTTCATGTTCAAGTTTTTCTATTCTCAAAGTTAACCTGTCTGTATCCGAATACTCTTTCAGTTTATTCAGTTCTCTTATTCTCATGGAGTTATCGGAAACATTCATCTCAATATCTTCGATTCTTTGTTTCACGGGAAAATTTTCTTTTACCGATTCTTTATTTGAAGAACAGCTTACCCAAAAAAGAAAAGGACATAAAACGGCTAAAAATTTTAACATGCCGACCTCAATAAAATAAGGCTGCCCGTAAAGACAGCCGCAATAATTAATTATTACTATCCTTTTACGAAAAATGCTTTATATGCTCGATAAGTGGAATATAAATCAGCTTTGCTGCATAATTCGTAAAGAGAATGCATTCCCAAAAGTCCTGTACCGCAATCAATAACTTCGGCTCCCAACTCGGCAAGAAATTTAGCAATCGTTCCCCCGCCGCCTTCATCAACTTTTCCGAGGCTTCCTATTTGCCAATTAACTTTTTCTTCATTAAAAATACGCATTAATTTCGCCATAAATTCCGGATTGGCATCGTTACAGCCGGCTTTTCCTCGAGATCCGGTATATTTGGTCAAACTTACGCCGAATCCTAAATGAACGGCATTCGCAGCTTCATGAACAGACGGGAAATTAGGGTTAATGGCAGCATTAACGTCAGCCGATAAGATTTGACTTTTAACCAATGTTTTTCTTAAATTATAACTGTCGTATTCTTCTCCGTTGTACTTGAGCAAATCTCCGATAAAGTCTTTTAAAAATACAGAGTTTGCACCGGTATTTCCTTCACTTCCGACTTCTTCTTTGTCCACCAGAAGCACAACGGCGGTTTTTTCGTTATCCATTGTATCAAATATGGCTCTGACAGAAGTATAAGAACAAATTCTGTCGTCTTGTCCATATCCCAAAACCATGCTTTTGTCTATTCCGCAATCTCTGGCTTTGCCTGCCGGAACCAATTCCAATTCTGCGCTGAAAAGGTTCTCTTCCGTAATTCCGTATTTGTCATAGAGATATTTAAGAACGGTTAATTTAACCGGATCCGCCAAATCTTCGGCTTCTTTTTCGGAAAGAGGCATGGAAGCAATAACAACGTGCATGTTTTCCGGAGTAACGGCTTCGCCTATTTTTTTGCCGCCCTGAATTTTACCTGAAAGATGAGGCAATAAATCGGGAATAACAAAGATCGGATCGTCGTTTTTCTCCCCTATGCATATTTTTACGGTTTCGCCTTCATTGGTAATAACAACGCCGTGCAAAGCAAGCGGAGTCGAAAGCCATTGGTATTTTTTAATTCCGCCGTAATAATGAGTTCTTCCGAGAGCCAAAGCAGTTTCTTTATCCTGACATATAGGATTTTGTTTAAGGTCAACCCGAGGAGCGTCAACGTGAGCGGCAACAATATTCACGCCTTCGGAAACGGGAGACGTACCGATTTTGGCAATAGCCATGCTTTTACCGTAATTAATGCGATAAACTTTTTTCTTACCGCTGTACTTGGTTAAATCGAAATAGTCTTTTTTTTCCAATTCTTTTTCTACAAAATCAACAGTTTCTCGGGCTGTTTTTGCATTATCAAGAAAATCAATATACTCATCGGCAAATTTCATGGCAACACGCTGTTCTTTTTTGGTAGCGATATTCCAAAAACTTTTGCGAGAATACACTAAGTTCTTAGTTGAATTACCGTTTTTTGTCATTTTATACTCCTTTAACTTATAAACAATGCTATTTTATGGAACATACAACAAAGTGCCTGTCCCCGATCGGCGCTTTAACAATAAATTTTTCCCCGACTTTTTTTCCGATCATGGCTCTGCCGATGGGAGAGGCTATTGAAATCCTGGTATAAGGGTCATCTGTTTCGTAAACTTCGTCAACCCCGATCAAGTTATATTTTATTGCCTTATCGGTTCCGTCTTCTTTAACTTCCACAAGAGCTCCGAATCTTATTGCGTCCTTTGAAATAATGCTCGGATCAATAACTTTTAAAACGCCCATTCTTTGTTTTATTTTTCCGATTTCATTGTCTATATGGCGCTGTTTTTCTCGGGCGGCATGGTATTCCGCATTTTCTTTCAAGTCCCCGAGTTCCCTGGCAGTTTGAATTTGCTGAACGACAATCGGTCGTTCATCGTAAACCAGTTCATTAAGGCGTTTTTGAAGTCTGTTCATTCCTTCTTTGGTAATATATTCCGTCATTTCATTTCCTTTTTCTTTTTAAAATTTTTTGAGCAATAACAGCTGATTTTTTGATTCTTGAATTACCGCTTTCAGCCCAATGTTCAGCCAATTGATACAAGGATTCATCGAAAAAATTAACGGATCCGCAAAGAATTTCGATAAATACCGGTGTTCTTGTCAATGAGTAACGGGCAAAAATTTCCAAATAAAAATTTTTATTTATTTTACCGATTGATTTCAAAAAATCCGCATGAGCATCTATTGCTTCTCTGTCTTTATCGGCATAAAGCCAAAGACTTTCCATTCTGTTAAAAACAGCCGACAAATTATCCTCGGAAATTTTGCATAATTTAATCAGCATTTTAATTATTTGTTTTTTTTGTTCGGCGCCGCCGCTTCTGAACCAAGAGATAACGTTTTCCAAATACGGGAATAAATTTTTCTTGAGCAAAGGCAGAATAAGTTTATCGTTAATCAAAGCTAAGCTGCCCGTGTCCTTTTCTTCCAAATATTTTTCATTCAGGAGAGAAAAAATCATATCCGCATCTTGTTTCATTGTCTTGGAAACTATAACGGTAAACATTATTTTGCCGTTTTCACCTTTATTATCCCGACAAAATTTAATGAAATCCAAGTATTCGTCAGGCTTTTTCGAAATTCTTTCCGCCAATATTTTAGCGACAAAAGTAACAACCTCTTTAGGTATTTTACCGTGTTGACGTTGCGGATAAGCATTATAAATTATTTCAAATTCATAATCATTTGCGGAAAGTTTTCTTTCGAAAAAATCATTCGTGTCTTCGGTAAGACGATTTTTCCAATCCAATATTATCATTTTTATATCCTTATGAAACTGCGTTTTTATTTAATCAGCGAATTACGGCAATTTTACCTTTTTTTATGTCCTTATCGAATTTTAAAACATAAAAATATATTCCTGATGCTGCAGGTTGGGATGATTTATTTTTTGCATTCCATGTAAACTCGTTATTGTTGATTGTTCGCGGAGCAATGGTTTCTTTGTAAACAAGCTTGCCGCTAAAATCATAAATTGCTATCGAGCCGGCTTTATTAAGCGGTAAATTCAAAAACCTGAAATGCTCGAACTCATTACAATATAACGGATTAGGAACAACTTCCACATAGTTCAAATTGCTTATCTCTGTCAAGCCGAAATCCACAATCCTGTTATTTAAAGCTATCTCGTTACCGGCAGAATCTTTCAACTTTGCAATTTCAAGTTTATAAGGTTCATTGGAAACTTTTATTTTAGACTTAAATTTTAATTTTACTTTATCGTTCTGATAATCGGCATTCAACAATTGATTATGAGGATCAACCTTAGGATACAGACATCTATAGTTTTTTATATTCGATACGGACTCTTCGTCCATAATTTCGTTAAAAGTAACCGATAAAGTATTGCCTTCAACTTTAAGATCCTTAACCTCAGGCGGAAAACTGTCCTCTTTATATTTAACCGGAAATGATTTATCGGGCATTTTGACTCCTGAACGAGAATAAATTCCCGATAAAGTCAAAATATAGTCGGAATCCGGAACAAAATCTTCGGAAAAAGAAGCAATTATTTCTTTTTGCTGGTAAGAAGAGTTCGCTGACGAAGGATTGCCGTAACCGTTATTCAACAAATAACAGGAAATATTATTTGCAGAAATTCCCATTTCTTCCGTAAACCTGATGCGAATTTCTCGTTTACCCGTCATTCTTACGCCGTTTTCTACAACTCCGGGAATATTTCCGGCAGACAAATTTATGAAATAAGTTAAACGGGATTGACCTTCCGTTTCATTAAAAGATGCAACGGCATAATAAAAAGATTTTCCGGAATTAACGGTATCCGTAAATTTGTTTGCGGATACTTCCGCAATAAGCTCAGCCTGATTGGTATCCTCTCCCCTGAAAACTCTGTAATTCATTCCCGGAACAGGATCCCAATAAAGATTAATTTGATTTTCGGAAACAGCTTCTCCTCTGAAATTATCAGGCGCAGAAGGTCCTGAAAATTCGCTTTCTTCAGAAGTTTGGGCAAAAAACTGCGCTTCTCCGGAATTTATGTTAACAAAAGAAAATAACTTTCCCCCTTTTTTAATTACGCTTGCAGAATATGTTCGAGCTGATTCTCCGACCCAGACAGGTTTCATATTGCTGTCGTCAATTTCGATGTAGTAAAGGAAAGGCGAAGCCGCAAGCACAATATCCTGATCTCCGTCATCATCAAAATCAATCATTTTCATGGAGCTTCCGCTTTCATATTGATCAAGCAACAGAGAATGCTCAACCTTAAAGTCGTCTTCCGATTCGTCATATCCGAATAATTGAATAACCCAGAAAGATAATTCGGGATTAACGGCATTCGGCACAAAGCTTGTCGCAACAAATTTTTCTTTTCCCTCGCAAACAGTTTTACCGAGGAAATAATTATTCGGAAGAGGCAGACGTTTTACCCAAATTTCATTGTAGCTTCCCCCTTCAAACTCGTAGCAAATAACATCTCCGTCCATATCACCGACAATTAATTCTTTCCTCCCGTTGCCGTTAAAATCTCCGCTTATGACATTCGAGGTGAATGTATTTCTGCTGTATGTATCAGTAGTATTTACCAATTGATAAACCAATGCGTAAGAGCCTCCGACATAATCGTAAATATTCACAACCCGAGCTTGAGCCAAGTTCTTTATTGCGGCAATTTCCGGATAGTCATCATCATCAATTTGAATAAAATGGGCTTTAACAACAGAGTTTTCTCCCGTAAATCCGTAATCGGAAACAGTATCGAAATTCTTATCGACAACTCGCCAGACATAAAGAGAATCATATCTTGTTCCCATCAGAAAATCTTCGTTGCCCATAGAATAAAAATCCTGCGGATAAAATTTAAAAGGAAGCTTTTCTTTCAGCGTAAAATTACCGTTATCGTCAAACTCCGAATAATAAACGTCATTATATATATTTTTAAGCTTCATCATAATCAAAGAAGAATTATTCTGATCTGAAACCGCAGCCATGCAGGTATCGACAACATTCTGACTATTGTCATAAATATCAATATTGGCAAAATCAAAACTGAAAGTGTTCGGGAAAGAGTAATCTGATGTCAATCCGGAAGAATTTTTAAGCCTGATGCTTACCGAATATTCGCCGGCAGGCAAAAACTGAGGAAGACGCACCGTTAAAAGAGAATCGGCGGAAGAACTGTAAGCAGAAAATATCTCGTTGCTTTCAGAATTCTCAATATCAATTTTAGCCGTGACAGCTTCGTCGGCGGCAATATGACAATAATAAACAGGAACCGCTCCGTCGTACCTTTCAGAAATGCCGGTTCTTTCCGCAAAAATTTCCGGAGGAGTCTGATCAATATTTACGTGCATAAGCGAATAATACAAATCATCGTTTTTCTTCAAATCCAATTCTAAACGAATAAGATATTCGCCGTCCGGCAAGTGAGGCAATAAGTTGAAAGAGCCGAGTTTTCCCGATTCAACCGGTTCATAATGATAATCAGGAGTATTCTCATGCGTTTCAATATCTTTCCAGTCAGACAGACTCGGATTAAGAACCGAAGAATACATGATGCTGTACCTGAAAAAATGAGGAGAAGTTGCCGTACCGTAAATATCGAAAGATTCAGACAATCCGTCATAATCCATAGGTGAAGTTATCGATAATTCAAAATTGGCTTGATCGGAAATTAAATCGTTGACATTTAAAAGACCGAAACCGTAAAAATCATCTCTTCCCGGATCACCCAGATCCCGGCAAGATTCTTCCAAACGAGACTTTACTTGAGAGAAATTCAAATTAGGATTAACGGAAAGCAACAAGGCAATTGCTCCCGTAACAAAGGGAGCAGAAATAGACGTTCCGCTGCTTTCGGAATAAAGATTTCCCTCCTCCAAAGAATAAGTTGAAATAATAGATTGTCCGGGGGCAACCAAATCCAGATTTTCCCCGAAATTGGAGAATCCGGCAATTGTGTAATCAGATCGAACCGAACCGACAGAAATAGTGGAACTTAAACGCGCGGGATAGCTTATCATTTCCGCCCCGTTATTTCCGGCTGCGGCAACCAAAATGGATCCTTTTGCTTTGGCATACTCGCAGGCATCGGCAATAACAGGAGAATATTTGCTGTCTCCCCAACTTAAATTAACGACATCAGCTCCCATATCGGCAGCATAAATAACGGCTGAAGCAGCATCGTCATCTTGCAGGTAGCCGAAGAACTGATTTGTTTTAAATCCGGCTCTTATCGTCAAAATTTTTGCATTCCAATTTGAACCGCAAATACCGATTCCGTTATTGGCTTCGGCGGCAATAATGCCTCCGACCTGGGTGCCGTGAGAATTTTCGTCGGAAGGATCGTTATCTCTTTCAATAAAATCTCCGACTCCGATATTGTAAAGCTCGGGAGCATCCACAAAATCCCACCCTCTCCAATCATCGACAAAACCGTTTTGATCATCGTCAATACCGTTATCAGGTATTTCATTTTCATTTATATAAAAAGAATTTTTCAAATCAGGGTGATCAAAATACAATCCGGAATCAATAACCGCAATTAAAACATGTTCAGCCCCGGTCGTAATATCCCAAGCAAGCGGATAATCAACTAAATCAAATTGTTGAATATTATAATAAGGGTCATTCGGCAAAGCGTAAAGTTGGCTCAGATTGTTAAGCTGAACGGTAAAATTATTGCTCCTTTCAGTGATCTCATCCAAAATTTTTGCATTGAATTTTGTTTTTGTTTTAACGTTATACCAAGTAAAACCGTCAAAAGAAAATAATTTTTCGACAGCCGATCTTTCTATGTTTCTCATCTCAGAATCAAGAATAAATTCGTCAAATGAATCCAAAGCAGGAGTTGCAGAATTCGGTAATTTTACCAAAAAGTTATCAATAAGCTCTTCTGAATAAATTGCTGATAAAAAAATCAGAAATCCGGCAATAAATATTATCTTTTTCAACGGTTTCCTCCCGGTTAAAATATTTTATGAAAATCAGCTGAAGACTGAATACGATTTTACAGTTTTAAAGAAAGTCCGAATGCGTGACTGTCTTCGCCGCTTATTTTTGACGGAACATAGGCATAATCGATGTTAAAGCGTTTCCAAAGCACTCCGAATCCGAGAGAATAATCATTTTCGTCATAATTAATCATGTACCCTCCGCGAACAATTAAATGTCGGAAGACAGTCAGTCCCGCAGAGAGAACTTCTTTCGGAGCTTCATCGCTGACGCTTTGGGAAATATTTAATTCGGTATCTAAATAAAGGTTTTCGTTAATGCTTTTTTCGTAAGCAAAAGATGTTTCGGCTCTAAACGGCAAATCTATTTTTTCACTGTCCATTTCGGAAGAAGCTCCCATGTTTCTTAAAGCAAATCCGGCTTTAAGACCTTTTAAAGGAGTAAGATAAATCAAGCCCAAATCACCGGCTAAGGCATAAGACGAGGCTGTGTTTATTTTTTCGTAAGCAAGACTGAAATTGGCTCCGAGATAAAAATCGGGATTCAAACGATAAGCATAATTTATCTGAATATGCATATCGAGAGGTTCAAAATCTCCGATATATTCTCCGTTATCCAAACGCTCTTCCATCTTTCCGTAATCAAGATAACGAAATTGAGCTCCCAAACCGTATTTGCCGTAAGATCGGTATATTCCGGCAGAAGAAAGCACCGTATCGAATAACCATGAATTGGCTGAAAATTCTGCTTTATTGACATTGTTTTGCAAAGCGACAGCGGGATTTGAGCCGAACGAAAAGACATCTTTTGCATAGAGTATCCCTCCGAATCCGGAACCGAGCATGGCGCTGCTTGACGGAATATCCATCATTTTGAAACCGTATTTAGCGGCATTTTTATCGGTTTTTGCAAATACAACCGTTACACAGATAATTGCGACTATCGTTAAAATTATTTTTTTCAAAATTTCCTCCAATTATTTTTCAACGGCAAATTTTATTTTTTTCGTTTCGCCGTCTGCTTCAATTACTATAAAATACACGCCCGATGTCCAATCTTTGACCGGGATTAAAAATTTTTCTCTGCTGCTGAGATAAGGCTCGCAAACCGCCTTTTTTTGATAAAGCAAATTTGAGGCTATATCATAAATTTTTACGCTCACTTCAGTTTTTTCGGTTATCATAATATTTAATTTTGCATTTTCGAGAGACGAAAGTTTAGTGTAAGGATTAGGATAAACATAAACTTGACCGGGAACGTAAGTCGTATTGGACTCGAACTTATTCGGAGCAGTAATTAAACCGAATGCGGTTCTTTGAGGATTTCCGAATTCAGCCGTCCAACTTTCTTCAAGACTAAATTCGCAATCGGGAATAAAATGTCTGTAAACCTGACCTCTCAGAGCAGAAATATAAACAAAAAGCGTATCGCCCGACTTTTCGGGTGTCGGCGGACATTTACTTATGCCCGGCACCGTAATCGGCATCCCCGGAATTTCAGATACATTTTCGGAATAAATATTCAAGCGTCCCAGCGAATAGTTTCCGATAATTTCGGACAACCCGTTTTCAATAAAATTAACCGCAATCGCTCCCGCAGAAAATCCCTGTTCATTTTCGGCAGACAACATTTGAACGGGACTGTTAACCAAATCCCCGTCATATCCGTAAACAGCAACCCCGTTTTCACCGCTGTAAACAATATTGAGGAGACCGTTTCCGGTAACATCCGCCAAAACGGGAGAAGCAGAGTTTTCCGGTTCGATAAGCCCCGGGAAACCGTCAAAAAGCCGTCCGGTCCCGTCATATAAAAAGATGTCGTTTTCGGCAGTCGTAACAACGTATTGAAAATCATTTTCCGCAACAGGTTCTCCGTACGGCGTTACGGGAGAGATTTTCCCGGCAACCAAAGATATTACAGATTTATCTTCAGAAATATCGGGTAAAACTGTCTCGCCGATTTCTTCCGAATCAATATCAATGTTTATCAATTTAAATCCGGCTTCCTCATTTTCAGTCACCACATATAAAATATCATCATGCAAAACAGGATTGCAGGATATTTTTTCATCAAACTCAAAAACGCGTTTTACTTCTCCGGATTCATCAAAAATATATATCAAAGAATTAGAACCTTCTTTTCCGTTGAAGAGGAAAATAATTTCCGATTCGGAATCTTTCATATTTATCAGGGGATGAGAAGCCCAGCAATAACTTTCTGCATCAAGATATGAAGAAATGCCGAAAATTCCCAATTCACCGTTTTGATAACAATATGCCTCAACATTACCCGATGCCGAATACGTCGGTATATAAACGGTTCCGTTTTTTTCGTCATAAGCCGGATTAAAAACTACCGAGTCCGCTTCATCAAAAGAGACCCCGTGATTTTCGTAATCCCAAGTAAGCAATTCCCCTCCGGAATGGATTTGGAAAAATTCTTTTTTGTCTTCATTTTTAATAACCAAAGCGGAAAATTTTGCATCCAGTTCATGATCAAATGAATCTCCCGGATCCAAAACCCAGGGATATTGAACAGAAAAAGTCATTGTTTCCCCTGCTTCTCCTATATCAATAATTTCAGCTGTTATTCCGCCGTAATAACTTTCCGCCGAAGGAATGGAATACTCGCCGGTATCAGGATTTTGAATTCCTCCGAAATAACTGTTGTTGCCTGCCCGATAAGAATCAAAAGGACCGCCGTTGGCAAATTCTCCGATATAAAAATCCATATTTTGTCGACCGTCTGCTTCTTCCAAATCCACGCCTTTATGAAAAGCGTCGCCGTTGACATGATTTTCATCAAAGTTATCGGTAAATTTTTCGTCTATAACGTTTTCGTCAATATGCCAAATAAAAATTCCCGAGTTATCAGTATAATCCGCTGTCGTGCCTATACCGGGCATATAAAAGTCCCATTCGCAGCCTCGATAACGATTTTTGTAAAAATCAAAAATCGGTTTATCTTCATTCGGATACTCGTAATATTCCTGATCTTCAGAAAGCTCAAAAGTAAAAGAAGGTCTGTAAATTTCTCCGAGATCACCGTCTTCATTAATATAATATTTCCATGTTTCAAAACTGTTATCGGGATTTTGCCGACGATTTTCCAATAAAAAGTACTCTCTCGAAGAAACCGGAATTTTATACATCCGGGGATTTGTCTCCTCCGACGATAAGACATAATCCAATTTATTGTTAAAACTTTCTTCCGTTATGACAACCGGATTCTCCCATCCCAAATAATATCTTGACCAAGCGCAAGGAAGCGGAGGCACGTTTCCGTTGGCAACCCAAGCTCCTTCGCCCATAATACCGAATTGTCCTATACCGTGAGATCTTCCGTTGCTGCTGACATTGTCAAATAAAGTAGGCAAACCCAGTTGATGTCCGTATTCATGCAATAAAACCCCGAAAATATTCAACACCGGGTCTTCGCCGGGAACAAAAGTCGGCACCCACTCGGTTTCAGGCAAAACTGCAAATTCGCAGACAATTTTACCGTCGTTTGTTTCAATCCCCTGATATTCGTCATTCTCGGGATCAAAAACTTCCTGTAAATCTTCTCGATTTATAAAGGTACTCCAAATTAACTCTTCAGGACCGCTGAATCCTGAGGCTTCCTGACCGGCTCCGGCATGAAAAATAATAAAAGCGTCGTAATCGTTAAAGTCAATATCCGGATCTATTTTTTCAACTGTTTCCTTAACCATATTCGCAACGGCAGATCCGTCGTCATTCGCTCCGTAAATAAGCATATCGTTATCAAGAGTAATTCTGTCATAAACTTCGTACTTAAACTCATACTGCCCGTGAGATGCATCAAACCAATAATCAACCGTATTTAAAAGATGCTTTTCAAAATATCTTTTATCGTGCGCTAAAAAATCGGGATATTGAGGTTCACTGATGAATTTTACATCTTGAAATTCAACCATAATCGCCAAGACATTCCGGGGCAATTCCCTTCTTTCATCTTTTTGAGAATAAATTTTCGAAACCGAAGAGACCGGATAATCTCCGCTGCAATCATTGCCCGGGTAAGGAATTACAGAATAGACGAAAGATATAATCATCAAAAATGCAAACAACAAAATCTTTTTCATTTTATCTCCTTAAAGAATCATTATTCATATAACCTCATATTCGGTGAAATGATACAAAAAAAAGAAATACCCACAAACCGGGCGGTAAGTGAGTATTTCTGGAGGGTATTTTTGTAGGGTGTGAGGTGTATAAATATTAAACTTTTCCCGCCATGATATCTTTTTCGTTACATTTACAAATATTTTTGAATTCGTAACGAGGAGCCCATGAATCGACTTTAGATGCTCTGGCGCGAACAATTTTTATTTTTTTTACTTCTGTATTACAGCTGGGGCAAATAACTTTACCTTCCGTACTGATTTCGTGAGCAAGTTTTGCTCCGAAAGATCTTCCTTGTGCCATTTATCCTCCGAATTTATATTAAAAATAACTTTGGCTGAACGCTTTTTGTCAAGAGAATTATACTCTTTCCTGATAAGCGCCGTTTCTGGTATCTATTTTTACTTTATCTCCGACCTCCACAAAGAAAGGAACCGTTATATTCAGTCCTGTTTCCGTGGTTGCCGTTTTTCCTCCGCCGCTGGCGGTGTTGCCTTTGACATTAGGTTCGCAATCGGCAATTGTCATTTCTACGCTTGTGGGCAATTCTATGCCGAGAATTTCGCCTTTCGGATCGGTCTTGATTTTCACATTAATATTTTCAACCATCAATTTGCTTAAATCGCCTACGACTGACTCGGGAACAGATAATTGCTCATAAGTTTCATTATCCATAAACACGAAAAAGCTCCCGTCCGAGTAAAGATATTGCATCGTTTTTGCCGATACGCGTATTTCTTCAAAACGATCACTTGCCCGGAAAGTGTTTTCAATAACCTGCCCGGTTTGGATGTTTTTCAATTTGCTTCTTACAAAAGCAGCGCCTTTACCGGGTTTCACATGTAAAAATTCCGTAAATTCATACAGTCCGTTCTTCCAGCTTATAATCATTCCTCTGCGTATATCCGACATTGAAGCCATATAATATTACTCCTTAAAAACTTTTAGTATTCAGTTAAAATGACAAAGAATTTTTTTTGCTTATTTCCGGCAAGAGAAAAAGTTACGGAAAAGAAAAACAAATAAAACAAGTTATCCTCTATGTCAATCCGAGAATTTCTCTAGCCTGTTCGGGCGTTGCCAGAGGTCGGTTAAATTCTTTCGCTATTCTGGCAATTCGCGCAACCAATTGTTCGTTTGAGTCGGCTTTAATGCCTTTATTATAGTAAATATTATCTTCAAAACCGACCCTGATATGTCCTCCGGTAACCATGGCAATCATGGCGGCGGGAAGCTGATAACGTCCGATTCCGGCAATGCCCCAGGTTGCGGAGGGAATTTCTTCTTTTAAATGCTCCGCCATATAGAGAATATTCTTAGCTTTTCCGCTCATTCCTCCCGGAACTCCGAGAACAAATTGCAAGTGAAGAGGAGTATGCGTTATGATGCCTTGTTTCACAAGTTTTGCAACATAATCAATCATGCCGGATTCATAAACTTCTATCTCGGGAGCAACCCCGGTTTCCTTAAAGTAATTTGCCAGCCTTACAATATCTTGAGGAGAATTAACAAAAACCTGATCCCCGAAATTCAAAGTTCCCGCATTGAGAGTTGCCATCTCCGGCTTTAAACTTAAAGGCGCCATTCTTTCTTCAAAAGATACGCCGACAGCTCCTCCGGTGCTTATTTGGATCAACATTTCCGGGACTGCTTTTCTTACTTTAGAAATCGTTTCTTCAAATCTTTCCAATCTTTGCGACGGACTTCCGTCATCTTCTCTGACGTGCAAATGCAATACGGTCGAACCGGCTTCAAAACATGCTTTGGCGCAAGCCGCCTGTTCATCCGGGGTTACAGGTAAATTAGGTTGATCTTTTTTAGTTGTTTCGGCACCGGTTAGAGCGGTGGTCAAAATTAAAGGTTTCATAAGATATTCCTTGTTTAGTCAATAAAAGATAATAAGAAAAACATAACCGATACATAAAAAAGCAGCTCTTTTAAAAGCTGCTTAATAAAACATATAAGCTCAGTTGTTATTTCTCTCGTTTAAAATGTATTTTATAACTGCCAATAACTTTTCTTTGCGAATCTTAACTTCGTAAGCATTGAATCCTGCCTCAATTGCCTTTTTCCTGCTTTCCTCATTGGTAAGAGTAGTTACGGCAATGGCGGGAACAGAGGTCAATCCTTCTTCCTGTCGTATGCTTTTCACAAACTCAAATCCGTCCAAACGAGGCATAACAAGATCAACAATGAACAAGTCATACTTTTTGGATTTAGCTTTTTTCAAACCGTCCAATCCGTCTATAGCCGTATCAACATTATAGCCGGCGGAAAGCAAGTATTGTTTCTCAACTGTTCTGAAGAAAGGCGTATCCTCTACAATCAAGATATTTATTTTCTGATTTTGCGTATTTTTATTGGCAAAAGATTTTTCAGGTTCCGCCATATCAACCAACTCGTAGATATCCGGGAAAAGAACAATATTATTGTCTATAAGAGAAGATCCGATCAACCCTCTGGCCTGGATATTATCGGTATCGATGGATGTACTTACCGTAATAGAGTCAATAATTTTATGAGCAATTATCCCCATGGGACTTTCAATTAACTTGGGAATTATGACATACAAATGCTCGCTTTCGGATTTAGGAGAACGAACAGGAAGATACTGTTCCATTCGGATAACTCTGAGAGATTTATTTTCATGTTCGATATATTCTTTTTCCCCCACGCATTCGATTTTATCCGTACTTATTTCTTCAATACGCTTGATCAAATCCAAATTAAGAGCAAATTGTTCGTTTTCGGCATTTTCAAAAAGCAAAAGATTTTGTTTTTCAAGATTTGCTTCATCCGCAATTTCATTTTCGGTCTTCTTTCTTTTTTCTTTGACAGCCGTAAAATTAAGTTTACTCTTGGCGGCAATACCGCTGACATCAAGAATCAGGGCAACCGTGCCGTCTCCCATGATAGTCGTTCCGGAATAAGCCAAAGAATTTTTAAAGAATCTGGGAATTGATTTTACCACAATTTCTTCGCTGTCAAAAATTTCATCAACAACCAGTCCGAATTCATGTTCATCATGCTGAAGAACCAAAACTCTGATCATCTTGCGAGGTTCCTCGTCATCTCTGTTCAAATTAAGAACTTTATCTAAATAAATAATAGGCAAAAGTTTATTTTTCAATCTTAAAACGGGCGATGAATTAACCATTTCTATTTTCAATTGATTGTTATCGCCGGCTCCCCTGTCGGCGCGAATCCGAACAATTCTTTTCAAGGCAACTTGAGAAAGTGCAAAATTCATTTCTTTGACCGTAACGATAAGAGAAGGTATTATCGCAAGAGTGAGAGGAAGTTTCAGATTAAAAACGGTTCCCTTGCCCAAAGCGGAATCAATGGTAATATTGCCGCCGATTTTTTCGATATTGGTTCGGACAACATCCATTCCCACGCCTCTTCCGGAAACATCGGTAACCTCTTTAGCCGTAGAGAACCCGGGAGCAAAAATAAGATTATGAATTGATTTTTCATCCATTCTCAGAGCATCAGCTTCGGTAATAATGCCTTTTTCGATTGCTTTGCCGATAAGTTTTTCGGGATCCAATCCTTTTCCGTCGTCTATAACATCAATATTTACTTTTCCGCCTTCATGGTATGCTTTCAGCCAAACGGTTCCCTGTTCGCGTTTTCCGGCTTTTTTGCGTTCTTCCGGAGACTCTATGCCGTGATCCGCAGCATTCCTAATAAGATGAGTAAGAGGATCTGAAAGATTTTCAATAATGGTTTTATCCAAATCAACTTCGTTTCCGGACATTTCAAGATTTATCTTCTTTCCCAGTTTGCGTTGCATATCTCTAATAACTCGCGGAAACTTATTAAAAACCATCCCGATAGGCTGCATTCTTGTCTCCATGATTTTTCCCTGCAACATGGTAGTGGTAAGATCTATGTCCTGAAGCACATTTTGCAACCCCGGTATTTTTTTTGCGCTGTCGGATGCCATACGCAATAATTGATTTCTCGCCAGAACCAACTCTCCTGCCAGAGTCATCAAATCATTCAATAAATCAACATGAACGCGAAGAGATTCCTTGGTTGTAACGCCTGAAGTCCCGGAATCAGTTTTATTCGATTCTTTTTTTTCGATATTTTTCTCAAACAGAGCAACCTGTTCGGCAACTTGATTATCTGCTTTTGTTTCGATCTCAGATTCATTTTTTTTCTTTTTTTCTTCGACAACAGAGTCTTCCGGTTCGGACTCATTCTGTTTTTGAAATTCAGGAAATTTCAATTCTTCAACCTGATATTCCTCCACATCCAATCCGAGCGCAATCAAATCAGGTTCCAAAACGGATGAGAAAAGAAAAACAAAAGCGATTTCCGATTCTTTAAGAGTATCCAAAGAGCCGACTTCCGAGAAATCCGAATAAGACCCGAGAAGATTACCCAGTTTATCAATATCTTTGAGATAATTAACCGGATTTTTCCCTTTGGCTTTCATATCTTTTCCTGTAAAAGCCTTAACGGCATACAAGAAATGACCTTTGACAACCGCATTTTTCAAATCATCAATATCAATATCAAACTCTTTAGCGATTTTATCGGGCAATGAATCTATTTCCGAATATTCCAAACGAACTGTTTGGGAAGAAGATTTTCCGTCTATCAAGCTGTTCAATAATTTCAAGTTATCTTCATAATCGACATCTTCGCTGTTGTCGATATCTTTGATCATAAGATTAAGCCTGTCCGTTCCGTCAAGAAGAGCAGTAATCATTTCAGAGTTAGGTTTAAGTTTACCGTCTCTGACCAGAGAAAGAAGGTTTTCCATGGCATGGCTTAAACCGGTAATTGCTTCAAATCCGAAAAATCCGGCAGCTCCTTTCAAGCTGTGAACTGCTCTGAAAATTTCATTAATTAATTCCTGATCGGGAGCTTCTTTGTTTTGCTCCAATTCCAACAGACCCGGCTCAAGATTTGCGAGATGTTCTTGAGCCTCTTCCAGAAACATTTGCAACATTTCGGAATCTTGATTTATCATTAACCCTCCCGAGTAATTACGATACTTCGAAATAAGAAGAAAGTTTAAACAAATTAAATAAATTTTTTATGGGTTTAGAAGCGTTTATAACCGAAAAAGTTTTACCTTCGCCGCTAACCTGTTTATATAAACCGACAATAAGATTAATTCCGAGAGAGTCTATTTCGGAAACAGACTCAAGATTCAAAAGAACATTTTCAATTTCTTTATTTTCATTCAAACCGGCTTTAGCCTTTTTTATTTGTTCATCCAAGTTTGCCGCGATAAGGTTTTTTATTACAATAAGCTCAAGGTTTCCCTCGTAAATTTTTATTTCCATTAATCCTCCCAAGTATTTTATTTAATTAAAAATTCAACGGAAATTTCACCCGATCCGGTTGTAATATTTTCACAATACTCATGAATTATACTCAGCCCTCTGTGTTTTTCGCGCAGGATATCATTTTTGTTTTTCTCGGCAGTAAAATTACCGAAGAAATCAAATCCTTCCCCCTGATCTTGAATTTTTATTAATAATTTATTGTTTTTTTCTTTAATATATATACTTATAACAACGCTTTTGGATTCATCTTCCCGGTTCCCGTGCCTTATGGCATTGGTAATAAGTTCTCTTAAAACAAGATTTAAATTGAAAATTCCGATTTCCGAGATTTCCCCGAAAAAATAAGTTACAAATTTTTTAATAGCCGGCATCCTCGCATCGGCTTCTCCGTAAGTACTCCTTATGCCTATCTGCAAAGAACGGAAATCGTTGTTTTGCGAAAAAATACAGTTTTTCAAAAAGTTCTTTGCGATAAAATCATCAAGAAAAGAAGTAAATGCGTAATCTGGGAAAAAACTGTCGGCAAAAGAGAAATTGGCAAGTTTTTCTTTAAAAACAACCAATGCCTTAGTCTCTCCGTTTTTATTTTTTTCAAAATCGCAACTTTGACCGTTTATAATAAGGAGGTGTGTTTCTTTTGCGCTTTTACCTGTTTCGGAAAACGGACAATCCTTGTTCAGGACTTTATCTAAGGCGTTATAAAACTTTTCAAATTCTATCTTTATCATAAAAAACCGTCTTTTATTTTCTCTTGCAAGTCGAACATTTTATCAAGAAAAAGCAATGTCAAGAAAATATTTAGTTCCATCGTAATAAAATATAAAAAGACTTAAAATTGACCGTCAACATCAGTTTCATTTGAGCCAAAAAAACAAAAAAAATCACAATTGATATTTATTTTACTTGCCCTTTGCAGCTTATTAAATTTAGAGGTAAAATTATAATTATATACAATATTGAAAGGAAAAAAAATGTTTTTTGCAAATAAAAGAGACAAAGTTTCATTAAATTTGGATAATCTTGAATCAAATCTGATTTTAAATTCGATTCAGGGAAAAGAATTTTTTGCCGAAAAAGAGCATTTTAAGGCGGGAGACGAAGAAGAAGCTCAAAAAGAATACGAAAAAATAGAAAATTTCATAAAAACAGCAAAAAAAAATAAAAACTCGATAGAAGAAATAAAAATGTACATGTCTCATTTCGAAGATATTCGGTTCTCGATTAAAAGAGCGGGAAGCGGAGAAACCTTGGAATTGCACGAGTTTTACGAAATAAAACATTTCGCTTTCTTTTATCAAAAAATATTCGCTGTTCTAAAAAAGCTAAACATCGCAGAAATATTGTGTTATTCAATGGAAAATCTTTTCGCCAAGCTTGATCCCGATAAAAAAAATATTCCATCTTTTAAAATAAGCGCAAATTATTCGCCCGAATTAAAAGCAACTCAGGAAGAATTGGCGGATTTGAGCAGAAAGAGAAAAAACGGAATGCGACTTCACTTTTCTCGAGTTGAACAAGAAACCGGACTGAAAAATATCGGCGGAAAAATTTCGGTTTCCAGATTTCAGCAAGACATGATACGTCAACTTACCGAATCGGATTATTTTGTCAGGGAATCGGAAAATTTTGCCAATCAAACATTCAGCGTAAAAATTCCCGAACATATTTTAGCTTACGACTCGAAAATAACGGAAAAAACGGAAGAAATAAAAAAAACAGAAGAAAAAGTGCGTCGGGAACTGTCTTCATACATCAAATCATACAGAAACGACATTCTCCGAGCTTACGAGAAAATCGGAGAATTGGATTGGCTTGTCTGCCGATTTGATTTTTCTGAAAAATACGATTGCATTATTCCTAAAATAAATAAAGGGAAAAAAATATATTTAAGAGAAGCCGTTAATATTCCGGTTTCCGAGCATCTCGAAAAATCCGATATAAATTATCAAAAACAGGATTTGGAAATAGAGAAGAAAGTTAATATCATAACCGGAGCCAACATGGGCGGCAAAACAACAATATTAAAAACAATCGGGCAGATTGCACTGCTGGCTTCTTATGCTGTTCCCATTCCGGCAAAAAAAGCCGAACTTCCGCTTTTCGATTTCATTTTTTACAGCGGTTATGCCGTCGATACAGGAAAAATGGATTTAAGCTCATTCGGAGAAGAAGTTGTCCAAATAAACAAAGCATTGGAAATCAGCGGTCGAGGACTTTATCTTATAGATGAATTGGGAAGAGGAACCAACCCGGCAGAAGGAGATGCTTTTTGCAGAGCAGTTTTTGAAGAATTTTTGTCTAAAGAAGCGCTGATGATTGCCGCAACCCACTTTTCCAGACCATCAGAAATTTCTGAAGCCGGACATTTCAGAATTGCCGGATTAAAAAATCTGCCGGAAAACTTTGAACTTTCCTCTCAAACAGAATCACTGCAAACAGGCTTGAAAAGACTTCACGAATATATGGATTATTCTTTACTGAAAATAGAGCCGAACTCCGAGCCGCCTCATGACGCTCTGCGAGTAGCCGAACTTTTGGGAGTAAACAAAAATATTATTTTAAAAGCAAAAAAAATATTGAAAAAATAAATCAGAACGGAGGAATCATGAAATCAATCGAAATCATATTACAGGAATGTCAGGCTCTTTTGAGGGGACACTTTAAATTAACTTCAGGAAGACACAGCGATCGTTACATCGAAAAGATAAAAATCATAAATCAGCCGGACAAGACGGCAATTTTATGCAAAGAATTGGCTGAAAAACTGAAAAACATCGAAGCGGATGTAATTGTCGGACCGGCAATGGGCGGAATCGTTTTAGCATTTGAAGTTGCCAAAAACTTAAACAAAAAATTCGTTTTCACTCAGAGAAAAGACGGTAAAATGACCATTAGAAGCGGATTTGCTCTTCAACCCGGACAAAAAGCAATCATTATAGAAGATATCGTAACTACCGGCGGCAGCGTTTTTGAAGTTATCGAATGCCTGAAAGAACATCAAGTCGAAGTTTCGGCTATAGGAGTAATCGTCGATCGTTCAGGCGGAAAAGTCGATTTCGGAGCCAAAACAGAAGCTCTTTTAACGGCAGATATTCAATCTTGGGAAGCTGACGAATGTCCTCTTTGCAAAGAAAATGTTCCGTTTAACACTCCCGGTTCAAGCGATAAAAAATAAAATGAGAATATTTATCAAACCGAACGGAGATTCAGATATAAAGGCATTGTTCTTTCATGAATTCAAAGAAGATACGGAATATGTCATTCAACAAGAAATAAACAAAGAGTTAAAGAAAGAATTTTATGATTCCTTGAGTTTGAGAAGCAAAAATATTAATGCTGTCATTTCAGAAACGGATAATTTAACGTCTGACTGCAAAGTAATTTTTTCCGACGAAGAAATACCGACGGTCGAAGAAGACTGTATTTTGTCCGGAAATCGTTACAATCTGGTTATCTCGAAAAGCGGAGATTTTGCCAAACTGTCAAAATTAATAACCGAAAATCCGTTCGCTTTTACGGAAAAAGAAGACTTGGCGGAGCAAACCGTTTTTTCCGGAACCGGCAATAAACCGGGTGAACAATTTAATTTTCCCGTAATTGAATCAACCTGTCTTTATGCCGATTTCAAACCGCAATACAAGTTTGTTTTCAGCAACGGAAGTTCGGAAGATTTAACGGCTTTTCTGTTGCTCAACCAAACTTACCGAAGCAAGTTAAGCTTTTCCGGAGAAAAACTTATTTTTACGGATTATAAAATTGCTTATCTCAAAGAAGAAGACCGCAAAATCAACGTTCGTCGTCTCTTGAAAACAGCCGAATCATTTTGCGGAAACAAATTTGAAGCAAGAGAGCCGGTTTATCGTTTTTTCGCAAGGAATTATGATGATTATATGTCACATGTGGAATACGACAAATGGATAAAATTCGTTCTGGAACGTTATAATAAAGAAAAAAGCTGCAGCCCGAAGCATATTTTGGAACTTGCCTGCGGAACCGGAAATATAGCTGTTGAACTGGCTCGAAAAGGGTTAAACGTACACGCTTCCGATAATTCTCCGGAAATGCTGGACATTGCTTTTGCCAAACCGACAAAACCCCGACTTTATCTTGAAGATATGACGGCTCCTCTCCCCTGCGAAACTTATGACCTGATATTATTGCTTTTTGACAGCATCAATTACTTAGACGATGACGCTAAAATAAAAAAAGTCATGAGCCGAGTAAAAGAAGGATTGAAAAAAGACGGTATTTTCATCTTTGATATTTCCACCAAGAATAATTGCCGGGAAAATTTCGACGGATTCGTCAATATAGAAGACCATGACGATTTTTATTTTGTTCATACCGGAGAACTTTCCGAATCTCAGATGTTTCAAATTTCGCAACTGGTGTTTTTCAAGGAATCTCCGACCGGTCTGATCAGAGAAGAAGAATCGCATATTCAGGTAATTTTACCGGTGGCGGCTTTCAAAGAATTTACAGAATCAAGCGGATTGGAGTTAACGGGCATTTATTCCATGGAAACGGAGAATAATCTGCTTAAAATAAAACCTGAAACCTTGGACAACAAATTCGGACGCTTATTTTTCGTATGTCGCAAAAAATAGATTTATTCGCAAATGACTTGCTTAAAATTGAAGAGTTCGGTTATGTTGCCGGAATAGACGAAGCCGGTCGAGGTCCTTTAGCCGGACCGGTTGTCGTATCCGCCGTAATCCTTAATCCGAAAAATAAACCGGACGGTTTAAACGATTCTAAAAAGCTTTCCGAAAAGAAACGAAATTATTTTTTCGATAAAATCAAGGAATCGGCTTCGGCGTTTTCGATTGCGATAATTTCTCCTGAAGAAATTGACAGGCTGAATATTTTGCAGGCGACTTTAACCGGCATGACCGAGGCTGCCCTGAAATTGGAAATTATACCGAATTTATGTTTGATAGACGGCAATAAAGTACCGAAAGATTTTCCTTGCAAAGCAGAAGCGGTTGTCAAAGGAGACTCAAAATACGCATCAATTGCCGCCGCCTCGATTTTGGCAAAAGTTACCAGAGACAACATCATGCTGAAATTGCATAAAGAATATCCGGAATACGGATTTGACCGACACAAAGGCTACCCGACGGCGGAACATCTCCGAATTATTCGGGAAAAAGGCATTACGCCCCATCACCGCAAAAGTTTTAAGCCTGTCGGTCAGCTTGAAATTAATTTTTAAAAATCAAAAAAGATTAAAACAGCCGAGTAATATTTTTCACGGCAAATTTAATCGGAGAATTAATGAGTAATCTTGCAGTTGATCTTCATTCGCATTCAGGATACGCCGGCGGAGTGGGACAAATCACTCTTGAAGACGTGGCTCAAACCATGAAATATAAAGGTATAGACGTTTTCGGGACAGGCGATTGTCTTTTGCCGGCGCGCATGAACGAACTTAAACGCAAATTAAAAGAAACCCGCCCCGGTTTATTTTCGTTGCCCGGAGATTCGTCTTATTTTGCCTTGCAGACGGAAGTTATTTTTACTTCTCGCATACCCGGATACAAAAATAAAATAACCGCTCATCACGTTATACTTTTCCCTGATTTCAAATCAGTCGAAAAAACGGCTCTCTTTCTGGAAAAATCGGGAATTAAGAATACTATAGGCAGACCTTTTATCACAACGGAATCCCAAGCTCAAGCCGAAAAATACTTTTTTGAGATAAAAAATATTCACCCGGAAATAGAAATAATACCTGCTCACGTTATGACGCCGGACGGAATTTTGGGATCCAAAAACAGATTAAAATCGATAAAAGAATTTTACGGAAAATTTACCGAAGAAATTAAAGTAATCGAAACGGGATTAAGCGCAGATCCGGAAATGCTGGGGAAAATTCCCGATTTGCATAAAATGACCATGATTTCAAACAGCGATTGCCACAGCGCAGCTTTAAACAGAATCGGTCGGGAATTTACCGTTTTGGACACGGAAGACATTTCATACAGCGATATTATCAAAGCCTTGCGTCTAAACAAAGTTGTTTTTACGGCGGAATTTAACCCGAAAGAAGGACGTTATTTCAATACCGGACACAGAAAAGACCGCCCCGGACACGAAAAAGAACTTATTCTTACGGATAATATTCCGGAAGATTTAATTTGTCCCGTTTGCGGCAAAAAAATGATTTTAGGCGTAAATGAACGCTGTCTGGAATTGAGCGACGAAAACTTAATCCCTCTGAAACGTCGCAGTAAACATTTGATCCCGTTGTCGGAAGCGGTTGCAGAATCATTAAATACAAAATCAGTCAAATCAAAAAAAGTAATCGAGACGACAAAAAAAATAATAGATATTGCCAAAACTGAAATAAATTTATGGAGATTGTCCGACGACTCATGCAAAGAACTTCTTGACAATCAAATTCAGTCGCAAACGCTTCATTCCATTATTGCCGTAAAAAACGGAAATTTCAGATTCAATCCGCCGGGATTCGACGGAAATTACGGAAAACTCGAAATATTAAAAAGGACAGAAAAATGAATGTAAAAGAAAAAATTATCGCATTGCGCAAAGAAATGAAAAAACGAAGAATAAATGCCTGGATAATACCGTCATCCGACCCTCATCAAAGCGAATACGTTGCCCCCTGCTGGAAAGCCAGAGAATGGTTATCCGGATTTTCGGGATCGGCGGGAACAGTTGTCGTAACAACAGACGAAGCAGGACTTTGGACAGATTCAAGATATTACATTCAAGCAGCTTCCGAATTGAAAGACTCAGGTATAAAACTTTATAAATTCGGTTTGGAAGGAGTTCCTTCTTACACCCGATACCTTTCTGAAAAATTTAAAGAAACGGAAAAACCGATTATCGGATTCGACGGTAAACTTTTATCCGTAAATCAAGTAAAAGAATTAAAAAAATCTTTGGAAAAAGCCGAATTTTTCTGTCGGGAAGATTTAATGGATATTATTTGGACGGAACGTCCTCCGGTTCCGAACGGGGAAGTTTTAAGACTTTCGGAAAAATACACCGGAGAATCAACAGTCTCCAAACTCAAGAGAATCAGAGAAAAAATGGCTGAATACAAAGTGAACGTCCATATCGTAACCTCGCTTGACGACATCGCCTGGACCTTCAATATCAGAGGAAAAGACATTGCTTACAATCCGGTTGTAATAAGCTATTCCGTTATTACGGATAAAGAAGCAATTCTCTTCGTCAATTCATCCAAGTTGCCGGAAGAAGTAAAAAAATCGCTTACGGAAGATAAAGTCATCCTCAAAGAATATAATGAATTTTACGAATACTTGCCGAAATTAAAAAATAACAGCGTTTTAATCGATCCGGCTTTTTGTAATCAGAAAATAAAGGAATCAATCGAAAAAGATTGTAATTTAAAAGAAAAACGAACCATATCTGTTTTGATGAAATCAATTAAAAACGAAGTTGAACTGGAAGGCATGAGACAAGCTCATATTCAAGACGGGATCGCCATGGTGCGGTGGATGTGCTGGCTTGACGAAAATATAGGAAAAACCTTTCATGATGAAATTACAATTGCCGATAAATTAGAAGAATTTCGTTCTAAAGGCGATAAGTTCATGGGATTAAGCTTTAATACAATAAGCGGTTACGGAGAAAACGGAGCATTATGTCATTATTCCGCCCAAAAAGAAAGCGCCGCAGAAATCAAACCTGAAGGAATGTTGCTTGTCGATTCGGGCGGTCAATACCTGAACGGAACCACCGATATTACCAGAACCATGACAACGGGTAATCCGTCAGCCGAACAGAAAAGAGATTACACCTCTGTTTTGAAAGGTCATATCAGATTGGCAAAATTGAAATTCCCGAAAGGTTACACAGGCGGACAATTGGACACGGCAACAAGAGCGGCTCTCTGGGAAAGAGGTCTTAACTATCTCCACGGAACCGGACACGGAGTGGGACATTTTCTTGCCGTACACGAAGGTCCGCAAAGCATAAGCGGACGTTCAACAGAACCTTTGCAAGTCGGAATGTGCACCTCCAACGAACCCGGACTTTATCATGAAGGAAAATACGGAATAAGAATCGAAACAATAATTATTACTATGCCTTACATGAAAACGGAATACGGAGAATTTTTCCAATTTGAGACAATCACTCTTTGCCCGATGGACTTGGATTTAACGGAAGCGGAAATGCTTGATAAAGACGAAATCCGCTGGTTGAATGATTATCACAAAACCGTATTTGAAAAATTAAGTCCTTTCCTCAACGAAAAAGAAAAAGCTTGGTTAAAACACGAAACCCGGGAAATAAAATAAAATTTCCGAAATGAGGTCTTAGCGCCCTGAGAATATTAAAGGCTTCTTCGGAAGCCTTTGTTTTTGAAGCAATTTGAAAACGCAATATCTTTTACATTATACATAAGGTGAAAAAATGATTTATAAAGAAGATACTGTTGCCGCAATATCGACCCCGAAAGGCAAAGGCGGACTTCATGTTTTGCGAATAAGCGGAAAAGACGCAATTGCCAACGTCGATAAAATTTTTAAAGGTAAAAAGAAATTATCCGATACAGATTCACACAATATAGTTTTCGGCAAGATAATAGATAACGGAAAATTGACGGATGAAGTTTTATGTTCCGTTTTTCGTTCCCCTCACAGCTACACGGGAGAAGATACGGTTGAGATTTCATGCCACGGAAATTATTTTATTGCCGGAAAAATACTCAAAGCATTGTTGAAAACATGTCGTTTGGCGGAAAAAGGAGAATTTACGAGAAGAGCCTTTTTCAACAATAAAATAGATCTTACCAAAGCAGAAGCGATAGGAGATCTGCTGGAAGCCGAAACAGAACAAGCTCATTCTTTGGCAATGGAACAATTGGAAGGCTCGCTTTACAAAAGAATCAAAATCATGCTTGATCATATAACTCGTCTGAGAACTCTGATTGAATTGGAAATAGACTTTATGGAACAAGGTCTGGATACTCTTGATTTCGACGATATTATACGTCAATTGCAAAATATTTTTAATGATATGAAATCTCTTTCCGATTCGAGCGACGAAGGACAAATTATAAGAGAAGGTTTACGAGTCAGTCTGGCAGGAAAACCCAATGTCGGCAAATCAAGCATTTTCAATCTTTTTTTGGAATCGGAGCGGGCTATTGTTACGCCCATTCCGGGAACAACTCGGGATTATTTGGAAGAAGCCGTCTCGATTGAAGGTTATTTAATAAGATTATTCGACACGGCAGGAATCAGGGAAACCTGCGATCACATAGAAAAAACAGGCATAGAACGTTCTCGGGATATTGTCAAAAAATCTCATTTCATTTTGTATATTACGGATTCCCCTGAAGAAACGGATGATTTTGAGGAACTGAAAAAAGTCGTTCCGGAAAATAAAATAATCAAGGTTTTAAATAAATCCGACCTTTTTACCGAAGAACAATTAAATAAATTTTCGGAAGAAGGATTTGTTATTTGCTCTGCTCTTTCTTACGAAAAACTCTCTGATTTGAAAAAGCGATTGCTGGCAAATATAAAAATTACGCCTCAAGAATTGAAATCAGGCATAATATCAAATGCCAGGCAAGCCGCCGCCGTTGAAAAATCATTGGAAAAATTGGAACAGGCAATTAATATTCTTCAAAATAATTTGGGAATAGAATTTGCCGCTTTCGATTTAAAAGAAGCAAGTCAGGCTTTGGAGGAAATTATAGGGATTATAAGCTCCGAAGATCTCTTGCGCAATATTTTCGATAATTTCTGCATAGGGAAATAAATGCATCTCCTGTTTTACCCGACGGCAGGTTAAAGCGCAACAGGTTTTCCTGTTGACAACTTATTTGATTTTTAACCTGATGAAATTTAATAAAAAAAACAGAACGAGTATGCCGAATAATCCGGATTTACCGTATAATATAAAAACAGGTCAGGTTTCTTGTAATTATGAAAAATTTCTTTATTGCCGTATTTTTGCTGACAACGCTGTTAGCCGGTCAAAATATAGAATTGAAAGAAAAGCAACTGGAGAATTTGAAATCTCAAATTGAAAAAACGCGCAAAAATCTGGAAAAAACCGGGAAAAGAAAACTTAAAGCTCGGAAAAGCACCAAACAATATAAATCTAAAATAAACTCCAACGAAAAAAAAATTATCCGGATAAGAAATTCCGAGCTGAAATCCAAAAAGCAACTGGAAAAAACAAAAGATAAAATTTTGGCAACCGACTTCAAATTGGAAAACATAAGAGAACTTTGCACAAAAGAATTTCAAAAGCTGATGATTCTGGAAATTCAAAAAAAACAGCGTTTTAACACAGGAATAGACTGTACCGTGTTAGCAGAATTAATACATCTCACCATAGATAAATATAACGAAGAAACGGATAAAAAATATTCTTTGAGAAAAGAAAAAAAACGCCAGGAAAAAGCTTGGAAAGACGCTCAATGGACACGAATCGTTACCGCCAAAAAAAATCGAAAATATAAGAAAAAAATGTCTGACTTGAACAATCAAATAGAAAAATTAAGCAAACTGGAAAAGCAATATCTCAAAGAAAAAAAACAGCTGGAACAAAATTCCAAAGAGCTGGCTGATCTTATAGCCAATCTTAAACTTAACTATACCGAAGAATTTGAAGACGCTTATAAATTCTCTTCAGAAAAACTGGACTGGCCGCTGACAGGAAAAATTATCAGAGATTACGGGAAATACAGCAACAGCAACTACCGGATTTCTCTTGAGAATAACGGAATAAACATAGAAGCGCAGGATGGTCAGCCCGTAAAAGCCGTAGATGAGGGAATAGTTGCTTTTGCGGGAAGATTCAAGGCTTTCGGCAAATTAATAATCATCGATCATCAAAACGGATTTCATTCCGTGTATGCCCATAACAGCAGACTTTTGGTTACCAAAGGCAATAAAATAAAGAAAAATCAAAAAATAGCCTTAGCCGGTTCTTCCGGTTCGGCAGAGACTCCTCAACTTCATTTTGAGATGAGAAAAAAAGGTAAATCGGTTGATCCAAAACCGTATTTAAAAAAGAAACAATAAATCATGAAAATACTGCATAATATCGATAAAATATCAGCCGAACTGAACAAAAATCCCGATGCGGTCTTTTTACATTCCACCGGACGAATGTACGGCATAGGCTGCCTTAACGGTTCTCAAAAAGCAACAGAAAAAATTTCATGCTTAAAAGAAAGACCGCCCGGCAAAGGTTTCATTGTCTTGATTCCGGGTTTTTCCGAACTGGCAAGATACGGAGTAAAAGTTTCTCCCGGCGAATTATCTTTGATGAAAAAATATTGGCCCGGAAACATTACTTTTGTTTTGAACTCCGAACATCCGGATTTTAAAAAAATCGGAATATGCGGAACGGTTGCTTTCAGAGTTCCGACATCGGCTTATTTAAGAGAACTTATGTTGCGCATCGGTCAGCCTGTTTTATCGACCAGCATAAACAAAGCAAGCAAACCGTTTGCCGTAAATCTTTCCAAAATAAAAAAAAATTTCGGAAATTGGTTTGACTTCGGCGCTTTGCCTAAAGATGAAATTTTACCGGTAAATCCGATTCCGTCCTCCATTGTTCGCTGTTATTCCCAAGAGCAGCGAATCGAACTTATCAGAGAAGGCGAAATTCCCTTTGCCGAACTGAAAAAATATTTCGAAAAAGGGTAAAGCAATGAAAAAAAACATGTCCGATACGGTTATAATTGTCCCGATATATAACGGTGAAAAACATTTAAAAGAATTATTTTCAAGGATAAAAAAATCAGCTCCGGATTTAAAAATAATCGCAGTAAACGATGCTTCCCGAGACAGGACAAAAGAGATTTTGGAAAAATCGGATGTCATTGCCTTAAATTTTACGGAAAACAAAGGAAAAGGAGCCGCTTTGCGAGCAGGATTCAATGAAGCTGTTGAAAGAGGTTTCGATTATGCAATTTCCATTGATTGCGATTTACAGCACAAACCGGAAAAAATACCGGAACTTATGAAAAAACGTAAAAAATACAATGCCGATCTTGTTATCGGAAGACGTAAATTTAAATTGGGAAACATGCCTCCGGCAAGAATATTCAGCAACACGATTACAACACTTGCCGTTTCTTCCGTTCTCGGGAAAAAAGTTTTTGATTCGCAATCGGGATTCCGGCTTTATAATCTTAATTTTATAAAAAAAATGCAATTTGAGACCTGCCGTTATCAATTTGAAACGGAAATACTTTTAAAATTCGGCAAATCCGGAGCTCGTTTTGCTTTTGTCGATATTCCCGTAATCTATGATGATGAAATAAGTTACATCTCTCACGGACGAGACATTGCAAACTTTATAAAAATTTTATGGAAATCAATAAAAAAACTTGCTTAAAAAGCATAGTTTTCAAAAAAGAAAAAACTATAATTAAATAAAAAATAACAGATTAATCGAATTTGATAAATAAGAGGCAAAAAATGAAGAAAATAATTATAACAATATCAATTGCCTGCCTGATATTTGCATTATCGGCAGAAAAGAAATTTTATGACGTAAACGGTCTAAGAAAATTAAGTCCGGAAGAATTGCAAGAACTTCGGGAAAGACCGCAATTTAACGCAACAATGTTCAGAAATGAGCGAGAGTTGCCGGAAGCGCTTAATAACGCAAACACTCCGTTTTTTCCTCCCGTTATTCAGCAAGAAGGCGGAAGCTGCGGTCAGGCAAGCGGAGTTTATTATCAATTCGGCTATGAAATGAACCGCTTAAGAGGCGCAAACGCCGACGTTCAGGGAAATCAATACCCGACTCATTTTACCTGGAACTTTTTGAACGGAGGCGCAGGCATGGGTTCTTATCCTTTTGACGGATGGACAATTATAGATAAAGTCGGTTGCCCGGACATAACAACTTACGGCGGACATTTTGCCGAAGGCGGAAACACGAGATGGATGAGCGGTTACGATAATTACCGGGCAGGAATGACCAACAGAATAAAAAATCACCTGAATATTGACGTTTCCGACGAAGACGGATTACACAATTTAAAGCAATGGATGACAGATAAAGGGATCGGCGATGAAACAGGCGGAATCGCTAACTTTGCGGCAGGCGTTTCACCGATAAGCATGGATTACATTCCGGACGGAGAATATGCCGGAAAAAGCATTATTACGGAATGGTCGCATGAGCCTAATCATGCCATGACTTTTGTCGGATTTGACGATAATGTCTGCTACGACATAAACGGAGACGGACAATTTACAAACGACATTGACATAAACAATGACGGAGAAGTTAATCTTAAAGATTGGGAGAGAGGGGCTTTAATAGTCGCAAACAGTTGGGGAAGCGGATGGGAAGACAACGGATTTTCTTACATGATGTATCGCTTGCTTGCCATTCCTTGCGAAGAAGGGGGAATTTGGGAAAACATGGTTTTTGTCTTAAACGGCAGAGCAGACTATGAACCCAAACTCGGATTAAAAGTAACAATGAATCATAATTGCAGAAAAAAAATAAGATTAGCGGCAGGCATAAGCCAAGATCCTGATGCGGAATTACCGGATTGGCAAATTGATTTTCCGATCGTAAACTTTCAGGGAGGAGATCACGGCATGAACGGTTACGGAAACGAAATAGAACTGGGTATCGACATAACTGATTTTGCCGGAATCGTTTCCGAAACAGGAGCGGCAAAAATATTTTTAGCGGTGCAAGAAAATGATCCGGATAACTCATCTTACGGAGAAATCACCGGATTTTCAATTATAAATTATCAAAACAACGATGAGGAAACGATTTGTCCTCAAACAAACATCCCCATAGAAAATAACGGCGTAACATCATTAAGCGTCCCTGTTTCATTGACCGACGGGAATATAGAAATCATCGGAGATTCTAATATTTACATTAACCATGATGAAGAATTCGAGACTCAGTTTAACGCCGTAAACGGCACCGAACCTTATGTCTGGAATATGTTGAAAAAATACAATGAAACTGAAACGGATATTGATGAAGAATTGGAAATTGACGAAACCTGGACGTTTATTAACACAAATACAACTGATGATGATTTCGCCTATTCGGATTTGCCTTTTACATTCAATTTTTACGGGAAAAATTATGACCGAGTCGGCGTCTTGACCGACGGATCCTTAGTATTCGACGTTGATCATTTTGTCGGATTAAGAAGCTTGAGCAATCTGAAAAAATACAAAGCAATTACTCCTTTCGGAAGAGATCTCCAAAGTTTTCCGGAATACGGAGAAGGAATTTTCAGTAAAGCAACGGAAGACGAAATAACATTTCAATGGAATACTTCGGAATATAATAATCCCGGGAAAAATTTCCGCTTTGCCGTTGTATTAACCCGAGAAAATGAGATAAAATTCATTTTCGGCAACAATCTGTCGGAACCGGGAAATTTTGTATCAGGCATTTCTGACGGCTCGGGACTTAATTACGAAATTTCATCGGCAAACTATTACAATAACATTCCGGATAACTATGCCTTGACTTTTACAAGCGATTCCGATTACGAAAACGTAAATCTTACCGAAGACGGTTTCTTTTCCGGAACAAAAGAAAATAATGCCTATGTCAGCGAATACAAAATTCTAGTTACGGATTATGATCATACATCTGCCATGAAAACAATAAGAGTGCTTTCAGGCGTCGAAAATGAAACTGTGCCGTATTTCGAAGAATTGAAAGTTATTAATTGTTATCCCAATCCCCTGATCTCTCAACGTTCGGAAACAACAATCTCCTTCGAAATAAATAAACCTCAAACGGTAAATTTGAATATTTACAACATTAAAGGGCAAAAGGTAAGTTCCGTCAATAAAAAATGTAAAACGGGATTTAATAAATTAAGTTGGAAAGGAATAAACTCGAACGGAAAATACGTAACCGAAGGTGTTTATTTTTACAAGATCTCAACAGAAAAAAACGAAAAGTACGGAAAAATTCTCTTACTTAAATAAGAAAACAAAGTCTTTAACTTTATGCGGCAGAATGAAATTTTATTATTCAAGACTTGACGTTCTAAGGATTATATCTTTTCAAAAAAAATGAAAATAACTCTTTTATCGAGGTTCTTATGAATTTGTTGAAAGAAAATAACGACAAGAATTACGAAAAGTTTAAAAAAAATCATGCGGATTTCATAATAAACATTTATCGGGATGTTTTTACCGTATTCTCTTTGAAAGAAGTTTACGATACCGTTAACAAAAATATTTGTTCTTTGTCAGAACTCTCCTTTTATCACTCGATTGTTAAATATGAAAATATGCCGTTAAGGACTTTTTATAAGGGAATTTCGCTTGATACGGATAATTTTGAGTTCAAAGAGAAGCAGGTTCTTTTTTTTCAAACGAAAAAAGACGGGAAAAAATATTTTATCGCCACTCTTAAACTGCATTACAACAATAGAGACGGTTATTTTACTTTTGCCTCTGAAGATGAAGATTTTCTTAAAGGATTTATGATTTTTTATTGCTCGTTAGCAAAAACTCTGAGAAAATATTCAGAAGTTATTTCTAAATCCAAATCGATAAAAGAAAATATGGATCTTTACCGTATTATTACAGACAATGCTTCCGACATTATCATGAGATTTGATAAAAAACACCGACACATCTTTGTTAATTCCGTAGCTGAAAAAAGGCTCAAAATTCCTCAGAAAGAATTTATAGGAAAAACCCATAGAGAGATGGGTTATTTCTCCAAAGAAAAATGTGATTTTTGGGAAGGAGAAATTCAAAAAGTCATTGACAGCGGGAAAAGCCATAAAGTCTTTTTTGATTTTGAAATGGAAGGAGAAATTTTTTATCTCGATTGGCATTTAATTCCAGAATTCGACGATAAAGGCAATGTTAACAGCGTATTAACCATGATCAGGGATATTACCGAAATAAAAATGATACAAAATGCTCTGGAAAGAAGCGAAAAATTATTCAGAAAATTATTTGATGATGCTCCTCTGGGAATTATTTTATTCAAAAAAGACGGTAAAATTTTTCAAATAAATAAACATCTTAAAGAAATATTAAATTACTCGGAAGAAGAAATAAAAGGCTCATATATTAAAGATATCATTGACCTGGAAATCTCCGAAGATATCGAAATAATCGACGAAAAACCGACTGATATTTGGATAAAAAATAAAAACGGAGAAAGCATAATAACTTCTTTTATAAAGACCAATATATATGACGAAGAAACAAATTATCTTTTCTCCATTGCCCTATTAAGAGACATAAGTCAAAGTTACGAATCTGCCGTAACAATCAAAAAACTTTCTCAAGCTATTTCTCAAAGCTCAGAATCCGTAGTAATTACGGATCCCGAAGGAAGAATAGAATACGCTAACGAGAAATTTTATAAGATAAGCGGTTATACTCCCGAAGAAGTTACAGGCGTAAGCACCAATTTTTTAAATTCAGGCTACTCCTCAAAAGAAGACTATTTCAAACTTTGGGATACGATAAAAACAGGAAAGAAATGGAAAGGAAAATTTAGAAATAAAGCAAAAGACGGTTCATTTTTTTGGGAATCGGCAACAATTTCTCCCGTTAAAAACGAAAATAACGAAATCATCAATTTTATTGCCATAAAAGAAGACATAACTCAAAAAATATTTGCGGATGAAGCTCTTAAAGATTCCGAAAAAAGATACAGAGAATTGAGAAACGCCATTCCGATCGGTTTGCTTACCTTAAATTTTGAAGGAGAGATAATAAGCAGCAACAACGCCGCAAAAAAGATATTGGATTTAAACGAAAATGCGGAAAACGACGAATACAATTTATTCAGTTTCATTGACAATATTAACGTCAAAAATAAAATTTTAAATTGTCTTGATGAAAAGAGAGAAATTGAGGATATGGATATTTATATTCTGAACAGTCAAAACAAAAGATTATGGATTAAATTAAATATTCAATTCAGCAATTTTCGAAACGGACTCATTGATTGTTCTATTGAAGATATTACCGAAAAAGTTCAAACAGAGATGAGATTGAGACGCGCCGAGAAAATGGAAGCATTAGGAACTCTCACCGCAGGAATAGCTCATGATTTCAACAATGTTTTAATGTGTCTTTCCGGCTATGCGGATCTGGCTTACGACAGTCTGGAAGAAGATTCGGAAGTTCGCAATTACATTTCTCAAATTCAAGCTTCGGGAGAAAGAGCTGCCAAAATGGTAAACAATTTACTTGCTTTCAGCCGTAACGTCAAAACAGATAAAAAATTAATTGATTCTTACAGCGTTATCAAAAAGGTTATTGACGAAATAAAGATTTCAATTCCCAAAAATATAGATTTTGAGATTCAATTAAGCAAAGTATCAGGATTTGTTTTGGGCGATGAGACCGATCTTTATCAAGTTGCTCTGAATATTATAACCAATGCTTATCAGGCAATTACCAAAGAAGACGGAAGAATTTTAGTAAAACTTTATCAAAAAGAAGTTACGGAAGAAATTAAAGACGGAAAAGTTCTGATTAAACCCGACTCATACATTGTTTTATCGGTTTCCGATAACGGAAGCGGTATTCCTGATGAAATAATGGAACAAATTTTTGATCCGTTCTTTACCACAAAATCAGCTAATAAAGGAACCGGACTCGGATTGGCGATGGCGGCAAGAGTAATAAAAGGAATGCAAGGAAAGATTGCTGTTGAATCAGAATTGAATACAGGAACTTCATTCAGAATTTATTTACCTTCAACTGCGGCAAGAGAAGAAGAAGCAGAATCAAAATCAAAAACCGAATATATAAAAGGCGAAGGAAATATTCTGCTGGCGGAAGACGAGTATCAGATAGGAGCCTTAATGTCAAAAGCATTGCGTAAAATGGGATACTCCGTCAAATATTTCGATCATCCGAAAGCCGCATTAAGAGCATTTAAAAACGAAAATAATTTCGATCTCATTATTACCGATCAAATTATGCCGGAATTAAAAGGAACAGAATTGATAGAAAAAATAAGGCAAATAAACAACCGTATCCCCGTAATTCTCTATTCAGGATACAACGATCTGATAAATGAAGACAATTACGAAAAATATAAAATAAACTGCTTTATGGCAAAACCTGTTCCTCTGCAAAAATTGAGCATTAAAATAAAAGAACTTTTAAATGCCGGAAAACAATAAAAAGGCAGCGTTCATGAAAAACCGAATACTCGGAATAGGAATACAGGAATTATCGGAGTTAAGAGGCTATAATTGTGTTTATGTCGATAAAACGGAAATTATCCGTAAATTAATTACAAACGGAAAATTTTATTTTCTTTCCCGTCCGAGAAGATTCGGCAAGTCATTATTGCTCAATACAATAAAAGAAATATTCAAAGGCAGAAAAGAACTTTTTGAAGGTACACGGATTTACGATAAGCATAACTTTGAAGAAACTTATCCGATTATCAAAATAAGTTTTTCAAGCTTGGATTATGACGGACTCGGTTTGGAATCGGCGCTCGACAACGAGCTTAACAATATTGCCGAAAAAAACGGTTTTTCCTTAAAGACAAAAACATATCCCGAAAAATTCAAAGAGCTTATAATAAAATTAAACGAAAAAAATCCGGCGGTGATTCTCATAGACGAATACGATAAACCGATTGTCGATTACGCGGAAGAAAAAAACTTGACAACCTCTAAAAAAAACAGAGATATTTTAAAAAAATTCTATTCGGCAGTTAAAGATTGCGACAAATATATCAAGTTTCTTTTTATTACCGGCGTATCCAAGTTCAGTCAGGTATCTTTTTTCAGCGAATTGAATAATCTCAATGATATTACGTTTAACGAAAATTATGCCGATCTTACGGGATATACGGAAGAAGAAATCATTGAAAATTACTCATTTTATCTGGAAAGAATCGAAAAAAAATTTAATTTTTCCCGTGATCGTCTGATGGGTTTCATAAAACTTTGGTATAACGGTTATTCGTGGGACGGCAAAAATTTTATTTATAATCCCTTTTCGCTTTTAAATCTTTTCAGCAACAACAGTTTCAGCAATTATTGGTTTAAATCGGGAACTCCGACTTTTTTAACGAAAATGATAAAGAATAAAGATATCGACATTGATAAAATAGAATCTTCTTTTCTCGTAAGCGAAAATATTTTCGATGCTTACGAAATAGAAGATATTGATGTGACAGTCCTGCTTTTCCAAGCCGGATATTTAACGGTAAAAGAAAAGATAACGGATTTCCAAAACATGGTATCGAGTTATCGTCTGGCTTATCCGAATTTGGAAGTGCAATCTTCTTTCCGCCAATACCTGCTCGGAGCTTTTACGGGTTTTAATAAAACAAGTTTTTTTGAAATTACGAAGGAATTAAAGGATAATTTGGATAATAACCAAATTGAGGAATTTATTGCCAATCTCAAAGCAATCTACGCCAAAATACCTCATACCGTTTTCATAAAAGATCGCGAAAGTTATTATCACAGGATAATTTATCTTCTTTTCACCCTGATGAAAGAAAAATATTTGGATGTCGAAGTCCTTACGAATAAAGGACGCATAGATGCCGTTATCAAGACCGCTGATTATATCTGTATAGCCGAATTTAAAATGAATTCGGCAGAAACGGCTTTAAAACAAATAAAAGACAAAAAATATTATGAATCGTACATGAACGACAAAAGAGAAATTCTCTGCCTCGGAGTCGCTTTCGACAAAGAAGAAAGAAATATAAAAAATTACAAACTTGTAACATTAGACGAATTATTAAAACCGGAAGCAGATAAAAACAAATAAATTTATTATTAAAAATGCAATCAAACAGTTTTTAATTTCTTTTACGATTTCTCCCGAAAATCAAAAGAAAAATAAAACTTAATTTCTCAATTACATTAAACCGTCTTTAAAAACTTATTTCCACCCATACGCTGTAACTTTGCGTAGTAATTGATGTATCTGCTTTATTGTTGTTTTGAACTTTATGTTCAAAGTTCAGACCGCCTTTTACGTCTCGATGGAAATTATAAGAACCTCCGACGGTAAAAGTATTGGTATCGGTATCATTATTCACTTTTTTGGAAGTTGCGTCTGTCATCACGGATTTATTTTTTTCCATTGAGTAGGATACAGAAGTACTGAAATCGTTCTTTAATTTAATAACTCTTTTCATAAAAGGCAATTTTATGCCTTTTGACATTTGCAGAACGTGTTCTATGCTGATATTTAATCTTCCGGTTTCGTCATCCGTATTTTTTACGTTTTCCAATTGAAAAGTTTTGAGATTTTTATCAGCCATGCTGTAACTGACTGCGCTTGAAATATTATATGCCCAATTGCTGTTCCAGCTGACCAAAGGTTCAAAAGCAATAACGGACATTTTTTTACTCGGATCTTCTCCTATATTTCCGTCTTCTCTGTAAGTAACGGCATAATGACTCGAAAGTCGGGAACTTATAAGAATTTTATCCATTCCTATTAATTTTTCCAAACCGGACATATTTACGGTTACATCCGGGAAAACGGTTGTAATATCTTCTTTAGCCGTTTTTCCGTTTTTATTGTAAGTATAAGTTTTACCGTCTTTATAAGAATATTTCCAGGAAGTGGAAAGAAATGAAAATACCGGATAACTTGTACTTAAAGAAATATCGTCCGTATCGCTTTTCCCCGACAAATCTTCTTCAGGAAGGGAGTACGGAATACTCAATTGATACTCAAAAGGCGGCATTTGTCTCAGATTATTGTAAGACGTTCGATAAGTGTTCATGTAATCTATTTTGATATTTTCTATTCTGGCTATATATCCGATCATTTCCTTGAAAATATTAAAATCTTTCTTATCTTTTTCCTGATTTTCTTCTTCTGCTTTTTCCTTTTCTTTTTCTTTTCTTGTTCTCTTTTTATTCATTTTTTTTAAGCGTTCCATTTTTTCTTCAACCGCTAATCCTTCAAAATTGTTTTTATTTAAATCATAACTGTTCTTTGTTTTTTCTTTCGGATCATTTCCAAAAGAGAATTCATCCTTATCTTTGTCATTACCCTCAAAAAAATCCTTATCTTTATCATTGTTTTTGTCTTCGTTTATTTTATCTTTAAATTTATTCAAATCGTCTTCAAAAACAGATTGATCTACATCAAGTTCAACCTCTTTTACCGTTCCGAACATATCTGCCAGTTTTAACAGCCAATCTTTGTTTTTTAAGACAATGCCCGCTTTAACCGTTCTTGGAACCTGCCCCGAGTGTTTAAAGTAAAGAGAATCGTCATTGCTTTTGGTTGCCGAAACATTATCGGCAAAGTTTACGTTCGCTCCTGCCGTAATTCCGATAAAATCTTCCGTGAAAGAGGGAGAATAATCTAAAGAAAAAATTTGATTTCTTTTCATTTCATGCCCGATATTTACTCCGTGCAAATCAACGGGATAACGTCTGTCCCTGTTTATGCTTATTTCGTAACGAGAAGTAAAGTCAGAGAAAAAAGCCCAGTCAACGGAATGAGAATGAGCAATTTTTTCTTCATCGGTGTTCGAACGTCCGTCGGTTTTGTATTGCCATATTTTATCTTTTTTTATCCATTTCCAGCTTTTGGGATATTTTCCCGTAAAAGTTATGCTGTTTGAAAATTTATACGGCATGTAATAAAAACGATAATTTTTAAATAACTTGAAAGATATGCTGTCTTTGGGCAAAGAAACATTATAACTGACTTTCTGAGAAACCTGTACCGTGGTGTCCCTTGCCGTCGGTTTATTGCTTACGGTATGAGATACGGAAGAATTGGTTGAAATATTTTTGAGGGTATATTTCATAAAAGTATTTTTAGGCGTTTTGCCGATACTGAAGTTCAAGGCTGCTTTTCTGGTCTCGGTTCTCGTAATATTTCTTTCTCTTTCTTCTTTATCCTGTATTTCTTCCAATAAAATATCTGAGTTGGAAACAAAGCGCGGAGTAGATTTTGAATTTTTATAATAAAGAGTAAGCGGTAATTTCAATCCCCAATCGGAAGACGTAAATTTATTTAAATTAATTTTATTGTTCACCGTAAAATTCTCGGATTCCGTTTGCGAAGACGAACCGGAATTTTTGGAACGAGCTTTTATTGTTCTGAAATTAGGAGTTTTCCACTCAAAATTAAAAGTATGTTGGGAAAAATCGGCAAATTTCAGTTTTAATTCGGATTGCGCGGCAATTCCTGAATCGGTATAAGGATCGGCTACTCTTATATCGTCAAAATAAACTTTACCGGTAAAAGCTTTTACGGGATTCGGATTTAACACCCCCAAATACATTTGTCTTATGTTGGAAAGAGTCGGATTACCGACAATTTTATATTTTATTTTTCCGTTTTTATAAGTGTCTTGCAATTCATCTTCTTCAAAACGCTGTTTAAGTATTGCCAAATCGGAGAATTTTACGATAAAATCATCTATCCAGTTTGATTCGGACATCTGTTGCTCCCACTGAGAAGGTTTTACCGTCATTTCAGCCTGATAAAAGTTTAAACTGTCGGCTCCGAGACGCACAAAAACATTCAAACTGTCGTTAAAAGGCTCGAATCTGTCGTCTTCGGCATAAATCCAAAAACGAAGTTCTCCCCAAGACAGAAGGTCTGTTTTATCCGTAAATTTATGTCTTACTCCCCCGGTATGACCGGATTGAAGATTGGATATGTTCAATTCAAATGCCTGCTCCATGGATTTGGTTCCGTCAGTATCGGTTTCATAGGTTCCTTTGGGAGGAAAATAGTGGTTATTCTTTTCGCTGTCGATAATTTCTCCGGAAATATATTCGTTATTGCTTTCCAAATCATAAATTGATATGATGTTGCCGTCGGCATCCTTCACGGGTTGATCATCCCATTTGTTTCCGACAATATCGGCTTCCGCAATATCGACAAAACATTCTTCTTCAACTTCAAACCACATTCTTAAATAACGAACGCTTTCCAAAGACGGATCAAGTCCCGAATCGCTGAAATTAGTAAACTCGGACGCTCTGAAAGGAAGACGATAAATCCTGTACCCGCTTGAAGAAATTTCGCTGACCAAATATTTATCGCCGGACAAGTTGACGGTGAATTGAGAATAACTGTTTGTCATATCAAGACTTCCCGAGCTGTTTAAGTCTTCCGTGTCAAGAACAAGGTTATTTTGAGTAAGATTAATCCACGGATATTCATTTTCCGACTCATCCGATTCGTAATTATCGTATTCGGGATTTAAACCGTAAAGCTGTTCTTCTTCATCCGTCATCATATCAAGTCCGATATCTTCTCCGGCATTCAAAACGCCGTCCAAAGAACTTTCTTCGGTATCTAAAACGCCGTCTTCACTGTTCAAAACGCCTTCGCCCCCGTTAATCGTATAAAAGTCTTCACTGATTGTTCCCAGATCAACATGCATTATTACAGGGGAAGAAAGAGTTTCGGAACTCATGGCTCCTTTATGAGTTTTAACCATAATTTCAATATATTTTTTCTCGGAAAAATCATTGGAGGCGCCGATATATTTCATGACTCCGTTCCAATTTTTTGTTGCTTCGCTGTGTCCTTGACCGAGATTTTCCGGCATAAACTTCATTCTCATGATTGCAACATTTTCGTTTCTTTCGTCATCATCCAAAGTTGCGGGATCGTAAACTTTATTTTTCTTGATGTCCTCAGGATTATAATACCAGAGTTTGGCTTTAGGATAAAAATTATTCTTGGGTAAACTGGCATAAGACCAAGTTTTTCTCGATATGCCGAAAGGAAAAAGTTCAAGAGTGGATTCCATATCGTCAATATAAGCTTCCGGATCGTCTTTTTTATCGGGATCACCGTAAATTGTCGGAATATTGACCGCTATTTCTCCAGAAAGAGATATTTCCGACTCTTCGTCTGTTTCCACCAAAGGAATTGCATCAACCGCAGCAGTCATAAAAGGAGGATTTACAACTACTTGTCCATCGAGATCAGCCATAATCTGACTTCTGTTTTCATTACCTATTTTCGGACGTTTATCTGCTACTTTTTCCGATTGATAAACAACGGTTCCGCCCAATTTTATTTCGTCGGTTATGTTGTAGTCGGCTCTTACGCCCATAAGAGTTTTGGAATCTATGGCAAAGAGAGGAAGATATTCGTAATCTACGGTAATATTTGCATCGCCTCCTTTTGCCTGTTCATTAAGCAAGGTTATTTGTCCGAAATCGTAATCAACGATATAATCGGTATTTTCTTTCAGTACGGTGCCGTCTCCGAGCTTTACTTTAACGCTTCCTTTCAAAATATTCAATCCGTCCAAATTTATGGTTTCGTTACTCATGGAACCGACCACAGAAAAACCTATTTCGTTATCTATTTGGACAGAAGATGTTTTATTTATATTGCTGTTGTCATAAATTTTATCGTCTCCTATAATGGAAAAAGGTCTTAACAGAGGAACAAACAGTATTCCCATAGCAAGATTTACGGTTACGTCATTGCCGTTTATTTCTCCGTCTCCGCTGGTATCAAGATTAAGCCAGTCATTGAAAGTCGAGAACCCGTTATCATAAGACAAAGAATCGCTTAAGTTTTCCTGCATTTCATCAGATTCGTCATACCAAACCGTTTTCATGGAGAAAGTATCGTTTCTGAAACCTTTTCCTCCCAGAGAATAAAAGTTTGCGGAAAAGTATTTTCGGGTCTCTTCCGTCGGAGCATTTCCGTCGGCGCTTCGCTGATAAAGGATTCTCATTTTTTTTACGGAAGAATCCAAATCTCCCACTTGTTCGGCAAGAGATTCGTAAGTAATTCCGATAACGCAATCTGCATCCTGACGGTTTAAAAATTCTATAATGGTTTTGCTGTCGTCCCAGAAAATATAGTCTATGTTTTCTTCCAACAGGTCAAATTCGAAAATTTCTCCTCCGGGATTATTTATATCCGTTCCCTGCACCGTTCCCAAGTTATCGGTTCCGTTTTTATTGTCTCGCCATACTTTTATCGAATTCGGTTCGGGAAGAGTCGCCTGAGATTTTAAAACCAAAGCATTGTCTTCTATCAAAAAAGCATTGTCGTTCCAGCCGTTGGGCGGAGTAGAAGGATTATCGTTTCCTTCGTTCGAATATATTACAAAAAGATTTCTCGGATCATCGATAAAGAAAAATTGTCTTCTGATATATTTCTGACTTTTTACAAAGCTGGAATCAACTTTGGAGTTGCCTTTATAAGTAGCGCTGTTTTTCTCTCCTTCTTCCGTTCCGGCAATAAGAGTAATATCAAGAGGTCCGACTTTTAAAGCTGACTTTACCCCGAAAAGACCTTCAGAGTTGGCGCTGTAAGCAATGTATTTCGATCCGCTTAAAGAAAGAGAAATGTTTCCCGCCTCTATGGATTGGATAATTTCGTCTTCATCGCCTTCATACCTTATTTCCACTTTACTCGGCTCATCGAAGGTTTGTTCTGAAGATGTTCTGTGAGTGATATTTACATGTATTTTTTGTCCGATTTTTCCTCGTAAACGAAGATTAAGTTCCTGTTGCATTTTGGGCGTAAGGGAAGTTGAGGCTCCTGACTCCCCTATCTGAATGCCTTTTTGAGTTTTGGCAATAGCGGAAACCGTCAGTTTTTGGGTTCCGTCCACACTCAAACGAGCAGCTTTGTCACCCATAAGACGTTTCAATGTTTTCGGTAAAGCTATTTTAGGCAAAGGTATTTCAAACTCTTTTCCGAAAAGTCCCGTACCGCTGTTGCGATCAGGATTTCGGATAAATTCCAGCATTTTTTCTCTCAATAAATTTTCAAAGACAACGGATGTTTCCTGATCCAGCATTTTTTCCATGGACACATAACGGGGCGGCGCAATATCCAATCCCCCAAACTGAATTTTAAAAGAAGCTGTTTTATGTTCGGTATCAAATTCAATTTCTCTTTTTATGTTCATTTTATTTACAAACCAAGAACTTCCCCGGACGAAATTTATCCCCCGATGAGTAATCGGAAGATGAAAGTTTTGCTTTTTATAAACAACCGTCCCGGGAAAATTGATGCTTTGCAGGTAAGTTTCGCCGAAAACAGGGCAAATAAGGATTAAAAAAAATAATAAAATAAACGCTTTTATTGCGTTTTTAAAATTTATTGCAAACAAATTCCAGTCCTTCCAATGTCAGATTTACGTCAATAACGTCAATTTCCTCTGTCAAATCTGATATTAAAGCAGCCATACCGCCTGTAACAATTGATTTTATTTCACCCAATTGCCGATATTGCAATCGAATGTATTTTAAAAACGCATCTATCATAAAAGCGTTTCCAAAAATTATTCCGGATCTGAGGGCATCCTGCGTATTGGTTCCAAGTATGGCGGGAGGAGTTGCCAAAGATATTTTGGAAAGCATGGAGGCTTCTTTGAAAAGACTTTGAGCGGAGATCATCATTCCGGGGGCGATTACCGTGCCGTAAAAGTATTTATCCGCCCCTGCCAATTGAATGGTTGAGGCGGTTCCCAAGTCGCAAATCAGACAATTTGTTTTGTATTTTTCAACCGCCGCATAAGCATTTACGATAAGATCAGCTCCGATAAATCCCGGATCTTTTACCGGAAAAGAAAGCCCCAAGTCGGTATAGCCGTCCACTGAAATCATTTTACAGGAAAGATATTTTTCGGAAAATCTCAGGAAAGTTGAAGTCAGTTTGGTTACAACCGATGCCAAAGCAGATTTTGAAATTTCTTTAAGCTTAATTCCTTTTTCGGCAAGCAACGCCGCAATAAGAACATAATATTCGTCTTCAGTTTTACTTGCATCCGTCTTCAAGCGCCAAACGTTTACTAAGGCTCCGTCTGTATAAATCCCTATTACAATATTTGTATTTCCTATATCAACAACTAAATGATAATTCATTAAATCTCCCTGTTTCAAAGAAATTTTCCGCACCTAAATTATCTTGAAACGTAAAATAAAAATAATTCAAGCAGATTTTTTGACTCCCGAGTCAACGTCAAGTAAGAAGTGAACAGAAAAAAACTAAAAAAACTGATAAAAATGCTTATATTTCGATTTGACAAGAAAGGATTAAAATTTGTTTTGTCTCAATAATTGCGTCTCCGTAGCTCAGCAGGATAGAGCGTTTGCCTCCGGAGCAAAAGGTCGTGCGTTCGAATCGCACCGGGGACGCCATTTTCCCGAACCCCGGTTTAAAAGACAAGGGGGCTTTTTTTATGCCCGGCAAAGAAATCGTTTGTTATTATTCTGAGTTAAAACAGGCAAAATACTTTTAGCGAAAAGCTATTGATTTCTGATTATTGAAATTAAATTCTTCTTTTTTGAGATAAAAGCAGGATATAAAGTACTCAAGACAGTTATCGCATAAACAACAACAGTAACGAGTATAAAATCTCCGACCTGAATTTTTACGGGCAATTCTTCATAAGGAAATCCCGGTATCGGGATAATTAACCAACCGTAAATTTTCTGAGAAACAAGGACTGCAAGAGAAAAGATGATTCCGGCAACCAAAGCTCCGGAACTTATAATTAAACCGCAAAAATGAAAAACAGAAGCAAGTTTTACCGGTTCGAGTCCGACAGCCAGCAAGATTCCTATATCTTTTTTCCTTTCTGTTACTGTTCGCAAAAAATTACCGGACATATTAAAACCGGTTAAAATAAAAATACAGGACAAAGCAATCAACATTACCGACTTTTCAAGTTTTGTCGCTTGAAATAAATTGCGTTCGGCTTCCGTCCAATTACGGACAATAAAATCTTCTCCGAGTATTTTTTTCAGATTTTCGGCTTCTTCGGCTGATTTTTCGGGATTGCCGGTTGCTGTTCTTATCTGTTCAAATTTATTGCCGTACCCCAGTAAATACTGACTGTTTTTTACGGATAAGTAAGCCGTATAACGATCAATATCGGGCATCCCGGAAATAAAAATACCGACAACTTTAAAACTCTTTGATCTCGGTCGCAATCCCAAAGGAGTCGGTTCCGAAGCTATAGGCATGGTTAATCTTATTTCTTCGCCTGCCGTTACGTTTAATGTTGCCGACATGTCCAATCCGATAATAATGCCGTCTTCTTCGAAATCGGCTGACGAGGGATTTCCTATTCTAATAATATATTTCAAACCTGAAATTTCCGAAAATTTTTCGTAATCTATGCCCAAAACTCTCAAAGGAACCGTTTTTTCTCTCTTAGTTGCGATTAATTCAAATTTATTGACCGGAGAAAAGGCAGCTGCTTTCTCGGATTTTTCCAGTTTTTGCAAAACAGGGTCAGTTTCGGAAATCAATGAGCCGTCCGCGCGAGAAATATAAATTTCAGCTCCTGTCCGAACTATTCGCATCAGCATGTCGGTACGAAAACCGTTTAATACGGAAGAAACAATTAAGACGGAAATTACTCCCATAAAAATTCCCGCAAATGCCAATGAATTCGGCAAAGTATAAAAAAAACGGTTTCTTCCTTTCAAAAACTTGGATGCAATATATTTTACTGATTTATTTTTCATGTTATTTCCCGTTTTGGTTCTTATTATATTATTTTATTCAAAAAAAATGATGATGCATATCCGATGTCAAGACGTATTTAATGCTCTTTTAAGGCAAATATAAAAATAAATTGCGAAATATGAGACTATCGGGCAAAATGACTTAAACGCAGAAACAGCTTATTTTCATATCGCAAATCTCAAGTCGAAAAACATCCTGAGTCCCAAAATATTCTCCCTGAATATCATATGAAGGCAACAATTTTATTGACTGATTTTAAAGATATTTTGCCGGTTGCAATCTAAAAAAAACAATCGGGCAAAAAAATTAACACGATATTGCTTGTCCGATTAAAAGAAAAAAGGAGAAAAAATGAAAAAAGTTATTTTTGTTATAGCATTGGCATTAACGATGACCCTTTCCTTTGCGCAAAGCAATTATGAATTGAGGAGTAAAAACTTCAACGGCATTAATGTCCAAGGCATTGCAACTCCTACTTTCACCGATTTGGACGGAGACGACTGTCTGGATTTAATTATAGGATCAAATACGGGTAAAATGTTTCATTACGAACAAAAAGAACCGAATTCTTTGGAATTTAACTTTATAACCGAATCCTTTAACAATATTCACGCAGACGACTATTGTGTTCCGACTTTCACCGATTTGGACGGAGACGATCTTTTGGATTTAATGATAGGAGACAAATACGGCAATTTAATCTATTATGAACAAAAAGAAAAAAATTCGAGAAATTTTAAATTTAAAGAATATCCTTTCAGCAACATTGATGTTAATAACTATGCCAAACCGACTTTCATTGATTTAGACGGAAACGGATGTCTGGACTTGCTTACAGGGGAACTGAGCAATAAACTGTATCATTACGAACAAGAAAGTCCAAAATCATTAATTTTCAACAAAAAAACAGACTTTTTCAACGATATTGATAACCTGTACCTGAATAATCCTTCCTTCACGGATTTAGAGGGAGACGGACTTTTGGACTTGATTATAGGCGAATTCTCGGGAACCTTGAAGCATTACGAACAAAAAGAACTGAACTCTTTGGAGTTTGAACTGGTAAGCTCTAATTTCCAAAAAATTGATGTAGGAGAATATTCCGCTCCGACTTTTATTGATTTGGACGGAGACGGACTTTTGGATTTGATTATCGGAGCAATTAACGGTAATCTGGAACATTACGAAGCCGTCAAAGACGAAACACTGCCCGTTGAATTTTCAACTTTCAGTCTTGCGCAATCGGAAGAAGACGTAAACGTAAAATGGATTACGCAAACCGAAAGCGATCTGAGAGGATTTTATGTTCTAAGAAGCGAAACGGAAGATTTGGCTTCGGCAAATAAGATT